>Ga0181529_10000013_pt1 | contig 223000 bp, 181 predicted proteins | sample PEATcosm2014_Bin_36_FD_119763 | JGI IMG/M metagenome (GOLD analysis project Ga0181529, IMG submission 119763) | Peatland microbial communities from MTU Mesocosm Facility, Houghton, MI, USA - PEATcosm2014_Bin10_30_metaG | ecosystem: Environmental > Terrestrial > Soil > Wetlands > Peat | place...
AGAGCCATGGTTCCACTGAGCAGCAATCCAACTTGTTGGGTAATCTTCATTTCAATTCTCCGGAATAAATTCAATTCGAGTAACGACAAAGAACAGGCTGGGCCGCACGCTCTTCAGCGCGCAGTCGACGCAGCAACTCCAAATGAGGGGATCAGGACGGGGTCAACAACAAGAGCGTTTGCTACACGAGAGTGCGTGCATGACGGACCTCCCTCGTGATTGCGCCGAAGCTCTCAGGCCCACGGCTTCGCGCCCACTCCATCACCCGCGCCGGGGGCCGATTCTGCTTGAGTTCTTCGGCCATGAACTTCATGTACGGGTCGATGTGGTGGAAGAAGTGCTTGTAGCCCGCGCAGAGGTAATTCAGCCCGTACTCGCCGGACGCAGCTTGGGTGAAGCGATGCTTGGGGCACTCCCCGTTGCAGGCGAAGCGCACATCGCACTCCACGCAGTCCTTTACCAGTCCCGCCGCTTTGGCAGCGCCGAAGCGCTTCTGTTGCGGTGAGTCGGCCAGCGTCGCCAGCGACTGCTTCATCAGATTGCCCAACTTGTTCTCGGGGTAGACAAAATGATCGCAGGAGTAGAGATCGCCATTGTGCTCTACGACCAATGCGGAACCGCAGGTGGGCGCAAAGACGCAGAGCGATTGCGGCACGCCGTACCACGACTCCAGTGCTACATCGAAGGCCTGCACATAGACGCGGCCCACATCGCGGGTCACCCATTCATCGAAGATCTGCTGCAGGAACCTGCCGAACTGCAGCGGCTCCACCGACCATTCGGAAACTTCAGATGCCTGCCGGGAATAAGGCTTGAGAAGCACCAATCCGTTGGGATCCGGATCCTTGGCAAGCTGCTCCACGATGGGGATGAACTGCAGGTATTTGCTGCCGATCTCCTTGAGAAATCGGTAGACATCGAGCGCGCGATAAGAATTCTTTCGGTTGATCACGGTGAGCGTGTTGAATTCGACACCGTGCTTCTTGAGGATGCCGAGGCCACGCATCACGCGGGCAAATGTCGGCTTGCCGCCCTTGTCCAGGCGGTACGCATCGTGAATCTCTTCCGGACCATCGACGGAAAGTCCGATCAGGAACTTGTTGCGCGCCAGGAACTCGCCCCAAGCATCGTCGAGCAACGTACCGTTGGTTTGAAAGGCGTTGTCGACGATCTTGCCGTTTGCATATTTCTTCTGCAGTTCGATTACGCGCTCGAAGAACGGAATGCCGAGCAGCGTCGGCTCGCCGCCTTGCCAGGCGAAGCTGACGTGCTGATCCGGCTGCGCCTGAATGTACTGGCGAATATAGTTTTCCAACACATCATCGGCCATCCTGTACTCACGGCCGCTGCCCGCGTAGAGATTCTCCTTCTCCAGGTAGTAGCAGTAAGTGCAATTGAGATTGCAGATGGGGCCATGTGGCTTGGCCATGATGTGAATCGGCTTCATTGGAATGCAGCTCTCTTTCTGAATCGCAACGCGGGCGTAACGCCCAATGAAAAAGCCCACGAAGCAGAGGCTCGTGGGCCGGGGTTGCGAAGATTCAGGCGAGGCGAAAACTACATCCGCATCTTTGCCGCAATCCCACGAGGCTGCTCGTCTGCCGGTGAAACGACAGGGCAACAACAACCGCGGGATGTAAGACGATGGAACATCAGTTGCAAAATCCTTTGCGAAAGCTTTCCCGTTCAGAGTCAGGAACTGTTTTGATAATGCAGGGCGATTGAAACGGTGTCAAGCTGGATGCGATGTTTTTTTTCGAACGCGCCGGGATATTCAAGTGCCGGACTTGACATGAAATCGGCATTGTGGCCAAATACAATTCATGCAGGAGTTCAAGTCCATCCCGACATCCTTTGTGTCTGCGCATGCGGCGACTCCCCGTCGTTCGTGTTGTTGACTCCCGCATACCCCGCTCATTCCCTTCAAATTCGATGAACCGGATGCGATGCAGGAAGAACCGTGCTCTCGCTGGGTTTACTCCCGCCGTACGTTCTGTCGCGTGTAATACGCGAAGATCGAATTGAGACTTGGATCTCACCTCAATGAACAGGAAGACTGACATGAACAGAACCCGACTGAACCTCCACACGCAGGCGCGTTGTTGTCGCAGCACACAGACATCCGTGAAGGATGCGCCCTGCGTCGTGGACAGGAGCATCGAACCTATCTAGTGCAACTGCGCTGTCATGCGCTTTGCCATGGTCCACGACGACAGGTCGTGGACCATTTTCTTTGCCGTCCGCCTTGGAATTCAGGCAGATCGCATTTTCGGAGGCAAGTATGTCCATCGTTTCTTTCCCGCTTCGACAGATTCTAAAGCGAAACATTTTCGCTCTCTCGCTTACCGGGTTGGGTCTCGCCCTCGCGTCGGTCCTCTCCGCTCAGATCGTTGAAACCGGCGTCATTACAGGCGTTGTGCGCGATAACACGGGAGCCATCATTCAGAAGGCGCATGTGACGGTGCGCAATGACGGCACCGGCCTGACGACCAAAACAGCGACCGACTCGCAAGGAATATTTGTTTCTCCGCCTCTGAATCCGGGCAACTACAGCGTCGAGATTGAGTCGCCTGGATTCAGCACGGAAGTGGAGCACGTTCGCCTGGAAGTGGGGCATCGTGTTTCAGCGGATGCGGATCTGAAGGTTGGCACTGCCGCGGAGACAGTTGAAGTGCAGGCCGCCGGAGAGTTGCTGGAAACGGAATCGTCTTCCGTCTCCAACCTCCGCTCCGAAGAGCAGGTGAAGGATCTGCCTTTGAACGGTCGCAATTTTGCGGAGTTGGTTGGCCTGGGCGCGGGCGCGGTACCGGCTCAGACACAAATCGCGAACATTCCCTATACACAGCAGCGCGGATCCACATCGTTTGCCTTCAACGGCCTTCGCTACCAGGAGAATCGCCTGCTGCTGGACGGTATCGGCGACAACGAAAACCACAACGGTCTTGCCGTGGTGATCTTCCCACCGATCGATGCGATTCAGGCGTTCTCCGAGGAAACCACGGACGCCGATGCACGGTACGGACGCGGGAACGGCGGCACCATCAACCTGGCCTTCAAGTCTGGCACGGACAAGTATCACGGCGGAGTCTTCGAGTTCTTTCGCAACGATGACCTGAACGCCAGGAACTACTTCGCCACCAGTGTGAAGCCGCCCTTGCGGCAGAATGAATATGGCGCAACCTTCGGCGGCCCTCTTTTCTATCACCAGGCCAACCCGAAAACCTTCTTCTTTGCGGACTACTCCGGGCAGCGTCTGGTGCAAGGCCAGACCGATGTTGAAACCGTTCCTGATTTCACCTTGACCAGCACCGGCTACGACTTCTCGGCCTATCCGGCCGGGTCCATCAAGAACCCCAAGACCACGGTCGCGTACGCCAACAACTTCATTCCGTTGAACGATCCGTATATCAATGCAACCGGCGCAAACATCCTGAACTTTTATCACAAATATGCGTCGCCGAACATCGCGGGAAAGACCACCGCAGCCAACTTCCTCTTCAACCCCGTGAAGACGGACAACGAAAACGCATTCGATGTAAAGGTAGACCACAAGTTCTCAGAGCCCGACAGCGCCTTCCTGCGCTACAGCCAGGCAAAGGATGTCATCGGTCAGCCGGGCGTGCTCCCGGTTCCGCTGGTTGGCGCGGTGATTTGCGGACCTGCAACGAACCCGGCGTATCAGACCGTTCTCAACGAGACGCACATCTTCTCGCCAACCATCATCAACACCGCTCGCTTCGGCTGGTCGCGCTTCTTTGTCAACGCGCAGAACTGGGATGCGGGCAAGAATCTCCCTACGCAGCTTGGCATTCCGGGCGTTGAGATATCCGGTGATCCCAATTCGGACGGACTGCCGGTGATGTCGTTCTCGGGCGGTGCATCGATCGGCGACGCCGGCAACAGTCCCACGCAGATCGGCACCAACAACTATCAGACCGACGACAACGTCAACCTTGTGCACGGCAAACATTCGGTGGATGTGGGAATAGAATTCGTTCGCCTGCAATACGACATGTTCCAGACTGCGGATGAGCACGGTACCGAGTCCTTCGGAACTTCTTACACTGGACTGGCATGGACGGATCTTCTGTTTGGAACCCCGAAGAGCGGCGCCTATGCGTACGGCCACGGCACGCGCGGCTTCCGGCAGAGTGACCTAGCCTTCTATGTTCAGGACAACTACAAGGTCAACAGCCGCCTGACCCTTAACCTGGGCTTGCGCTACGAGAACTTCCTCGGTTGGCCGTGGACCTAAGTCAACAACAAGATGTACGACTTTGTTCCTTCCATCTCGACCACCACGCTTGAACAGGTGGGAACCAACGGCATTTCACGCAGCGGCGCAAACGCCAACAACCTGAACTTTGCACCGCGCGCAGGCTTTGCCTATCGCATAACAAACAAGACCGTCTTCCACACCGGCTACGGTCTCTATTACTCGGCGCCCAACGTCACCAACTCGTCTGGCTTGTCGAATAACGTTCCGGCGCTGGACTACTGGGTATTCAATAACTCCGCCACGTACGGAGCGGCCACCAACGGTGCGGCGTTCAACTATGCATCCAACGGATATGCGCACACTCTGGTCACTTCTGTGAACGCGCTGCCCGCGAACCTGCCGGTGTACTCGCAGGATCCGAATGCCAAGACTCCCTATAGCGAGCAGTGGCACGCGAGCATCGAGCAGCAGATTCCGTACTCGACCGTCTTCACCGTCGCATATGTGGGGACGCGCGGAATTCACCTGGACGCGCTGCGCGACATCAACGCCGGATCGCCCGGAACCACGAACGTCACCGCAAACCGCCCCTATCCGTTCTTTGCGCAGATCAACGAGCTTGAGACCAGGCAGATCTCGAACTACGATGCATTGCAGGTTACGGCAGAGCGTCGCGCGCACGGTTTGGGATTCCTCGCCTCGTACACCTACAGCCACTCACTGGACGAAGGAACGGGGAGCCCGGGCAGCATCCTGAACCCGTATAACATCCGCTCGGACTACGGAAACTCGGATCTGAATATTCCCAATCGCTTTGTCGCCAGCGCCAACTACCTGCTTCCTTTCAAGGCTTCCGGCCGGTTGAATACCTTCGTGCAGGGATGGCAGGTGAACACCATTCTGAATTACTTCGACGGTCTTCCGTTCACCGTGGGTTCGCCGAGCGGAGTGGGCGATGGCCTCACGCCGCGCGCCGAACTGGCAAGCGGCGTCGGCAACGGCTCCCTTCCTTCCAACCAGCGCACCCTCGCGACATGGTTCAACACCGCGGCGTTTTCAGCTGCTCCCGCAGGTCAGTGGGGCAACTCGGGACGCAATATTCTGGAAGGCCCCGGAACAAAGACCATCGACTTCTCCTTCTTCAAGAACACGCGCCTCGCGGAGGGGAAGAATCTGCAGATTCGCGCGGAATTCTTCAACCTCTTCAACACTCCTCAGTTCAACAACCCTGGCGCTACTGCGGGCACCAGTTCGATCGGAATCGTTACTTCGGCTGGATCCGAACCCACCTTCCAGCGCATCGAGCGCCAGATCCAGCTGGCCGCTAAACTCAACTTCTAACCAGCCTGGTTTGACTCGTCTGGCGGCGTTCGGAACCTCGAACGCCGCTCTACGCTTCAAAGATGAACCTCTCATTTGAATTGCTGCATCAAGATGAACGACCGGACAAACATGACGAATCCATTGGGCTTCCACATAATGCAACGCATAGGCAACACACCCCTGCTGCGTTTTGAGCGAGTGACCAGCGGGTTAAACAATAGAACGGTACTAGGTAAGGCAGAATGGGCGAACCCGGGCGGATCGGTCAAGGACCGCGCCGCATCCAATATTGTGACAGAGGCTTTACGCCTGGGCAAACTGGACGGCGGAAAGGTGCTGCTCGACTCCACCAGCGGAAACACGGGAATTGCCTACGCGATGCTGGGGGCGGCCTTCCAGATTCCGATTACACTGTGCATGCCGTCCAATGTGTCTGCGGAGCGCAAGCGCATTCTGAATGCATACGGCGCAACGATCGTCTACACCGATCCCGGCGAAGGTTCCGATGGTGCGATTCGCAAGGCGCGCGCGATGATCGCCGCGGAGCCGGAGAAGTATTACTATGCGGATCAGTATTCGAATGAAGCCAATTGGCGCGCGCATTTCAGCAACGGCACAGCAGACGAGATTTGGCGGCAAACCGAAGGACGGGTTACGCACTTCACTGCCATCCTGGGGACCAGCGGCACATTTGTTGGTACTGCGCGGCGTTTGAAGGAATTGAATCCGCGAATCCAGTGCATCTCGCTGCAACCGGATTCTCCCTTTCACGGGATTGAGGGAACCAAGCACATGGAGACGTCGATCGTGCCCGCTATCTATGCCCCCTCGATTGCCGACGCGGAAATGGGCATCGATACGGAGTCGGCCTACGCCATGGTTCGCAGACTGGCGCGCGAAGAGGGTTTGCTCGTTGGTGTTTCCTCTGCCGCCGCACTGGTGGGTGCATTGCGGATTGCGCAGAATGCCGCCGCGGGTTCAACCATCGTGACCATCTTCCCGGATTCCGGAGACAAGTATCTCAGCGAGCATTTCTGGACTGAGAAGGATTAGGGCTGAGGAGAAAATTCGTATGGCGCTGAAGATTCCATTCACGGTGCTCGAGCAGATCCGAAGGTTTGGCGAAGAAACATATCCCTTCGAGTGCTGCGGAGTGCTGTTGGGCGAGTTCGACGAAGTTGGCAACAAGGCTGTTACGTCAATCGTTGCGTGCGGAAACACACGAACCGATTCTCCGGAGAACCGCTATCACATCAGCCCCGCAGAGCTGGTGCGCATCCAGAGAGAAGCGGCGCTTGCTGGAAAGGACATCGTGGGTTTCTATCATTCGCATCCGGATCATCCGGCCCAGTGGTCTGCGACCGATCTCGCCGAGGCGCACTGGACCGGATGCTCGTACGTGATCACCAGCATTGAAAAGGGCCGCGCCACAACTACGAATTCATTCCTGCTCGAAGGCCATGAAGAATCCAAACAATTCCAGGACGAAGAGCTCGACATCACCGCGTGATCCAGCACCGAAGACATCGAATATTGAAAGAGAGGAAAACATGTCCATCAAGGTATTGATCCCCACACCGCTTCGCCCTTACGCAGGAAAGAAATCAGTTATTGAGGTTTCCGCGCAGACCGTAGGCGAGGCACTGAACGATCTGATCACGCAGCATCCGGATTTGCGCAAGCATCTCTTCTCCGAAGAGGGCAAACTGCGTTCGTTTGTCAATGTCTACGTCAACGACGAGGACATTCGATATCTGAACAAGGACGCGACACCGGTGAAAGATACGGATGCAATTTCGATTGTGCCCTCGGTCGCAGGCGGCCACTAAAAGGCGCAGCCTTTAGTAGAGAACGATTCATACGTTTTGGAAGGGGAAGACGGCTGTGGCTGAATTGATAGATGGTAGTCAGGCAACTTTGAGCAACGAAGAAATCCTGCGTTACTCGCGGCACCTGATCATGCCCGAGGTTACTCTGGAGGGGCAGAAGAAGTTGAAGGCGGCGCGGGTGCTCTGCGTGGGAACAGGCGGGCTTGGCTCTCCGCTGGCGCTTTATCTCACAGCGGCAGGCGTGGGAACACTGGGCCTGGTGGATTTCGACGTAGTGGACTACACCAACCTGCAACGCCAGGTGCTGCACCACACAGCCGACGTTGGCCGTCTCAAGCTGGATTCGGCAATCGACAAGCTGAAGGCCAGCAATCCGTTTGTCGAGATCAAGCGATTTGACACTTATCTCAGCAGCCAGAATGCGCTGGAGATCTTCAGCGGCTTTGACATCATTGCCGACGGCACCGACAACTTCGCCACGCGGTATCTCGTCAACGACGCATCCGTGCTCAGCGGCAAGCCCAATGTTTATGCGTCCATCTTCCGCTTCGAAGGACAGGCGAGCATCTTCGGTGGGGAAGATGGTCCGTGCTACCGGTGCCTTTATCCCGAGCCGCCACCGCCGGGACTGGTTCCCTCGTGCGCCGAAGGCGGCGTGCTCGGCGTTTTGCCCGGATTGCTCGGAGTCATCCAGGCAACGGAAGTGGTGAAACTGATTCTGGGTGTGGGCGAACCATTGATCGGTCGTCTGGTGCTGGTGGATGCGCTTGCCATGCGCTTCCGCGAGATGCGCATACGCAAGAACCCCGAGTGCCCGATCTGCGGGACGAATCCAACGATCAAGGAACTGATTGACTACAACCAGTTTTGCGGAATCAGGGGCGAAGAGTCTGAGGCGAAGAGCGACGCGAAGATTCCCGTGATCGATGTGGCGGAGTTCAAACGCCGCCTCGATGCCGGAGATGACATCTTTGTCCTCGATGTGCGCGAGCCGCATGAGTACCAGATCTGCAATATTGGCGCACAACTCATCCCGTTGGGCGATCTGCCCAAACGCGTGCACGAACTGGATTCGAGCCGCGAGATTGTGGTGCATTGCAAGAGCGGAGCGCGCAGCGCCAAGGCAGTCAGTTTTCTGCGCCAGTCCGGCTTCAAGAGGGTTACAAACCTTACCGGCGGCATTCTGGCATGGGCGGACAAGGTTGACACTTCGTTGCCCAAGTACTGAGCGGTTGCGTCGTCGGTTCTTCAAAGAAGAAAATGGCCAGTCTCCTTGCAGAGGCTGGCCATCTTCTTTGTTGTAGATTGTTTGTTAGGCGAGTCCGATACCGCGTCCCTGACGAAGATCCCACAACGCTGCGACGAGCGCATCGATCTCTTCGCAGGTATTGTAGAGCGCAAGCGTCGCGCGCACTGTGCTCTCCAGCCCGAAGCGGCGCAGAATCGGTTGCGCGCAGTGATGACCGCCACGCACGGCGATGCCCTTGCGGTTGAGATAGTCGCCGATCTCCTCCGTGCGAAAACCATCGATCACGAAAGAGAGCACGCCCGCCTTCTCCTTCGCCGTGCCGATGATGCGTAGGGCAGGGATCTTGAGCAGCGCGGTCGTTGCATAGGTCAGCAGCATATGTTCATGCCGTGAGACATTGGCAATGCCCACGCGATCCAGGTAATCAATCGCCGCGCCCAGCCCGACGGCATCGGCGATGTTGCCCGTGCCAGCTTCAAAGCGCTGCGGCGGAGGTTGATAGAGCGTCTTCTCGAAAGTGACGTCCTGGATCATGTTGCCACCGCCCTGCCAGGGAGGCATGTTGTCCAGCACTTCCGACTTGCCGTAGACAACGCCGATGCCGGTTGGAGCAAACACCTTGTGTCCGCTGAAGACATAGAAGTCGCAGTTGATGGATTGCACATCGACGCGCATATGCGAGACGGCTTGCGCACCATCTACCAGCACGCGTGCGCCGTGCCGATGCGCGGCCTCCACCATTTCCTGCACCGGCAAGATCGTACCCAGAGCATTCGAAACGTGAGTGATCGAAACCAGCTTTGTCTTTGGTCCCAGCAGCTTTTCGTATTCGTCGAGCAGGACCTGTCCGGAGTCATCGACTGGGATCACGCGCAGCCGTGCACCCTTTTCCGAACACAGCATCTGCCAGGGAACGATGTTGGCGTGATGCTCCATCCAGCTGACAACAATCTCGTCGTCCTTTTGAATGTTGCGACGCCCCCAGCTTTGCGCAACAAGGTTGATGGCCTCTGTTGCCCCGCGCACAAAAACAATCTCGCGTGTCGAACCGGCGTTGAGGAAGCGGCGCGCCTTTTCACGCGCGGCTTCATAGGCGTCGGTGGAGCGCGCGGCCAGTTCATGCGCAGCGCGATGCACATTGGAATTCTCGTGCTCGTAGAAGTAGCTGATGCGGTCAATGACCGATTGTGGCTTCTGCGTCGTAGCGCCGTTGTCGAGCCAGATTAACGGATGCCCGCTGACGACTTCGCGCAAGATGGGAAAGTCGCGGCGAATCGCTTCCACATCAAATGAAGAAGAAGAGAGGCCGAGATCGCCCACTGAATCCTCATCGACTTCCGCGGGAGCGACAACCGGCACGCCGTTGAAAGATTCAAGGGAACGCGACTGTTTGTCCGGATCGAAGGTTGACGGCGCCTTGTGATCCGGCCCATGAGCCACGGTGCCGGGAAGTTGTGGCGCGTTGCGATCCAGCGGCGCTGCGAAAGGCGATAACTGCGCAACGACCGCTGGAACAGGTCCTGGAATCGTTGGCTGCGCAGAGAAGATGGGACGCGCTTCCTCTATGAACGAGAAAGAGGGAACGACGGAATCCACAACTCCGAACGCACTTGGAATTGCGGGCGCGGGAGGCTGCGGGCTCTGCGCGAGTTGTAAGTCCGGCAGAAGTGACGCAGGGATTGCTGCATAGGACGCATCGCTGGGCAGCGCTGTTTCCATAACTGGAGAGGGAGCGCTTGCGGTGGACACTGCGCGTGCTTCGAGCGGTTCTTTTTCGGGTTGAACGAAGATCGGGCGCGCATCCTGAAGGAAACCGAAGGACGGAACCGAGGGAGGATGCGGAATGACCCCGGGCACCGCCGGTCTTGCAGGCGACTCCGGAGCAGCAGTCGCCGAACGCAGATCGGGCGCGATGTTGCGATCCGGCGTATCGACAAATCCGAATGGCCGGTGCGCGCGTTCTTCGTCCACCAGGATTCCCACCTGCCCCGGAACGGCGGGCGCAGTAGGGCCAGGCGCAGCGGCATACGGATTGCCGGTCTGTGCAGAGTTCGAAGGCAGCACGGTATTCGCCGCGGTAACTACGGGCGGCTGACTTTCTTCGGGCAGCGCGTTGAAGAGCGCGTTGGCCAGACGTGATAATTCGGCCGGAGAAGGCAAGCCGGGAGCAAATGCATTGCTCCCGCTGAATCCCGCGGCCCAATTGCCTGCGTCCGGCGTCGTCAAAGGCAGCGACGGATCACTTGTACTCATGGTATTGACCCACTTCTACGCCATCGAGCAGGGCAATTGCATCGTCAGTGAGAACGGCCGCCGAGCAGTAGAGCGACACCAGATAGGAAGCGAGCGAGCGCTGATCGATGCCCATGAAACGGACCGACAAGCCGGGGCTTTGCTCACCGGGAAGTCCAGGCTGGAAGAGGCCCACGACTCCCTGCTTCTTTTCGCCGACGCGCAGCAACAGGATCTTCGAGGTCTGGTCCTTGCTGCGAACGGCTAACTTGTCGGAAGGAATCAGCGGTACGCCGCGCCAGGTGAGGAAGGGCGTTCCAAAGAGAGTTACTGTCGGCGGAGGAACACCGCGGCGGGTGCACTCGCGTCCAAAGGCGGCAATGGCGCGCGGGTGAGCGAGGAACAAGGAGGGCTCTTTCCACACCTTGGTCAGCAACTCGTCCAGATCGTCGGGCGTCGGCGGGCCTTTGCGCGTCTTGATGGTCTGCGACTCGCTGACGTTGTGCAACAAGCCGTAGTCGGCGTTGTTGATCAGCTCGCTTTCCTGCTTTTCCTTGACGCTTTCGATCAGGATGCGGAGCTGTTCACGCACCTGGTCGTAAGGATTGCTCAACAGGTCGGAGACGCGGGTATGCACGTTGAGCACGGCATTGATGCTGCCCAGACGATACTCGCGTGGCGATTCCTCGTACTGCACATACGTCGAGGGCAACTCGGATTCGTCCTCGTGCGCGCAGAGCGACTCGATGACCTTGCTCTCATCCACTTTGTTGAGGCGGAAGGTGCCGGACTCGAGCGGCTTCCAGTCCAGCAACCGAACCAGCCAGCGTGGCGTGATGGCCCCGAACTGCGGAGCGGTTTTGGTTACATTTGCAAGTTGAAACGCCGATTCTTCGCGCAGCGATACGCGACTTACTTCATCTGCCACAGATTGCCTCCTTGGGCCTGAAAACACGGTTATTGTAGATGTCGTCCAGTGATTCTGAAAAGCGGGAGTTTCTCGAAAAGTGTCAGCGACAACTCATTTGGGCAGCGCCAGCATACAGTTTGTGTGCCGGCGCCGCGGACTCTACAAATTAGCTATCTGTCATTTAATCAATACTTGCGCACCGAGCGGTCCACGCGATCCGACCATGCGTGAATGCCGCCGGTCATGTTCCAGACTTTGCTGAACCCGGCCTTCTGCAGGAGCTGAACGGCCTTGGCGCCGCGCGGTCCCATCTTGCAAACGGTGACGATCTTCTGATGGGTATCCAGTTCATTGACCCGCTTGGAAAGCTCGGCCAAAGGAATCAACTGCCCGCCGATGTTGGAAATTTCGTACTCGAATTCATCGCGCACATCGAGCAGAAAGAGGTCTTCGCCTGCATCCAACCGCTTTTTCAGTTCTTCAACACGAATCTCCGGAACGCCCATTGTTTCTCCTCACCTGATATCGGTTCGGCGAACGCCCCGGCTGCTGCCTTCGCCCCAAAATGAAAAACCCACCTGCCAATTGAGTTTCTGGCGGTGGGATCCCTGGAGACGGCAGCTTGTAAAGTGCTCTAGCTCAGCCATTTCCTCACGCCAGAATGCGTACACGCGCAACACATCGCAGCGCGACAACACATTTCGGCGGTCATGGAGCTGAAAGACTTCATAACGAGAATGTAGCACAAGGGCATTCGAGTGGCAACAACTCCCATGGATTTGGAAGAGTTTTTGGATCTTGTCCCAAACGCCAACGGCTTCCCGAATGGCACAGGAAGCCGCCGGACGGATCGTCTTCGCCAGGCTTCAGGCAAAGACCTGATGCTGCACAACTCCCGCTACGTTGGTCAGGCGGAAATCGCGCCCTGCGTACCGATAGGTGAGTTGCTCGTGGTCGATCCCCATCAGGGCCAGCAAGGTCGCATGAAGGTCGTTGACATGCATCCGCCCGTCGACGGCCGCCATGCCTATCTCGTCGGTCGCGCCGTAACTGAAGCCCTTCTTGACGCCTGCCCCGGCCAGGAACATCGCGTATCCGGTGATGTTGTGGTCGCGGCCATCGGCGCCTTGCGAGGTTGGCAGCCTGCCAAACTCGGAGCCGAAGACGACCAGCGTATCTTCCAGCAAACCGCGCTGCTTCAAGTCCGCCAGAAGCGCTGAAGTCGGCTGATCGATCATGCGGCTCTGTTCGATCAGACCGTTGTGCAGGTTGGTGTGGTGATCCCATCCTCCCTGTCGGATTTCGACGAAGCGCACGCCCGCCTCGCTGAGCCTCCGCGCCATGAGGCATTGACGGGCGAACGAGCCTTCAGCGCCAGGCTTCACGCCATATGCGTCGAGAACATGCTGCGGCTCTTTGGATATGTCCAGCAGTTCGGGAACGCTGTCCTGCATGCGGAAGCCCAGTTCATAAGACTTGATAATGCCGTCGACGGCATCGGGCGCTCCGGGACTGGAGGCGAGCTCATGATTGAGGCCCTGAATGTAATCCAGTTGCTGGCGCTCGAGCGCTTTATCGGTGGCAGCCTTGAGGTTGGGCAGGTAGCCCTGATCGGTGATCGCCGTACCCTGATAGTACGCGGGCAAAAAGGCGCTCCCGTAATTCGCTGCGCCGCCAAAGGCGATCGGCGGATTGATGGTGATATAGCCGGGGAGGTTCTGATTGTCGGTTCCCAAGCCATAGAGAAGCCACGATCCCCAGCTGGGACGCGTGAGTGCAGCGTTGGCGCTGCCTGTATGCAATTGCACCACCGCCTGCGGGTGCGCGGGCGTGTCCGTATAAAGGCCGCGCAGGAAGCAGAGATCGTCGGCATGCGTGGCGATGTTGGGCAGCAACTCCGAGAAGTGAGCGCCGGATTCTCCGTACTGCTTGAACTTGAAGCGGGAGGCAGTAATGGTTCCACCGCCGGGACCCGGCTTGCCGTTTCTCTTCTCAAGTTCCGGCTTGTACTCGAAGGTATCCACACTGGACATTGCGCCTTCCTGAAATAGGAAGATGACGCGCTTGGCCCTGGCAGGCAGCGGTGGCCGCTTCGGAGCGAGAGGGTTGCTGGCCGAAGCCTCCTGCGCGCTCGCCTTCTGCGCGAGCGAGCCAAGAATTCCCGAAAGTGCAAGGTGACCGAAGCCTGCGCCGGCAATGCGCAGGATGTTGCGACGGGAGGTAACAAACGGATTCTGTTCAGACATTTCTCAACTTCTCCATGATCTCTTCAAGATGTTGTCTAGCGAACGAACTGAAATTCGGCGGAGCCAAAGAGCGATTGCACGAATGCAGCCCATGCGGCTTGCCGCGGATTCTCTGCGGTGGCAATCGATGGAGCAGTCTCCGCCGTTTGCTTGGTTGTGTCGTCGGGATCGTCCTGGCCCAGATTGTCTGACCGCATGATTCCCGCAGTGACGTTGAAAGGAGCCGTATTGATTGCGACGATATGCGGCTTGAGATCTTTCGAAGGCTGCGGATGCGCCTTGCTCCACGCCGCAGCGTATCGAGACAGGAAAGCATTCGCGGCATCTACATCCTGCGCGGAGGGATCGCGTGAGAGCACGCGCTCATACGCGGTGCGAATTCTATCTGCGTCACTTGCGCGGCCGGTCGCAAGCAGCGTGCTGGCGAAGCTCAGAGATTGCTCGCGAATGAAAGGCGAGTTCAACATGAACAACGCCTGCGTCGGCACGGTTGTTTCTTCGCGTTGCCCCGTCACAAGAGTCTGCGAAACCGGATCGAAGGCCGCAAGCGGACGTGGTACCTCTCCGCGCAACTGGGGAAGGTAGATGCTGCGATAACGGCTGCGGTCTGCAGCGTCCAGAATCGATTTGACGGCCGGCCCATCATCGCGCACCTCGATCATGCGGAGAGCCATGGAAGGTGATCCGTTTGGGTGGTTCAGATCAAGCTGCCCGGAAGCGGAGAGAATGCTGTCGCGAATCTCTTCGGTCTCCAGGCGACGCGGAGCATGACGCCAGATCAACCGATCGGCCGGATCGATCTCCTTGTAACCCGCTGGAATCTCGGTTCCCAATTGATAGGCGCGGGTCAGCACAATCTCGCGCACCAGTTTCTTCGTGGACCATCCATTGCGGATGAAGTCCTGCGCCAGGTGATCCAGAAGTTGCGGGTTCGAAGGATGATCGCCCATCGATCCGAAGTTATCAACCGTGTTGACAATGCCGACGCCGAACAGGTGCTGCCAGACGCGATTGGCATACACACGCGCGGTGAGTGGGTTCTCCGGATCGGTGATCCACTGCGCAAGTTCCAGGCGTCCGCTGTGATCCGCGGGAATACTCGGTGCATCCTTGAGATTGATCAGCGAGAGATAGCCGCGTGGAACCACCGGGCCATGACGCTCTTCGACGCCCCGAATACGAACGGAAGTGTCGGTGATGATGCCTTCGCGCGCGCTGTGGACGCCGTACCCCAGTTCACCGAGGTCGTTGATCAGTTGCAGGTCTTCCTTCAGTTGAGTGAAGTTGCGGGTGATCTCTGCACGCTGCTTCTTCTGCTCCTTCGTGTAGGGCGCGCGATTCGGATTCGCCTTCTGATCTTCGGCATCCTTTGCGACCATCTCGTCGAATGCTTTCTTGGCGACAGCCACTTGCGCCTTCAACTTCTCTACATGATCCGCCGGTGCCTTGGCAGCTCTGTCCGCCGTGCTCAGGTAGCCGAGCATCCTTGGGTCGTAATACTGCAGGCTTGCTCCGCCCATGCGGCTGGTGACGCCGGCGGCATCGTCGGTACTGGTGAAAATGCTGGCCAACGCGTAATAGTCGGTGGTCAGAATCGGATCGAACTTGTGATCGTGGCAACGCGCGCAGGTGACCGTGAGCGCCATCGTGGAACGGGTCACCGTATCGATCTGGTCGTCCACGTTGTCCATCTTGAAGCGAGCCTTGAAGCGCTGGTTCACGTCCTTTGGCCCAAGCGCTAAAAACCCCGTTGCAATAAGCAGGCGATCGCGCTCCGCGCTGTTTTCCGCAGGCAGAAGATCGCCTGCGAGCTGCTCCTGGATGAAGCGGTTGTAGGGAATGTCCCGATTGAACGCGTCAATCACATAATCGCGATACCGCCATGCATTGGGATAGGGCAGGTTGCGCGAGGGGCCCGATGACTCGGCATAGCGAGCCACATCGAGCCAGTGTCGGCCCCACCGTTCGCCGAATTGCGGCGATGCTAGGAAACGATCAACCAGCCGGCTGTAAGCCGCAGGAGAGTGATTCAGTTGAAATGCCTTCACATCCGCCGGAGTGGGCGGCAGCCCGGTAAGGTCGTAGCTGAGTCGGCGAATCAAGGTGACCGGATCCGCATCTTTCACCGGGGTCAGTTTCTTTTCTTCCAACTTTGCCAGCACGAAGCGATCGATATTGCTGTCAGACCACGCGGTGTTTTCCACGCGCGGCACCGCTGGGTCAGTCAACGGCTGCCAAGACCAATGATGCAGCCTCAACTTCGCGTAATTCGCGGCGATGCGGGCCGGAGTCTGCGGCAGCTTCTCGGTTTCATCGGGCCACGCAGCGCCGTCCCTGATCCATTTCTCAAGGATCGCGACTTCTTCAGCCGGAAGAGATTCCGTGCTCTCCTGGGGCATGCGCTTCTTGGCATCATCGCTCTTGATGCGTTCGATGAGCAGGCTTTTCTCCGGATCGCCCGGAACAATCACCGGCCCGTCGTTGCCGCCGGTGAAGATGGCGATGCCGATGTCTACGCGCAGCCCGCCCGCCTCCTTGAATGCGTCGGAGTGGCAGTTGTAGCATCGGTTCACGAGGATGGGACGAACGTTCTTTTCAAACCAGGCAAGCTGTTCTGCAGTCGCTGGTCGCGGATAAGGAATGGCTTTGGCGAAGCGCAACGATGCGGGCTTGAGTGCTGGCGCACGGTCTCCGCTGGTACTTGCCTCTTTGTTCACCTGGTTTGCGGGCCATGGAGCACCCTGCGCAATCCAGGCCTTCAGGTCCGCGATTTCAGCAGCTGAAAGTGGATCGGCTTCGCCCTTCGGCATACGCTTTTTGGGGTCCTTCTCCTGCAGACGATGCAGCAAGACGCTGTCTTCCACGTGCTCAATGTTGATGGCGGGACCCGACTTGCCACCGGTCAAAATCGAGTCGCGATCATCCAGCAGCAGTTGCCCGGCGGCGCGCGTATCGATGGAATGGCAGTCATAGCAGTGCTGCACCAGAATGGGCTGGATGCGCTGATTGAAGAAGACTGCTTGATCGGGTGTGGGTGCCTGCCTGCTGGCTGCCTGATCCTGACCCGAGGGGGCGGCTACGACCGGGGAAAAGAAGTTGGGTAGGCCCCAACCGACCAGCAAGGCACTGCTGACTATGAGCGCCGGATATACCGGCATGGCTCTCCTGAAATTGACACTCATCGATAACCCTTTGGATACAGGAAGGCGCGCCGATGCGGCGACGCGAGATGAACTCTGAGTATCCATACGGACGCTGGATCGCGCGGCATGAGCCGCTTGCCATCAGAGATGAAATGTGGGGAAGGAGGTGTTTATCGGATTAACAACAACAACCAAGGCGCGCAACTCGTAGGGGAAACGAGGCGCTATGCAAACCGCGAGAGGAATGCGCTGTCGGTGCAGCATTGCGAGTTGTGATATGGATCACCATTTCGCTTCTTCCTGTTCAGAAATACCATTGGCTGAGTTCAGAGTCAAGTCAAGAGGGGAGGTATTTGAAAGCCTTCAACTGCAGTTCGTCTTCAATGAGGGAGGTGTGGCCGCAACCATCCGTAAATCCATGTGCCCGCCAGCGCGCTTGCCGCGGCTATGATCGATACCGAAACGCCCGCGCCTATCAATGCGAAGAGCGGCCCCGGGCAAGCGCCGGTCAACGCCCATCCCACTCCGAAGATGCTGCCGCCAACAGCATAGCGGATACCGCTTCCCAGTTGTTTTGATGGGATAGAGATCTTTTCTCCGGTTGCAGAGGTCAATCCCGCAAGCTTGATCAGCGCAACAGACAAGGCGGCGGTTACCACCGCCGAGCCGATAATTCCGTACATGCGAAACGACTGGAAGTGAAACATCTCTTGAATGCGAAACCACGAAACCACTTCGGATCGCGTCAATACAAAGCCGAAGGCCGCACCCAGCAGAAGATACGCGGGCAGGAAGCGAATGGGCGTTGTTGCAACGCTGCCAACGCCGCATTCCTGAGCTTGGATGGAAGCAGAAGTGGTCATGGTCATCCGATCACAAACGGCAGAATAAAGTAGGTTGCAAGCAGGCCTCCGGCAAAGAACCCGAAGACGGCGATCAGTGAAGGAAGCTGGAAGTTGGCGAGACCGCTGATGGCGTGCCCCGATGTGCAGCCTCCGGCATATGCTGTTCCGAAGCCCACCAGGAATCCCCCTACGACGATCGAAACAAAGCCGCGCAGTGTGAGCAGCGCGTGCCAACTGAACAACTCGCGCGGAGCGATGCCGGAAAAGTCGTGAATTCCCTGCTGACTCAGCAGCGCCCTGGTTGCAGGTGAAATGGATATAGTGTGCGTCCCTCCAAGGTGGACCGCGAGGAATCCGCCGAGCACTACTCCGGCAAGGAATACCAGATTCCAAGTCTCCGTCTGCTTCCAGTCATAGCGAAAATGCTCCACCCTGCCAGGCGCGATTGCGGCACACAGATGGCGAAGATTGCTCGAGATGCCAAACACCTTGTTGCCGAGAATCAACAACGCGGGAACAAACAAGCCAATCAGCGGTCCGGCGACATACCAAGGCCATTCATCATGAATCGAGACGAGCATTTGCGATTCCTTTTCCACCCGCGGCGCTGAGCCGAGGCTTCCCTGGCGCTACTTCTTGCTTCTGTTCCATGCAAAGCTCAGCTCGAAAGAATTCTGATCCATGTTGAGGCTGATATTGCCACCGCCCGCACTGGCTGGAATTGCATTCACGCCCTGCACCGTATTGCTGAATGCATGAATGTAGGCCGCATTGATTTCCTTGCCGTCGGCGAGCGTCCAGGTAGTGCCCAGATGCAGATGATTCTGCACGACCGCAGGCGCAAGCAGATTGAAGAAGCTCTGCGATCCATCAAAGGGAACGCCGCCGTGATTGTAGCCGCCGCGCACTGTCAATGCGTGGCTCAGGTCGTAGTCCACGCCTGCTTTCAGCACATTGATGCTGTGCCAGCCAAAGCCGGGACCATTGCTGCTTCCCAAGGGCGTCTGGTTGGCGTCGGAGTTGTTGATGGACTTGACGCCGCTGTAAAGGATGCGCTCCTCGTCCACCAGAACCTTGACCTTCGGAGCGATCTTAACCGCAACGCCGCCGCCGAAGTTGGCGGGGACGTCGAACTTGCCGCCCTCGGCAAACAATCCTTTGTACTGCGAGAAGGCGCTCGCCCAAGTCTTGCTCTGATAGGTTGCTCCGACGCTCAGCGCGCTGTTGATTTCGCTCAGCCAGCCGATGCGCACACCTGCGCCGTAAGAGTTCGAATGACCAACATTGGTCACGTTGCCCGGCGCAACGGAGTAGTTCGACGTGGCAAAGTTCTGCAGGCCCTCCGCGGAGAATCGCTGATAGGCGATGTTGGCTGCGATGCCAAATGTATTGTGCTTGTCTGCTTTGTAGGACAGCGTGGGGGAGACGAACAACTGCTCTATATCAACTCCGCCTCGCGTGTTCCCCAGCAAGGGAATCGGCCTGGTGAAAGAAGTATTCAAGCCACCGTTTCCATAGAGAGCAATGCCGTACGCAAGTTTCGGAGAATAGACGCGGCTGTATCCGAATTCCGGGAGTTCGAAGGTCGTTACGCGGTTTGCATCGTAGGTGCCATCCACTCCATATTGCGGCGGCAACCCGCTGTTGCTGATAGTGGCCGAGCGATTGGGACGGAAGATGGTCAGGCCAAGATCGGTGCGATTGCCCGCGAGGAAGAGCCCTGCTGGATTGGTTGCGCCAGCCAGGCTGTCTGCCGGCTGGGCAATGCCCGCGCCGCCTTGTCCCTGTTGTTTTGTGCCATAGCCCGTCAAGAAGTACCCGTCCGTCGCCGCCGCGGAATCCACTGCAAGCAGCGACGCAACCATCACCAGCAGAACCTTACCAAACTTCTTTTTCATGCGAACGATCTCCTTGTTCGGTGTCTTTCGTTGCGGGGATGCAACCACGGCAGAAGCAGCCTCTTCACGGAGCGTGTTCCTGCGGATTCAATTGGCAAGGGTGTGTCACCGCGATGGCTGGGAGTGCCGGATATAAATAAAAAACCCACTCGCCAGGTCAACTTCCGGCGGTGGGCTAATTTACTTCTTTAGCTGAGACAAGGCGATGGAGTTGCCTAGCCTCTACCTGCCGGAGGACACACATGCATGTGCGTACAACAACACAGCAGGTGAATCGAACTCAGGAGGCGCATGGTCATGACCAAAGGCTATAAGCAGTTCCGCCACGTGTCAACCGGAAATTTCAGATGAAGAAGATTGAATGGCAGAAAGCCAACCCTTTTCGTGGGCGCGGCCTGTGGGCAAAGAATGAGTTGATTTGATCATTTTTTGTGAAGGCCCTTGCATAATCCGGTCCCGTCGTTGCTAAAATCAGGGCAATGCCGATTTCCTACAATGCGCAGTGTTGTTGTTGCCAGTTCAAGAGCCATCCACTGGTGAACACTGTTTCGCGGGCAGAAATATCTTGATTTGATCCGCTCCTTCAGCGAGCGGAATAGAGACCTTCTGCAGTTGCCCACGATCCAGTTCGTGGGCATTTTCTTTTGCGCGTGTCGATCCAGCGCGCAGCGAAGATAGGCGACTGCAGGATTTGCATTCCAACGCAAGGGATTCAAGCTGCCAGCAGACCTGCACCCACGTTCCCGATTCGATCAACCCACTCAATTGAAAAAGCCGCATGGAGATTCCGAATGAGATCCCTATCCCGCAGCAGACGCATGTTCCTGCTCTCTGGCCTCTTGTTGCTCGCGTCAGCAGAACTCATTTCCCAGGCACAGACCTTACCCACCGCGGAGAACAACTCGATTCCTGGGTGGAAGGAATGGACCAGCCAACTTGAGCAATTGGATTCAAAGATTCTCTCGCGACTTCCAGAACGGTTGCGCAACGATCCCCAGGTGCGACAGGAGGCCGGGCGCCTGCTGCTTGAGGCAGTTGCCTCCAAATCGCTTGCTGCTTTGGGAGACGATGTGGATCATCCCGTCTTCCTCCCCTCCATCAATTTCTACTTCAACATCGGTCAGCCGAATGCTGACACTACCTATCGAAGCGCTGCAGTTGATGGCGCCGGATCCTATCGTCTTCGCGGCGAGATCGGCTCCGTGCGCATTCTGCGTGTGGGCTTGTTCGGCCCCTTTCCCCGAAGTTCAACCCTCCATCTTCCTGTCCCGACTTATTACGATTTCAAGTCGCTTCATCTTGGCGCGAACGGACATTTTGACGCTTTGCTCAGCCCGGAGCGGCCGGCCGGATACAGCGGCGATTGGTGGCAGCTCAAGCCCAACACATCGCAACTGCTATTGCGGCAAGTGGCTTTTGACTGGAAGACGGAGCGCGATCCGCGCATCTCCATCGAACGCGTGGATCGCCCTGTAGAGCGAGCGCGTCCGCCTGCCGATGTTCTGCAGAAACGACTGCTGACTCTAACCGATGAGATTTCCAATATCGCACTTCTCTTTGTTGACCATGTGGAGGGACTGCGCAAAGAGGGATACATCAACTCTTTGAAAGTTTTCGACGTTTCGCACATGGGCGGACTAGTCGGGCAGTTCTACTACGAAGGCGCGTTCGATCTGCGGCCGGACGAAGCCCTGATTGTTGAATCAAAGGTTCCAGCAGGATGCTCCTACTGGTCGATCATTCTGACCAACGACCTGTACGAAACAACCGACTGGTACAACAACCAAAGCAGTCTCAATGGCTCCCAGGCCCGGGTAGATGCGGACGGAGTAGTGCGGTATGTTGTTTCGGCGAAAGACCCCGGCGTACCCAATTGGCTGGACACCGCCGGCTATCAAAGCGGGGCGATCCAGGGGCGCTGGGCGGAGTGCTCTGCCAATCCCGTCCCAACGGTTCACAAGGTTGCATTTGCAGATGTGCGCAAGTCTCTACCCGCGGAGACACCGGTGATTACGCCGGATCAACGAGAACAGATAGTTCGTGAGCGGCGATCCGAAGTGCAGCAGCGCCCGCTCTGGTAGAAACCCACATTGATAAAGAGATCAGGAGAAGATATGCGTCGAGGATTTTTGAGTTCAGCTTTCGCACTGAGTTTGGCGGCACTGTTTGCAGCGCAAGCCATGGCCGCCGGACAGACGCCGACAGTGCCGGTCGATCCGGAGCAGGCAGTCGCCCAGGCTTACAGGTACGCTTTGCCTGTTTATGAAATTGCGCGTCTGCGCTATAGGCAGAGCTTCGATCCGGCCAACCCGCACCGGGTGCCGGTGAATACTCTGACACATGCTCGCAAACTGGCTGACCATACGTCGCGTTTTGTCACGACCCCCAACAATGACACGCTGTATTCCGCGGCGAATCTGGACCTGCATGCCGGGCCGGTCCGAATCGACGTGCCCGATTTCGGTTCGCGGTACTACTCGATCGCGTTGATGGACGAGTTCAGCAACAACTTCGCGTATATCGGGCGACGCACAACCGGAAGCAAGGCTGGGAGTTTCCTGGTTGTGGGCCCATCCTGGCAGGGAGAACCGTCGAAGGACGTAAGGATTATCCGCTCCCCTACGCCCGATGTGACTTTGTTGGTGCGCATACTGGTGGACGGGCCGGAAGATCAGGAAGCTGTGCATCGCCTGCAAGACGCAATTGTGCTGACTGCGCCTCCTATCGATCCGCATGCCCCCACGCCGATTGCTCCGGTAGCGAATGACGGTGCGAATTTTGTGGCCGTGGTGAACCAGGCACTGGGTGAGAATCCACCACCCGCGCAAGATGCAGCGATCCTGGCGGAGATCGCCAAGGTCGGCATCGTTCCCGGCGGTGACACCTTGTCGCCCGAATTGGCTGCGGTGTGGCGCGATGATTTGCAAAAGGCGCAGGCTGAGTTGCGCAGCAGTGCGTCCTGGTCGCGGCGGGTTGTGTCTGGCTGGAGTTATTCTGCCGCGGATATCGGCAACTTCGGCGTGGACTATGACCTGCGCGCTTCTGTTGCACTGTCTGGTCTGCTGGCGCTAACGCGGGAGGAGGCGATCTATGCCGGTGCAGTGACAGATTCGACGGGCCAACCGCTGAATGGCGCTCATCGCTATCGCCTGCATGTGCCGAAGGATCTGCCACTGGATGGGTTCTGGTCGCTCTCCATGTACGAGGTGCAGTCCGATGGACGTCTGTTCTTTGCCGATAATCCCTTGCACCGCTACGCGATTGGCGACCGCACGCGCGGCCTGCAGCGCAATGCCGACGGCTCACTCGACATTCTGATTCAGAAGGACCTGCCCGCCGAGGGCCAGTCCGCCAATTGGCTTCCTGTTCCAGAATCCGGAAGGCTGCAGTTGACGCTGCGCCTCTATCAACCGCGGGTCGAACTCCTGGACGGGAGCTTCCACTTCCCTGCCCTGGAAAGACTGGACTGATTCCCATGAAATTTTCGATGCCGACCGCCGGGCTGATCTTCGCCATGACTTTCTCTTCCTTCGCGCAGACAACTCAACCGAAGGACGCCGAGCCAACCACCATCAAGGCCAACCGGCAAGCCACCGCGCATTTGCCAGCAGAAGATGGAATCGAGTTGAAGGATTCCCAACGCGGATTCATCGCCACCTTGCCCGAATCCGCAATCAAAGCCGCAAAGGCTGGGTCCTATGCCAATGAGCTGGGCGAGTACGGATTCCTCGATCACGTCGACTCTCCCGACACGGTGAACCCGGCGCTGTGGCATCATGCGCGGGTCAACACCGCCAACGGCCTCTACAAGGTGACAGACCGCATCTATCAGGTGCGCGGCTTCGACATCTCCGTGATGACCATCATCGAAGGAGATACCGGGCTGATCGTCACCGATCCCATGACGGTGACCGAAGCTGCCAAGGCGGGCATGGACCTCTATTACCAGCATCGCCCCTTCAAGCCGGTGGTGGCCGTCATCTATAGCCATAGCCATCTGGATCACTTCGGTGGAGTGAAAGGCGTAGTCTCCGAAGCGGACGTGGCCGCGGGAAAAGTGCGCATCTACGCTCCCCATAACTTCATGGATGCGCTGCTGAAAGAAAACGTGGTGGTTGGCAACGCCATGATGCGGCGGGCGGCATTCCAGTTCGGACCGCTGCTGCCGCGTGGCGAAAAGGGACAGGTGGATGCCGGCCTGGGCAAGGCGAGCGTGAGCGGAAGTTCCAGCCTGATCCCTCCCACCGACACCATCGAAAAGCCAGTGGAGACCCACACCATCGACGGTGTGGAGATCATCTTTGTCAATACACCGGATACCGAAGCGCCGGCGGAGATGATCATGTATTATCCGCAGTTCCGCACACTGAACATGGCCGAGTTGGTCACGCGGAATCTGCATAACCTGCTGCCTTTGCGCGGCACGCAGGTTCGCAACGCCAACGACTGGGCAAAGGACATCAATTTCGCCCTTGCCGAGTTTGGCCCCAAGACAGACATCCTCATCAGCCAGCATCAGTGGCCGTACTGGGGCACGCAACGCATCGATGCAATCTTGCGCAAGCAGCGCGACCTCTACAAGTTCATCAACGACCAGACCATCCGCCTGATCAATCACGGTTACAAACCCGGCGAAATCGCAGAGATCCTCAAGGAGCCGGCGAGCCTCTCCGGAGAGTGGTCGACAAGGGAGTTCTACGGAACAGTCAGCCACGACTCCAAGGCCGTGTACCAGCGAATGCTTGGCTGGTACGATGGCAACCCGGCCAACCTCAATCCTCTGCCGCCCGTTGACGGCGGCAAGAAGACAGTGGAATACATGGGCGGCGCGCAGGCTATCTTGACCCGAGCCCGCAAGGACTTTGCAGACGGGCAGTACCGATGGGTAGCTGAGGTTCTAAACCAGCTTGTCTTTGCCGAGCCAGACAATAAGGAGGCTCGGGAACTGGAAGCCGACGCTCTGGAGCAATTGGGTTATCAGAGCGAGTCTGCCACATGGCGCAACGCATATCTGGAGGCCGCACAGGAACTGCGAGGCAAGCTTCCCGGCGCGGGCCACTGGCAGATCAATAACGACCTGGTGCGCGCCATGCCGCTGGACGCCTATTTCGACTTCATGGGCGTACGACTGAACGGACCCAAAGCCGAAGGCAGGAAGATCGTGATCAACTGGCGATTCAGCGATACCAGGCAGGATTATGTTCTGAACCTGGAGAACAGCGCCCTGACTTATCTGGCGAACCGTGTTTCGGATCATGCAGACGCTACGATTACCCTGGATCGACCGACACTCGATGCCATCAGCCTGCAGCAAACCACCTTCCGTGAAGAGGTGATGTCAGGCAAGATCAAGATCGATGGCGATGTGCAGAAGCTGATTGAGTTCAATAGACTCTTCGACCGTTTCGTGCCAGATTTCCCGGTTGTCACACCTCGGCTTTTACCCTCCGATCACGGAAGCAACTGAGAATATCGGAGGATAGAGCATCGGGAAACAACGAGGCGACCGCAATTGATCGAGGCGGTCGCCTTGTTGCATATTTCATTTCTATCCGACAATCCACACAAGTGTTGTTTTATTGCAGCTTGTTGTTTTATTGCAACTGGGTAGCCGCTTCCGCGACTTGCTCAATATGTGCGGGGCGTGTCCGGCAGCAACCGCCTACAATCTGCGCTCCAGCGGCAAACCACGCCACAGCCCTGGCCGCATAGCTGCCAGGATCTCCTTTGCCTGTCCAGCGACGGCCCACGGCATCCCACTCTTCCCCGGAGTTGGGATACACCACAATGGGTTTGTCGGACGCCCCTCGCAACTCGACAATCAATTGCGGTATGTGCAAAGGGGACGTGCAATTGACCCCAATGGCCACTGTCTGCGGAAAGCGCGCTACTGCGGCAGCACAATCGTTGATTCGCTCACCATGCGCGACGTGAGAATCATCCTTGCAGGTAAAGCTGAACCACGCCGCCAACTCGGGCCACGGCGTTAGCGCCTCGCCGATAGCCAAAGCTTCATCGATCGACGGCAGCGTCTCGAATGCCAACACATCGGGCGCTTGCTTTCCCGACGCGCCATCAGCTAGCACGCGAATGCGCTCGCGATGAAAGTCAACCATCTCGGTAAAGCTGCAGCCGTAGTTGCCGTGATACTCGGATCCGTTGTGGAGCGCCGCGCCATACGGTCCCAGCGATGCCGCGACCACGACTCTGCGTTCGGGAAACTCCGCGCAGGCCTGGTGAGCAAGTTCCACCGCACGAAGCAGCGCTGCGTCTGCCCGCTCGTGGGCCAGGCCGTATTCCGCGTAACCCATGCGCGAGACCTGGTAGCTGGAGGTCAGAATGCACTGTGCGCCCGCTTCGATGTAGGATCGATGCACGGCGATGACTTTGTCCGGTGCGTCCTCCAGAACGTGTGCAGACCACAGCGGCCCATCGACATTGGCCCCGAAATATTCGAGTTCCGAGGCCATGCCTCCATCCAATACATGAATCCCTTGCAGGATCGAGTCCCGCCTCTGAGTGCTGTTCGTCATCTGTATCGTCCTTGCTGAAGTTTCTGCAGGTTTTCTATGGCGCGCTGCAAGGTCTTCGGCTGCTTGCAGAAGGCAAAGCGAATCTGGTGCGCACCGCCCCCTGGATGGCTGTAGAAGCTTGATCCGGGGACCGTGGCAACACCGATTTCTTGTACGAGGTAAGTTGCGAATGCGCGGTCATTTTCAAACGAGAATTCCGAGATGTCGGTCATGATGTAGTAAGCGCCTGCCGGTCTGTAGACTTTAAACCGGGCCTGGCTGAGAGCATTCAAGAGCAGGTCACGTCGCTTCTTGTAGCCAGCAGCGAGCTGCTCATAGTAACTGTTGGGCAGGCCCAGGGCTACTGCGCCTGCTGCTTGCAGGGGAGCCGCTGCTCCCACGGTCAGAAAGTCGTGCACTTTGCGGATGGCCGCAGTCAAAGACGGCGGAGCGATAGCCCAGCCTACACGCCAGCCGGTCACGCTGTAGCTCTTCGACAGGCTGTTGATGGTCACCGTGCGCTCGCGCATTCCTTCGATGGTTGCGATAGAGATGTGCTCCGCGCCGTCGTAGAGAATGTGTTCATAAATCTCGTCGGTGATGGCCAAAACGTCGAACTCAATGCACAGATCGCGAATCAGTTCCAGTTCGCTGCGGGTGAAGACCTTGCCGGTTGGATTGTGCGGCGTGTTGAGAATGATGGCGCGTGTCTTGCTGTTGAACGCATCCCGCAAGGCGGCAGGATAAAAACTCCATTCACCGCTTTCATCCACTGGCGGATGAAGCGTGACATAGCGCGGCGTAGCCCCCGAGAGGATTGCATCCGGGCCGTAGTTCTCGTAGAACGGCTCGAAGACAACAACCTCTTCGCCCGGATTGACCAGCGCCAGCAAGGAGGCGATCATCGCTTCTGTCGAACCGCAGCAGACAGTGATCTCGCGCTCCGGGTCGATTTCAATCTTCTGCCGTTCGAAAATTTTCGCTGCAATGGCGCGGCGAAAGCTTTGCGCGCCCCAGGTGATCGCATATTGATTGATGTCGGCTGCCACGGCCTGTTGCGCCGCCTGCTTGATGACTCCAGGAGCGGGAAAATCCGGAAAGCCCTGCGCCAGGTTGACCGCGCCGTGCTGAATGGCTTGCCGCGTCATCTCGCGAATAACCGACTCGGTGAATTGCGATGCTTTTTGACTGATTCGCATGAAGGTCCTTCTTCGCGCTGAATGCGCCCTCTTCTATCAGATTGCCACATGGAATGCGGCCTGAACGCTCGAACACTCTCTTGCAAATGATTGTGGCCTACCAAACATCCAGCCGGGCGGCTCCTCCAGAAAGAGAAAGCCGCCCTGCGGGATCTGTATATAGCGCTTGCTCTATTTATTAAAAGATGATCTTCAAAGCAAGTTGCGCATTGACCGGCTCACCGGGACCGATGCCGGGATTGCCTAGGTACTGGCCGATTGTGGAACCGATGGTGCTGGTTTCACCCGCAGTGGGGAAGCCCACCGGAGCCAGGTTGGTGTGGTTGAAGATGTTGATGATGTCGGCGCGCAACTGGGCGCTGACCCGCTCGGTGATGGCGGTGTTTTTTACCACTGCCAGATCGATGGAGTTGTAGCCGGGGTTATAGTTCTGACCGCGGCGCGTGGCGGAATACTGACCCGCTGCTGCATCGACAAATGCGCTGGAGCTGAACCACTGCACGTAGGCAGCGCTGCCAGAACCAGCTGGAACAATCTTGTGGCTGACGCCTGCCGAAGGACTAGCTACCTGCACTGCGCGATCCGCGCCCTCGCCGTTGCCGCTTGGGTTGCCGGCCGAGACAACGGTGTAAGGCGTACCGCCATGAATGGCAAGCGACGAAGTCAGATCCCAGCCATGTGTCAGTCGCTTCGGACCATTGAGAGCAGGAATCTGGTAATCGATGTAGCCGCTGAAGGTGTGGCGCACGTCGAAGTCGGAGTTGCCGTATTCGGCGCGCTCGTTGTTGGGATCCTGCGGCAAATAGGGCAGCAGGCCGGTCTCGTAGTCCAGCGAATGCGCCCAGGTGTACCCCAGTTGCGAGGTCAGGCCGTGGTAGTTCTGCAGGCGCAGCGTGCTCTGCAGCGAGTTGTAGTTGGAGCCCAGGTTGCTGCGCACTTCGTCGATCACCGAGAAGTTGGGGAACTGCTTGTAGTAGGGCCGGGTGACATTGGGATTGGCGAGATTCGCGCTGCCCGGAGTCTCTGGATTGATGTCGAAAAGGCCAAGCAGGTGAATGCCCTGGGTGCCCACATAACCTACCTGCGCGATGATGTTGGAGCCGAAACTGTGCTGGATGTTCAGATCGTAGGTCTGCGTGTAAGAGGGCCGGAAGTTCTTGTCGAAGGTCGAAATGGCCACCGTTCCCTGTCCGGCCAACGCGGTCGCATAGGTTTGGAAAATAGGCTGTCCGCTCTCGATGACCGTATTGAGTCCACTGGCCTGCGCCACCTTCTCCGAGCCTGCCGGATTGAATTCCGGACCAAAGACGGAGATGTTTTGAGCGCCATTGTTTTGCAGAATCGATTTCATGAAAACCGAGTCGCCATAGAAGCCATAACCGCCGCGCAGCACCGACTTACCGTTGGAGTCGAGCCGGTAAGCAAAGCCCAGGCGCGGACTTACCCCGCCCCAGAACTTGCTATAGATGTTGGACGCATCCTGGCCGACAACAGCAAGACCGGAGGGCAGCGAAGGATCGAAGATGGAGAGGTTTGGATAGGCCGAGTGCACCGGCCCCTCGTAGTCGTAGCGCAAACCGAAATTGAGATTCAGGCGCTTGGTGAGCTGGTATTCGTCTTGTGCGTACAACGCGAATGTGTTAACGAAAACCTGACGCTTGGGATCGCCGAGAATGATGTTCGAGTAGTTGGGGTCGAAGAATCCGCCCAGGAAGTCCGCGAGATAAAGAAGGTTCGGATCGGAAGGCGCGTTGGCTGCCGTGAACGGCGCCTTTCCATTGCCCAGCTTCGCTCCCGCTGTGCTGGTCGAAGACCAGGGACCCTGCGAACCGTCGAAGTAGATACTGCCGCGCTGGCCGGTCTGATAGAAGTCGTCCACTTGCGCCTGACGGACTTCGCCGCCGAAATGCAACTGGTGTGCGCCCTTGGTCCAGACCAGATCGTCGTTCAGATGGCCGGTGATGTCATTGCGTCCTGACTCGACCGTTACACCCAGAGGATCGAAGCCGCCGCCCGCGGCAAACAATCCGCTACCCGCCGACGGAGGTCCGATGACTAGGTGCGGCGAGCCTGCCAGCGAGGGCGAAGTGACTCCCGTATCAAGGCCCAGGCCGTTCGGATTGAATTTATTGTCGGCATCCGCGAAGACCTGATTGAAGTAACTTACACCGGCCGCGAGTTGGTTGCTGATGGAGGGCGAAACCACGCGGTTGTACACCAGCGAGTAGTTCTGCACGTGGATGGGCGCGACTTCAAAGTACTGTGCAAGAGTCGAGGTACTGGGCCCGGTTTGACTGCCCTGGCCCACGAACCAGTTGAACGAAATGTGGTCCTTCTCTGTAAGTTGGCTATCCAGTTTGAGCACGCCGTTGAAGCTGTGGCCAACCACGTTGCCGGTAGCGGTGTAGTTGCTGGGCGCAGCCGCTCCGTTAAGAGCCGAACCTGGCCACAGGCCGGAGTCGGTTCCGTTGCCGTAAAGAAGATTTTTGGCCACCGCATTATGAGGAACGCCATAGGCATCGAGAATCGCATACGCTGCTGCCTGATAGGCTGCCGAGGGTTCCGTCGCCGCGTTGCTGGCTCCGATAAGAAAGCCCTGATGCTCACCGGCGACAAAATAGAAGAGCTTGTCTCTCAGAATCGGGCCCCCCACCGAGAAGCCATAGTGCTGATTGCGCGTCTCAGGCTTGGTGGTTTCAAAAGGATTGGTCGCCTGAAAAGCCTCGTTGTGATTGAAGTAGAAAGCGGTTCCATGCAGGGTATTCGAGCCGGACTTCACCGTCAGGTTCACAGTGCCGCCGGGGTTGCGTCCAAGTTGTGCCGAGCCCGCGGTCACAATCGAGAAATTCTCGATCGCATCCACGGGAAAGATGACCCCGGCGATGCCGTTCACGCCGGTCTGATTCACGGCGGGAATGTTCCACCACAAGTCGTTGTTGTCGGTGCCTTCAATCTGCCAATTGACAGCGTTGGAGCGAGAACCGTTGACGCTGAAGTTATAGCCACCGCCGCCCGTCTGTGCGCCGGCAAATCCGGTGGTCTGCCCGATCAGTTGCGTGAAGTCGCGGCCGCTATTGGGCAGGTTCTGCACAACGACTTCAGGCAGAACATCGGATTGTCGATCGCTGACCGTATCCAGCGCCAGGGCGTCGGCCGTCACTTCGACGACTTCGCCCGCAGAGGCCACAGTGAGACGCACAGGGAGCGCGTACGTTGATCCCGCAGTGACCTGAACCTTCTCGACTTTGACGGTCTTGAAGCCTGGCGCGCTGATGGTGAGGTTGTAGTTGCCGAGTGGTACGTTGGAAAAGGCGAATTCGCCCGCGCTTGAACTCACCGATTTGTACGAGGTATTGGTGGTTACTTCTACCGCGACCACCTGCGCTCCTGGAACGGTTGCGCCGGATGGATCGGTAATCGCGCCGCTGATTCCGCCGCGAAATGTCTGGGAATTGCCCGTTGTGGTGAATGACAGCAACAAGGCGAAAACCAGCGCGAGCGCAGCAAATGCACTTCGAGTACGTAAATATGCCATTACGTCTTTCCTCCAAAATGTGGATAGGTTTAACGATTGGCCTCAAATAGAAATGAATCGGTGCGCGAATGAGCTGGCGCTCACGCACACACACAAAGAGGCCTGATTGTCAGGGGGGTATTAGCTACAACAGCGGAATGGAGTGGGCAGAAATCCCATGGCAGGATTATAAAAGCAAATCCCCAGAATTACAAGGAAGAAGATCTGATCGCGTTTGCTTGTCCAAGATCATCCTTCGTGGAATCTGCAAGAACCATCGGAAATTCAATTCCTGACATTTAGAGTCACCTATCGGAGATCGGAAAACCTCACGGCTTTAGCCGGCGGTAGCTCCTGTCTTTGTCCTTTGGGACCACCCTCGCCTATCGGTCGGTGTGCCCATGAAGGCGACAGCGGTGATACGGCCGACGCAGCAATATCGGCCGAACGGCCGATGACCCGACTTACAGCCGTCTGGTAAAGCCACCGGCTTTTGCCGGTGGTCAATTTACATGGAGTGCCGGAAAGCCTTGTCCGACTCCAATCGCAGCATAAACCCGAGTCGAAATTTTTTCATCGCTACTTTCGCTTGAGCGAGCGATTCCCGAAGAACGCATCCTCTGGTCTCGGACTATAGATAAGAACTCTTTTTCAGATAAGAACTCCTTTTCGCACCGACGCGTTTTGAGCCACGCCTGAAGGCTTCCCCTTTTCCGATGCGGTTTCTGCTCAATACCCGCCGCTCTCCTCACAATCCTTGTTTCCAGCCTGCCCCCCTGCAAAAACCACACTCAAAACCTGCACCTCATAGGAGATTCCATGCGAAACTCTGCGGACTTTCTGCGCCCCCATTCCGGCAAGAATCACATTTCAACCTGTAGATTCCTTGATCGCTGCGAGCTTTCGCTCCGACCCAACGGGTGTGCTACTTGTGAGCTGGCGCGACGGAATTCCTTCAGCCACAGCGATGTCGCCAGACCCCAGCGCTCTACTCTCCATCCAACGCGCCGTTCATCATTTCAACCCGTGCGATTCATTCGCAAACGCTGAGCACAAGTCAACGTGTCGCTCCCCCACTCATGCGCATTGTCCAGTACCAGTCCTTCAATACTCCTCCTTTGTATTCCCACCAACCTGCCGTGGCACGGCCGTGAGCTAGTCTCGATCAGCCTCCGCGCCTCCAATGAAAGGGGCATCATGAAGACCGCACAAGAATTTCTTCGAGAGTTTCAGAGCCGATCTCCCCTCGCGCACCTCCCCCGCACCGAACCCAAAAACTTAACAGTGACCAAGGAGTTGCCGCCCGAGGTGCGCCTCGGCCTGGAACTTGGTTGGAAGATGGCGCCGATCTCCGCTGGGGCAGCGTGGGCTTCGTCGTGCCCCTCTGTCTGCCCGCCGACTTCGAAGATCCCGGTGCTCGAGCGCTGGTTCGCGCATTACCCACAGAGCAACTGGGTCTTGCGCACGGGCAACGCATCTTCCGTAGTTGGAGTCAGTTTTCACAAGGACATCGCCATCGAGGCTTTGCAAAACCTCTCAGAAGAGAACGATGTTTGGCGATCAACCCTGCGATTCCGCTCTGGACCCAAGCTCACATTCCTATTTCGCCTTCCAGGGGTGGGGGCGCGGAATCCAGTTCGCAGAACCTTTGAGGGCATTCAGGTCTACTTTGGCAGCCTCCTCCTTGTTCCGCCGTCGTGCATCTCAGGCGAGGTCTTGAAGTACAGGAACCCGCTCTCCCGGCCTCTCGATATGCCGGATCTCACCTTGCTCGAACGGCCCGAGTGGGCACACGGCTACGACCGCGATTCCGGCTGGTAATTCCGGGAGCGTCACCCGCGCCGTGCAGCCAACCCTCGCGTCGGCTGAGCAGAGGATCGCCGCGTCAGCCTGCAACTGACCGAATCTTACCGCCTGCTCACCCTGGGCGGCTTCGTCCCCGTGGAAGCTCCTCTCGCTGCCCGCCGCAAACAGCCCTGGCCAGCTACGCTCACAGACCAGTTCCGCGTCATCAAGGACGCGCTGCGCGCCACCCCATTCCAGACGCCGCAGCAGATCGCGACGGGTTTCAAACCCGCCAGCCGCACCCGCGTTCAGGAGATTCTGGAAACCCTCACCGCCCTCGGCCAAACCCGCCAGGTGGAAGACCGGTACCTTCTGTAACCTTGCAGGGTTTCGCAGGGTGATTGCGAACAACGCAACAGGCCATGAGCAAGGACGGCTGCAGTCGCGAATCATGGGGTTTCAGAATGACGATGCAGATCGATGGTGCGCAGACAATTGGCGGCGTTCCGATTCTTAAAGTGCGGGGGTGGATGAAAGGAAACGGCACGAGTTCAAGAAGCTTCCTCGCTGCCTGCTTTCATCGCTGGGAACCGACTCGTCGCAAATCAGTGGAATGCGTCAATAAAAAAGCATCTGTGCTGCTGAAAGCGCTCCTGGAACTTGGCTACATTTCCGCAGAGGAAAAGCTGAGTACGGACGAGGTGCAATATTACAAACTGACCGGGTTGGGCAAGGACTTTGTCCGCTCGTCCGGAGCCAGGCGTCTGAAAAGAGAGACGGTGACGCAGGCCCTCGACGACTTCAAGGTCCGGCTTGCGGAAGTCAATGCCAGTCCGCGGTTTTTGGTTCGCATCACGCGAGCCGTGGTGTACGGTTCCCATCTACGCGACCAGGAGACATTCGGCGATCTCGATCTGGCGGTCGACTATGAATCCAAGATCGTCCGTGGAGAGCGACAAAGAATCTACGCCGAACATTTCCAGGCGAGCGGCCGGGCACACCACAGGTTTGGAGATGGGTGGCTTTGGCCGGAAACTGAGGCCGATCTGTTTCTCAAGAACCGGAAACGGACCATAAGCCTGCATAGCTTCCATGATTTTCTGGAAATGCCGAAAGCCCCGAATTTCAGTTACGAAGTGCTTCTCGGAGATCCGGAGCAAATCGAGGCTGACCTCATAAGCGCTGAGACGATGAAAGAGGAAGAAGAGCCGGATACTGGCACCGGTGAATTGTGATGTTTCCTCTTCGTTACGAGGCTCCGCAACACTCCGGCGTGTGAAATAGATATATGGTGTTGACTCGGATTCCTCTAACCGCACAAGGCGATAGCTCTACTCGCGCGCGGAATTGCTGTTCTGAGCACGCTTGGATGGCTGATGCGGCCCATCGAGAACCAGGACTGCGATATTCTACAGCGGTTCCAGAGTTGCTATACCCAGGAAGCAATGCTCCAAAGTGGCATTTTCCTTAAGAAAATGACACCTTGCACGATTCCAACAAGGGCACAGGAACTCTGGAACCGCTATAGCGAAGGGCCATACCGGTTTTGCCTCGGCGCGGCGTTCTGAAACGACACCAAGCTTGACAGAATACAAGTCATAGTCGAATATTTATTCGACTATGATCGTCATCGAAAACGCCTACGCCCATTGCCGTCAGGAACTTGCCGGAAGGCTCCGCGAAGCCGCTCCAGGACGCATCCAGATCCTGACCGGGCCGCGGCAGGTCGGCAAGACCACATTGCTGCTCGAACTGGCAGAGCAATTCGGCGATCAGGCCGTTTATGCCGCCGGTGACGATCCGGGCGCCGCGCTGCCCGGTTTCTGGGAGCGGTGCTGGGCCGACGCCGAGGTCCGTGCCAAACGTGGCACGGCGCTCCTGCTGCTGGACGAAGTACATCGGGTTTCCGACTGGGCCGCGAAACTGAAAGGCAACTGGGATCGCATCCGACGCGAGCACATTCCCGTCCAGGTGATAGCGACCGGGTCCTCGGCTCTGGGCGTGACCTCCGGCTCGCGAGAGAGTTTGGCCGGACGCTTTGAGCGTTTGACCCTAAGCCATTGGCCAGTTGCGTCCCTTGCGTCAGCCTTTCATCTGTCCGCACAAGATGCGGTGATGAGCCTTGTTCGCTTCGGTTCCTACCCCGGTGCGGTGGAGTTGGAGAAGGCTCCAGCGCGCTGGCGAGCGTATTTGCGCGATGCGATTATTGAACCAGCGATCGGGCGCGACTTGCTGGCGCTCGGAACCGTGCGCCGCCCGCCTCTGCTGCGGCAGGTTTTTGCAGTGGCAGTCGGTTCGCCCGCTCATGTCATTTCTCTCCAGAAAATGCAGGGACAGCTTCAAGACAGCGGTGCTCTGGAAACGGTCGCTCACTATCTGACTCTCCTGCAGGACGCCTACCTGGTTGCGCCACTCGAAAAGTATGCGGCGCAGGCCCAAAGAAGGCGCTCGGCACCGCCAAAGCTGGTGACGCTCAACAACGGGCTTCTCTCCGCCATGCATCCGGACGGCCCGCCAGATCGGGAGCGTGAACCGGCCCGTTTTGGTCAATGGGTTGAGAATGCGTGTCTTGCCTTCGCCTTCAATCAGGGCCAGCAGGTTACGTACTGGCGCGAAGAACCGCTTGAAATCGACGGAATCTTTGAAGGCAGTTGGGGAAACTGGGCTGTCGAGGTGAAGACCGGGAGGTTCGGGGGCCAGGACCTGCGCGGGCTGCTGGAATTCTGCCGCCGCTACCCTGCATTCACTCCGCTCGTGATTGCCGCCCCCGGTGACGAAGAGACAGCGCGGAGGTTCGGAATCCAGAGCATCAGTTGGGTGGATTTTCTGTTTTCCGGCCCACCGAAACTCGAAGAGTGAGTCTGTCCACAGGGTGCGTTCTCCGATTGCAGGGTGCGAAAATAAGGAGAAGTCTTTCCGAAAGGCTCCACCTGCATGTTGGTCGCACCCAGCCTGGCGCGGTACTTCGCGACCGCAATTCGCGAACGCGGTTACCAGTACTTCTGGCAGAAGCGTGTGCGCATTGAGGAGGGTTCCGCTTCAGAACTCCGGGCAAATGTGCGTGGGTCGGAGGAGTACAGCGTCCTCTTGCAATGGACGGGAGAAATGCTGGCGGTCTTTTGCGATTGCGCCTTCTTTATCGAGAATGACCAGCCGTGCAAGCACCTTTGGGCTGCGCTGCTGGCCGCCGATGCCAAGCAATATCTCTCCTCGGTCGCAAAGGTAAAGTCGCCGCTTTTAGATACAAACGCCATTCTGGAACAATCTCTGGATCAATCCCTGAAACAATCCATCGACCAGAACCCACTGGCTATTTACGACCGGTTGCTTGATCTCCCCAAGCCAAAGCCTGCCCCGCCGCGTCCACCCCAGCCGGCAGCTTGGAAAAAGCAGTTGTCCGGAATCCTGCAGGCCCCGGAACCCGTCGCGCAGAGTACGCACGGGAGTTGGCCAGCCGGCGCGGAATTGATCTACCTCGTCGATATCGCGGCTAGCCGGACTGCGAAAGCTCTGGTTCTATCGGTGGAGACCCGCGAGGTAAAGAAGAACGGCGGCTGGAAGGTGTCGCGCCCGCTCAACATGCGGCGAGGGAACCTGCCGTCACTTCCCTCGGCAGTTGACCGGGAGATTCTCTCTCTTCTGATGGGCGGGAACAGGCAATATTCTTATGCGTACTCCAGTACCTATGAGTCCGTTCCAACGAGTTATCAGCTGCCACCGCTGCTGGCCGGCACCATTGCCGCAAAAATCTTCTCTTCGGGCCGATGCTTCTACTCGCACACCAAAGGCGATCCGAATCCGATCCCGCTGCGGTGGGACGAGGGCGCGCCGTGGCAATTTGTTTTGAAGATGGAGGAGATGGGGCGCCAGGGCTGGCAATTGCAGGGCAGGTTTCGCCGCGGGCAGGAAAGCATGGAGTTGGGCGCGCCGCTGTTGACGCTTCCCGGCGGCTTTCTGTTCACCTCGGAAACTGTGGCGCCGCTGGCGGAAGACGAGGCCTATGTTTGGATAGCCAACCTGAAAGGCGACAAGCCCATCCTGATTCCGTCCCGGGACAAGGGCGAGTTTCTCACCCACTTGCTGAGCACGCCTGCGGTGCCTGCCATGGAACTGCCCGCTTCGCTGCACTACGAGGAAGTGACAATCGTTCCGCGCCCCTGCCTGAAGATCTATCGGCCGACGGTGCGCTACGGGCCGGACAAAATGCGCGCCTTGCTGACCTTCGATTACGACGGACGCACCGTTGCGGAGAATGCGCCATCCCGAGGGTTTTTTGATGCGGAGGCGGCGCGCTTTCTCCGCCGCGACCTGAATACGGAGAAGGCTGCGACTGTCTTGCTCGCGGCCGTGGGCATGCGTCCGATGGCTGCTACCTGGCAGGACGAAGCGGGCTGGGAACTGGCTCCGGCAAAATTGCCGCGCATGGTGCGCACTCTGATGGACGAGGGTTGGCATATTGTGGCCGAGGGCAAGACTTTCCGTCGCCCCGGCGCAACCCGTGCCGAAATCACCAGCGGCGTGGACTGGTTTGAGCTGCACGGAGTGGTCGAGTACGGCGAGACGACGGCGCAATTGCCGCAACTTCTGCAGGCGCTCAAACGCGGCGAAACCATGGTGACGCTCGACGACGGCTCCTATGGACTGTTGCCCGAGGAATGGCTGAAACGTTTTGGCGTGGTGGCTGCGATGGGCGATGCCGCAGCCGACCACATTCGCTTTGTTTCCGGTCAGGCCGGATTGCTCGACGCCCTGCTAGCCGCTCAACCCGCCGTCAGTTGCGATGAAACATTTGCCTGCGTGCGCAAGGAACTGAAAGACTTTCAGCAGATTACGCTCGCCGAGCAGCCGTCCGGCTTCGTAGGCCAACTGCGCGAATACCAGCGCGAGGGGCTGGGCTGGATGCACTTCCTGCGTCGCTTCCGCTTTGGCGGCTGCCTGGCCGACGATATGGGTGTGGGCAAAACCGCCCAGGTGCTGGCGCTGCTAGAAACCCGCCGCGAACTGCGCGCCACCGGCGAAGTGGAGCGGCCATCGCTGGTTGTGGTGCCGAAATCTCTGATCTTCAACTGGTCGCAGGAGGCTGCCCGCTTTACGCCGCAGCTGCGCGTGCTGGACCATACCGGCATCGATCGCAACAAGAACCGCTTCGCCGATGTAGATCTGATCCTAACCACCTATGGAACGCTGCGCCGCGATGCCGAGCACTTCAAGGATCTGGTCTTCGATTACGTCATTTTGGACGAGGCGCAGGCCATCAAGAACGCCAACACGGAATCGCACAAAGCGGTCCGCCTGCTGCTGGGGAATCACTATCTGGCGCTGAGCGGAACGCCCGTGGAGAATCACTTGGGCGAGTTGTGGTCGCTCTTTGAATTTCTCAACCCCGGGCTGCTCGGCGCTTCGAGCGCCTTTCATCTGCCTGGTGGCGAACTGCGCAATCCCACCCCGGAGACCCGCCAGTTGCTCGCTCATGCGCTGCGTCCGTTTATCCTGCGCCGAACCAAGGAGCAGGTGGCGAAGGAACTGCCGGTCAAGATCGAGCAGACCATCTATTGCGATCTGGAGCCGCGCCAGCGCAAGATGTACAACGACCTGCGTCAGCACTATCGCGACCAGCTGCTGAACAAGATCGGCAGCGACGGAATCGCGAAGTTCAAGATCCAGGTGCTGGAAGCGCTCCTGCGCCTGCGTCAGGCTGCCTGCCATCCCGGCCTGATCGACGCCAAACTGAAAAAGGACTCGAGCGCCAAACTCGACGTGCTGCTGGATCAATTGCAGGAGGTGATTGCGGAAGGCCACAAGGCGCTGGTTTTCTCGCAATTCACCAACTTGCTGGCCATTGTCCGCGACCGCTTGAAGGGCACCAATCACGAGTATCTGGACGGCAAGACCACCGACCGTCAGGCGCACGTGGAGCGCTTCCAGAACGATCCCGAGTGCCGTCTGTTCCTCATCAGCCTCAAGGCAGGCGGCCTCGGATTGAACCTGACCGCGGCGGATTATGTTTTTATTTTGGATCCGTGGTGGAACCCTGCCGTCGAGGCACAGGCGGTCGATCGAGCCCACCGCATTGGTCAGGAGCGCCAGGTTTTTGCCTACAGGCTGATTGCCCGCGACACGGTGGAAGAGAAGGTGCTGCAGCTACAGGAGACCAAGCGCAATCTCGCCGATGCGATTCTGGGCGCCAGCAACAGCCTGATCCGCGATCTGCAGCGCGAGGATATCGAAATGCTGTTTTCGTGAGAAAACCGGTTGGGATGGTCACTATTGACTCACAACTGACCTGGAACGCAAAGAGGTCAGAAGATAACCTGTCAAGCATTTGAAAATACAAGCCTTTTCCCGCGTACGGAAAATTCCGGCTCATTCTGTCCATAGTGGCATGTTTTCCGGTCGGCAGGCGCGTCCACAGTGGCGCGAATTACTATGCTTTCCCCGTTGGCACCTGGGCTATTTCCTGTGGGATTCTGCCAAAAACAATGAAGGCCATTGCCATCATGAATCGGAAGTTCGCCGGGCTAACTTTGCGCTTGGCGAGCGCGGTCACGCTTGGCCTGACCCAGAGCGATGTTGCGAAACCGTAATTTCGACCTGGCGGACAAGGGCGAATGTGCAGGTAAGGTTCCGAAAGTTCATCCCGCCACTGGTGCCGGCACTCCGAATCTTCGTCAGCATCGCCCGATACCAGTTCGAGCTCGCGCTTTTGGAAGCCCAGGTTGCGCAGGAGACCGATGTAACAATCCGCGGCCTCGAGCTCGCTAATGCTTTCGAACTCGATGAACCCATCTTGCGTATGGTGCACAGCGAAAACTCCCACCGCGTCGCTCAAGATTGCTGGACCCTCTGCACCTGTAGCTGCAATCAAATCCAGCAGAGTCGAGTTGGTGACCTTCTTGTGGGGCTCTGGTTTGCGCGGCACAGCAAGTGCTATCCGGGATTTCGGATGGCTTTCAAATGGATGCCGCAGGTTGCCGTTGCGGTCGTGCCGCGCCATCAGCCAGTCTGCACGCTCAAACATCGGCTTGTCTTCCGCATTGGCGCAGGTGCCGGGATCACTCATGCCGTGGCGCATCAGATTCTTCCACGCCGACATGAGCCAATCTGCCGTACCCAGAAGATTGTCCGGTTGAATCTGAACATTATCCCGTACACTTGCTCCCTGCCTCAAAAGCAATTGAACCGGAATGTTGTGAGCATCGCCATACCGCAGCCATTTTTTGGAGAGCTTCAGTGGAACTCCGCTTGCCTTGCGCACGAGTTCCGGATCCGGCCGCATGCACTCGACTCCATCGAGCGCGTGGGCAACCAGCCAGGGAAAGATATTGATGTAGCTCGAAGCAGTAGTGTCGAAATTCGCGTGTCCGCAAAAGGCCGCCGTGATGAATGGGACCTTCTTGGATGGTGTGGTGTTCCCGGCAAAATGTAGCCAATGAGACTTCCCCTCGCGCAACCAATCGTGAGTTTCCTTCAGATCTGCAAAAAGAGAATCTCGGCGTTTTGAGTTGGAGAGGGTCAGAGAAACGAATAGCCATGTTCCAGCAGCATGGCGCAGCGTGTGCATGTGCACGCCTTTGCCGTCATTTGCTTGGGGCGTTAACTTGCGAAGAAATGTGTTCACGTCATCGAACAATGAATTTGGAATTCGCTTCTTGCCCTCCATGGTAAAGAAATAATCTGTCGCCTTTGCTCCCTCATCAACGCGCCTCCGATACCAGTCGCGAATTTCCTGCAGTTCGTCGTTGGGTTCCTCGCGTGATAGAAGCGCACCTACAGGAAATCCTCGCTGCGCATTCCGCGACTTCAGAGGATCCACTTTGCGGTTGCGTATCTGCAGCCATGCGAATCCGAGGATCAGCACATCTTCCATTCGAAGCCCGCGCAATTCGCCTCGCCTGAGTCCAGCACGGAAAGCCAGCACAACCAGCAGGCGCACCATCTTTCTTTCTCGTGCGCCGCTTCGCACGGACCATTCTCCTTCGATCCGGTTGAGAATCTCAAAATACTCGTGATGCGTGATCAGCTCCGGTGAGACCGAATTGTCTTTCAGAATCCAGGGAAGCTTGCTTTTGGGCACTGGAATCGCGCCATTTATTTGCGCAACCAGGTAAAGTTCGAATTCCCGAATTGCCTGCACAGCACCCATGCGTTCGCGAACCGGCTGCTGGTTAATGGCAACCAGATATACCTTCCTCCGCTCTTCGGACTCGAGAGTCGCAAGATCCTGATCTGCAAGAATGCATCCGAGACTGCGCGCAATGAAGATCACCGTCTCTGCGATCTTGCGAGCCGGGATGGGCTTGCCGGACCTGGAGGTACGGCTGCCGAGCGCGGTGCCAAAGTCGGCCACGAGTCTCAGTGCTGCCGGCACAGATGTATTCGTCGCTAAACAGGAAAGTCGTTTGAGCACTGAATCCGATCGTGCCGCGGCAAGCAAAAGGTCCATCCACTCCGGCTCTGGCTGCGCCGCGATCTGACCAGCCGAGTCCAGCGCGACGGAAGGCTCCGGCTCCGATTCCGCAGGCTTCTCCAATTCCAGCAGCGGCTGACTCGGAAAGAGCCTGCGTACATCACCACGACGGAGAGACTCCGAACGAAACTCGCTGTTGCTATAGGCGACAAATGAAGGGGCACACTCGCTCACACAAACTTCCCGCGCACACTGGCGCAGTTCCTCGATCCCGGCAAGCTGTTGCTCATCCTCGCGCATTTGAAACTTTTGGATCAGCCGGTCTATTCGCCGGATAACTACCGCATCGCCGGGAGGAGAGGATTTGCCATCGCGGATGACCGGGGCGAGCAACTCGTCGGCGTCCGTCGGGTCCAACAAGGACCAGAGAGTCCCGGTCAGCGGATCAGGCAACCAGATGCGTTGCTCGGCGTCCACAACGCCTTGGTCCGCGAGACTCAGTTCAATGTGCACACGTCCAACAACAAACGTCCTGCGCTTCCGGTAAGGAATCGCACGGACCAGAGCAACCAGGAAGGGCGCACCGAAAACTCCGCCATAGACGATCGCCGAAACAAGCAGTGCGGCCAGTCGAAGATCGCGCACCGCGGCCTCCGAGTCCGCATCGTGCAGGCGGCCAACCAGATTTGATAGCTCAGTCTTCCACTTCGTGTGGACAGATAAAGCAGTGGAAAAATCCTTGCTGAAGGGGTTATCGGACTCCCGCTCAGGCGGCAAGAAGTGGGGCAGCGGAACCAGTTGCCGGGTGGTGGCAGACCAAAGAAGAACAGCCTGATGGAGAATTGAGAGATAACCCGCCATCATGCGCTTGTCGTCGGACCTGCTCGCAATCAGCAATTCAATTTCTCGCACGTCCTGTGTTGTCCAGGGACCCTTTTTAAGGCCGTAAAGCACTCGCCCAACTTTCGTGGGGTTTGCGCGGAGCAGGTTCAGCAGCGGATGAAGCAACTTGCTTCGCTCTGCGCCCGATATATCAATTTTCAATAGATTCAAGAAAACGTTGAATGTGGGGAGCATGAACTACGATCCTTTTCCCGAGAATATTCATCGGCTGGAACTTGACTTTGGTTAAGAGCGAACCAAGCGCAGAGCCCATCGATTCCACGAAGCTCTTGTAGTCGAAGACAGAATATGGGCCGAATTGCTCTTCACCCTCGATGAAATGTCCAAGGAGGGCAGCAATTCGCTCTGGACTTACCCGTTCGTCACCGGCCTCGCACCACTCACTCAAAATAGTTTTCGCCAGATGGCGCGCGAAATTTGCCACATAAGGCAGCGATTGCTGTGTGAGAGTCGCCACACTTACGGCGACGAACTCATTACTGGGGAGAATGAAGAAAAGCGGGAGTTCCGGTCGGGCGCCGAAGAGTCTCTTGAATTCAAAAGTCTCCACGTATGCGCGATAAGCTTTGAGTTGTGCAACAGCGGCGGCGGCCGCGACGCCCAGCCGTGCCTTGGCATTGCCCTTGTCGATCAGACTCACGCAACTGCTCGAAGCATCAATCGCCGACAGGTCGGGGATTACGCTGTGAGTCGGCCTGTGACATGTCCCGATGGACACGGCACAGAAAGTCAGTAAGGTGTACGCGTTGTGCCGGGCGATGATCGCTCCGATGTCTTCCCCTGCGCTCAGGGTATTGTTGCTCACCGCAATGATTGCAACCTGCTTGGCTAGGAAGATCTCAATGGCTTCCAAAGATGGGCACATGGGACTGCCCAGATACCCGAGTGAATCGCTCGGTATCAGCGATAGATTCACCTGCGTTTCGTACCCGATGACCCTGAGCTCCGCGTCAATCGCGAAAACAGCAGCCAGTTCTGCTTGCTGTACGCTGTGGACAGCCGGAGTGGCGTAGAATCTGCCATCCTCGCCGGCACGTTCCTTTCGCAATGTCACGTACGTTGCCAGATCGAGATTTCCGACGGTCTGATCGTAAATGCGTTGCCAAAGCACTCGCCCAAGCCGTTCGAAAGTCACGCGCCCAGCCAAGCCCGGCCCTCGATCCGAGTTCGCATTCTCGAAGGCTTGCTTGAGTCGCCGAGGAAAGGTTTTGGGATGCTTTTTAAGACGAACCGGTTGAGCGAAAGGCTGCAATGGTTCTCCGTTCCAGCCAGGAAACTTCACCGCGATCAGACGGCGCAAGAGAATGCCGAGTCCCCAATAATCGGGCGAGACAAACGACTTTTTCACCAAGCGGCATCCTGCATAAATGCCGTGCTCTTGCTGATAGGGTATCGCCACGGCAGGTACCAGCCACTCAGCGTATTCCGATTCGCTGTCCGGCAGTAAAAGCGTCAGCTTCTCCACGTTCGATGGCCGGTCGCAGCGCACCTCCATCGATTGCGCACTCTTGAGGGTCAAACCTCGCCCCACGATGGTTTTTGCCAGTGCGAATATCTCCAAGTCAGCCGCGCTGCGATCCATCTGACTTCCGAGGATCTGCAGACCGATTGCAAGCTCTTCCATCGCCAGGTTCCGCCATGCGAAGGATAGGTTCTGGTTTTTCATGGCCTGCCAGGCGCCGCCGTCGCCGTTTCGGCGCGTGGATAGATGCAGATTCTCGACTGGCAGCACGTCAGCGGGGTTGATGCCCGCACCAATGCAGGCCCTTTTCTTATCCTCATTCCAGCGGGTGCGGGTGTAGGTCACGCCTTTTGCCCCGGCCACGCCGCTTTCGTCGCCTTCTTCGCCAGCGTCCCCACCAGACTGCTCGTCTTCGCCGGTGTCGTTTTCTTCGTCGTCGTCCTCGTGTTCGTCTTCGTAGGTTTCGACCAGATAGGCGCCTTCAGGGCCCGCTTTTGGTGGCGCCGATGACTCCTCCCCGTCGATCTCGGCTTCTGCATCGCGCATGTAACCGCGGAGGGATTTCGGATCGTCCGCAACCCGGAGCAAGGCAAGGATGGAAGCGAGGTCACTTCTGAGCTGCTGTTCCAGGGGTTCGGAGCTTACCGGCAAATCCTGCCGGGTCTGCAGCAATGCGTTCCTCAGTTCAGCTCGGGAGGAATCCACCGGAACCTTTTCCAGCGCATTGTGGTGCTGGCTGCCGGTCTGGTAGCGCTTCATGACGAAATGCCGGATAGCCAGGGTCCGGCGGTACATCGACGCCCGCACATCACTGCCCAATCCCTTAGGCTTCAACCAATCCTCGTGTCGCGCCCAATAGCCGATTGCAGTGATGTGAGTGAGAAGTGCCCCAATTCGTAGCGCGTCGAACTGTTCCCGTAGATTTGAGAATTCGATATTATCCTTGGCTGCAGGCCTTTGGTAGCGAGCACACAGCAGGCAGCAAAGCGCATATTCCTGGGCTCCGCTATCCACAAAGGGGTTGCCGCCAGTGCAGGAGAGGAAGCCCTTCCGCTCCGCTTCCGATTTGAAGAGAGTCTCCGCGTTACTGTTGGCGTGCTGTACAACCCACCGCAACTCACGAATGTATTCGAGAATCCTGGGAAGTTCTTCGGCCGGCTGTGTGCGGAGCGATCTGAGCAGCAGCCTCGACGCCTGGCCAGCAAGCCGCTTTCCTCCAAGGAGGGAGGCGGGAACCTGCAGGCAGGTCAGGAGGCCGGCCAGCACTGCGGAACCCGGTTTCGCACCCGGAACCTCTGCACTCTCCCGGAGGTTGAGCAGTCTCTCGACCGGAGTGAGTGAGGCGTCGTTCACAGTGCCCCCTTTTCAGAGATGGGCTTAGGCCGGAACGGCAAAAGGCTACGATCGGGCATAACCCGAAAATACGTGTAGCCATTTTCTTTGTACTTGGCATCGACGGACTCTATGGAGCGTACGGCGTATACCTTGCAGTCGCGATTATGGTGCTCCGTAATCTTGTCCAAAAAGCCCCATCCCAGAAGCTGGGGCCACGCACGCCCGAGCGTCCGCGCACTGCAACCCGTCGCCTTGCACAGTTTGTCATAGCCCACGCTGACCTGCCATGTATCGTCGCCGGGGAGCATCCCCCTGTCCTCGGCCATTTTCAGGAGCGCCCGATGGATTTTTCTCTCGTTACGCCGCACCTCGAACAGCGAGAGACAGGACGACATTACGTGGTCATCCCCGCGCAGCAAAAATTCGTGAATCGCCACCAAACTGGAAGGCGCGATGGAATCCTCCGCCTGAGGCTCTTGCAGCACTGGCTTCATTCCGCTCCCGATTGAGAGATTCGAATTTGATGTTTTCACTGCAGTCTGCGTCGGCACTGTTCGCACCGCTGATGCAATGGTCTGCTTCTCGGTTTCCGCATTCGGAGCGGCGGTATCCACGAGTTCCAGGCTGAGCTGAACCACGGTATTCGCCGCCAAATGAAACGCGTCAGTATTAGATCCATCCATTTTGATCACCTCGGCAAGGCGGCTGGTAACAGAACGTGCCGCCATACGAGATCCATCGTGATCAAACTGCTGATGAAGGGCGATTCTTTAATCCTGTTCGATTCTCATGGATTTTGAGAACGACAAAACAAGCGTATGAAACCTCCGATACGAAGCATCTTTACGAACGTCGCACCTCATTCCATTTCATCAGCGCCTGTTGCACAGGCCATCAAACCTCATCGCGATTGCGTCGGATGTATCCCCCCCCGGTCCACCGGAATTCCGCTATTCTTGTTTATTTGGACCACATTCTCTTGACATGCTCTTGCACTTGCAGCGATAAGGGGGTCGGGATTTTATGCCTATCCAGTTCACTCCGAAGAGCTTTCACGGTGCGCGGATTCTTCACCCCTGAAGCCCTCTGCGCGTCAGGGAGCCAGGCGATTACAGGTTGCGTGTCCTGGGTATCGACTTCCCCGAGAACCCTCTGAAACAATCGACGCGCAAAGCGATCGAAACCGCTTCTTTTAATTGGTTCGATTTGTTACTTAATGAACTGGGCACCTGCAAAGGACACAATCGCGCGCAATGTCAGTAGCGAGATCGCGGCGAGTAACTCCTTCCGCTCTCTACGCATTCGCATTTTGTGGGGCGCAATCCGCGAGAGTGAACCCTGGACCTCTTCCAGGCAGCACTTAACCTCGATCGCATATGGTCCCCACATGCCGGGAGCGCTGGAAAGGCGGCTTGTACGCGTTTGCAAGTCGCTGACGATCTCTTTCGCATTGGTTAAGGAAGCCTCGATTTCCTGCACATCCGCAAACTGCTGAGAATAGATTTCCTCCGAATACTCAATTACCCTGGCACTCTGGCCATGGGCATACGCTGCCAGTACCGTGAGTGCCCTTCGAGTCGTTGGGATGGCGGTGAGCCTCAAAAACGCTTTTCGTTCACTCTCGCTTGCAGGGTACAGGATGATCTGTTGGAAGGACTCCGACCAGACCCGATAGCTCTGGATCGTTGTTAATGGAACATTAAGCATCCACATCATGCCCCTCAAGATGGCCATGATCGACCATCCGATTCCGGGCAATTGAGAGCACAGCAGTGCGACAGCCGCGGCGTCGCATCCTGGGTCCGTGGGCGGCGGGGTGCGCGGGATAAATACCGGGAGTTTTGGGTCTCGAACTTTTGCCATGAAGCAACTGCCTCCTCTTTGAAAACTGTCAGAAAAGAAACAAGGGCCGTCTCACCTTTCAAACTACTATCCGGCTGGTGGATCAACAATATCCACCAGGAGATATCTCATATTTCATTAAAGCCTGGTTTCATATACCCGAAACTTTCCAAACCGGACTCCTCCGTGATCTCCGCTCATTGGCGACGTATGACACTGCTGTCTTCACCTCTCACGCCCATTCGGAAATGACGTCCTCGATTTAGGAAATTAAAGAATTGTTCGTCCTGCGCAATTTCGATCTTCTGGTGCCAGGAAAAGAATCTGGCGCAGTTCAAGCCCAAAAGAAGACTGAGCAGGGTATTTGAAACGGTCGGCCGCGGGCCAATGGTTCTGCAGGATTCTGTTCGAGCAAGAAAGGAAAGGAGGCACATTGAGGCAACTCTTGAAAGTCCCAGAATTCGCTTTGCGCGTGCGCGTCAGCGAAAAGACCGCATGGAAGATGGTCTATGGTCGCAAAGTGGATGTTGTGCGCATAGGGCGTTCCGTCCGGATTCCGCAGGATGCCATCGACAAGCTCATCGACGACGGCACAACCCCCGCCCGCGATGACGATGAGGATGACGGCGACTAACCGAATGCAAGGGGGCGAAGTATCTAGTCACTATCGCTGCTTCGCTCCGCTCGTACCAATCTTCAGCTAGTCCGGTCCACCGCAGGCCAACGCGGTGGACGGTTGGCCGGAGCCAACATAACCAGACAATTCGGCTCTATCGGCCTTCCCGCAAAACAAGCCGGCCAGGTCAACTGGAGATCCTTGTCTTCAAAAACAGTTTTTCAGGTTTTCGAAAGGGCAATGCATGGGTGTATTTCAGCGAGGCGAGGTTTATTGGTATGAATTCGAGTTTATGGGCCAGCGCATTCGCGAGTCAGCTCACACGAGCAACAGAGAGCTTGCGCGCTCAATTGAGCGCGCACGCCGGACGGCGTTGGAAGAATCTGCCGGCGGTGTCAAGAGGCCCAAACCGCTGCTTTTCCGGAAGGCCGCAAAAACCTGGCTCGCTGGAAATGCCCACTGGGAAGATTCATATCGTGAGATCAATACTCTGAAGCTGAGTCACCTGTTGCCAACGTTTGGCAAGTTACTGATCAGCGAAATCACAAACGATAAGATCTCGAGTTTTCAGAGGCAGCGTCAGAAAGATGGCGCTGCAGGTAGAGAGATAAATATGGAGACTGGAGTGCTGCGCATGATCTTACGCAAGCATCGCTTGTGGCACCTCCTGGCACCGGACTTCCATCCGATGCCCGAGCGCAGTGACGTGGGCAGGGCCCTTTCCACCCAAGAGGTGGACAAGATCATCGAGGCGGCCGTCGCAAGCCGCAGCCGCTCTCTTTTCCCTGCCTTGATGACCTATCTGCACACTGGCGTCCGCAGCACGGAATTGCGCAAGATGCGCTGGCTCCAGGTGGATTTCATAAAACGCGAAATCCACGTTGGCAAATCCAAGACGCGCGGTGGAGATGGCCGGGGCATTCCATTGAACGACGAGGCCTTCGAGATTCTGGTCGAGTGGCACTCGCGCTTCCAGGATCCGAAGCCGAATGATTTCGTCTTCCCGAGTGAGCGCTATGGCTTTGACGGGCACAAATCCCACTTGACCGGCAAGGTTGCTGTCTACGACCTGGACCCGAGCAAGCCGATGGGTTCGTGGAAGTCGGCGTGGACAACCTGCCGCAATGCAGCCGGGGTGTGGTGCAGGCTCCATGACCTAAGGCACACCTTTATCAGCGCCTTGGGGGATGCCGCCGTACCGGAATCGACGATGAAAGCCATCGCCGGGTGGATGTCGGCCAAGATGCTGGAGTTGTACTCACATACGCGCAGACAGGCCAAGCGCGACGCGGTCAGCAAACTGCCGCGCCGGAAGCCGAAGTAGTCCCCCTTTGCCCCAGGCCGCCTTGGGGGTCCCACACCCACAATCTGGAATGGTGGCGGGATCTCTCCCGCCGCCATTCCGCCACGTGTCCCATGATGGCAGAGCGCAACGCTCTGTTGCTTTCTGTTTCCGCCCGCCGCATCAGATTCTCTGCCCCTTGTAGGGCATACCCAGAAAGCCAGATCGGACCGGACCAGGTGCAATCATCAAAAAACGCTGGTGATGTCTGAGGGCGCCCCATAAAAAGCAAATCGGTTGAGAAACTGTCGGTGCCAGAAGAACAGGCGATCTGCTTCCTTCAGCCCGGCATCATCACAGACACTCGTCCAATGGGATTGAATCACCTGGATTTGAAGGGCGATGATGGATTTCGCTTCTTCCGTATTGAGTTGGAACCTTGGTGCTGCCACCAGGCATGTTGTCATCTGGCTCATTTTGCTGTTGTCGTGAATGAACATCGCTTGCGTTGCTTCGCTGCCCGTTCGCGGTTGCGGACAGATATCGTAGGCGGGAGTCAGGGAAAGGTTCTTTCCGTCCCAGAAAGCGGCGTGGTTGCGCGCATGGTCATCTGTGTTGCCGCACAGGATATTAAAAACAATCCTCCCAAACAACTCGCGTAAGGTTTCCGCCGGATCGGTAAAGCGATGACGGATAATGTCGGCCAATTCCTGATAGCTGGTATAAGCCACCATCATTTCATCCAAGCCAAACAAAGTTAGCGCAGACACGACGGGTTTTCTTAACCAGTCATGATTCCCTTTTTCGCGATCGAAGCGTTCGATGAGTAGAACGTCTTTGCCGAGCGCATGGGTCAGCTCTACATTGGCGACATTGAGCCCCGTCAATTTCGCAAGCCGCATGGCGATGAATTCCGCTTTCACCACGTTGTAGAGATCGGTGCTCTTCGAGAACTTTGCGATGAACTTCTTCTCATTCGAACTGATGAGAGCCTTTGGTCTCGCACCTCCCAGAGACGATCCATGCTGAAGCGCTTTGTCCAAATCGGGCTGGAGAGGCAGCCCTTGTTCTACCCGCTCGGCGGACTGCAGCAGTTCTTCCAGCGAAGCCTGATCTGTAACGCGAGGCGTGTATTTGGTGGCGGAAACTTGGAAGTCCAATGCTCCAAACCGGTCGGACCCTGATTCGAGAAGGTAAGCCATTTCGCTGAGTTCTTCTTGATCGGCGTCCTTGCCCTTTAGCCCGAGCTTCCGATGGATGAGCACGCGCCGTCCCCACGCATCTGGCGATGCATCCCTGATACATCCAGGCATGGACAGACCACTCCCGGGCGGAATGTCGCCTCTCTTCAGCGGCAACTCGGGGTCATAAATTGCGATTGCTTCCTTCCGATCAAGATAGCTCTTGCCGTAGTTGAAATGGAGTTCTCCTTCAACTTGCGTCAAGACTCCTGCAACGACGGGCTCCGTTGCGCTTGGCAGCCAGATCCAGACAAAAGCTTCCTTGTAATCAGAAGTCATCGCTCACCACCCTCTTTTGTCGGCGCGCCGCTTTAGGCAGCAGCACCAGTTTTTGTGCCGCGTAGGCTCGATGAGCACCCAGCCGTTCCCTGTCCGTTTCGAAGAGCGGCACACCAACGATGGCTGCGGCCTCGAAGACCGCGCCGATCGAACATCCTGGATCGCCCTTCTCAATCCGCTGCACGAGCGCACGGGAGATCCCCGCTCGGGTTGCCATCTCAGCCCCTGTGATCTTCCGCTCGATCCTCCCTGCACGGATCATCTGTCCCAGCAAGGACAGGGCCTCCATGCTGTAGCGGGAGTATGCCCGGTTCTCTGGCTTTGCCATTGAGCCTCCTGACCCATAAATGAGTCGCATAGAGCTGAAACGCCCTATATATGATCCATATTCTTCTTCAACGATTGGCATGTCAATACCATCGATGTCTCATTAATATATCTTGTATGGCCCATTTGACTCATTTATGTTTCATTTCGATTGATGCGCGGAGAATCACCCGACGACAGCCATAGCTCAACTCAATCTGAAGCCAACTATCACGAAACGTGCTTTGCAATCCTCGTTTCCTGGAGGTTCAGGGCAACCACGACAGACCACTCCCGCCCGGGGCATCGAAGAAGCCCGGCCCTTTCGCCATGAAAGGACACCGAGATCCCGCAAAATCAATCGTTCCGTTCATAGAAAACACGTTTTTGGGCAAAAGCGATGATGAGGTCTCCAGCACGATTTTCCATGGCTGTTGGGACGATGAAATGTCGCGAAGTCCCTGGTGATCCATTGCCGGGCGGATGTCGGAAATGATGCTGGAGATGTGCTGACATACGCGCAACCAGGCCAAGCGCGACGCAGTCAACGAACTCCCGCTCCGGAGGCCGAATTAGTCCCCTTTACCCCTGAGGCACCTTTGGGGTCCCCCCAAAATCCCCCACAGTCACCAACTCAGGAAGGGTTTCAGAAGGATTGAAATCTATGTAAGCTATTGATTCTAAATTGGTGGGCGAGGCGGGAATCGAACCCACAACCCCCGGCTTAGAAGGCCGGTGCTCTATCCGATTGAGCTACTCGCCCGTGAATCCGGCTAATTTCAGCTGATCGTCAATCTATGATTTGTCTTCCTAAGATTCGTCTTCTTCGCCCTGTATCCGTCCGGCTTCCGGTCTCTTCAAGTTTACCCCAGGCGCTTCCGGCCCGCCAGCACATGTGCTGCGCCGGAATCGGCTGCGTCTGCTCCTGGCATGCCTCCGCCGAACAGAAAAGCGGACGGCCCGCATCCTCAGCGGATGCGGGCCGTTTCTTGTTGCGTTCTAAGCGCGCAAAACTAGGCTCCGGGAATGACGGGGCTCTGTGCCTTGGCATTCAGCCGGATCCGATTGTGCTTCTTGTAATCGTCCATGATGCCGCTCATGAAGACGTTGAAGGCCTGCGAACGTTTCTCTTCGAGCATCTGGTCGCGGGTCTGGTCAAGGTTCTTGGCGATCTCGTCCGCGCTGGGCTCCTGCTTGTCCAGCAGCTTGACCACCACCCCGGTACGGCTGGCATTGATGGGCCCGCTGATTGCGCCCACGGTCATATCGAACAGCTGGGGAGCTACCTGGCCCACCTGACCGAAGTCCGGCACCTGGCCGCTCTGGCCCACCAGGTCGCTGGTCTTCACGGTGGCGCCCACGGCTTTGGCGGCCTTGGCGAGGTCGTTCATCTCCTTCGCCTTGGCAGCCAACTCGCCGGTCTTGGCGCTCAGCAATCCAGGAAGCGCGTCGGCGCGGTAGTCGTCGGCAACGTGACTCTTCCAGGCGTCAAAGGTCGGCGCGTGCGCCGCTTGAACTCCGGTCACCTGGAAGATGGCGTAGCCTTCGCCCGTCTGCGCGTACTGCGCCGGGTCGCCCTGCTTGGACTCGAACGCCTTGGCGATCACCTGCGACCCATCGGGCAGGCTGGAGATGACGCCGGAGCTGTTCACGAACGCCGTGGTCACCAACTCCAGATGATGTGCCTGGGCAGTCTTCTCCAAGCCGTTCTTGATGGCCTCGGAGGTCAGCTGGTGAGCGAAGTTCTCTTCGGCCTGGGCCGCCTTCTGCCGGATCAGCGTCGCCTGGATGGTGGGGGCAACTTCGTTGATCGACTGGGCATGCGCCGTCTGCCGCTCTTCCACCTGCACGATGTGATAGCCGAACTGGGTCTTCACAATCGCGCTGTCACCGATCTTCTGCCTGAAGATGGCCTTGTCGAACTCAGGCACCATGCGTCCGCGCTGGGCAAAGCCGAGCTCGCCGCCGGAGTCCTTGCTTCCCGGATCGTCGGAGTTCTTCTTGGCCAGATCTGCCCAGTTTCCGCCGCTCTGAACCTGCTTCAGGATGCCTTCCGCCTTGGCCTTCGCTGCCGCGTCCGTCTTGGCATCCGCGCCCGGAGCCACCTTGATCAGGATGTGGCGCGCGCGCGACTGCTCTGGAACCGCATACTCGGCCTGGTGCTGGGCAAAGTACTGCTGGATCTCCTGCTGCGAAGGCTGCTGCAAGCCGCCCGGCAGTTGCTCCGGAGTGAACGCAAAGTAGGTGATCCGGCGCTCCTCGGGAACCGCCTGCGCATAGCGCACGGCGTTCTTCTGGAAGAAGGCGCTCAAATCGCCGTCGGTCGGATTGATCGACTTCTTCAGATCGTCCGCCGAAATCACGGCGTAATCGAACTTGATCTTGATGTTACTGGTGCGATAGGCCTGGCGAACTTCCTGATCGCCCACCGTCACGCCGGCGGTAATCAGCGCCTCAAGACGCTTGACCAGAATGTCGTTCTTGACTTCGTCCTCGAACTCGGCCACCGACAAATTGAAGCGCTCCGAGACCAGACGGGCATAGTTCTCTTCGCCAATGAACTGACCGTTCGGGAAGAGCACCTCGCCTGCGGACCCCTGATGCAGATAGGCGCGCACGTCGTCTTCGGTAGCGCTGATGCCCAGCTTCCCGGCTTCGATCTTCAGCACTTCCTGCTGCACCATCTGCTGGCCCACGCGTTGCTCGAACAAGCCCAGGATCATCGGGTTGTCCGGATAACGCTGTTGCTGCATCTGGCGCTGCGCCTGCAGCATTACCCGCTGCTCGCTGACCGTCTCGCTGGCGCCCAGGTAGCGGCTGTACCAGTGCGGATAGATCGTGGCGTAGGTATCGGCAGACGTGGCGCTCGCGCCGGTGAGACCCGGGATCAGGTAGACCACCATCGATACCGAAGCGGCAGCGATGATGACGACGAAAAGTGCCTTGGTCAGGCGATTGTCTCTTTGCAGAAAACGGATCATGGGTGGACTTGAGCCTTCTACTCTCTATGCGCCTGCAGGTTGATCGCTACTTCCCGGCCGCACTTGGACACGGGTCAGGCGACTCCCACGGATGCGCAATTCTCGCTCGACGCGATTCTTTGACATTATAGACGACCGGGAACGTACCGAGCCTGCACGGGGTTCCTCGAACGCTCCCCGCCAATTGCGATCTCAAAACAAACGGGCTCCCGCATTCCGGGAGCCCGCTCATTCCATTCACTGTGGACAACAGGATTTCAGTCCCTAGTCCCTAAGTCCCTAGTCCCTAAGTCCCTGGTCCTTGTTCCCTGGTCCTTGTTCCCTGTTCCCTGTTCCCTGTCTTTCCTGTCTTTCCTGTCTGTCCTCACCGCCAGGTATAGTACCCGCCCATCATCACGTACGGGTGGAAGTACACCGGCGGATAGCCATAGGGATAGCCGGGATAATACGGTCGTCCGTAGGGGCCACGCCGGTAAAGGTTCGGGCCTCCTGGATAGAGTCCCTGGGCCAGCCGCGCCGCCTCCTGCGAGTTCACAGGAGTTACCGTCAGCGGCTTGTTCAAGTGAAAATCAACCAGCGCTTCCGCTGGAATCCAGACGCCCGGTCCAGAGGACGCCGCCGAAGCAGCCGTACCGGCCGCCGCGCCCGCTCCGGCGCCGATTGCCGCACCAGCCCCGCGCCCGGCAATTCCGCCAATGATGGCGCCCAGCATCGCACCGCCAACTGCATTGCTCGCGGTCTGGCCGGCCTTGTTCGGTCCCTTCACTTTGAACTGATCACTTTCCAGGGGATAGTTTTGCCCGCCCAGATCCAGTGAGTTGATGGTCAGCGCCAGTTCCGGGCTACCGCCCAGCGTGCCGGCCTTCTTGTTTTCCGTCACCACGCCGTGCACCGTCGCGCCGCGCGGAATGGCCAGCACTCCGCCAAATACCACGTCATGAATGACGGTGAACTGCACCTGTGTGCCGTCCTTGGCGTTCTTGGTGTTGACCGGCTCATTGGTGCGCACCTGAATGAGCGTCCCCTGGGGAATCGTCACCGGACCCTTGGGCGGCTCGTAAGCCGGAACCGGGGTCGCAGCTACGGGCGCATATTGTGGCGCATACTGAGGCCGCTGGGGAGGCGCCGGAGGCATTGCACTCGGGGCGGACCCAGGCGCAGGTGCAGCCGAGGGGTTCGGCATCGCCTGCGGCCCATCGTTGATGGACGGGGGAGGAACAGCCGCTTCGCCTGGCGCTGCATCGTCGGCCATCTGCTGCGCATTGGGATTCGCCGCGTTTTGGGCGTTCTGAGAATCCTGAGGGCTGCCGACCTTGAGGTTATTGTGCACCTTGGTCACGCCCGCCACACGTCCCGCAATCGCTTCTGCCAGCTCGCGCGAGGCGTCGTTGGCCACCGTTCCAGACAGCGTCACCTCGCCCTGGATGGTCGCAGCGGTAATCAAGTCGTTTTTCAGTGCCGCCGAGTCGTCCAGCACGTGCACCACGTCCATTTCGATTTGACCATCCGAGCGCTGGCCGGCGGGAGCGGGAGCGGCGACATCCTGCGCCAGCGCAATTGCTGCGCTCAAGGCAACCAGAACCATCCAAGCCAAAGCCTGGGGGAATACTCGTTTAAATGCGGTCAAAGTCATTTTCATCTTCTCCTCAAACCAACCTGTTGCTCCGGCTCACTCGGTTAGACGAGGGGTCGTCGGAGCTGTCACTGGTTAGAACACGGTGCTCGGGAAAAAGTTCCGGCGAATTCGAAGGGGTGGGTTCATTCGCCACAGGCTGGTCCCGGCGTCCGCTCCCAACCGAGGCCCAAAGGAGGAGGGGGCGCAAGGCCCCCGTCGTTCCAAGTTGCTTTGCGGGACGATTACGCCAGGGCCTGTTCCACTGCCGCGGCCAGCGTCTTCAGTCCGGCGGCCACATCGGCCCCCAGATGAATGCGCAATGCTCGGCGTCCGCGTGCTTCCAGAACCGCCAGGTCGCCCGCTGCCTGGGCGTCTATCACAATGCCGAAGCTGTATTTCGCCCCCGGAATCGCCAGATCCACGCCGTGGTCCGCCGTGATCTGCAGGAAGACCCCGCTGTTCGGACCGCCCTTGTAGTCCTGTCCCGTGGAGTGCAGGAAGCGCGGACCGAAGCCCAGGCAGGTGGCCACTTTCTTCGCATCGAAAACCTTGTGGCGCAGCCCCTGAATCGCCGCTTCGTGCTCGGCAAACATGGGCAGGTAAGCCAGCGTGGCAAAATAGTCGCCGGCGTGGATCTGGTCCAGATGCGCCTTCAGAATTCCCACCAGGGTCTGCGATCCGGCCACGCTTTTCAGCTTCGCCGCATACGATTCGGTCGCGAAGACCTTGACGCCAGCATCGGAAAGGAACGGCGCGCTGGTGGGCAGCTTGCCGGTTTCCTCGTATGCGTTGGTCAGAGCGCGGGTTTCGATTTTGGCCGACTCCACGTCCGGCTGGTTGAAGGGATTGATCCCCATCACCGCACCGGCGACCGAAGTGGCCACTTCCCAGGTGAAGAACTGCCCGAAGATCTCGTAAAGGTCGGCGATCTCGATGAAGATCACGGGATGGCCAGCAGCGGCGATGGCGGCAACCTTGGCGTCTTGCGACGAATCCTTGGTGCCCGCGTAGCGGATGTAGGCGAAGATGCGGTCCTTGCCATAAAGCTCGGGCGCTCCGATAGCTTCGCGGTCCACCGGGGTAATTCCCTTGCCCAGCTTGCCGGTCGATTCGGCGATCAGCTGCTCCATCCACGCGCCCAGGTCATAGACTTCGGGCGAGGTGAAGACGGTGATCTTGTCGCGCCCGGCGTTGGCGGCTTCGCCCATCAGCAGGCCCAATTGAACGGCCGGGTTCTGTGCCGGTGCCAGCTTGGCCGAAGCAACCGCCTTGGCGGCTTCCGCCAGAATCTTGGCCGTATCCAGCCCGGCAACCGTGGCCGTCACCACTCCAAATGGCGACAGCGCCGAGAAGCGTCCGCCCACCTGGGGGTCGCCATAGAAGATGTGCCGGAATCCGTCGGCCTTGGCCACCTGCTCCATCTTCGATCCAGGATCGGTGATGGCCAGGAAGTGGCTGCCCGCCTTGTCCGCGCCCACGGCCTTCTGCATCTCGGCGAAGAAATACTGCTTCAGGACGTTGGGTTCCAGCGTCGAACCGGACTTGCTGGCCACCACCACCAGCGTCTCGGCCAGATTCACAGCGTCGTGCGCTGCCTTGACCTGCGCGGGATCCGTGGAGTCCACAATGTGCAGGGCCGGGAAGCCCGCCTGCTGGCCAAAGGTGACGGAAAGCACCTCGGGACACAGGCTCGATCCGCCCATCCCCAGCAGCAGAACGCTCTTGAACCCTGCGCTCTTCACATCCGCAGCCAACGAGGCGTACTTGGGAAGGTCCTTCTCCTGGCGCTCGGCGATGTCGATCCAGCCGAGCCATTTCTCTTCCCCGTCGCGAGTCCACAAGCCGGCGTCCTTCTGCCAGAAGCGCGAAACCTTATTGTTGGAAGTCCAGTCGGCGGCAGCCAGATCCACGGCGCCGCGTAATTCAGCGGGTATTTCGAATCGGAAGCTCATATCAACTCCAGTTTTGCATGATAGACAGGTCGTATGAAACGTACAGGCATCACAGATGGGCGAATTGCTCTTAGAACACTCGTCTTGCGCAGGCAACGAGACGGCCCGCGGCAGTCAAAAAAGCAGATCTCCCGCCTCGTCTTCGAACCCTGCAAGAAGCGCCCGCAGGCGCTCGATCCGGGGTCCGGCGAGCCGTCTGGCCTCCTCAGTCCGCAGTTTGGCGGGTGACTGGTCAACAGCTTTTTGTAACACCGGAACCACCGAGGAAAAGGTTGCGTAACGGCTGTCGCGTCCAACCTTGGCCAGGGCGCGCGCCGCTCCGACCGAGCCCAGTTGCTCCAGAATATCGGCATCGCGGATCAGGACGGCTTCCAGGGTCTGCGGTTCATCCTGCGGCTGGTGAGTCCGGATCACCTCTGCAACCGCTTCCAGTTTATTTTCCGGAAAGCCCCACTCCGCGAGCAGCGCGGTCGCCCGCTCGATGGTGTAGGGCACATGATTCCAGCGCTCCAGTTCCGCCTTGTCCTGCGGACGGTGACCGGCAAATACCCCCAGGTCGTGCATCCATGCGGATGCAAAGAGCACATCGTCGTCGCAATCGAGGCCCGACCCCAAGCGTTTGGCCAGAGCATAGAGACGCGGCTGATGGCCAAATTTATCCACGGGCTGCGCCTCGCGCCGTATGTACTCCGTCACTTTCTCGCGCCAGCCGGAAGCACTCATTTCGCCCTGCCCGGCCAGTTGGGCGTGATGCGAATCAGTTCGAGCCCGCCCAGATTCTTCACCGTAAACGCCGGTGAAGTGGCGGGGATCGCCACCACTCCACGCGGCGGAAGATCCACCGCCTCGAAGCCGGCGCCCTCTATCAGGGCCGACCCTGCCGCGGCAAACAGGTAGGCAAGCCCGGCCGGTTCGTCGTAGCGGCGCAGGTCGGCGCTGGTCCGGTTGCCGTCGATTGCTATCCGCTCCACACGGAAATAGCCCGCGTCCATCAGGGTGGTCCGGTCGCCAAGAGGGCGCGGCGGAACCTTCCCGGCATCGGTCGTGAGTCGCGTGGCTTCCAGCGATTTGTCGATGTGCAGTTCGCGCGGCCGCCCGTAGTCATACATGCGGTAGGTCAGATCGCAGTTCTGTTGCGTCTCCAGCAGAATCGATCCCGGCCAAATGGCATGCACCGTCCCGGCGTCCACGTAAATCATGTCTCCTTCAGCGACATCGAGGACGGTCAGGCTTTTTTCCAGCGTCCCGCTCCGGATTCCTTCGCGAACCTGATCCAGCGTAACCCCCGGCTTGATCCCGCAGGCCACCTGCGCTCCGGGATCGGCTGCCAAGGCATACCAGCACTCGGTCTTGCCTCGCGGCTGGCCATATTTCTGCGCCAGCGCATCATTCGGATGCACCTGCACGCTCAGTTTTCCCGCTGCGAAAATCACCTTCAGCAACAGCGGAGATTCCGTGGACGGCGCTCCGCTTCCCAGCAGTTCCTCCGGCGCCCGTCCGAAGAGCGTGGCGAGTGTCTGCCCGGCATGCCGGCCCGTTGCCACCAGGCATTCGTCCCCGGTGAGCCACACTTCCCCGATCGGCTCGCCCTCGCTTTGACGGTCGTACCAGGGACGCAGATCGCTATAGCCCCAAACCCGCCCAACAAAGCGGGGCGAGATGCGAAAAGGAGCCATGCCAGAGGGCTTTGAATCCACGGGGACTGTCATAAACGATCTTCTCCTGAGGGGAATGAACCGCTGGGCCCTGCAGGGAACAATCTCTCGAATGTTCGCGGGCGGCCGCTTGGGCACTTTGCCGACTTCGCCGGGGCATGCAATCTGGAGCGCACTCCCACTCTACCAGACAGCCGGAAGTATACTCTGCCCCGAACCGTAGCCGGCATTTTTGAATCGGAACTCTCCGTATTTACCTTTGGGCCACTTGCGGCCTGTAAAGTAGTTTTGTCGGTGACAGATTCGAGCGTCTAAAAGGCGATGGATGAGGCGGCTTCAGAGGTCCGAGGGAAGGAACCGATCGTACCGAACGCCGGCCTTTGACTCTTGCCATTTTGGGGATTCCAACCCTCCGGCCCGATCTCTTCATCGCGCGTTTGAGTGGTGCATAATCTTAGACATAAGCAAGGGAGAGCCAGTTTGATGTCGAAGCCAGTTTCCATCTGTGTGATCGGGTCTGGATATGTGGGACTCGTTGCGGCAGTTTGTTTCGCCGAAATCGGACATCCCGTAATTTGCGTGGACAACGACGACGCCAAGATCAGGACGCTCCGCGAAGGCGGCGTTCCCATTTACGAAGACCACCTGCCCGAATTGCTCAGCCGGCACCTGAACCGCGGCGTCGAGTTCACCTCGGACCTTGCTTCCGCCGTCGAGCGCAGCGAAGCCATCTTCATCGCGGTCGGGACGCCGCAGGGCGATTCCGGCGCTGCCGACCTCTCGTATGTCGAGGCCGTTGTGGCATCCATTGCCCGCTCCGTTGACAGCTACAAGGTAATCGTCGAGAAGAGCACCGTCCCGGTCTACACCAACGAGTGGATTCGCCGTGTTCTCTACCGGCATGGGGTGAACCCTGCCCACTTCGATGTCGTTTCCAACCCCGAGTTTCTGCGCGAAGGCACGGCGGTCATCGACTTTCTGCACCCCGACCGGATCATCGTCGGCGCCAACTCGGAGCGAGCCGCGGACGTGCTGCGGCGCATCTACGAGCCGCTCACCGGCGGCAGCTATTACGCACGCCCCGAGGCGCTTCAGGGTATGCGCACAGCCGACAATCCGGCCCCGCTGCTGGTGACCGCCGCGCAGAGTGCTGAAATCATCAAGCACGCATCCAACGCCTTTCTGGCGCTGAAGATCTCCTTCATCAACGCCGTGGCCAACCTGGCCGAGGTGGTCGATGCGGATATCGAAGATATCGCCACGGGCATCGGCATGGACAGCCGCATCGGACCGAAATTCCTCAGCGCCGGCATCGGCTACGGCGGTTCCTGCTTTCCCAAGGATGTAGCTGCGTTTCATTGGGTGGCGCAGCAGCGCGGAGTCGATTTCCAACTGCTGAAAGAAGTCCGCAAAATCAACGAGACCCAGAAGAACATCTTCTTCAACAAGGTCCTTTCCGCGCTCTGGACGCTGCGCGGCAAAAGACTGGCCGCCTTCGGCCTCGCATTCAAGGGTAATACCGACGATATCCGCGAGTCTCCGGCCATCGACCTGATCCACAGGCTTATCGAGGCCGGTGCATCCGTCACGGCCTACGATCCCGCGGCCATGGATCGCGCCGCGTCGGTGCTTCCCCCCTCGGAAAAGCTGCGCTACGCCAGTTCCACCTACGAAGCCGCACAGGATGCGGATGCGGTGCTGATCCTGACCGACTGGAAGGAGTTTGCGGAGTTGGATCTGGTCCGGCTCAATCGGGCCGTTCGCTTCCCCATTGTGATCGATGGACGCAATCTCTACAAACCCGATCATATGCAGAATCATGGCTTCACCTATGTCAGCGTGGGAAGGCCGGCAAGCTACCTGGCGCAACAGGGAAAGCCGAAATCGACGGTCCTGTAGTATTAGAGGAAAACAGAGTCCCTGTGCCCCGGCCGGTTTTGCGCTTCCGGGGTTTACCACCCCCGGATTCGCTGAAGTCAGACGCCCCTTCGGGCTCGCATTCCCGATGCGAATCGATCGTGGGGCTCATAGCCTGCACAAGGGAGTTATTCATCAAGATGATGCGTGCGCTCGTTACCGGGGCAGCCGGATTTCTCGGCTCACACCTGACAGACCGGCTGTTGAGTGAGGGCTTCACCGTGATCGGTGTCGACAACCTCTGCACCGGAGACCCAGCAAATCTGGACCACCTTTCCAACGAGCCCCGCTTCACGCTCGAGCACCGGGACATCTGCCAGCCTTTCGATCCCGGCGCGGTCGAATTCGTCTTCAACCTGGCTTCTCCGGCAAGCCCCCCGGAGTATCTGCGTCTGGCCATCGAGACCCTGCGTGTGGGGTCGGCCGGAACAGAGAACGCGCTTGCAATCGCCGCCCGGTACGGGGCTGTTTTCTTCCACGCTTCCACCTCCGAATGCTACGGGGACCCGTTGGAGCACCCGCAGACCGAAGAATATTGGGGCAACGTAAATCCCGTCGGGCCGCGATCCGTTTATGACGAGTCCAAGCGCTACGCCGAAGCGCTGGTGATGGCCTATCACCGCTACAAGGGCGTCAACACCCACCTGGCGCGCATCTTCAACACCTACGGCCCCCGTCTGCATCCCGACGACGGCCGAGTCATTTCCAACTTCATCATGCAAGCCCTGCGCGGCGAGCCGCTTTCCATTTATGGAGATGGCGGCCAGACACGCAGCTTCTGCTATGTGGACGACCTCATCGAGGGCTTCATGCGCCTTGTGCGCTCCGAAGAGCACTTGCCGGTTAACCTGGGCAACCCCGCTGAATTCACCATCCTTGAATGCGCACAGGCGGTCCTCGAAGTTACCGGGTCCCGCAGCACGCTTCGCTTCGAGTCTTTGCCGATCGACGATCCGACCCGTCGCCGTCCCGACATCGCCAAGGCCCGCGCGTTGCTGGGTTGGGAACCCCGGATCGAGCTCAAAGAGGGGCTCGAACGATCTCTTGCCTTCTTCAAAGACAAGCTCGCCGTTGCCTCCTGAGGGACCGGCAGCGCAGGCCCGAAGCATTCAAATTGTGGTAAATTTCGATGCACGGACTGTTTGCTCTCCTGCAGGTTGAGAAGCGGGCAGTAACTGCGGGCGGGCATCTGCTGTCCAATGTCTCGGAGAGGGTCCTGGTCCAATGGGAAGATCGATCTCATGGCTAGAGCATTTTCGATTCACATGTTGCCATTTTCAGATCGTGCAAGGTGGCCTTTTCTTGGGGAAAACACCACTCAATATCGAGGTTTCTGTAAAAAGCAGAATCGAAAGTGCTGTAGCGGAGCAAATGAAGATGCGTCTACTGTTTCTGCCTGGACTTTTGGCGGTCGTGATTCTATCCGCCCACGGAGCGCCTGCCCCAATCCAGCATGAAACAGTGACGGTCGCAGAGCTGGAACAGAAACTGGCAGCCGCCGAGAATCGCTCCGATTCCGATCCGGCGCACCAGATTGAAGGAAACACCGACCTGCTTCACCAACTCAGCCAGGATGGTCAGTTGACAGCCCTGATTGAAGGGCTCGAATTGACCGAGCGGCTCTCGCCCGCAACGCTGACACGCATTGCAACAAAACTCGATCTGGGCCCCGAAAGCACGCGAGCGCTCCAGTTGCTCGCCGACCACTCCGCCTTTCTCGATCCCCCCGCCAGCGAACTGCCTCCGAATCCTCCTCCCGACCCCGACACCGAGAAGCGCATCCTGGAACTGGCGCGCCACTATGTCTTCCACGTCCTGCTGAATCTGCCTGATTTCTTTGCCACCCGCACGACCGCGCACTACGACAACGACACCACGGCTCTGCAGGCCTTCGCCTGGCACACCGGCAACAGCCTGCAACTGCAGGGAACCGCAAGCCACGAGATCACGTTTCGCGAAGGCAAGGAGATCACCGACCCGGTTCCCGCCGAAGCCTCCGCAGTCTCGGCTTCGCCTTCCGCTCCAGCCAGCACGGGCATGGACAGTCGCGGCGAATTCGGGCCCGAACTCGTGGTGATCCTTACCGACACCGCCAACGGCACCTTCGCCTTTCATCACTGGGAGATGTCACTCTTCGGCCTGGCCGCGGTCTATCGTTACTCGGTTCCGGGATCCGCCTCGCATTACGAAGTGAACTACGCCTGCCGCAAGAAGAAGCCGTTTCATAGCAATCCCGCTTATCACGGATCGCTGACCATCGACCCCAATTCGGGGGCGGTTTTGCGTGTGACACTGGCAACCGACTCCAACCCGGGCGACCCCATCACCGATGTCGCTTCGGTCATCGAATACGGCCCCGTACTCCTCGGTGACCGCAGGTATATCTGCCCGCTGCGCAGCCTCGCCTTCATGCAGGAAGCCGCGAATGCCTGCAAGCGGCATGACAACAAGCATCGGCTTCTTCAGCCCATCGAGATGTACAACCGCACCACCTTCACCCACTATCACCACTTGGCCGCCACCATCCGGCTGATCCCTGAAAAAGCGGGCGGGCCTGTTCCCACACCACTCAATGCCAGCCCCGCTGTCTCCGCGCCGGTTGCCGGCGATGCTTCCGGCCAATCCCCGCTGCCAGCCGCGGCGGCCAACCCGGCAGGCGCGTCAACTCCAACCGGGGTCCCGGCGTCTAACGATGCGGCACCGTCCGGCAAGCAACCCTCAGGTCCAAACGTGACTCCAAGCCCGGTTCCAGAATCTACTCCAGCCGCGCCCTCAACCTCTGTGCCTCCTGCTTCTGCCGGCACCCACTGAACCCATGCACTTTGATTACGGAAGCCAGCAACTTGCGGGCATTGAACACATCAGGAACGCGGAGCCATTCTCCATGCGCAAGAACATTTTCCCCGTCTTTCTTCTCGGATTCTTCATGGCCTTCAGCCTTCCCGCCGGCGCGTCCAGGCCGATCACCGTGGCGCAGCTCGAACAGAAACTCAGCGACGCCTACACGGCCCACAAGGAGGATTCCGAGGTCGCCAAAAAGATTGGCAATGTACAACTGACGGAGCGCCTGACAGGCTCGACCCTGGATCGGCTCACCGCAAAGCTCTCTCCCGGCCCATTGGCGAAACTCGCCCTGCAGTTGCTCGCCGACCAGTCTTCTTTTTTGGACCCGCCCGCCAGCGAGCTGCCGGCAAATCCTCCTCCGGATGCCGCCGCCCAGGCGCACCTGCTTGCGTTGGCCCGCGGTTACGTCGTCGAGGCCCTTTCGCGCCTACCCAATCTGTTTGCTACGCGAACCACATTCCGATTCGACGACAGTCCGCAGGTGCTGAAGGTGAATGAGTGGCCCATTCGCGCCGGCCTGCACATGGTGGCGCACACCAGCCGTGAAATCACCTTCCGCGACGGAAAAGAGATCGTAACTCCGCTCCACTCCTCGGCGTCCACTTCGGACAGCTCCGAACCTGAACTCGGCATGCAAGCTTCCGGCGAGTTCGGTCCCGACCTGGTGGTGGTCATGACCGATTCGGCCAATGGCAAGGTGGACTGGAGCCATTGGGAAGTGGGCTCAGCCGGTCCGCTTGCCGTCTTCCGCTATGCAGTGCCCAGAAGCGCATCCCACTATGCCGTGAGCTACTGCTGCATCCGCGATACAAGCGCACAGTCGGCCAGTTCGCGCGGCGGTCGCCGCGGCGGACGCTCGAACATCCAAACCATTGAGAATTCGCACCCCTTCAAAGACACACCGGGCTACCACGGCTACATCGCCGTCGACTCCGCATCTGGCGTCATTCTGCGCATCACCATCGAAGCCGAGTTCAAGGTGGGCGACCCCCTCGACCAGGCTTCCAGCGTTGTTCAATATGGCCCGGTGGTTCTCGGCAACCGCCGTTCCATATGTCCGCTGGCCAGCATGACGTTTACCCAGGAGCACATCGATGCGGGGAGCACTGTGCCTCCGAACGGAACGATTCGCGTCCTCAACGAGACCACCTTCACGCACTACCAGCGCTTGGGCTCAACCGTCCGCATGATTCCAAACGCAGCCGAGAATAACGGCGCGGCGCCAAGTCAAACGGCTCCTCCCGCTTCGGATTCCGGCAGCGCAGGATCTGCCGCACCGGCAAAGTAGACAGAATGCCCTGCCGGGGCGGGATCGCATTCCCACTTACCTATCTGCTTTGTTATGCTTGCCGCACCATGAAACGCTCCACCTTTCTGTGCCTGGCCACTCTCCTCCTTGCCGTCGCCCTCCCGGCCGCGGCGCAGAAGTTCAAGCCCAAAACTATCCAGTTCAAAGGCGCGCCTGAATACTCCGACCAGGAACTGATGGCTGCGGCAGATCTGAAATTGGGCGTCGTGCTCTCGTCCGCGGAGATGAACGACCACGCCAAACGACTCATGGACTCCGGCGTCTTCGACAACCTCACCTTCAAGTTCGATGGCGTGGACCTGGTGTTCTCTCTGATTCCCAACACCACGCTCTTCCCGCTCCGCCTGGAGAACATTCCCCTCGCGGCTGGCCCGGAACTGGACGCGAAGCTCCACGACCGCCTGCCGCTTTATCACGGCAAGGTTCCCTCGGAAGGCGGGCTCCTGAACGACGTGAAGGACGCGCTGACCGACATGCTGGCCGCAGAGGGCATACAATCCGTACTCACTGCGACGCCTTACACGGGTGCTCTTGATTCTCGGGGGCACAAGGGCGCCGCCATCAGCTTGGCGATTACTTCTCCGCCGGTTCAGGTCGGCAAGATTCACCTGCAGGGCTTCACAGCGCCTCCGAGCGCAGCAAACAACCCGCCCTTGGCAAGCCCCCAGGAAGACACCAAGGTTCTCGATATCCTCGCCCGCCTCGCCAGCTCTTCCTACAACACCGAAGGTTCGAAGAACCAGATCGAAACTTACCTGGGCAATTACTATCGGGAAAAGGGATATCTGGAAGCCGCAGTGCACGCGACTCCCTCGCCTGCGCCCTTGGTTACCGCAGAAGCCATTCAGATTCCCTTTGACGTAACCGTTGCGCCCGGCTCCATCTACAGGCTCTCAGGCGTCCATCTGGATCCGGCCATGGTTGTCACCCAGGCTGCGTTCGATCACCAGGCCAACATCCATCCCGGCGACATCGCCGATGGCCCGCGTGTCCGGGGAAATTGGGAATTTATTGCTCGCCAATATCACAACAAGGGCTACATGAGGGCCGCCGTTCACAACATCCCCACCTACGACCGCGCCAACGGCACCGTCTCCTTCGCTGTCACCGCCGAGTCCGGCCCCGTTTACACGATGGGCACTCTCAAGATCGGCAACGTGGCCGATGACTTGCGCAATGCCATGATCGCCGCCTGGAAAATCCCCGCCGGGGCCGTCTTCAACGAGAGCGCGGTGCTCTCCTACTACGCCATGCGCGACGAAAACCCCGCACTGGGGCGCACTTTTGCCAGCACCAACTGCAAATACGAATTCGTGCTGAATGACGACACGCACACCGTCGACGTCACTCTGCGCCTGGAAAAACGATGACTCGCTGACCTCGCGCACCGCGCGTTATCCTCGATCCATGCCGCATTCGCTCGTCTTCGACCACATGTTTCAGCTTCCGGTGCCCATCCTGGAGAAGCTGCTCCGCCCCATCGTTGTCTACCTGGTGCTGGTTCTGCTGCTGCGTCTGTTCGGCAAGCGCGAGCTGGCCCAGCTCAACCCCTTTGATCTAGTCGTCCTGCTCTCGCTCTCCAACACCGTGCAGAACGCCATCATCGGCGACGACAACTCGGTCAGCGGCGGCATCATCGGGGCATTCAGCCTTCTCGCCATCAATTGGCTGGTGGTGCGCGTACTCTTCCGCTCGCGCCGCATGACTCGCGCCCTGGAAGGCCGCGCCACCGTCCTGATTCACAACGGCCAGCTTGATCTGCGCGCCCTCCGTCGGGAATCCCTCACCCGCGAAGAACTCCTCGACGTCATCCACCGCCAGGGCTTCGACCACTTCGAGCAGGTCCACCGCTGTGAGCTGGAGCCCAACGGCACCTTCTACGTGGAAGGACAGGAGCCCTCGGTCGTCGACAAGCGCCACGCCGAGTTGCTGGAGCGTATCGAAGTGCTTGGCCAGGAGGTGGCTGCGCTGCGGGCGCGGTAGGTAGAGAGCTGATCTGTCAGGACCCACTGTTCAGCGCAGAATCTCGACGGGAACACCGTGCCCCAACTGAGTCCAGATTCTGTCAGTTGTCCAGGCGGTCGCTCCACGGCTCTGTGCAAGCGCCAAACAGGCGCGATCACCGACGGAGAGTGATGGGCATTTCATCGCCATGGCAGCCGAGCCTTCCGCATCATGCATTGCGAACGGGACCACCTCCACAAACGGTAGAACCGAAGTCAGCCAGTCGCTCGTGAGGTCGATCCTATCCCTTTGCAATCGAGTCAGAATCTCGCACCAGTTCACCGTGCCGATGAAGATCTCCCGATTTGCGCCGAGTTCCACTTCGTCCAGAAGCGCCTCAACTCGGTCGCCCCCCGGTTCCGCCTGGATCATTGCGATCACTGCAGAGGCATCCAGCACGATCCTATTTCCCCTCATGTTCCCGCCGTGCTTCCTCGCGTCGCTCTTCCAGAAACTCTTCAAGAAGTCCCTTGAGACTACCCCGCTTCGCGATGATCGCCGCACGAAGGCTCTCCAGGGCCATCCTTCTGTTCAGGATGCGTATTCCATCCTCGGAACTGCTCACGGTCAGGCGATCGCCGGGCTTCAGCCCGAATTCCTTGCGGATCGAGGCCGGGAGGACGATCCTGCCACTTTCGCCCAATATCACCGTTTCAGCCGCCATCTGCCACCTCGCGTCAAGTATGGCACAACTTTGATTTTGTGGCAGGTCAACGAAAATCGCCGGCAAGAATGGCCCAAAGAAAAGCCGCAGTGAAGAGAGATCTCTCCACCGCGGTTCGCTGAGTCAATAACGCTTGCCTGGCCAAGAATGGCACGGCCACGCCGCGCAGCTGCCTGGACGGCCAGTCCCTACTCCCTCTCGATGGTGCCGGGCGGCTTGCTGGTGATGTCGTAGACCACGCGATTGATGCCCCGCACCTCGTTCACAATGCGGCTGCTGATGCGCTTCAGCACGTCATAGGGCAGCGGCGTCCAGTCGGCGGTCATACCGTCTTCCGAATGCACCGCACGCACCGCGCAGGTGTAGGCATAGGTCCGCTGGTCGCCCATCACGCCTACGCTCATCACCGGCAGCAGCACGGCGAAGCTCTGCCAAATCTTGGTGTAAAGCCCGGCGGCCTTGATCTCGGCCACCACGATCTCGTCGGCGTTCTGCAGCAGGGCCACGCGATCCGCCGTCACTTCACCAAGAATGCGCACCGCAAGACCGGGCCCTGGGAAGGGCTGGCGGCCGAGGATCTCTTCCGGCATGCCGAGGTCGCGGCCAATGCGCCGGACTTCGTCCTTGAAAAGATCTCGCAAAGGCTCGATCAATTTCAGCTTCATGTGCTCGGGCAAGCCGCCCACGTTGTGATGGCTCTTGATGGTCTGGCTCGGACCCTTGACGCTTGAAGATTCAATCACATCCGGGTAGAGCGTGCCCTGCACCAGCCAATCCACGCCGCCCGAAAGCTGGGCAATGCGATGTGCCTCGTCGTCGAAGACGGCGATGAATTCCGCGCCGATGCGTTTTCTTTTCGTCTCCGGATCGGTAATCCCGGCGAGCTGGCCGAGGAAGCGTTCGCTGGAGTCCACCGCGACCACGTTCAGTCCGAGCTTGTCGCGCATGTTCTTCTGCACGCTCTCGAACTCGTTCTTGCGCAGGACGCCGTTGTTCACAAAAATGCAGGTCAGCTGGCTTCCGATGGCCTTGTGCACCAGCACCGCGGCCACCGCCGAATCCACGCCGCCGGAGAGGCCGCAGATCACGTGCCCCGCGCCCACCTTCTCGCGAATCGACGTTACCGTGCTCTCAATGAAGTGTGCCGGCGTCCAGTCGCCCGCCGCGCCGCAAATGCCGAAAACAAAGTTGCGGATCAGCTGCGGTCCCAACGGTGTGTGGTGCACCTCGGGGTGAAACTGTACCGCCCAAATGCGCCGTTGCTCGTTGACGATGCCGGCCAGCGCGTTCGAAGTGACCGCCGTGCGGTGGAAGCCCGCGGGCAGTTCGCCCGCCTCGTCGCCGTGGCTCATCCACACCGCCATGGTCTCTGGAAGCCCCGCAAACAGCGCCGTCGAGCCGTCTTCAATGGTGATTTCCGCGTGCCCGTACTCGCGCTTGGGCGCGGAAAGCACCTTGCCACCCAGGTGGTGGACGATGAAGTGAAGTCCATAGCAGATGACCAGCACCGGAACACCCAGTTCCAGCACCTTTGCGTCTGCTTCCGGGGCGTCCGCGTCGTATACCGACGAAGGGCCGCCGCTCAGGATCACGCCCAGCGGTTTGTGGGCCTGAACCTCACTGAGAGGCGCGGTACACGGCAACACCACGGAAAAAACGTTCAGTTCGCGGATACGGCGCGCAATCAGCTGCGTATACTGCGAGCCAAAATCAAGAATGACGATCGTTTGAGTAGCCACACTCCAAGTGTGGCAGGGCTACGGGCCGAATGTAAAGGCGAGCCGCCCCGCCAACCGCCCCGGCTTCTGGATCCAAGCGGCCTTCCGGCGACACACGATCAAGGCTGCGCTCCAGCAACTGCCAGCGAGGCAAACTCCGGCCCCAGCGCAGCAATGGCCTTGCGCAATCCCACCTCGTCGCTGCCGACAGACTCGTAAACCACCTTTCCTGTGGAATCGATCAGCACAGTAAACGGAATTCCCCCGCCATTGAAAGCCTTCGCCGCACTGCCGTCGCTGTCGTGATAATTCTTCCAGCCATACCTGTGCCGTTCGAGATACGCCGTCGCGTCTTCAGCCCGATGATCCTGATCGACCGTAACGACGATCAGATTCTTGTCCTTCGCTTCGACATCGATGCGGTGCATCGCAGGCATCGAGAGCAGGCACGAGCCGCACCAGGTAGCCCAAAAATCCAGCAGTACCGGCTTGCCTCGATAGGAACTCAACTCCACCTTCTTGCCGTCCGAGTCCGTGAGAGTAACACTGGGCGACAACTTGCCAGTCCATTGCGTCTTTGGCTGGTTCGAGGGCAGCGGGCCAAAGTCCGGCTCCAGCGTCTTCACTTCCTTTGCATCCGCGGGCGGCGTGAACTGAAAGCTCTCCGTCGAGATCTGCGGATTGAAATCCACGACCGGGTAAACCGTTGTGCTATGGGAATGCATCGGCAGATGAATCGACTGGGTCATCATGAGGTAGCTGTCTTCTTGCTTCACCTGCTTGCGGAAGATCAGAGCGGCTTTGTCGATCCAATAAGTATGGCTCCAATGGCTCTCTTTATCGGGAGTCCGATCCTCATCGTCGCTGGTGGCGTAGACCACGTAGCAGGGAAACTTCTTCCCCTCCACCGTGATGGTCTCCTCGGGAAGCATTGTCGCGTGCTTGTATCCGGCCGCGGCCGATTCCAGCCAGGTTCGCATCTCCCAGGCATTCCGCAACTCCATGTTTCCCACCGTCATCATCTTGGAAAACTGCGGCCAATCCAACGGCAGCGGACGCTTGACGTACACTTTCGCCTCGGCGAGATAAACCCACTCATTTACGCCGTCCGAGACCTGAAGGACCGACGCATAACGCGAGCGGGTCTCGATCCGATATAGAGTGCCCGGGCCCTTGATTGCGGTGCGATACACCTTTGTCCATTCGTGCTCCAGTTCGCCATGTTTCTCATTTTCTTCAATGGCTTCAAGGCGAAATGTGTCGGCACCGCTGGCATAATTCTTCGCCACTTCCTGCAGCAGCGCCACCGGATCGGTAAACTCCTTTGCCTGGGCCTTTGGTGCGTCCGTTTGAGCAAATAGCAAGTTTGAAACGGAAAGCAGCAGCGAAAATACAGGCAATGCGAGATTCATAAAAATCTCCTGGGCGGGTTTTCACAACGCATATCCACAACTAAGTTCCAGCGCACCCAATATAACTCATGGACTTACTTCTTTTGCCGATCTGTCGAGCAAATACAAAGCGGCCCCGGGCATCTCTGCCTCGGGGCCGCTTCGGTTATCGAATCAAGGGCTATTTGATCCCTGATCCCTGTTCCCTGTCTCTTACTTGCCTTCCATGGTCTCAATGCGCATGCCGTAGAACGACCGGTGCACGAAGAACATCGACACCAGGAAGAAGGCGACGGTCAGCACGTGAACCAGCATCGGGCTGCTCACCGTCATCTTCACGGCCAACTGGACAGCCAGCAATCCGAACAGAGTGGTGAACTTGATGATCGGGTTCATGGCCACCGACGAGGTGTCCTTGAACGGATCGCCGACCGTGTCGCCGATGACGCAAGCGTCGTGCAGCGGCGTGCCCTTCTGTTTCAGGTCAACCTCGACCACCTTCTTCGCGTTGACCCATGCGCCGCCGGCATTGGCCATGAAGATCGCCTGGTAGAGGCCGAAGATCGCAATCGAGAACAAGTAGCCGACAAACAGGAACGGCTCCATGAACGCGAACGAGAGCGTAGCGAAGAAGACGGCCAGGAAGATATTGAACATCCCCTTCTGCGCGTACTTGGTGCAGATCTCGACCACCTTCTTGCTGTCTTCGACCGAAGCCTTCTCGGCGCCTTCCAGCTTGATGTTGGCTTTGATGTACTCGACCGCGCGGTAAGCGCCGGTGGTGACCGCCTGCATGGAAGCGCCTGCGAACCAGAAGATGATTGCGCCGCCGCAGATCAAACCGAGCATGAAGGGCGCGTGCAGCAGAGATAGCTTGTTCACGTCCTGGGTCAGTCCGTGGGTGAGGGCCATGATGATCGAGAAGGTCATCGTGGTTGCGCCCACAACAGCGGTGCCAATCAGCACCGGCTTGGCCGTTGCCTTGAAGGTGTTGCCTGCGCCATCGTTTGCTTCCAGCAGGTGCTTGGCGCGCTCGAATTTGGCGTCGATGCCGAAGTCCTTCTTCAACTCCGCTTCGATGCCGGGAATGTTTTCGATCAGCGACAGCTCATAGACGGACTGAGCATTGTCGGTAACCGGACCGTAGGAATCGACGGCGATGGTCACCGGCCCCATGCCCAGGAAGCCGAAGGCAACCAGGCCGAAGGCGAAGACGGCGGGAGCGAGCATGATGATATCCATCGACCCGCCCATCATGCTGAAGTAGTAGCCCAGTCCCATGAGGGCGACCATGCTCAATCCCAGCCAGTAGGCAGACATGTTGCCGGCCACCAGGCCCGACAGAATGCCCAGTGAAGCGCCGCCTTCTTTCGCGGAGGTGACAACTTCCTGCACGTGGGCCGAGTTGGTCGAAGTGAAGACCTTCACCAATTCGGGGATGAGCGCGCCGGCCAGAGTTCCGCAAGAGATGATGGAAGCCAGCTTCCACCACAAGGTCGGATCACCGGCGAGATTCGGGATCATCAGGAAGGAGACGATGTAGGTCAGGACGATGGAAACGATGGAGGTGATCCAGACCAGCGAGGTCAAGGGCGCTTCGAAGTCCATCTCGTCGGAGTTCGCGTATTTCATCTTGGCGATAAAGCCATTGAGGAAGTAGGCGCCCGAGCTGGAGATCAGCATGGCCACGCGCATCACAAAGATCCAGACCAGCAGATTCGCCTGTGTCTCGGGGCTCTTGACGGCCAGCAGGATGAAAGTGATCAGGGCCACGCCGGTGACGCCGTAGGTTTCAAAGCCGTCGGCGCTGGGTCCAACCGAGTCGCCCGCGTTGTCACCCGTGCAGTCGGCGATGACGCCGGGGTTGCGGGCATCGTCTTCCTTGATCTTGAAAACGATCTTCATCAGATCGGAGCCGATGTCGGCGATCTTGGTGAAGATGCCGCCGGCAATACGCAGGGCGGCTGCGCCAAGGGATTCGCCAATCGCAAAGCCGATGAAGCAGGGACCCGCATATGCGGCCGGAACGAAGAGGAGGATAAAGAGCATGATCAGCAGTTCGACCGAGATCAGCATCATGCCGACGCTCATGCCGGCCTTCAGCGGAATCGCAAACAGCGGATACGGCTTGCCCTTCAATCCGGCGAATGCCACGCGGGAGTTCGCGAAGGTGTTGACGCGAATGCCGAACCACGCGACACCGTAGCTGCCCGCAATGCCGACCAGGCTGAATAGCAGGATGATGGGCAGAGTCACCGCAACATTTCCCACCGGCGACAGAATGCCGAAGTACAGCGAGATAATGACCGCGATGAAGATCCAGAGCACCATAATGAACTTGCCCTGGGTGATCAGATACGTTTTGCAGGTCTCATAGATCAGCTCACTCATTTCGCGCATCGAGCGATGAACCGGCATGTTCTTCAACTGCACGAAGATTGCCAGGCCGAACAACAAGCCGCCCATGCAGAAGAGCAATCCAATGGTCAGAAGGTTGTGTCCATTCAAACCGAAAAAGTTCGCGAAGGACACTTTCGTCAAGTCCGGCAGCGTCAGGCTGGCTTCGCCGCCTCCCGATTCCTGCCCGTGAGCGAGCGCGGGAAGCGCCAGCATCAGCAGGGCCGCCAGCGTTTTGTACTGACGCTTGAAGAAGACCCCGGCGCCTTGAACGACCGAAACGGCGACCTGGCGCGCAAAGAAAAAGGCCGTAACGAGCGAAAGAACGCTCACGGCCAAAGAAAAGTACACCCACAGCTGTGCAGTCACATTTCCTCCCAAGCAGAAGTGAAGTTGGAATACCTGATGCGAACGGCCCGGCAAATACGCGACGGCAAATAACCGGGTAAAAAGTCACCGGAAGCGTACCATTCAGTGGGAAGGCTGTCGAGTGATTGCAGTCACACGCATCTGTGGGATTGATTTTACAGAAGATAGACCGTTTCTGGTCAGACCACGAGAGGGGCGGTCGAGAGATTCAACTCTCTCGAATTTTTGGTTGACGATTGCCCGGCCCGTAAAGAACATCAATCGGGCGCCCTCGCTGGCCGTCCTGAGCCGAGCGCACAAACCTGATTTGTCATCCTGAGCAGCCGACTCGCCGCGTCGAGTTACGGCTGAAATGAACAATGGGCGCAACCCGCAAAGGCCGCCAACTCGCCAACTCGCCAACTTGCTATCGCGGCGAAGCCGCGGCCAACTTGCTGATTCTATATAACCCTATTTTTTGTTCATAGGGAGCGGAGCGCAGCGAAGTCGAAGGACCTGCGGTTGCTTTTCGGCGGATAACATCGGAGTCGAAAGCCTGCCTTGAGCAAAGCCGAAGGGAATCTGAGTCTCGGCAGCCCGGTGTCTATTGGATCGGGATCTCGATCTTGTCGCCCGGCAGCGCCTTCTGCAGGTTCTCGCTGCCCACGTCACGCCACGTGCCGCTTACCAGGGGATGCAGCTTGAAAAGGACCAGCACATTGCGCTCCGGATCGTCGAAGGCACGGAAGCTGGCAACTTGTTCCAGCGAGTAGTGGCTGTGCAGATCCTCAAGGGTTCCCGGATCGATGTCGTTCCACGTGGCCCACCATCCAGGCTGGTAAGAAACCAGCTTCGCCACCAGTTCCTGCGTGCCGAAGTCGTCGCACAGCGAAGGCAGGTGGGTCATTAAGGAGATCTCGTCCCCGCTGATGGAAACCAGCCTGCGGTTTCCGTTCGGATGTTCGTCAATATACCGCGTGAGCCGCTCGGCGGCATCGGCAAATGTGTATTCGGGGTGAAGGGCGAAGCTCAGCGTTGCCGCGCTATTCGCCGCAACGGCCAGCACCGCCAGCGCAAGCGCTCCCTGGCCCATCCGGCGCAGCGCGCCCGTTTCAGCCAGCAGCGCGTCCACAGCCATCGCAACGATAAAGAAACTGAAGAAGGCAACCACCGTAAAGTAGCGCGGTTGGGGATGGTTCTGGTAGGTCATGAAGAGGATGTAGCCCGCGGCAGCAAGGATCGAAGCGCCGAAGACCGGGTCGAGCAGGAGTTTGCGGCAGCCTTGAACGCGACTTGCCAGCAAAGCAGTCAGCAACAACGCACCTGCCAGGGGAATCAGAATATGGTCGATCCACAGGCCTCCGTGAAACGACCACCACAAGCTCAACAGCGGCCAATAATACTCCGGCGGCTTGATGTATTTGTTGATGTAGAAGAGGTATTGGTAGTCGGTTAACATCCCGCGCTGGATCACCAGCCCCATCCACAAGCCGAACGATACGGCAAAGGCCCCCATGGCCGCGGTCGCGCATCGCAATGCCGTTCCACGCTGCTTCCGCAGGGGCAACGCCATCGCCCATCCCAGCGCCGGCAGCAGAAACACGGCGGTGGTCTTGGTCAGCATCATCAGCGTGAACAGCAAGCCGATGCACACCGAAGTAACCATCGGACGGCGCATACGCGGCAAACGCACCGCCAGATTCAGCGCCGCCAGGGTGAATGCGGTCAGCATCGGTTCCAGGATCGCCAGGCGGCTGAAGCAGTAAAGGAACGGGCTGGTCACCAGGAGGGTCACTGCCAGCAGCCCCACCCACCGCGCTCCCCGCGCCCGCAGCAGCAGGTAGCTCAGCACCAGGTTGCAGAAGAAGAAGCCGACCGCCAGTCCGCGCGCCGCCTGCATTGTGACGCCGGTAAAGAAGAACACCACCCATTCCAGGAAGGGCCAAACCGGGACCGCAGGAGCGGGGTTGAAGTCGCCCCGTTGATACCAGCTTCCAAACAGGTGCGCCCGAACCGCGGCGTTTGCGTACCAGCCCTCATCGGTGTATTTCGCCCAGTCGCTGGACCAGGGCGTGTGGTTGGGAAAATCCGCCCGTAAATGCATGCCGTGGAAAATCGCAAACAAGGCGATCAAAAACAGCCATACAACAACGAAATTGCGCTTGGAAGTATTCGTCAACTACGGATTCCCCACAGACCGCAGGCTTTGCAGGCCTAAACCGCTGATAAATCAACGGTCCTGGCCTTTTCCCATTCTCTGGGAAAGCCGCACAAAATGACATGTTTTGAGGTTCACAGGCTATGTTTCAAGTATATCGTGCCGGCCGAAACCGCTGCAGCGCCCCCCGTTGCACTAGAATTCTTCCGCTGCCAAAGAACTGATTTTGATGTTTACAGAGAATTCATGCTCTATATGTATCCTCCGATCTGGAAGTTGCGATCTCGCGGTATCCCGAAATCGCGCCCGAATGTGGCGCATATGTTATCGCACCTTACGGGATTCCCTCCAACCGGCGGGCTGATGATCCTCATCACCTTATCTCCCGCTTCTGCCGTCACTCAACCTTACCCGCACTATTGTCTTGTTTCTTCAGGAGAGCCTTTATGTACTTCAGTCGAATACGCCTTGGCCTAATATCCCTGGCTATTTTCATGCTCATCTTCTGTGCCGGAACCATCTCCGCGCAGACCACCACGGAAGGATCGATTGCCGGGACGGTATTCGATCCCAGCGATGCGGTTGTTGCCAACGCCAGCATCGTGATCCACAACGACGGCACCAATGCCGAAGTCCGCCTCACCTCGGATGGAAGCGGCTTTTTCAAGGCGCCTCAGTTGGCCGCCGCCGTTTATACCGTGACGGTGAACGCTCCGGGCTTTGCGCCCTTCAAGGAAGTCAACGTCATCGTGCAGGTGGGCGGAACCTCCGAAGTGACACCGCATCTGATGGCTGCCGGAGCAAACTCCTCCGTGGTGGTCACCGGTGAAGCGCCGATCCTCAACTTCGAATCGCCGGAAATCAGCTCCACTCTCAATGCAAACGCAATCGAGAACCTGCCTCTCAACGGCGGACGCTGGTCCGACCTGGCGCTGCTCACCCCAGGGGCCGTGGGAGACTCCAACGGCTTTGGCCTCATCGCCTTCCGCGGCATCAGCCCGCTCCTCAACAACGTCGAAGTTGACGGCGCCGACGACAACCAGGCCTACTACTCCGAAGAGCGCGGCCGCACCCGCGAAGGATATTCGACCTCCAAGTATGTCATCGAGGAATTCCAGGTCAACACCGGCGTCTTCTCTGCTGAATTCGGACGCGCCGCCGGCGGCGTCATTAACGCCGTTTCCAAATCCGGTTCCAACATCAACCATGGCATTTTGTATTTCTCCGATCGCGACAACGACTGGGGCGCGATGAATCCCTACACCACCAACACCACCTTCAATTCCGGCACCAATGCCTATGTCACCGCGCCGTACAAGCCGGTCGACGTGCGCAAGGAATGGGGCCTCGACATCGGTGGTCCCTTGAAGCACGACAAGCTCTTCTGGTTCTATGGCTTCGCCCAGTACCAGCGCAATTTCCCCGGCACCGGCAAGGCCGCCACCCCCGGTTCGTTCTTCGTCGCTCCGGACGCCGCTTTGCCCACCGGCTATACCTGTAACATGACGGGGGCGCAAGCCGGCTACGTCACCATCCCCAGCGGAGGCGCTGCGCCCAGCAACGCGGATGCGGAATCCTGCGCACTGGCCGCGCGTTTGAACGCCGCCGGCAAGAGCGGCTACGGCAACTACGCCGCCGGCGCTACCGCGTACAACACCCAACTGCAAAACCTGCTCACCGATCTGGGCGCGGTCACCCGTACCGGCGACGAAGAATTGAACACCCCCAAGCTCGACTGGCAAATCAACCAAAAGAACCACCTCAGCGTTCTTTATCACCGCCTGCGCTGGGATTCGCCCGGCGGCGTGCAGACGCAAGCCACCAACACTTACGGAATCGACGGCTTTGGCAACGACTTCGTCAAGTTGGACTACGGCCTGGCCAAGCTCAACACCCTCGTCACCACCAACCTGGCCAACGAATTGCGCTTCCAGTATGGACGCGAGCTCAACGACGAATCACAGCAGAAATTCAGCTCCTACACTTCGCAGTACCTGCAGTCCACCAACGGCGTTACCAATACCGCCGCTGGCGATTTCTCGCCCAACGTGCCGCAGATCGGCCTCGACACCTCGATTGGCTTCACCCTCGGATCGGTCTATTACGGATATCGCAAGGCGCTGCCCGACGAACGCAAGTGGCAGGTGGGCGATACCGCCGCGTGGCAAAAGGGCAACCACAACGTCAAATTCGGCGTGGACCTGCTCCACAATAACGACATCATGAACAACACTTACGAGGGCAACGGCGTTTACACCTACAGCTACATTGGCAACTATTTCGCCGATGTTCTCAATGAAGGCAGCGCCACGGGCGTCTGCAACAGCATCGCCACGGTTACCGGACCGGAATCAGCGACCAGCAGTCCCGTCAATTTCACAGGCAAAGCCCCCTGCGGCACCTTTGTCCAGGGCTTCGGACCCTCCACCTGGGCTATCGACACCATGGACTACGGCTTCTTTGGCGAAGACCGCTGGAAGGTGACCCCTCGCCTGACGCTCGACCTGGGTGTACGCTACGACTATGAAGCCCTTCCCGCGCCCTACACGGCGCTGACCGTTCCCTACACGCCTTCCGGCGCTGCAGGGCCGAGTTTCGTGCCCTATCTCGGTGCGAGCGGCGGCCTGTGCAACGCCATCCCTTACGGCGCAGCGGCTTCCACGGTCCTCGCCACCTGCTCGAGCGTGCCGATGGCCGCCGACGCCAACCTCACCAACCACCCCAGCGACAAGACCAACATCGGACCCCGCCTCGGTCTGGCCTACGATCTCTTCGGTACCGGGCATACAACGCTGCGCCTCGGCTACGGGCTCTATTTCGGACGCGTTACCAACGGCGTGCTCCTCAACAACCTGCTCAACACCGGCAGCCCGGCGGGCCAGTACGTTTCCGCCTCCCTCAAGCCCAACAACCCCACCTCGCCGATTTTCCCCAACATCATCCCTGCCGCCAGCGGCTCTGCGCCTAGCTCGCAGTTCTTCAACAACAACTTCCGCAACCCGCAGGTGCACGAGTTCGACCTCTCCGTGCAGCAGGCACTCGGACACGGCACGGTGTTGCAGCTCAGCTACATGGGCGCCATGGCCCGCGAACTGCCCAACGCGGTCAACATCAACCTCAACCCGGCCGCCAACACCAACGCCACCGGAACTCCCAACGGCGTCGTCCAAAGCGTAATCACCGTCTCCGATTCCACCGGCACAGGAAAACTGGCCAACGGAGCAATATTCACCGTTCCCACCTACACCAACACGCTGAACGCTAACTTCGGCGCAGTCAACGAGCTGTTCAGCAACATCAACTCCAGCTACAACGCCGGGGTGGTCGAGATCGAAAACAAGACCTCCCAGTTCCTGCAATACGACGTCAACTACACCTGGTCGCACGCCCTGGACGATAACCAGAACGAATCCACCACCACGCTCAGCAGCGGAGCCTTCGATCCCTACAACATTGACGGCTACCCCAAGGGCGGCAACTACGGAAACTCTAACTTCAACGTGGCAAATCGTCTGGTTGCCTGGGCGTTGCTCAACTCGCCTAAGGTTGAAGGCAACGCCTTGGTCAAGATGCTGGCCAACGACTGGAGCTTCAATCCCGAATTCCAGGCGCAAAATGGCCTTCCCTACTCCGCGACCATCGGCAGCGGATATCCGTCGTATTCCGCCTACGGCTCCAGCTGGAATGGCGCAGGCACCAACTACTGGATTCCTGCCATCGGACGCAACACCTACCAGATGAAGCGCACCATGGTCGCCGACATGCGCCTCGAAAAGCAGTTCATTAAAGAGATCGCCAACAAGCCCTACCATTTGGAACTGACGGGCGACTTCTTCAACGTGGCCAACCACCAGAACGTCACCAGCGTCAGCACGACAGCCTACAACTTGTCGGATAACACCTCCCTCACCAGCGGTTGCACAGTATTGGCAACCGGACAAGCGCAGGATGAATGCGCGACCTTGACGTACGTTCCCAGAACCGGTACCGGCGTCAATGCCAGCGGATTCAAGGCCATCACCAACTCCGGTTCCAACTTTGCCTACAGCCCGCGCCAGGTTATGGTCTCCGTGCGACTGGAGTTCTAGGACCCGCACCGCGCATTTGGGCGGACTTGTTGTAACAGGAAAATGGGTGCCCCAGGTCCCTCGCCTTTGGGGACCTGGGAAAGCACAAACGAACTCTCTCAAACCGTCTTAAAAGCAGAGGGGATGGGCCACAAGCCCATCCCCTCTGCTTTTTGAACTGAATGAAGTGCTTCGGAGTAAGATGTTCTCCAAGGAGGAGCTATGGCAATCGCACCCGTTTCCATACCCGTCGAAGAATACCTGCGCAGTTCCTTCGAGCCCGACGCCGAATACGTCGATGGCCTGATCGAGGAGCGACCCGTGGGTGAATACGATCACTCTGCATGGCAAAATGCCATTTGTGCCTGGTTTCAGCAACAGGCGAAGACTGGTCAGATTCGCGTCTGCCCGGAACTTCGCGTGCAGGTTGCACCCAGCCGCTTCCTTGTCCCCGATGTGACGCTTCTGGACCGCAACCGCCCAATCGAACAAATCATCACCCATCCGCCCATCGCCGTCTTCGAAATCCTCTCCCCAGAGGACACCTTGAAGCGCGTCATGAAGAAGTGCGAACATTACGTTCAGATGGGTATTCCCACCATCCTGGTCATCGATCCCGACGGCCCGAAGTATCGCTACCAGTCCGGAGGCCTTCAGCCACTCGAAGCGCGTTCCTTCGAGCTCCCCGGCTGCAGCGCCCGCTTCGACCTCGACGAGATCGAAAAGCTCGTGGACTGAATCTCGAATACCCGAAAACAGGCCCCAGGATCAATTCGCTCAATCCGCGGGGCCTGTTTCATGCACTCTTCATCTAGATCTCTACACCGCGAGCCGCTTCAGCATCTCGTTTGCGCTGCGAAACCACTTCTGTTCTCTCCGGCGCAGATATTTGGGCATGGTCAACTCTCGATCCAGCACCTTTTGCGCCCATTGACGAGCTTCCTCTTTGCGCCCCTCGGCAGCCAGCATCTCGGCAAAGTTCAAGTAAGTTTCCGCCAAAGTCGAACGTTCAATCGCCTGCAAAAAGATCGATTCAGCCTTTTTCTTGTCTCCGCTCAGCGCATGGGCATGGGCCAGCAATCCGGCAGCGCGATAAAAATCGTGATTGGGCTCCTTCTTCACCACCCGTTCCAGATCCGGGATCGCCCCCGCCGCATCGCCTGTCTTCAGGGCGCAAACCCCGCGCCGATAGAAACATTCGAGTGTGTCGGAACGAGCGCCAATGGCACTGTCGAACGCATTGCGTGCTTCCGCCAGCCTGCCTTCGTCCATTAGCAGATCGCCCAATTCCTCATAGTTGGCCGCCGAAGGATTCTCTCGCACGATGGCTGCCAGTTCGGTAATGCGCTTGCGCCGCGGCTGATTACGAAACGCCGGGCTAAACGCAACAAAATCCGGAAGAGCCTCCACAATCAAATAAATGAGTGCTCCCACCGGACCTAAAAAGATAATGATGAAGATCCAGTACGTCTCCGGACGATGGCGGATGAAATGGATAATCGCCACCACCTGCAATATCAAGCTCCACGGGTAAAAAAGCGCGCTCAGGATTCCCATGCGTCCATATTCCTCGTAATAATTTACTCACAAGTGAGACCCAAGGGACTGAATCTGTCAAAAATACCGCAGCTGCTTGCAGCAATCCCTTTCTTCAACCGCTCCAAATGTCATCCTGTCGGAAAAAGGCTCGCCAAACAAACAGGGAGCAGGACGATTCGCCGTGGCGTCCGTCCCGCTCCCTGTTCCCTGATCCCTGTTCCCTGATCCCTGTTCCCTGCTTTATTCGTACGCCAGCGCGTCAATCGGATCCTTGCGCGCCGCCATCCATGCGGGATAGAGCGATCCGCACACCGAGCCCACAAAGGCAATCGCCATGGCCTTGACGATCCAATCCCAGCCCATGTCCAGATAGAGAGTCGGGAAGCGGTGCGCCAGCATGGCCTTCACCGCAAACGAGAGCGCCACACCCACCACCACGCCGGCCACGGCCAGCAGCGCCGTCTCGCGCAGAACCACCGTGACAATGGTCGTTTTGGAGGCGCCCATTGACTTCAGAATGCCGATCTCCCGCGTCCTCTCCAGCACCGAGGTATACATCGACTGGAAGATCACCAGGAAGCCGATCACCACCGCAATCCCGATCACCACGCGCATGGCCGTATTCAGCGCGGGAATGTGGTCCGGCGTCAACAGCGAGTACCACTCCTCCATAGTCATCACCTGATAGTTTTCCAGCCCCTTGGTGTTGTGAATCTCATCGGTGATCAGCGCATCGTTCTCCGGATTGTCCGCCTTGAGGTAAAACACCGAGGCCTTGCCGTCGGAGCCCATCAGATCGCCAAGTGTCTCTATGGGGATCAGCTTGCGTCCGCCCTTGCCGTGCTCGAAGATTCCCGAGATTCGGAATGGGTGCTTCAGAATCAGGATCGTATCGCCCACCTGATGCGCGGCGCCCGAACTGGCATAGATGTCGTCGACAATCACGTCATTCGGGCCCTGCATGGGACCGCCAGACAGATACACGAAGGGGCTCAGCCTGCTGTAGCTCGCATAATCGATCCCCCACAGCACCTCCAACCCGTCGCTCATTGACAGGTTGGTGATCACCGGCGAAGCCACTGCCACGTGCGGAAGCTTCTCCAGAACTGTCGAGTATTTCGCAGAAATCGGAGCGCCGCTGACCCCGTTGAAGAACGTGGCGTTGCTGGGGCGGAGCATCAGGTCCGCCCCGATCCCGTTGTTCATCCGCTTCTGACCGGTGAGCTGGCCCATCATGATGGCAATGATGGTCAACATCATGATGACCTCGATGGCCACGGCAAAGATGCTGATGATCGAACGCAACGGGCGGTGCAGCAGGTTGGCGAAGATAAGCTTGTTCATTCCCGGGGCTTGCTCCAGGGGCGGCCAGACCGCCCGTACTCCTGCATTTCAGGGTAACAGCCGGGCGCGGCAGCCGCATTAAAACCACCGCCGGAATCTCCCGGTTCCAAGAGCCGGCTGCGGGGACCCGCGACCCGGTAAAAAGCCGGTAAACATTTCCCAATCCGGCAATCAGTCCCAGATTGGTGAAAGTAAAGGTACATCGGAATGGCTTCCTTTGACGTAAGACGCCTCCAGGGTTATCTTCTAGGAGGGATATTCTTGGGGTTTTGCCCCGTTTCTGGTGCCGATGGGAAACTTTGGAGAAGACCTGCGCATGGAGCGGCTGTCTCGCGGCATAGCGCTGGAGCAAATCACGGCGGTTACCAAAATCAGCCAGCGCCATCTGGTCGCGCTGGAGCAGGAAAGATTTCGCCTTCTTCCCGGCGGGATTCTCAGCAAGGGCATCGTCCGCGGCTATGCCGGCGCCATCGGCCTGGACCAGCACCAATGGACCGAGCGCTTCCTCAAAGCCTATCGCGCCTCCGGCCAGCTTACCGATGAAGATACCGATTGGGCCGCATTTGCCTCGAATGTCGGCAAGGCGCGTATCCAGCGTCGAGATGCGTTGGAAATCCGCCTCCGCTGGATCGGCGCGATCCTTCTTCTTCTCGTGGTCGCCGCTGCTGGCTTTGTCACCTTCTGCTATTACGGCGTCCGCGCCGGCTGGTGGCAAACCCTGCTGCCCATGGAGCGAATCCACTCCGCCGTGAGCAGCGTCCTCTTCTCCGCTCACGCGCTCCCTGTTCGGGTTATCGGCAAGCTAAACGGCTGATTCACAGTCCGGATTTGCCCAAAATGGCGCAACAGACGATATATGATGGCTCCAAGGCAGGCCGGAACCACCTATGATCCGCAGAATCCAGATTGACAACTTCAAGTCGCTCGACGGCTTTTCGCTGCCTCCCGTCGGATCGCCGCCGCTTGCCAATTTCACCTGTCTGATCGGCGCCAATGGTTGCGGGAAAACCACGGTGCTGCAGGCCGTCGATTTTTTATCTCAAATAGTGAAAGGGCGCGTTCCTGAATGGTTGCGAGAACGCGGCTGGTCGCCCGATGACCTGTCTTCACAACTCGATGTAGCCTCCGGAGAATTCATCTCGATCGCTGTTGATGTCCAGTTGACATCAACTCTCCCGATTCAATGGAAATGCGCATATCGTTGCGCCGATTCGTCCGTTATTGAGGAGACCATTTGGGAGAATAATCACCGTCTATTGGTCGCCAAAGGTGGTTGGGTCTCATTCACGACGAGCGACCGTGAAAAGCAACTCGAGAATTCTGGATTGCGGTTTTCTGGCTCTGCGCTTTCCATTCTTGCGGATGAGGATTTGCACCCCTCGCTTCGCCTGCTCAAGCAAGCTTTCACGAAACATATAGCAAATTTCGAATTAGTCTCGGCATTCAATCTGAAGCAGGATTCCTATCCGAGCAGGGAGATCGGTCCACGAGGAGAAAGCCTCGCTGGATTCATACATGAAGTCAGTGATGGAATACGCCAACGGGTTTACACTCAGATGCGCATTTTCTTTCCGAATGTTGGAGGCATCCAACGCAAAATCGAACAAAACGACCTCGTTAAGCTGTCTTCCTTCGAGAAAAATATGCGGATGCTGCTGCCAGATGGAAGTTCCACGTCGGACGGCATCTCTTCTCGTCATTTCAGCGACGGATTTGTTCGGATTCTAGCGATCATTACGCAGATAGAGAGTTCCGCGATGCCGGGCGGAGCGAGTGCGCAGGACCGGATCCTGCTTCTTGATGAAATCGAGAATGGCATTCATCCAGAAACGATGGCAAGACTCGTCGCTTATCTGGCCGGAGCTCCGATCCAGATTATTGCCACGACACATAGCCCATTGATTTTGAATGATCTCACCGATGCACAGGCCGAGGAATCCGTAATGGTGCTTTACCGCAACGGCAAAGGCGGGACGCGTTCCTGCCGATACTTCGACCTACCATCGACCAAGAAGAAGCTCGGCATGCTCGGTCCCGGCGAGGTCTACGTCGATACCTCCATTGAGCAAATAGCGCGCGAAGCCGAGGAGATGGAACGAGGCATAGCCGCGCAAACCGGGGCACCAAGCCAATGATTCTCGTTCTTTCCGGCGAAGGCCCAACCGATATTGGAAAATGGCAGCCAACGGAAACGGGGTGGGTATTTGTGCCTGGCCCGATGGCATGGATTGTCGATAGGCTGTTGGGAATGCCCGAAAAACTGGATTACTCGATCCTGGACGGTCATGCCAACGGTTACGATTGGGTTCGCTTCTTGAGTGAATCGGACCTTCGTGATCTTCGCCATCCTAGGCCAAAATTCTTCCCTCATTCTCCGAATGTTTTTGGAAGCCAATACCACCGTGCGAGCGCATATCAATTGGGAGAGCACGCGCAAGCTGTTGCGATTGAGCGAAGCGACTCAGTGACTGCAGTCTTCTTCCGCGATTCCGATGGCACCAATTCCGCTCCGAAGGCATTATGGAAGAGCATTTTCGTGTCGATGAAGGACGGTTTTTTGCTCTCGGGCTTTCTTTCGGGCGTTCCCATGGTCCCACGCCCAAAGTCGGAGGCGTGGATGCTCTGCGGTCTTCTCAAGGACGAGGATCCGAACAGGGATTGCACTTGGCTGGAGAATGAGCCGGGGAATGACGCAAGTCCTAAGAGCCTGAAGAAGCGGTTGGCGGACCATCTCCATTGCGACCCGACGGCGGAGCAGCAGGCAGAACTGGTCAGAAGTGGACAAATCGACCCCGAGCTGATCGACTTGGAGAGCTTCACGGCCTTCCGCGAGGAACTCGACCGCGCCTATGCCCGTGCAGTCCTGCCGCTCGGCTGACCTGAATCCCATTCAACCGCTTTTCGACCCCTTGGGACCCCTGGTCACCCCATTCGATGGGACGCTTTGCCTCCAGCCACCCTGCGCAATTACCATGGATGGATGCATCCCAAGGCTCAGGCCTGACGGTGCTGGCGTGTCCTGTGCGGGAGTAGGTCCGTTGCGGCGATGTTCTCCGCGCCGGTGACTCAGCATGAACCGGTCCTCGCTCCAGGCTGCCCAAATCGAATTCCCTGCAATGGGAGGAGAGTTTATTGAGCGACCGTTTCTTGTTTACCTCTGAATCAGTCACCGAAGGCCATCCGGATAAAATTGCCGACCAAGTCTCCGACGCAATTTTGGACGCCTGCCTGGAGCAAGACCCCTATAGCCGCGTCGCGGCCGAGACCCTGACGGCAACCGGCCTGGTTGTCATCGCCGGTGAAATCACCACCAAGGCCTATGTGGATTTCCAGAGCCTCGTCCGCGGCGTCGTTGCCTCCATCGGTTACGACAATGCCGCTTACGGCTTTGACTCCAACACCTGCGCGGTCATTTCCACCATCAACAAGCAGTCCGGCGACATCGCCCAGGGTGTGGACACCGGCGGCGCCGGCGATCAAGGCATGATGTTCGGTTACGCCTCCAACGAGACCCCGGAGCTGATGCCCGCGCCCATCTCGCTGGCCCACAAACTCTGCCGCAGGCTCACCGAAGTCCGCAAGAGCGGCAAGCTGCCCTATCTCCGCCCCGACGGCAAGAGCCAGGTGACGGTTGAATACGACGAAAACGGCAAGCCTGCCCGCATCGACGCCGTGGTCATCAGCAGCCAGCACTCGGAGAGCGTCAGCAACGAAGAGCTCCACGCTGACATCCTGAAGCACGTCATTCAGGCGGTTCTCCCGGCCGAGTGGCTCGACGAGCATACCAAATACCACATCAACCCCACCGGCCGCTTTGTCATCGGCGGACCCATGGGCGACACCGGCCTCACCGGTCGCAAGATCATCGTAGACACCTACGGTGGCGCGGGCCGTCACGGCGGCGGCGCATTTTCAGGAAAAGACCCGACCAAGGTCGATCGCAGTGCCGCTTACATGGCGCGCTATACCGCCAAGAACACCGTAGCTGCCGGCCTGGCCGACCGCGCCGAAGTTCAGCTCGCCTACGCCATCGGCGTCGCCGAGCCGGTCAGCGTTCGCATTGACACCTTCGGCACCGGCAAGGTTGGAGAAGCCAAACTAACCGAACTGGTCCGCAAGAACTTCTCGCTCAACCCCAAGGGCATCATCGAGAGCCTCAAGCTCCGCCGCCCCATCTACCAGAAGACCGCTGCCTACGGCCACTTCGGCCGCAACGAGGCTGAGTTCACCTGGGAGGCCACCGACAAGGCAGCCGCCCTGGCCGAGCAGGCCGCGCTGGTCGCAGCCCTGTAAACTCTGTGCATTCGTTCACGTGATTGGGACTCCTCCTTCGAGGAGTCCCATTCTTTTTTGGTTTCCGCGCGTCCATCCAATAGAATTCATTCGGGCCTGCTGCTCGTATCTTGAAAAAACAGTATTTCGAGGAAGCTTATGCGCTCTACTTTTTTTGCAGTCCTTGTGTTCGGCGTGGCTGCCACGGCCGTTGCGCAAACCGCCCACTGGGATTACGAGGGCCCGAAGGGGGCTCTGAATTGGGGCAAACTCGATCCTACTTACACGGCCTGCTCCAAGGGCCACGCGCAGTCGCCTATCGACATTCGCAGCGCTCGTCTCAACAAGGGCCTGACCCCCATCGAGTTTCATTACATTGCCGGAACAGCGACCGAAATCAACGACGGAAACACGATTAAGGTGGAGGTAGATCCCGGCAGCTATATCGTGACCAATGGCGTCCGTTATGACCTGGTACAGTTCAGTTTCCATCATCCCGGCGAACATGCGGTCCGGGGAAAGCTCTCCGACATGGACGTCCAATTGGTGCACAAAAGCGTCGACGGCAAGGTTGCCATCCTCGACGTGCGCCTCAGCGAAGACGTGGGCAATCCCAACGCCACCCTGGCGACCCTCTGGGCGCACATGCCCACCAGCAGCGGCACACAACAAAAAGTCGCCGAGATGGTGAACCCCGCCGGCCTGCTGCCCGCCGAACGAAGCTACTGGACCTACCAGGGCTCTCTGAGCCACCCACCTTGTACCGAAGGCGTGCAGTGGTTCATCTTCGAGCAGGAACTGGGCATCAGCCGCGACCAGTTGCGCACCTTCGCCGGCTACTTCAGGATCAATTCGCGTCCATTGCAGGAGACCCACGGCCGCCGTATCGAGGCTCAGGAGTAGTTTTAGTCCGATGCACTTGGTATCTTCGGGCCCTTCTTCCTGATGGAGGATCTATGGCCATGAACGGGAAACTCTGGCGTTTCGCCGTTGCGCTTCTACCCATCTGCTTCCTCTCGGCGCAGCAGCCCGATCCGCAAGCCCCTCCGCAAACCAACCGCGGGGGCTTCCGGCAACCCAGCCCCGAAGCCCTGCGCCAGGCCACCGAGAGGTGGCGGGAAATGCGCGAGCACGCCAACGCGATCAACGACCTCGCCAGCCATATACAGTCACTCGACGACGCGCGCAAGCTCGTTGACCTGGCCGCTGCCGAATTCTCCAAGGAGCTTCCGCCCAGGTGGGCCACGCGGTCCATTCGCAAACGCATCGCCCGCGCCGAATTCGAATCGGCCGCCGAGCCCGGCGCGCTCATCCCCGATCAGCATGTCGCCGATGTCTGGAACGATTACATCCAGAAAATCGACGCACCGCAGGAATCCTATGTCACAGCGGCTGAAATCCACACCTTGCGCGACAGCTACTATGTTTCCGCGCAACTCTCCTGGGCACGCGGCAATCAGAACATCTGGACGGTTCCCAACATCTACGCCATCGGCCCGGATGGCAAGGTCGCCAACGGCTGCCGCGCCCTCGAAGCCCTCAACATCCTCTGGGAACTCGCCAACCAGCCTGAGGCGCTTACCAGCACCCGCGAAATGCTCAGCAAGGGCCAACAACTGTCGGACATGTACAAGAATCCGTCGAAGCCGCCTGTGCCGGGATCGGTAACGGGAAGCGTCTCCTTTCGGATGATGCCTCCAAATCCCGTCGAACAGGCCGCACTCCACTACGCGCGCGACCATGGCATGCGCGCCCTTAACAGTGCCATCGAGGGCTTGCTCAAGGACTTTTTCGCGGACTGACGGCCAACGCTTTAACCGCGCCCCTCCGAAAGCGGTCAAAGACGACTTGGCGACGCGCCGCCCGGCACCCGAAAACAAAACGCGCTTGGCTCATTGAGCACACTGACCTGCTCCGGCCACCATGTACGTGACTGCCCAATGGCCCAAGTGACTGCGTCTCCAATAACTGAAAGCGCCGTGCGCCTGTCTAATATGCGGTGTAGACATGGAGTTATAGCCAAATGAGACGATCCTTCCCTGCCTGCGCAGCCTTGGTTTTCTTTTTGACAAACCTTGCGCTGGCGCTGCAGAGTGCATGCCTTGCAGCTCCAGAGAAGGCCCCCGAGGCAATGCCTCCGATCACGCGCGACCAGGCCGGTGGCATGATCCATATGGACGTTGTGGTCACGGACCCATCGGGGACGCCGGTTTCCGGGTTGCGACCTGAAGACTTCTCACTTCTGGACAATGGAAATCCTGAGAAGATTCAGTCGTTCCGTTCAGTCTCCGGAGCCTCCGCTGACCCGAAGACTGCTTCCCGGCTCATCCTGGTTATCGATACCATCGATCTCAACCTCCCAGACCTTGACCGAAAACCGGAACTGGCTTCAGAGGAATTCCTCGCCGTTGAGCAATACCTCCGCAGGAATGGCGGCCATCTGACGCGGCCGGTATCCATCTATCTGATCGACGATAGTGGCTTGTGGACAGTTGCTCATCCCGAGGGCGACGGCAACGTTCTTGCGGACGACGTTGTCCATAACCACCTGAAATCGATACGCAAGTTTTGGTCCACTCAGATCAGGGCAACTGACGATCTTGCGGTGCCGGACAGCGCAGCGATGTCAACGTTGAAATCTCTCGGCCAGATTGCTGCGGACGAGAGGCGCAAACCGGGCCGCAAACTCCTGGTCTGGGTAGGACCTGGCGAGAGCACGGGAAGAGGTTTATTTAACGATCTAAAGGCAAAAAAACAACAGGCCTTCGTCCTGAATAGTATGCTCTGGTTTTCAACCCTCCTGCGCGAGGCTCGCATTGCTCTTTACACTCTTACCCTTGGGGAGCCGGGTCCGCCGGACGGGAAAGACGAGAATTACTTGGTTGGCCCAGGTTCGCCCGAAAGGGCGTTTTCTACCAGTTGGGACAGAAAAGTTCTCGCGGTCCGGAGCGGCGGACGAGTATTGGCGGGGTACATTGTCAGCGAGCAGATCGAGCGTTGTGTTCGGGAGGCTGACACTTACTACACCCTCACCTTTGACCCAGCTCATGCCCACGCGCTGAACGAGTATCACGAATTGAAGGTGCTGGTGAACAGACCGGGGCTGACGGCGCGCACCAATTCCGGCTATTACGACCAGCCGTGGTATGCCGTGGAGCGATTCCCAGCGGCGCGCACCGTTACAGTGAAGCAGTTGGAGCGGATGCTGGCTGAGAACCGTTCCGATGGGGAGATCGCCCGGCGGATTGAAGAGATGGAGTTGAGTGAACGGCTCAACGAAACCAGGTTTGCAGCCTTGATCAAAGCTGTGCCGGGCAAGCACGCACGAGAGGCGCTGAGAATCCTTGCCGACGCTTCGGCCTTTCTCGATCCGCCACCAGAGGAAGCCCCCGCCACTGCGCCGCCTGACGCTGAAGCGCAACGCCGCATCTTGGACTTGGCGGCTGAATACTTGACCGCATCCGCTCACAAGATGCCGGATTATCTTGCCCGGCGAACCGCTGTGCGCTTTCAGGAGACTCCGCAACTCAAGTGGGGCTCGGTTCAATCCGAGAACCAGCCTCTGCATCACACAAGCACTTTGATCGAGACGACCTATTACCGGCATGGCATTGAGGTTGCGGAGCCGGAGAAGCCCGGAGGCCGCAGGAAAAACAAGGATGATTCGCAGTTGGTCACTTACGGCACGTTTGGACCCATTCTGGATGGAGTGCGGGATGCGATTTCGCGGCACTCGGACCTGACCTGGAGCCGCTGGGAGCAAGGCGTCGCCGGTCCCGCTGCAGTGTTTCGCTATGCCGTTCCTGCGGATCTCATGCACTTTCAGGTCAAGGTTTGCTGTCTTCCGGACGGCGACGGCAAGGATGCTTATTTTCATCATGTCGGGTATCACGGCGAGGTTGCAATCGATCCGGAGACCGGATCGATTCTTCGCCTGGAGTGGTCGGCCGATCTGAAATCCACCACGCCGGTTGCGCGGTCAGGAATCATGATCGAGTACGGTCAGGTGGAGATCGGAGGAATGAAGTACATCTGCCCGGTGCGCAGCATCTCCATGATGCGGACGCGATCCGTAGTTGAGGCTTCCGAGTGGGATGTGAGCTTTTTGACCTTTGGTCCGTACACAACCAGCCTCAACGAAATTCAATTCTCGAACTATCGCCAGTTTCGCTCGAGCGTAAAGCTGCTTCCCGAATTCATCCCCGTACCCGATGAAAAGTGAAGTGATTATCGTGCATGGTCGTTATTCGCTTGTAGCCCGCAGACCTGCGCTGGTGCCGGCATTGTCACACCTTGTGGATACTGGCCGACTGACCGGTTTTCCGGAAATCTTCCTTTCGTTGACTTTACGATGGGCCGGCAAACCAAGCCCCCTTCGGATCGGAACCAATTCCTGAATAGGGCGTGAGTGTGCTGGGGACTCCTCTTTGGGCAAAGACCGGATTCCCCGGGCAAGCGCCGCGTATTTCGCGAGCCGCCCCGCCCTATCGCGCCAGCGGCTTGAAACTGAGTCGCAGGCCCTCGTTCCCGGCCAGCGTCTCCACCGTCATCCCCGTCACATCTTCCACCAGATAATGCGCGGCCTCCAGTTCTTCCGGGGTATGCGAAAAGGTCGTCGCCACGACCGTGCATCCGGCGGCCCGCCCGGCTTTTGCGCCCGACGAGGCATCCTCAAAGACCACGCACTCTTCCGGTTTGAAGCCCAACAGCGCAGCTCCGGCCAGATAGGGCGCGGGATGCGGCTTTCCGTCCGCTACGTCTTCAGCCGTCACAATGCGCTCCGGCACCGGAATCCCCCCGGCAGCCAGACGCAGCCGCGCCAGCCGCTCCGTGGCGCTGGTCACCACCGTCCATCGCTCGGCCGGCAATGCCCGCAGCAGCTCGCACACGCCGGGCAGCAGTTCAATGCCTTCGCCGTCGGCAAGCTCAATGTCTTCAATCACCCGCAACTCCGCCTCGCTGTCCAGATCGGGCCGCAGCAAGGCTACCGTCTCGATGGCGCGGCAGCCGTGCGTCACGCTGATCGCATATGCGGGATCGACGCCGCGCATCAGCGACCACTTGGTCCAGCTGCGCTCCACCGAGCCCAGTGAGGAGATCAGAATGCCATCCATGTCGAAGAGAACGCCTTTGCATTGAATCTGGACCGGGGAAGAATGTCGAAAGGAAGCCATCCCCCTATTCTATCGGCCCGGTCCAAATCAATTGAGGACCCATCGCGTCTGCCGTCCTGAACAAAGCGCATCGCAGTCTGCAGCGAAACCAGGGTTGGTGTATCTCGAAAGCACTGCGCCAAAGTCGGCGCGACCATCTGGCCAGACTCCCCTCGAACGGGTCTTCGTCGGAGGAGGTGGAGTTCATGGGCCGGTTCCATGGGGCGATGCAGACGTGTACCTTCCGCCGTTGAAGGTTCTCCGCGGCTGGCTAGCTGACCGCATTCTGCGAGATGACCGCGCCTGCGGCAGCTGAATGGGGGCGCTCGGCATCTATTGACCTGGATGGAGTCCATGGCCGCCTACCCCTGCGACCGCGGCTCGATGCTTCCGGCGCGCCAGTGCTTTGGCAACCGCCAGCTTTTTTGTTAAAGTAGACAAGTGGCCAGATACGGCTGCCTCTGCAGTTGTGTGGCGCTATCGTCCAGGGGTTAGGACGTGAGATTCTCAATCTTAAAACACGGGTTCGATTCCCGTTAGCGCTACCATCACCTAGTTCGCCTGGGTTCAGAAAAAAGCTTAAATTATTGAAAACATTGAAAATTCAGTTCGCGGACGTTCGCTGAAGTTCGCCGCCGTTCGTTGACTTTCCGTCAAAAAATGGGCAACATTGTGGGCAACTCCTAATTGCCACGGAAAGTTGCCCATATGATCGCGATGAACATTCTTACCGACTTGGAGGTGGCAGACGCCAAGCCCAATTGCAAGCCGGTGAAGGTTGGTAGCAAAGCCGGCAGTTCCTCCGAAGCCCCGCTCGCCACGGTCCCTATAGATAAAGATTACAAACTGTCCGACGGCGGTGGACTGTACCTGATCGTGAATCCCAATGGCAGCAAATGGTGTCCTCTTCGAAGCATTCTCGGTAAAGGTGAAATCCTCCGACCCCGCCTTCGTGGTGGTGCTTAATCGTTATTTTTGTGCTCAACCAGTCCTCCTCGAATAGACCTGTTTGATCAAGGTCATTCTTCTGCGCCCTCAGACCGGAAGAGCAAGCACCGCTTTTTCACGTTGAAAAGCTTGCCCCACTCCTCTGGACAGAATGCCCGAAATGTCAAAGGAACCATCGTGGACGACCAGTATCTACAACCCTTTGTGCTCACGTCGCCCGCGGTTCCCGAACGGCAAACGCTAAAAAAAGAAAGAGAGCCTGTGGACGGTGACCACGAGCGCTCCCACGACTTCTCGCCTACCGGCCAATTGAGGGTTCTTCTGCCTGCTGCTGCCACCACCAATCATCGTCCGCCCCAAGCACACTGAGGCGCTACATACAGCCATTTCTGAAGGACCTAAAGATTGATTCTCGCAAGCGAGTAGGAAGTACTGCGCCCACCGGCTGAATCCTTCGTCAGGACGCCCTTGTTGATGAGGTCCTCGACGTCGCGCAGGGCGGTATCCTGGGAACATTTTTCGAGCTTTGCCCACTTTGAAGAAGTCAGCTTGCCTTCAAGGCCATTCAACAGCCGGTTGATCATGTTGCGTTGCCGCTCATTGAACTCTGTTCCGGCGAAGCTATCCCAGAATCGGGCTTTCGTGAGCACGCCGGCCAGTATCGTCTCTGCCCGGTCAAAGGCTCGCTGCAGACATGCCAGGAACCAAACAAGCCAATTCGTAATATCAAGGCCGCCCTTCTGCGTTGACTCAAGGATCTCGTAATACTCTCGCCGCTCCTGCTGAATCTGCGCCGACATGCTGTAGAAGCGATGCGGGCTGTGTTCGGAACATGCCAGCACCATGTCGGCGATTGCGCGCGCAATTCGCCCGTTGCCATCTTCGAACGGGTGGATGGTCACGAACCACAAGTACGCCACGCCTGCTTTGAGCACCAGATCGGTCGAACTCTGTTTTCCAAACCAACCGAGGAATTGCTTCATTTCTCCGCGCAGACGGGCGGCCGCTGGAGCTTCATAATGAACGCGCTCCTTTCCAATTGGCCCCGAAACAACCTGCATGGGACCTTTGTTGTCATCTCGCCACGCGCCCACGTTAATCCTGGACATCCCGCTTCGGCCGGTCGGAAACAAGGCGGCATGCCAATCGAATAAGCGGCGCGCTGTTAGCGGCTGATCGTAGTGCTGAGTTGCGTCCAGCATCATTTCGACCACACCCTCGACGTCGCGATCAGTTGGCGTCAGGCCGCCAATATCAATTCCCAGACGGCGAGCGATCGAGGAGCGCACCTGTTCCCTATCGAGCTTCTCCCCTTCAATCTCGCTCGATTTCAGGACTTCTTCCGTCAAGGTATGCAACACGGCTTCGGCTCGGAGTTGGAAGCCGAGTCCCTCCATCCGGCCAATCAGGCGCCCCTGTCGATGCCGCACCTCGACCAGGGACGGCATGACGCGTTCGGGGTCCCACCGGAAAGTTGGCCAATCCGGCCGTTCGTGGATATAGATCGCGTTTTCTATTCTCCGCATCATTTGCAGTGAATATATCGTCTATTCGCCGCATTTACAAGGAGATATTCTACGCATATTTTGCGGTGAATACGGGCCGGATTCACCGCATGCTCACATTCTCTTCGCGGACAGCGACTGAATAAAAGCCGGGCGTAATTGACGAGGATGCAGTTGAAGCTGAGGCGTGGGGTGAACTATCCATAGGAGATAAGCGCTGCCTGCTCAAGCGCGCAGAACAGGCGAATCCCACTAGAAACTGCAGCTAACTGCACCGCATCGCAGCAGAGATCGGAGGCATAGTCGATCTGACTATCCATCTCGCCCAGCAGCGGCGACGTCTTTGCTGGCATGGACTTTCGGTTGCGAGCCGAAGCCAGTTGGACGCTGAGCCAGTGGAACTGGGTCCCTTCAAGTATGCGGGTCTTTGGGTCCTACGATGAAACCAGTCTCCTGGATGTGCGCGTTTTTGTTCCGCTCGTTACATAATGTGCTTGGGCGCTCCAGAAGGCCCGCCTTCATCACAAATACGCTGCAACCCTTTGATGATGCCCTCGACAATGCTGGCGTTTGCAGCGTCCTCCGTGTCTCCAGCCCCGACTCTTAGCCGCGATTGCATGGCCTTGGTGGCGTCATCCAGACTTATGAGTTTCAATTCCGTTCTTTGTACACCCTTCCGTTCAACGGTCACCGTTCTCCTTCTGAAGTTTCCAAGTGGTATTGGTTTTCATTATCGGCAAGAACAACGAATTCGTGAAGGACTTTCCATCCTCATTGCCCATGCACCGGATCACACGCATAGTTTGTTACCCTCGGAAGTTTACGATTGCACTCGCCCGAATCTTCAGTTATTAAAGTTATGATCGGTTCTAATACTTGAACGATCTCCACCGCACTGTGGCATTACTGTCCCCGCAGTGCGCTTGTGATACCGTGCCAGGCCGCCAGTCGGCCAGCGCGGCATGGAGGAGACTCCGACCAAGGTTAATGTTGGTCGAAACTCCCAAGAATCGGGAACACCGGTGCGGATTACGTATGCGACGCAATAAACGTGCGCCGCTTTGAATCTTGATGCCCCTTGCGGGCCAGCACCGAAATCAACAAACACAGTTTTCCACGGGATGGTTGTGCCATTTTTCCGGCCTGATCACAGGCTCTGGCACAAAGGTCCGATTTCGCCACCGCGCGCATCCTCGCTGCGAGCGGACCGATATGGAAGTGACTCAATGAAGCTTCCGAACGCATCGCGTTCGAAAGCTCCCCGGTGGAGCCTGTGATTCCCTGGCGCGAGTTGGAAGCACACGTCGAGTATCGGCCGTTGAGCCCTTCAAAAGATAAACTTGATAGATACCTGCATAAGACGTGGCGCCTGGACACTGACGACGCGACCAAACTCATACGCATCGGTAATGTTGCCATTGACTGCTTCGGGCCCAAAGTACTGGGCATGATTGAAAACGTTGAAGGCTTCGATTCGAAAAGTGGAGCTGAAAGACTCTCCCAGAGGAATGGACTTTTGTACACTCAGGTCTAAATTGTCCATCCCCGGGCCTGAAAAGAAGCGGCGACGCGCATTGCCAGGGTCGCCATCGTTCGGCAATGAAAACCGCGAAGTATCGAAGTATGTGCTGTTGGTGCGTGGGTTGCGGTAGAAGCGCAATGCGCCGTTGGAGTAATTGTAGTTGGGAAGATCCACCGGAAGGTTGTTCACTCCGTTCGATTGCGTACCCCACAGCGAGGTGTCGCTGGTGTTGACGAGCGTGACCGGAAATCCGGTACTCATCCGCGCAATGCCGCTCAGTTCCCACGCTTTTCCGAGTATTGCCGTATGGAGAGTGTGTGTAGGAATTCCTCCCTTTAGGACGAAACTCACGACAAGATTCTGACGGAGGTCGAAGGCGGAAAGCGAGCGGCTCAGCCGTGGGTCGAAAGGGTTCACCTGATCGCCGAAGTTCGACCCCATATCGAGCGATTTGCTCCAGGTGTATCCGGCCAGCAGCTGGCCCCATTTTTTGGCAATGCGCAGGTTCGCCTGCAGCGCATGGTAAGTGGAGTTGCCAATCGTCGATTGCGTGCTCACGCTGCCGAAAGAGGACCCGAGCGGCTCGCGGGTTCCATTCACGGTCGCCCCGGCAGCGGTGGTGTAGGTGGTGCTTTCGCCAAATGGGCCGCAACTGGGGCTGGTTGCAGCAACCTCCGATGCCTGGCTCAGGCTAAGGCACAGGGCAGCATCGCCCGGATTGGCGGCCTTCAGCACCAGCAACCGATGTGCCTGATTGCCTGCATAGCCGACTTCGAGCAGAGCTGAATCGCCGATTTTCCGCTGGATGGTAATCCTGTACTCTTCCGCATACGGCGTCTTGTTGGTTGGCGAATAACCGGGTACGGCTGCGATGGGCTCAAATTGCGTCCAGTCGATGTTGCTGTCGGGATTCTGGCGGCTTAGGTTGAGCGGCGCAAGCTTCGCGGGAAAACGCTGCCCTTCCGAGTTACCCGTCGCAGCGTCCATGAAGGGCGTATCGAACAGCGGTGGCGCGGGACTGGAATAGGTGAAGCCATAGGGAGCGTTGTCGCTGATCAGACTCATAGTCTCGCCGGGAATCGCAGTATAGTAGATGCCAAACCCTGCATGCACCGCGCTCGATGATCCCAGCAAGCGGCCGGACAGGCTTCGATCATTCAAACGTGGCTGCCAGGAAATCCCCACGCGAGGCCCAAACTCCAGATTTCCGGCCGGGGCCAGCGTGCGCGGGATGCCGGGGTCGCCGGGAAACACCAACCCTTTTGGAGCATCGGGAAGGACCTCGGACTGTTCCCCCGGCGCCAGGGTCATGGCATTGTTGTATTTCTCCCACCACGGCTCAACGCGATCCCACCGCACCCCTGCACTTAGGCTCAAGCCAGTTCGCAGATTCCAGCCGTCCTCGGCATATGCCCCAAAGTAGTTTTCTCGCTCGTAGAAAGGCCGCAACGCGTTCTGGTTATATTGGCTGGCGACTCCGATAAGAAAGTCGGCAAAGTCGCTCCCTGTTTCCGTTCCGTAGAATTGAAAACTTCCATTCAACTGCGCACGCGGAAAGGTGTTGATTTCATCGTGATCGATGTGAACGCCGAACTTCAGGGTATGCCTGCCCCAAACCTTGGAGAGATCCTCGCTCAACTCATATGTGTTGTCGTATTGCAGGAAATGGTTCGGAGTTGCGCCCATCGTGAAGTTGTTGAAGATGACATTCTCAATGCCCTCGGACTCTGGATCGCCGGCGACAATCCCCAGGGTGTTGGCGCCGGTATTGAATCCCTGCGCGGCCAGCGATATGCCCACGCCCCCATGAGGACGGCCTATATCGTTGATCACCCGAGTGTAACTGAGGTGCACCTGGTTGAAGGAAGTTGTTCCGAGGGCCGTGCCGTGTTCGAGCACCAAGAGTCGGGAGGCCCCCGCCGAGAGCGCGTCGAAGCCGGGAATATTGGCTCCGCCCTGGCCAGTCGGATAAGGATCGTCGCGGTGAAATCCATCGAAGGCGCCATACACCGAGAATCTGCCGATGCGCGTATTCGCGTCAAGCCGGAACGCGCCCTTGCCATCGTCGAGCAAGGCATTATATGCGGATGTCGAGTATTCCTTCGCGGAGGCGTTGGGCGCGGGGATGTATTGCAGCAGCGCTTTGGCGGGCGCGGACCATGCAACCGAAGAGACCTGAGCCCCGGGGAAGACACACTCCGAGGAAGAGATGCAGTCGTGCGAATAGGTCCCGACCTGATTGCCGGAGACATGATTTTCGCCGGCAGTGAAGTAATAGGGTTCTCCCGCCGTCACCCCGGATCCAAGCCGGGTTGCCAGATAACTGCCGCCGACGGAAGTGGGTACCGTGTAACTGGATCCATTCAGGGTTGTGGTTGTGGCAAATGACTGAGCCAGTTTCGAGAAATCTCCACTGCGTTCGGCAAGGCTCGGAACCGGAATCAGTCCGGTATCCGCCCCCTGGATCTGCCGCGTTTGCTGGTAGTCGACAAAGAAGAATATCCGGTCGCGTCGGATGGGCCCGCCAAAGACGCCTCCGAACTGGTTTTGCCGATACTTGCTCCGTGCGGTCGAGAAATAGTTGCGCGCATCCAGTGCGGTATTGCGCGCATACTCAAACGCGTCTCCGTGAAAATGGTTGTTTCCCGAACGCGTCACCACACTCACTTGCCCGCCACTGTAGCGTCCGTATTCGGCGTCGAAGTCTTCCACCAAAATCCGAAACTCGTCAATCGAGTCGAGATTCGGCACGATGGCCGCGGCCAAGCTTCCTGTCTCTTCGGCGTTGGCGCCGTTCACAGTATATGCATTGGCCGACTCGCGTTGACCATTCATCGATAGTGCGCCTGCATTCAGGTCGCCGGAGGGAGCGAAGACACCTTGCCCGAGTCCCTGCACGGACTCGGTGGTCATTGACGTTGCGGGAGTCACCCCCGGCTGCAATGCCAGCAGGTCAGTGAAACTTCGACCATTGAGCGGCATCTGCGACGTCGCCTGGCGATCAAGAACCATCCCGGACGCGGTGTTTCCGTCCTCTTCGAAAAGCTCACGCGATGGCGCCACGATCGATTCCCGCACTTCCCCAATTTGCATCGACACATCGATTTGTATCGACGCAGCAACATCGACGGGAATCGGGTTGCATTCGACGCTCCGAAAGCCCGGAGCCGAAACCGTCAGGCGGTAAACTCCAACCGGAAGGGACGCGAATGAGAAGCGTCCCACAGAGTTCGATGCTCCATGCCACTCCACTCTTGTTTCGAGATTCATGGCGATCACCGACGCTCGCGCGATTGCCAAATGGCTCGGGTCCTCGACCGAGCCTCCCATCCTTCCTGCGGAATCTTGGGCTCCACATTGCACACTTTGATCGAGGTGTGCCATCGCGCAGCAGAGACAAACTGCCAGAATGAGACGCACCTGGCGAAAGTGAATAAGAAGCCGCATAGCCGGGTCCTTTCTACGATCGCTGGCTCGATTCACGCGGTGTCTTGTCGTGATCATGCCCGAGGATGAATAAGGTCAGGCCAAAGAACTCGCACCTATTCGCCCGCGGTGCGCGTTCCAGTCAACCCATCAGGCAAGAAGGCACGAAACCCCTCCAATAAGCGCGCCGGCCAGATAGGGCGCCATTTTGCGGGCTAAGGTTGGAGCCATGCTCTCTGCCCTTTGGCCTGCCGCCGTTGTTGCAACAGCGGCGAGAATGACTCCCGACAGAAGCGCCATCACGGGTTGCTGAAAGCCTGCAGGAATCCGGGCCATGACGCCAATGGGGATTAGAAGAGACGATCCAATTGCAATCGCGAGATTGCGTGCGCTCTTCTTTCCTCCAAGCAGCGTGTAAGTAGCCATGCCCTCCGGCACTTTGTGGAGGATCGCTCCCAAGGCAAACAGCAAGGAAAGGGGTCCGGCGATGCTGGCCAAGACGGTGCCCTCGGCGAAGTTGTGCAAAGCCATTCCGCCCACAGCAACCGCGTTCAATGAATTGCCAGCTTGATCTCCGCTCTCGCGATGGAGGCGTTTCCAGATTGCAAACGTACCAACTGCGGAGCACGCTGCAAACAGGTATCCCATCGTGTAGTGCTCGGTTGCATCGGGGAGCACATCGCACAGAACAATCGTGGCTGCAAATCCCAGGCCAAACGCGCTCAGAAGCCCCCGCCACTTCGGATTCTCGGTCTTGTGATAGAACCATGCGCCCACTGCTTCGGCTGCTGTAAATGTGAGAGACGCTGCCACTGTCAGATTCATCATTTGAATGTTCTCCTTTGGTCGCTACCGCAAGGTGGCCGGTGATGTTACTTCATCGGTTTGCAAGAACGATGCCATTATGTAGAGCCTGTGCTGGCCGTTGGGCCGAAAACCAAACATATTGCTTCGCGATCTGTAACTGCTTTGAAATCGATCGCGCCATTTTTTCAAGAATCCGATTACTAGTTCCTGGTCTGAATGCCGCGCTCCAACCTGGCCGCGCTTCCTCATCGGAAAAGTTCTGGAACGTGCCTTTTGCAGAAACAAGTTCACAATCGTCACGGATTCACTTACCCACTTTCTGATTCGCTCTCCGTCACGATGGGCCGTCATGCGCACTGCGCATGGGCGTACACCAGTCTGCTGCCGTCCACATCGCGCATCGAGCGGCGAACCCAGAGCGGCGGCGTATTCATCTGCAACAGTTTTTGAACCTGAGCAATCACATCGTCGATGTCGCGCACCTTTTCCGTGTTTACAGGGAAGATCTTGTGCGCATGAAGGCGATAGGCCGCAAGGTCCGACAGGCCCTTTGTAAAAAGCAGCGAGCAGCCGACAAGAGCATTCACCCGTTCGGTCAGCGGATCGAAGCCGGTTCCATCGTCCTCCATCTCGTCCATCTGACAGCATTTGCCGCCCAGGCCTTTTTTGCCCATCTCGGCGCCTTTTTTCGATCCGTAACCGAAATAGCATGCGTCGACAAACTCAATCTTTTCCGCGGTCACATCGTAGATCGTGACGCGCTTTGCGGCTGCAAATGGAACGTCCACCTGAATCAGGCTGTTCGTCATCATAGCAACGCGAAGATGCGGGGTATCCATCTCTTCTCCTCCTCTTGAAAGTCATTTCACGTCTGCTTCATACCAGCCCTGAGATCCAGGACGGCATGCAACAGCACAAGCCCTTCGTCAAAGCTCACAGACGACCACCGGGATCTGGCACATCCGCTCAAACGATCTGTCCCATGCAGTCTTGCGCGGCGTGCGGTGACAGAGTTGGCCGATGCCCCAGGTCTCCGATCGAGATCTGGGGCACTACGTTCCACGTGGTTGCTACTCTGATTGAATTGCGCGGCATCAACGCCATGTACCAGTTCCTGACTACCAGGTATTCAGGACCCACTCACGCTCGCGCATGAATTCCATCTGCGCGAACATTGTGTTTGCAATCGACTCGGCGAGCAGCATGGCGCCTCGATATCCCATCGTTGGATGGCGGTAGATGCCTGCGCGATCAAAGGTCGGGAAGCCAACGCGCACCATCGGTATATTGGAATCGATCGCGACATATCGGCCTTTGGAATGGCCAAGAATGAGATCAATCTTGTACTCCGGGTCCTTGGCGCGCTTCTCCAACTCCCAAAGGTCTGCATTGCAGACGACCTCCATCTCCCAATCGACGGTTTTTTTCAGCGCGAGGATGCGCGGGTCGCGTTTATACTTCCCGTTGTCATCGCCAAGTAAGAGGAGCACAGGCTTCATCTCCAGTTCAATGCAGAACTCTGCCAGACCGATGACGAGGTCGGGGTGCCCGAACAGGGCTACGCGCTTGTCGGCAAAGAACATGTGCGCAAGATCCTGAAGCGCATCGAGCGCAATGCCGCGTTCCTTGATCAAACTCTCCGGAATTGGTTTGCCGGTAACTTCGGAGAGTTGTTTCAGAAACGTATCGGTATTGCCAATGCCGTAAGGTGTCGGTACCAGATGCGAGGGCACATCGTGCTCTTGCGCCAAAAACTCTGCCGCTGCAGCACTTTCATACCGTGCAAGAGCAAAGGACGCCTTGGCGCCCGTTGATTCCTGAATATCTTCAACCGTGGTGCGGCCATGCGTATGAATCGACTTGTCTGGCAGCATCGGCGAATCAAAATCTTCCGTGTCCATGAAGACAGTGCCGTCGACTTCCATCTCCGCGAGATAGCGCTTCAGCAGCACGACATCGCCTGGATTTACCCAGCCTGGAAAAATATTGACCTTCCCATTGGGCTTCACCTTTTCTGCGCCAATCGTTTTGAAAACCGACGCCATGCATGTGGAATATCCGCCTACCTGACTTGATTTGAAGCTCGGCGTATGGACGGCGACCAGATGAATCGTGCGATCCGGAAACTCTGCTTTGAGCATTCTGTCGCAGCGTTGGATTGCGCCTTCCACGTCGTCGCCAATCACCTCGGTCGAGCAGGTGGTGATAATTGGGATCACACGCAGATCGGGGTAGCGGCGAGCCAATGTCATCACACCCTCATCAATGCGCTTGTGGCCGCCGAACACCGCCGAGTCCTCGTGCAGCGAGGTCGAGGCAATATCGAAGTTCTCCTTGAAATGCTGCGCGAACAACAACCGGACAAACATCGTGCATCCCTGCCCGCCGTGGACGAGCGGTATGCAGTCTTTGATCCCAATGCCGGCGTACTGGGCGCCGGCTGGCTGGCAGTCATACATCGGATTGATGACGCCCGTTCTTTCTTTCGCAATAACCTCACAACCCATCGGGTGTCTCCTCTCGAGAGCTAGATGGAGGATGCCGGGAACTTCTATAGCGCACGGCACTGTTGGGTATGAATGAGAGCCGCGCACCTCTCAGTACGAAGAGTGTTCAATACAAGGAGTGGTTCAGCTCCTGGTTCAGTGAACGCGTAATCGCGATGTCAATCACCTCTGCCTTGAGGCCGGCGATCAGATCCCGGGCCTCCGCAGGCGTAATGGAAGAGACCCACGGAAAGCGTTCGCGGAAATCTTTCACCATTTCCAACGCGTCAACATAAAAGAGCTTTTCCATGGGCGTATCGCGCTTCGGCTTCTCACCCGCGAGCAATGCTTCCGCGGCTGCCATGATCCCGTCGATGTTTTCCTGCCTGTCCCATGTCCGTGAGAAGAACTGCCAAAGACAGCGCTCCTGCACATAGCCCACAAGTTGCTTGACTTGTTCGCTCATGCTGCAACCTCCTCATCCCCTTTTGCCTGCGTATCGCGAATATCTGTCGCCGCCAGCTTCAGCAGCGGGTTATGAACGGCGTTGTACATATCGCGGGCGAGATTTACAAAGCCTTCGAATCCCATATACGGACCGTTGTGATAGCCGTGTCCGTTGACGTAGGGAATGTGCAGCTTCTTTACGAGTTCACCGACGCGCGGTCCGGTGTAGATCACGTCGGGCTTCACGAGATCGATGATTTCGAAGAACTCCAGTTCGTTGCCGTCATCGATGTAGTAGGTTCCGGTCTGTCCGCGCGCGATCACCTTCTCGAAGTCTTCCTGATGGCCGAACTTCGACGACATGGCAACCACCTGCACACCGAGATCGTCCTCAACCGACTTGGTCCAATGCCAGAGGCGTGGTCCGCCGGTCCAGATCGCCATCTTGGTCCCTTTGAGGCGCTCCTTGTACCAATCGAGCTTTGGCTTCCAGTTGGCTGATTCCTCGGCAATCAGAGCTTCACCACGCTCTTCAATACCAAAGAATGCGCAGATCTTGCGGATTCCTTCAGCCATATAGCTGAATCCCCAGGTGTCGACATCTAGTCGGGGAATGCCATATTGCTTCTTGAGTTCATTGGCGATATATCCCGCAGAACGCGCGCAGTTGACAACGTTCAACTTTGCCTGCTGCATGCAGCGAAGATCGTCGTATGCCGCATTGCCGGTAAAGTGAGAGACCACCTGGATACCAAGCTTGTCCCAATACGTTTGCAGCAACTGAGTATCGCCCTGGATGTTGTAGTCGCCAATGAAGTTGATCGTGTACTCGGAGGTGATCTCCTTTTCCAGCTTCCCGACCTTTTCGTTGATCCATCCGATATTGAGAACGTGGTGGCCCTTTGACTGAGAAACGCCTGCAAAACCAGGGCATTCCACAGTGAAGATATCTACCTCGGGCCGCTCGGTCATCACCTTTCTGACAACTGCCTTGATGTCATCGCCGATCAGTGCCGTCGGGCAGGTTGTATAGACAATCATGCGCTTGATATTGGGCATTTCATCAAAGGCTTCATTGATCGACTTTGCAAGTCGCTTGTCGCCACCGTAGACGATATTGCTTTCCTTCATATCCGACGACCAGACGTACTTCATGTTGAAGTGGCCATTGTCGGTCGGATAGCGTTTGGTATGCCATGTATCGTAGGCGCAGCCGATTGGCCCGTGAATCATCTGGATGGTGTCTTTCAGAACGCCGCCGATCACCAATTTTGCGCCGCAGAAGGCGCAGCCGCGTTCCGACAGCGATCCCGGAATGGTTTGCGCATTCGAGACGGGAAGGAAGTCCCGGCTATCCTCGCCGTCAACCTTCAAGTAGATGTGCTTTTCGCGCTCAGGAATGTCCTTGTCGCACTTCAATAGAACCATTGGCATGGCAACAACTCCTCTTTGACGCCGACGTCACGGGGGTTTGGCTTGCCAGTGAGAACGCTGGATCACCGGGATGCGAAAGCGCCTTGGCAAGTTTGGAATTGTATTTGCACGATGCTTGCCAAAGATGTATTTCGTGGAATTTGCCGATAAGCCCCTGCATTATCAATAAAAGGATTCAGATCGAAGAGGTGCGGCCTTTGTACATATGCGAACGTTTCTTTGCTGGATGTACCCGTTCGTCGAGATCACGGCGTGGAAAGATGCGTGTTTGCTTCGAATCTGCTTTGGCACTGCAATTGCCACTGAGATGTTGAGCCTTATAGGAAGTAGGAGGATAGTGTGATGGTGAATCTTGAAGAAAAAGCCGCAACTGAGGTTGGACGGGAGCTCGCGTCGGAGAGTTCTTCCCTGATAGGCCCTGAAGGCGTGTACCTGCTTCGCGTTGCTGTTGCATCCTCCAACGGCGAGCGGGTGGATCGCCACTTTGGCCAAGCCGACGATTTATGGATATTCGATGTAACCTCCGCGGGCCACAATATGATCGACGTCCGCAATATCGACGCAAACGTTCTTGGAGATGAAGACCGGCGCCGAACGATATACCGGCTTGTCGCCGATTGCAAGGTGCTGCTCATCGCCAAAATCGGCGTCACCCCACAAGAGAAGCTGGCATCGCTCGGGGTGGAAGGAATTGACAAGCATGCCAACGCACCCGTCGCTACTGCGCTACGGGAGGTTTATCGTGCCAAGACAAGCCGGTCGGCAACGGGGAATTTCGACCCGAGCAGTTTTCAATTGCTTCGAGCGGTGTTTCGCGTGGCCGATCTTGATCGTTCCCTCAACTTCTACACACGCCTGCTCGGCATGGTGGTTCTTGAAAGGAGTGAACACAAAAAGCATCAGACCGTTCAGGTCAACCTTGGATATGGCAAGGACGCTTTCGGCATGGTTCTGGAGTTGGTTCATCGCTCAAAGGGCTCTGAAGATCCTTCGGCAAGAGGCGCGTTTGGCCACATTGTCATCGGAGTCAACGGAGTCGCGACTCTATGCGACCAGCTCGCAGCCGAAGGCGTATCGATCCCACGCCCGCCGCGCTCCGGAGAAACGATTGTTGCATGCATCGAGGATCCCGATGGGCATCGTATCGAACTCATCCAGACAACTTCCGCTTGAGCGCGCAGCCAAAGGCATGAATGGAAGCAGTCACGGGAACGAATACACAAGTGAACGGCATCGATCCGACGCACTGATTGTGATGAGGGGCATTGATGAGCGAATTGTCGAAGAACCAGATCTATCATCTTGTCCTTGCCGATATCGCCATCGTTGCGGCAATTGATGCAAACGGAAGCCAAGTACTTCCCGAGGACCGCAAAGACTATGCACCGGGATCGATCCGCGACCATTGGTTAGCGCGAACCCCGGAGAGCCTTCAGAAACGCCGCGTGCTCTCGATGGCCAACGCAGGGGTTGCTTCTTTGCAAATGATGCCAGCCGAGCGCTTAGTTGCAGCCGCCGACCGGATGGGGGTTCCGTTCGAGGATGGAACGGCGAAGAACATCGCCGATTACTTTGTCATGAAGCGAGAAGCTATTCTTCAGTACAACCGATAGCCACATGAATCCCTGTCTGCGTGATGCCGGTTGCATGGCCCGCCAAATGCAATTCATACCAGCCGTCTGAAGTCCTTGTAGCTGATGTTGTGTTTTTCCATTCTCAGGCCGAGAATCCGTCTCGTCAGGCCAAGTTCTATTGCGGCTTCTGTCGTGTTGCCTTCGTGTGTTTTCAATGCCTCGATAATCATCTCGTATTCGACCGCACTCAACTTACCTTCCAGGCCGCAACCAAAGTTCGTCCCGGTCTCCGTCGACGTTTGCAGGGAAGGCGGAAGATTGTAGCCATGGATCACGCCGTCGTCGGAGAGGATCACAGATCGCTCGATCGCATTTTCCAGTTCGCGCACATTTCCCGGCCAATGATAGGCCATCAGCATATTCAACGCGGGAGTCGAGATACGAACAATATTCTTGCCCATCTCCCTGCTGAATGCGGCAGCGAAGTGATCGGCAAGGAGGAGAATGTCGCTGGCCCGGTCTCGAAGGGGAGGCACTGTGACCGGAAAAACATTCAACCGATAATAGAGATCCTCGCGGAAGGTTCCTTTATCTGCCATCGCCTTTAGATCACGGTTGGTGGCGGCAATGATGCGCAGATCCACCCTAATAGGTTTGGAAGAGCCGACCCTTTCGAAGGTCTTCTCCTGCAGAACCCGCAGCAGCTTGGCCTGCATGGCTGGCGACAGCTCGCCTACCTCGTCCAAGAAGATCGTGCCCTTGTCGGCCAGCTCAAATCGTCCCTTCCGCATTCCGGCAGCGCTGGTGAATGATCCCTTCTCATGGCCGAAGAGTTCACTCTCGACAATGCTTTCTGGAAGCGCCGCGCAACTGAATTTGATAAAGGGACCGTCGGCCGTCGGACTGTTGTAATGGATTGCGTTCGCGATCAATTCCTTGCCGACACCGCTCTCGCCCAGAATCAAAACGGTTGATTTTGTCTGCGACACCTTGTTCACCAGTTCGTAGACTTCGAGCATCGGCTTCGAATTGCCGATGATATTATCCGGCTTGAATTTCTGCTTCAATGCATTCTGCAGGCGGCGGTTCTCGTTTTCCAGCCGCACCTTCTCGACATTCTCGAGCAGGTAAAGCTCGACGGCTGGGCCGATCATCGATGCGATGGTCCCAAGCAGTTCCACGTCCTGCTTTAGCAGATGCTGATTGTGGTATGCACGTTCGATGCTGATAGTGCCAAGCACTTTTTTACAGTAGATGATGGGCACGCAAACGAAGGCGGCGCGCCTGGGTGGATTACTTCTGTGCGCGCCGGTACGGTCAAGAAACGTTGGCTCGCTCTCAAGGTGCGGCACTACGATCGCAGTTGCGCTTTCCACGACCTGGCCCGTGATGCCCTCCCCGGGAGAGTACACGCCGCGCGATTTTTCTTCGTCGGTGAACCCGAAACAATCATGAATGTAAATGGTCTCCGACGAGCGGTCGTAGAACGTAACCATGCCCCGCAGCGCCTTCAGTCTTCGCTGCATGACCTTGAGGATCAGCGCCAAGGACGCGGAAAGATCTTCGCTCTCCGTCATCACCTGACTGATCTGGAACAGTAGTGGCAACACGCTGACCCGGCACTCGCCCGTGAAGCAATGCGTGAATTCCTCGAGCTGGACATCGGATGCATCGAGATGGTCTTCGTGCGTCATCATGGGTGGCTCCAGTCGTTGTTGAATGATTGGGAAAAGAGGCCGAGAGGGTTCAGGACGATTTCCGCCAGAATGATCCCTTTTGTCTTCCTTCTTAATTTCGGTAATATACACCGCTTGCAATCAAATTCAGCTAAAGAAATCGCTTTTGACGGTCTTTGTCGCGTATGCGCGTCATTTTCTGGAACGTACCGTAACGTACTCTTTGCGTTGCGATCCACCCAATGCGTACGAAGGGACCATTCGGCAGATTCGGCCGCCCCATGAGGCATACCCATGATTCACTTGACAATACTTTGATTTATATGAACTTAACAACTATCCAAAAAGCTGGCGTTCCAGTACAGAGATTCTTTACTCTACAAACTCGTAATGGCCCAACACTTGCATCTCTCCTTGCAAACCGATTATTCGGTAGGAGAATGCTCATGGCCTTGCCAGAATCCAGTACAGATGCCTCCTGCAAACTTTGCACGATCCAGCTTGAAGAGCTCTGCTATGAGCGCGCTTGGTGGTTTCGCGGCATTCGCGAAGGCTTCGCCACTGGAGTCCGGATCTTCTCTGCTGTTCTGCGAGTCAATCCCGATGCCTACAAATCGCGCTCGCCCATGTGCAAAAGCTGCCTTCGGTTTCGTAAGAACGTATTGAAGTGCCGTTCGACACTGTTCAACAAGCTCGACGGCGTCTTGAACCCGATCTTCAATCGCATCCGTGATAGCCTCTTGACTCCGGAGGAATTGGAACGTGCGCGCTTGCTTGCACGGTGCGCGGCAGAAAAGCAATTTGTGCGCCCCGCCGATCTCAACAAATTGTCTGAGTTGTATTGAGAGACAGGGTTTCGCTTCGAGCCCGGTAGGGTCTCCGCGATTGCGACCCTTCCGCAGGTGGACATCCATTCGGAGAGTGAACTATGACCGTCCCAAATTGCAGTTCAGATGCTTCCTGCAAAATCTGCACAATTCACCTGGAGGAACTGTGCTTCGACCGTGTCTGGTGGTTTCGCTCCTTCTGCTCGGTGCTCGGCACTGGGGTCCGGCTCTTCGCTTTTGCCAAGTCCGTGCGCATAGACAATTACAAGGCTCGCTCACCCATGTGCAAGAAGTGCATTCGCTTTCACAAGAATGTTCTTAAGAGCAGTTCGCCGCTGTTCAACAGGCTGGATGCCCTCTTTACTCCGGTTTTCGAGCATGTTCGCAATGGCATTTTGACTAAAGAGGAAGTGGACCGCGCACGTTTGTTGGCGCGGCTCGCAGCGGAGCGCGACTTTGAACGGCCCGTCGATTTTGTAACGCCATAGTTCATTTCACAGAAGACTGTGCAGGAGGTGTCTCATGCAACCGAAGCAGATTGCCGCACTCATGAATGAGCCCGCTTGTGCGCACAACAACAAATCCAAGTCTGGCTGCGCCAAACCGCAGCCCGGCGCAACCCAGGGCGGATGCTGCTTCGACGGAGCGCGCAATGCCCTGCTTCCGATCTCTGACGTCGCGCATATCGTACATGGCCCAATCGGCTGCGCTGGTTCGTCGTGGGACAACCGTGGCACGCGCTCGTCGCAATCCGATCTGTACCGGCTGGGGCTCACGACTGACCTGTCTGACATCGATGTGATCATGGGGCGCGGTGAAAAGCGTCTTTATCAGGCTATCCGGCAAACCATTGAATCACATCATCCAGCGGCCGTGTTTATCTACAATACCTGTGTTCCCGCGCTGCAGGGAAACGACATCGAAGCCGTCGCCAAATACGCATCGAAAAAGCTCGGCATAGATGTAATACCAGTAGACTGCGCCGGGTTCTATGGCAACAAGAACCTGGGCAACCGCATCGCCGGCGACGCCGCATACAAATACATAATCGGCAAACGCGAACCCGCAACGATCGAGCGCATTCAGAATGGCATAACCATTCATGACATCAACCTCATTGGTGAGTGGAACGTCGGCGGCGAGTTCTGGAACATCGCTCCGCTCTTTGTTGAGCTGGGGTACCGCATCTTGTGCAGCTTCTCCGGAGACAGCCGCTATTTTGAGGTGCAGACCATGCACCGTGCTGAAGCAAACATGGTGGTCTGCTCAAAGGCGATGATCCATGTGGCGCGAAAGCTCGAGCAGGATTACAGCATCCCGTATTTCGAGGGAAGCTTTTACGGCCGCCGCGATACTTCCGAAGCCCTTCGATCCTTCGCACGTTTGATCGGCGATTCAAGCCTGAGCGAGCGGACGGAACGGCTCATCGCCCGCGAAGAAGCACGCGTCGATCAAGCCCTCGCTCCGTTGCGCAAGAGGCTGGCGGGCAAGCGCGTGCTCGTCTTCACAGGTGGCTACAAGAGCTGGTCGATTGTTTCGGCCATGCAGGACCTCGGCATGATCGTTGTGGCCACCGGGACGGAAAAGTCTACCGAAGAAGACCAGGCCCGCATCCGCGAACTGATGGGGCCTGATGCGCGCATGATCCCCGACAACGACCAGATCGGGATTCTGAATGCCTTTCACGATTGCAAGGCGGATATTCTGATCGCTGGGGACCGCTATATCTATCCGACACTGAAGTCGCGCATTCCCTTTCTGGATGTCGACCATGTGCGACGCACCGGCTATGCGGGATACGACGGGCTGATCGAACTGGCCCGAAATCTCGACTTCACAGTCAACTCGCCGCTCTGGAACCAGGTTCGCAACAAACCGGACTGGGCCTGCGCTGCCGAGCCTTTGCGGAAAGCAGTGTGAAGCTACTATGGCAAACGTGATTCTTTCCAACAAGGCGTTAGCGGTCAACCCGCTGAAGGCAAGCCAGCCGATCGGCGCATCTCTGGCCTTTCTCGGACTGGCGTCTGCTATGCCGCTTGAGCATGGCGCGCGCGGCTGTACCTCATTCAACAAGCTGTTTTTTATGCGCCATTTCAGCGAGCCTATCGCCTTGCAGACTACAGCCATGGAGCAGACAACGACCGTATTGGGCGCCGACGACAATGTGGCGGAGGCTTTGGCGACGATTGCAAAGAAGAACAAGCCAGAGGTGATCGGCTTGATTACCACCGGGCTCTCCGAAATGCAGGGGGCGGATGTTCCGCGGACGGTGAAGATGTTCCGCAAGAAGCACCCTGAGTTTGCGCACATCTCGATCGTTTCTGTCGCCGCAAACGATACGCTAGGCTGCCTTGAAACCGGCTTTGCCGAAGCCGTGAAGGCGATCGTCTCCACGCTAGTTCCGGAGGGCCGCTCTGCAGGCAGGCGCAGAAATCAGCTAAACCTTCTCGTACCAGCTACGTTGACTCCGAGCGATATTGATGAAGTCAGGCAATGGATCGAGGCTTTTGGACTTCATCCTGTGGTCCTTCCCGACGTTTCCGATAGCCTCGACGGCCATCTGAGCGACGCCGGTTATTTGACCCTTACCTACGGCGGTACAACTCGATCAGCCATTCAGACCATGGGCCAGTCGGTCGCAACTTTGGTAATCGGCTCATCGCTGTCGGAGGCTGCGGATGTATTGAAGGCCAGAACAGGGGTACCGGATTGCCGCATCCCAGGTCTGATGGGCCTTGCCGATTGCGACCACTTCACTGAAGCGCTGGCTCGGATCTCAGGTTGTTCGGTTCCAGCCTCGGTTGTTCGCGCCCGCGCGCGGCTTGAAGACGCCATGGTCGATTGTCAATTCCAACTCGGAGGCGCCAGGGTCGGCATTGCCGCAGACCCCGATCATCTTGCCACACTGACTAGTTTTCTTTCTGGTCTTGGTGTCGATGTTGTTGCCGCGCTTTCTTCCATCAATAGCCATGCTTTAGAGAATCTGCCTGTTGAACAAGTTGTGGTGGGCGATCTCGAAGATCTCGAGCGACTGGTAAAGGAAAAGGCAGCAGAGATGATCGTGACCAATTCCCACGGCGTTGAAATCGCCAAGCGAACCGGAACCACTCTGCTGCGTGCAGGATTTCCCGTCTACGACAGCTGTTCCGCAAACTCTGAAGTTTGGGTCGGATACAGCGGTTCGCGCCGCACGATCCTTCGTATCGCCGACTTGCTCTCTGCGCACTATCGGGAGATCGCGCCCTATATTTCGCGCTTCCGTCAACCCGCGCCCGAACTCACAATGCAAGGAGTCGCCTGATGCTTAGAATTGCTTTTGCCACTAGTGACCGGAAGACCGTCAACCACCACTTTGGCGGAACCGAAGGACTCGTTGTCTACCATGTCTCACCTGGCGAAGCATGCCTGCTGGACTTCGCCGTATTTCCTCCAGCAGAAAAGGAGGGCGAGGTGGTACGCGATGGCATCACGGGGTCGGCTCAAGACAAGGTGCTGGCTAAGCTTGAATTTGTGCAGAACTGTCACGCTGTTTATGCCTTTTCCATCGGCTCGTCGTCGACGCGTCGCCTGATGCAACTCGGTGTTCAACCGGTAATTGTCAACGAAGGTACCGAAATTCTGGAAAAACTGAACGAGATAAGCACCGCTCTAGCCCACGGTGGCGTTGCATGGATCGACAAGGCCAAAGCCAAGGCGGCGCAGGAGGAGAGGCTTACTGAGCCACCGACTGTGGATTCGGGGGCTGCGCTCAATGCGTCGAGCCCAAATTTGGAGGCAGCCCCATGAAACGTGCCGTTTCCAATCTTTTTCTGCCAGCTTTCGACCATTACGCCTATCTGCATTGTTTGGCCGATCGAGGCATAGAGGGCCTTGAGATCGCACCGTTTCACACCTGGCCCTGCGCACAGCAGGCCATATCGACCAGCGACGTGAAGATCTATCGCCGCGCGGCAGAAGTATCCAATCTGCAAATCATAGGCCTTCACAGCCTGACAGTTGAACCGCTTGAGATCGCCCAGCTGGACACCGGCTCGTATCGGGCGCGGACCCTGGCCCAGTTTACCCATCTCTCCAATGTCTGCCGCGATCTTGGCGGGCGCTCATTGATCATTGAGAAACGCACGCGCGGCGGTCTCTCAAAACGCGCCGGATGGATCGTCTTCCGCAACTTCATGGAGGAATTGCTGGACCAGGTTGCGCCCCATGGAACGGTCTTCTGTCTTGCCCCCGAAGGCCAAGGCGAGAGTGACTTCTGCGCCATCCCGCGTGAGACCTTCATGCTGGCTAACTCCATCGATGACGACGCCTATGGAATCCACCTCAGTACGCGAGGGTTGACGGTCGACGGCAGGACCGGGCACCGGGATTTTTGCGAATCCCGGGGCCGGGTGGAACTATTCCACATCGAAGAACCGAATCGCGCGGAGCTGGGTACGGCAAAGGTGATCGATCATGCAGATCTCCGCGTTCATTTGCTCGCGTCAGGCTACAAAGGTTGGATCTCTGTCGTTCAGAATGTGGGCAACGCCATTGAGCGGCTTGGATCCCTCGAACGCGGCCTTTCATTCTTTGAGAGAACCTATTTCCCATACGATTTAAAGTATTGTCGATACGACCTTCTGGAGGAGCTTTATGGATCCGACTCTCGAATCTCGCTTCAGCACGGCTCTTCGCATCCTCTCTGATGTGCGCCCTGCAATCCAGGCAGATGGCGGCGATGTAGAGCTCGTCTCCATTGAGGGAATGCGCGTGAAGGTGAGACTTTCCGGTCGTTGCCGAAGCTGTGCATTGGCCATGCAAACCCTTGGTGGAATTCGCAGGAAGCTGATGCTTGCGCTCAATGAGCCAGTGCTGGTAGCACCCGTCAATGATGAAGAATGACCTTCTTGATCGGTTCCCAATCTGGTTTGGCGAACGCTTTTAGCCATTTGAACCCTTGCTTTCACTCCTTTTGCAGAGTCACTGTGCGGCTAGCGTAACCCCATACTTCAAGAAAGGTAGTTTGAGCAGCTTGACGACCGAGATGCGCAACAAACTTCCGAACTGCCTCTGCGCGCTTGCCAACTGCACCCTGAATCGCTGTTCCCGCCGCGTGTTTGAATCGAGTGTGAATCAAGCCGATGGGCGCGATTGTTATCCATCGACCTGCCTGCTGTCTTTGCAGCAGGCAGGTCTTGGTCCGCAATGCGCACAAAAGGGCCTTCCTGCGGCGCTACTCTACCGGGATGGGTGAGAGATCTTCATCCCAATGTTCCGCAGTTATCTCCCAGCGGCGGGCTTCATTCTTCTGGTAGTCGGCCCAATCGGGAAACAGTTTGTGGAGCAGTTCCGGGGAGTCGCCCGTGACCTGCGCCACCTTGTCGCGCCACACGATCTGCAATTCGTAGTCCCAAGCCGGTTCCAGGTGGTGACGGTCACGCTTGAGCAGAGTAATGCTTTTGATGAATCCCCGCTCCTGGAGCGACTTCAGAATCGGATAGTGGTAATGCGTGTACAGGCTGACCCACTCCGCCTGGTGCCCGAGCGTGATCTTGTAGTAGGCCTGTGAGGTGCGAGGGCCACCGTTGTTTTCCTGAGCGCGAAGATTGCCGGCGACAAGCCCGGCAAATAGAAGTGCCAGCAGAGAAATGCGTTGAATGAGTTTCATTCCTATCCTCCCGATAGATGGTTTAGAAGATCAGCTTCAATGAGAACTGCTCTTCGCGTTGGTCGTAAGCCTGCGATAGCTTTCCGAACGAGCCGGAACCGAAAGTGTCTGTTCCTGGATTGGGGTTGTAGAAGTTGGGGTGATTGGCCAGGTTGAAACTATCGGCCCGCAGGTGCAGGCTTAGGCCATCGCCAATTGAAATCTCTCGCGCGACGGATGCATCGACATTCACGAATCCCGGACCTTCGACGGCATTGCGGCCTTCGTTGCCGAATGTGCCCAAGGGAGCGGAGGCGAATGCCGAAGTATTGAACCACTTCGACACCGAGTGGGGTGCAATTCTGTTGGGATTGCTCAGTAGATTCGGGCGGTCCGCGTTCTCACCAGTCTGGCTATTATCGGTTCCGTAGTAAATGGTGAAGGGACGGCCCGTCTGCCACTGCGCGATGCTGGATAACTGCCAGCCACCGGCCAGATGCGCGGCCCATCCATCGGTGAGAAACCTGCCCTTCTTACCGAACGGAAGGTCATAGACCGGACTCAACACCAGGCGGTGACGAACATCGAAATCGGAGAGTCCACGCTCGCTATTCGGCGCATAGGAGTTCTGCGGCAAAGCCTTGGAAGAATCGCTTGACGAGTCGCTCCCACCAGCCCCTTCGTCAATCGAGCGCCCGTAGGTGTACGACACCAGGTAAGACAAACCATTCGAATAATTCTGTTGCAACTTTGCCTGCAGCGAATGGTAGTAAGAGTTTCCTTCCGTCTGCAAATAGGTCACATTGCCAAAGGTGATTGGTTTATCCGTTCCAATCGCAAATGGTGTCTGGTAGGGACGACGAGCATTCTCCGTTGCGGTTCCGCCCGCTCCGAGCACCGCCTGATTGATGTTGATTTCCGATGGTAGTCTGTTACCCTTCGAGCCCAAGTACGTCAATTCGAGGAAGGCCGTCTTCGAGAGAGTCCGCTGCAATCCGAGGCTCCATTCGTCAATGTATGGAGTCGCATAGTTCGGATTGATACCGGTGCTTGTGCGCGAACCTGGCGCATTGGCCACGGGAAATGCATTCGCCAGGTTGATCGGGTTAATTGTTGTCGCGGTGAATGTTTGAGGATTGCGAACCGGATATTGACTCAGTACGCTCACGAATTGCTGCAGCAGCACCGGCACATTGTAGAAGACTCCGAAACCACCGCGAACAACCGTTGAGTCGGTCCTGTTTGGCTGCCATGAAAATCCAACTCGTGGGCCGAAATTATTGAAGTCCTTCTTATATAGATCGTCGGAGGCTCCATTATGACCGGCCCAAGTAATCGTTCCGTTGGCTGCATTGAATCCAGATAGGTTGTTTGCAAAGTCGCGGATTGGCGAGTCGTACTCCCAGCGCAGGCCCAGATTGAAAGACAGATAGGGGCGATACTGCCAGTTGTCCTGTCCAAAAAAAGAGAGGTCGTTATGGTACGGGCGCATCGTAGGCGCACCCGGCTCCAGCGTTGCCGAATGCGGAAGGCCAAGCAGAACATCCGCGAATGAGTACCCGCTGCTTCCTCCGGAAAACGAAAGCAGACCGCGCCCGTCGTAAACCGTCGCATCGATCGAATCTGCCCTGCGCAGATCCGCGCCCACCTTGAGGGTGTGGTGCCCCCTTGTGTAGGAGAGAGAATCGATGAATTGGTACGTGTTGTCAAATCGCTGCTGTGGCATATTCGTGGCGCCGCCCAGTGACCCAAAGCCCGTCACGGTCGTATTCGGCACGCCGGAATTATTCGCGAAGTTCCCCGCCGAGGCCCCAGGGATACCTGCGAAGTTTGCATTTACGTCCTGCTGCACGCCGGACTGGCGAAAACGCTCATAATTCACGCGCACTTCATTCAGAAGATTTGACTTGAACACATGCGTCTCCGACACCACGGCGAGCTGAGTAGTCAGTCCATCCGTGCAGCCAAAGCCGGGAATGTAGTTGTTTGAATTGCACTGATTGTTTGTCGGAACAAAGGTTGGATCGTCGAAGTAGTTGTAGTTTGCAAAGACTGAGTCCTTGGCGGAGAAGGTGTGATCCGCGCGAACCGCAAACTGATTCAGCTGCTCTGTCCCAGCCTGCGAGAAATTGTAATTATTTCCAGGCGCCTGTCCGGTTGGAGTCGCAAGAGTCGCCTTGGGGTAGAAACTTGCGAGAGAAGCTCCCAGCTGACTCCCCAAAGTGCTTAGGATAGGAACGGATCCACTTCCCGTGCCATTCAAGTCTGCGCCGCTGATCACATTCGGGGTAATGAAATCCGCGTTGGTGAACGGGTTCTTCACGTGCACCGGTGTGGGAAGGGACAGCAGACTACGAAAATCGTAGATGCCTGGCGTCGCGATTCCCGCCATCGCAGGCGTCGGTACTGTAGAGAGCGCAATATACTGCTGGTTCAACTGGAGCCCTTCGTAGTTTACGAAGAAGAATGTCTTGTCCTTCCGGATTGGGCCACCGAAGGTTCCCCCATATTGATTGCGGTTGAGTTGGGGCGTTGTTCCAACCGGAGTGAAGAAGTTCTTCGCGTCGAATGTCTGGTTGCGCAAGAACTCAAAAAAATCGCCGTGAAATCTGTTGCTCCCGGACTTGGTGACGATGACAACCTGCCCGCCTGAAACTCTTCCATACTCTGCCGAGTACACGCCGGTGAGGACTTTGAACTCCTGAATGGACTCGATGCTGGGACGGTAGCTTGGACCGTTGATTGCTTCGTCATTGTCGTCCACACCATTCAAAGTGAAGTTGTTCCAGGTCTCCTTGGAACCGGCCACGTTGAATCCGCCGCGATAACCTAATGTCGAGTTCTGAGCCGCTTGCACCACACCCGGCGTGAGCAACGGAAGCGAGTAGAAGCTGCGTGAATTCAGCGGGAGCTCAAGCACGGCGCGGTTACCGATTACGGCTCCAATCGAGGAGGATTCCGTTTCGGTGAGTGCGGCCTGACTGCTCACCTCGATGCTCTCGGAAACATCACCAATCTTGAGTGTGAAATTGGTCTGTGCGCGCTGGTCAACCTGAAGAACGACTCCAGTTTGAGCTTGGGTCTGGAAGCCTTGAGCGGATGCAGTCACATCGTAGGGAGCCGGAGCAAGTTGCAGGATAAGATATACGCCGCTGGCATCCGTTGTTGCTGTGTGGATGATTCCGGTGGCTCGATTTAGCACGGTTATCTTCACGCTTCTCAGTGCCGCGCCGGATGGATCCTGCACGTAACCGGTGAGCGATGCGGTCGGAGTTTGCGCAAAGAGTGTCGGGACAAATAGGAGCAAAAGGGCAAGGAGTTTTTTCATGGATGCACCTCGTCTAACGATCGAGATGCACCACCTCATGCCTGCGAATGCAAAGAAGACTCTGCACGCAACGGCTCAAGGCGAGCGATCAGCTCGTCAGCGGCTATTCAATTGGATGGAATGGGATTATTCCCGCGTAGAGGGCGCAGGTTATCGACAACAACAACAGATGAAGCGGAAGGCGGATTGTATAGAGGACGCCACGTTCATGATGATTCTATTAATACCACAATTAGAGAATTCGTCCAGAGAAAATTGTTGGGTACGCGGAAAAAAAGAGGCAAATTTTGGTCTGCCATCAAGTGTGGAGACGCAATACTTCGATCCATCTGTCAGTCTGGGTCCGTTCAATCGCTTAATGTCGTTGAGGCCACGCGCTCCGGTCTCGACCTCACAGGAGCTCGCTGCTGAACGGGAGAAAAAGCTGCGCGGAGACTTGACATGTTTCCCCGTTGGCCTTAACCTACGAACAATTCTCGAGTTGCAAGTGCGTTGGCGCTCGACAATCAAAATACCCAATGGCCCACTTCTTCACTCCCGCGATGTGTATGTGCAGCTGTCATAGCTGCTCTGCGCGGGCGTGTTCACTGGGCTAAATTCCGAACCGGAATCTCGGACCCCGATGACCCACCCGCCAGTAGGCGAGGTGGGTTTTTTAGTTTGCGGGCATGGTCGGCTGCCCTCGATTCATGCCAGTCAGATTCAATCGCTTTAAAGGCGCCGATGGCGAAGCGGCTAACGCGCAGGTCTGCAAAACCTGTATTCGCGGGTTCAAATCCCGCTCGGCGCTCCAGTTTTAGCCTCAAACATAGGTCGAATCCCAAGGAGGATGAACATGCCGAATGAGGACCCTCCATCTTCGCGCAGGCTGTCGCTCGACGTCTACGCCGTTGCTCTCGCGCTTGTTTTGACATTGCTCGTTCGTCTCAACCTGATCCCGTCCATCAAGTGGTGAGGACTGTCGACTGGTGGGATCGTGCTGCGTCGATATCGCGATGCATGCGATGTCGAAGAGTTACTTACATTCCCCATGCTCTGTTCTCTTGAAGACTGGGCAACGGTTTCGTATGCCGGAAGGAATCATGTCGAGGAGATCTAAATGGCAACTGCTAACGTCGAAGCGAAATCATACAGCGTGGTGAAACAGACTGGCTTTGTCTACCGCGCTGTCGCGCTCATCCCCGGTCTTCTTCTGTTGGCCGCCGTGGGCTACGCAGGGAAACTCATCGAGCAGTCAATCGCCACATACACCAAGGCCCGCCACGTTGCCTTTCCAAACATTGAATATGTCCTTTGGGCCATTGTTATCGGCCTGATCATCGCGAACACAGTTGGCCTTCCGCGTGTCTTCCAGGCTGGTGTTGCAACGTACGAGTTCTGGCTTAAAGCAGGAATAGTTCTTCTGGGTTCCCGCTTCCTGCTCGGAGATGTCTTCCACCTCGGCGGCATCTCACTTCAGCTGGTTGCAATCGCGATTACCCTTTCACTTACCTTCATGCACCTTCTTGGCCGCGCATTCAAACTCAATCGAAAGCTCACATCGCTGTTGGCTGTTGGTTCGTCGATTTGCGGCGTATCGGCTATCATCGCTGCTAAACCTGCCATAGACGCGGACGATGAAGACGCGTCCTACGCCATTGCTGCCATTCTGGCCCTTGGCGCGATCTCGCTCTTCACATTTCCACTGATCGGTCACTCTCTGCACCTGAGTGACAAGGCCTATGGTCTTTGGGCCGGCTTGGCCGTGGATAACACCGCCGAGGCCACTGCCGCCGGCGCGCTCTACTCAGACGCCGCAGGCAAAGTCGCCGTACTGGCCAAAACTACACGCAATGCGCTCATCGGCTTCGTTGTGCTGGGCTATGCTCTCTACTGGTCGTCGCGCGGCCAGGCCCAGGCAGTCGGCAACAAGGCAGCATTTTTGTGGCGCAAATTCCCCAAGTTCGTTTTAGGGTTTCTGCTGATCTCGCTGTTGGCCACGGTTGGCTTTTTTGCCAAGCCGCAACTCGCAAGTCTGGCGAATCTTTCGCGCTGGGCCTTCCTGCTGACTTTTGCCGGTGTCGGTCTCCGCACCAACCTGCGAGATCTCGGAAGGCAGGGCTGGCGGCCTTTCGCTGTGGGAGCCATCGGCGAGGTCTTTATCGCGCTGCTCACGTTGGGTCTTGTCTATGGCGCAGACAGATTCCTCCACTTGTAGTTGAGTCCAACTCGTCCCGTTGCGCGCGTAGATGCATTTTGTGTTGCCCATTGCCATCGCTATTTGAGGGTCGAACATAGAGGACGGAGAGATCCTCGAAAGCTTGCAACTGGCCACGTTTGGCCAGACAGGGTGCATAGGAATACGAGTCGAGCGATGATGGTCGAAGCCGGTCGGATGACAGCTACAGCCGGCGGCAACACTGGTGCTCGGTAAGAAGCCCGGCCGAAAGCGTGGGTCTGGGGTTGCGTACAGACGTGTGATGACGTCTGTCGGCTTCCGGCGACGATCTCGATTCGGAGTTTGCTCTGTGTCCGCGCCCCGGGCATCCGACCGGCACTGTCGGAGGAGCATATGGCCAAAAAGGGAAACAGAAGATGCGACACACATCCAGTTTTGCACCCCGACGCTGCTGGCATTGATGTTGGTTCCGGCGAGCTATACGTCGCGGTCGGCGCTTATCGAGATTTACAATCCGTCCGCAGCTTCCCCACTTTCACACGCGATCTGCAGGTGCTAGCCGACTGGCTAGCGCAGTGCTGGATTCGCTCTGTGGCAATGGAGTCTACAAGCGTTTATTGGATTCCCGTTTACCAGATCCTGGAAGCACGTGGCCTCGAAGTTTGCCTCGTCAACGCGCAGCATGTGAAGAACGTGCCCGGCCGAAGGACCGATGTTTCAGATTGGGCAGCCACAGTTCTGCAGATGCGATGGCTGAAGAGATTCTCGCAGTAATCGATCGGAAGGCAGTTCTCGGCTTCGCCTACACTCGGCCAAATAGTGGGTTGATCATCAATAGCGTTCGCGAAACGCGTGAGGACGTGAGATTGGCGGGCGGTGACGGTGATCCGGTTCGAGTGCTGATCGTGCCCTTGCCTGTTGAGCTGCAGCTTTCCGCGTTCCCGAATTCAGGGGCGCAGAACTTGAATCCTCCTGAAGAACCCTACGGCGTTCGGGGACAGATCTAGCAGCAACACAATCGCTGGGAAAAAGCTGTTTCAAAAAATCGGCGAGCTTTCACGACTTGCCACCCGACCAGTCTCTGACGGATCACAGGCGCGAACGCATAGTCCGAACTATCTCTCGTATTCTCTCGAACCCGACGCGACTGCATTACGCTGAGTTGACAATCCAGTGAGCACTTGCTAACCTAGGTTAGCAGGTGCTCACAATGCCGACTGTTTCCGCCCGACGACACGAATCGCTGGTTTATCTGAACGAAGACGACCCGCTGTCAAAGCGCATGATCCTTCAGACTGCGCTCCGCCTGTTCGCGGAGCGAGGCATCCACGCGGTGACCGTGCGCGATATTGCCAAAGACGCCGGATATACCAATCCGGCGCTCTTTAAATACTTTGACAGCAAGGATTCGCTTGTCTTGTTTCTGTTCGAACACTGCTACGCCGATCTCTGCCGCAAGCTGGAATCGGGCGCACCGCAAACACTGCAGTTTGCCAAGCGACTGCGAGGGATCGTTGAAGTGTTTCTAAACCAACTCGACGAAGACCCGGCATCCATTCTGTTTGTTCAGGAGCATCTGCGCGAGTTGTGGCCGCGTGTGTCGCGGAAGGTCCGTGCCCACTCAATTGTTGCGTTGATCCGGAAGACGCTAGAGGCTGGCAGAGCGGAAGGCGCAGTCGGGCAAGATTCCGATCTCGATCTTCTTGGAGTCGCGGTCATCGGTACTCTGGCGCAGTTTGCTCGCCTTGCATACTTCGGAGAGTTCAAGAAACCGGTGATCGGCTATGCGCCGGAGATCGTGAAAATCCTGCGCGGGCTCACTACCCAATAACAAGGATTCCGATGGTTCAAGTTGAGAAGTGAGGATGAAATGGCACAAGAGAACAAAACGTTATTCCTTTTGGGAGCAGGTGGATTCATCGGAAGCTACGTTGCCGAGGAAGCTCTGCGGCAGGGATGGAAAGTGGTCGCGGTGGTTCGCAATCCAAAGAAGATCAAGCAACTCGCCGCTCAAGGATTTCGCACAATCCAGGGAGACGCGGCTCGACCGGCCGAATGGATTCAGGAAGTGGCTGGGACCGATGTGATGATCGATCTGATTCAGCCAAAGCTCCCGGAGCGAATCGGAGTGGTGCAAATTGGGAGTGCCGCGGCCGAACGACTTGCTAATACGAAGCGAATCCTGAATGCAATCGATAAGATTCCTGTGCATTTGCGCCCCATCCTGTTCTCGGTCAGCGGACTTGACGATCTGGTGCCGGACTCCAAAGGTCAGGTTTCGGAGTCGTCCCGGCTGAGGGAAGTTCCTTGCGGCTTTTCCTATATTGGAGTCCCAGTGCGGAGGCTAATCGAAGCAAGTGGAAACGCTTCCGCATTTCTCTATCTGGCAACTGTGTATGGCCCAGGAAAAGCATTTGCGGGGAGCGTATTTCCGATGATGGCGACCGGGAAATTCCGCATGCCTGGGACTGGCAACAACCGCATGCCGATCGTGCATGTTGAGGATGCGGCCCGAGCCCTGATTTTTCTGGCCGGACTGCCGAAGGCGCAACTGGCTGGGCGATCCATTCTGATCGCCGACAGAAGCGCGGCGACGATGAAGCAGTTCTTTGAGAAGTCCGCTGCGCTTATGGGTGTTCCGCCTCCACCGGCAACGCCTTTATGGCTGGCGCGGCTATTCGCAGGCAGAATCCTTTGTGAAACGCTCACCAGGGACATCACCGCAGAGACGACGACGCTCGATGATGCACGGTTCGAATTCAACTACAAGACCTTCAACGAAGGTCTCCCGCCCACCCTCGATCAACTTGGCTACCGGCCGGGGACGCACTCGTCGCCCCGCTCATCCAACTGGATCGACAGTCCGACCCTGCTCTTCTTCCTGGTGGTGCTCTGCCTGGTTGCAATGTTTTCCGTCAACACGATAGACTTTGCGGCCAGCGCAGCGCAGCTCATGAGGCTTTCTGGGGGCCTGCCCCTGCTTGATATGCGCTTTCACTATAACGAGCGGGAAATATTTCAACTTTTCAATTCATTGGGCCCGGTTGGACGCGCAATCTACCTACGTTTCTATTGGACGCTTGACTTGGTGTTTCCGGCACTGTTTTGCATCACCCTCTGGCTTGGGATAAGCAAGACCTCTCTTCGTAAATGGAGGTGGCTTGCTATGGCCGCTGCGAGCCTCGACTACGCGGAGAACATCAGCGTCTCCATCCTGCTTCTTAGTTACCCGTTGCATGTTCCCATGCTGGCGTCGGTGGCATCGGCATTTACCAGCTGCAAATGGATATTCTACATAGCTGCGATGATGACAGCGTTGATCGGCGTAGCCTTGGGTTTCTCAACCGACCGCACGAAATTCAGACCGGACTAGCTGTGCACGGTATACGGCTTCCTGCTCCGCCGATTTCTCAACGGGACGAGGAGGGCTTCTCCAGTTGCTTAGCATGACCTTGTCACCGTGCTGTCCGCGCCGAGCGGGCCAGCCAAAGCGGGAGCAAGCCTGCGCGCAATCCGAGGCGGCGTTCGAAATTGTAATGACGCGGTCATTACGTCATGCTATGCTGGTATTTCCCAGGAGGGATCGCAATGGCCATGCCGCAGCAGGAAAAGAGCAAGCGCGACACGCTGAACCTGCGCATCAAGCCCGAGTTGCGCGGCCTGATCGACCGGGCCGCGGAGTTGACGGGCAGAAATCGCACGGACTTTGTGCTGAATGCCGCCCGCCACGCCGCTGAGGAGGCGCTGATGGATCGCACCGTCTTTGCGGTCGATGCCAAATCCTATGCCGTGTTCCTGGCGCGCCTGGATGCTCCGCCCCAGCCCAGCGCCCGGCTGCGCCGCGCTCTGGAGACGCCCGCGCCATGGGAGAAGTAAGCCGGCTGACACCGCCCGAACCCCTGGCGGACCACCATGTACTCGATGGATTCTGTTCGGGAGAATCCTCTCTGGATGACTGGCTGACGCGTCGTGCCCGCGCCAATCAGGTCAGCGGCGCTTCGCGCACCTACGTTGTCAGCGACGGCAGCCGCGTGATTGGCTACTATGCGCTGGCCTCTGGCGTCGTCGCGGTGGAAAACGCTCCGGGCAGGTTCCGGCGGAATATGCCCAACCCCATTCCGGTAGCCGTGCTGGCCAGATTGGCGGTGGATCTGGATTGGCATGGAAGAGGCTTTGGGCGCGCCTTGTTTCGCGATGCCGCAAGCCGCGTTGCGCAGGCCGCCGACGCGATTGGAATTCGCGGCATCGTGGTGCACGCCATCTCGGAGCAGGCGAAGAGCTTCTATCTGGCCCTCGGCTTCGACCCCGGCCCCAGCGAGCCGATGACCTTGATGGTGACATTGGCCGACGTTCGGGCGGTTCTAGGATGAGGACGTCCAGCAACGCCAGCCTGCGAGGAGCCAAATGACAACGACGAAGGGCACGAAAACCGCCAAGCTTTCAAAATCAAAGACGCCAAATCTCGCCGGGCCGCCCATTGGCCAACAGTTGCTGCAGGATTTGCAGAAGGAACTGGGCAAGCGGGACTTCGCCAACGTCGGGGAACTGCAGGAATTCATGCAGGGCCTGATGGGCCAGGTGATGAAGCCATCGCAGGCCGATCTGGAGGCCGATACGCTCAAGGACGAGGCACAGGATCTGGCCTTTGCCGCCATGGAAGCCAAAACCAAAGCCCAGGCGCGCAAGCTGGCAAAACAAGCACTCGCCAAAGATCCCGATTGTGTGGATGCGCTGGTGGTGCTGGCAAGCATTGAAGCCGATTCACCGCAGCAGATGATAAAGAGCCTGCAAAAGGCGGTGGAAGCCGGCGAGCGTTCTCTGGGCGCCAATTTCATCAAGAAGAACAAAGGCCACTTCTGGGGCCTGATCGAAACCCGCCCCTATATGCGCACGCTGGAGCAACTGGCGAGCCTGTTACGGGCCGAGGGAGACAAGAAAGAAGCGATCAAGCAATACGAGAAGATGCTCGAGCTGAATCCGAACGACAACCAGGGCGTGCGCGATCAGCTGCTGGGCCTCTATCTGTCGATCGGCGGTATCGATGAAGCGGGCAAGCTGCTCGCCGATTACAAGGACGACGCATCGGCGTGTTTTGCCTGGGGCCGCGTGCTGGAACGCTTCCTCGATGGCGATCTGCCGGGCGCCGAGGCAGCGCTGAAGGAGGCGCGCAAAACGAATCGCTTTGTGGAACTCTACTTGAGCGGCCAGAAGGAATTGCCGGAGTTCCTGCCGAATATGTACTCGCCCGGCAGCGACGAGGAGGCGATGCTGTGCCTCGATAACCTGGCTTTGGCCTGGATGGAGTTCCCGGAAGCTCTGGTCTGGCTCATCGAGCAGGTCGCGAAAGACGCAGTTCAAAAGAAGACGGCATCCCGCAAGCCGAAGGTTGTGCGCATCAATAGCCGGCGCCAGTGACAGGGTTCATGGAGGTTGCAAGTGCCTGACGCCCCTACAACCCAACCCGGCTACGTGAACCGCAACGGCCAGGTGGTGATCCGCCACACTGGTCTGCCCGGCACCGACCACGGACAAATGGTCTACGAACTGCAGTGCTCGCACTGCAGCTATTCCTGCGGCGCCAACGGCAGCGACATCTTTCAGCGCAAATGCCCGAATTGCCAGGGCGGAGCGGCAGGGTTGGCGTGAGAATGCCCTATCTAATTCCACCGCCTGGATTTCGCTCAGGGGTGGCGAGGGGCCTGCAGTTGTGCCAAGATACTGTTTCGGAGGAAATCCACTGAATTACGTTGACCAAGAAATCGCCCTGGACACCAGAACCGGCTTCGGCGCAGATGTGCCGCTCGCTGTCAGCTCCGCACTGCTGCGCGGACTGGAGGAGACTGCGCGCCCGTGTGTCCGGATGGCGATCGAAGGTTCCAGCACATCGGCCGGTGCCCCGCCGGCTTGGTTGGAACGCGCCTCGGACATCCGCACTTTGGGATTTAGCGAACGAAATGGGCGGTCCATTCTGCACGTCAAAGCCCCCATGCTGGGCGATGCAGTGCCTGAGTTGTTTGATCAGTAGACCTTGTGGCCTGGAATGGCTCGAGCCGAGGACACGGCTATCCAGTTGATTGGCCGGATCGGCCAAAGCGTACGCAGCCAGGAAACTGCCAGCGATAAATTTGATCGGTCGCTGCTGAAGCATTTTACCCACTGGCAGAGATTCCTGGGACGAGAAGTCACGGAACTGCAACTGCCAACTTCGACCAGGGGTGGCCTCGTCACACTGGATTTGAAGGTTGTCGAGAATGCGAAGCTGCTCAGTGCCCAAACCCCATCACCCCGCCAAGTGCGCATTGTTGGGAAGATGGACATGGTTCGGCATAGCACCCGATCTTTTGGGCTAGTGCTGACCGGTGGCGAGGAAGTGCGGGGAGTACTCCAGGAGGGCGATCCGGATTTACTGAGGGCGTATTTTGGCAAAGAGATCACGGTCTTCGGAAAGGCAGTGTATCGCCCTTCAGGATCTTTGTTGCGCGTCGATGCTCAGGAGATACTCGATACGACCGAAGGTAGGGCAGCATTTTCCGTCGTTCCGCAAGCATTTATAAAGGCTGAAAAAGTCGAGCGGCGAGTCCAGGGCGGCAAGAGTGGTGTGGTCGCCTTCTTCGGCACCTGGCCAGGCGAAGAGACAGACGAAGAGTTACTTGCTGCGCTTGGAGAATTGAGAAATTGAGCAAGACGTACGTTCTCGATACCAGCACAATGTTGACCTGATTCGCGGGAAAAAATCGGGACAGCAGATCGACAGCGCTTTCGGTTTGCGCTCTGCGACCGTAAACGGAATTGCGTAAAGACAGATCCATCGGCGAGTGCCGGCGATGTTCCGACCCATTGGGCGAGCGGATCGGTTGGCAGCGGGTACACATAGGTCGTGTATGGCTTATTAATGTAGGCGAACGGCGCTGTCTGCACGGCATTGAAATCGGCGGGACCAGGTGGGGTATCTTGCGAGACAGCATAGTGCAGGAAGCGGATTTGCGAATCCTGAGGCGTTGGGTTGCTGGTCGACTGAGCAGGGCCATTGCCGCTGCGCAGCGTGATGCTCTGGTCCGCCCGCACGTGGAGGCCGCCAACGGCTAGGAAAGTACTCACGGTGGCGCAAGCACAACGGTTTCTGAATAGGTGGATTGCAGAACGCTGGGGCATTATGCTTTTCCTTTTGCAAACAAGATCGTGGTTTGGAAGCCACCATGGCACAACCGACCTTCTATCTCAGAGGCTGCTTGAGGCGTCTAAGCTGCTTCTTACGCCTTCGCGTTTTTTAAGAGCCAAGGATCATTAGCTGCGTCTATGCACATCTACGCCGAGGCATCGGCTGTTTCACCGGAAAGCCGGATCTTCTTGGAGACGTCGCGGATGCCGAGCGCCGTGCCGGTGCGTTAATAATGAATTAGACCGAACACTCCACAATGCCCGCCCTATCCGAGAATCTGGAGCCGAGGTGGCCGACGAGGTCAAATCGTCGCCTATTTGCCGCCGAACAGACGCAGCACATCGGCAACGTGTGAACTTCTGGAGTTATTGGCCCACCACATAACCGATTCGCCGGTTTTGTTTTTGGCATTGGGGTTAGCACCGTTGACGAGCAGGACTTGGGCCACAGCCACGCAATCGGTTTGAGCTGCGTTAAACAAAGGAGTCAGACCCAGAAAATCACGGTGATCTATCTCAGCATGCTGGGAGATTAGATACTCAGCTATATCCTTCTTGCAGAACAGGGCCGCATCGGCGAGCGGATTTTTTGAAAGCAGGTGGGGGTCGGCCTCGATCAACGCCTTCACCTGTGCGAGATCGCCCTTCTTGATTGCCTTTCCAAGAGGACTGCAAAAGGCGGGGCTGCTCCAGGCCAGCGCCAGCAGCACGATCGCAGCCAGGCGCAAGCCGGACGAATGGAGATTGCGGCTAAAGAAAGAATGGACGTTCATGGTTCCTCCGATTTCTGGCACGGCAAATTGTGAAGGTCTACCTTGTGCAACGAGTTATTTTCCTGGTTCCTTGTAACGCGGGAAGGTGATAGCTTGCTCGCAGAGCGCTGTAGACCCGTTCGTGAATGCCGCCGCGAGAAGGCTACGCTGTACCCCCACGCTGCTTGGGTTGTTTCTCCACAGCAACTCGCCGGTGCGGCAGTCTGTGAGCCAATACTCAGGGCTTGCCTCGCTGTTGATTCCTACGGATGTGCCGACATAGGGCTCATTGTCGACGAAAAACCCATGGGAGAAACTCTTGATAACCGCTTCGAAGACCGCGTCTACGCCGAGCACCGAGCAGGCCCGCTTGCGATCTGGGTGCAGCGTTTCCGAGTCTGAAAAGCCCGCGGCTTTCAGCTTTTCGCGAGTCTCACTGAGTCTCATGATCGGATAATGCGGCGTAACGACCGGCGTGTATCTTGGCATGTGCTGAGTCAGTGCCTGTTCCACGCCCTCGGTGAAGCCCTTTGTCCGGTCGTCCTTGGCCGCCCGAATATCCGCCACGTAAATGACCGCGATCTTCGACGGCCGGTGGAGGTTGAACTCCGGGCTCTGATAGAAATTCGCCTTCCAGGGATCGGCGCCGGCCTTGGTGAGAGCCAGAACGACATTGGGGCACTGGAGAGTCAGATCCTTGGTTCGCTGCGTGGAGGCAAAGGTCAGCGCGTCATTGCCACGCGCATCAACCGCTTTGACATCCGCGCCTTGACTCAATAGCGCGGTCACCTGGGTTTCGTCGCAACTCATCGCCGCAAGCATCAGGGGCGTGAAAATGGGCTTTACAACCTTAGCCTCTTCCTTATTCTTTCCTAGCGCAAACGAATGGGTGATTGCAACACACATCAGCGCCAAAACGGCCATAGCCTTCCATGCCGGTCCGTAACAGCGGGCCATAATCGCGAGTTTAACTGAGTCGTTCATCTTTTCACTTCCCGGAGAGATGCCACGTCAATCGAAATCTCCCCTTTTCAGATCTCTGCCCATTGCTGAAACGATTTCGAGTAAGGATACTTGCCGCAAATCCATCACCCACCAAGGGTGCAAACTACGTTGACGAACGATTTTGATGCATCCCCCAGTGAGTATTGCGAGAAAGCAGCGGTCAACTTGGCAGATCCAACCAACGAGGCGCCAGCGTCCTCCTCTGCTTTCCAATGCGCGGAATTCAGTCAAAGTGCTGAATTCTCAAAATCGTCTTACTGCACCGTCAGGTTGACTGCTCCTGAACTGGTCACCTGGTGCGTGGCGGGTGGTGGTGTGGTGGAGCCAGAACTGGAGGACCCGCCGCCCCCGCAGCCGGTGCTGAATGCCGTTGCAATCACCAGGATCATCCCCATGCAAACCCCCGTCCAGATGCCCCGTGCAGCCAGTCTCTTCCTCAACACTACGAGTGGAAGCAACAGGATGGGCAGCAGAATGCCTGCCGATGCTGCGCCGGACTCGGTCTCTAAGAACACTACGGTGATCTGGTAGGTTCCGACTGGAGTTGTCGAAGAGGTCGTAATCGTCACCACATTGGTTGTCGAGGAGTAGCTGCAACTCGCTCCCGCAGGCAGATTCAGGCAAGTTACTGAGGCGCTCTCCACAGCGGAAGGAAGAGTGACAGGATAGCTGGCCGAAGATCCGGCTGTTACGGTCTGCGTCACGGAAGAGAATTGGGGCCCGGTTGTTGAGCCGGAGGCGGAATCAACTTCAAACTGGAAAGAGTTGGAGGTGCCGCCGCCTGGACTTGGAGTTATCACCGAGATTGCGGCGGTGATTCCCCCAGTGACAATGTCGGTCGCTGGAACTTGCGCCGTCAGTTGTGTTGCGCCCACATACGTTGTGGTGAGGGCCGAAGTGCCCCAGTAGACCGTCGAGCCTGTTGTAAATCCCGATCCGGTTACCGTTAAGGTGAAGGCCGCGCCTCCCGCGTCGGCATACGCGGGCGAGATGCCGCTGGTGATCGGTACCGGAGCAGTTGTAACTGCGGTTACCGTCACGGCCGACGAAGTCCCCATGGCGCTATTGTAGGTAGAAGAGCTACCGGAGTCGGGCGTGTAGGTGGCCGTCAACGTGTCGCTGCCCACGGCCAGAGACCCCGCGGGAATGTTGATCGATGCGGTGCCGCTCGTCAGAGTCGTCGTCGCGGAGGTATATCCGCCCCCTGTCAGAATTACCAAGCCAGTTGGCGTCGGAGTGCCACTGACGGCCACCGTCACCGAAAGCGGCTGGGCCGTCGTAATACTCGACGAAGCAGGCGTTACCGTCACTATGGGGCTCGTCTTAGCTTGGGTTACCGTCACGGCCGACGAAGTGCCCACGGCGCTGTTGTAAGTTGGGGAGCTACCGGAGTCGGGCGTGTAGGTAACCGTCAGTGTGTCGTTGCCCACGGCCAGCGATCCGGCGGGAATGCTGATCGTCGCAGTGCCGCTCGTCAGAGTCGTCGTCGCGGAAGTGTAGCCGCCCCCAGTCAGAATGAGCGAGCCAGTCGGCGTTGGATTGCCTGTTCCGCCACTTACTGCAACCGTAACGGACAGGGGCTGAGCCGTTGTGATGCTCGAAGCCGATAGCGTCACAATAACTGTCGGCACGGTCTTCGCCGGAGCAGTCACTGTCACAGCCGAAGATGTTCCAGTGGCACTGTTGTACGTAGAAGAACTGTTGGTGTCTGGCGTATAGCTGGCCGTCAGCGTGTCGCTGCCCACGGCCAGCGATCCGGCGGGAATGTTGATCGTTGCGGTGCCGCTCGCCAGAGTCGTCGCCACGGAAGTAAATCCGCCCCCGGTCAGCGTAACGGAGCCAGTGGGTGCGGGTGTGCCGTTAACGGCTACCGTCACAGAAAGCGACTGCGCTGTCGTGATGCTTGAGGCCAACGGCGTCACTGTGACTGTGGGCGTCGTCTTCGCCTGTGACACGGTTACTGCCGAGGAAGTTCCCGAGGCGCTGTTGTAGGTCGAGGAACTATTGGAGTCGGGCACGTAAGTAGCAGTCAGCGTGTCCGTACCCGTGGCCAGCGATCCGGCGGGAATGTTGATCGTTGCGGTGCCGCTCGTCAGAGTCGTCGCCACGGAAGTAAATCCGCCCCCGGTCAGCGTAACGGAGCCAGTGGGTGCGGGTGTGCCGTTAACGGCTACCGTCACAGAAAGCGACTGCGCTGTCGTGATGCTTGAAGTCAACGGAGTCACTGTGACTGTGGGCGTCGTCTTCGCAGGTACGGAAGGCTGATACTCCCATATGTCGTTGAGGTAAATATCCCCGTAGATCCCGCCATAGAGATCGCCCCCAAAGAGCCATAGGTGGCCGTTGCCGTCGGACCAACTCGAAGCGTAGGCGCGGCCTCCGGGGATATTTCCGGCTGCAGGCGATCCCAACGTGCCGTAAACTCCTGGCTGACCGGCCGTGCTGCTGCCGCCCATCCACGCCCATTCGTTCGTCGAAGGATTGAATTCCCAAAGGTCGTTGAGATAGCCTAATTCTCCGGGGTTGGCATCGAATCCATCGCCCCCAAAAAGCCAGAAATTGCCGCCGCTGTCGGTCCAGCTCGTAGTGTAGGCGCGGCCTCCAGGGATGTTTCCGGTGGCGGGCACGCCCAACGTGCCATAGACTCCGGGATTGCCGGTGCACCCATTCTCAGGGATGCAGGGTACCTTGTTGCCTCCGCCCATCCAGGTCCATTCGTTGGTGGAAGGATTAAACGCCCAGAGATCGTTGAGAGAGCCATAATTCCCGCTGGCATCCACGCCTAAGCCCCCAAAAAGCCAGAGATTACCGCTGCTGTCGGTCCAACTTACAGCGGTACTGCGGCCTCCAGGGACGTTTCCAGCTGCTGGAGTCCCCAACGTACCGTACACTCCGGGTTGGCCTTCGCCGGTTCCCGGAATCGTGTTGCTTCCGCCCATCCAGGTCCATTGGTTCGTGGTAGGGTCGAACTCCCAAAGGTCGTTCAGTTCGCGAAAGTTTGCGGGTTCTATGCTGCTTCCCCCAAAGAGCCAGAAATGACCGCTGTTGTCGGTCCAGCTCGCTGCCCCCGTCCGGGCCCCAGGAATATTTCCGGCAGCAGGCGTTCCCAACGTGCCGTACACTCCGGGTTGGCCTTCACCGTTTACCGGAATCGTGTTACTTCCGCCCATCCACGTCCATTGGTTCGTGGAAGGATTGAACTTCCACAGGTCGTTTAGATAGTTGGTATCTCTATTGGCATCGAAGCCGTTGCCCCCAAACAGCCAGAGATCGCCACTTGTGTCGGTCCAACTTGATGCGCCCGTCCGCGCCCCAGGTACATTTCCAGGGGCTGGCGTATTCAAAGTGCCGTAAACACCGGGCTGGCCACAATAGTTTGGTTGACCCGATATTGAGCCGCAGTTCGTGCTACTGCTTCCGCCCTTCCAGATCCATTCGCTTGTGGCGGGATTGAACTCCCAGAGGTCGTTCAGGTTGCCAAAGATACTGGAGCCATCCACGCCAAAGCCTCCGAAGAGCCAAAGATGGCCGTTGCTATCGGTCCAACTCGATGCCGAATAGCGGCCACCCGGGACGTTTCCGGCTGCCGACGTGCCCAGCGTTCCATATGCCCCAGCCTTGTCGAACGAGTTGCTCCCGCCCATCCATGTCCATTCGTTTGCAGCACTTTCCTGGGCGCTCGCCATCTGACGAACCGATAATAACGTTGCCGCAATGAGTCCTGAAATGAGCAGAACCCGCAGATGCGAAACTGGCGTGCCTGCAAACATGAATCTCTCCCTCGTCGTTGAACTGTCAGCTCGGGAATCGAAGTAGATTCTCCTCCCGAAGTAGCACTGCGGATGCAGGTTGCGAGACTCAGAAGACTACGGCTGCCTTGACCGCCCAATCCACGTGGGATTTCGCCGTCCATTTTCCGCCTCGCTGGAACTTGTCGATCATTGCGTTACTTTCCTGTAATTAGAAGTCGCAGAAAAGCGCCGTCGCAACCTCACACAACTTGATCGGACGATTTATTGATGCTCGAAAATTTTCGAATCTTGGCGCAACGCAAATCTAGCATGGGATTGTGTAGTTTCAACGGTGCCGTGTGAAGTTGATATGAACTTGATATGAACTGGCGCAGTCACCGCAGCCCAGCTGCGAGTATTCCTCTGAAATGCCCCTGCACCGAACCCTTGTTTGTTGGTTTCGTTCTGGAGTCATGGTTTGACACGGAGTCTGCGCAGACGCCTGACTGACTCGAATGTTTTCGGTGGATGGGAAGGCTTTTTCCCGAGAATCACGCCGTGAACATGCGGGATGAGGATTCAGGGCACCAGAGAAGGTACATATTCAGTCTGGCAGCCCGCAAGACAGCGGACCTTCTGGAATTCGCTTTCTTCCTGTTCGGTGAAAGAATGGCTGGTTTTGGTTTTCAAGTAGAATTCCTTGTGCGCATTCCGAAACTGATCATCCGCGGTAGCAGATCGCAGCCTGAAGTCCCCATCGAGTTCATACCAGATATAGCAACTGGGACGTTGCATACACTCCCGGACCGGGAAACGAATCCTGCCCTGATTAACCGTCATCTCTCCGCCTTCGTTGTAGACGCTCAGGTCCCGATTCAAATCACTTCGTGGGAATAACAGACGGAGCCTTTCGTGGGCAACTCCCAGACCGTGCAGTTGAATCTCGGGCCGAGCAGCCTCAGTGGATGCGCCCGATACACGGTCTGGGTCGAGCACGATCAAGGTCGCCTCATGGTAGCCGTTGCTGATGCCGGTGGACAGAATCTGCTCGCTCCTACCTCCGTCCAGGCTTGCTAGTGTTAGATGTTCCAGGTGCCCCGAATGCCAATACTCGGAAACCGTCTTTCCGTTGGCATTGACGATGGCAATTTGATGCGGATAGTAGATATCATGCCGGCTTGACACAACGATGCGCCGCGACTCGCCCATCTTTGCCTTTAAAACGCCAAACCCAATCGTGGTGAATAAGGCAGGGCTCCCATTCAATTCTGGTAGAACTCTGCCAGGAGTCCATCGCCACTGCTCTTTCCCTCTGTCTGAATAGCAGATCAAAATCGTCGAGTGGCTCAAGGGATTGGTGGCGGGGTGGTACAACAGCAGAACGTTCGTGTGGCCAGTTCCCTGGAGATCGCCGAACCAAATTCGGGGTACGAGGCCCGGTTCTTGGAACCCCGGTCCGTAATACTCGTGCCAGAGGCCGTCAGGAAAGCTCTTGTGCCATAGCTCCTGTCCTTCCGCATTCAAAATGGTCAGCGTCGTTCCGTCCATGCGCGCCAATTGAGGCCGGCGATCGCCGGAGATAAATGCCGCCGCAGTGGCTGCACAGACTGCAATTACAAGCAAGCCAATTGCGGCCCAGACCTTCCAGCCTGCATACGATTTTGCTTGCGGAATCGCAGCAGGCAACGCTGGCGGGGTCAGGCGCTCGACCGAAGGCACTCGGAGTAGAATATCGAGGGGCTCTGGGGCAGTAGGCGCGCCTTCAAGGGCAGTAGGCGCGCCTTCAAGGAGTTCGCGTGCCTCCCAAGTGATCCATTGTCTCTCTTTCAAGCCTCCCGATCCCGGCGTTGAACGGTTTGGAAGGCGAATCACGATCGGGTCGGTCGCGCCTTCTAATGCGTAGTAGGCTTTTAGGGCCCTTCGCAATCTGTTCATTTCTGTGGCGACGTCCGTGGAATGCTTTGCCGCCGCATCCTCTGGCCACAGTTCCTTGATCACCCGGTCTGGCTTCAATGTAACCTGGGAGTCGATGTTGCAGAGCAAAACTTTCAGCAGCCGCTTGAGTTGGCTCTTGTCAGCAAAACTGTTACTCCGCAGTATCCTATTGATCTGGTCTTGAATGGTATCGCGATCCATAAGCTTGGCGAACTCCCATGAAGTGAGGTCCCTGGGTTGCACTACGGCGATACGTCAATCGGCAATGAAGCTCATTATTGCACCGGGATTCTCTGGTGTCCTTCTCAAAACACTTTTTGCGAGAGCTACTTTCAGTTGCCCTCCCGCAGAACCAGTCAGAGCGGTCTATTTCAGATGTAAACGCGATCTGAACCCGATCGACGTCGACCGTGCCCGCTACTATGGCTGCCAACGCCTTGGGTAGCGATTCACAACCTCCATTCCAGCGGCTGTGCGCGCAGTGGGCTTCGTCTCCGCACCTCCGTGCATTCCTTCGATCGCAGCGGCGAACAGTTTATCTCGAACATCTCCAACCCATCCATACCAGCCTCGTTGTCGCCAGTCATCGCAGGCATCGCACATCCGAATACCATCAGCCCGCGATCGTACAGGCGCATTACGGGAACGGCGAAATATGATGTGAAAACAAATCGGATAGCCACAAGCAGAACAATCGGGAACTCCTCTGCAGGTTGATTACAACTCGACACCGGACAACTTCTTGCAACATTAAACTGCCATTCTCTCTCATAGATAGCTGTCTTGTTCCACACAGGCCGCGGTGTTACTCATAACGGGACGTTCTTCGACCGCTGACCGCAAAAGTAGCTACGCAATCTGAATGATTCATCCGAACCCAATCAATTGCACCCCGCAACGGTGTCCTTCAGAGTGGAGAAGCGGAGTCGAAGCGACCGCAATCTCTGTCCCATGTCTTCTGTCGCAACGCAGGTGCTCGGATCGCTAAAGGCTATGCAAGTGTAGCCGCATCATGAGATTGGCCTGCATTGGATATCCACTTTTGTGGCGTACCGAAATCAGATGGCCGCAGAAACCGCCCGTCTGCCCTGGGCGCCCACATAGGTCGCCTGACTCGAAACCGAGACCGCCTCGGAAAGGATCATTTATGAAGATTCGACTGGCTTTCTTGCCCGTGTTGCTGACCCTCACCTTTGCTCTGCCCGCGGCGGCACAGTTTAGTGTGCTCTACAACTTTTGCTCCGTCCCGGTTTCGACACCTTACCCAGGCTGCGCCGACGGCGCTGGTCCCAATGGAGGCGTGATCCTCGACCCATCGGGCAACCTCTACGGCACAACCGAAGACGACGGGGCCAACTACCAAGGTATCGTTTTCAAACTCGACCCCAGCGGCAACGAGACCGTTCTTTACAACTTTTGCTCCGTTGCCAACTGCGCGGACGGAGGCACCCCCCTTGCCGCCCTCATCCGGGACGCGCCCGGCAACCTCTATGGCACCACGGTCAATGGCGGGGCAAACCTCGCAGGCACCGTCTTCAAACTGGATATCAGCAACAATGAGACCGTCCTCCACAGCTTTGCCTCAACCTCCGGGGACGGAGCGACCCCGGATGCTGGCCTTTTTCAGGACGCGACCGGCAATCTCTATGGCACCACAGAAAGCAACGGCGAGGACGGTGGAGGCAACCTCTTCATGGTCGACCCATCCGATAATTACTCGGTCCTTTACAACTTCTGCTGTTCCACCAACAACTACGCGGATGGAGATAGTCCTCGAGCAGCACCCATCCGGGACGCTGCAGGTAATCTTTATGGAACCACACTTGCGGGCGGCGCAAGCGGCGGAGGCACCGTCGTCAAGCTCGACCCAGCCGGTAATTACACCGTCCTCTATAACTTCTGCTCACTCCCAGGCTGCGCGGACGGGAATTCTCCGAATGCCGCCCTGATCCGGGACGCGGCAGGCGATCTCTATGGCGTCGCAGGGGGAGGAGGGGCAAACTCTTTGGGGACCGTCTTCAAGCTCGACCCAGCCGGTAACTTCTCGGTCCTCCACACTTTCGGCTCGCTTCCTAATAACGCGGACGGTGCGTATCCGCTTTACGCACTCCTCCGGGACGCAGCCGGCAGTCTCTATGGCACCGCGGGGGGAGGCGGCGCCAACGGCGCTGGCACCGTCTTCAAGATCGACCCAGCAGGTAATTTCTCGGTCCTCTACAACTTCTGCTCCCTCGCCAATTGTGCGGACGGAACGTATCCGGATGCGGCCCTTATTCAGGACGCGGTCGGCAATCTCTTTGGCACCGCAGGGGGAGGCGGGACACACAACGGCGGCACTGTCTTCAAGATCGCCGGCGCGGCCGCAGCCATACCCGAGGGGGGCGGCACCACGCCTGTAGTGATCAATTGGCCCTCGCCAGCGGCCATCACCTACGGCACGCCGCTTTCCGCGGCGCAGCTTGATGCTTCCACGGACATATCGGGTACCTTCGTATATTCTCCGGCACTGGGAACCGTGTTGCCTGCCGGAACGCAAACGCTTTCGGTGACGTTTTATCCGGTGAACACGACCTTCTACGCCACCATGGCAGCGACCGTCCAACTGGTTGTCAACAAGGCGGTGCTGACGGTGCAGGGGAATGCGGTTCCCATGACCTACGGGAATGACGTGGTGCCAAATGTGAACAATCAGTACGCGATAACGGGATACGTGAACGGCGACACATTAGGGGTAGTAATGGGAAAGCCCACGGTGACACCGGGGTGGGGCCCGGAGCCAGATGTGGGTCAATATCCATTAAGAATCGGAATGGGCACATTGAACGCGGCCAACTACAGCTTCAACCTGGTGGATGGACAAATAGTCGTGTTTGCGGCTGATATTTATATCAAGCCGAACGGGGCGACGATGAAGTACGGATCGGGAAGCCTGCCAAAGTTTGGGTATGTCGTGACCGGGCTCAAGTATGGACAAACGAAGAGTGTATTGAGCGCGGAACCCCAGATTACGACTACGGCGACCGCGCAATCCCATGTGGCGAGTTATCCGATTAAGGCGGGCGGGCCCGCCATCACCGCGAAGAACTACAACGTGTACGCAGGTCTGAATGGAATACTGGTCATCACTCCGGCGACGCTTACGGCGAGGGCCAATAACCTTGGCGCTGTTTATAACCAGGCCCTGCCAAACCTTACTTACACTGTGACCGGCCTGGTGAACGGAGATTTGAGCGGTGTGGTTGTGGGCACGGCAATATTGTCCACCCCGGCAATGTCGGGCTCCCCGGTGGGGACTTATCCGATCACCTTCGCTGTGGCGGCGCTTTCTGCGGGGAATGACTATAACGTCACGTATGCTGACGGAAATCTGACGGTGAGGCCGCAATAGGCATTTTCGGACAATGGATGACTGGCCTTTCCAGACAGTCACAACCCAGACGAGGTGCAAAATGGAGCATGCGGCTGAGCGGATACAAGGCTGGGGAATTCAATGCAGGACATGCTTTGAACCCATCCTCCTTGGAACAAGGCTAGACCCGCGCTTTGCGGGCTTCTTCGCATTCCTGAAGCCAGGGTCCTTCCACTGCGCCCATGCCCATACGCACAACTACGATTCCGACGATCTCTACTTTTTCGATTCTTCCTCGGAAACCCCGGCCACCGAAGCTGAGATCCTGAAGAATCGCGCAAACTATAAGTTGCTTTTCTCGACGGAATTAGCAGGTCCCGTTGATCCCTGCCCGATTCTCCAGTAACCCGCCGAGCGCCCTGCCCGCAGCATCGCCAGCGGAAGCCCCGCAAATCTGAAAGACCATGGATAAACCAAGCCAAGCTACACGCGGACCTGCGGCATCCATTGCGCTCGCATAACCGGGAAACGCGCTGAGGGTTGCGGTTGAGCCCCACCGTTAAGGGGAAACGTTGGGGCTCAATCGCTTTTCTAAAAATGTCGAAGTAGTTGATAAGCAACTCTAATAGCAAGCTTCTGCACGGAGGGGAAGGCTTCACCCAGACCAAAGCGCAAACCGAGTCTGCGTGAATTGATGCAAGCAAAGCAATCGCGCGGAAGAGCGTGATGTAAATTCGTACTACCCGCGTCAACGGGAGCTGCACGGGCTTGTTCGATGTTACTTGGAGGCATAGTACCGGAAGGACTATTGCGCATCTATAAAAATCGCCACAAAGGCAGCGTCATAAGTAACGCTAGGCAGCGTTGAGGTAACACGATTCCTGGCACGGCTTCGGCGAAGTGCCAGCGGGGCCCCGGTGCATATAGGAAAATCAACCTCCAAAGCCGAAGCACTCTCGCACCCGTCAAGCTGAGAGTCGCACCGGGGGAAGACTACCACCGTGCATGGCAGCAAGATGGTCAAAATTGCACACTTTGCGTGATTTTCTGGCGGGAAGAATCTCACTGAGCGAAGCACGAAAAGGCGGGAAAGCGTCGCCCTGGTCAGTCCTGGATCTTCGGTAACCTGGAAGTAACCCGCCCAGCGCTCAGCCCGCAGCGCCGCCCTGCCGCTCAGGGGCCAGCGGAAGGCCCGCAAATCTAAAAGACCATAGATAAACCGAGCCAAGCTCCACAAGATGCTCGGCGCGCCCTTTCTGGATGGGATCGTTTTTGTCGGCGGCGTCACGCTCGGACTCCCTATCACAGACGAAGCCGCCGCGCCCAGACGGCGCAGAACCTGCTAGCGGAACCGCGCTTCCTCGATGTGTTGCCGGGATTCGTTCTGGATGACGAACGCGTCCCTTCGATCAAGGACCGGCTTGCGGCAATCGGCTCTGGTGCAGATTGAATCTCCAAATCACGCACAAAAACTCATCGCGCATTGAATATGGGCAATATTATGGGCGACTCTCCGACGCTTAACGTATAACTCATTGATTATAAAAGCGATAAACTTACTTTCGGTAGCCGTTAGCGCTACCATTCAAGATCCGTAAAAGCCCGCTCGATGAGCGGGCTTTGCATTTGCCGCAGAAATGTATTTGCCGCCGTTGGATTCCATGGCGGAGCACCGTTCCGCTGCGCGCTCGCATCAACCGGAAGAATAGCTTGCAAATATATCTTAAAGATATATGACATCGCACTGGCTGCGCGAAGGGCATGGCCGGCTGCCGGGATCGTTGTCAAACATGAGAGCCGGGGCGCTCGTGGTATTCCAGACGCTCAATTTTGGCCCGCATCCAGCAGTGACATCTGGACGCCCGGTCCGATGCAAGGGCGGAGAAAAAGCGCGGCCAGAATAATCCGGGAGAAAACGCCTCTCGTCCTGAAGGAAAGAGGTGCGGTCGCGTCAAATTGCCCCAGAAACGATTTCCAGGGGGTGGGTGATCATTTCCGCTGCCATTTTCGGAACGTCTCTCGCAAGTCTGGAGTTCTTGGGGAGCCTTTTCGGCCTTCGGATCGAGTCCCACAAGAGAAGAAGACCTGCGCCTTGGCGGGAATGGCGAAGCGCTCAGTCAGCTCAACGCCTGCTTCCATGGGAAGAATCTTCTTCAGAAACGCCTCCGTTGGCTCGCCTCCACAAAGCCTTGCTGGACGTTGCGTGGATGCGCTCGCGGCTCGCCGACCAGGCAATCGAGAGGACTATTCGACCAATTCTCTTTTCGCGGCGCTTCCCGGCGATCTTTCGCCGGATCAATTTAAATCCACTACCGTATTCATTACAAATGCTTTGACAGGCAATCGACAGTCCGCATCCCGACGATTCGAGGCTTGACATCCGAGTATAAAATGGCCATGATAATAACCATGACCAGGATATTTATCACGGCCATAAGATAACAATGCCTCCAGCCAAACCTCCATCCCGCACCCATTCCGCTCCGCCCGATTCCGTAGCACGGCTCCTGGATACCCTGCGGCAGAATGGCTGGCATGTCTCTACTGGCCCCCGCATTGGCCATCGCGTAGCCGACCTCGCCCTCTCCAAAGACGGCATTCACCACATCGCCATTCTCAAAAGCGTCCCAGAAGGCCGTCGCGACCGCATGGTTCCAGCGCTCGCGCAGGCCCTTCTGGAAGCCTGCGCCATTGTCAAGGCCTCCCCGATCCCCGCCGAACCACTGGCTGTGGTCTTCGCCCCGTGCATCGTCCCTGCCGTCTTAACCCATCTCGAAAAGTTCCTGGCCGACAATGCCCCCGGTGTGACCGCTGCTTTTCTGGATCGCGAGGGTCTGGTCCAGTTTCGCGGCCCAGACCTGGAATCTGGCTTCGATGCTTTCAACCGCTCGCCCGCTCGGCGTCCACGCTCCCGGAAGATCGCTTTGCCGGAATCCGGGCAGTTGTTCAGTGACCTGAATCAGTGGATGCTCAAGGTCCTCCTCGCACCGGAGATCCGCGCCGAGATGCTGTCGGCTCCGCGCGGGGATTTCAGAAATGCCTCCGAATTTGCCAAGGCCGCCCATGTTTCTTTGATGAGCGCCTTCCGCTTTCTCCGCCAGATGCGCAGCGAGGGATTTCTCGACGAGGAAGATGAAGTCTTCAGGGTCATCCGGCGCGAAGAATTGATGCGCCGCTGGCAGGCTGTCTACCTCCGCTCGGTCGCCGATCTCCCCATGCGCTGGATCGAGCGCGGCACGACCGCTCACCGGCTTGGGGAAGCGCTCCACTTTCTGCGCTCCTCTGGCGGCCCGCGCTGTTGCCTGGGCCTGTTCGCGGCGGCCAATGCGCTGGGCCAGGGCTTTCAGCACGACCTGACACCCCATCTATATGTGGAGAAGCTGGACGCCGCTCTGGTCCGGAGCATCGGCCTTTCCACGGAGGGTGCCGAGCACCAACCCGATCTCCTGCTCCGCGTCCCGCTCTATCGCGAATCGGTCTTCCGGGGTGCGGTCGAGCGCCAGTCTCTGCCCGTCTCCGACATTCTGCAGGTGTGGCTGGATGCATCGCTGCTGCCCGCGCGCGGGAAGGCCGAAGCCGAAGAGCTGCGCATGCGGGTGCTGACTCCGCTCTTTCAGGAGGCGTTCCTCTAATCCTTCTCCGGAAATTCTGTTGCGCAAGATAATTTTGCTCAATCGATTGAGCCCTTCCCTCTCCGTGCCCGCATCCACTATTCTGTTCACGTTTATAAGGGAGACACTGTGTTGACTCGCCGTCGTTTTGCTGCTCTTTCCGCCACCGTTGCTGGCGCTGCTTTGGTTCGTCCGTCCACGTTGCAAGCCGCTCCCACCCGTTCAGGGCTGGAGTTCGGCGTTCAGCTCTACGAGGTCCGCAACCAGATTCAGGACCTGCCTGCCACTTTGCGCGCTATCCACGACATTGGCTACGCCAGCGTCGAGACCTACCCCATCGTCTACAACCGTCCGGCCGGGGAGTTGAAGTCGCTGATCCACGAATGCGGCCTGAAGGCCACCAGCGGGCACTTCGACTACGACACGCTTGAGGCGCACGTGGACTACGCCGCCGAACTTGGCCTTCACTACATGGTCTGCCCCTGGATTCCCAAGCCTCTGCAAGACTCGCTCGACGGCTTCCACACGGCCGCGGCGCACTTCAATAAGGTGGCCGACCAGGTTCGGAAGGCCGGCCTGACCTTCGCGTTTCATCCCCATAATTACGAGTACAAGAAGTACCCCGGCGGCCGCGGCTGGGAGATCCTGATGGCCGAGCTCGATCCCGCAATCAAGCTTGAGCTCGACGTGTACTGGGCGGTGGAGGGCGGCGAGAACCCGCTGGAACTGATGCGCCGCAATCGGAGCCGCATGGCCCTGTTGCACATCAAGGACCGCAAGCCGGTGGAGGGTTTCACCTTCGCGCCCGATGAGAAGGCCGCGCATTTCACCGAGCCCGGCCTGGGCACCATCGACTGGAAGACGATTCTCGGCGAGGCGCGCAAGATCGGCGTTACCGAGTTCTACATGGATCAGGACGGATGCGACGGCCCTGTTCTTGATAGCCTGCGCATCAGTTGGAAGTATCTTTCCCAGCTTACGGTCTGAAATCGTGCGTGCCGGGTCAAGCGAACCGGATGATTCCAGATAGCTCAACCGAATGGGATCGGTTTCGTCTATAGTTGCGGGGGTGTGCGAATTGTTGAACGCCAAACAAACTATGACCAGCCGATCCTTTTGCCTTATTGCCCTGTCGTCGCTGTTTTTCCTCGGTGTGCCGGCCTCGGGTGGAGCGCAGTCCGCCGGCCAGACCGCTGACAAGCCGGAGGCCCAGCCCGCCTCCGACAAGCCCGTGATGACCCTGCACGTGCAGGCCCGCGAAGTGCTGTTGCCGGTCACCATACGGGACAAGAAGGGCGCGCTTGTCACCTCACTCAAGATCGGCGACTTCACGCTGACCGAGGATGGCCGCGCGCAAACCATCAAGAGCCTGACCCGCGACACCACCCTTCCATTCCGTCTCGGTCTTCTGGTGGACACCAGCCGCAGCATGAGTGGCGTCCTCGATGCGGAGCGCAAGGCTGCCGGCAAGTTTGTGGACCAGATGCTCCCGGCCGATCCCCACTCCGGCCCCGACGCTCAGGCCGGCAAGGCCTTTCTCATTCACTTCGATCGCGAGGTTGAGCTGCTGCAGGACTTCACGGCGTCGCGCGACAAGCTGCATCACGAACTGGACGAAATGGGCCCTAGCAGCCGGTCGCAGAGTGACAGCCGCCAGGGCCCCGAGACCAGCGGCGATGACCGCGGCGGCTACGGCGGAGGCCAAAGCGGAAGTGGCAGCCAAGGCGGAAGCCGGCGCGGCGGTACGCAACTGTACGACGCCATCTTTCTCTCCTCGGATGAGCTGATGAAATCCATAGACGGCCGAAAGGCGCTCGTGGTGCTGAGTGACGGCGTGGACCGCGGCAGCAAGGAGACCCTCAACGACGCCATCGATGCGGCCGATCATGCCGGTCTGGCCATTTATGCCCTATATTTCAAGGGCGAGCAGGAGCGTAGCGAGAGCGGATTCCCCGGCGGCGGGGGCGGTCGCCATGGCGGAATGGGCGGCGGTGGCTATCCCGGTGGAGGTGGTGGCTATCCTGGCGGAGGGGGCGGCCGGCGCGGCGGCGGCTCCGAGCAGCCTGCGGTTGACGGCAAGAAGATCATGGAGAAGATCGCTTCGCGCACCGGCGGCCGCTTCTTCGAGGTCAAAAAGAAGGAGAATCTCGAAGAGGATTACGCCCAGATCGCCGAGGAGTTGCGCGGGCAATATCTGCTCACCTATACCCCCGACGTGGTGGACAAGGAAGGCGGGTACCACAAAATCGCCCTCAAGGCCAGCAAAGACGACTGGACAGTATCGACCCGCGAAGGCTACTACGCGCCCGAGGAGAAGTGATCGGGCGCTGTCTGATTCAGTCCTTGAAGAGTGCTGCTTGCATCTCACCCTTGCCCCAAAGAAGCAAACGCCGCTTCCCTTCGTCTTCCCTCTGGGCAGGCATTCGACGCCGCAACGCTTCGCTTGGAATGGCATGCGAAAGTGGAGCACCCTGATCCCGAATCGAGTTGCGAATCAGCCCGTCTTGTCGTGGCGGGTGTACATACCGCCGCCTGATGGAGTATTCTGACCTCTAATCCATGATCTTCTCCCGCGATTACATTGGCTATTTAGCCCGCCGTACCGTCAAGCACCTCATCGACGCCAAGATGATCACTTCCAGCGACATGAAAGTGGTCGAAGCACGCGTAGCTGGGGGGCTCATCGAAGAGCTTGCCCTTGAAGACCGCATCAACGAAGAAGTACGCGTGATTCTCGACGCCTACTCGGATGAGATGCGCAAGTCCGGCGCTCAATACGCAGAAATGTTCAAGAAGGTCAAGACTGAACTGGCCAAGAAATACAAGGCGGTGCTATGAGGATCAGCCGTGACAAGTTGAACAAGCTGGCCCACACCGTGGCGGACACTCTGGCGGAAATTGACCAGGTGGGTTTTCTCGAAGACCGCAATACCATTCGCCAGGAGTCCCGCAAAGCTCTGGAGGACTTGCTCGAAGCGGAAGCCAAGATCGACGCGGCTGCCCGCCAGAAGATCGCTTCGCAGCGCAAGATCATTCCCGAAGGCTCGCAGGAGTGGGAAATTCTGTACCGGAAGTACTACAACGACGAAGTGCGCAAGCTCGGAATCTAACGGGATTTCCATAGAGACTATTGGGTGAATGGCTTCCGAGGCAGTTTGTCGGCCAGGACAATCGCATCTCAAATTGCAATCATGAACCGCAGTAGCTTTGAAAGGGCACGGCTTTAGCCGTGCCGCAAGAGTCCGCAAAATCGACGGGGCTTTAGCCACTCGTGGACGTATGCCGCTGCGTTCTAAGACCATCCCTCGGGGGCTGAAGCCCTAATCTTTCTCTTTCGCCTGCCTCGGCACGGCTAAAGCCGTGCCCTTTCAAGACATCATCGTCCGGCAACTTGAAGTGCGATTGCCCTGGGCTGTCGATCCTTGACGGTTGCGCCAGCCCAACGGATACAGCATAATTGTGAAACAACAATCGTCCCCAGGAGCAATTCTCAATTAGCTGCCAGCATGCGCATGGGGAGTAGAAGCAAATGAATTATTTGCAAAGTATTTTATTTAAACCCAGGAGTAAACCAAATGCACAATCTTCTGATTGGCTTTGCATCGTTCGCAATGGTCATCATCCCCGTAGCGCTCGCCGTCTTATTCGGCGAAGAGCCTCGGGACGAGAGCTAACCAGCGATTCAAGACAGCAGCGTGCGCCTTTTGCCATCCACCTGGAGATGTGATTCATGGTTGACTTTCTCATCGGTCTGGCTTTTGTCGCGATGGTGATGATTCCAGCAATCGTAGCCTCGTTGCATCGGGGAAGCTCGGACGACGGGGAAGTTTGAATTTCATTGACCGAGGCATGGCAAGGGCCGGGCGCACATTCGTGCGCTCCGCCTGCGAGGAGGCGGCTGACCTCCGAAAAGGATTCCTTCCCGCTTTTGCAGATCCGAAGCCTTTTACGGCACATCTAATCTGCCAGATGGTTGACCCGGTAGTATTAGGCTCGTATCGTTAGAGGGTGATGATGAAAATTTCAGCGAACACATGGCGAATCGGAGCAGCGGCGGCCATTATTGTTGGCACGATCGTATGGCTGGCCTACACCGGCTACGGTGCCAACAAGAGCTATTACGTGACCATCGCCGAACTCGGCGGTATGGGCGACAAGGCGTACAAGAGCCAGCTGCGTGTCGAGGGCTTTGTGCAGCCGGGCTCAATTGAGCACAGCGGCCCCCACGTCACCTTTGTGATGAATGAATTTGAGAGCCACTCGCCGAAAGCCGCAACGGGCCGCACGTTGCGCGTTGTTTACAAAGGCTCCGAGCCCCCGCCGGATACATTCAAGGACGATTCGCAGGCACTGGCCGAGGGGTCCTACGGTCGCGACGGGGTATTGCATGCCTCGGTACTGCAGGCGAAGTGTGCCAGCAAATACGCCCCGGCTCAGCCGGACGGGACGAAGCCCAGCGCTCCCCCGGCCAAGGCGGAGGCATCCGGTCCGGGAGTTCATGCTCCCAATCCAGCCGTCTCGAACTGATCGCATGCCCGAAAACGCCTCGGAAACCTCAGCAATCGCTCCGGCAACGCTCTGCGCGCGTGTAGATCGTGTCTCCAAGCTTTTTGGCTCGTTTGCGGCGCTGCGCCAGGTTTCGGTTGACCTGGAGCTGGGCCGCTGCTACGTGCTGCTGGGCGAAAACGGGGCCGGCAAGTCCACCCTGTTGCGCGTGCTGGCTGGCCTGCTGCGCCCCACCCACGGCACGGTCGAGGTGTTTGGCTCGCTTGAGCCACATGATGCCCGCGACCGGATCGGCTACATGAGCCATGCTCCCATGCTCTACGACGAGCTGACAGGAGCGGAAAACCTGCGCTACTTCGCCAGTCTCTATCGGGAGAGGCAATGCCTCAGCCCGGCCGAAGTTCTGCGCCAGGTTGGACTGGATCCGGAACTGAAGCGCACCCTCAGCCAGTACTCGCAGGGAATGCGCCAGCGCACCTCGCTGGCACGAGTGCTGCTGCCCAGCCCTGAACTGCTGTTGCTGGATGAACCTTTCTCGAATATGGATGTGGAGTCCGCTCATCAGATGGTCGAACTGCTGGCCGGCTTCCGCCATGGCAGCCGGGCTATTGTATTGACTACTCACCAACGCGAACTCGCCGCGCCCATCGCCGACTGGGTGCTTACGCTCAAGGCTGGGCGCGTGGAGAGCTTCGAACCGGGGAGCCCGACCTTATGAAGACCAATGGAACGCGGTTTCTGGAAGCTCTTGGAGTTAAGTTCGAGATTCGCGAGTACGAAGTGGATCCCGACGATCTGACGGCAATTACTGTTGCCGAAAAGATCGGTATGCCGGTGGAGCAGGTTTTCAAGACGCTGCTGGTTACCGGCGGCCCTAACGTGTTTCGATTCTGTGTCATTCCGGGCGATGCAGAGGTTGACTTCAAGAAGCTGGCTCGCGCCGCGGGATTGCGCAAGGCCGAGATGGTTCCGCTCAAGGATGTGCAGCCACTGACCGGGTATATCCGCGGCGGCGTCTCCATCTTCGGAGCCCGCAAGGCGTACCCTGTTTTCGTTGACGAGACCATCCATCTTTTCGACCGGATCAGCGTGTCGGCCGGCGCCCGAGGAGCCCAGGTGATTCTGTCGCCGGAGGATTACCTTCGCGCGGCCCAGGCGCTTGAGGTCGAGGTCCAGAAGGCCGACCTGGTGAAGGATGCTCCCAGATCAGCGGCGCAGGAGGTACGTCTCTGATGCCCCGCGCCTTATGGAGCCATCTGGTCAAGGATCTGCGTATCGAGTGGCGATCGTTCGACGCCATCATCTCCATGCTCTTCTTCTCCGGGCTGGTGGTGGTGCTGTTTTCCATCGCCTTCGATCCGCGCGGGGAATTCGCCCAGCGGATTGCGGGGGGCGTGCTTTGCGTGGCCACCATGTTCGCTTCCGTCAGTGCGTTGAATCAGGCCTGGGCGCGTGAGATCCGCCACCAGGTGATCGACGCGCAGCGCATGGCGCCGTCGCCGGGAGCGGAGCTGTACCTGGCCAAGGTGCTGGCCAATTTCCTCTTTGTCAGCATTGTCCAGGTGGTTCTTGCGCCGTTCTTTTTCGTCTTCTATAACCTGCGCATCGAGGGGCAGGCGTGGATGCTGGCGCTGGTGCTGCCATTGGGAACCTGGGCGCTGGTGGCCAACGGAACCTTTTTTGCCGCGCTGGCCATCCGCACCCGCAATCGCGAGCTTCTGCTGTCTCTGATTCTTTTTCCCATCTTCATTCCGGCGCTGCTGGCCATGGTTCAGGCCACCACCGGAATCCTGACCGGGGAATTCGATCCGATGCTGTGGATCAAGCTGCTGCTCGGTTACGACGTCATTTTCATAACCGCCAGCCTGATGCTTTTCGACGTGATTTTCCACGCCGAATAGGATGAATAACGGAGATTGACAAATTGTCTGCTTTGGGGGGAATATAGCTGAGTCTCAGGCGGCATCGCCCCTCATGAAAAGCGGGTAGATTGCGAAGAGCCCCGGAACCAGAATTCAGGATCCGGGGCTCTTTGCTGTCAGTGAAGAGACCGGCCCGCTGTTTCCGTCGTAAACTGTATGGGTTACACCGGATTCCCCTCTATGAAAAAGATTGCCATTGGCCTTTACGCCGTTCTCACCGTCCTCCTGATGGTCTGGGGCTATTACCAGGCCATTTACGTTGCACCCGAAGACGCTCTGCAGGGCGAGATCTTCCGCGTCATCTTCTACCACGTGCCCTCGTTTGCAGCGGCGTTCACTTTCTTTTCGATCAGCTTTCTTGGCTCCATCGGATTCCTGTCTTTTCGCCGCAGCCGCCCGGATTGGGCGCAAATCGCCGATGCGTGGGCGTTGGCGGGCGCTGAGGTGGGCGTCGTCTTTTGCACCGTTGGTCTCACCACCGGCCCACTTTGGGGCCGTCGCGCTTGGGGCATCTGGTGGACATGGGACGCGCGGTTGACCACCACGCTCGTTCTCTGGCTCATTTACGTCAGCTACCTGCTGCTGCGGCGCTTTGCAGCCGGCCCGCAGATGCAGACCCTGGCCGCCGTACTGGGCATCTTCGGCGCGCTCGACGTACCCATCGTTTACATGGCAAATCGGTGGTGGCGCACCCAGCACCCGGCGCCGGTATTCGGCGGCGGCGAAGGCTCGGGCATGGCTCCGGCCATGGTCTCGGTGCTGATGTGGAACATGCTCGCCTGGATGGCGTGGGGCGTCTTTATCCTCGGCATCCGCTTTGCTGTCGAACGCAAGCAGCAGAAGATTGACGCCGCTGAACAGCAGCGATCCCTGAACGCCACTTTCTGAACGGCTCAACCGCTTCCTTTCAGCAGGGAAGTCCGAGGACATCATGGAAACAAAAGCAATTCTCGATCACCAGTTTCTTGTCGCCGCCTACTGTGTCACCTGGGCAATCCAATTGGGCTACCTGGCCTGGCTGGGATTCAAGTGGCGCGCGCAAAAGCGAGCCGCAGCCGATTCCAGCCGCGGTTCCCGCTAGAGCCTGTTATGAACTTTCCCACGAGCGCCGCTGGGAGCCAATTTCTCTCGGTTCAAGGAGCGCGGAGCGACGAATATGGAGTATCTTCGAGCGACAAGTGACGACGAAACGGGGGAAATTGGCCCCAGCCCTTTGGGTTGCGGACGAAAATCGGGCCATACTTCGTTGTCCCCCTCGACTGTGGTCCCGCCATAGCCTTCGGATTCCGCCTCGTCTGGCCCGATTTTCGTCCGCAACGACGCCCGCGCGAAAGTTCATAACAGGCTCTAAGGCCCCTCTGAATTCTTGGCCTTCCTGGTGCCGCATTCTCTCTGGGGCTGAAGCACTCCGATTTTCGTTGGCAATGCCCGGCCAGGCAGAAGCTTTTCCGCTTGCAGCGCGGCTAAAGCAGTTCTACAATTGATCCACCCCCCGGAACCACTCATCTAAAGCGGTTTTTCCTCGTCGGGGTTCCGGCGGACAGGTATTCGTCCGTGGGGTGGAAGTAATAGCTACCTTTTGAATAACTACAATGGACACGTGAATTGTGAAACCGCTCTAAATCTGTCCCCTTTCAATACACCGGCTTCATCAAAAGTTCCATAGAACGACGCACCTTCTTACTTATTCGAGACGGACCACGAATCTTTGTGGCCTTGTGACATTGCGGCATTTGCATGTTTGCCCGTCCGATGGCTGTACCACTTAAGTGGTAAGGCCATCCCACTTCTATCCCCTCACCTGACACAAAGTCGTATTTCAATTCAATCCATGCCCGGAGATCATTCTCTTGTGGCCAGCGAGAGTCGGGCTGCACAAGGAGTAGGAATCATGCATGACCTTTTGATTGCCCTTGCATTTATCGCAATCGTACTTGCCCCTGCCATTGTGGCTGCCCAATCAGGCTCCGAAGCGGACGAGGCAGATTAGCAAACGGTAGAGGCCAAGCAGAAGCATAAGGGCAGCAGGTATAAACCTGCTGCCCTTTTCCTTTGCTTCGGAGAACCTTCCTGTCGAAGCCAATTCCCGGCAACAAATTGCCGTTCGCCGTCCGAGCCGTTAGACTTGGGGGTTGAGGGGCGAATCATGTTGATTGTCATGAAAGCGCAGGCCACGCCGGAACAGATTCAGGCTGTGTGCGACCACATTGAACAGCTGGGCTTCCGTGCCCATCCGCTTCCCGGCGCGCAGCGCACCGCCATCGGTATTACCGGCAACAAGGGCGAGGTGGATCGCGGCAACCTGGAAGCGCTCTCCGGAGTCGCCGAAGTCATCCGTGTCTCCAAGCCCTACAAGCTGGCCAGCCGGGACGTGAAGGAAGAGGATACTGTTATCCGCTTCGCCGGTACCGACGCGGTGATCGGCGGCGGCAATGTTGCCGTGGTGGCCGGTCCCTGCTCGATAGAAAGCCGCGAGCAGGCCTTTGAGATTGCCGAGCAGGTGGCGAAAGCGGGAGCGCAATTCTTCCGCGGCGGCGCCTACAAGCCTCGCAGTTCGCCTTATGCATTTCAGGGACTGGGCCTGGAAGCCCTCCAGATCATGTCCGATATTCGCGATCAGTTTGGCCTTCGCATCATCACCGAAGCGATCGACAACCATTCGCTTGAGCTGGTCACGGAGTGGGCCGATGTTGTCCAGATTGGCGCGCGGAACATGCAGAACTTCGCCTTGCTGAAGCTGGCCGGCCGGCAAAGGAAGCCGGTTCTGCTCAAACGCGGCCTTTCCGCCACCTTGGATGAGTTCCTCATGGCTGCGGAATACGTGATGAGCGAAGGAAACTACCAGGTCATCCTGTGCGAGCGCGGAGTGCGCACCTTTACCGACCACACCCGCAACACGCTCGACCTGAGCATCATCCCCGCCGTGCAGCGGGTCAGCCACCTGCCGATCCTGGTGGATCCGAGCCACGGCACCGGCAAGCGCGATAGCGTATTGCCCATGGCCCGCGCCGGGATCGCCGCTGGGGCCGATGGCGTGATGGTCGAAGTGCATAACCATCCGGAAAAGGCTCTTTCCGACGGGCCGCAGTCCATTTACCCGGAGCAGTTTGCCCGCATGATGGACGAGTTGCAACAGATCGCCCCGGTCGTGGGCCGCCATGTTTCTCGTGGCATCCATGCGGAAACAGCGACGGCCTAAAGGTGTTCCAGAGTCCAGAGCAGTTCCAGTCTTCAGAGCGGTTCCAGAATTTGCAACCTGGGAGAAGCAGACCGGCCGCGGCACCCCTTCCGTTCCTTGCGGCCCACATCTGCGCGGGGACGGGCAAACGAAACCGTTCAAACGGCAGCCTTCGATTTTTCGGATTGATCGCATGAATCTGCGGCACGTTTTACCTGCAAGTCTTTCGGTGTTCACCCTGCTCGCACTTTCGCTTACGGCATGCAGGACGCACGACTTTCCCCAGTACCCGAGCAACTACCGGGAGTACGCCTACGTCACCAATCGGGGCAGCGGCACCGTGTCGGTCTTCGACGTGGTGAATCTGCGCCTGGACCGGGAAGTCGCGGTCGGGCAGAATCCTGTGGCAGTGGCAGCAAGTCCCACCCGCAATGAGGCCTACGTTGTGAATGAAGGCCCGGACGGCGGCCAGGGCTCTCTCACCATCCTGAATGCCGAGAACAATACGGTGGTGGGTTCGATACTTCTGCACGCGAAACCGCTTTCGATTGAGCTCGACCAAGCGGGGGATGTGGCCTATGTGGCCAATTCCGGCTCCAACACCGTCTCGGTGCTGGACCTGAAGGCTCGCCGCGAGGTAGCCCAGATCGGTACCGGCGAGGAACCGGTCTTTACGCGCCTTACCCCGGATGGGAAGACTTTGGTGGTGGCCAACCGCGCCGGGAACTCGGTCACCATCGTCGACGCAGCAGCCAGAACGGTTCGCGCGGCCTTCGCGGGATGCCCTGGAGCCTCGCATGTCGTGATTCTTCCCGATTCGTCCAAGGCATTTGCGGCATGCTCGGCAGGCCACCAGATCCTGTCCGTCGCCTTGGCTCGTCCCGCAGGACACCCGTCACCCGGGGACCAGGCCCGCCCGGACCGTGTGGAGGCCTTGCTCGACGTGGGTCGCGGGCCCGTGCAACTGGCCCTGAAGCCGGATGGCGGCGAATTGTTCTCGCTCAATTCCCTTTCCGATTCCATCTCCGAGGTGATCACCGGCACCAACGACGTGGGGGGGGCCTACATCATGGGCGCCAACCCGGTTTGCGGCCTGGTAACATCGGATAACTCGCTGCTCTATGTGGGTAACCTCCACTCCCAGGAAGTTACCGTCTACGCCATCGACGACGGCCGGCGGCGCGGTTCGATTCACGTGGGCGACGGGCCTTCGGCGCTGGCGTTTTCCACTGCCGGACACCTGATGTTTGTCGTGGACGCGCATTCCGGAGATGTGGCCGTGGTGCGGACTGCCTCGCGATCGCTGTTCACCATTCTGCCGGCCGGGCGCAATCCGAGCGCAATTGCGGTGAAGGCATTCAAGCTACTGTAAGTGTCACTATTCGGATAGACGAACGGCTCCGCGTAAGTTTTCTCCGCGGAGCCGCTTTTCTTGATACTCGCCGAGAGTTAGGATGCGATAACTTTCAGCGAGCTTTTCTTGCTCTCAACTCCCCGCCGCGCCACGCTGAATTGCGCGCCGGCAAACATGATAAGCCCGGAAACATAGGCCCAGAAGATGACCCCGACGGAGACATAGAAAGGCCCATAGATCGCACCCAGATCCATGTGGGGAAGGATGAGTGCAAAGATGTAGCGAGCCCCCAGCCAGATCGTTCCTGTCACTACCGCGGTACGCATGATCGGGGCCGGCGCCACCTTGCGGTTGGGCAAAAGCCAGTAGACGGCGAAGAAGAAGGCGATCGAAGCGAGGCCGGTGGTGAATGCCAGCACCAGATAGCTGACACCGCCGCTGAAGTCTATGCCCAATAGCTTCAAGCCGTGCGGCAGAATAAAGTCTTCCGTCCATCTGAAACCGGCATTCACCAATACACAACTCATTCCCAGCAGAACCATCAGCGTCGCCAGGCCGAGGGCCACCACCTGATTCGCCAGATAGTTGCGGCTCTTGACAACACCCCAGGCCTGGTTCAAAGCCACTTCCAGAGGAAGGAAGATGCCGGTACAGGCGACCAGAATCATGAGCAGCGAAAAAAACTGCACGTGATGCGGAGTGTGCGCAGCTACTGTTTCCGTCCAGAAGTTCTGATCCTTTAGCGCCGCGGGCAGGAAATCCTTCGCGATGTCGTTCACCACGTTGTTCACGGTTATGATCATGGCTTTGGAGTGAAAGATGGTTCGCGAAAGCGTGTAGAGCATGAAGATAAACGGGATGAACGAAAGGATTGCGTTGGCCGCCACGCTGAAGGCAAAGGTGTGCACTTCGCTGTCGAGCAGGTATTTGACCAGCGCCGTTCCCTCCTTGCGCCAGAGATACCATTTGGAGTGGGCGACCGCCTCCACCTTGCTGACTGCACTCGCCTTGGTCTCCGCGCTCGCGTTGGCGCCAGCGCTCGCCACTGCTTCGCGAACGGCGGCCCCAGCCTGCAGGTCAGCCTGCACCTCTGTGCTTGTACCGGTATTCAATACTTCGGACACTTCCGTTCTCCCTTGGGATTCTCCGTCTGTGGCCTCGGGCGGCGACCGCCCGCGCAAGACTGCGCTTCCCGCATCCTACTATCCGGGTCCTGCCCGGTGATACAAGCTTATTGCAACTTCCCTTCCGAGTGAGTGCGAAGCGCTCGCATGTACAAGAGATTCAACGCCCTTGCGAAGAGTCTGCCGGTCCGGGCACATGCGTTTCCTTCCCTATTCGGGCATCGGATTCCGTAGCGGAACGAAATTTCGTGGTCCCATCCTTTTCGGTAATTTACAGCTAGATACTACTTCATCAACACGTAGTTTTCTCTTGCAACGAAATGCGAATCCTGACATAACTTGATCACGGCGCGCAGCAAGCGCCCGGGTCAACAATGCACGGCTGTTCGCATGGGATATGTTGTTATCGGGTAGGGACCAAGTCAGGTAGATCGTGCCGCTCGCGTTGCGCGCGAACCCAGGGTCAATCAATGGCTCGGCGCACATCTGAAGACCTAGCCCCGGCAACCGCAACTCCGTGAAGCAGTCATAACACCTGGCTGGGGCAGGGACTTACCTGTCTGCGTGGCCGAATGCAAGGAGGAAGTCTGTGAAAGAGCATGGCGTGGTCAAGTGGTTCAACGGAGCCAAGGGATTTGGGTTTATCCAGCGCTCGAGCGGCGAAGATGTATTCGTCCATTTTTCCGCGATTCAGCAGGGCGGGTATAGGGTACTCAACGAAGGCGATCAAGTTGAGTTTATCTGCCAAAAGGGCCCCAAGGGGCTAAGCGCCCTGGAAGTAACTCGGGCTTCTTGACATCGAAGTTATGCGGTTTTTTGTGATCGGAGGCGGCCTTCTGCAAGGAGGCCGCTTTCCTTTGCTGGGCGTACCCCGCCGCGCTGTACCTCGCCGCGTTGTACTCCGTCGCTGTCCAACCGATGAGTTAGCTATGCGGCGCTTCCGGGCTCGTTCCGCGAAGCTTTTGCAGTGCCCATCGCACCGCTTTACGCAAGCCATCTTCTTCCGCGTCCTGGTGGTCCTCCAGCCATGCAAGCCAATTCCTCTGACCGCTGTTGCCTATGGCGATCGCCACATTGCGCAGCATGCCTCTGAATCCGGCCCTGCGCACCGGCGAGCCATTGAACCTGCGCTCGAACTCTGCTTCGTCCATGGATGCGAGACCTTCGAGAGCCGGATTCACCAGTTCCGCGCGCGTTTCCAGTTCAGCGTCCGCGCCGATCGGGGCCTTGCGGTTCCAGGGACAAACATCCTGGCAGATATCGCAACCGAAGACCTGGCGGCCCATCCCGGCCATCAGATCGTCGGCAATAACGCCCTTGTGCTCAATCGTCAGATAGGAGATGCAGCGCCTGGCGTCCATCTGGTAAGGCGCGATCAAGGCTCCGGTAGGGCAGGCCTCCAGGCAACGGCGGCAACTGCCGCAGCGGTCCGGGACTTGCGCGGTCGGGAGTTGCGCGCTCAGCGGACCTTTTTCGAGTTCGAGGGAGGTCAGCAGCACGGCCAGAAATCCATACGACCCCAGCTTGGGGTGAATCAGGCAGGTGTTCTTGCCCGTCCAGCCGAGTCCTGCGGCGACGGCCAGGGAGCGTTCCACCACCGGGCCGGTATCCACAAAGGCCCGCGCCGTGAACGCTTCCCTGGCAATATCTGGAAGCTCCCGGCGTATCCGCGCCTCCAGCGCCTTCAAGCGCTTCAACAAGACCTTGTGATAGTCGCTGGGCCGGCGGCCTAGCTGCAGATCGTTGCGGCTCGACCATGCATAGCGGGCAATCCAGCCCGCGCCTGCGGGAGCAGGATCGGTGGAGCGCGGCTGATCCGTGTGATAACTCGCGAAACAGACAATCGCCGAGCGCGCCCATGGAAACGGGGTCCGCACGCGCGCTCGAAGCAGTTGACCGTCCTCGGCCGTGCGCTCCAGGTAGCCCATCTTGCCGGCTTTGCCCGCCGCAATCCACTCGTTGAAGCGCGCAGCATCGCGCGCTTCCGCCGCATGGGGAAGAGAGACAATCCCTGCGTCGCTGAAGCCGGCCTCCAGCGCCCATGCGCGCACCTGCCCGGGAGTCAGTCCGATGCTTTGACCCGGCTGCGGTTTTGTATCTTCGATTTGTCGCGCATGGCTAGGCTTTAGCAAACTCTTCTCCGTTACTCCCGCAGCCTTGCCCACGAGGTGGGACATGCCCAAGAGTACAGCAATCCGTCTTCTGGAAGTTCGTGGCCTGCTGTATCCTTGACGTGTTTCCAGACCGGCTGTTTTTCATAGTGGAATTCGGAGGAAGGCAACCGGCGATAAGAATTCCGATTCCCCTATTTGGCCAGTGTTTTTGACACCAGTGTTTTTGACACCAGTGTTTTTGACAGTTATATGGAGAAGCTTCTCATGAGTACGCCGCGTTCGCTGTTTGCCCTTCGAATGATTCCGCTGCTGGGTTGCATACTCCTTTCCGGTGCCGCTGCCGCGCAAACCACTTCTGCCAACGAGTGGACCTGGATGGGCGGAAGCGATACAGTCGGCAGCAGCGGGCTGATCCCCGGAGTTTACGGAACCCAGGGAGCAGCCGCACCCGGAAACATGCCCGGCAGCCGCGTGGATGCGGTGAGCTGGACCGACGGCAGCGGACGCTTTTGGCTTTTTGGCGGCCTTTACCCCACCACTCCTCTGCAATACCTCAACGATCTTTGGATGTTCAATCCGACAACCAGCGAATGGACCTGGATGGGCGGAAGCAGCAACGCGAGTTGCACCGCGACCGTTGGATGCGGCGCATCCGGCGTCTATGGCACGCTGCAATCGCCCGCTGCAGCCAATATGCCCGGGGGACGCGAAGAAGCCATGAGTTGGACCGACAATCAAGGGAATTTCTGGCTTTACGGGGGCGATGGTTTTGATTCGATCGGGCAACTGGGCGTGCTCAACGATCTTTGGGAGTTTAACCCGACAACCGGCCAGTGGACTTGGATGGGCGGTAACAACACTGTACCCGGCAATGGATACGGCCGCGGAGGCGTCTATGGCACGCAAGGTGTCTTTGCCGCTGCAAACAACCCTGGAGCTCTCATGATGGCCAATGTGTGGATCGACCGCAGCGGCAATGCCTGGCTCTTTGGAGGCTGGGGCAGCGACGCCGATGGTTTGAATGGTTTGCCCAACAATCTCTGGGAACTCCGTCCATCCACAAACGAGTGGGCATGGATGGGCGGCAACAGCACCTTTGGCAGCGCGAATCCCTGGTATATTCCCAGCCTCTACGGAACCCTGGCAACACCCGCGCCCGGCAACACCCCCGGCAGCCGCTGGCAGGCGGCCAGTTGGACCGACAGCAACGGCAATCTGTGGCTATTCGGTGGCCAGGGCTATGACTCCAAGGGCAATTCGGGATATTTGAATGAACTTTGGGAGTTCAATACATCCACAAGCGAATGGGCGTGGATGGGCGGCAGCCAGATATTGAATTGCACGCAATACGGGCAGGGATATTGCGACCAGCCAGGGGTCTACGGAACTTTGGGAACGGCGGCCAGCGGAAATCTTCCGGGAAGCCGGGCGGGCGGCAACTACTGGACCGACAGCGGCGGCCGTTTCTGGCTCTTTGGCGGGTACGGCTTCGACGCCAAAGGAGTGTGGTCCTCGCTGAACGACCTTTGGGAATTCAATCCATCCACAAAGGAATGGGCATGGATGGGAGGTGACAGTGCCGGGAATGGAGGCGGCATCTATGGCGCCCTTGGGGTTCCGTCGCCTGGGAACCTTCCCGGAGGCCGGCATGGAGCGTCGGGATGGACGGACAGCGTCGGCAATTTCTGGCTCTTTGCGGGTAATGCGCTGGATGCCAACGATATGATTGGCCTTCCCAACGACTTGTGGGTCTATGAGCCGTCCAACACCACCAACCTGCCCGCGCCGGGATTCACTGTAAGCGGCACGGCCGTCACCGTTACGGCAGGCGCCACTACCGGGAACATTTCGACCATTACCCTTACGCCTTTGGGCGGCTTTACCGGCAGTGTCGCGCTGACAGCGGCGATCACCTCCAGCCCGGCGGGCGCAGCGTCCATTCCGAATCTGAACTTTGGGGCGACGACTCCGGTGCCCACCGCCGGGGTGGTGGGAACCGCATCGCTGACCATTTTGACCACGGCGGGCCAAGGGCCAGTCTGCATTTCCGCCACTCAGACGCCGGGCGGAGGTCCCTGGTATGTGGGAGGCGGGGCGGTTCTGGCCTGCATGCTGCTGCTCGGAATCCCGGCGCAGAGGCGCGACTGGAGGGCGATGCTGGGGTTTGCGTTCCTTTCGCTGACTCTCGCGGCCGGCGCAGTATCGTGCGGAGGAGGCGGAGGAACTGAAAAAGCGTGTGGTACCGCCATCGTTGCCGGCACCACCCCAGGCGCCTACGTCATCACCGTGACTGCGACCTCCGGCACGATCGCGCAAACCGGGACAGTGGCGCTCACCGTGCAATAAGCTCTGAAAACTGCACTCTCCAACGGGCCGGTTCGCTCTTTCCGCGAGCCGGCCCTTTTGGCTTTTGGGGTTGGACAAATTGGTGGATCGCCAGATCTTACCTGAGGGACGATCAAGCGCGCTTGCGTTATTCACCTTGACGGATGAGTTCATTTGCGGGGATGCGAGATCGGCAAGAGCGTTTGGGTTCTCCGGCGCATCGCGAATCTCGAAGCTCGAAGGGAACGCCGCGCCCGCTATTCGCGTACAGAGGATCAGCATGTTCAGAAACGAACGGTCTAAAACGAATCCGAACAGCCGCAGCTGACCGCGTCAACACGCAGGCGTTTCGACCCCTCGTATTTTCAACATCTTCCCCGCATGGGCTTTGGCCGGTCGATTGCAATACATAGGGCAATCTCCAGGATCGGCTTCGCTGAGGAGCCGGAATGGAGATCAAAGATCCCCAGGAGGTATTGGTATGGAAAACGCGATCTTCAATTCAAGCGAAGGACTTACGGTGACTTGGAGCCAGTTCAACGAGTTGGTGCGGGGCCAGGACCGGAACCTGCTGGAGACTGTGGGACCGCTGGTGCGGCTGCAGGACATCGCCCTGGACCTCAGCGGAGTGGAGCGGATCGACGCCGCGGGCATCTCCGCGCTCATCTCGCTCTACGCGAGCGCGGGCGCGGCGGGGCACAGATTCAGTGTGTCGAACCCCACTGCGCGGGTAGCGCATATCCTGGCGCTGGTGGGATTGGAGCGGATTCTCGTATCCCACAATGCGGTTCGGGAATCGCATTCCGAATTATTAATGGACCGCACCGCGGCGTGAGCGGGAAGAACTGTACCCAATTTTCATCTCAAGACCGGCTTGCGTCCCAAAATGCGGAGATTCTCACTAGTGAATACAACTCCACTCCTTTGGCAAGTGGATCGTCTGTGACCGTGAACACAGGCAACTATAAGGCTGTGGCGATATTTCTTCTTGCGCATAATGAATGCCGCGAGATAAAGTCCGTTGTCTGGATGAAGGACACGCGCTCAGCCCGCTCAATTACTTTTCTGGTCAACTGAGCCCACCTGCCGCCATCCATATGAAGGGGCCGGAACGTCGCGGAATCCCAGGGTCCTCTGTGACCGTTCTTGGTCGCTGGGGTGGGAAATCTTACATACGGAGGCTTCACCCATGACGCAGGGCGTGGTGGATCAGGCGCTTGCCGGAAAAGCAAGCACAACAGAAACTCCTACCAAGTATGTCTATTTCTTTGGAGGCGGCTCCGCAGACGGTAATGGCCGCATGAAGGATACGTTGGGCGGCAAAGGTGCCGGCCTGGCGGAGATGACCAACGCGGGACTCCCAGTACCTCCGGGATTCACCATTCAAACCGAAGCCTGCCGCGAATACATGCGCGGTGCTGTCAGCCCCCAGATGGATCACGAGATGCACGAAGCCCTCGAGCGGCTGGAGCGTCTGCAGGGTCAGAAGCTGGGCGCGGGCGACAACCCCCTTCTGGTTTCAGTTCGTTCGGGCGCAAAGTTCAGCATGCCCGGCATGATGGACACCATTCTTAATCTTGGTCTGAATGACCAGGCTGTCGAAGCACTTGCCAAGCTCAGCGGCAATCCGCGCTTTGCATACGATTCATATCGTCGCCTGATTCAAATGTTCGGCGACGTCGTTCTGGATATCCACAAGCACAAGTTTGAAGTGATCTTCGACGCGGTCAAGGAGCGCGAGGGCGTCAAGTTCGATTATGAGCTGGTCCCCAAGGCTTTGCAGGAGATCATTGCCGAATACAAGAAGCTGGTGAAAAAGGAAACCCACAAGGAGTTCCCTCAGAATCCTCTGGACCAACTGGTTCAGGCGAGGGACGCCGTGTTCAGGAGCTGGCAGAATGACCGCGCCAAGACCTATCGCCGCATCAATCGCATTGATGACTGGCTGGGTACCGCGGTCAACGTGCAGGCCATGGTGTTTGGCAACCTCGGCGAGAACTCCGGCACGGGCGTGGGCTTTACCCGCAATCCCGCTACCGGCGAGCGCGTCTTCTTCGGCGAGTACCTGATGAACGCACAGGGCGAGGACGTGGTTTCCGGCGTGCGCACCCCGATGCCGATCAGCGAACTCGAAAAGGCGATGCCGCAGGTGTATGACAATCTGCGCGCCATTACCTGGAAGATGGAAAAGCACTACCGCGACATGCAGGATTTCGAGTTCACCATCCAGGATGGCAAGCTCTATATGCTGCAGACCCGCAACGGCAAGCGCACCGGCATGGCCGCGGTTCGCGTGGCCATCGACATGGTTCGCGAAGGCCTCATCACGCAGGAAGAAGCGGTCTTCCGCGTAGAGCCGAACCAGCTGTATGACTTCCTGGTCCCCCGTCTGGATGAGAAGGGCTCGGTTGTCAACGTGTTGGCCACTGGCCTGCCGGCATCGCCCGGCGCGGCTGTCGGGCAGATCGTGTTTACAGCGGAAGCAGCGGTCAAGGCTCATGATGCCGGCACCTACGACGTCATCATCCTGGTCCGCGGCGAAACCACGCCGGAAGACATCGCCGGCATGGAAGTTGCAAGCGGCATTCTGACCTCGCGCGGCGGCATGACTTCTCACGCTGCTGTTGTGACCCGCGGCATGGGTAAATGCTGCGTGGCCGGCGCCGGCGACATTCAAGTCGACGAGAAGGCCAAGGAACTCCGCGTCAAGGGCAAGACCTTCAAGGAAGGCGACTGGATCTCGCTGGACGGCACCACCGGCCGCGTGATCGAAGGCAGACTGAAGACCTTGGCTGCACAGCCGGACGATCCGGATCTGGTGAAGTTCATGAGCTGGGTCGACCCGGTTCGGCGTCTGCATGTTCATGCCAACGCCGATATTCCGCGCGACGCCAAGCAGGCCCGCCTGTTTGGAGCCGAGGGTATCGGCCTCTGCCGCACCGAGCATATGTTCTTTGCGGAAGATCGCATCGACTTCATGCGCACCATGATTCTGGCCGACAACGAAGCCGACCGCCGCGATGCATTGAAGAAGCTTCTTCCCATGCAACGGGCCGACTTTGTGGGTCTGCTGGAGTCCATGGACGGCCTGCCGGTAACCATCCGCCTGCTCGACCCGCCGCTGCACGAGTTCCTGCCCAAGCGCGAGGATCTGCTGGTTGACATCGCCCGTCTGGAAGAGACCAAGCCCCGCTCGCCGAAGCTGAAGGACCTGCGCAAACTGCTGGCGCGCGTCAACGACCTGCACGAAATGAACCCCATGCTCGGCCTTCGTGGCTGCCGCCTGGGCATCGCTTATCCCGAAATCACCGAGATGCAGGCGACGGCCATTCTGGAGGCCGCGGTCTACATCAAGAAGAACGGCGGCGATCCGCATCTTGAAATCATGGTTCCGCTGATCTCCTCCATCGAGGAAATGCGCAACCAGACGGCAATTATCCGCTCGATCGCCGAAAAAGTATTCAAAGACAAGGGCATGAGCGTGGATTACATGGTGGGCACCATGATCGAACTGCCAAGGGCTGCCTTGACTGCCGATCAGATTGCCGAAGAGGCTGAGTTCTTCAGCTTCGGCACCAACGATCTCACTCAAACCACTTACGGCATTTCGCGCGACGACATCAACCAGTTCCTTCCGGCTTACATGAAGCATGGAATCTTCAAGCAGGACCCGTTTGCCACCCTCGATCAGGCTGGCGTGGGAACCCTAGTGAAGATGGCGACAGCCAAGGGACGCAACACCCGGCCCAACTTGAAGGTTGGCATCTGCGGCGAGCATGGCGGCGATCCTGAAACCGTCAAGTTCTGCCACAAGATCGGCCTCAACTACGTCTCCTGCTCGCCTTACCGTTTGCTGACAGCGCGTCTGGCAGCGGCGCAGGCGGCTCTCGAAGAGCGGATAACGGGCACGGTTCACACCACCAGCTAACGCTGGCCTAACCGCACCACCGCGAAGGGCGCAACCATCTGGCTGCGCCCTTTGTGCGTTCAGAGGGCGCCGCGACATTTGTACCGACAGCTTAATACTTACCCAGCAGAGACTCTGCAATAATGGGTCCACTTTGCACGAAGAAAGAAACGCACGATGAAATCCATACATGGCTATTTTCTGATAGCAGTTGCCGTTCTGTGCCTCCCGTTGCCTGCATTCTGCGCGAAAGATCCATTTGCCGTCGACAAGGCGAACACGGTGCAAGTGGACGTTGCGAAACTACTGAACGACCGGGTTATCTTCACCGCGCAGGATGGGAAACTGCAGCCCGCTCTGCACGCGGTGGATTCGGGCGACCAGTCGGTGCTGATCACCGAAGGGGCAGCCGTGCTGGCGCAGTCGGGTACGCTGACGGCGCTACCCAATAACGATCTCTTTGCCGCCGACAAACGCCATCCAGCGGTGAAGCTGCATTATGCGCAGCCGGACGGCGGGCCGCAGGTGCACCGCACGACGGCGCGGACGGAAGCTTATGAAGTGGCGCTGACCGGCCAGCGGTTCCGGCAGTTGCAGCTCTTCTTCATCGGCGCGCAGGGCGAGACGCCGTTGATGGTCCATATCTATTACAAGCAAGGCAAAGTGGGCGAGCGCACCACCACGGTGCCCGACTTTTACTTTCTGCCCAAGGTGGAAGATCCGCGCTGGTTCGTGCTGACCGGCGACCTTGGCAAAGTGAATCTGGCGGGCAAGATGACCGAAGCGACGCACCACTATTTGCACGGATTCGACCTGAACCCCGACCCGACGCGCGGCATTTTGAAGATCGAGATCACCAAGCAGGACTCCGGCTCGGTGCTCAACTTCTTCGGCGCTACGGGGCAGGTAGCCGAGGTATCGGAGCACAAGAGTACGCATCGTCGCGCACGGTAGACGGAGGTGAATGCGGGCGGGCTTCGGAGTTTGGAACTGCAGCGAAACCAGAGGTTGGTGCGCCCATGTGAAGCGCACCGCACTTCACGCCCCAGCATCAAGTTTGTTACCTCAATGCCATGCCCACGCAGGTTACAGTAGCCCCATGCGCGTTTGCACACTGCTTTTCCTCGCCGCCTCTTTCGCCGCCGCCCAAACGCCGCTCCACCAGCGCCTTGCCGATATTGCCGGTGCGGCGCAGGGCAAGGTCTACGTCTCCTGCTCGCTGCCGGGCGTGAAGCTCGATTGCGATCTCGCGCCCCACGGCCACCCGCCGATGCAGTCCACCTTCAAGTTCCCGCTCGGCCTCGCCGTGCTGCATCAAGTGGAACTCGGAAGACTGCACCTCGATCAGCCAGTGCGTTTCCTCAAGTCCGACCGGTACCCCACCTTCAGTCCCTTGCAGGATGAGTTGCCCGAGGCGGAAGTCGATGTCCCCTTGAACAAGCTCATTAAGCTGATGGCCAGTGAATCCGACAACATCGCGGCGAACATTCTGCTTCGCCTTATCGGCGGGCCGGATGTCCTGCAGCAGTATCTCGACTCGCTCGGCCTGAGCGCCATTCATCAGCAGGACAGCGAGCAGACGCTGCATGGCGACCAGAAGCTGCAATACCGCGACTACGCGGAGCCTGCCGCCATGGTCGCGCTGCTTCGCTTGTTCGCTGACCACTCGCCGCTCAGCGCCGATCACACAGTGCTCCTCAACGGCTGGATGCTCGAATCCACAAGCAGCCCGAACCGCATCAAGGGACTGCTTCCCCCCGGCACACCTGTTGCCCACAAGACCGGCTCCTCCGGTGTTGAGTGGGGCATGATTCCCGCCACCAACGACGTTGGGCTCATCACTCTTCCCGATGGGCGTCGGCTCGCATTGGCCGTCTTCGTCACGGACGCCCATGCCGATCAGGAAACCTGTGAGCATGTCATCGCGGCCATCGCCAGGGAAATCTACAACGAGGCTCTTTCCAGGCGGAAGTAGTCTTTCCAGCGAACCGACAAAATCTGAGAGCATCACACCGAGGCGGGTGGCCCTGGCGTCGGAGTTCAATTCCAACGAGGGTGCCCCCGGTCCCTCGCATTTGGGGACCGGGGATGACTCAAAAAATCGGCCGTGAAAGATCATTCCCGCAAAGTCGTCTTCCCGGCAGTCTTTCGTGATTTTCAGGTTCCGGTTGGATGACCGGCAGACCGGACACGATCTTGGTTTTCGTCTTTCCCTTGCTCTCGGGCCGCGTCTCAAGCTGGGATCGTGTACGGTTGGGCGGCCAACCGCCCCGAACGCGGAACTCACGCGACCACAACGAGTAGCTGACGAATTCCGCTTCCATCTGACTCGTGTATTTATAATCGGCATCACAACTGACAGCGCGAGAGGACACTATGACACCATATAACTCGTTTAGCATTTTGGATGATTCCTCTTCTGCGCAGAATGGGAATCTAAAATGTGCTGTAATCATACCCGTAGGCCCTGGCCACGAGACTCTTGTTGGTACAGCTCAAGCTTCGGTTGCGGTCGCATTTAGTACAAGTCGAGGTCCCTTCACTCATGTGATAGTTGTTCCCATGCCAGATTTGGCCGGTGAATATGGTCGGTCTCGGCGCCGCAACGATGGAATCGATTATGCCCTAGCCAACGATCTAGATTGGATATTTTTTCTTGACGCAGATGACGTTATGGCGCCACACACATTTGCGGCTGCTTCCTCATATATTCAGGACTACGACGCAATCTTCGGCATGATAGCCGAGTCTAGGTTAGATACGCCCGGGCAGATGAAAATAAGGGAAAATCAACTCGGTCCGACTACAAGCATCCACGATATCTTGCAGCACGATCCCTTTTTAACTCTTCAGATGGGCCACTTCGTCAGGACAAAAGCCGCAGCCGAAATCCGATTCGACACAAGCCTGGATGCAGGTGAAGATTTCAAATACTATCTGGAACTTTGGAGTCGGTATCGTTGTGCAAAGATCAATCACGTTTTATTCATCAATCGTCGTGGGTCTCATTCAACCGGCCCGCGATCTGCTGATGGAGGAGCATGGCGAAATGTAGTAACCCGCTTAATATCGGAATTTAATTCTCACCACACAGCTGAATCGAAATAGCGTGTTTTTTCGGCAGGTTTCGAGCTGTCCTCAACCAGAAGACGAAAGCAGTTCCCTTCCCAAACGTGACTATTCTTTCCCGACCCCCCGAAACTGGCGGGTGGCCCCGGTCTCGGGGTTCAATTCCAACGAGGGTGCCCCCTGTCCCTCGCAATTTGGGGACCGGGGATGACTCAAAAAATCGGCCGTGCCCGGCGTTCCCTACTCGCCGTTCTCGCCTTCCTTGTACATATATTTAATGGTCGATTTGTAGATCAGAGACCTTTCGCGGCCGCGCACCTTGATGCAGTACCGGTCGTACCATTCGATCCATCCGTGAATCTCCTCCCCATGCTCCATTACGATCACCATCGGCGTCTGCGCCTGGATCTGCTTCTGCAGGTAAAAGAGTTCAGCCTGGTGCTTCGTGTCCTCAAGGTCAAGCGCGTGCGCGGTCAAACTGATCCGGTTGAATCCAGGAGACTTTTGCTTGCTGCGCGGGTACAGCCCTGCGCCGGCAAGACCCTGCCCCCCCATCGGGCGGCTCTGGTTTGGAACTCCGGGCGGGAACGCGGAACCGCTCATCGTTGCTCTCCTTCACTGTCTCAGTCTCAGAATTTCTGTCCTGAACTCTTTCCCCTGTTTCGGTCCTACTCAAGGGAAAGTGGACATATCGAATAGAACGCAAGCGGAACAACGGTTGCTTGGAAGAAAGTTTCGCGCAAACGCAAAAGCTGAAAGCTCGCTTCCCGAACTGCAACAGGCCTCTCCTGTTCCCAAATCCGGGTGGAACTCACAAGAGCCGGAAATGCTGACCGCACTTTGGATTTCTACCGTAGAAGTCGTCCTGGAGCCCCTCGAATTCCTGGGGGGAAACTTTGCTATGGCCTATGTGGTTGAAGATGCCCCGCGCCGAAGGCGGGTTGCTTTCCCCTTCGACTGCCTGGCACGGGCGCCTGATTGGCCTACCGTTTCTTGGCTTAATACCGGCTGATACTGGCCGTCATGGCGTCCAGTGAAATCGAACGCAGCAAGTTTCGCCGCATCCCTTGTTCCACGGCGCTCAGGGCATGGGACGCACCGTCGATCCAGTCCACCGTCAGTCCGTGGGCCATTCGCTTCAGTTCCGGCTCAATGTCCAGGTTGCGGATCAACTGCGGCGTTCCCGCCAGCATCAGCAGCAGATCCTCGATCAGGCTGCCCAGGGCGCGCAGTAGCCCGATAGTCTTCTCCTGGCCATCGGCGCCCGCACGGTAGGTCTCGGTCGCACGAAACAGCGCCGAGTAGTCCGGCTCGCTCAGCGCGGTCCGCAGCAGCAGCAGCGCGTCCTGCCGGTTGGCGAAGTAGCCGCCCAGTTCAATCGTCAATGCGCGGCCCACCGCACCCTCGGACAGGCGCGCCGCCAAGGCGCGGTCCTTTGCATTCAGTTCCGGACGCCGCGCGGCCAGCAGGGCTTCCAGATCCGCAGCCGGCCACGCGCCCAGGCGGTGCAGAATCGTGCGCGAGCGGATGGTGGGAAGAAGTTCCTGTGGATTCTCGGTCAGCAGAATCAGCGAGGTCCCCTCGGGAGGCTCTTCCAACACCTTCAGCAGGCTGTTGGCCGCCTCCTTCATGAACGCCGACGAGGTGAAGATGTAAAAAGCGCGCTTGGCGTCGTTGGGCGGCCGGTAATACGCCCCATGAATCACCGCCCGCACCTGCCCCATCTTGATCATCAGCTGCGGCGGATCGGGCGGAATGATCATCACGTCCGGGTGCGTCTGGATCAGGATGCGGGTGTCTTTCTTGTCGGCATCGCGCATGTCTTCACGCGTCGCCACGGCTTCCGCTACCCGATCTTCCAGGTTGGCCGCCGCGCCGATCCGTTCGCAGTTGCGGCACACACCGCAAAAATCCGGCAGCCCGTCGCTCTCGGTCGGGCTCAGGCAGTTCACCGCCCGGGCCAGCATCAGCGCCAGCGTGTATTTGCCCGCCCCCTTGGGTCCGGCCAGCATCAGCGCCTGCGGAAAGTGCCCGGAACGCACGCTTTCCCGCAGCCTGCTCACCGTCGCCGAATTGCCGTAAAAATCCTGAAAGCCCACGCCTTGAGTTTATTCCATGAACTCCCGATGCACGGCCTCTGAAAAACATGTCAAGAACACTTGACACCGATCTCCGATTCGATGTAATGTTTACTTGTCACATTGTAAAGGAGACCAATCAATGTTCTGTTTATTCATCAATGCGGCCATGAAACGCTACTTTGTTCGCTTTGGCGTCTCTTTGCTGCTCTACGCCGTCTCTCTGGTCCTCTCGGTGCTCGCCTTTGTCCATTTTCGCCCCACCGGCGTCGTCGCTTACATCCTGGCCGTCCTGCCCGCGCTTTTCATCGTCGCGCAGATCGCTGCCTTTGCCTTGTATCTCTCCGAAGAGAAGGACGAGTTCGTGCGCAACCTGCAGATCGAGTCCATGCTCTGGGGCATTGGCGCAACCCTTTCGGCAACCACCATCTGGGGATTCCTGCAGTCGTTCGTGCATGTCCATCCGCTCGACCTCATCCTGGTTTATCCCCTGTACTGCGCCTTGTCGGGCGTCTCCTATGCCTTTGTCAACATGAGGTACAAATGAAAAACCGGCTGCGCGTCTTACGAGCGGAAAGAAACTGGTCGCAGGCCGATCTTGCCGAGCGGCTGGAAGTTTCACGCCAGTCGGTGAATGCCATCGAAACAGGCAAGTTCGATCCGAGTTTGCCATTGGCGTTCAAACTGGCGCGGCTTTTCGAATCCACCATCGAACAGATTTTCTCCGACGAATCCTGATCGATCGCTCCCGCGAGCAACGCTCGTTCACCCCGCTCACCAGCGCGGGGTGAACTTCGTGCGCCTCAATCGCGTACTTTGCTATCAAGACGGCCCTCCGCGCGTCGGATCATAGATAGGTTACATATCGCAAGTCCAGATCGAAAGGAACGTGGAATGTGTAGATTGCAGCAAGACACCAAGAACCGGCCGGATCTTCCGACCGGTGCAATGCACAAAGTCTCGGCATTCTCTCTTCAGTTTTGCCTGTCGGCGGTTCTTCTTTCCTGTTCCGCGCACCTGCCCGCGCAGGGCACTACGCAGTTTCGTTCCGATCCCGCGCATACCGGCATCTATGCAGGCGTCGCGCCCAAAAATATCTCCCATGTGCTGTGGGAATTCAAGACCGGCGGCCGCGTTTTCTCATCTCCCGTGGTGGCCGATGGCCTGGTGTTTGTGGGCAGCAACGACCATTTCCTTCATGCCATCCAGACGGCCACCGGTCATGAGCTCTGGAAGTTTGCCACCGACGCCAACGTGAACAGCACACCTGCCGTTGCGCAGGGAGTGGTCTACGTCCTCAGCCTCGATGGCAACGCCTACGCGGTGGACGAGCACACCGGAAAGCTGCTTTGGAAGTTCCGGACAGGCGGTGAGAGCCGTCTGAACCTCGCCGGAATTTACGGTCTCGCTCCTTCGCGCGAAGTGGTTCCCGATGTGTGGGATTTTCTGCTCTCCTCTCCCACTGTCGAGGGTGGCATGGTCTTCTTCGGCAGCGGAGATCGCAACGTCTATGCGCTCGACGCCCGCACCGGCAAACAGGTTTGGAAGTTTCAGGCCGGTGACGTTGTCCATTCCTCCCCGGCCGTAGCCAATGGCGTGCTTTACATCGGTTGCTGGGATGGAGTTCTCTACGCGCTCGACGAACGCACCGGCAAGCTGGCATGGAAATTCGCCACCGGTGTCGATGCGACGCACTTCATGCAGGGCATTCCCGGCTCTCCCGCGGTTTCCAGCGGAGTGGTCGTCTTCGGCAGCCGCGACAACTTCATTTACGCGCTCAACGCGATTTCGGGAGAACTCATCTGGAAGCAGGAGAACGGCGGCTCCTGGGTCATCGCGTCCCCTGCAATTCAGAACGGCATTGTCTACATTACGACTTCCGACAGCCTCAAACTGCGAGCGCTCGATCTTCGATCGGGCAAATCGCTCTTCGATCTCGGATTCAAGACCTATAGCTTCTCTTCTCCCGCGATCGCAGCCGGCCATGCGTACTTCGGAACCTTCGACGGTATTGTGCATGACGCCGATCTCGCTTCGCGCCGCATCAACTCCGAATTCCGCGTCCAGGCCTCCATCGCGCACAAGGAACTGCTCAACCCCGATGGCCACCTGAATGAGGCTGTGGTCTACGGTCCTCTGGGCCCGGACGGCAAGCCCAACAATACCATCGACGCCTCGATCATCGGCATCGACCGGCTGCTGCAGCTTGGATCGATTCTCTCCAGTCCGGCGGTCGCCGACGGAGTTGTCTATGTGGGTAGCGCGGACGGCTCGGTCTACGCGCTGAAGTAGGTGAGCCTCTTGCAAAATTGTTCTGAAGGAGCGACAAGCGTCAGGGGTGTTCTGGAAGGGCGAGAAGCGTCAGGATTGTTCTGAAGGAGCGACAAGCGTCAGGATTGTTCTGAAAGTGCTAGAAGCGTCAGGGTTGTTCTGAAGGAGCGACAAGCGTCAGCGTTGTATTGAAAGGGCGACAAGCGTCAGGGTTGTATTGAAAGGGCTAGAAGCGTCAGGGTTGTTCTGAAGGAGCGACAAGCGTCAGCGTTGTATTGAAAGGGCGAGAAGCGTCAGGGCACGACTTCAGTCGTGCCGAAAGGGCCGTAAAACGGTGTTGGGCTTTAGCCCCTGCGTCTCTTTTTTTCAGTTTTTTGCAATTCAGCAGCGGCTGAAGCCGGAGTCAGGATTGCCATTTGCGGCGCGACTGAAGTCGTGCCCTGACGCATATCGGCTATCCGAAAACAGTTTTACAAGAGGTTCAGGCGCTACTTGCTTTGCACCGTCTCCAGGGTGATCAGCCGCTCGGCCACAGCTTCCACAATCTGCTCGTGCACTTCGTCGATGCTCAGGTTGCCTTCAATCGAGACCACCCGCTGCGGTTCGCGCAAGGCGATTTCGTGGTATTTTTCCCAAACCCGGCGAAAGAAGGCGTCCTTTTCCTGCTCGAAGCGCCCTTCGTCTTCGCCGGTTTGAGCAGTCACGCGGTCGTTCCGCCTCCGCGCGCGTTCCAGAGAACTCTCCAGCGAAGGCAGAAGCAGCAGGGTCAGATCCGGTTGCAGGTTGCCGCACAGCAACCGGTGCAGATCCAGAACCACCTGCGAGCCCAACTGTCTGCCGCCTCCCTGATAAGCCTCCGTGGAGTCGGTGAAGCGGTCGCACACCACCACCTTCCCGGCTTCCAGAGCAGGCTTGATCACTTCCGCAATCGCCTGCGCGCGGTCGGCAAACATCAAAGCCATTTCGGTCATCCGATCCAGACCCAAGGACCGCGAGTCCAGCGCCAGCGTGCGGATCTGGTCGCCCAGTGCGGTCCCGCCGGGCTGCCGAGTTACAACCACCCGCGACGGCCGCCGTCCGGTTGCAAAGTCGGAAACGGTCGCGATGCTTTCCGAACTCCCCGCCGCGCGCTTGTCCGCGTCCTTCGGCGCAGCCGGAAGATGCTTTTCAAGCCACGTCGCCAACCGCTTGATTTGAGTAGTCTTACCGGATCCGTCCAGACCTTCGAGGGTGATGAATAGGCCGCGCTTCATGGGCTGAGTCTATCACCGTCGATTTATGCAGACGAAGCTCTCGACTTTATGTTACAAAAAAATGATTTTGCAGTTTACTGGGTCGCGTTCGAATGGCCCCTGGAGATAACAAAAGTGAAGCTTCGTTCCCTGCAAGTTTTGCCCTTATTCGGCCTCCTCGCCTTTGCCATGGCGTTCATCAGCCAGCTCAGCGCCCAAAACCTGACCCTCGAGGGCCAAACCGGCGGCTTCATCACTCCCACGGCTTACGTCGTGTACACCGCCAAGGGCCAATTCTTCTCTCACCCCGCGGTCGGCGTTCACTATATCAACACCGCCAAGGTCATCGGAAACATCGAGACCTACAGCTTCCTGGAAGGCTTCGCCAACCGCGCTGAAATCGGCTACACCCGCAGCGTTCACCAGACCGGCCAGGAAACTACCGGCCTCGACCTCAGCAGTCTATGGCAGTACAACGGCATGAACATCTTCAGCGGGAAGGTGGTTGCGGTCAAGGATGGACAGGGCATCGGCTGGATGCCAGGCGTCGCGGTCGGCGGCGTGTTGCGCACCAATGACCGCTTTGTCAGCGGCGCGCTCAACCAGGAGTTCACGGGAGTCCTCAAGAACTACACCAATGGCGATGCCTATGTTGCCGTCAGCAAGACCCGCCTCAAGCTCCCCGTGCCGTTCCTGGCCAACGTGGGCTGGAAAGCCACCAACGCCTCCATCTTCGGCATCGGCGGCCAGTCCACGCGCTTCAGCGGACGCTTCTTCGGTGGGCTCGGAATCCCGCTGCCCTTCTTCTTCCACACGGCGGTTGTCCCTGCTGTCGGCGCGACCCAGGAGCCTCCGTAGGTGAAGAACCTCGGCGCAATCCTGGTGTCCGGCTCGGCTCATCTGCCCACCACGCTGGATTACGCGGTGCGCGTCACTCAGAAGGAAAACCCGCATTTCGCCGCCGATATCGGCTTTGGCCATGTGGCCGGCACCATCGGCAGCACGGTTGTTCCCACCGGTCTGCCCGCGCCCTATCCGCCGTATGCGGTCTTGCCCATCAACCTGCAGGCAAACAAGGTCTTTGGGTGTGGGCTCAGCTTCCGCTACTGAACCAGTGGACGCTTCATCCCGCCGGGTCTGCCTGGGTTTTGGTCGTTGACCACACTCTGGCAGGCCCGGTGTCGTTTCCGCGCAACAGTAGCTCTCACCGGATTCTTACCGCCGGCAGCAACTTCACCGGAAACTCCGGGTTTGATTCGCTTATACTCCTGGTGCAATCGGAATTTCGATTGCGCGGGCATCGGAACGAATCGGAAAACTCAAGGAGGGATCCACCTATGTCATGGCTGCACACAAAACGCTGGCTTCTGTTTGCTCTGCTGCTGTCTCTTTTCTCTGCTCCGGCTTTTGCGCGTGTTTTCATCAGTGTCGGGTTTGCTCCGCCGATCATGCCGGTTTATGAGCAACCGCTCTGTCCGGAGCCGAATCTGATGTGGCAGCCGGGCTATTGGGCATACGGCGACGATGGATACTACTGGGTTCCCGGCGCCTGGGTTCCGGCGGCCTACCCCGGTGCGTTGTGGACCCCCGGTTACTGGGGATGGAACCAGGGCGTATACGTCTGGAACCCCGGCTACTGGGGCGACCATGTCGGCTATTACGGCGGCGTCAACTACGGCTTTGGATACTTCGGCATCGGCTTCTTCGGCGGCGTCTGGCGCGGTGGGTACTTCCAGTACAACCGTGCCGTCATGCATATCGACGAACGCTACATCCACAACGTCTATGAGGATCGCGGATACGACCGCTTTGTCGTGGCCAGAGACAGCCATGTGGCCTTCAGCGGCGGCCCGGGTGGAATTCACCACGATCCATTGCCCGAGGAGCGGATCGCCGAGCGGGATCGCCATGTGGCGCCGAGTGCCTTCCAGCAGCAGCATGAAATGGCGGCCAGAAGCGACCATGGGGCATATTTCAAGAGCAATGGCGGGCATCCCGCCACGCTGGCGGTGCAGAGGCCGATGGCCATGCGCGACGCGCCCCAGCCTTCCATGAGGCCTGGCGCGCAGTACTCCCAACCGCGTCCTGCGCCTCAGGCGCAAGCGCCCCAACCCAGGCCGTACTCAGCCCAGGCTCCGCAACCGCGTCCGGCCCCGCAGCAGCAAGCCGCTCCTAAGCAGCAAGCTGCCAAGCCCGCGGCTCAGAAGCCGGCTCCCAAGCCCAAAGCCGAGAAGGAAGAACATAAATAACCCGGTCGGAGCTGAATCCGCCAAGGCCCGCGCTTCTGTGCGGGCCTTGCTCATTCCTGTGCTGATTCGATGCCCTGGATTTCCACTTCCATCCCCCCGTATTGCGGGCTGTCGTTTTCCCGGATGGGTAGGCCACGTCGATGCGCGAGCCCCTGCTCAGGCCCAATGCGGCCGAGTGTGCGGCCTTGTCCCAGCCGATGGCGCGCGTCGAACTTGAGGACCCGGCAGGCTGGGGTCGCCCGCCTGCCAAGCAGACCCGCCCGCCAGTCTGCTTCTTGTCCAAATTGGTTTAATATCGTCAACATGCATGCACAAGGCGGGACGCTGGGCCGAACATCCGCTGAGGCCCCAGAGGGCATTCTTCTTCCCCAAAAGACCATTTCAGTTCGTCCTTTAAACACGTTGATATACGAGGCTTATCTGGCGGCAGGATTCCCCGGCTACATCTGCCAATTTCTGGGCCGCCGCTTGGATCGCGTAATCCCCCGCCAAGATCTCTTGAGCCCGAAGGTGAACCAGATTGCCGATCCGATAAACATCCCGACCGTACAAGCAGCCATCGATCGCATCGTTAAGGCCATTACCGGAAATGAACGTATCGCCCTGGTCTGCGATCACGATATGGACGGAACAGCATCGGCGGCGCTGCTCTGGACGGCCCTGGTGAAACTGTTCTCCGTTCGGCCTGAAGCGGTTTCGGTGTTCACCAGCCACCGGTTGAGTGAAGGCTATGGGATCTCGGATCCGGTCGTGGAGCGAATATTGGCCTTCCATCCTCATTTGGTCATTACGGCCGATCAAGGCAGCAGCGATGAGCCAAGAATTTCGAGCTTGAAATCGAATGCGATCGACGTGATCGTAACCGATCATCACGCGATACCCGCTTCTGGCCCTCCGCAATCTGCACTTGCCGTGGTAAATCCGGCTCGGGAAGATGCGAACTACGACCATCATGTTTGTGGCGCAGGCGTTGCGTTCCTGTTGATGGCCAAGGTGAAAACTGCCCTGGTGAAAGATGGATGGATGGCAAACGATAGGCGGATCACGGACCTTTTGGATTTTGTAGCTGTTGCGACAATAGCCGATTGCGTCTCGCTTTCTCCCTGCTCAAGCCATGCAAACCGGGCATTTATCAAGCGAGGCTTAGCTCAGATCAACACCTTGCATCGTCCCTGTTGGAGGGTTTTTGCCCAAGATCGCCAGCGAGTCATTCATGTCGAGGCCGTTTCATTCGCCCTCGCGCCGGCAATTGCTGCAGCGGGCCGGCTCGGCTGGGCCGATGTGGGCTTCCGTTTTCTCATCGCGGATACGGACGCCGAAGCCAGATCTTGCTGGGATGAACTAAAGCGTCAAAACGAAGAACGAAAGGACATAGAACGCGAATTGTGCGTTCACGCATTCGCTGAAGCTGCGTCGAGCTCCGATTCGGCGATTGTCCTCTTACTGGAAAACGGTCATGCGGGCGTGCACGGAATCACTGCCAGTCGTGTTGTGGAAGCATTCGGAAAACCATGCGCAATCTTCTGCGCTAAAACCGAGGATACCGAGTCCACGGACCCTCCTTTAGCGAGAGGATCGTTTCGTTCCATTCCAGGACTTAACATCCGCGAAGCATTGGAGGATGTGAACGCAGCTTCTCCTGACTTGCTGGTCACATTTGGGGGGCATGTAGGAGCGGCGGGGGCGACCATCAGAACTTCCGAATTCGAGCGATTCAAGCGGGAATTCATCAAGGCAGTCTGCGCAAGGAGTGCCGCAAGTGCCCACCCTGGCCCAGTCATCCTTACCGACGGTGAACTCGACATTCAAGACCACAACCTGGACGCGGTCAAGAATCTGGCCGCGCTTGGCCCATTCGGTCGAGGGTTCGATCCCCCAACATTCAGTGGAACATTTGTCATTTCCTCCATCGCCATGCTTTCTAACGGCAAGCACGCGCGCTTGTTACTGCGACGCGACGATCTGACACTCCCGGCTGTCTGGTTTAATCTCAATCGAGATTTCAGGGAAATGTTTGCGCCCGGAAATCAAATCGGAATTACATATAGGCTGCAGGAAAATGAATTTCGTGGTTCTTCCACGCTACAGGCAATCGTGCTGGCCGGCGAACCGGCCTAAGCACAGATGGACGTCGTTGCGCCTCGTTGGCCGTTAGCAGAGTGAGCTCTCTACGCTTCGCCAGACACCTCGCCGGGTCCCGCGCAAGACTCGATGCCGGGATGGATTCGCTACCTTCCGGTCGGGCTCTTCCAGCCCCTGCAACCCGGCAGTTTATCCTGGCGCGCAGCGCGTCGTTGCCTGCCCGTCTGCGACCCCGGGTTTGAGCCGCGGGAGAACCTCTGAATGTCAGCTTTTGGCTCGGCTCAGGGACTCACCGCGCATGCGCCTGGATGTGGATGGAATTCCGGCGAATGCAATTTACAGCGGGATGGAGAAATGCGATAGTGTTCCTACACACAGCTTTCCGGCGCTGCTCTGGAGCGTTCCCCATGCCGTTCCCGGCCCCGAATGGACCGCCGCTCGCTGGTGGTGGAGGTTTCTGTCATGGCCACACTTTCCCTTGACCCGCGTGTCAGCAGCCGCACCGCCGACTTTGTCGGCAGCGCCCACCGGATGCTCATCGACGGCCGCTTTGTTGGAGCTGCCTCGGGCAAGACATTTCCCGTATACAACCCTGCGACGGGCGAGGTGATCGCGCACGTGCCCGAGGCCGAAACCGAGGACGTGAACCGCGCCGTACTGGCCGCGCGGCGCGCCTTTGATGAGGGGCCGTGGCCGCGGATCTCACCCTCGGAGCGTGGGCGCATGATATGGAAGATCGCCGAACTGCTGGAAGAGCACCTGGAGGAGTTCGCCGAGTTGGAGTCGCTGGATAACGGCAAGGCGATGGCGGTGGCGCGCGTGGTCGATGTGCCGTTGGCCGTGGACCTGTTCCGTTACATGAGTGGATGGGCGACCAAGATCTCGGGCAAGACGCTGTCCCTTTCGGCGGGGAATAACTTTCACTCGTTTACGTTGCGCGAGCCGGTTGGGGTGGTGGCGCAGATCGTTCCGTGGAACTTTCCGCTGCTGATGGCGGCAATGAAGCTGGCGCCTGCGCTGGCGTGTGGATGCACGATTGTGCTGAAGCTGGCCGAGCAGACTCCGCTGACGGGGTTAAGGCTGGCGCAACTGATGGATGAGGCTGGTTTGCCGCCGGGCGTGGTGAACGTGATCACCGGATACGGCGAGGGCGCCGGCGCGCCGCTGGCCGCGCACGACCTGGTGGATAAGGTGGCGTTTACCGGTTCAACGGCAGTGGGCAAGCTGATTCTGAAGGCTGCGGCGGGCAACCTGAAGAAGGTTTCGCTGGAGCTGGGCGGGAAGTCGCCGGCGATTGTATTTGCGGATGCGAAGATCGACAGCGCAATTCAGGGAACGGCGAGCGCCATCTTCTTCAATCACGGCCAGGTCTGCTGTGCGGGTTCGCGCTTGTTTGTGCACGAAAAGGTCTTCGACGAGGTGGTGGAGGGCGTGAGCCGGGTGGCGAACGAGATCAAGCTTGCCCCGGGGATCGATCCCACCTGCCAGATGGGTCCTCTGGTGTCGGACGAGCAGTATAGGCGGGTGCTGGGATACATTGAGTCGGGCATTGCGGAGGGGGCGAAGGTCGCGGCAGGCGGCCCGGTTTCAGGCGTCGAGCGTGGTTGGTTTGTCAGGCCGACGGTGCTGACCAATACCAATCCGCGCATGAGGGTGGTGCAGGAAGAGATATTCGGGCCGGTGGTTTGCGCGACTCCGTTCTCAGACAATGACATTGACGCGATTGTCCGGCGTGCAAATGACACCATCTATGGGCTGGCGGCGAGCGTGTGGACCGAGAACCTGAGCGTGGCGCACAAGGTGGCGCGAGGGCTCCGCGCCGGGACGGTGTGGGTGAACTGCCACTATGTGTTCGACGCGTCCCTGCCGTTTGGCGGATACAAGCAGTCGGGGTGGGGCCGCGAGATGGGCGACGAGGTCCTGAATAATTACCTCGAGACCAAAGCCGTAACCATCGCGCTCTGATCCGAACGAGACGCGTTCGAGTAAATTCCGCGGTGGAGTGCAGTTATATGTTCCCTGCGGCATCCGATTATAGCGAAACCAGAGTTGGTGTATCCCGAAACCGCTACCCCAAAGTCGACGTGACCATCGGGGAGCGGCGACCTTGCACAAAACTTACCGGCCACAGGAACTCTGGTTTCGCTCTAACAGCGCCGGATCTTGAAGTCTTGTAAGCTGACTTTTGCATAAGAAGGATTTATTTGACGGACGAGCGACCGGGTATTTCTATTCGGACTCAACTGTCGTTCGTTTTTAACTTGTGAAAAATCTGCGCCATGGCTCATTGGCCCGATGCTAGGATAAAAACAATTGACAATGCGGCTAACGGACGGAGTGCACCTCGGACCCTACGAAGTGGTCAGCCTCTTAGGCGCTGGTGGCATGGGCGAGGTTTACAGCGCCCGTGACCCTCGTTTAGGCCGCGAGGTCGCGATAAAAGTAATTTCCGAAAGCTTCGCGCGCGATGGCGAGGCGGTTACGCGATTCATGCGCGAAGCCAAAGCCGTGGCTGCGCTTTCGCATCCTAACATTCTATCGATTTTCGATATCGGTACCGAAGCGGATATGGTCTATGCGGTGACCGAGCTGTTGCACGGCGAAACCCTGCACGCGCGTCTGGCCGGCGGATCGCTGCCATGGCGGAAGGCCGCTGAAATCGGAATGGCGGTCGCCGAAGGCCTGGCGGCGGCGCATGCGAAAAACATTGTGCATCGCGACCTCAAGCCTGCCAACATCTTTCTGACTGGCGACGGCCGGGTAAAGATTCTCGACTTCGGCCTGGCCCGCATTGAAGGCGAATCCGTCGCCGAAGACGATGAAACGCGCACTGCCGAGGGCAGGGTCGTTGGTTCTGTGGGTTACATGTCGCCCGAGCAGGTGCGCGGAGAGGCTGTCGGGACATCGAGCGATATATTCTCGCTCGGCTGCGTTCTCTACGAAGCGGTCTCCGGCCGCCGCGCCTTCAAAGCGCAGACTTCGGTTGAAACCTTGACGGCGATCCTGCGCGAAATGCCGCCCGACCTGGTAACCATGGGACTCGACGTGCCTATCGAATTGCAGCGTGTGATCTCCCATTGCCTGGAAAAGAGCCCGCAGGAGCGTTTTCAATCGGCGCGCGACCTTGCATTCGATTTAAAGGCCTGCGTGGGGATGGTCTCGAGCCGGATGGTATCTTCGGTGAACGCGCCCATCGTCACCAACTCGATTGCGGTGCTTCCCTTCACGGCCCTGGGTTCGGAGCCCGACGGCGCTTTCCTCAGCGAGGGCGTCACCGAGAGCATCATCAATAGCCTCGCCCAGGTCCCGCAGCTTCGCGTGACGCCGCGCAGCATCGCATTCCGCTACAAAGGCAAGGACGCCGACCCGCACGATGTGGGCCGCGAACTGAACGTCCGCGTGGTGCTGACCGGGCGCGTCATGCTGCGCGGCCAGGGCCTCATCGTGAGCACCGAGCTTCTTCACGTCGCCGAGTCGATGCAGCTTTGGGGCGAGCGGTTCAACTGCAAAGTCGAGGACATTTTCGAAGTCGAAGAGCAGGTCGCGCGCCGAATCGTCGAAAAGTTGCGCGTGAAGCTTACGGGAGAAGTGGAACAGCGCATCGTCAAGCGCTTCACCGAGAATAGCGAAGCCTATCAGTTTTATTTGAAGGGCCGCCATTACTGGACCAGGCGCAATCCCGAAGCGATGCGTCAGGCCATCGAGTTCTTTGAGCAGGCGATCGCCAAAGACGCGAGTTATGCGCTGGCTTACGCAGGCCTCTCGGATTGTTACAGCCTGTTCGCCATTTATAGCATTGCGCCTGGCCGCGAAGCATGGTCCAAAGCCCGCGCCGCCGCGGCAGCCGCAATCAGCTTCGATGCCGAATTGGCCGAAGGTTACGCCGCCATGGGATTCATTCGCGCCTTCGGAGACTGGGACTGGAGAGGCGCGGAAAGGGATATGCGCCGCGCATGCGAGCTGAACCCCGCCTTCTGGGTCGCGCCCTATTGGTACAGCATCGTTCTGTGCGCCATGAATCGCGTGCACGACGCTGAAATCCAGGTGCGCCGCGCGCGCGAACTGGAGCCGCTCTCGCCCGTGGTTCTGCACGCGGCCGCCTGGGCGGCAATCCTCGCCGGACGCCCCGAGGAAGCCATCCAGCATTGCCGCGAAGGCTTGAGCATCGACCCCACGTTTCCCCTGCTTCGCGTCTGGTTCGGATTGGCGCTGGAGACCCTCGGTCGCTACGGCGAAGCGGTCGACGAATACCGGCAGGCTGTCCGCCTATCCCCTGGGATCTCGTGGATTACAGCGTGTCTGGCCCACGCTTGCGTGAAGGCAGGACACCCCGAAGACGCGGAAAGCCTGTTGCAGGAGTTGCTGCAACCGCGGAACCGGCAACCGGTCGATAACTACGCTTTGGCGCTGGTTCATGTGGCGCGTGGAGAATACGACCGTGCCATCCGTCTGCTCGATGATTGGTGCGAGACGCGCTCCGGATTCGGCTCGGTGGTCGTATACGTCGATCCTCGAATGTCGCCCCTGCGCGCGGAACCGCGCTTCCTGAGAATCGTTGAGCGGCTCGGATTCGAAGGCTCCGGCGCACCGCCTTCCGGCGTCGTTTGAGCTTCGCCATCGCCTCATGCTGCGCGGCCGCAATCTTAGAGCGAATCCATCGTCCCTGTGTCCCGCTGGGTTCTGTGCAAGGTCGCCGCTCGCTTCACCCCACGGACGAAGACCTGTCCGTGGGGACCCCGGTCCTGATGGTCGCGTCGACTTTGGCGCAGTGCTCTCGGGATACACCAACTCTGGTTTCGCTGTAACGAGACTGCCGGATGTTTCATTTTTCGCCGGTATAGACAATCTCTAAAACCGTGCGGTCGTCTTCTGCTGTCGGTGATCCGGCAAAAGCCTCGGCTGCTTCGAGAATCGCGTCGGGGTCCGCGCCCTTGAGAATGGCTGCCTCCAGACGATCTTCTTCGAAAAACTCGCCGTTCGCGTCGCGCGTCTCGGTGATGCCGTCGGTCACCAGCAGGATGCGCGTGCCAGGCTCCAGCTGAGCGGTCGAGCTCCGATAGGTTGCGGTCGGGTCCAGCCCAACCGGCATGTTATTTTCCGATAGTCGCCACAAGCTGCCATCGTGTTCCACGATCGGTGGGATGTGCCCGCAGTTAATGTATTCGAGCGTTCCTGCCGAGCTGAGCCTGAGCAGCGACATGGTTGCGTACTTGTCGATCTCCTTGTCGCGCAGAAAGCGATTGACGATGGCGGCAATTTCGGCCAGCGGCTGGCGCGCCGCCAACTGCGAATAAATCATTCCCTGGAGTGTGGAGGCGAGGAGCGCGGCCGGAATACCCTTGCCGGAAACATCGGCCAGCACGATGGAGATTGAGCCGGAGTCGGCGGATACGTCGTAGAAATCGCCGCCTACGTCCCTGCAAGGCAGGTAGCGCGCGGAGACAGCGGCGAAGGGCAGTGTGGGCAGCTTGATGGCCATGAGGCTGCGCTGGATCTGAGCTGCGATGGCCAGTTCTTCCCGGTTGTGGCGGCCACTCTCCACGGCTACGGCCATTTGAGCATTGTCAATCAAAGCCGCCGCATCGGCGGCAATGGCCTGGAGCAGATTGTGATCGATCTCCGAAAGAGACCTGGTCGAAGTTCTGCTGTCGAGGTAGAGCACTCCCAGCAGTTCGCGCTGGCGCGAAGGCGAGGTCTCGCGCACGCAACGAAGTGCAAGGCAGATAACCGAGCGAATATTGTGCGCGACGATACTCTCTGAGCGATGCTCCGCGAGCTCCAGCGTGTCGGTGACAATGAAGTCGCTGGAGGCGCCCGTGGCCCGCGCAATCGCATGGTGCGAGATGGTGGATTTGTCGCTGAGCCGCTCGCCGCCTCTCCCGCGCCCAAGAGCAAGCTTCAATTCTCCGCTGCTCTCCCGCAGGAAGACGTAGGCGCGCTCGGCGCCCGTCAGTTGCAAGGTCGTTTCGAGAAGCGCCGTGAGAATCTGATCGAGCGTGCCGGTGGCGTTAAGCCGCCTTGCCGACTCCACGAACCAGCGGAGCTTTTCGAGCCCGGAGCTTGACGTTCCGGTATCCGGCATTTGCTCGAGAAGCTCGCGGATCGATGAGGTGGAATCGCGCTCGGGGTTGCGGAAGACCATCACCGGCCCACGCATGGAGCCGAAGTGAATCGAATCGGTTTGCTTGAGGCGATGCGAGGCCTGGAGCCGATCTCCGTTGACAAACGTGCCTTCCCTGCTGCCGCGATCGAGGATATGAAAGCCGCCGTCTTTCTCGACGATCTGCGCATGAAGGCGCGAGACGGATGGGTGAGAGATGACGAGGTCGTTATCGGACCGCCGGCCAATCGTAAACGGAGAATGCGTCAACGTGCCCTCCATCGACTTCGATCCGTCGATCAGCAAATACGATCGCAGTTCATTGTCTCCGGGCATGTTTCCAATATTACAGCGGTCCGAGATTCCCGCAAGTCCGGAAAAGGACATTCGCTAGGGCACAACGGGCGCCAGATGCTCTATCTCTTCTTCGATTGCATTGGCAGCGACGCGAGGGCTGACCTGAAGCCTATGCGGGGAAAACCTGGGCACACCCTGGGAACCATTTTGAACACGAAGGTTTTCGAAATCTCACCGGAAGTGCTCCAGCCCACCGCCGCCAGCATCGCGCCAGTGAGCATGAATGTGCGAAGATTCACCGAAGACCTTCGGAGGGCGTAATTCGATGTCAAATCTTGTATTCACGCCACGGACACTATTCTTCTTTCGCCGCATCGCTTCTGCGGTGTTCGTGTTCTGGGCCGGTTTGGTTGTGTGCCACTCGGCAGTCGCGCAGCGCGCATCCGATGTTTCTACGTCTCGTTTCGAGCAGACTCTGGATGGAACCGATTGGACGCTAGGTTCCTTCGCAATGGGCGCGGGAGAAACTGCCGGTGCGCAAAACATCGATTTCGACGACCATGCCTTCCGGCGCGTTGAAGTGCCCGGTGAAGTCCAGTTGCAGCTAGGAATCAAAGGCCAGGATCTCTTTCGGCAGAGCAATGAGATCACGAGCATCAATCGGCAGGAATGGTGGTATCGCAAGCATCTCAAAGTGCAGCGGCCGCAACATGGCAAAAGGGTGCTTTTACAATTCGATGGCGTCGATTACTTCGCCGGCGTCTGGTTGAATGGCAAGCATCTTGGCGACCACGAAGGTACCTTTGTCCCGTTCTCCTTCGATGTGACCGACACATTGCGCTACGGAGCCGACAATGTCTTAGCCATTCGCGTAACCCACCCGTGGGTTCCCAAAGACCGTGGTTTCACCGAGTATATGAACGGCAATTTCAGCATGAGCGTGTATTCGGGCACGACGACACTGAGTCACCCCCCTTATACCTTCAGCGCGAATTGGGATGGTCTGCCCGCGCACGGAAACGCTGTGTTTTCCATGGGGCTCTGGCGCAGTGTTCGTCTGGTTACGATGAACATGCTCACCTTCAGCGATCTCTATGCGCGCACGATTTCAATTCAGCCCGATGGCAGCGCGCTGTTGGAGGTTGGCGGTACGGTCGAGAATGCCGGTCAGTTCTCGTCTCAACTATCCGTTGCTCTCGACATCGCGCCGGCCAACTTCGCCGGGCCAAACTTGCCGCCAGTTAGCATCCCGGTGAACGCGGTGCCAGGCAAGACGGAGTTTCACACCCAAGTGCGCGTAGACAAGGCCCAGTTGTGGTGGACGTGGGACTCAGGAGCGCAGAACCTTTACCGGCTTACGGCGCGCGTTCTGTCGGCGTCAAAGGAAAATGCCGCAATCAAGGCGCGCGAAGCCACCGGAGGAGACACCCAGTCCATTCGCTTTGGCATTCGTACCGTGACACGCGATGCCGACATGACCTTTCGCGTGAATGGAAAGCGCATCTTCATCAAAGCGTCGTGGTTTCCTATCGAGGATTATTTCGGCTCGCGTTCCACTTGGACTTCCTACGACCGCGATCTGCGCTTGTTTCGCGATGCCAACCTCAACTTGCTCGTGAACTTTACGGTAGTTGAAAAACCCGATTTCTACGATCTCTGCGACGAGTTAGGCATTCTAATCGTGGTGGAGATGCCTTTTCCACAGTTTGGACCAGGCAACGCTCTTGCGGTCAACAGTCCAAGGCGCAAACCGTTCCTGATGGAAGCACAGAAAGAGATCGAACTAATCGTAACCGCGTTGCGCAGCCATCCTGCCATCGTCGAGTGGGCGCCGATCGCCGAATCGCACGATGCCGGTGGCGCATGGGGGTTCGACGGCGTCATCTTCGATCAATCGGGCTATCAAGCTTTCAGCGATGAGATGCGCAGCATCGTAACCCATTTGGCGCCGGGCGCCATATTTCATCCCAGCCTGTGTGATCTGGGAGAAAAGCATTTTTGGATGGCCACTGCCGGCTATCGCGGCGACTCCGGAGACTACCAGCAGCACTTCGACGCGAGCATAAACTTTGTCTCCGAGTACGGCGGAATCTCGATGTCCTCGTACGAAAAGCTGGGCAGCTATTTGACCGCGAAAGAGCAGTGGAATCCCGAGGACCATGCGCAGCCGCGCTGGTTTGGTCTTCCCATTGACATCTCGGCCTATTCCTATCTCTCCAGTTCCGAATACGACTCGCTCTACAGCATGCTCTATCGCTCGGAACACTATGTGGATCGAGACATCCGTTCTCCCCGCGATCTGGTCGATGATACGCAAACCTATCAGGCCTTTCTGTTGAAGTACGCCACGGAGGCTTATCGGCGCAAGAAATATGAGCCCATCAATGGAATTCGCTTCTGGGATTTCCTTGAGATCGGACCAGGCTTTCGTTTCGGCATCGTCGATCTGGATCGGATTCCCAAGGTAAGTTATTGGTGGATGAAGCGCGCGCAATCGCGTCTCGCGGTGAACTTTGCCTATAAAAATGCGCTCGAATCACAAGTGGCGGGGAGCAACTTGTCCATTCCGGTTTGGGTCATCAACGACCTCGATCATCCCGTCGATGCGACGATACTTTGTACGGTTTACGACCTGCATGGAAACAAAGTCTTCGGCCGAAGCTTTAATAAGGAAGTTCCGACCGACGGTAAAGCAGAGGTGGGAGCCCTTGACTGGATTCTGCCGGCGGAGGCCGGAGTTTACGTTGTACGCGCCTCGGTTACCTCTGCGCATTCTGAAGACAAAGCGGAAGACACGACCTTCGTGAAAGTGGTGCCCCGCGCTTTCGCGCACCCAATCCGCGTGCTGCTGATCGGCCAATCCACATCGACGACTCCTATTGCCGAGATGCTGCGCGGCGTAGGCGTCAAGGTGGACGTGCGGGATGAAGAGTCGGTGGGACGCTTCGACGATTTAGCGGATGGCGCGGCGTTGCATGCGAAATACGATGTGGTTTGGCTGGCAACCTTCGAGAATTTCGCAAAGGTTCTCGATCCTGCGGTGGCAAATGGAATTAAGGATGCTGTGTCGGCAGGAACAGGATTCATTCACAGTGGCGGCGAAGCCAGTTACCACGGCGGCAATGCGCGCCAGGCACTTATTGAGTTAACCGCCCTTGCCGATTTGTTGCCGGTCGCAATTCAAAACCGGGACGACCTCGTTTTTGGCGAGCACACCCTCGATGACACCCTGCAAAGCGAAGCGGGTTTGCGTGATATCCAGGCATCCGAAGGAACAAGCTGGCCGGGCCTCGCTCTTCTTCGGCATTACGGTGTCGAGGCCTTCAATCAAGTTAGTCCGCGCCCCGGAAGCCACACCTTGCTCACCGTCCATGGGGAGCCTTTGCTCGTGGATGGACAGTTCGGGAAAGGACATACGGTAAGCTTTACCGGATTCACGCCCTCCCATGCCAGGAACAATTATCTGCTCGGGCAGCAACTGATTCGCGATCCTGGCAATCGCGCTTTCTTTGAGACGTTCATTGGATTGGTGGCGCTTGCCTCTGGTCAACAACCCGTGCTTTCCTCGGAAGAGCTTCTGGATGCGAACGAAAAGCCACTCTTCCAAACGCTCAAAGAGCAGCCGGAAACCAAAATCGATGTTAGCTTTGATTTAGTCACCGGTCCGCGGACATTGCAAGTTGCCGGCACGCGCCAAATCATTCTCAAGAACGGCGCTTCCTATGCTCATTTGGTGAGGCTCCGCATGGAGTGGGACCCGAAAGGTCCTCAGCCGTATTTGACGGAGTTCAGCGATAACGCTTTTGAGATGCTGCCAGGCGAAGAGAAAACAATCGTGCTTTCGTGGCGAATGGTCGCGCCCGAGCAACATCCTTCGGGGACACTGATCGTCGATGGCGCCAATGCCACGCAAGTCCAAGTACCTTTGAACCCAATCGAGAATTCAAGGTAGCGCGGGTCATTTCTTCTACGTCGTCCATTGGCAATCAAACCCGATCGAGCGCCGTCGACATATGCTGCAAGCTGGGTGCTTTCTAGGAGAAGCTTCGAACTCGGCTATACCTTTCGATCGTTCCGCGTCTTGTGCCAAGCGCATCGCATACGTTATGCGCCGAGGATCGCCAGCAGATTGTGGTCGCATAGCTTGTAATCGCAAAGCTTGTAATCGCAAAAGGAGGGGCAAATGGAAATGCGTAAACTGGGCCGGAGTGGCCTTGAAGTCTCAGCGATCGGGCTGGGCTGCATGCGGGCAAGCGCGGGGCACGGTCCCGTTCCCGGAACCAAGCAGGAGATGATCGCGTTATTACGCGGTGCTGTGGACCGCGGAATTACTTTCTTCGACACGGCACAGGTCTACGGCCCGTTCGTGAACGAGGAACTTGTGGGTGAAGCGCTGGCTCCGGTGCGGGATCGGGTCGTGATCTCAACAAAGTTTGGATTTCAATTCGACACATCGGGTAATCCTCACCCAACCGGTTTAAACAGCCGGCCGGAATACATCGTGGAAACAGTGGAAGCCTCTCTGAAGCGTCTTCGTGTCGAGAGAATCGATCTGCTTTATCAACATCGCGTTGACCCTGAAGTACCGATCGAAGACGTGGCAGGAGCGGTCAAGGCCTTGATCGAGCAGGGAAAGGTCAGCCACTTCGGTCTTTCCGAAGCAGGCGCGCATACGATTCGCCGCGCCCACCATGTCCAACCTGTAACGGCGCTTCAAAGCGAATATTCATTGTGGTGGAGACAGCCAGAAGGAGAGATTCTTTCCACACTTGAGGAACTCGGGATCGGCCTGGTGTCCTTCAGCCCGCTGGGTAAGGGATTTTTGGCAGGTTCGGTGACCGAGCAGACCCAGTTCGATAAGGAAGACAACCGCGGCACGTTCCCTCGCTTCAGCGTCGAGGCCCGTAAGGCAAATCGCGCTTTGGTCGATGCAATCCAATCCTTCGCGGCCAGGAAGCAGGCAACCGCCGCGCAGATTGCTCTGGCCTGGGTTCTTGCACAAAGACCTTGGATTGTCCCCATTCCCGGCACGACGAAGCTTGAGCGTCTGGAAGAAAACATCGGCGCAACAATCTTGAAACTCACGCCGGAAGAGATCCATGAGCTTGATGGAATTCTGAAGAATATTCCAATCGTCGGAGACCGATACCCGGCGGAAGTTGAGCGCATGACAAATCGATAGCAACGAATGGAGCAGGAAATGAAAATCACGGGAGTTGGTTCGCAAGCGTCCACAAAAGGGGCCAGCCGACCGGTTCGCCGGCACGGTACGTGTCGATCCGTTCTTTCAGGCTCCCGACCCCGCGCTTGTTTCCGGCGCAGCCGTGACCTTCGATATACGCCTCGTGGATCCGCTCATTCGCCATCTCCCTTTTCAGTCATAGGCGGGTGATTTCACAATGGACGGCGCGATCTGCACCGGGAAATTCACTGAATTCGCGATGAAGCAGCATTTGTGCGCTTCTGCATGGAGCGCATAAGCCTTAGTCGGATCGGAAGTGGATGCGATGGTGACCTTAGGGTTGAGTTCCACTTTCGCAAATGAGCCGCTGCCGGAGTCGGTCTCTTGCATCGTTCCCGATGCCGCATCCTCATAACTCGTCACGACCACGCCATTCACCGCGCACAGATGCAGATACCACAGCATGTGACAGGAGGAGAGGCTGGCCACCAGAAGCTCTTCCGGATTGTAGCGACGCGCGTCCCCGCGAAAGGCAGGATCGCTGGAGCCTTCCACCGCCGCCTTTCCCTCTGCCTGAATCACATAGTCTCGCGCATAGCTGCGATAGTTCGTTGTCCCCTCGCCCGTGTTCCCCGTCCAATGAACCTGCACAGCATAGGAATGATCTCTCATTGTGTGTCTCCGTTTTGGGCATCGTTGTTAGTCGAAGCCGTTCGACGCGCTTCACGTTCCTCAGTCCATGCTTCCGCCACTGCCCGCGCTTCCTCGATCTTATCGACAACCAGAATGAGCCGATGCTCGTGGTCGCTATAAAGAACCTCTATGTTCACCCCCGCCTCGGCCATGCGGCGCGTCAGTTTGCCCAACTGCCCCGGTTCGTCCTGATTCAGCCGCTGGATCACCACATCGCGCTCTTCCAGAACTCGGATTCCCGCGCGCTCTCGCTCACCCGCGCAGGACGCCGCGAATTGCTCGCTCGTTTTGACATACAAATATGAAGGCCGGCAGTTGGGCAATGGACTGGCCTTGGCCGCGAATCACGATGGTCGCAAGCGGATAGTGCTTATGCGTTGCCACTATCGAAGACGAGCTTCGCGAATACTAACTCCTTTTCTGCATTTGTAATAATCGCCGTGAGACGCCCACAGGCACCGACCAGACCGGCGAAGTGGTGTTCAAGAAGGGATGGTTATACCCGGCGATGCCCCGGTCCGCTTGCCAATCCTAGATGTTCTGCACCGAAGGGATGCCATTGCCGCAGTTGTTGCAACCGCCGCCGTCAAGCGCCTGCTCGGCGCTATCGATGGCCTTGGACCAGGGGAAGGAGTTCAGCAGATATACGCCCGTGGAGAATCGCTTCTCCACCTTGGCCTGCAGGCTTTTGTAGCTCGAGGTTGCCCAGGGCAGTGTTCCGATGATGGAACCGAAGCTGGTGTTCGGCACGCGGGATTGCAGCGCCGCCGTGCCGCCCGTGGTGGCCTGGCTGATGGTGTTGAGATAAGTGGGCACGCTTGGGTACACCACCCGCTCGTTGCCTTGGGATAGACGTTGCGCCCCCGGAGATCGAAGATCGCATCGAGGATCGCATCGAGGATCCCATCGAGGACCAGCGGCTTGTACCGGTCAACGCCGATCGTTATCACGGCCAAGCACGGTCAGTCGCCTATCGATCCCAATCTCTGGAATCCGATTTTGAATACAAGCTCAGCGCCCGCAACCCTTCTGGGCGCGGCCAACCTGATCCTTTTCTCGGAACAACCGCGGAACGCGACCGGCATCGGGCCGGCAGAAGACGATCTTTCGCCGATCTGGCTTTCGAGCGCTTCCAGCCTGCAATTCAGCTGCAGGCTGCACCGCGCTCTCTCAGCCGCGCACTCCAGACTGGATGGATTCACCCAGCTTATTCGTCCTCGTCCTCGTCCTCGTGATCGTGACCGCAGTCGCACTCGTGATCTTTGTCTTCGATCACGATGTCCTGAAAGCTCTCGATATCCTCGACGAGGGTTTGGAAGCGCTCGTACCACTCGGTGGTGGTCTCGTGCAGGAACGCAATGCCCTGATAGACGTACCCGATCTGGATGTAGCCGACGTTACCCGCGTACTTGCGCAGCCATTGAGCTTCCACCAGTTCGGTGGCTTCCTCATCCGGGAAGTTCATCTCCTCGGCTTCTTCGATCAGCGCGTCCAGCTCTTCGCCTTCCAGCGTCATCTCGCTGAAGGTCACAAAGGGAGCGCCAACGTGCTTGGCCATCTCCACAAAGTCCTTCCAAGCGTCAGGGTTTTCCGCATCTTCCCACACAATCGAGGGGATGTCTTCGGTCACGTAACCGGGGATGCGGCGGAGTCCATGGCCTTCGATAAAGGCCACCATGTCGTCTTTCAGCGAAATAAGGTTTTCAATGCTCATAGTCAAGTACCCATTCTCTCAGATATGGGTGCCTGCGAGAAATCCGAATCCATAAACTTTCGCAGCGCCCGTGCCAACCGGCCAACTCGCCATCCCCGCGCCAGCGGGGGCCAACTTGCCAAATGGGACCCGACAGGCCTTACCCATGTCGAATCGACAGCTTAAGCAAGAAAACAAACAGCCGCGCCTTATCCCGCATCCCGATTCTCCCCTCGGGAACTGAAAACGGACGCAAGGACTGATATAAACCAATAAGAACCCGGCGCGAGCCGCTGCCCCACAGGAGAACCGCTTGCCTGCCTTCGAAAGCCACGTTTTTGTTTGCCACAATTCCCGGCCAGCGGATGCGCCCCGGCCCTCCTGCACCGCCGACGGAACCAGCGATCTGCATGTCCGCTTGCAGAAACTGACCAAGGAAGCCGGGCTGGCGGGAAAGGTTCGCATCAACAAGTCTGGCTGCCTGGACCAGTGCGAGCATGGCCCGGTTGTTGTGGTTTATCCAGGCGCAGTCTGGTATGGCAGCGTGCAGCCCGCCGATGCCGCGGAAATCGTCTCTGAACATCTGGTCGCCGGACGGCCTGTCGAGCGGCTCCGCATCGCCGACGAATGCCTGAACTCCCGCAACTGCCCCCACTTCGGCTAGAGCCAGTGACCAACCTTCGCGCGGGCGCGAAAGTTCATCGCAGGCTCTAGACCGCGGCCGGCGGCATTTGCGGATCATTTCCCCGTTTCGCCCCATAATGGCATCACGAATGGCCGTCCGTCGCTTGAGGAATCACCGGTCTCCTCGGCGCAATCGCAAGAAGCCAATCTGTTGACCGGATTGGTTCCTGTTTCTATCGCGCCGGAGGCGCAATGTTGGCTCTCCCAGCGATTCAGCGCTGGGAGAGCGGACCATCGATGACTCGGAGCCCTGTAAGGGCGGCGCGAAACGGCGAGTCTGTCATCGAGGTGATGTCCACGCGATTGGCTGCCAGTCTCCGCAGGCGCGGCAATCGATGCGTTAAGGTGCCTAAAAGGCCGCAAAATGCCCCTTTTCTTCCCGTCTAACTCTTTTGCAATGTTATTGATAGGTACGAAAATGCGTACCCCCTCCCCCCGGTATTTCTGCGCGAAGCCTGTTGCGGAGAATTTCGTCATTCTCTGAAGCAGGCCGCTTTTCTGGCCGAATCCGCGGACTCCTGCCGAGCCCGTCAAGTTTTTCCCCGGTTTTCTGTCGGTTTTTTTGCACCATTGTTGGTGAAAAACGCCGACAAATCTCCTCTGTAGGAACGGAATGTTGAATTTTTTTCGCAGCCCGTAATGGCAGGCGTAAAGCCCATTTCCTTCGGAACAGAGAAACGTTCCTCCTACGAGGAAACCCTACTCCGTGCGGGCGGCTTTGCGCAGGCGGTCGCGAATGGCTGCCCCGATTCCATGGGCAGGCGGCAGCGGACACAGGATCGTGGTGCAGCCCGCGGCATCGAGGGCGCGCAGTCCGGCATAGAGTTCCCGGGCCATTTCTTCCCGCGCGCCCCAGCGGCCCAAAAAGAAAACCCTGTGCGCGGGAAAGCTCGCGCCGAGTTCGTCGGGAACCAGGAGTCCAACGTCTTCAAGCGGACGCGCCTCGATTGCTTCCGCAATTCTGCGGGCCAGCTCGGGTAGTCCGGAGTCCATGTCCATCTCGGAATCGGCTTCGCAATCCAGCAGGACCAGCTTTGCGCGCGGCGCATAGTGGCGCAGGCCTACGCCCGGAGAAGGCAGCGCCGCGGCCGGAGATTCGTCGGTGGTGGCATCGAGAAGGGGTGCATCTGAGCGATAGATCTCGACGGCTCCGGCGACCTGGCGGATTTGCTCGGCTGTAACCGCGCCGGGACGATAAATGACCATTGGCGACTGACAGGGATCGAGGACTGTGGACTCCACTCCGTGCACGGTGGGACCGGCATCGAGCACGGCATCGATTCTGCCGTCGAGGTCTTCCAGCACGTGGGCCGCGGTGGTGGGGCTGATGTGTCCGAAGGTGTTGGCGCTGGGCGCAGCCACCGGAACGCCGGCCTGGCGGATAAGTGCCAACGCGACCGGGTGGGCCGGCATGCGCACGCCCACCAGGGGACGCCCGGCAGTCACCGCATCGGGCACGGCCTGCGTGCGCGGCAACAGCAGGGTAAGCGGGCCGGGCCAGAAGGCTTCCATCAGCTTGCGGGCCGATTCGGGAACTTCAGCAACCAGGCCATCGAGCATGTCGAGGCTGGAGATGTGGGCGATGACCGGATCCCAGGAGGGACGTTTTTTGGCCTCGAAGATGCGTGCGACGGCGGCGGCATCCAAAGCGTTTGCGCCCAGTCCATAGACGGTTTCGGTGGGCAGGGCCACCAGGCCGCCGGAGAGGAGAATCTGTACGGCCTGAGCGAGCGCTGCCTGAGAGTCCTCCGAGTGCAGACGCCCGGCGTCCACGTTCAATCGCAATGTCTTCACTTTTCCATTTTCGCCTCTCGGGACACAGGACGCCAGCTACCTCCTCCACTTGGCGCCGCCACCCGCCGTATACACTGCTCATAAGATGGCCATCGAAACCGAGATCAAGTTCCACGTGCAGGACCTGGCGGATCTGACCGGGCGCCTGGAGGCTGCGGGCTTCACGCTGCAAACGCCACGGGCCTTCGAGTGCAACGTTCTCTATGACACGCCTAACCGGCAGATGCGGGCGCGCACGGAGATTTTGCGCATCCGCGAGTATGCGGGGCGGTGCGTGCTGACGCACAAGCGGCCGCCCGATGACGGACCGGCCGAAGATCTGCACAAGCACCGCATTGAGACGGAGACCGAAGTGGCCGATGGCGCGGCGCTGGCCGAGGTGTTCCGGTCGCTGGGACTGACCCCCGCCTTCCGCTACGAGAAGTGGCGCGCGGAGTGGACCGACGGCGAGGGACATTGCGTGGTGGACGAGACGCCGATCGGCAATTACGCGGAGCTGGAAGGCTCGGCGGAATGGATCGACAGGGCCGCCGCGCGGATCGGCGTGCCCCAGGAGCAATATCTGACCCTCAGCTATGGGCGGCTCTTCGACCTGTGGCGAGAAGAGCACGCTTCGGCAGCGCAGGATCTGACCTTTGAGGCGATAGCGCGGGGAGCTTAGCCTTTCCCGCAATCGGCCTTGAGGCAACCCACCCGGGTCGCAGATACAGCGGCGAGGGCCGGCACACGTTGGCAGGATCGGGTCGGACAGTGCCGGAAGGCTCATCTCGCAATGCGAGATGAAAGAATAGTAAAAACTAATGGCAGGTTACTTTCAGGCGATAAAGTGATTACCCAAGAAACTCATTCGTCAGGAGATTTGCAAGCAAAAATGGTATTTTTCTTTAGCCCCAAGACTGTATTTCGCACTGTTGCCTCTATCGTGATTCCCAGCACTCTTATCGCTCTTGCCGCGGTTTTTGCCGTGCCTGCCCATGCCGCGGGCGACCGCGAGGTGAAGTCGCGCGTTGCCCCTCTTTACCCGGAGTTGGCGAAACGCATGAAGATTTCAGGCGCCGTGACCGTGGAAGCGAAGGTTAACCAGGACGGCAATGTTGTAGAAGCCAAAGCGATCAGCGGCAACCGCATGCTGGAGCCAGCTGCGGAAGAGGCGGTGCGCAAGTGGAAATTCGAGTCGGGCGCGGGTGTCTCGACGGAGCAGATTCAGATCAGCTTTCAGCAATAATTCGCAAGCAGATTCGACGTCCTTGGCAGAGGGAGTCGAAACCGAGATTCAACTCCAAGGCTGGGTTTTCCGGGCGATTTGTCCCGGGGGATTCAGCCTTTCGTTTTGGGCGGCGCATGGCCCAATTCGATCCTTGCCTAGCACGAAAGACGTATTTTTTCCACCCCATATTCTCAGATTCACCTAATGCCAACACTTTGCAAGCCGATAACTTGTTTGAGCAAGCTGTGCTCCAGGGGATTATCCATGAAAGAAGTTGGCACTGGAAAACACGCGCATATGGCGCGGTGCACCTCGATGGTGCTCTTCCACACGCTAGTACTCGGTACCATGCTCGTGCTTTCCGCCCCCGCGCATGCCGCTGGTGACAGGAGCGTTGTCTCGCGTGTCGCTCCGGTTTACCCCGAGTTGGCCAAGCGCATGAAGATTTCTGGACAGGTGAAGGTCGAAGCCACTGTGGACGCGGAGGGCAAGGTGACCGCGGTGAAGACCGTGAGCGGCAGCAAGATGCTGGCGCCCGCAGCGGAAGAAGCAGTGAAGAAATGGAAGTTCGAGGCGGGAGCCGGCGCTGGCACGGCAGAAGTCGATGTGACGTTCTCGCTCGGCGGCTAAGAATTCAGCACGAACGGAAGGCGGAGGCACGGGATGTCGGCAACCGTGTCTCTCGCTGAACTTCAATTAAACCGACAGTACCAGTGCCCTGAAGACCTATCGCCTCCAAGTCGCCGATACTTTGCAGCACCGATCTCGCTCGATGGAGGATCAAACGATGCGTAACGGAAGCTTAATCGATCACAATTGCACGATGTCGCAGTTGCTGGCGCTGTCGTTTCGAGCCGCCGCGTTTGCGGTGCTGCTGGTCCTGGCAATGCCCGCGTTCGCCGCCGACCGCGCAGTGAAGACGCGTGTGAACCCGCTTTATCCTGAGATCGCCAAGCGGATGAAGATCACCGGAGCGGTGAAAATGGAGGTCACGGTTGCCCCCGACGGCAAGGTGACCGCAGTGAAGACGGTAGAAGGCAATCGCATGTTGTCGCAAGCCGCCGAGGACGCAGTGCACAAATGGAAGTTCGTTCCCGGCGACGCCGAAGAAATCGTCACCGTGGATATCAACTTTGCATTGGCGCAATAAAGCTGTGGGGTAAATCTTCGCTGGGAACCAGGTTGCAGCCTTGAGGGCGATGTTGGATTGAGATAGCAGGTTGAGAAGGGACGGGAGAAACTCCCGCCCCTTTTCTTCGTTCCGTATTGGGACTAAATTTCTCCCATTCCTCCGTGAAGATCCTGTAAAGACTCTCATCTACTCCAGAGCTGGTCCGATACGCTCAGCATGAGCTACCAGGAGGTTAGTATGGGTCCCATTTTTTGCGTTGCACGCACAAAAGGGCGAAATGTAATGAGCGTCTTCATCCTGCGATTGTTTTTGGTTGTCTGCATGGTCGTTCTGGCCTTGCCGGCACTGGCCGCGAGCGATCGGGCGGTGCGTTTGCGGGTGGTGCCGATGTATCCGGAAATCGCCAAGCGCATGCATATATTTGGACTGGTGAAGATTGAAGCAACCGTCGATGCGGAAGGGAAAGTGACTGGCGTCAAGACGGTGGAGGGGAACAGGATTCTATCGGTTTCCGCCGAGGAAGCAGTGAAAAAAATGAAGTTTGCGGCGGGATCGGCAGAGACCACCGAGGTGGTGGAAATCGACTTTCCGCGGGCCAATTAGAGCATTTTCGGAATACACGTAGACTTTTTGAGAGCTGTGAAAGGTGGCTTTTCCTTGAGGAAAAAGCCACTTCAGCGTGTGCTTTCGGTCTACACCAATTCCGAAAATGCTTTAGCGGGCCCGCAGCTGATCGAAGTTAGCCCAGTTGGCTCGGTTACCAAGTCAGCGGGCAGGCCGTTGAGCGAGCTGGCGGGATAGAGAAGAAGGCCAATGTAAACACCTGTTCTCTGAGAACCAGTGTTTACATTGGCCCAGATCGTTTTGGTCATTCCCAAGCCAGCCGCAAAAAGCGCGGACGCGGCGAGGGTGGTGCGCCCGATTCCTTGGGGCAGCTCCCTACGCTTCGGCTCCGTGGCATTTTTTGTACTTCTTGCCGGAACCGCAGGGGCAAGGATCGTTGCGCCCTACCTTCTCGCCAGTGCGGCGCTGAGCGGCCTTGACTGCATCTCCGGAGCCAGCCATGCTGGCAGCCGAAAGCTCCCGCTGCTTCTTGTGCAGGAACTCCTTTTCAAGAGCGTCGATGGTCGTGGATGCCTGGCGCGTGGAGATGGAGATTTCGCGCGGAGCAAGATCGGCAGTGAGCGGATGGGCCGCGCTGGCGACTGGCGGAGCGGCAGGAATCTCGCGGCGAATTTCTGGAGCAGCATTGACCGGCTGGCCGTCGGGGCCGAGGATCTGCATGCGGAAGAGGAAGCGAACCGTGTCTTCCTGGAACTTGAGCATCATGGCCTCGAACATGTCGTAGGACTCGCGCTTGTAGGCGACGAGCGGATCCTGCTGCGCGTAGCCGCGCAAGCCGATGCCTTCCTTGAGGTGATCCATGGCCAGCAGGTGATCTTTCCAGAGGCCGTCAACGACGCTGAGCATGACCATGCGTTCGTGGTAGCGCATCTGGTCGGCTCCCAGAATCTGTTCCTTGGCCTGGTAGTCTTCCTTGAGCTTGTCGAAGAAGGCCTCGCCCAATTCGTGTCGGGAGATTTCGAGGGGCTTGATTCCCGATTTCTCCAGCCCGCGGCCGAACTGCCCGATGAGGCGCTCTTCCATGCCCTTGATGTTCCACTGGGCGGGGTGGATGTTTTCTGCGGCAAACTCGTCGAGGACGGAGCTAAGGATTCCGCCGACGTAATCTTCGAGGATGAGTTCGCGCTGCTCCACGCCCTCGAGGAGCTGGCGGCGGAGTCCATAGACGGCCTCGCGCTGCTTGTTCATCACGTCGTCGTATTCGATGAGGTGCTTGCGGGACTCGAAGTTCTGCGCTTCGACGGCCTTCTGCGCGCCTTCGATCCTTTTGGAAATCATGCGCGACTCGATCGGCACGCCCTCTTCCATACCCAGCTTTTCCATCAGGGGACTGATCCACTGCTTCATGAAGATGCGCATCAGGTCATCTTCGAGAGAGAGGTAGAAGCGGGATGCGCCGGGGTCGCCCTGACGTCCTGCGCGGCCGCGGAGCTGGTTGTCAATGCGGCGTGACTCATGGCGTTCGGTGCCGAGGATGAAAAGGCCGCCGGCCTCGATGACCTGGGCGTGATCCTGGCGGGCCGCTTCGGCGTGGGCGGCAAAGGTGGGCGTCCAGTCGTCTTCGGCGATTTCGAACTCCTGGCCCTTGTAGTAGAAGCGCAGGAAGCCGGCGGGAGCGGTGGGGCTGATGGCGCCCTCGGCCACGCTGATGGCGCGGGCGCGGCCCTTTTTCACCAGTTCCTGGCGGGCCATGAAGTCAGGGTTCCCGCCGAGCAGGATGTCCGTACCACGGCCGGCCATGTTGGTGGAGATGGTGACAGTGCCGAGACGGCCGGCCTGGGCGACGATTTCGGCTTCCAGCTCGTGAAACTTGGCATTGAGGACCACGTGGCGGACACCCTTGCGCTGCAGTATGGCGGAGAGGCGTTCGGACTTTTCAATCGACGTGGTACCCACCAGCACGGGCTGCTTGGCCTCGTGGAGAATGGCGATATCGTCGGCGACCGCTTTGTACTTTTCTTTTTCGGTGCGGTAGACGACGTCGGGGTTTTCGTGGCGGAGCATGGGCTTGTTGGTGGGGATCACCATGATCTCAAGCTTGTAGATCTTTTCGAATTCGGCGGCCTCGGTCTCGGCGGTGCCGGTCATGCCGCTGAGCTTGCTGTAGAGGCGGAAGTAGTTCTGGAAGGTGATGGTGGCAAGGGTCTGGTCTTCCTTGCGGATGTTGACGCCTTCCTTGGCCTCGATGGACTGATGCAAACCGTCGCTCCAGCGGCGGCCGGGCATGAGGCGTCCGGTGAAGGTGTCGACGATGATAACTTCGCCGTCCTTGACGACGTATTCGACATCGCGCCGGTAGAGGGCGTGGGCCTTGATGGCGGTTTCGACGTAGTGCTTGAGGTCCCAGTTTTCAGCGTCGGCGATGTTGTCGATGCCCAGCAGGCCTTCGATGGTGACCCAGCCGTCGTCGGTGACGCCAATAGTCCGCTGCTTCTCGTCGACGATGTAGTCGCCCGTCAGGTACTTGGTCTCGTTCTCCTCGATCTCTTCGCCCTTCACGAGCTGGGGAATGATCTTGCGGACGCGGGCGTACTTGTCGGTGGTCTGATCGGTGGGACCGCTAATGATGAGTGGGGTGCGGGCTTCGTCGATGAGGATGGAGTCAACTTCGTCGACAATGGCGTAGTACTGGCCACGCTGCACGCAGTCCTTTAGGTCGAACTTCATGTTGTCGCGCAGGTAGTCGAAGCCGAACTCATTGTTGGTACCGTAAGTGATGTCGGCGCCATAGGCGGCCCTACGCTCTTCGTCGGAGAGGTCGTGCACGATGACGCCAACGGTGAGGCCGAGGAACTCGTAGATTTTGCCCATCCACTCGGCATCGCGCTTGGCCAGGTAATCGTTGACGGTAACCACGTGGACGCCGTGACCGGCTAGGGCGTTTAGATAGCAGGAGAGAGTGGCGACGAGGGTCTTGCCTTCGCCGGTGCGCATTTCGGAAATCCTGCCCTGATGCAGAACCATGCCGCCGATCAACTGGACGTCGAAGTGGCGCATCTGAACGGCGCGCCATCCGGCCTCGCGGACAACGGCGAAGGCTTCGGGCAGGATCTCGTCGAGGGCGGCCTTTTCGGCGGCCTTGATCTCGGCAGCGTCGGTGAGTCCCTGCAGCCTGGCCGCAATGGTGGCTCGGAATTCGACGGTCTTGGCTTTCAACTGCTCGTCGGTGAGCGGCTTGATCTCCGCTTCCAGCTCGTTGATGGTGGCCACAACGGGCCAGAGCCGCTTAAGCATGCGGTCGTTCGCGGTGCCAAATATGCGGGTAAGAACTTTATCAAAGAACACAGGAATCTCCGTTTATCAGTGTAAATGCTGAGGGGTTGGCGCCTGCGGGCACCTGCGGTGCGGCAAACGCCTTCGGCCGGTCCGCGCTCCAAGAACGCGCGGAGACTGTGCTGGAGGCACTGCTCACAATCTCAGTTCACAACCGCAGTACAAGCAGTTCCAGCGGCTCCCCTTGGCGAATCCTTCGTAATTGACGGTGGAAATAGCGGAGAGGAGTGTCGGGGTCGCCGGACTCCTCCTCTTCGGGCTGCTGTTCCTGTTTGGCTTCAATCACGTAGACCATGCTGGGCCGGTGGTAGACCTGCATGAATTGAAAAGCCATACCGAGCGCGAAAGAGGAGGGGCAGAAAACGCGGCGGCGCGCCTGCGGCTTGAGCCGCTTCACGACAAGCCGGAGCAGGTAGTAGTACGCAAGAATCAGAACGATGGCCAGCAGCGGCGCACAGACAGCTGCGCTGGCAAAAAGAACTGGGAGATTGGAACTCATGGAACTCCTTCAACATCGCGACGAGGAATGCATGCGGTGAGATCGGGGCCGAGGGCTAAATACACCCAGGGGCCGGATCGTACACAGGCTTTACGCGCGTTGAAAGGGAGGAGGGCGCTGAAAGGATACGGGCAGAAGTGGGGCTGCCGGAGCCAGGCCGGCATAGTGCTGGGGCAGAACTGAGGCCCGTCGCTGGGTCGAAGTTGCAGCAGCCGGAACGGAGAGGATCGACTTGGCGCCGCTGGCGTGAGTGGCGTGCGAGAGGGTGGCCTGGTGGAGCACGTTGCCACTCAAACTCCACGCGCTTCCCCGGTCATTCGAATAGGGGGCAGCCAGCACCAGCACGGCGCATCCGATTGCAAGTGCGGCAATCAGGGTGCAGAGCTGGGGGTGGCGCTGGTCCATGGTAGGTCCTCGACTCGTAGTGAGTGTATCACACTCAGATTACGAGCGGCGGGTGCGCGCAGGTTTTTCTTGGCATCGGCGGCAGCGCCTTGGGGCCCGGTTTGGCGCGTTCGCCCCGCTGACGCGGGGATGGCGAGTCGGCAGATTCGCGGCTGCATCGGTGGAACAGAATTCCGCCGGAGTCACCGTACAATGGAGGTGGAAGCCGAAAAAGAAGCAGGAAACCCACCTAGCTATGGCTGAAAAAGACAAATCCGGGGCTGAAAAAGACAAGACCGGAGCTAAACAAGAGCAAAAGACTGAGCAGGCCACGACTGGACAAGCCGCGACAGCACAAGGTGCTGCCGAGAAGCCCGGAGAGAACCCTGCGGTTGGAAGTTTCGATTCGAACCTGCTTTGGCGGCTGGGAAGCTACCTGCGCCCCTACTGGATTCAGGCGACGGTTTCTACTCTGGCGGTGAGCCTGAAGTCGGTCAGCGATGTGAGCGGGCCGTATCTGGTCAAAGTGGGCATCGACCGCTATATGACAGGGAAACCATCGGTGGCCACCAACTGGCTGACGCGGCGGCTCTCGGCCGATCCATGGACTGGAATCTCGCAGCTGGCAATGATCTTCATGGCGGCGCTGCTTTGCGCGCTGTTCTTCGAATTCATTCAGACCTACCTGATGCAGTGGACCGGCCAAAAGCTGATGTTCGACCTGCGTCGGGACATCTTCCGGCACATGCAGCGAATGGACATCGCGTTCTTCGACCAGCACGCGGTGGGCCGGCTGGTGACGCGGCTGACCTCGGATGTGGACGCGATCAACGAGATGTTCACCGCCGGCGTTCTGTCTATCGTGGACGACTTTTTCAACCTGACCATCATGGCCGTAGTGATGCTGACCATCAACTGGTGGCTGGCGCTGCTGGCGTTTGCCGTGCTGCCGGTGATCTGGATCGTTACGCGAATCTTCAGGGACTCGGTGCGCGAGAGCTACCGGCGCGTGCGTACCGCTATTGGGCGCATCAACAGCTTTACCCAGGAACACATCAGCGGGATGAGCGTGGTGCAGCTTTTCAACCGCGAAGAGCGCGCGTTCAAGGACTTCAAAGCGGTGAACGAGCAGCACATGATCGCCTTCAAGGACACGATTTACGCCTATGCGCTGTATTACCCGGCCGTGGAGCTGCTTTCGTCGATCGCGATTGCGCTGGTTCTGTGGTGGGGCGGGTTCAGCGTGCTGGCGCGGGGGGCGGTAACCATCGGCGTCCTGAACATGTTCATTCAGTATTCGCAACGCTTCTGGCGGCCGATCCAGGACCTCAGCGACAAGTACAACATTCTGCAAGCAGCGATGGCGGCCTGCGAGCGCATCTTCAAGCTGCTGGACACTCCGGCGGAGATTGTCTCTCCAGCAGTGACCGAGAGCGGCGACGGCAGCAACCGGATCGAGTTCCGGCGCGTTTGGTTCACCTACCAGAAGCTGACCCATGAACAGCGTGCTGCGGTCAACGCAATTTCTGCTCCGGATTTGAAAGGGCACGGCTTCAGCCGTGCCGAAAAGGCGCAATTCGAGTCTACGGCTTTAGCCGCGGTCGAAGCTCCCGATTTGACCGTACTCGACGGGATTGAATGGATCTTGAAGGACGTGTCGTTCACCGTGGAGCCGGGACAGACGGTGGCCATTGTGGGCCACACCGGCGCGGGCAAGACGACGCTGACCAGCCTGATGATGCGTTTCTACGACGTGACGGCAGGCCAAATCCTTCTGGACGGCGTAGACCTGCGTAAGCAGGACCTGAAGGCCTTGCGGCAGCATTATGCCGTGGTGTTGCAGGATCCGTTCCTATTCACAGGGACGATTGCGGAGAATATCCGGCTGGGCAATCAGGAGATCACGGATGAGCGGATGCGGCGGGCGGCCGAAGACGTAAATGTGCTGGACTTCATCGAGACGCTGCCGGGCGGGTTCAACGAGGCTGTGCTGGAGCGTGGCAATTCCCTTTCCACCGGGCAGAAACAGCTGGTGAATTTTGCCCGGGCGCTGGCCTACGATCCGCGGATTCTGATTCTCGACGAGGCCACATCGAGCGTGGACACCGACACCGAGTTGCGTATTCGCGGGGCGCTGGAACGGATGGTCGCGGGCCGGACCAGCGTGCTGATCGCGCATCGGTTGAGCACGGTGCAGCGCGCGGACACCATTCTGGTAATGCACAAGGGGCACTTGCGCGAGATGGGCACTCACCAGGAACTGCTGGTGCAGCGCGGACTGTATTGGAAGCTCTACCAGTTGCAATACAAGGATCAGGAAAACGGGACTGGGACTGCGCGTCCAGCGAGTGGCTTCGCGGGGCTTTCTTCCACCGTCAGTGCGGATTGAACGGATCTGCGCGGGACTCCGGGTCCGGTGAGTGACTTCGTGGAGCGATGTGGCCAGGGGAACAGTTCCCTGCCCTCGCGCGCGGTTGTGGCGCGGAAATGCGCCCGCGGTTGTGGCGCGGAAATGCGCAGTCGCCAGCTGCGGTTCCAATTCTCAGTGAGACCTAATTCTGCGGACACGCTTTTTCGCCGCTTTCACGCGCTTCGGCGCATCCTTGGGCAGAGGGGGCAGCCCCGCCAGGGCGAGCAAAACGTCGTTGGCGCCCTCGAAGAGATTCTGGTGCGACTCCCCCATGCCGTCTGTGGCGGCTACAAAAATGGCGGTTCGGCTGGGATGATGCAGGGCAATATACGTCTGAAAGCCGGCTCCGCCGCCGGTCTTCTGCACAATCTCCGACGGGTCACCCGGCGCGCCCAGGTGCATCCAGCCGAGGCCGATCCCGTAAGGCTTTCCGGCGTGATCCAGCCCCGCCTCGCGGGTCAGATCCGCCACCCGCAGATAGCTGGCCTGGGCGGCCGGGTTCTGCGCAGGAATGCCCGGCCCTCCTGTGCCCAGCAGGTACTTGAGCCAGATCGCCATATCGCGCGGAGTGGAGTAAAGCCCTGAGCTTCCCGCTGTCTCCTCGGTCGCCGTGCAGGGACCTTCCTCGTACGCACCGGTCATCAGGCGCGCACATTGCTCCACATTGGGAAAGTACGTTGTCCCATACATATCCAGAGGTTGCAGGGTTCGCTCCGCAAGCAGCGCCGCATACTGTTTATGCGCCGCCGCAGCGAGCGCATCGCCCAGCAGGTCGAAGCCCACGTTCGAATAGAGCGCTTCACTGCCCGGCGTGCTGCGCAGATACTGGTTCGGTAGCCAGCGCCAGCGGGTCGCACGATCGGGAAACGTGAAATGCGGCGTGTGTCGCGGAGCGCTTCCCACCTCGCGCGGCAGTCCAGACGTGTGCGTCGCCAGATCTTCCAGGGTAATGATCTTATTGCGTATCGGCACCACCTTGTGCGCCGGCGCGTAACTCTGCAGCGGGTCTTCCAGGCGGACGGTCTTGTCCAGTACCAGCTTGGTCAGCACGTCGGAGGTGAAGATCTTGGTGAGTGAGCAAATTCGTACCACCGAGTCGGAGGCCGGTGCCTGGCCAGACTGCGGCGCGTTCTCGCCATAGCCATGAAAGAAAACCTGGTCGTCACGCACCACAACCAGCACCATACCTGTCGATCCTGAGCGGGCGAAAAGCTCCGCGCCCAGCGTTTCGGCAGTTTTCAGATCGGGTAGAGCGATTGGAGCGGTCGTCTGACCCATGGCGGGCGCCAAGGCCGTCGCCAGCAGAACACCAAGAAGTGCCCGGGTCTGCAACCTGAGGCGGGTGAAGATGTTAAATGCCCCGATTGTCTCCAATCCATTTTTCACTAGCATTGGTTGGATTCTAAGGCATTTCCACAGGTTCCATGGGGTAGACGACTTCCGAGGCAGGGGCCTTCGGCCTCCGCCTAATCTCCACCCCACGGACGAAGGGCTCTCCGTGAGGCCCCGATTTCGCCCGATCTTCGCGAGTTGGGTCGCGCGCCCAGCCGGTATGAACAGGCCTTGAACCTCGGGGTATCTATTCGCCCGAACTGGCTTTGCGGTGTTTGACCACCTGGAGCGCGTTCACCACCTGCTTCACATTCGGGACCGCGGATGCCACCTGCTCGGCTGCCTTGCGCCGGTGCTCCGAGTTCATGTCTCCAGTCAGCGTGACCACGCCGTTCTTGACCATGTAGTTCACGCTTTCGTGCATTCTATGCTGGATCAGCGCAGCATCCAGGTTCTTTTCGATGCCCTGATCCAGATCGTCATTCACAGCTTTCGTTTCGATTCCTCTGCCCGCTGGAATGACGGCGATCTGATCGGCTACGACCTGTCCGTTGGCCAACGATTTTGCCAAGGATTCGGCTTGTGCCTTGTCGCTCTCGGTCTCGACCTGCCCGCCAAGAGTAACAATCCCCTTGTCACGGTCCTGACTGACGGTGACCTCTTTGAGGCCTCCGTGGTCGAGCGCATTGCGGATGTTGTCTGAAACATCCGGCGACTTGGCGGAGCCTCTCCAGCAACCAACCATCGTTCCAATGGCAAGAAGCATCAGGAGCGTAACGTACAACTTACTCGATCTCATATTTCTCCTTTGATTCACCACGCGTGCGACAGATCTACACGCAGAAGTTCTGACAGACGCAAGACGGTTGCATTAAAGACTGCGCCGCCCGCCGGTCAACAAGTTGAAGACCAGGACGACGAGCGCGACCACCAGAAGAAGATGAATCAGACTGCCGGCAATATGGAAACTGAACCCCAAAAGCCACAAAACCAGAACGACCACAAAAATAGTCCAAAGCATATCCACCCCTCTCCCCTTGGTTGGGGGCACGAGACCTTAGAACGGTTCCCGACGCCCACGAACCTTTTTAATCGACTAACCAGTTGGCAACGAGGTCGCACTTTTTTCGCCGGCCGTATCGAGGAAGCGGTTTGCCGAGGCATGCGCTTCACCTTTGCCTCGCAGATTTCGGTGTTCGATGATCTCTGCCATTTGCAAGCCCGCACAGAATCATCGTCCCAACGTTTCCTCATTATGCAAAACCGAGACGCTCAAAGCAGCTCTCACATTAGAGGCGCGACTCAGCACCGTCTGTGCAATAACGCTCAAGAGATCCGATGTGTTATTCGATGAGGCCTGAATGATAACTTTTGCCGACGCTCCTCGTGTACAACACAGACCAAGCGATGACCTTCCGAGCAGCGTTGTGCGAAATTGACCAGCATTACAAGTCAATTCTTGGAACACTCAGCTCAAGTTCCTATGAGGTTGTCGTCGCCAAGTGATTCATTTCCGAGGCGCATGCAATCCACGCAGTATCCGTTCTCTCATGACGTTTGAAGAGCGCGCTAGCGACACATCCACTTTTGAGTATGTTGAATCCACGGAGGTAGGCTATGAACAAGGACAGCGTAAAGGGTACGTTCGATGAAGTAGTGGGAGCCGCGAAGCGCAAGGCGGGCGAGTTGACGGGCAATACCCGCCTCGAAGTTGAAGGCATGACTCAACAGGTGAAAGGCAAAGTCGAGAACGCCTGGGGCAAGACAAAAGAAGCTGTGCGCGAGGCCATTGACGACCTCGAGGTACATATCGACACGCATATCGAATTGCGGTCACATGATTCGGTTGCACATGTTGAAAGCGACAAAAGACCCTGAGGTCTGAACCGTCATCTTGACGGCGGCCTTTTCGCACCGGTGACTGGATATTCCGCGGATTACACGCGATGATCTCAGAACCTTCGCATCATGGATGCGCATCAACCAACGTAGATCCGATGCCGGCTTTCTTGCCTGTCGAGGCATCCTACTAAATGTGAAAGAGGATAGACCGTGTTCAATTCAGATTCATCGATTCGCGCCGACAAGACTGAAGTGCTCCAGCCCACGGGCAAAGGCCCGTCTCTGGGAACCGCGATGCTCGTTCTGCTGATGGCAGCAGCCGTTCTGGCGGGATGCAAGTCGAAGCAGGACCAGGCTTTGGATCAGGCCAAGCAGCAGGCAGCAACGACTGGACAGGCACAGCAGGTGGTTTCTGTCGACAAGAATGGGACCACGACGACGACGGTCGTGCAACCCCCAGCCGCCGGACAGAAGAATGAGGCAATCACGACCACAGCGACACCACCCACACCCGGGGCGCCCCTTCCCGCGGCCGCTGAGCCGAGAGTTTCTGCAGTGCCGCCTCCGCCGATCCCGGTCAACGCAACCATTCCCGCAGGCACGACGCTGGCGATCCGCATCGATCAACGAATCAGCGTAAAGACAAGCCGTGCGGGAGATACATTTACCGGGGAGATCGTGGATCCTGTCTTGGACGGCAACAACAACGTGCTGGTACCGAAGCGTGCACTGGTGGGTGGCGTGGTGGATGTATCGCATCGCCGGGGGCACTTCAAAGGCAGCTCGATGCTGGAGTTGCGGCTAACTTCATTGACCATGAACGGAACAAAGTATCCGCTGACCACAAGGGACCTGGCACGAAGCAAAAAGGGCAAGGGCAAACGTTCGGCCGCCATGATTGGCGGAGGAGCCGGGCTTGGCATGTTGGTGGGTGGCGTGGCCACTGGCGGCGTTGGGCTTGTGGTGGGCGGCCTGGTAGGTGGCGGCGCGGGAACCGCAGCCGCAGGATTGACTGGGAACCGCGATATCGATATACCGGCGGAGTCGATTGTGCACTTCAATCTGGCGGACGACCTGGTGGTGCAACCAGCGCAGTAGGAGTTATCTTTTTAGAGGTCGAAGATGGTTGCCCAGGAATGCAGCAGATTTGCCTTCCTGGGAACCTCCTCGAACGTATGCAAAGGAACCACTCGTGAGTCTTGAAATCGTCGAGGACTCATCCGGCACTCGCGCCATGCAGCGAGACCCAATAGAACCGTCGCCAGCAAAACATGCAGCGAACAGGGCGCAACGCAAACATCGCGAGCAGCCCGTCGAACGATCGCAACTCTGCCTGTTTGAACTTCACCGAGTTGCAGCGCGGGCACTCCCGCCGTATCCAAAGCAGATGCGGCATCCAGTCGGGCCATTTCCAGCGTGTATTACTCATACTTTCCCTTCGTCCTGCGGTGGAGCGCAGCAAATCAAAATGAGCGTCTCTCCGGCGGACCCGAATTCGCGTCCAGCCATGCCAGGATGACACGAATGCTCCCTGTGGCCAACGCTATGGATGAATCGGCCGCACCGTAATAGAGATTGATTGTATCTAAGTCCGCGCCGATCGTTTGCCCGCAGGGAAACACAACATCTTTCACGTCTCCGCCGCGTTCATAGGGGGCCTCCGGTCCGAAAACCCAAGAATCTCCGCGTTGCAGACAGACATCCGGCCGCTCCAGATCAAAGAGCGCCAAGCCCAGCCGATAGATACTTCCTGAGGCGGTCTGACGGACTCCGTGATAGATTGTGAGCCAACCCTTCTCTGTTTCGATCGGAGGGGAACATAATCCAATCTTGTTTGCATCCCACCACCCACCGCGCCGCGCCTCGAGGATGATCTTGTGGCTTCCCCAATGCCTCAAGTCTGGCGAATAGGATATCCACATGTGCGCGCCAAGAGCTGTCATGGGCCGGTGAATCATCGCCCAGCGCCCGCCAATCCGCCTTGGAAACAACGCCGCATCCTTATCTTCCGGAGGCATGATGACGCCGTACCGCTCAAAGCTCTTGAAGTCTTTGGTGAGCGCCAGGGATACTCCCGGCCCGCCCCGCGCGAAGGACGTGTAGGCCACGACGTATTGCTCAAGTTCCGGGACAAAGGTAATGCGCGGATCCTCGATGCCCCAGATCTCCTCGGGAAACTGCTGTGGCTCCGCGGGCATTGTGGGAGTCGGATCAATCCGCCAGCTGTCGATTCCGTTTGCAGAGCGCGCCGCGCATAGATGCGAAAGGCCGCGCCGGTCTTCCACACGGCACAGAAGCAGGGTATCGCCGTCGGGCAGCTTTACGGCAGCGGCGTTGAAAACACTATTGATTGGATATGGCCAGTTTTCCTGAGTAAGGATCGGATTGCCGGAAAAGCGCGTAAACAGAGGTGTTCCCGCATGGGCTTCCACCGGCGCTGTCTCCGCTGCGATGAGATCTTTCGATACGGGAGAAACTGGATTATTCACGATGATACGCTCATTTCAAGGTGCAGTTTTCTTGCGTTTGCCGCGTTCGCCTCTTGCATTTCGAGAAGAGCCATTAAGAACGAAAGCGTCGATTCGGCTCCCTGGTTTTTGTTGACGCGGTCTGGATGAAGGCCGTCCCGGCACCCGCCTGTCGAAGTGTCGTACAGGGGGACCCGGAGATCGTTCTTGCCGAGAAACCAGCCAAAGATATGCTGCGCTTCCTCAAGCCATTCCTCTTCTTTTGTGAGTCGATAGGCCTCTAAGCAAGCGGAGATCGTGGCGCAAGCCTCTACTGGCTGTTGATCGAAGCGAGCCTTCTCTTTGCCCTCGGAAAAGAATCCGCTGGAACCGATCGGCACGAACACTTCCTTGTCGCTTCGATGCTGCTCCGCAACAAGCCAACGCAGAGACTCGATCCCCACGTCCATCATTCTCTGGTTCCCACTCCGCCCCCCCGCCAGGATCAGTGCCTGCGACATGCGTGCATTCGAATAAGACAGACTGTTCTCAAACCAATGCCAAGACAGAGAATGACTTCGCTCATATATATCCAGAAGCTTGTTCGCCAGTTCATTTCGAGAGCCCTGGATGGCCCGATCCCCCGGGAACCAGTCCAAATAGGCTTGCATTCCGAGAATGCAAAATGCCCACGCGCGAGGACTTGAAAATGTGCGCACGACAGGGACAGCGGATTCAAAGAGTCTGCCCGCCGCGCCCCTCAACCCCGCATCCTGCGAATGCCCAAGGACATTTCCCAATGCCCACAGGGCGCGGCCGTGGCTATCTTCCGATCCAACATTTTCAAGCCACTGACGGTCATATCCAAGAAAGTTCCTGAATCTCCCGATGTCGCTGTGGAAGGCAAGCCACAAGAAGGCCAGATAGCGATGCGAAAGCGCGCAACCTTCCCGCCCGACTGCTCGGTCCGCGCATCTCTCCAAGAGAGTGGACACGATGAGAGCACGTGCGTTGTCGTCGGTCGTATAGCCCTCCCGGGAGTTGGGAACGGAGAAGATTGCATGCTGCAACATGCCCGTGTCGTCGGTCATCCTCAAAAGGTGGGCAATGTCCAGTGCGGGCAGGCCATCGAACGGGGTCAACACCGCTTCGTCCCATCGCGCAGCCCGCGGGTGCAACGAGCGCTCGAAACGTGCGCGCTGAAAACTCGCCATATACGCCCTTGCAGTTCGCGGCCAGGTGGTTTCCCGCGAGTGGAGATAGGCTCGCTTGCGCATGGCGTGACGCTTTGCGTCGTTCTCCAACAATTCGGTAACAGCGACCGCAATGGCATCGGGATGGTCGAACGGAACAATCATTCCTCTTTCATTTGCAAGCAACTCCGTCGCGTGCCAGTAGGGTGTGGAGATGATTGCTTTTCCCGCGCCAAAAGCAACGGCCAACGTGCCCGAAACAATCTGCGCCTCCTGCCGGTAAGGAGTAATGTAGATATCCGCCGCCCCTACGTGCTCAACCAATTCCTCTGCACTCACAAAACGATTGTTGAAGATCACCTGGTCCGAAACACCGAGCCGTTCTGCCAGTGCCAACAACTCATTGCGGTAGCGTTCGCCTTCGCGTCGCCGAATGTGCGGGTGCGTCACTCCAGTGACGATATACACCACATTCGGATTCCTTTTCAGAATCGCCGGCAGCGCGTGAATGACGTTCTCTATGCCCTTGTTCGGAGACAGCAAGCCGAAGGTTAGCAGCACGGACTTGCCTTCGGTACCGAACTGGTCCTTAAAAAAATTGGGATCCATGAAAGGGAGATCCGGCACGCCGTGCGGGATGACATCGATCTTTCCTGCGGGCACGCGGTACACCTCACGCAGGAATCGAGCAGCTTGCTCGCTCATCACCGCGAGACGATCCGAGAGACGCGCAATTTCTTCCATGACAGCTCGCTGATCCGGGTTCGGATCGCGAAGCACTGTATGTAGCGTGGTGACCACCGGCATCGTCAGATTGTGAAGAAGCGCCAGAATATGACGGCCTGCAACCCCTCCGTATATGCCATATTCATGCTGCAGGCAGACAAGATCATTGCCGTTGAAGTTGAGGAATTCCGCAGCCCGCTCGTACGATGCGAGATTCTCCTGCTCAAGCTCCAAACGCACACGCGCTGGATACTCATAGCTTGATTCCGGGTCATTCACTGGAATGGCAAAGAGGCGCTCGCTTCCGTACTCCGCGGCAAACGCCGTACAGAGGTCGGTGGTGAATGTGGCGATGCCGCATTGACGCGGCAAGTAGTTTCCGACAAACGCAATGCGCGTAGGCAATGGCAAACAGCAGACCTCAGGCGCCACTGGTGAGGAGACCACTGAATGAATGCTCTCGTTGTTTCTTATTGACCGGAGATTCGCTGGTGAGGACATATTCATCTGCTTTCACCTGTATCGATTTTCACCTGTATCGACGCCGTGCAAACGGAGTCAGTACGATGGCTCCTGGATCCGGCTCAAACAAAACACTCGTCGTGCAGTCCGGATTGAAGCGCAGGATGTATCCTGGTCGCCGAGTCGCAGAATATCGCTCAGGAACGGAGTTTGGCGGCGGTTGGCGGCGAAACCCCGGTGTCAGTGGTCACTGCCACGGTGGCCAGAATAACCGATTCGCCTGAAGACGAATGTTCCAGGAAGAAGTCTGCAACAAAGGCAGGCACAGTCGCCTTGGACTCACCCGACTCAATTTCAGATAAACGAGCTGGCCCAACTTCATTCGCTGGTCTGAATGGGCGCAGCGCTTTGTGCGGAGGTGCAGATCGATAGTTCTTCGCGTCGTGTTCTTCGATCTGAGTCATTCAGGCTCCAGTCGATCCGGTGTTAAGTGGACGGTGCTCGTCTGGAGAAACGCCTGAAAGGCTGAAGGCGAGAGGGAAGCATCCGGTTGCTAAACCAAGCATACGCTCAAATCAGACTAGGAGTTGAAGCCATTCCAATTGCCGCAATCCGCGGTTTGTCGCGATCTCGGCTAAATACGCCAAGCGGCAGAAAAAAATGACATTCAGGATGCTTCCAAATGTCCTTCGCCTATTCTCTTATCATGCGGGCAGACAAATATACCGCCTCATGCAGCCCCGAAAGGGCTGCATGAGTTACATCGTTGTACAGCGTCCGGATGTCGGAGGGAAACCAGAGCCCTTCTTTCCCGATGAGTTTCTTGCATTCGCCCACTCTGGTTTCGCTGAAGCACCAACTCGGGAATAACTGTGGTTGCAGTTACTCGCTTTGAGGGACCGAACCTTCCGCGCCTGTTGAGCGAAGGCTTTAGCGCGAGCTTCCGGTTGCTGGATTAGCAAGACTACCAATAACATCGCCGGATACTACCAGCTCTACCCTGCGATTTTCCTGGCGGCCGCTGGCGTTGTCATTGGAGGCTACGGGCATCGAATTGCCAAAGCCTTCCGCCGTGACTGAATTCGTTTCTACGCCTTCCTTCACGAGATAATCGCGGACCGATCCTGCGCGGTTCTCCGACAGCTTTTGATTCATATCATCGCCGCCGACGCTATCGGTGTAACCGCCGACTTTGATAGTGAGGCCTGGGTAGGCGATCAGGATTCCAGCAACCTTTGCAAGTTTCTCCCGTGCGCCGGGTTTCAGGGATGACTGACCAGTGTCGAACAAAACACCTGACATGTTGACAATCAGTCCCCGTGCGCTATCGCGCGTTTCCAGGACCTTGTTCAACTGCTCGGACAGTTGCGCTCGCATGGTCGCCTTGTCGGTATCCGCTTGCTGTGCAGCCAGTCTGGCTTTGTCTGCGTCAGCTTGAGCCGCGTTGACTGCGGCTGCTGACGCTGCCTGGTTTGCGGCCATATCGGCTTGCGCCTTGGCTGTATCGGCTTGCGCATTGACTTCATTGGCTTGCGCAGTGGCTGCATTGGCTTGCGCAGTGGCTGCGTCCGACTGAGCCTGCCGCTGCAGACGGGCTGCCTCGTCCGCCTGTACCTGCGCTCTCACCTTTGCGTCGTTGGAGGCCTGCAGTTCGTTCGACTGACGCTCCGCGTCGATCTTCTTCACTGCAATTTCGCGTGAGTCTTCCGCAGTCTGCACTTCTTCCCGCGCGGCGGCGATCAACTGTTTCTTTTCGATGTGCTTACTGGTTGCGAACTCATCCACGCTCTTCATCAACTCTGCGGCGTGCTGGTAGCTGGTGGTCGCGTAGGTCTCTGCCCCTTCGGACTGTGCGATGCGCAACGCGTTCCGCGCCTCGAAGAATTCCAAAGGAAGATTGGAGTTGAGAACCACGGGATCGAACTTGTATCCGGAGGGAAGATAGCCGCCGCGTTCAAGCAACTCATACTTGGCATTCACTGCTTCAGAGGTTCCCTTGGTGTCAGCGCGCACAACGTTCTCGAGTACGACTACATTGCTCGGCTGATGCACAGCATAGTAGGGTTCCGCGGTGACGATCAGCGCGAATGATTGGAGATCGGTGGTTGCTGTCAGCTTGCTACGGTCGTTGCTGCCGACCAGCACTTCTCCCAAGTTCACTGGCCTGCCCTCTGGGGAAATCGCCCAAAGAACATAGGTAAGGTATTCGCCGCCAAAGGTAGTTGGGCTTTGCAGATTCCCAAATTCCGCCTCGACTTCCATGGTGCCGCGCTTGCTGCGCACCTTGGCGTTTCCGTCGGCGGCAGGCATAAGAACTGTGCCTGCAAAATTCACTTCAGAGGCCCCGCTGCGATGCTCGTAATTGACTGCTTGGACCGAGCGGCTGATCACAACCACGCGATAGGTGGACGTGGTCCCAACTGATGCGATAACCGTTGCTTGTGGATTGGCTTGCGCGAAAGCGCTCAAGCTGAGGACACTTCCCATGGTGAACAAAAGCATGCGTTTCAAGGTTTCTCCTGCGGGCAGAACACTGCCGTATTACTGTGAACTTACGTTTCATTGGTTGGAAAAAGGCATCCAGGCTTCGGCAGTTCGCTCTCTCAATGTCCGACACGGAACTGCAGAAGGTAATCGAGGAGGCCAAATGCCCTTAGAAGCCACAGGACGACGACAATCACGACAACGGCATTCAGGATGCTTTTTATCTGGCTCTGCATCGGTATGTAGCGGTTGACCAGCCATAACAGCACGCCAACAACTCCGAGCGTGATAACAACGGTGACAAGTGGCATTTCATCTACTCCAATCGCATCTTCGAAACGGATACAGGATCCAGCTTTTTACCAGACCGAGGAACCCGCCTGGGGAGCCCAGATACTCTTCTTCCTGATCATTCTTCCAGAGCAGTGACCAAATAGCTGAGCAACAGTGCACACGACAATTCGGCGAAGGTGGTGTTGAAATCCAGCTTTTTCAGATTCCATGAGCAGGATCTTCATCCCAAATGACCAACATCAATCCGTGGGAAACCGGGACCTGGGGCATCCACAGATCGTTAGGCGATGAAATCTCATCTCTGCCTGTCATGAACGCGGAGATAGAACAGGCGGCGATCCCCTTCGGGAGCGCCGCCTACGCATAATCTGAAAGCCAAATCGAAACGATGCTGCAATGGTGACTACTTTGGAAGGTGTTGTGCCGGTGCAGCTGGATTCACTTTCCCTGCGCCCTCATCCACCGGAGTATCCCCTTTGGAATCGAAGGTTGCGCCCGATGGAATCAGCGTGGCCGAGACGGTCATTCCGTCAAGCGACCCAGTGTAGACGGCGATACGGGATGGATCGATCCCCTTCTCCCTGACAAGGTAAGCCTTGGTGTTATTTGCACGCTCGGAAGCGATAAGCTTCCCGTGCGTTTCCTCCTTGCCTGCGTTGCCGACGATGGCGAGTGTTGCATCGGCGCTTTGCTGCAAGTTGAGTGCGACCTGATCGAGGCAGGCCTTCGCTTCGTTGCTTACACGATATGGACGACGAATGTCCCGTTCAAAATGAAGGGTGCACAGGTCACTGGTGGTCGGCTTGGAGAGGGCTGGTAAACCTGCCACTGTAACCGATGTCATGCTCGATGCAGGCTGGCCCTTATCATCCAGCACATTGCAAGTTACGGAGACGGATCCAACCGCAACTCCATCGGTCGAAAGAGTAGCCGTCGGGCCGGTTCCGCTGATAGAGCCGGAGGTTGCACTATAGCTGAACGTGAGGGGACGATTCTGCGGGCTGACGCCGATTGAAGTAATCGTCGATGGATTTCCAGAGATCACGGAAACTGGCGACGCCGAGCAACTTACCGTGGGCGCTTCAAACGCTTTCACCACAAACTGCGCCGTGCCGTCCGCATTTTCAAAAGGCTTATCGCCTTGAGAGACGTGGCCCTTGACGGTGTAGCTGCCTGGAGCCAGATTCACCGTGTCAATGTGGGCAGTATTCGTGACTCCATCCAATGTTCCACCAGTCACAGACCATGTGTAAGAAGTTGTTTTGTTGGGGTCAAGATTCAGAGCAATGCAGGACGCGGCAAGCGCATCTCCCGGAAACACCGAGGGCGGGTTGACCGTGCACGAATATGTCACGGCCGTTACTTCAGGCAGGCGAGGAGCGGTTCTTCCGCCAAAGCGGAAAACGATTCCGGAGGAGAGACGCATATCATTCTGCGTTGCGCTGCTTCCTGTGTTCCGATTCTCGAACTCGGTCATCAGATATTCGGCCTGGACGATGCGGATGGCAAGATGTCGGCGCACTCTGAGGTCGAGTCCGCCGCCGGCGGTCATGGCAAAGGTGTTCTCCACGGGAAGAAGGGTGCAATTTCCTGTGCAACCCGAGAGAGTTATATCGCTGGCGTGCATGCCTCCAAACAAGACCTGCGCGAAGGGAGTGAGTCTGCTGTGGTTTCTGAATGAAAGCCGCGGGCCGCCGAGGTAAGTGAAGGCGCTTCCGTCAACAACCTGTGCATTTACGGATGGATTTTGGCCGGCGCCCGCAAGCAGAAGCCGTGTGTCGTTGAAGCCGCCAAAATCGCCCACCAGACCCAGGTAGCGGTTTAGGTTCAAGGCAATGTTGGTGCTGCCGCCATTCAGGTAAACCAGTCGATTCCCTGAGGCTAACTCTGGCACGGCCCGCAGGTAGGAGTATCCCAGGAACAGTTCCACCCTGGGAGCGCCATGGTTTCTGGTTGCCGCATACGGCATGGCTGATGTTGTCGAAGTCCCCGACATCGGCGCGGCCGGCGATGCGGTGGAAGCGACGGGCAATTCATTCTGGGCTCGGAGCTGGAACGTGGACGCCAGCAGGACAGCAGCCGCTGTGGCAAGTAACCTCAGACTCAAATTCATTGTCGTCTCCTGAACAGTTCGTCGCGATGCTTTTCAAGTTCATTGCAGGACTCATTCGGTGCGAGTGGAACATGCCAAATGCAGCACTGCCTAAGAAGTGCTGAGACCGCCGGAGGGCGGTCTCAGCTTGGCCCTATGGGACATTGACGACGGTGTTCACCATGGTGACCGACGCATCCAAAGCCAGCACTCGGCCATTGATTGTTGTTACCGTCGATGATGTGGACTGGCCCGGACTCGAAATCGTGATTCCCGGTTGGGAGATGATGGTTCCCACCATCGTCCCGCCTCCCCCGTAATTGATGATTGCGCCGGGTAGACCCCCGACCTGCCAGAAGACGTTGCTGGCCTGTGCGCCGTTGACGAGGAGCACGCTTTCAGATGCTGTGGGTGTGCCTACAGTGAGAGAGGATGCCATCTGGAAGACCCAGAACGCATTGGGATCTCCTTTGGCGTCGAGAGTGAGTGGCCCGGCCGAAATGGCGTAACTTCCAGGTGCGGATTTATAGACGCCGGGAGCCAGGGTGCGATTGCCCAATTCACCAGCCGAGCCACCGCCGCATCCTGGGCAGAGTGACACATCCAGGCCGTTCGGAATGGCGGCCAAAGTGTTGTAAGCGGTAAGAGCTTCCAACGCCGCTTCGGTTGCAATGGAGAAGGTAACCGCCGTCCCTTCGTTGGGGCAGGCTGCAGTGGGTTGAGATGAGCCGGCAGCAGTGTCGATGGTCCCATTCACCAGCCCCTGGTTGAGGGTGGTTTCCGTATATGTGCATTCATATACGAGGCCAACCTTGACAGTGGTGTCGTGGAATCCAGTGATCAGCGAAGAGGCCGCAGTGGTGGCGATATCGCCATTGATTACGGTGTTGATTCCCTGGTTGGTCATTCCGGCGCCGCCGCCGAAGCCGCCAAACAGCTTAATGGTCGGCCCCAGAACAACTGGTGGCGGAACGACGACCGCGCCGGTGGTAAAGCTCCATGGGTTCGGCGCGCCAGTTGTTCCCAGCGGATTGCCGGCCAGGTCCGTGGCGCCCGTGGTAATTGTTGCCGTATAGATGGTGCTAGGGGCTAACGCGGCAGTCGGAGTGAATGTGGCGATGAAGTTGATCGCATCATAGGACAGAGTTCCGACTACTGCAGTTGAGCCGGGTCCGGTCAACGTGAAGGTAGCCGAGGTGATGGTCAGCGGATTCATCGCCTCCGTGAAGGTGGCGCTCACCGCGGCATTGAGGGGCACGTTCGTGGCTGAGTCGGCAGGAGTTGTCGAAACGATTTCCGGCGAGATTACAGCAGCAACAGTGCCGGTGGTGAAGGTCCATACGTAGTTGGCAGCCAGTGCATTGCCGGCCAGATTCTGAGCACCGGTAGTGATGGTGGCTGTATACAGGGTGCTGGACGCCAGGTTCGCTGTGGGCATGAACGTCAGAGTGTTTCCCACCGTGGCGTAAGCGACTAAGCCGGTCACATTTGTGACGCCTGGCCCGGTCAGGGTAAAGGTGGCCGAGCTGATTGTGGCAGGGTTCATCGCCGTGCTGAAGGTGGCGCTGATCACTTGGTTGGTGGGCACATTCGTGGCCAGGTTGGCGGGGACGACCGAGATCACCGTCGGCGGAATCACAATAGGGGTAGCCGCGGTGGTGAAGGTCCATACGTAGTTGCCAGCCAGTGCTGCGCCATCCAGACCCATAGCCCCGGTGGTGATGGTGGCCGTGTAGACGGTGCTGGGCGCCAGGTTCGCCGCCGGTGCAAAAGTCGCAACCGATCCAGCGGCGACGTAAGTTACAGCGCCGGTTACCGCCGCTGCGCCCGGCCCGCTCAACGTGAAGGTTGCCGTATCGATGGTGGAAGAGTTCATGGCCAAGCTGAAGGTTGCCGTAATCGCCTGGTTGATAGGAACGCCGTTTGCAAGATTCGTGGGAACCGTGGAGATGACAGTGGGCACGGTGGGAGCCGGAACCGTCAAGAACGTCCATACAGAATTTCCGGCCAGCGGCGTCGACGCCAGATCCTGGGCCCCGGTGGTGATGGTGGCCGTGTACAGGGTATTGACGGTAAGCGCGGCTCCTGGTGTGAAGGTGGCGACACTGCCTGCGCAACTGACGGTCCCAGCTACGGCAGTAGTACCAGGGCCGGTGACGGTAAACGTCGTCGAGGTGAGCGTTGCGCACTTCATCGTTTCGTTGAAGGTCGCGCTAAGTTCCTGGCCCAACGGCACACCTGTGGCTCCGTTCACTGGAACCGTGGAGACCACGGTCGGCGTGGGAGAAATCGTTGTGAATGTCCACACGTAATTGGCAGCCAGTGGAGTGCCGGCAAGATCCTCGGCCCCGGTGGTGATGGTGGCCGTGTAGAGGGCGCTGTTGGCCAGGCTCGCCGTCGGTGTGAACGTCGCAACCGTTCCGGCGTAGGTAACTGCACCCGCTATGACAACGCCGCCCGGCCCCTTCACCGTAAAGGTGGTTGCGCCGATCGTTGCCGAAGTCATCGCCTCGCTGAAGGTCGCGGTGAGCAACTGCGTGACGGGCACATTGGCGGCTCCATTCGCAGGTACTGTGGCGATTACTGTAGGCGCAGGAGTGATGGTCGTGAAGGTCCACACGTAGTTCGCAGCCAGCGGAGTCCCCGCCAGGGACGTGGCCCCTGTGGTAACCGTGGCTGTGTATGCGGTGTTGTAAGCAAGGTTGGCAGCAGGCGTAAACGTGGCAACCATGCCCGAGTACGAGACTGTTCCACCTACGGAAGTTCCGCCCGGCCCGCTCAGTGTAAATGTCGATGTGCTGATCGTTGCCGGAGCCATCGCCTCGCTGAATGTCGCGCTGAGCACCTGCCCAATGGGCACACTGGTGGCTCCATTCACAGGCACTGTCGCGGTCACCATCGGCGGCGGGGTAACGGTTGTGAAACTCCACGTATAAGCGCCAAGCAGCGGAACCCCGCCGAGATTTGTTGCCCCGGTGGAGATGGTTGCCGTGTAAACGCTGCTATAGGCCAGAACCGCAGAGGGGGTAAACGTTGCGGTTGTGCCGCTATAGCTGACGGTTCCAGCCAGGGCCCCGCCCGGGCCGGTCACCGTGAAGGTCGAGGCATTCAGGGTGGACGGGGTCATCGCCATGCTGAAGGAGGCACCGATCGTGGTATTGATAGCCACACTGGTCGCGCCCTGCGCGGGAACCGTAGACACGACCGATGGAACAGTTACCGTTTGCTGACCGCATCCGGCCAGGAACGCGACCAGCAAAGTGGCCATGAAAGAAGTGATTCCGACCTTGAACATCCGCATTGTGCCCCCTCGTCCAACTGTGGTGACGTTACGTAGACAGTTTCTTGTTCCCGGCGCATCGGAATGACAGGCCGGGACCAAACGTTGATAAAAATGCGCCCGATTATTTGCAAAATCTGTACAAAAGTGCACACCAGAGGACTCGCCGCTTTAATCGAAAGACGAGCGGCAGCCCCTATCGCATTGCGTTTTCAACCATGACTTTCTTCTTGACGCACAGGGTTGCACCACGGGCAAGGGTTGACGTAAGCGCTCAACTACCCAAAGCACGGCTTGATGTCTTTGCTGGTAATGAATGCTGCGCTTCATGCTTGTCGGAACAGATGTCCTCGGAGTCAATCCGGACTCTGCCCTGACCACATACTTGCATCCGGGAGTTGGCGGGTCTGTTCTGTTTTGCCCACTACACCAACAATTATTTGTACCTTAATTGTCCCCTTCGCCTGCCAACTGTTGCAGTTAGCAAGGGGGATGGAAACTGAGCATGTCAGTACAACAGGACGGCTTTCCTCTTCGCCGTGTAGTCAACGAATTCATCCCTCGGAGCCTAAAGCCCTCCGAGTTTCATTGAATACTTTGCGGCACGGCTCAAGACATGCCCTTTCAACGACGGCTTCGAAGATAGCTTTCAAGGCTTTGGAGCAAGCGTAACGAGGTCTCGACGTGGATCGTCTGCAGTTGCTTTGGAGGATATATCCGCGGCCGGCTTGTTCGATGGAATCACTGTTCCTGTCGGATATATGAGGATTTGTATCGTGCCCGCTTCCGCATCCGGAGCAGTGTTTGCCTGCTTTCCCATTCCCAACGTCTTAAGCTGGCTGTCGTCAAATCCAAAGTTCACAACCAGGTACTCACGCACCACCATGGCCCTTGCTTCAGTGAGCACGAGGTCTTTCTGTGCGTCGCCTGTCATGCCTGCTGAGACCACAACGACTGCGACTCCGAATTGATTCTGCGCCAGGAAATCGCCTGCTGCATTGAGATCCTTCTGGTTTTTCAGTTTGGCCGAATCGCGCGAATCAAAGAGATCCTTTGCATGAAAGGCAAACGCCTTCAGAGGTGCACCCGGTGGGAGTTGGCTGATTCGATTAACAGTTAGATCGGCGGAATCTTCATATCCACGCTTTTTGTAATACCCACTCAAGAAGAAGTTGTGCTTCAAGGCTTCCATATTCTCACGAAAGTCCGTAACCCCGGTCTGCGCCTGAACCATCGTGTCATTCAGTGTCGCTGAGGTCTGCGCCAGACTGCTATAGAGTTGTTTGTCGTTTACCAACGCACCGACAGTCCCTTGACCGGAGTCGATCTTCGCGCTAATTGAGTTCAAATGCGCGGCTGCCTGGGTCGTGCTCTGAATAGCTAACTGGCTGCTATCGAGAATTTCGTTCGTCTTCTTGAGGAGATCCCCCACACTCAGAGGCGACAAGCTCTGGAGGATTTCGCCGTCTTTTACCTCGGCCCCCCCCTCGGATCCAAACGATATCGCCATGTACTGATTGCCCAGCACTCCCTCGGTTTCAATTGTGGCTACAGAGTCATGCTTGACAATCTGGCGAGTGGATCTATCGAGATCCATAACGACGGTGACCTTTTCGCCGGCGTTGTGAGGCAACAAGATGCTGTGCACGGTTCCGCTTTGAACGCCGCCCACCTCGACGTTGGCGCCCGCGGCCAAGCCAACCACATTGTCGAATTGCGCCTTCAGCTGGTAAGTGGAGCGAAACAGGTATTCCTTGCTCCCAATAATGAAGACTCCAGTCGCCAGTATTGCCAGTGTCGCAACGATGAACGCTCCCAGACGTGCCACTCTCGACATAAATCCTCCTACGACTGCTTGAGAAACTTCTTTACAAATCCGATGTCGCTTTGCTGAAGGTCCTCAAACTTGCCTTCAATCACAACACGACCCTGATCCAGCAGAGCCAACCGGTCAGCGATTGTCCTGGCGCTGTGCAGATCGTGAGTCACTACGATGGATGCCATCTGCCGTTCGCGCTGAAGCCTGAGGATCAAATCGTCGATCTCTCCCGAACTGATGGGATCGAGACCGGCTGTTGGCTCATCGAGCAGGAGAATCTCCGGATCCAGTGCGAGTGCACGCGCCAGCCCCACACGCTTTTGCATCCCGCCCGAGATATTGGAAGGCATTTTCTCAAGGTCGCCTTCCAGTCCGACTTCAGCCAACAACTGCTTGACCCTGTCGTCGCGTTCCGATCTAGACATTTCTTTCCTGTGGTGTTCAAGCGGGAAAGATACATTTCCAGCCACGGTGAGCGAGTCGTAGAGTGCTGCGTGCTGAAACAGAAAGCCCATCTTTTTCCTGATCTCTCCCAGCCGATCAAGAGCCATGCCAGCGATGTTCTGGCCATGAATGCGAACCAATCCGGAGTCAGGCGCAACGAGACCGATAATCAGCCGCAGCAACACACTCTTGCCGGTGCCACTGCGTCCCAGCACGGCCAGGGTTTCTCCGCGGTCCAAGCTCAGGTTGATCCCATTCAGGACCATGTGATTACCAAAGGACTTGTGCACATTCTCGACTGCGACAAGTGGCGCGCTGCCGTCTTCTTTCAAGTCTGCTTGCTTCATCGCAATGTCATAGGTAGTGGCCATATGTTCCTTTCGAAGACTTGTTGCAACAGTTAACGCTCAAGGAAAGACAACGAGAATGAATTTCACCAGGACGACGTCGGCCAGGATGAGGAAGAGCGACGAGAGCACTACCGAGTTGGTGGCCGCACGGCCCACGCCCTCAGCGCCTCCGCTTGTCCGCATGCCCTGAAAACATGCAACGAGGCCAATAATTAGGCCATACACCGCAGTCTTGAAGGTCTGTGGCAGGAAGGCGCTAAATGTTGCGCCTTTGAAGCCGCTTTGAATGAATTGATGAAACGAGAGCGGCTCAACCAGAGCCTGTGCAAACCACCCAGTTAACAATCCGCAAGCGTCGGCTGCAATGGTCAGCAATGGAAGCATCAGGATGCAGGCAAGGATGCGCGTCGCAGCCAAGTATCTGTAAGGATTGATCGCCGATGCTTCTATGGCGTCGATCTGCTCGCTCACTTTCATGGAGGCAAGTTCCGCGCCAATGCCGGCGCCCACGCGCCCGCTTACCACCAGGCCGGTAATCACCGGACCCATGACCTGAATCACGGAGTAGACAAGAGTTGAAGGAAACATCGACTTGGCGCCAAATCGACTCAGGCTGTAACGTGCTTCAAGCGAAATCACGACACCAACCGCTGCGCCCGCCAATGCAACAAGCGGGAAGGACTTCGATCCGACCTCGTCGAGTTGCCGAACCAGTTCACGCCATTCATAGGGCGGCGTCACAGAAGCCCGAAGCACTTTCCAGGAAAAGATTCCCAGACTGCCGAACCACTCGAACAAGGCGTCGAATGCCCTCGCAAACGATCCAGCAACGGCGAGCAACGGTTCACTACGCTGCCCCGGAAGCGTTTGATTAACGCCGGAACCCACCGACAATCCACGGTCGCTCATCGATTCGGTCCCTGAAGCGGTGAGCCGTGTGCATTGTTCAAATGCATGCGGGAAAGCAGCGAGTGGGGACCGCTGTAGAAGAACTCCAGGGCGATGTTCCCGCCCATATACACCCCCAGGCTATAACTGCCCGTCCGGAGCGCATCCTTGGCGCCGAAGCGGTTGGGGTACCAGCCATAAATCGCAGTCATCGAACCGGCAAACGGGCCGATAAGCGCAGGAGCTGAAAACACTCGGTGACCGTCCTGTTTGCTCCGCGCTGTGAATGTAGAGAGGATGGCATGGCCGAATCGTGGGATTAGGCCGCGGCATTCACAGCGGTAATACAGGGCATCTTCCCTGAATAATTCGGAGAGTCCATAACGCGTAGTAGTGCTCACCGCTGCGATGCCGAAGTCCGACGCGAATCGCTTGCTGTAACCTTCAGCGCCCTGCCCCCACTCGGGAGGAGAATTGCTTAACTGGCCGATGCCCGCCGTTAACCCGGCGCCGACGACTGGGTAAGGACCGAACGCATCGAAGATGTAGTTGTTGACCTCGGTCCTTTGAGTAGGAGGCACGTACGGCAGATCCGGTAGCACTGCGCGGTCGCTGGAGACAACACCGGAAGAAGCATCCGACTTGAGCACGGATTGCGATCGTGCCGTCAAGGGCTGGCCCATCAGAACAACGGTAGCCGAAAGCAGAACAATCGCTTGACGGGTCTTTGTCAAGAGCGGTCCATGTTTTCTCATGATTGACGTCAAAGTGTCGCCTCCGATCGCATGCGCTTCTCGCCTGTGCAGTCTCGTAATTGAATTGTGCGGTTACGATGCGCGCTTGAACATATTGACAGAATCGAACTCTCAAAGAATGGTCATATTTGCTCGAAACAAACTTTCACATTTCCAGGCAACGGTGTCATTGCGTCTCGGCGCGCCTGGTTTTATCGGCACAGCGCATCTCGTTCGCCATGAATCGCATCTCGTTCGCCATGAATTTAGATGAGTGCGATTCTGCTATGAAGATTGCCGACAATCAAACTCCAGCCGCCTTCACGAATCCGTTATCCAGGCCGTTGGCTTCCCCTCATGAGCGCAAAACTGAACAGCCCAATGAAAGGACTGGGGACAATGAACAAGGCCAGCTTGTGCGTCCGCGCATCTTCTAGGAAGACGCGATAACAACCATCCGTCTGCCCTGGAAAGCGTTGCAGCAGGAGGGCTCCAATCTCATTTGTCCACAGCCGATCTAGATCTCGTCGTGGGTCAGAACGGAGTAGGCAAACAAAACCTCACTGCACATCGGCAACACGAGGCCATTGCAGCCGCGCGAATCAGGCGAGGTCGCCGGTTTCAGCCGGCGAAGGCGCGGAGGATCGGGAAATGTTGCGCTGCTCAAATTCTTCCAAGAAGAAGCAGGACGACTACGACGATGAGGACCAGTCCCAGCCCTCCCGTTGGGTAATAGCCCCAACTTCTGCTGTGCGGCCAGGCGGGCAGCGCGCCAACCAACATCAGTAAAAGAACCACGATCAAAATCAGTCCAAGCATTTGTTACTCCTGCTGTTACACATTCACTGTGTGTTGCTCCGCGTAGAGAAGTAATTCGCAATCCGGGAACAAGCATTTTTTGCCGTGAATTGAAAAACGTCCTTCCGCGCCAAGTGCGAGAATGTTCCGTCTCATGAGGGGCATCGTCACCTCACGACGTTTCGCCACAATCGGCACGACTGAGTGATTATTTCAAGCCTAAGTTGAGCCGTCTGTGCAATTGAGTACACTGGGATATCTCCATCGGCGAGAACGCGATGGGAGAAACGCGCACCGGAAAACGAAATTTTCTCGGTCCGTGCCCGCGCGGCCCTCTTGGTGCTGACGACGCTTGTGCTGACCACGACATTCGCGCTGGTTCGATGATCATTTATCGGCCCCAGTTGCCTGGTGCGCGACTTTATCGCACCCTGCCGAGTAGCCCAGGTATCCTGGCCCTATTCTCCGAAGGAGATCGAGCGGAAGCTTTGTGTCAATGCAATGCATCCGAACGCGGAGAGAAACAGGTCACAAATGGGCGCAGCGGCCTTCCATGCGCAATTGACAATGTATCTCATCGCCTGAAGCGCTCCATCTGAACTTTGATCACTGTTCGCTCATCAACGCATGTAGCTTGATCGAGTGAACCGATTAGTCATGCAGTACGACGTTGACCAACGAGCTATTGATATGCATCCCGCCGCAGTTGTAGTCGATGTAGCCGAGTTCGCGAAAGCGGTTGAGGAAGAAGCTGACACGTGACCTGGTTGTGCCGATCATTTCGGCCAGGGTCTCCTGGCTGATCTTGGCGATCACCGGAATGGGCTTCGAGTCTTGCCCGAAATTGGCCATCAGCATCAACAAACGGGCGAGGCGTTTTTCGCTCGAATTGAATAGATGATCCACGAGGTCTGCTTCCATACGGATGTTGCGGGAGAGAAGATGCGCAAGAAACTGCTCGGCAAACTCGGGCTCACGATGCAGCAAGTCCTGCATTACTTTCTTCTCGATGCGAATGATGGAGCTGGGCTCAAGCGCGTTCGCGGAGGAGATGCGGGCGTGCTGACCGGCCAGGGAGGCTTCTCCAAAAAAACTACCCGCCGGAAGGTGCGCGATGACGGCCTCTTTGCCGCTCATCGAAACCACGGTGAGCCGTACGTTGCCGCTCTGGATAAAGAAGACAGCATTGGCCGGATCGCCCTGTGAGAAGACCGCGTCACCG
>Ga0181529_10000014_pt1 | contig 215552 bp, 185 predicted proteins | sample PEATcosm2014_Bin_36_FD_119763 | JGI IMG/M metagenome (GOLD analysis project Ga0181529, IMG submission 119763) | Peatland microbial communities from MTU Mesocosm Facility, Houghton, MI, USA - PEATcosm2014_Bin10_30_metaG | ecosystem: Environmental > Terrestrial > Soil > Wetlands > Peat | place...
CGAGAGCACGGCTGGAAGCTACCCGGTAACCGGAACCTTTACCAGCGGCAACTCGAACTATGTAAGCGGCGGGACCGTGACGAGTGGCACGCTGATTATCGACCCGGCCACACCAATCTTGCTTCTGAGCTGTCCAGCGGCTCTCGCTGACGGCAATTCTCACTCCTGCACCGGTACGGCTGCGGGCATTGGCGGTGTCGCGGTTAGCGGCTCCTTCAGCTTTAGTCCGGCGAGCGAGACGTCGATTGGAAGCTATTCGGTCACCGCTATCTTCACCAGCAGCGACCCGGATTATAACAGCGGGATCGCACAAGGCAGGTTGATCCTCACCAAAGCGCCTCCATCCAAAGTCATTCCCTACATGACCAGCGTGGCAGCCAAAGTTCCTTATCCTGACGACGTGGTTGTAGATCTGAACGGAAACGTTTATGTGAATTCGGGTGGCACTGTATTCAAGATCGATGCTGTCAGCGGAACGCAGTCGGTGTTTGCCGGTGGTGGCGTCAAATACAGTTCGTGTTCGGGACGGGACACAAGCGCCAACGGTGCCCAGGACAAATTCAACGACGGTTGTCCTGCTACCTCTGGCTACCTATATGGTACTAGGGGCTTGGCCGTCGATGCCAAGTACCTTTACCTTGACGATGGATCCGACAAGCAGGTGCACCGGGTTGGCTTGTCGGACAGCCCGCTGCCGGGACAATCCTTTGCTCACGAAATGGAACTGGTCGCTGCCACGAGGGACAATACCTCTGGCCTTGCCGTGGATGCGAAGGGCAACCTTTTCTGGGGAGACGGCGGCACGGTGGTCATGGCAAACTACTCGACCAATCCGCCGGTAATCAGCACCGTGGTAAGCCAAGGATCTAGAAGTTGCAACAGCGAAGTGAACGGCTTGGCGTTCGACAAGGATGGCAATCTGTATTTCGTCGATAAGGGCTGCTACAGCTTATACAAGGCGACCCCCAATCCGGCGACCGGAGTGGTCGATGGTGGCGGCACCGTCAGTACACTGGTGGGTAATGGCAGCAAGGGCGCCTATCAGGGCCCGTGGTTCAATACCCGGGGCACCCCGGCCTTCATCGGAACCTTGCGCTCGGTAGCCACCGCCGGCCGCGATCCTAACACTGGACTCTCCAACACCGACGACCTGTATATTTCGACTACGAATGGTATGTGGTTCTTCGACGCGGATACGGGATGGGCTCACCAGATCATGAAGTCCGCCGCGACCGCGAACCTCGGCTGCCCTGGAAATATGACATGGCCTTATACCGGATGCCCCGCCCCCAATGCGACTTTCGAAGCCTCTGCGAATGTCGGAGCGCACATGACGGTCGATCTGTACGGCAACCTGTATATAACCGATTTGAATAGTCAGCAGGTCACGAAAGTGGCCATGGGGACCGATTTCGCGGGCACCGCGCCGGCGATGTCGGTAAGCCCGCAGGCGCCGGTGACCCAGATGGCGCTCATTCATGGACCCGGCGACTGTACCAAGACCACTTTGTCGGCTACGGCACCTTTCGCTATCGGGACGCTCTCTTGCAGTCCTTACAGCGTGGGCGACCAGCAGATGGATTGGGTGGTTCCGATCACCTACACACCCACCGCCACCGGCGAGCAATCCGGAACGATCACGGTGGGAGGCACGACGATCACCCTGGATGGGAATGGAAGTAATTAGCGAGTAGTTAATGAACGTCCGGAGAGGCGTCGGCAAGCAGGACGCTCTCCGGTACTGGGGGCACATGGTTGGGCACAATCGCTGTACCGTCGTATCACTGCTGTTGTTAGGTTTATCGATCTCGGGCCTGTTATTGCTACCGGCACGCGCCGGCGCGCCAGTTACTGTGGCTGCGACCATCACCACTGTTTTACCCGATGGCCAACTCGTGCAACCCTCCAGCGTGGCGGTAGATAAAGCCGGCAACCGTCGGCCTAAAGGCCGGCTCTTCCACCGTAAACACCCGACATTCTCCCGGTGTTCGAGAGGATGTGATTAATAATCCAGGCTACTGGCAAGCCTTACTACTTCGCCTTCCTCGCAATTACCACGTCCATGCCCACGGTAAAGCTGCGTCCCGGCATGAACACCGGAGGCGGGCCTTTGATCTCCCAATAGGAACTGTTGGCCAGATTCGCCACTTGGACATAAGGAGAAACCCGCCCGAAGGTGCGCATGAGACCGGCATCCCACACCATGTATGTCCCTTCCACCGGACGGCGTGCAACGCCTATGCGGCTGCGGCCTACGACTTTACCCGCCGTGGTTCCCTGCCAGGAAAGCACGGTACTCTGCGAAGGAAAGTTGCCGGAGTATTCGGTAACCCGATTCTCCGGGACATCCAGCGTGCCTTCCATGGCCGTATAGCCCAATTGGAATTGTTGTCCGCGCAGCAGAGGCGCACGCAAGGCTACCTCGACCCCGGTGAAATTTAAGTTGTCGATGTTCTCGGCTTGCCATGGACTGGCCGGCGTGGGCGACGTCTGCCCCACGGGAAGCACGTAATCAATGCCATTGTGCTCATGGCGATTGAACACCGTGATCGCGGCGGTGATATGGGCGGGCGCTTGGAAATCCAAGCCACCTTCATAGCTCCATGCCGTTTCCGGGAGTAAATTCGGATTTCCCACCGTGACGGGGTCGCTGTAATACAGGTCGGTATAGGTGGGCAGGCTGAAGGCGTGGTTTACGCTGCCGCGCAGCTTCACCCTTGAGGATAGCCAAACTCCCGCGCTAACGCCGGGGCTGACCTCAGAGCGGTAATCCCCATAGACCTCCTCACGCACACCGGCGCTGAAGGAGAAGCGGCGCAGGGCGCGCACGTCGAAATCGGCATACCCGGCAACGCGGTTACGGGTATGGCGTCCCAGAGCCGGGCGGTCGGGAAAACCCGCCATGGAATTGATACTGTTGATTTCGTCGCGGTACCCCTCGGCCCCATAGAACAACGTGGCGCTCTGCCAGAGTGGCTGGTTCCGCCGTAACGCCGCTTCCCAACTCTCCGTCTCGTGGTTATTCGCATAAACACCCGGATCGTCGCGCAGAAGAATGAAATTGTCGGTGTGGCGACGATATCCCAGGTCGAACTCCGTGCGCTTCCCGAGTTGCTGGCTAAGCGTGGCGAGCCATGCCTTGGTGCGCTCCCAGGAATCGTAGTCACCGTAAAAGTCGTTGGCCCCGAACGGGCGATCGCTGTATCCCAGTAGAATTGCGGTGTCACCCAACCCGGTTTTCAACCGCGTGGTGGAAGCCAGCGCCAGATTGCGATAATCCCGATCCGGCGCGAATCCTTCGGAGAAGTCCCGGGCCATGCTCAACTGTTCTCCCAGCGAATCCGTGGAATAGTTCGCCGACAGATGTTGCTCGTTCGAGTCAAAGCTGCCCCCGCCGGCACCCATGCGAATTTCCGAGACGGCTGGCGGAGTCACAATAAAGTTCACCACGCCCCCCATGGCATCCGAACCGTACAGCGTGGATCCCGCGCCACGCAAGACCTCTAGACGCTGTAGCGCGTCCTCCGGCAACGGCACATCAAGATTATGATGGCCGCTCTGCGCGTCGTTTACGCGGAAGCCGTTGACCAAAACCAATGTCTGGTCAAAGGTCGCCCCCCGTATGGACAGATCCCCCTGTATGCCGTTGGGAGCGCGCTGTTGCAGATCCACGGACGGGTCCAGAAAGAGATAGTCGGCGTAGCTCTGGTACAACTCCGGGGTCACACGAGTGTCCAGAACGCTTACCGCGCGGTCCACTTCATCGGCCGGAACCGCTTGCGGTTCCCCAGTCACCACCAGCGTTTCCTGGCGCGTCGGAATCTGGCTTTGGGCGAACAGACCTATGGGTGCTAACGCCATCTGCGCTCCAATGAGCACCCAAACAGAGAGCAGTTGGAAGAAACGTTGAGGATAGCGAGAGAAAATGCCGGCAATAGTGCGATCGATCACGAAGATAACCTCTGAGCGATCATGCGGGAATGCGAAAAGTGGTGCAACGATACTTTTATCTTGTTCTAAATAATTGATCGGGTAAACTAACTCTGTCCTATGATGCGCATTGAAGCCTTCCTTCGCCAGAGCCCCATGTTCCGGGTGAAACGAGCGGCCCGGCACTTCGACGCGGCCGCGGCGGCAGCCTTCGCCGCCGATAATCTCGGATTCATGGAGGGCCTGACCCTCGCCGCCATCTTCTTCGAAACGCCAGGCGCCATCAAACCCTCTCATCTCGCCGAGACTTTCGCCACCACGCGGGGAAACATTAGCCATGCCATATCCTCCCTGGAAGCAAAAGGCCTCGTGCAACGGAAGATCGATCCGTCCGATGCCCGGGGGTATTTGCTGATGCTGAAACCGGCCGGCAAGAAGTGCGCGCTGCGCGTGATTGCCGCCTTTGACAAGATGCAGCGGGGATTCGAGCGTAAAGTCGGGGGGACAGCACTGACGAATGCCCTAGAGGTAATTCGCGCGCTTGAATCCTGCTAGTGTAGCGTGTCAGGCAGATGGGCATTTATGTTTAACCCAACGTTGGATAGATTTGAAGGGGCGCGGCTTCAGCCGCGTCGCGAGAAACGTTGCGAACAATCGGTTCGGCGCGTCCCGCTCAGCGGGACGCGCCCTTTCAAAGACGCAACTTCTATCTCCTTCACTGACGACGCACTGGCGAGTCTAGAGTCTCGCATTGCAATGTGAGGCTATGGCCTCACCTATCGAAAAACTTTCATGTTCCACGCGCCCCAAAATGTTCCATAGTAGTTAACACCATCCGTCTAATTTTACTGGAATCTAAACACGGACCGAGCTACCGTAATAGACGCTCATCGCGGTACTCCCACCTCCTGTTTTTCCTTCCCTAGAGGCATGAAACGTAAAATTGCTACATACAGTGTGCAACATAGGGTAGATTTTGCAATCACCACCCAATATGTAGCGGTTTGTTGTTGACGCGCCGTTACTCTCTAGGTACATTTCGTGAATGAACAGCGGTGGTCCTGGTAATTCCCTAACCAGCGGCCAATCGGAAGGTGACCAGGTGGTCATCCAATGAGCAGGAAACCAAGGGTGCCATCGGGCCAGATTTAGCGTGATGGATCGACCCGCGGAGCGGCGAAGGAGTGAGAGATTGCTGAAGCTTAAGAAGCTACAAATCCTCGGATTCAAGTCATTCTGTGACCGGACGGAACTGCGCTTTCAAGGCGAGGGCGTAGCCGCCATCGTCGGACCTAACGGCTGTGGCAAGTCCAACATCGCGGACGCCATTTGCTGGGTCCTGGGAGAGCAGTCGGCAAAGACGCTGCGCGGCTCGCGCATGGAAGACGTCATCTTCGCCGGCACCCCCGCGCGCAAAGCCACCGGGATGGCGGAAGTTTCTCTAACCTTAGTAGATCCAGAGGTTTACGAAGGCCGCGTCGAGGCGGATCCCGAGCTGGAGATCAAGGACCAATTTCCCGAGGATGATTGGGACGAACAATCTCTGCGTACTGCCGCCGATGAGGAAACCGCCCAGTACATAGAGGAAGTCCAACCGGGGAAGACCGAGGAAGTAAGCGTAACCCCGACGACCGAAGCCGCTCCCGTCAGCGATACCGCTCCTGCCGCTCCGGAAGCCCAACCTGCCGCCGGAGCCGAAGATGAGACACCGGACGCTCCCCCGGTCGAAAGCGCAACGGTTAGCGCCCCGTCACAGGTGGTTCTGAAGATCCGGCGCCGAAAATTCAAGCCCATGCCGCTCAAGAAGGGCGAGATCATCGTTACGCGCCGCCTGTTCCGTTCGGGGGAAAGCGAGTATCTGCTCAATCACAAGCTCTGCCGATTGCGCGATATCCAGGACATTTTCATGGGTACGGGCCTGGGACCGGAATCCTACGCCATCATCGAGCAGGGTCGCATCGGCCAAATTCTTTCCAGCAAGCCCACCGATCGCCGCAACATCATCGAAGAGGCCGCCGGAATCACCAAGTTCAAGACCAAGAAGCGGCTGGCCGAGGCCCGATTGGAAGACGCCAAGCTGAATCTGAACCGCGTCAACGACATCTTCGAAGAAGTCACGCGGCAGATGAATTCACTGAAGCGCCAAGCCGCAAAAGCGGCGCGCTATGCCCGGCTGCGCGATGAGATGCGCGCCAAGTTGCGCGTGGTACTGGCCAGCAAGTTCGCGCAACTGGAGCGTGAAACCGCTGATGGCCAAGTCCAAATGGAAGCCATCAGCGAAGAGTTGCGCGTCAAGGGTGAATCGGTACGGCAAATGGACGTCGAGCATGGCGAGCGCACGCAACGCGGCTACGCCATCGAAAGCGCTTCCCGTGAGAATCGCGAACGCCTGGCGGAAATCGCCCGCGAAATCGATCGGGCAGCCAACCGGCAGAAGCTGAACGAAGAGCGCTTCGCCGAACTCGACCAACGGGCCGCCGCGGCTCAACTGGAACTCGAACAGACCGGCGCCAAGCTTCAGGCGTTGGAAGAGGAACGCGCCGCCAACCGCCAAACAGTGGATTCCGCGGAAGCTGATGTCGCCGCCGCGGCTCATGAATTGACCACGCGGCAGCAGGAATCCCTCGCCGCCGCCGCGGCTTTGTCCGGCCTGGATAAGCAACAGGAAATGCGGCGGGTTTCCATTCTGGAAGCCGCCAATGCCGCCGCGAATGTGCGCAATCGCATTACCCAGGCGGAAGAGCACATGGCGGCACTGGGACGCGAAGCGCAACGCCTGAACAACGAAATCGATACCGCTAGCCGGCAACTGGAGGCCTTCGGAGGCGAGCGCGGCCAATTGGCGCTGGAGTTCGGTTCCGCCTCCCAGCGCGTCGAGTCACTGGCCGGCCGCATTCAAGAAAGCCGCCAGCTGTTGACGGCCAAGCGTCAGGCGGAAACCGAATCCAAGCACCGGCTGGATGGACTGCGAGCCGAATTCGCCAGCGCGCTGGGAAAAAAGTCGTCCTTGGAAGCGGTAATCACCGAGCACGGCTACTCCACGGATTCCGTACGCCGCCTGTTGAAATCCGACGCGCTGCAAAACGGCTTCGCCCCTGTCGGAGTCCTGGCCGATTTCCTGGAAGTGGACAACCAGTACGAGCATGTAGTCGAAGACTTTTTGCGGGACGAACTGAACTATGTAGTGGTGAAGTCGTGGGACTCCGCCGATCGTGGTTTGCAAATGCTGCGTGGCGACGTCGATGGACGGGCGACCTTCCTGGTGCATCCCAGCGACTCGCAAGCCAAGTTCTCCTTCGTAGTCGACGAAGCGCAGCACTCCATGCCTCAGCATGACAGCGTGGTTCCTCTGAAGAGCTGTATTCGCGTACTCGATGGCTTCGGAAAATCACTGGAAGTGATCCTGCCGAAGTTGCGGGATGGCTACATCGTCAATGAATCGCAGATGGGACGCGAGCTGGCGCTCTCGAATCCGGACGCCTTCTTCCTTTCCAAGTCTGGGGAGTGCTTTCACAACGTGACGGTAACCGGAGGCAAGCAAGCCGCCGCCGGACCGCTCTCCATGAAGCGCGAACTGCGCGACGTGCTGCGCATCATTGACGAACTGGAGCGTACCTTGCGCGAGGAAGAAACTCGCGTCCTCTCGCTGGGCCGCGAAATTAACGACCTGACTTCCCTGCTCCAACGCCTGGAGGATGAACGCCGGGACGCGGAAAAGCAGGCCATGACTTCCGGTCATACGCTGCGCCAATTGGACAGCGAGACCGCCCGCGTACGCGAGCGGCTCAGCGTTTACGAACGCGAGTTGCAGCGTGCCGGCAGCGAACGCGCCGCCAAAGAAGCTTACGTCACCGAGCAGAGCATCGAGCTGACCCAACGCGAACATATGCGTGCGGAGCTCGAGCAGGCCATGGCCGCGGCTCAGGAACATCTCGGTGAACTGCGGGCGGCGCGTGAGGCGGCGGAACAGACCGCCTCGGAAGCTCGGTCGCAAGTGGCCGTATTGGAAGAACGGCGCCGCGCGGCCTTTGGAACCTTGCAGCGGCTGGAATCCTTAGTGGTCGAAGTTGGCGCACGGCTGGAATCGCTCCACATGCAAATTGCCTCCTCCGCCGCGGAGAAGGAACAGCGCGCCGCCGAGAACCGGCAACTGGCGGAGAAGGTGCTGGAAATGGCGGTGGAGCGCGAAGCCGGCCAGTGCCGCGAAGCCGAACTTCAGACGGAATCGGAGCAGGTGCGCGCTCGACTGGCGGAGATCGATGGTCAATTGCACGAGGCGCGGACGGCGCTGGACCAGGCACGCGATCGCCGCGGAGAAGTCGCGGCCGCCATGGCCAAACTCGAGTCAGATGCTGCCTACATGTCGGAAACCTGCTTCAACGATCTGGCCATTACGCGCGAGGAGTTGCGTGCCGACGAAACTCTGGTCGCGGTCGAAGGCGAGCAGTTAGCCGCCGAAGATACCGCCTGCCGCGAACTGCGCGGCAAGCTCGACAGCATGGGCCCGGTCAACATGATGGCTCTGGAAGAGTTCAACGAGGTGGAGCAGCGGCACGAGTTTCTGGAAACGCAGCGTAAGGACTTGCTGGATTCGATCGCCAACACCCAGGAAACCATCCGCGAAATTGAACTCATCACGCGGCAGAAGTTCGTGGAAGCCTTCGACGCCATCAATGCCAACTTCCAGACGGCCTTCCGCAAGTTGTTTGCCGGCGGCCAGGCCTTCATGAAGCTTACCGACGAGCAGAATACCGCCGAGAGCGGCATCGATGTGGTTGCCTCCCCTCCTGGGAAACGCATGCAGAACGTGTTGCTGCTTTCTGGCGGCGAAAAGGCCCTGACGGCCTTATCTTTGCTGGTCGGCATCTTCCAGTATCAACCGAGTCCGTTCTGTATTCTCGACGAGGTCGATGCCCCGCTGGACGAAGCCAACGTCGGCCGCTTTACCGAGCTGGTGCGCGAGATGAGCGTACGCACGCAATTTGTGCTCATCACCCACCACAGGCGGACAATGAGCATTTGCCCGGTCATGTACGGAATCACCATGCAGGAGCCCGGCATCTCCCGGCTGGTTTCGGTTCGCTTCAACGAGCCAGCGGGAGCGCAAGCGGCAGACTGAGCGAGTTGCGAGTTGCGAGACCCGAGTTGCGAGTTCAGCATCGCGCCGGCTCGCAACTCGCGACTGGGACCGGCGCCACTTGATACCTTTTCCATGGATAGGGTTCATTCTCCTTGCTCCTAAATCGGATTTCCTGAGTTGCGAGACCCGAGTCGCGAGTTCAGCATCGCGCTGGCCCACTCGCGACTCGCCCGGTCCGCCGACACTTGACATCCCTTCCGGGGATGTGTTGCTTCGACCTGCCGCCAAAGCGGATTTCCTGTGGAACAACTGTGCAAAACCAGGACGTCGAAAAGCCGCTCTGGACGCCAGTTCCGCGCGATTCGACCCTTTGTCAAGTAACTCGAAATACAATAGAAGAACCCCGCAAATAATTGCGCTTCAACGACATTGACAAAGTTGTTGTGGGATTTAGAATTCTGCCCGTTCCCTAATTAATTTTCTGCGAGAAAATCTGCCGTGGCTCAGCAAAAAAGTACGATTGTTTTGAACACGCTTTTTTCGGATTTACATTTGCACGCGAGCGGCAAAGTCCGCGATCTGTATCGCCTGGATCACGACCAGCTCCTATTTGTGGCCACCGATCGCATCTCCGCCTTCGATTATGTGTTGGCCTCAGGCATTCCCGAAAAGGGCCGCGTTCTGACCCAGCTCTCGCTCTTCTGGTTTGATTTGCTTAAGGATATTTGCCCCAATCATTTGATTACGGCCGACGTGGCGCAGTATCCCGCGGCTCTGCAACCTCACGCCGATGTCCTGCGTGGCCGTTCGATGCTGGTGGCCATGGCGGACATGGTTCCGGTGGAATGTGTCGCACGCGGCTACCTGTCGGGTTCGGGGTGGAAGGAATATCAGCAGAGTGGGGCGGTTTGCGGCATTCCACTGCCCAAGGGGCTGCACGAGAGTGACCGTTTACCCGAACCCATTTTTACTCCCGCCAGCAAAGCGGTAAGCGGACACGACGAGAACATCTCCTTCGAGCGCATGGCGCAAGTGGTGGGAGAAGATCTCAGTTCCCAGTTGCGCGACCTGACTTTGCGCCTTTATACGAAGGCGGCCGATTATGCGCGCGAGCGCGGCATCATCATTGCCGACACCAAGTTTGAATTTGGCCGCACCCACTCCGGCCTGACCCTGGCGGATGAAGTATTGACACCCGATTCCTCGCGCTTCTGGCCGGCCGAGAGCTACGAACCGGGCAAGCCGCAGGAGTCCTTTGACAAACAGTATGTGCGCGACTATTTGGAACTGATCAAGTGGGACAAGCACCCGCCGGCCCCGGGTCTGCCCGAGGAAGTGCAGCAACGGACGAGCCAGAAATATATGGAGGCGCATCACCGCCTCACGGGCCGGGAGTTAGGGCAGGACGCGATATGAATCTCGCGGACTGGCTGATTATCGGCGTAGTGGTCATGTCGATAGCCGTCGCGGCAGCGCAGGGATTCGTGTACGAGATTTTCTCACTGGCCGGAGTCGTCGTGGGATACCTGGCTGCGGTCTGGGGGTATTCGCGAGTGGCCACTTGGTATGCGCCCCTGGTAAAGATGCCGTGGGTCGCCAACATTGCGGGCTTTTTAACGATCTTTCTTTTGGTTCTGTTTTTCGTGGGATTTATAGCCAAGCTGGCGCGCTGGGGAATTACAAAAGGCGGCCTGCGCTGGTTTGACCGTTTGTTGGGCGGAGTATTCGGCCTGTTGCGGGGAATGTTGGTGGCCACCGTGGTTTTGGTCGCTGCCGGTTCCTGGGCGCCGAGCGCGCCCTGGTTGGCGCAATCGCAGATCGCGCCTTATTTACTCATGGCCGGAAGGGCCGCCGTGTGTGTGGCGCCGAGTGAAGTTCGTACGCAATTTCAACAAGGGATGCAACAATTGCGCCAATTGCGATTGCCGCAAAAAGCGCGGGGCGATGGCAAGAAATAACTTTTTATTCGCGATATTTGGGGGAGAGGCAAGTGAAGGACCAGCTTGAAGCTTTGGTTGCGCAAATGTATAAGAGCGGCATTTTGTATTCTGAAGCCGTCCGTGAATTCAAGAAACGTTTTATTATGACCGTGCTGCAAGAAGACCATGGAAATCAATGCAAAGCGGCACGCGAACTGGGGATGCATCGCAATACTCTAAGCCGTACGATTGAAGAATTGAATATCGATATGCGCGCCGTGCGCAGTGCCGGACGGCGTCCGCCGCGCAGCACCCGGCCCTTGGTTATGGAGAAGAAGGCTGCACGGTAGTACCTGTTTAACCTTTAGAACAACCGCATAAATCCCGCGGGCGGAAGATCGGGAACCAGGAAACGATCTTCCCTTCCCGCAGCATGGCAGAGGGCTTCCGCGGCCAGGTAGCCGCTGCGGACGGCACCTTCCATGGTGGCCGGCCAACCGGTAGCGGTCCAGTCTCCGGCGAGAAATACTCGCGGCCAGGGAGTCGCCGAATGCGGCCGGTACGCATCGGAACCGGGCAGCGGCGAAAACGTTGCGTGTACCTCTTTAATGGCCGTCGCCTTTACCAGTTGGGCTTCTTTCACCAGAGGAAAGAACTCCGCCAATTCCTGAACCGCAAGATCAATGATTTCCTGGCGTGATTTCTGGACCAGAGATTTGGAAGCGCTGATCACCAGCTCGACATAAGCATTCTTGCTGGCGGCAGCTGAGCGGTCATCCAGGATACGGGACTTCTGAAACATCCACTGAATGGTGCGATCCAGCAATACGGCATGATCCAGGTCGGTGATCGGACGATCGAACCAGAGGTGTACGCCGGTGATGGGCGAGGTCTCGAAGCGCTGCAATGAGGTACGCAGCTCATCCGCCGCAGCCGGAGGCACACTTTCCGGTAATAGCCGGCCCACGGCATCAAACGGTACCGCCAGCACGGCATAGTCGAACATTCGCGGTTTGCCGCCGACGCCCAAGCGCACGCCCGCTCGCGAAGCAAAGAGTCCGGAAGCGCCAGTCCCCGTCTCCGATGTGGCTTCTCCGAACGCGGCCGTCTCCGAATCTCCACCGGCCCACTCTTCCACGACGGCAAATCCGTCGACGGCAGCACGCATCTCGACCTTCCCTGAGTGCCCCTGGATGTAGTCGCCGGCTTTGGAATAGAGCTCGGTCAAGGGTACGCGCGGAACGCCCATCCGTCCGCCCTGCGCCGATTTCAAAAAGGACTCGCGAAAGACCATGGCGGCGGTTGCGGTTGACACTCGATCCAACTCTTCGTTCAGCGCGCTAACCAGGACTATTTCCCAGAAGTGTTTGATGGCCCCGGGCGTCTGGCGATGAGCGGCGAGCCAATCGGAAAACGGAAGATTTTTGTCTTCGGGCAATCTCCGCACCAGGGTGATCAGGGCGCGCGCGATGGCCAGTTTATCCTGCCAGGACAGTGCGGAGGAGGACAAGAAAGAAGGCAGCGCGTGCAATGGCGCAGGCAGCCAGGAACTGCCGATTACGGATCGTCGCCCGCCCGGTTCGATGAAGATCAGCCGGTCGTACCAGCGAACCAGTTCCTCGGCGCCCACGCGACGATAGAAATCCTTCAGGTTGGTGCAACATCCAAGCAGAATGTGTTGGCAGTTATCCACCACCTCGCCCGTGCCGGGATGTTCGTAGGAAGAGGCGCGCCCTCCGAGATAGGGCCTTCGCTCCAGCAACGTGACCCGAAAACCAGCCGAAGCCAAGGCTGTGCCCGCGGATAATCCCGCCAGGCCGCCGCCTACAATGGCCACGCTAGGAGACAAAGGACAGGTCATACCAGACGCAACCAAATGCCTTTCGCCAGCACGCGTAACTTCTCAGGCATGGTCAAGCGCACGCGTTGCGTGAACACGTCGCAGTTGCGCGCGCCGATTTTATCCAGCAAGCGGCGGTATATGGTCACCAGGACCCAAAGCGCCGGGCGGCTGTCTTCGTCGATGAGGGGCAACAGCGCCTCCGCCGAAGCATAAAAGTCGCGGGCCCGTTGGCTCTCGAATTCCAGCAGGGGGCGGAAATGTGCCGATAACTCTTCCGGAGTCGCGCTTGCCGTTAGCTTGGCCAGATCGCAATGGAAGCGATCGAGATCTTCCTCGGGTAGATAGACGCGGCCCATGGCGGCGTCTTCCCGCACATCGCGAATGATATTGGTGAGTTGAAAGGCAATGCCGCAGCGCTCCGCCAAAGCCTCCGCCGCCGGGTCCCGGTACCCGAAAATGCGGATACAAATGAGTCCCACTACCGAAGCCACGTGATAACAGTAGTCGTAAAGCTCCGCGAAGGTTTCATAGCGCGCAGTCAGGCTGGCTGGCGCTGGCAGCCCGTCCGCCGAGCCCGATCCAGTATCGTCAGCCGGCCGGCAGCCGGCGTCGCCTGTTTCCTCCAGATCCATGGCCGTACCGGCCACCAGTTGTTCCAGAAGTTCGAGGGGAAGGTCGTAGCGCCGCTGGGCATCGGCCACAGCCAGCAGCACCGGATCGTCGGTAGCCTCTTCGCCGGCACTTACGCGCCGCAAGCGATTGAGCCAATCGGCAAGCTTGGAGCGTCTTTCGTCCGCACCGATGCCCGGTTCATCACTGATATCATCGGCGTGCCGCATAAAGGCGTAAACGGCACAAATGGCATCGCGCTTCTCGCGGGGCAAGGCCAGGAAGGCGTAGTAAAAATTACGCGCCGCCGCGCGGCTTATGCTGCGGCAGACCGCGTAGCTGGCCTCCAACTGCATAGGCGCCGGCCACGGTGCCGTGGCCGCATCCGCCGGGGGTGTGCGATGAGCAAACAACTTCATGGCCGCATGCCTCGCGAGGTGAGGGTTTGCAGCGCGGCGCGCACCACCATAAACAATTTGTGGGTCTTGGAAATCGCCGGACGCGCCTTGAGTACGTCATATCCCTGATGTTCAATTGCGTCCAGAATTCGCTGTCCCCCGCGCGTAAATAGCTCGATATCAATGGCCAGATCCCGGTCCACCATACCGGCCAGCGGCAGGCCCTGAGCGAACCAGTCGCGGGCGCGGCTCACTTGGAAGCGCATCAACTCGCGAAACTCCGGGGTGATGCGGCGCGCCGCAATCTGCTCTTCGCTGACGCCATACTGGCGCAGATCTTCCAGGGGCAGGTAGATGCGTGCTTTTCCATAATCGACGGTAACATCCTGCCAGAAATTGGCCAACTGCAATGCCGTACAAGTGAAGTCGGAGAGCCGCTGCCGCTGCTCGTCCCGATAGCCGCAGGCATAGAGCACCAGACGCCCCACGGGATTGGCCGAAAACTGGCAATAATCCAATAGCCCGGCAAACGATTCGTAGCGGGTGACCGTCTGGTCCTGGCGAAAGGCTTTCAACAAGTCGGCGAAAGGCTGTTGCGGAATTTCACAGGTACGAATCGTCTCGCGCAAGGCGATAAACACCGGATGCCGTGGCTGCCGCGCCTGATCCGAAAACGAGGCGTATGTAAGGTCCAACTCCGCTTCCCATTCGTCGAGCAGACGCAAAGATTCGACCGGGCTGCCGACCTCATCCCCTAAATCGTCGGCAATGCGGCAGTAGGCATAAAGGCTGCAGAAATGCGGGCGCAAGCGCGCGGGCAGGAACCATGTGGCTACAGAGAAATTTTCATAATGCTGCCGCGCCAGGCGGTCGCAGAAGGCGCGCGCCTCGGCCAGTGAAGGCGCATGCTCCGGAAAACCATACTCGGGGGGCAGCGCCGCCCAACCAGAGGCCACTATTTCTCCCGTTCCATTGCTCATGCTAGACGGCATGGGGGACACAAACCCTCACTGACCTGGGATGATCGCGGTCTTGATTTCGCCGTTGCGGTTCATCATGTGCCGCAGCACCTGCTGGAGCCGGGAAAGCGGCGCTTCTCCGGTTATGAAATCGGAACTATGAATCTTCTTCTCGCTGATCAGGGCAAAGGCCTTGCGTACGCTCTCCGGCGTGTGGTGGAAGGTCCCCTTCAGCGTAATCTCGGAATAGTGCAAGCGGTTGGTGTCCAGATGAACTTTGGTGCCTCCGGCGCATCCGCCGAAGAAGTTCACGGTACCGCCCCGGCGCACCATTTCGATGGCCTGCTCCCAGGCTTCCGGGCGGCCCACCGCCTCGATCACCACATCGGCGCCGCGGTTTCCTTCGGTCAAGGCGCGCAGAGCTTCGATGGGTTTATCTTTGGTAATCTGCACCACGTCATGAGCGCCCATATGCTTGGCAGCCGTCACCTGCGAGTCGCGCTTAACCACGGCAATCACGTTGCAGCCAATCAATTTGGCTACCTGCATAAACATCAGGCCAATCGGTCCGGCGCCAATCACGGCCACGGTGTCGCCGATTTCGACATTGGTCTCGTGCAAGCCCCGCATCACGCAGGCCACGGGTTCCACCATGGCGGCTTCCCCAAAGCTCACATGCTCGGGGATGGCGAGCATATTGTTTTCCACGATGCGGCGAGGGATCTTGATGTACTCGGCATAGGCTCCATTGTTGAACAGCAGGTCCTCGCAGAGGTTTTCCTGGTGCTTGGAGCAGTAGAAGCAGGTCTGACAGGGCGCCGAATTCAACGCCACCACCCGCTGACCTTTGCGGAAATGGCGAACGCCGGGCCCAGTCTCCTCGATGATGCCGGCCAACTCGTGGCCGAATAAGGCGGGGGGGACGATCATGCGCGCATGGTAGCCACGCTGGTAGACCTTCAAATCCGTCCCACAGGTGAGTGCCACCTGCACTTTGATCAGAACTTCGCCCTCACCCACACGCGGGATGGGCACTTGTTCGATCTTAATGTCCTCTTTCCCATAGAGGACCGCTGCTGTCATGCGTCCGTTCACGTACTAATCCTTATCCTTCCGCCCGCTGTCCGGCTGGATGACCAGCTTTAACGTATCCGGTTGCGGGTGCGCAGCCAGGTTCAATGCCTCGATGGCCTGCGTCAACGGGTACCGATGGCTGATAAGCCGCTCGAAATCCACTTCCGCGCTGAACACAAAATGCGCTGTCTCCTCCTGCAGCTCCACGGAGGCGCTATAGGACCCGAGCAGCGTCTTCTCATCCACACAAATCGCGGCGGGATCGATGATGGCCTCGCCACGCGCCGTTTGGGCGAACAACATGACCCGCCCCCCGGGACGCGCCGCATTGATTGCGGTGCGAATTAAACTTTCGCCGCCAACGGCCAATATCACTACGTCGGCGCCACGGCCTTCCGTAACATCGTGAACCGCTTTTACCGTATCGGTGACCGAAGCGTCCAAACCAGACTTGAGACCCAGAGACTTAGCTATTGTAAGTCTTTGAGGGAACAAATCGGAAGTCATTACATGAGCACCTGTCCGCTGCGCCAATAATGCCAGAATTATCCCGATCGGCCCCTGTCCAATCACCAGCACGGTTTCTTGTGGCCGCAACGCCAGCGTGGCAATCGCCTTGATGCAGGTGTTGACCGGTTCCACAAACGAGGCGCGCTCGAAAGAATATCCTTCCGGGATCCGCATGACTCCGCCCAGCCGCAGAATCCAATCCGATACCCTCACATATTCGGAAAAACCGCCTCCGCTAGGCTCAAAACCGGCGGTACATCCGACTTTCTTATAGGTTAAGCACTGTGCGAAGACCTTATTCCGGCAATAGAAGCATTCCCGGCAGGGCATGTGATGGAAGAACAAAACCCGCTCGCCCGGTTGAAATTCTGTAACTCCCGCGCCTACCTGGGCGATTACGCCTGCCGTTTCATGGCCAAAGATGCGCGGAGCCGAATGGGAGCCGGTCGAGATCTTCTTGAGGTCGGTGCCACAGATCCCGCAGGTATGGACGCGCACCAGCAACTCGCCAGGCCCAATCGCAGGCACCGGGACCGTCTCCAGGCGCATATCATTCTTGCCGTGATAAACCACGGCCGTCATGCTGGCCGGAATCACCAGTGGTTCATCTTTTTCCTGAGCTTGTACTTGGCTCGTTCCCATCATTCGTCTCTTTGTTCCTCGCCTCGTCTATTGGACTTCCGGCGCCACGCTTGCTTCCAGTAAATCCATCAAGGCCGCGCATAATGCGCGAGACGCCTTGCGACTATTGGATGCTAACTGACTCACCGTACGCCACATCGCAGGCCGGACGGCGATATGCAAAGCAAACCGCCCCGTCTGAAACTGGCCTTGCCGGTCGATAAAAGGCTTCAGATTCGGCAAAGGGAAATTGTACTCGTCTGAAATCGCCTTGACAGCCAGGAAAGCAATTCCATGTGCCGTCGCAATCTCCGCCACCGCCGCCGCTTCCATATCGATCGCTTCCGCCGAATATTGCCGCGCCAAAGTCTGTTTCGCTTCGGTGCCGCCGACCTCCGAAGAGGTCACCAGGGTACCCGCCGGCCGCACTCTCGCGCTTTCCGATGGCAAAGCGAAATGCACCGGCAGCTTCTTCGTCGCGCAAATGACGATCGCCGGAAACAAAACATGCCCAACCTTGCCCGCCGGCGTCAGAGCCCCGGCCATACCAGCCGAAACCACCAATCCGGGGGCACACTCGGCAATGATAACTTCCGCCACCCTGCCCGCGGCGACTCCCCCAATGCCGGCACAAGCCACCACCGCAACATCATTTTCGTAATAGCCATCCTCGACACCGGGCAGTTGCCGCTTACGCCAGCCCTTGCCCTGGATTAAGGGCGCCACTTCGCGCTTAAGCGCCGCGATGATTGCGATTTTTGCCACGATTTCTTTCCAACCAGGTCAAGGGCAATTTCAAATTTGAAATTTTAAATTTGAAATTTTCCATTCCATTCACGCACTATTGGCCATGCCCTTCGCCCGGAACCAATCCACGGCAGCCTTCAAAGCGCTGTCAACGCCTATGATCTTGAATCCCAGTTCCCGCTCAGCTTTGGCGCAACTGACAAACATTTTCTTGCGCCCCATGCGCACGGCATCCAGCACCACCCGAGGTTCCCGTCGTAACAGGTAACCGTTGACGGCGGTATCCACCGCGCCGGCGCATAGCGCCACCACATACGGCAGGCGCACGGTTGGGGCGGCCAATCCCGTAATCAACGCCAATCGATCCAAAATCTGCTTCAACGTCAGATTCTCGCCGCCCAGAATGTAGCGCTGGCCGGGCACGCCTTTTTCCCAAGCCAACAAATGACCGCGCGCACACTCGTCGGCATCCACCAGGTTCAACCCGGTATCGACATAGGCGGGGAAGCGGCGCTGTAAGAAATCCACGATAATCTGGCCTGTCGGAGTAGGCTTGATGTCCCGAGCTCCAACCGGCGTGGTGGGATTAACCACCACAACATGCGGCGCTTGCAAGGCAATCTGCTCGGCCATGAACTTGGAACGCTTGTACGGTCCAATCATGTTCGCCACCGATACCGGCGAATCCTCATTGGCAATGGCGCCATTACTGGAAAAACCCATAGTGGCAACGCTGCTGGTGTAGACCACGCGTCGCACGCCGGCTTCCGCTGCCGCTGCAATCACCGCGCGGGTGCCCTCGACATTCGCCCGAAACATTTCCTGAGGATCGCGGCACCATAGCCGGTAATCGGCGGCTACGTGAAAGACCGCGTCACAACCGCACATGGCCTTTTTCAAAAACGCCGGTTCCCGCAAGTCGCCGACGATCCGCTCCGCATTGAGACCGTCAATATTGGCGGTGCGACTGCTGGCGCGCACCAATAAACGCAAATCGGCGCCCGCCGCGGTCAACTCCCGCGCCACATGGCTACCCACAAATCCGGTAGATCCCGTTACGAATGCACGCATAGTAGTTAGAGCAGTAGCTAGTAGCTAGTAGTTAGTAGCTAGGGGCCCGAGCCCGTCAATATCGCGGCCAGATCAGCCAAGTATGCGGGGTTTCGGCCCCTAGCTGCTAACTACTAGCTACTAACTACTAGCCGAACAATGTGAACATCAACATCTTCCAGGTATCGCCAAAGCGGGCATTCGATCCGGTGGCCGCGCTGGCTTCGTATCCGCAATGGACCAGACAGTTCTCGCAGCGGGGGTCGCGTCCGTAGCCGTAATGCTCCCACGGAGTCTTCTCCATCATGTCCTTGAAGTTGTCATAATGGGCGTCGGTAATGAGATAACAAGGCGCCTTCCACCCTTTGGTGTTGTAGGTGGGATTGCCCCAGGCGGTGCACATCAGCTCGCGGTCGCCGGCCAGGAATTCCGCATACACGGGCGTGGTGTTCAAGGGGAAACGCTTGGCGAGGCTCTTGATATCCTTGAATTTTTTTCGCACCATGGCCCGGTCTAAAAAGATTTCCTTGGTCTGTACGGCGCTGTAGTCGTATCCCGGCGACATGGTGTGTCCATCGACACCCAACGTCTTGAGGTATTCGAAGAGTTCTTCGACTTCGCTCATCTCCGTTTCCACGTACACGGTGGTATTGCTGGTGACCTGAAAGCCGTTTTCCTTGGCGCAGCGAATGCCGTCGATCGCGGTATCGAAGACGCCATCGCGCTCGACCGCCAGGTCGTGCGAACGCTTCATGCCGTCCAGATGGACGTTGAAGGTGAGGCGCTTATTGGGCTTGAAATCGCCGATCCGCTTGCGGAGAAACATGCCATTGGTGCACAGAATCACGTGCTTCTTGCGCTCCAGCAGGCCTTCGACCAGCTTGCCGATTTCTTTGTAAATCAGCGGCTCTCCGCCGCAAACGGATACGATGGGAGCGCCACACTCGTCCACGGCGCGGAGACACTGCTCCAACGGCACCACCTCGCGAATGGTGCTCTCGTACTCGCGTATCCGGCCGCACCCGGTACAGGTCAGATTGCACGCGTGCAGCGGTTCCAGCATCAACACCAGTGGAAACCGCTTCTCGCCCGCCAGCTTTTTGCGGGCGATATATCGAATCATGTCGGTTGTAAGTACTAGAGGAAATCGCATTAAGTTCTTGTAGCCCTTTCAGCGGCCAAGTTATCGTTGCGCGGCCATCACCTTGAAGTACGTAGCCAGCGCAAGCAGCGGGAAATACTCCGCATACATGTGGTATTTCAGGTAGAACACCTTCGGAAATCCGGTTCCGGTGTACCACTGGTCGCGCCACGAACCATTGCTGTTCTGAGTGCGCAGCAGATACTCGATGCCGAGTTCCACCGAGTCGCTCCGGGTATCTCCCGCGGCCAGCAATCCGAGAATGGCCCACGCGGTTTGCGAGGGTGTGCTCGGGCCTTGTCCGCGCAGGTGCGGATCGTCGTAGGAGCCCACACTCTCGCCCCAACCCCCGTCCGAGTTCTGGATGCTGCGCAACCATTCCGCCGCCTGCTGCATGCAGGCGTCATGGACGTCTTCGCCAATGGCTTCCAGTCCGCGCAAGCAAAGATAAGTTCCATAGATGTAGTTGACACCCCAGCGTCCAAACCATGCGCCGTCGGATTCCTGTTCGTTCTTAATAAATTGGATGGCCTTACGCACAGCGGGATGCTCCCGGGTGTACCCGTGATTGGCCAGCATCTCCAGTACCCGGCCGGTGATATCCACAGTCGGCGGGTCCAGCATGGCATTGTGATCGGCGAAGGGGATATATTGAAACACCATGCGGGTGTTGTCTTTGTCGAAGGAGGCCCAGCCCCCGTTGCGGCATTGCATGGCCATCTCCCAGGTGATGGCGCGCTGCACCGACTCATGCTGGTAGCGTTCGTTTGGATGATCGACGTGATCCAGCGCCAGGATTACCTGGGCGGTATCGTCGATGTCCGGATAAAACTCGTTATTGAATTCAAAGTACCAACCCGCGGGAGCGACGTTTTTGACCTTGACGCACCAGTCCCCACGGTGCGTAATCTGTTTCTTCAAGATCCAATCGGCGGCATTCAACATGCGCGGATCGTTCCGCGCGACCCCGGCCTCGCCCAGCGCAAAAAGGGCGTAGGCCGTATCCCAGACCGGAGACTTACAAGGCTGCATGCGAAATGTGTTCTCTTCCTCGATTCCCAGGGCCTCAAACTCGTCCATGGCACGAATCGTCTGCGGGTCATCCAGCGAGTAGCCCAGGCAGCGTAGCGCAATGATGGAGTTCATCAGGCCGGGATAGATGGCGCCTAATCCGTCGCTCATCTCAAACCGCTCCAGCATCCATTGCTCCGCTTTTTTAAGCGCCAGGGAACGCAAGGGACGGATGTGGATGCGCTCGAAAAAGTGCACCATGACGTTGGTCAGGAGGAAGAAGTTCCGCCAACTTATGAGCTTCCGGTCCCAATGCAAATGCAGATCCACGTTCCGCATGCTGCCGCCGGGAAATAATTCCTGGATGCCCATCTCCTGCGAAATCTTCTTGAACGGCTTCTTGGCGTAGGCGATGGAAAGCGGAACCAGAATGGCCCGCGACCACGATGAAATCTCGTAGATATTGAACCAAAACCAGTTCGGAAACAGCACCAGCTCGGGCGGAACAGCCGGAACAGCGTTGTACTCGTATTGCCCAAAGAAGCAGAGATATACCTTGGTAAAGGTGTTGACCGCGGTGACCCCGCCAAGTTTCTGGATGCATTCGCGGGCCCGCACCAGCACTGGGTGGTCCGCAGTGTAGCCGACCAGCTTCAAGCCGAAGTAGGCCTTGACACTGGCACTGACATTGGATGGTCCGCCGTCATGCGTCGACCAACCGCCGTCCGCATTCTGGAAACTCAGGATCTGATTGGCCGCTTTGCGCAGTCGGCGCTCGTCTCCGGTGCCCAGCAACGCATGCAGCAGGATGTAGTCGGATTCCAGAGTGGTATCGGCTTCCAATTCACCGCACCAGTATCCGTCTTCGTGTTGGATGGTGAACAGGTAGCCAACCGCCTTCGCGCGCGCGTTGAGCACGCGCCGCAGAACGCCTTCCAATTTGGCCGGCATACTACGCACGAACGATTGTCGAACTTGTCTTTCCATGCCTATTTGCTCCGTGCTGGTTACCAAGTGGTTTCGGTTCCGCCCGGAGTCACAGGAACTCCAGAGATTGCCTCGACGATTTCCGGCGGCAATCCAAACCGCACGTTCTCCGGCATGACTTCCAACTCTTCAATGTCTTTGAATCCCTGTCCGGAAAGATACGTGACCGCCTCTTCCACCAGGCACTCCGGGGCCGAGGCGCCCGCGGTCAAAGCCACAGTGTTCACATTCTCCAGCCATTGCGACTGGATCGCGCAGTAGTTTTCCACCAAATGCGCCTGAGCGCCCAACTTGCGAGCGACTTCCACCAGGCGATTGGAGTTGGAGCTATTGGTCGAACCCACCACCAGCAAAAGCTGAGCTCGAGCCACAACTTCCTTGACCGCGCTCTGCCGATTCTGTGTTGCATAACAAATGTCAGCCGCCGCTGGGCCTTTGATGAGGGGGAACTTCTTTCGCAAGGCTTCCACAATTCCGGAAGTTTCGTCCAAACTCAGCGTGGTCTGCGTCAGGTAAGCCACCCGCGAGGGATCGGGAATCACCAGGTCCCCGACCTCGGCCACCGAACCTACCACCTGCGTGACCTCCGGCGCCTCCCCGAGTGTTCCAATGACCTCATCGTGGTCACGGTGGCCGATAAGGACCAGGGAGTATCCCTCCTTGGCAAACCGCACCGCTTCCACATGGACCTTGGTGACCAGCGGACAGGTGGCATCAATCACCCGCAGCCTTCGTTGTTTGCTGGCCTCGTGCACCGCGGGTGCTACTCCGTGTGCGCTATATATCACCCGTTGCCCGTCCGGAACCTCGTCGACCTCGTCCACAAAAATCGCGCCTTTGGCCGATAACTCCTCGACTACAAAGCGGTTATGAACGATCTCTTTGCGGACATAGACCGGCGGTCCGAAGGTTTCCAGCGCGATGCGCACAATATCGATAGCACGCACTACCCCCGCGCAGAATCCCCGGGGCTTTAGCAGCAATAATGTCTTACCCTCTGAGACACTCATCTACTCACCTAGTATACTCCCCTGAATAGATCATATTGATGCAATTTTAACCTCTCCGGGTTCATAGGCGACAGCGTAATTGACACAATCCGAAGGAATTAGCAGCCAAGCGTGATTTTTGACTGGTGAATGGACGCCGCCGGGATTGTCCGTTGGAAACGAAACTCCACTTAGGACAGCCCCCGTTACCCGATCCTTATGTTTGTACTCCGGAACTCCTGAACGGCACCGTCTCTACGGTAATGCCCTCGAGAACTCGGGCGTGAGCTAGCGCATCCAACCCGACCGGTATCTTTACCTGGAGCTGGCCTCGGCAAGCATCAAGAGGAACGGTATCGGCTGAATTCTCAGCCTTGCTATGAATGCAAAACTCATACGCGTCGCCTTGCTTCTGGCGCTTTCTCCGCTTGCATTGGCGGATCGTCAATGGCTATTGGAACAATCCACTCTCACGTATTCTGTCTCGCACCCGCTGCATCACGCCCAGGGCACAAGTCATGCCGCCCATGGCCAGGGTGTTTGCCACGACGGATTCTGCGATTTTTTGATCGCGGTACCCGTAAAATCCTTCGATTCTGGCGACAGTACCCGTGACCTCCACATGCTACGAGTGACCCGCGGCACCCAATTTCCCATGGTCACCGTACATACCCGCCTGAGGGAGCCGACTATCCCCTCCGGCACTATCCACGCGGACCTGGAAATTCAGTTCGCCGGCCAGGCTGTCCAATACAGGCAGGTTCCCTTCCAGTTACTGACGCAAGGTGGGGAAACTAAGATCTCCGGAACCATCCCGGCAACCTTGTCCGACTTTCATATCAAGCCCCCAACTCTGTTGACCATCCCCATTAAGAACGCTATTCCCATCCGCGTGGAAACCAGCTGGCGTTCGCAATAGCAGCCTAGTTCGTTACCCCAGTGACAGGAGCGCTCTGGTTAACTAATGGAACCGGGCTTCGGCACCGATAAGCCGAGTATGAGACCTCTCTCCCCCGAGGATGCATCGCGGAATACTGCGTTAGGAACGGTTGCAGCAACGGATGTGACGAGCGGGAACCCCGCCTTCGACGCCTTGACGTCCGAACGTCCCTTGCGGATCTTGGTTGCTGAAGGCAACAGCCCAAACCGACAGGCGATGCTGATGAAGTTGTCCAGCTTGGGTTACCAGGCGGAAGTGGCCGAAAATGGATTGGAAGCGGTCGAGGCCATTGGCCGTCAGTCTTATGATGTTGTGCTGATGGACACCCACATGCCGGAGTTGGACGGTCCGCAGGCGGCTAAACTGCTGCGGGCTCATACCGGATCCGCCATCGAGCCTTGGATTGTCGCCTTAACCACCGGGGCCGGTCTTTCCGATCGGGAGGCCTGGATGGCGGCCGGCATCAACGGCTTTCTGCCCAAGCCGGTGCAGACGGACGATTTGGCGTCTCTGCTGGGACGCATTGTGGCCAACCACGCGGCGCAATTCCCCACGAACCACAGCGAGAACGAGGCCATGCGAAACTTTTTAAATCGCGACCATGCCCGACCGGTAATCGAGGCCTACCTGGCGGACGCGCGGGCCACCGTTTCCGACTTGATCGCCTATGCCGGAATCCATGATTTTGAAGCTGTGCGTCGCAAGACACACTATTTGAAAGGCAGTAGCATGATCGTGGGAGCCTCGCGGGTGACCAGCTTGTGCCGCGAGATCGAGGCCCGCGCCACGGCGCAACAACCGCTGGAGGAAGCTCTGGATGCCTTGCATCAAGCCGTAGAGGCTGCCTCCGGAGCATTGAATCGCGGCTAGTGAGGCGGCAACGAGGACACATGCCAAGAGATGTCATCACGATTCTGATTGCCGACGACCATCCGGTCGTGCGCATGGGAGTACGGAATACGCTGGAACTGGAGCCCAGGTTTCGGGTGGTCGCCGAGGCTGCGGACGGAATCGAGGCGATCCGGCAGGTGGAGAGCCTTCACCCCGACATTCTGCTGCTGGATTTAACCATGCCCAACATGCCGGGCATGGAAACCCTGGGGGAATTGATGTCCCGGCATGCCGACGTCAAAACCATCCTGTTGACGGCGAGTATCGACAAGTCACAGGTACTGCAAGCCTTGCAATTCGGGGCGCGCGGCATCGTCACCAAGAACGCTCCGCCGGAGGAGCTGCGGGAATGCATTCAGGCCGTGATCGATGGGAAGTTCTGGGTACTCGGCTCTTCGGTCCTTAATCTGGCAAAACTGCTTCAGGATCTCACCCTGGAGACCTCTGCCGCCCCCAAGAAGACATTCGGGCTTACGCCGCGCGAGCTTCAGGTCGCCGCCTTGATCGCCGAGGGATGCACTAATAAACAGATCGCCGTGGAATGCGGAATGGGCGAAGAAACAGTGAAGCACCATCTAAAACGAATTTTCGACAAGACCGGCGTTTCTAACCGCCTGGAGCTGGCGGTCTTTGCCATGAATCACTCTCTGACCCAGGCCTAGCCAATATGGATAACGCCGCCTCACCCTCTCATGCCGCCGGCGACCAATCAAACCGGGAGATCCGTATCCTGCTGGTGGAAGATAATCTCACCAACCAGGAAGTGGCCGCTCTTACCCTCCGCGATCATGGTTATCAGGTAGATACCGCGGAAAATGGCCAGCTCGCGCTCGCCGCCCTGCGGCAAAACCACTATCACCTGGTCCTGATGGATTGCCTGATGCCGGTGATGGATGGCTTCGAAGCCACCCGCCGGTTGCGCCGTGGTGATCCGCCCACCCTTTCTTCCCAGATCCCAGTCATTGCTTTGACTGCGTGCGCTATGCCGGGTGATCGTGAACGTTGCCTGGACGCGGGCATGGACGACTATGTCACCAAGCCAATCATAGAATCCGAACTCTTGGGGGCCATCGGGCGCGTGCTGGCCAGAACCGCGATGCCGCCGCCGCCCGATCCCATTGCCTTAGCCGAGGTGGCCTCGGCCCCGATCCCGGTCTTCGATCTCGGGGACATGATGCACCGCTTGGCCGGCAACCGTAACATTGCCACGGTCATGTTGCGGCGACTCCTCTCCGATATGCCACTCCGCTTGATTGGACTGCAAGCGGCCTTGGCCGGCAGCGAAACCCAAACCGCTGTACGCGAAGCTCACACGATAAAAGGACTTGCCGCCGGCGCCGGCGCCGCATACTTGTGGCAGGCGGCTCGGCGCATCGAACGCCTGTGCAAGGACGGCTTGTTGGATGACGCCACCCAACAACTTCCCGAGCTTTCCGCACAACTGGACCTCGTCCTTCCCGAGTGGAAGGCGTTCCTGGAACAGAATTCAGAATTCAGGAGTTAGGAGTTAAAAGTTAGAAGGAGGCCGACCTTCTAACTCCTAACTCCTGAATTCTGAATTCTGTCCCTCTGTGGTGAAAATTCCCGACTCTGCCCCGCTTGGGGGATGCCCTGCCTCCGACAGGGGATTTTTCGCCAAGCCCTAGCGCGGTACTTTGTCCAAGGGAGGAAACGAACATGCCACTACTGGAATGGAGCGAGTCATACAGCGTGGGTCTTCCGCAATTCGACCAGGATCACGAGCACATGTTTACGGTGCTCAATTATTTGCACAATGCCATGCGCTGTGGCCAGGACCCCGTCATAATCAGTGGCTCCCTCGAAGAATTATGGTTACATACCGAACGGCATTTTCGCGCGGAAGAAACCTTCATGCAAGCTATGCACTATCCGGGGTTCGCCGCCCATAAGTCGGAACATCTCTCCGTGCTGCTCCAGATGGCGAACTTAAAGGAGCGCTATGAGCATGGAGAAGCCCATTTGAACTCCGAATTGATCGAGCTTCTACTGAACTCGCTGGAGCACATCGAGGGGAGCGACCAGCGCGCCGCCGATTTCTCCGCCTCTAACCCTTGCCAGCAAGTTCCCGCCTGAATCGGGGTGTGGTCGCCCCAGTAAGGCGTCCCGGCTTGCCCGGGACGCTGCCAGCTCCTGGCGAGCAAAGCCAAGGATGCGATCTCCGCCGGTGCAAACACAGCAGCTTCTTCGCAGTCCGATCGCAATCCGCGTTAGTCCCCACTCGATTGCTTTCGTTACGTCCGTAATTACTACTCCAGACCGCTCTTCGAGTTATGATTCGGCGACATGAAATTGGCAAGTTTTATGCTCCTTTTGCTCCTCCCCGCATTCCTGTGTGCGCAAGCGCCACCCGTCGTTCAACAGAACGAAGGAGCGGACAGGTCGCTCGGCGAAGTGGCCCGAGAAAACAAGCAAAGGACAACGACGAAATCGAAGGTCACGGTAACCGAGGAAAGCCTTTCGGGCTCCAGCGGGCCGATTCCCGACCTGGTCTTTGAGGGGCAGGACAATACCGACCAGATCATCGCCGCAATCCAGACTTTTCGCCTGTCCCACTCAAGGCAGGAGACGGAAAGCATCGTCCACGGCTGGTACGAGAGTCACGACGAAATGCTGGATCGCGCCATTCGGGAAAATAAGCATATCCGGGAACGGAAGCTGGCGGAACGCTATGCGCCTCCGGAAAGCCTGGATAATCCGCCCCAAGACTACCGGCAATTTCGAGAACAACAGAGGGCACAGGCTCATAACGAACTGAGCGACCGGCTGACTTTGCAGAACAACGACCTGCGCATGGCGCGCCTGCAAGGCTCTTTAGCCCAGGTTCGCGGCTCGCTTCAGCGCATGGGACTGAAATGGGATTGGCTGAAGATACGGTGCGGCAACGGCAACTGCAGTTACTGAGGATTCGGCGCTGAGCCGGTTTCGTTATCCCAGAAGATTCAGCGCGCTTCCGCTCGTGCTCGTACTCGCGCTCGGCGTGCCGTACAGCGTGGCCAAGGCGGAGTCGGCCAGATTCAGGGCAGGCGAAGAAGACGAACTACCAGCGGAACCGAGCAGCCCACTGACCAAGTTCATCGATTGCGTCATCGCCGTCATGGCGCTGGAAACCAAGGAAGAAGAGGAGCTGTTCAGATCTTTCTGCACCGTCGCAAACTCCGAGTTGGCGCTGGTGAGATCCCCCGAGCTCAAATCGCCGCTCAGAGTGGTCATATCTGTCGAAAGCTGCGAATTCGCGGACGATGTATTTCCGCTAATATTGCTCAGATTATTGTTGAGTTGTTCCAGGGTTTGTAGCGCGGATTGCGCACCAGTGACATCGCCCGCCTGAAGGCTGTTCTGCAGGGTTTGACTCGCTGCCTGCATCGGTTTCAGATTGCTGGCCGCGTACACGTACTCGCTAAGACTTCCGGCGGAAATCGCATTGATCGCCATCGTCCCGTACATCCTTCCGGGGAACCGAGCGGATCCCGCGTGTCTATCCTATCGGCCACCCGGACTCATAACTTTACGGCGAATGCGCACTAAACCTGGGACCGCGGGCTGCCAGCCCGCATCCCTGCTCCCCCCCAGGGCGGGCTGGCAGCCCGCGGTCCCAGGGCTCCTACCCGTTGCTTTTCAGCATCTGCGCCGCATTCTTGAGTGCCACATCCGTTACCTTGGCTCCAGAGAGCATGCGGGCGATTTCCTGGGTGCGTTCGAGCGGCTCCAACGGACGCACGTGAGTACGGGTGCGGCCGCCGCCATCCTTCTTTTCGATGAGATAGTGATGATCGGCAAAACTGGCGATTTGCGGCAAATGCGTTATACATAGCACCTGATTGGCTTGGGCCAGCGACTTCAATTTGCGGCCAACCGCTTCGGCCGCCCGTCCGCCGATGCCGGTATCGATTTCATCAAACACCAGCGTAGCTATTGGCTGCCCTTTGCGGGCGCCGCCGGATTGCGCCACCGCCACTTTCAAGGCGAGCATGATGCGTGACAGTTCCCCTCCGGAAGCAATATTCTCCGCCGGGCCGGGCGGCTCCCCCGGGTTGGCGGAAACCAGATAAGCTACCCGATCAAAGCCGGCCGCGCCCCACTGCGACTCATCATCGCTTCCGCTGACTTCAATCTTGAACGCGGCCTTCATGGCCAAATCGTTGATTTCCGCTTCCACCTGCTTCTCCAACTTGCGGGCCGCCTCGAAACGTTGCCGCGAGAGGATCTGGGCGCGTTTCAGATACTCGACCCCGGCGGCGGCCAACTCCCGGCGAAGCTGCTGCAGAATCTCGTCTTTATTCTCGATCTCGTTTAACTTGCCGGAGATTTCCTGGCCATAGGCGATGATTTCCTCCACCTCATGACCATATTTCCGCTTCAAGCGATCGATTGCCGCCAGACGATCTTCAATTTCCGCTAAACGCTCGGGAGAGGCGTTGATCCCCTCGGCATAATCGCGCAAGGTGACCGCTATATCCTCGGCGGTAATGCGGGCGGAACCCAAGGCCGCCGCCGCATCCAGAAATTTTTCGTCAAAGCGCGCCAATTCTTCAATGTGCTTGATGGCGTTGCGCAGGGCAGCCGAAGCCGAGGCGTCCCCCTCGTAGAGTTCATCAAAGGCCGCCGTCGCCGCGGCATGTAGCCGTTCCGAATTCATCAGCACCCGTTTTTCGACTTCGAGTTGCTGATCCTCGCCCGGGTGGAGCTGCGCCTGCTCGATTTCCTTCTTCTGGAAACTCCAAAGATCCACCATGCGCAGCCGATCCTGTTCGTCATGTTCGAGGCCGGCAATGCGGCCGTGAAGAGCGCGCCACGAGGCAAAGGCTTCGGCCACCACTTGGGTCTCTGCCCCGGCAAAGGAATCAAGCAAGGCCAAACGGGCGCCGGCATCAAAAGCAAAGGCAAAAATCGATTCACTTTGCGAGTGAATCGTGCCCAGCATCGGCGCCAACTGCTTCAAGACTCCAACTGTAGCCGCCTGGTTATTGACGAATACGCGGCCTTTGCCGCTCACCACGATTTCCCGCCGTACGATCAGCTCATTGCCGTTGCCGTCCAACCCATTGTTTTCCAGGATTGCGGCAATCCTCTTTTCTTCGATTTCGAAGACACCGGCGACTACCGCCTTATCGGTGCCATGGCGGATCACTTCGGTGGAGGCTTTCTCGCCCAGCAGCAGCGCCAGTGCATCAATCAGGATCGATTTGCCCGCGCCGGTCTCCCCGGTAAGCAAATTCAGCCCCGAGGCAAACTCCACCACCACGTTATCGATGACAGCGTAGTTCTCGACCCGCAATTCGAGGAGCATGCGCGGATTTTAATTCAAATTGGGCAATTGAGTAATTGAGTAATTTGTAATTGAGTAATTTGGCCTGTTCGCTGCGGAAACATGGAACGCAGAGGACGCAATGGACGCGGAGGATTTAGACCTTTGGCCCTCTGCCAATGTTCCTTCGCGTCCTTAGCGTTCCATCCGTTGTAAGTCCCCCGCGCGCCTCATTCGCGATGCCCCTCGCGACGGACTATAATTCTCTGTTTACTGGAGCTGCACGGAATCTGCACGACACGCGCAACTTTTGAGCGGGAATTCAGTCTATACAGAGAAATGCATAATTGTCCTTTATTGCTGTCAGTTGCTCTCGGCGGCGAGATCGCTAACCTGCTTCTGGAAAGCGGTCCCGTTGCGAAGATCGTTATCGCTATTCTGCTGGTATTCAGCGTTTTTTCCTGGTCGATCATTCTATCCAAGTGGGGCGGCTTTCGCCGGGCTCGAGTACAGAGCGGACGCTTCCTGCGCGCCTATCGCAAATCCCAGCGTTTACAGGATATTGCGGCGGTGGCCGAGCAGTTTACCCCCAGCCCGCTGGTCAACGTTTTCCAGGGCGGGTATGAGGAAATGCGCCGTCAGGGAAATCTGTCCGCCATTCAACGTGCCTGCGCCATCTCCACCTCCGAAGAAATGACCCGCATGGAGAGGCGCATGCCCTGGCTGGCCACCACCGGCAGTGTCACTCCGTTCATCGGTTTGTTCGGTACGGTGTGGGGCATTATTGACGCCTTTCACGGACTGGGCACAGCCGGCGCGGCGACCCTGCGGGCGGTAGCGCCGGGGATCTCCGAGGCGCTGATAACAACCGCCGCCGGCTTGTTTGCCGCTATCCCCGCCGTGATTGCCTACAATTTATTGAGCAATCAAATCCGTGAATTCGGCTCGCGCATGGACGACTTCACCCTCGAACTCATGAATACCGTGGAGCGCGCCCAACCCGCTTCGCGCGCCACCATGGCCGAGCCTCCGGGATATCGAGGCTAAGATGGCAATGAACCTCAACCCCGGTGGATCGCGCCGGCACAATCGGGCATTGGCGGACATCAATGTCACGCCTTTCGTGGACGTGGTGCTGGTTCTATTGATCATCTTCATGCTGACGGCGCCTATTTTGCAGTCGGGCATCGAAGTTGCCGTGCCCAAAACCAAGACCGTGAAGGAGATCACCGAGGAACGCCTGGTGATCACCATCGACCGCCAGCAGAAGGTCTTTTTGGGTAATGATCCGATAAACATTAATGAGATTGGCGATCAGTTGCGGCGAAAAGTTCGCGATCCCCAGAATCAATCCATCTTCCTGCGCGCCGACGAAGAAGTGCCTTTTGGAGCCTTTGCCACCGTCATGGACGCGGTGAAACAGGCCGGCATCAGCAACGTAAGTATTGTGACGCAACCGCTGGATTCCCATGGCAGCCAACGCTGAGATCTGGACCGAACGCGAGAACTGGCGCGGCCCGTTGGGCTGGTCGGTAGCCCTGCACGCCTGTCTGTTCGGCGGCATCCTGCTCTATGCCGCGATTGTCGGCAACTGGCATGGCCCCGATTGGGGTGGCAACGGCGCCGGCGGCGGCGCCATGAGCGCCACTCTGGTCCGCTCGATTCCCTTGCCTGCTAACCCCAACGGCAAGAATGTATTGGCCACCGAATCCAAAGGCCTTTCCCGTTCCTTGCCGCATGTGGAAGAGAAAGCGCCGGAGGCCATTCCGATTCCGGAGCGCAACGCCAAAAGAAAACCATGGGAAAAGGCGCCCCACTCCACCACCCAGCCCAAGCCCAAACCAGTGGAAGAAGTCGGCAATGTGGTTCCCTTTGGCCAAGGGGGCCCCTTGAGCGGTCCCTATTCGGTATTTAACGCGGGGGGCGCCAAGGGCGGCTTCAGCTTTAGCAGCGCCGGAGGCGGGGATTTTGGCAGCAAATATTCCTGGTATGTCGATGTCGTCCGCCGCAAGGTTTCGGAGAATTGGCTGAAATACGAAGTTGACCCAGCCATTTCGGATGCCCGGCGGGTGTACATCACCTTCGACATTCTGCGCAACGGACAGCCCGCCAATGTGCAGGTGGAACAACGCAGTGGAGTGCCGTCGTTGGACGTTTCCGCTACCCGCGCCATCCAACGCATTGACAGTTTCGGTCCGCTGCCGCCCGACTACCGGGGAGACCGAGTTAGCGTGGAATTTTGGTTCGATTACCGCAGGTAGCAGCAAGCAACAAGCGATAAGCTTCAAGCCAAGCAATGGGACGGAGAAGGTGAGGGCAGATGCGCAGAAACAAGAATAGCAACAAGCGGCAAGCACCAAGTCTCAAGCCAACCAACGGGGGAGGAAGTGGAGGCAAAACGCTTTGTGGCTTATTGCGTGGCTTATTGCTTATTGCTTGTTGCTTATTGCTTGTTCCCGCACTCCCCGCACAGCAGGACTGGATCCGTACGGGAACGGGCCTGGGCGTGGAAAAGATTCGACTGGCGACGCCCGATTTCAAGCTGGCTGCCGGGGCCGCCGCCAATACACCTGAATTGGCCAAGGTATTTAACGACACCTTTTGGAATGACCTGGAAGGGGCGGGTATCTTCGACATGGTATCGAAGAGCTTCTACCCGCTGCAGCAACCGGGAGCGCCGGCCGAAATCAAACTGGACGCCTGGGCAACTCTTCCTCCCAACGCCGCCATGGTGGCCTTTGGTAATGCGGCCGCCGATGGGCAGAATCTGACCGTGCAGGGGTGGCTCGACGACGCCAAGAATCCCGCCGCCCCGCAAGTACTGGGCAAGCAGTACAAGGAACCAAGCACTTCGGAAGGCGCCCGAGACGCCGCGCACAAGTTTGCCGATGAAATCATCTTCCGCTTGAGTGGCGGCCTGTCCGGAGTGGCCGAGAGCAAGATCGTTTTTGTCTCTACCCGCAACGGTCATAAAGAAGTATGGGAGATGGACTACGATGGCGCCAATCAGCATCAAATTACGCATTCGTCCAGCATCGCGCTGGGACCTAAGTTGTCGCCGGACAACTCACGTATCGCTTTCTCCTCGTTGGAGAGCAACTGGGAAATCCGCATGTACTCCCTGGACTTGAACCGCCTGGTGGCATTTCCCCGCTTCGGCGGGATGAACAGTTCCCCCGCGTGGTCGGCCGACGGATCAAAGATCGCTTTCTCATCCTCCCGCTCCGGCGATCCGGAAATCTATATTGCCTCCGCCGATGGCAGCGGGCTTAAGCGACTCACCACTTATCGCGGTCCCGATACCTCTCCGGTATTTAATCCCAAGAGTGGAACGCAAATCGCCTGGGTAAGCGGTCAGACCGGCTATCCGCAAATCTGGACGATGGAGAGCGACGGCACGCATCCGCAACGCCTGACCGACGGAGGCTATGCGGTGTCGCCCTCCTGGTCGCCAAACGGCCAATTTCTGACCTTCTCCTGGTTCAGAAAATATGGGCCGGGCGCCCCCGGCGCGCGGGACATATACGTCATGGATATTTCCAGCCGCCAATGGGTACAGTTGACCCACGACGGAGGCGCCAACGATTTTCCATCCTGGTCGCCCGATGGACGGCATATCGTATTCCAATCCAGCCGTTCGGGAAGCGAGCAAGTCTGGAGCATGCTGGCCGATGGCTCCCAGCAGAAGCAGTTGACTATCTCGGGTACCAATTCCCAACCGAGCTGGAGTTTTAAGTAGAATTGTTTTCAGCAGGGTTTTATTGGCGAGTGAGCATAACTCCAGGGGAATGCGAGGGGCTTCCCGACGTTGCCCGCGGTTCGCGGGTTGGGATTAAGCCGACGGCGAAAGCATAGCGCCGCCGCATTTGCACAACTTTTCCGGCGAGATTCTCGCCGCTATGGAGGACAGAGTTGAATAAGAGCAAGATGAAGTGGATCGTACTGGTAGTGGCGTTAATCGTAATGATGACTTTGAGCGGATGCAAGAAGAAGACGGTGGCTGCGCCTCCGCCTCCTCCGCCCCCGCCACCGGTCGCCGCGCCCACCGCGTCGCTTACCGCCAGTCCGGCAACGATCGAAAAGGGCCAAACCACGACGCTAACCTGGCATACCACCGACGCCACCGACGTCAACATTGAAGGCATCGGCCCAGTGCAGGCCAATGGCGCTCAAAGCGCCAGCCCCACCAGTTCGACCACCTATCATTTGACGGCAAAAGGCATTGGCGGCACACAGGATGCCACCGCGCGCGTGACCGTGACGGAACCCCCGCCGCCGCCCGCGACGCCAGCACCCAGCGAAGCTGAGCAGTTTGCCAGCAACGTGAAGGATTTGTATTTCGACTATGACAAATTTGACGTTCGCGCCGCCGAGCAAGCGACCGTGCAGGCCGACGCGCAGTGGCTGATCGCGCATCCCGCGGTGAAGATCACGATGGAGGGCCACTGTGACGACCGCGGCTCGACCGAATACAACCTGGCTTTGGGCGATAATCGCGCCAACTCCGCTAAACAGGCACTGGTGCAGGCCGGCGTCGCCGCCGATCGCATCAAAACCGTCAGCTTCGGCAAGGAAAAGCCTTTCTGCAGCGAAGCGACGGAAGCCTGCTGGCAGCAGAATCGCCGCGCTCACTTGGTTTACGGCCAATAGAAAGCGCCGAACATTTGCCGCAGATTAACGCAGAGGAACGCAGATTGGAAAAAACGAGAGCAAGCAGTGCCGACAGGTCCGTTTTTCTATCAGCGGTTATCAGCGTTAATCTGCGGTGAGGGTTTGATCCCTTATTCCCTCAGGAAGAATTTATGAGATTGCACCGTACTACTCTAGCCCTATCGATATTGCTGCTCCTGGCCGTCGCGGCTCCGGGCTTTGCCGCCAACAGGGACATGATTCAGTTGCAGACTCAGGTCCAGCAGCTCCAGGACCAGATGACGCACATGCAACAATCTTTTGACGAGCGCATGGGTGTCATGAAGAACCTGGTTGAACAGCAGAGCGATCTGGTCAATAAGGTCAATACCAGCCTGGTCACCATGCAGCAGCTTTTGACCAAGCAGCACGACGAGCAAGGCGCGCGCAACGATCAGCTCTCCGGGCAGGTTCAGGCGCTGAACGATTCCCTGGATGAGTTGAAGGCACGCTTAGCCAAAGTATCCACTCAACTCGATCAACTGGCGGCCGCCGGGCAGAATATCAATCAACCGGCAGCCACCGCGCCGGCACAGGCCGGCCCTCCAGCCGACGTGCTCTACAAGAACGGACTCAGCGATTACAACGCCAATAAGCTGGACTTGGCCTCGCAAGAATTCGCCGATTACTTGAAGTTCTACCCCACCACGGATCTGGCGGGAAACGCCCAATTCTATCTGGCGGAAATTGAATATCATCAGGGGAATTTTGCCGCCGCCGCCAAGGATTACGATAAGGTGCTGGAGCAATATCCCGGAGGCAACAAGACCCCCGCCGCCCAACTCAAGAAGGGACTCTCCCTGATTAAACTTGGCCAGAAGGACGCTGGGGTCCGCGAATTGAATAGCCTGATTCAGCGCTATCCTCATTCCCCGGAGGCCACCAACGCCAAGGAAGAGCTGCACAAGCTAGGCGCCAGCGCCCATAGCACTACAAGGGCAAAAAGGGGCTAGAAGCAGTTTCGAGTTTCAAGTTTCGAGTTTCAAGCCAGGAACGCTCGGTCCGGGCCAGCTTGAAACTAGAAACTCGAAACTTGAAACTGATCTTCTGACCAACGTACAACGACTATTTCTTAGGTCGCGGCCAGCGGGCTTCCACTGTCGTGCCAAGGCCGCCACGGGGACGAAAATCGCCGCGCACCATCACCCACACCGGTTTTGCGGCACGCACGATGTCTTCCATAACGCGATTCACGATATTCTCCTGGAAGATCCCCAAATTGCGATAGAAGAAGAGATACTCCTTCAGCGATTTCAGTTCCAGACAACTCTTGTCCGGCATGTAGCGGATGTTGAGCAGACCAAAGTCGGGCAACCCGGTCTTAGGACACACCGAAGTGAATTCCGGCACATCGATCACAATTTCATAGCGCGGAAACTGGTTGGGCCAAGTTTCGATTTCAGGAAAATCGGCACTGATTCCGGCTTTGGCATGTTCAGGCGTATAGCGTGGTGTCTTCGGCATAGGGATATTCTACCGAATGGGGGGCCTCAATTCTTCTTTAGCGTCCTTATGTAGGCCAACACGTGATCGATATCGAGCGGACTGAGCAGACCTCCCCAGGCGGGCATCTTTCCCTTCCCACCCCGAATAATCGTCACCAACTGCCCGTCCAGTTGCGTCTGCACCTGGGGCGAATGCAGATTCGCGGCGTGCCAGTTACGCCCGGCCGGAGTATCACCATCGGCGTTCTTGCCGTGGCACCCGGTGCAGTTGGCCAGGAAGACCAAGCGGCCATCTTCGACCGGCGAAGGCTCGGCAGTTGCCGCAGCTTGTTGCCGCGCCGCCACTGGGGCGGGTTGAGCCTCCGGGGTCAACGAGTCTAGCTTGCGTGGACCGTTGCAGCCTGTGGCGACCAGCAATCCCAAGCACAACATCAAGCGAATCTTCATCGTCAGCAGAATGCCGCATAGTGACGGTTCTTGGCAATAGGCACACAGTGTCCACATCGACAACCGCCGTGTTATCATCTGCTTGCCTGAAAATGCCGGGGTGGCGAAATTGGCAGACGCACCAGACTTAAAATCTGGAGGACCAAAAGTCCGTACGGGTTCAAGTCCCGTCCCCGGTACCACAATTCAAGGCGGACCAAACCCATGTCCGGCGAATCGATTCGCGCCTACGATGTGCCCACCCGTGTCGCCTCCTATGACGCCGACATGGACCTTATGCACCCCAATCGTCACAAGATGGCGCAGATCATTGAAAACGTTCTAGCGCTTTCAGCCACACCGCCACGCCTGGTTATCGACATTGGCACGGGCACGGGATTTTTGGCGGGTCGTCTTCTTCGTGCTTTTCCCGACCTGAGGGTTATCGCCATCGATGGGGCGCACGAGATGGTCGATTTAGCCCGCATCCGGTTGGGACCGCTGGCCCAGCGCGTGGATTTCCGAGTAGGAGATTTCCGCGGCCTGGATGCCCTTTGTTCGAACATCGATCCCGTCGATGCCGTGGTTTCCTCATACGCCATGCATCATCTATCTTCCCCAGACAAGCTTAATGTTTTGCGAGCGGCTCATGGACGGCTCAGGCCCGAAGGCTGGTTTCTGAACGCAGATCTCACCCTTTCCGAGGATGACTATCTCGACACCCTCACACAACAGCTCCGCGTGCGTGGCATCGTACAACGCGCCAATGGCCTGGATACACGATTCCCGGACGCGACAACTACCCGGCGATTTCTCGCCGACATGGAGCGAAATGAGGCCGACCAACCACTACGTCCTGCGGAAGATTCGCAGCTTCTCCAGGAAGCCGGGTTCATGCATGTCACAACGTGGTGGCGTGAAACCCGGGAGTCTGTTTACGGGGGAATGCGATAAGGGCCTTTCCCGTTTCACGTTGCCGGCTGGCTGTGACTTACCATTCACTCGGCGTCAGATAAGCTATTTCGTCCGCTCAATCGCAACCTCTCTATATTCGTGCTAACGCCAGGCTAGGTGTTCCGTCTAACTGATTTAGAGCTAAGTGCTTGGATTTCCACAGATTTAGTGCTTGAAATTTGGGAAAAAAGAGGGTAGAATCTAGATCTTTAATAGGGCCTCCTGAGTTCGTTAAGCGTAGGGGTTAAACGGGCGCACACAAGAATCTTTGGGAATCTATCCCAGGGATGTCGAATCTAACTTAGTGGCGGTTTTACCACACACAGGCCTGGGCTGTTTCCATATAGGCTCACTAACTTTAAATGTAGAGGTATACGAGTAACCATGGCAAGGCGACGCGGTAATCCTAACTGGGGCAAGCCCGAACCGATCGGACCAATCACCCCCACCATCACGGAATTCGAGCAAGCGGTCAAGGAATTCAAACTTCAACCGGACCAGTACGTGCGTTCCACGCGCCTGCGCGAATGGGCCCGCAAGAACAAGAACTCCAAATATATCCCAGAACCGCTTCTGGAAGCGTGGGGATTTGAGATCGAGTCAGCGCTATAACTCCCTGGTTCGCCATTCACTTAGGGGCCGTCTTTCGACGGCCCCTTTAACTTTAAGGCGAGGTTTCGGAGGTTTCGGACGTTTCGCCGGCCCAGGGCCTCAGCTACCGGTAGATAATTTCGACTCTTAAAATACCTTACGAGCTGGTCGATCTGCTTCGCCTCCCCCTGAACCCCTTTAAGCTTCATTAAATCCTGCGGTTCAACAGACCTCCGAAACCTCCAAAACCTCCGAAACCTTAGTTGCGTTTGCTGTTTTTCGCTGCGCGTGAGATATTGGTCTGTCTGTAACAATCCTTTAACAATCGGCTAAGATCCGCAGCCGGAGGGCCACATAGGGAGGGTAGGTAAGCAATGGTTCGCCTAATACCGCGTGACGGCAAGTTTTTTGAAATGTTCTCCAACATGGCGGAGAACCTGACCGATGGGGCGCGGGTTCTGGTCGATCTGCTTAACAGTTCCAATCCCCAAGATATTAAAGCCGGACATCGGCGAATCAAGGACATCGAACACCAAGGCGACGAGATGACTCACACGGTGATGCGTACGCTGAACCAGACGTTCATTACGCCTTTCGACCGGGAGGATATCCATCGTCTAGCCTCTTCGATCGATGATGTGCTGGATTTCATCAACGCCGCCGGGGAGCGACTGGTGCTCTATAAGATTGAGAATCCTCCTGCCCCAGCCGCGAAACTGGCCGTTTTGATTGTTCGCCAGAGCGAGGAACTAATTAAGGCCTTAGCCCTACTCGAAAAAACCAAGGGCGTGCTGGAACATTGCGTGGAAATCAACCGTTTGGAAGACGAGGCGGACCAGATCTGCCGTGCCGCGATAGCCGACTTGTTCGAGAACGAGAAAGACCCAATCACACTCATCAAGTTCAAAGAACTGTTCGAGGTCTTGGAGACCGCGACCGACAAGGCTGAAGATGCCGCCAACGTCCTGGAAGGCGTTGTACTCAAAAGCGCCTGAACCCAAGGGCTTAGACTTCAAACGAAGCGAGGAAATCTGTAGGTGAACCCCGGACTAGTGCTGGTCATCATCACTGTCGCCGTCGCACTCTCATTCGACTTTTTCAACGGATTTCATGATGCCGCCAATAGCATAGCCACCGTGGTCTCCACGCGCGTGCTCTCCCCCCGGCTGGCGGTGGTGTGGGCTGCCTTCTTCAACTTTGTGGCCGCCTTCCTGCTCGGCACCGCCGTTGCCAAGGCCATCGGCGGCGGAATGATCGACCTGGCCATCATGACCCAGTATGTGGTGTTGGGGGGCTTGATGGGCGCCATCATATGGGACGCCTTGACTTGGTGGTGGGGCCTGCCTACATCTTCTTCGCACGCCCTGATCGGCGGCATGGCTGGCGCCGCCATGGCCCGCGCGGCCCTGCTGCGCGGCCCCAGCCACGCCTTCGACGTAATCATTCCTGGCGGATGGAATAAGACGCTTATTTTCATCGTAGTTGCGCCCGTAATGGGACTCGTTCTGGGTCTCTTCTTTATGACCGCGGTGTTTTGGATATTCCAACACCGTCCTCCACAACAAGTGGATAAATGGTTTCGAAAATTGCAACTGGTCTCCGCCGCGGCCTACAGCCTGGGACACGGCGGCAATGATGCGCAAAAGACCATGGGTATCGTCGCCGGGGCGCTGTTCACCGGGGGCTACATTACCCGCGCGGAACTCCGTGGATCCTGGGGCCATTTCCACTGGCCCATCATCCTGGCGGCCCACGCCGCCATCGCCACCGGAACCTATATGGGCGGCTGGCGAATCGTCAATACCATGGGATCCAAGATCACCAAACTGAAGCCGGTAGGCGGCTTTTGTGCGGAAACGGCCGGCGCCATAACGCTGTTCGGCACCGCGCTGGCCGGGATCCCGGTTAGCACTACGCATACCATCACGGGAGCGATTGTTGGTGTGGGCGCCACCCAACGTCTCTCCGCCGTGCGCTGGGGCGTGGCTACCCGCATTGTTTGGGCCTGGCTGCTTACGATTCCGGCTTCCGCCGCGGTGGCCGCGGCCACTTTCTTGATCATCCGGCTGTTCTGCCGGACAGCCTAGGCGCCGATTTGTAATTTGGTAATTTGTAATTTCAAATTGAAAAGCAGGAGCGCCAAGAAGATTTGGGGTAAATTTCAAATTACAAATTTGAAATTGCAAATTCCTTTTCCCGGGGATGTCTCAAGCGCTAAACAGACCGCTACCGCTCTCGTTTGTTAAAATCAATTCCCATGACTCCTTCGTCCTCATTCTGCGATGTGGAGACCGCGCTGGCCGAGATCCGGGCCGGGCGCATGATCGTCGTGGTGGATGACGAAGACCGCGAGAACGAGGGCGACCTGACCATGGCCGCCGAAGCTGTGACCCCCGAAGCCATCAATTTTATGGCGAAACATGGGCGGGGACTGATTTGTTTGGCCATGACTCCGGAACGACTGGATTACTTGCGGCTAGGTCCCATGACGACGCTGAATACCTCGCAGTTTGGCACGGCGTTCACCGAATCCATCGACGCCGCCGGACGCGGGGTGACGACCGGCATCTCCGCTTATGATCGCGCGCAAACCATTTTGGCCGCCGTTGACTCGAATACCCGCCCCGCGGATCTGGCGCGCCCCGGACATGTATTCCCGCTTCGTGCCCGAAAGGGCGGCGTACTGGTGCGCGCCGGGCAAACGGAGGCGGCGGTGGATCTGGCGCGTCTGGCCGGCCTGGCACCCTCGGGCGTGATCTGCGAGATCATGAACGAGGACGGCAGCATGGCCCGGGTACCCGATCTGATCCAGTTTTGCCACACCCATCAACTCAAGATGCTGACGGTGGCCGAACTCATCCGGCACCGCATGCGGCACGAGCGCTACATTGTGCGTGTGGGCGAAGCCCGGCTGCCGGCTCATGCCGCCGAGTTTCGCCTGATTGCCTATCGTTCGCTGATCGATGAAGGATCGCATGTCGCCTTAGTTCTGGGAGAGGTGGAAAAGGCCGAAAACCCGGTGCTGGTGCGGATGCATGCTCATTGTCTAGCGGGGGACGTCTTTGGCACCACCCGATGTGAATGTGCCGCCAACGTGAGGGCTTCCCTGGAACGTATTGTCGCCGAAGGGGCGGGCGCATTGATCTATCTGCATCAGAATTCGCTCGGCTTTGCCGTGGAAAAGCTCGGCGAGCAGAACGTGTTGACCTTCCACGAGGAACTGAAAGATCCGACGCACCCCGAGTCCCAGCGCAAGATTCAACGGGACGTGGGCCTCGGCGCCCAGATTCTGCTCGATCTCAATCTGCACCGCATACGATTGCTGACCAATCATCCACGCCGCGTAGCGGCCTTGGAAGGCTATGGGATAGAGATTGTGGAGCAGATTGCCATTCCGGCGGCTAAGTCACGGGCAGAAGACACGTTAGCGGGAAACAAACGATAGGCAGCCTTCGGCTCTTGGCCCTCGGCCTTCGGCCAAATACCACCCACCTGGCCAATTTCCGGTTTTGAGCGCTTCTGGCCGATGGCCAAAGGCCGACAGCCGAAGGCTCCTTCTAGCAGGTTTTTCTTGCCTCAATCTGGGTTTCGCGCAAAAAGAAATACGCCGAGCATTGATTGGAGCCGCAGATTACGGGCAGCAGCCCAGCCACTTGGCGGCGCGTTACCAGCCCCAGCGTTCCGCAGGAGGGACACGCCAGTACGGCCCAAAACGGGTCGTCGGCATCGCCCATTTCTCCGGCGTTCTCCAGTAAAAACAACGCTCCCGGAACCATCTCCTCGGGAATCCATTCGTTAAGAATGTCCAGTTTGCCGATCATTTTTCCCCTCCGTATGAGTTCGTCCCAGTGTGTCCAGCGCAACAGCCTCCCAGAGAATCCACGTATCTCGTAGATCTCCTACAACTGCTACTTCGGCAGGATTGGGAAAATACTTAGTTGGGAAGGAAAAAACCAGAAAAAACCTTCACCGCAGAGGGCGCGGAGGACGCAGAGGACGCAGAAGCTTCAAGGGAAAACCCACCGCGGAGGCACCGAGACACGGAGAACACGGAAGATTTCCGGTTTTCAAATTTACTGGACTCCGTGTGCCTCCGTGTCTCCGTGCCTCCGTGGTGGAAGTCCGGGGCGGACCGGCCACTCTGTGGTTAGTTGGAAGCGATTCCCGGTTTGGCCGAGCCAATCTGAGCCGACGCGACGAAAAACGTGGAACGAGAAACGTGAAACGTGGAACGGTCTTTCTAACCTCCGCCGACGAAATGCACTATTTCCAACCGATCTCCGTCCTGGAGCATGGTTTGGGACCAGCGGTCACGTGGCACGATGTCCAGATTCAGTTCCACGGCCACGCGTTCGGCTTTCACCGTCATTTGTTCGACCAGAGCCGCGAGCGAAAGCCCATCGGCAAAATCACGTTTTTCGCCATTAATTGTCAGTTGCAATCCGAGTCCTTTTTCAGTGCTTCCGTTGTAGTTTGGTTACTGGCGATGCAAACGGAACTTTTGCGTCAGGGTGCGCCCCCCGGCATCAACCTGTACGACAATCATATCGGCATCCTCAAAAGGCAAAGAAAGCTCCACGGTTCCGTCGGACGAGGTATCCGCCTGAGAGCATTCCGGGGATTCGGCCCCGGTGTCCAGCCATGCCGAAATCACAGCAGGGACTATATTAGAACGAAAACGAAGTCGCATGGTGCCTTTGTCCACCCTGGCGCCGAGCCATTCCACTTTAAGTTCAGGCGCGGCAAACAGGCTATCCAAGCGATCTTCGCGAATCGCCTCCAAGACATGGCGATGCTGCTGCCGAAGCTTTTCCTGGAGTTCCTGTTCGGCTTCCGGCATTTCGTCGATCGCAATGCTGTATCGGCCCAAGCAACGGCCGCCCACAAATACTTGGGTTTCCAGACGAGGCTCGCTTTGCCGCACTTCGCTCTGCACGTGGTAGGCGACCGCGCCCTGCTTAATGTCCGTATTAAACCCAAAAATCATAGAACACCCGCCATCCGCGCGCCCTTCGCTTGACACCCTAACCACACGAAAACTATAGTCGAATGTTTAGCTTAGTCGTGCGCGAAATTATAGCATCCCTATGCCGGAAAACTATTTTGCTCGCTATTTGCCCCTGCTGATCCACTTCGGGATCGCCCTGGGACTTGCTGGCTCGTTTATTGTCCTGTCTCAGTTGCTGGGCCGGCATCGGTACACGCGCGCCAAATTTCAGCCCTACGAGTGTGGTATGACTCCCGTGGGAGATGCGCGTGAGCGCTTCCCGGTGAAATTCTACCTGGTCGCTATGCTCTTTATCCTCTTCGACGTGGAAGCCGTATTTCTGTATCCCTGGGCTATCTTACTGAAAGATTTGAAGATGTTCGGCTTCTGGGAGATGCTCGTGTATCTCGGAATCGTCCTGGTTGGTTATGTTTACATCTGGAAAAAAGGTGTATTGGACTGGGCGGAACCCAGGCGCAAGCGCCCCACCGAAGCCGGTGCCGAGCCCGAACTAGTCGGCACAGCGGCCAGTCCGGCAGTACACCCCACGCGAGGAGTCCTCTCATAGATGCCACTGACGCCGGCCATCACCGACTTGGAACAACTCAAGGACCGCCCAGCCCTGGCACGACTGCTGGCTTGGAACGCCAGTGCGGTGACGGCGGCGCGCTTTGACCGCAATGAGCTGACGATCTTTATCGACCGGCCTCTGATCCGCGCGGTGGTCGCACAGCTGCGCGACGACCCGGAATTACGCTTCAATTTTCTGGCCGACATCACCTGTGTGGACTGGTATCCCAGCGAGCCGCGCTTCGAAGTGGTTTACGAGCTGCTTTCCATGTCGCGCAAAGAACGGCTGCGCCTCAAGGTGCGGCTGGCGAGTGAAGAGCTGAAGCTGGAATCGGTAACCGCTGTGTGGCCTGCGGCCAACTATTTTGAACGCGAGGTATTTGACCTGTTCGGCGTACAGTTCGAAGGTCATCCCGACCTGCGACGGATTATGATGCCGGACAACTGGGAAGGTCACCCGTTGCGCAAGGATTATCCCGTCGAGGGGTACCGCTGATGGCCGACCTGACACCACCTCTAGTGCTCGAACCGGGCGCTCAAGACCGCACGATGACCCTGAATATGGGGCCGCAGCACCCGTCCACGCACGGGGTGTTGCGCTTGCTCCTGGAAATCGACGGCGAAAACATCGTCCGCATGATGCCCGATATTGGCTATCTCCATACGGGGATCGAAAAGACCTTCGAGGCCAAGTTCTACCAGCAATGCGTGGTGCTCACCGATCGCATGGATTATCTCTGCCCGCTCACCAACAATTTGGCCTATTGCCTGGCGGTGGAGAAACTTTTGGGGCTGGAGATTCCCCCCAAAGCCCAATGGATGCGGGTGATGCTGAATGAACTGACCCGTATCAATTCCCATCTGGTGTGGCTGGGCTCACACGCGTTGGACATTGGCGCCATGTCCGTTTTCCTCTATTGCTTCCGGGAGCGCGAGGACGTGCTGCGACTCTTCGAGATGGTGAGTGGCCAGCGCATGATGACCTCCTACTTCCGCATTGGCGGGCTGGCGCTGGAACCGCCGGTGGGATTTTTCGAGCGGGTCAGAAAGTTTGTAGGCACCTTCTCCAGCAAGGTGGACGAATACGAGTCGCTGCTGACACACAATCCCATCTGGATGGGCCGCCTGAAGGGCGTGGGACACATCACGGCCGAGGATGCGCTGGCGCTGGGCGCTACCGGACCCACCGCGCGGGCCAGCGGCGTCGATTGGGATCTGCGCCGCGATCAGCCCTATAGCGGTTACGAGAATTTCAAATTCAATGTTCCGGTTTCCAATGTTGGCGATGTCTATGCGCGTTACCTGATACGCGTTCAGGAGATGCGCGAATCGAACGCGATTACCCGGCAAGCGTTGGACGGCATGCCCGAGGGACCGATCAAGGCCGACGCACCCAAGGTGGTACTCCCCGATCGCGAAAAGATGAAGACCCAGATGGAGGCCTTGATCTATCACTTCAAGATCGTGACCGAGGGCTTCACGGTACCCGCCGGCGAAGTTTATCAGGCCGTCGAGTCTCCGCGCGGCGAGATGGGCTATTACATCGTCAGCGATGGAACCCCCAAGCCATATCGGGTCCATATGCGCTCGCCCTCCTTCGCCAACTTACAGGCACTGCCCAAGATGTGCGAAGGCCAACTGATCGCGGACGTCGTGGCGGCCATCGGAAGCATTGATATCGTGCTCGGCGACGTCGACAGGTAGGAAATTGAGTAATCGGGTAATTGAGGAAAGATGCAATTTTCAGAGAATTTCGAAAAACGCTACTCCGACTGGCTGACGCACTATCCGCTTAAGCGCTCGGTGCTGGTGCCGTCTCTGCTCTATTTGCAGGACGAACTGGGCTACCTGACCGAGGAGGCCATTCGCGAGATGGCGGCGCGGTTGGAATTGACGGAGTTGGAAGTTCGTAGCGTCATCAGCTACTACTCCATGCTGACCACCAAGCCGCGCGGCAAGTACAACGTTCAGGTCTGCACCAATATTTGCTGCATGTTACGCGGGGCGGAAGAGATTTTTGAAACCGCCAAAAAGAAACTGGGCGTCGGCCACAAACAGACCACCGCCGACGGTCAGTTCTCCTTGGAAGAGGTTGAGTGCATCGGCGCCTGCTCCTGGGGCCCGGCCATGCAGGTCAATTACGATTTTCACGAGAATCTGACGCCGGAAAAGACGGAACAGGTAATCGACGACTACAAGAAACAAGGAACGCAGTAGCTGTTGCTCTGCGTTCGTCTTTTCCGGAACGTGGAACGAGAAACGTGAAACGTGGAACGGTAGTGAATGGCTGACTTAGTTTCCCATCCCGACGAAGTAAAGGTGGTTTCCCGGCGCTTTGGCCTGGGCGCGGCCAACCTGGACCGCTATCTGGAGCTTGACGGCTACAAGGCCGCGCAGAAAGCGCTGCAGATGACTCCAGATGCCATCATCGCCGAGGTGAAAGCCTCGAGTTTGCGCGGCCGTGGCGGTGCCGGCTTCCCGACCGGAATGAAGTGGTCCTTTGTTCCGAAGGAATCGCCTCGTCCCAAATACATTCTGTGCAACGGCGATGAAAGCGAGCCCGGGACGTGCAAGGATCGCCTGATCTTCGAACACGATCCGCACTCGGTCATTGAAGGCGTCATGATCGCCGGCCTGGCGGTGGGTTCCGAACAGGGCTACATCTACCTGCGCGGCGAATATCGCTACCTGATCGAGATCATGGAGAAGGCGGTCGCCGATGCTTATGCGCGCGGCTTCCTGGGCGACAACGTCTTTGGCAGCGGCAAGCGCTTCCACGCTGCCGTGCACAGCGGCGCCGGCGCCTATGAAGTTGGCGAAGAATCGGCGCTGATGGAATCGCTGGAAGGCAAACGCGGCGTGCCCCGCATCCGTCCACCGTTTCCGGCAGTCATCGGCTTGTATGGTGGTCCAACGGTAATCAATAACGCCGAAACCATGGCTAACGTGCCGCACATTCTTTTGGGCGGCGGCGAGTGGTATGCCGGACTGGGGACTCCCAAAAACGGCGGCACGCGGCTATTCTGCCTGAGCGGCGCGGTCGAACGGCCCGGGGTGTATGAACTCCCCCTCGGCTACAACCTCAAGAAGATGATTTATGAAGTGGGCGGCGGAATCTGGAAGGGACGCAAGTTGAAGGCGGTGACGCCTGGCGGCTCATCCGTTCCCATTCTGAAGGCCGAGGAGATCGATATCCCCGCCGATTTCGATTCCATGCAAAAAGCGGGGACCTTCCTTGGCTCAGGCGGCGTCATTGTGATCGACGATCACACTTGCCTGGTGAAGTACCTGTTGCGAACAGAAAGCTTCTATCAGCACGAAAGCTGCGGCTGGTGTATTCCCTGCCGCGAAGGCACCGACTGGCTGAAGAAGACCTTGAAACGCTTCCATGCCGGCGGCGGGGTGATGCAGGATATCGACAATTTGGCGTATTTGAGCGAGAACATGCTGGGGCGCACATTTTGTCCCCTGGGCGACGCCGCGGCCATGCCGGCCATTGCCATCGTCAAAAAGTTTCGCGAAGAGTTCGAAGCCCATTTGGACGGCAAACCATGTCCGTTCGAGGCGGCAAAGTAATGGCTGGAAGAACGAACGCAGAGGACGCTAAGGACGCAAAGAAGTTCAAGGAAAAACGGCCGCAGATGAACGCTGATAAACGCAGATCGACTCAATGCGCGGCACGGGGAAACGCAGTTATTTCTCATCTGCGTTCATCTGCGTTAATCAGCGGCATAGGTTTGCTTTTTATCGCCTCTGCGTCCATTGCGTCCTCTGCGTTCGTTTTCTTAGGTTCGAATCGGGGGACGGGGGACGGGGGACGGGGGACGGGAAACGTTATTTCATGGCTGACATAAACATAACGGTTAACGGCAACAAGATCACCGCTGCCGCGGGTTCGTTGCTGATTGAAGTATGCAAGAGCCACGGGATCGAGATCCCGGCGTTCTGCTATTATCCCGGCCTCTCTTTGCAGGGCGCCTGCCGCATGTGCCTGGTTAAAATCGAGCGCATGCCGAAGCTGCAGACGGCCTGCACCACGGTCATCCAAGAAGGCATGGTCGTCGTCACCGACGATGACGAGGTCAAGCAGGCCCGCAAGGCCATGCTGGAATTCCTGTTGCAGAACCATCCCCTGGACTGCCCGGTCTGCGATGCCGGCGGCCAGTGCGAGCTGCAGGACATGACCTTCAAGTACGGAGCCTCCGAGTCCAAGTTGATCGACATCAAGAATCACCGGCCGGAGGAACAGTGGTCGCCGGTGGTGTATTTTGACCGGCCCCGCTGCATCATGTGCTATCGCTGCGTACGCATCTGCGGCGAGGGCATGGATGTTTGGGCTCTGGGTATTGCCAACCGGAATTCTTCGCAGTTGATCGTTCCCAATCAGGGTGACGCGCTCGAATGCGAAGAATGCGGCATGTGCATCGATATTTGTCCGGTGGGCGCGCTCACCAGCGGCGCTTATCGCTATAAGACGCGTCCTTGGGAAATGAAACATGTTGGCACCGCCTGCGCCTTTTGCGCCGACGGCTGCAAGACCACACTGGGAGTTCGCCGCTCGCCGGAAGGCCTGGAGATCGTCCGCGGCGACAATCGCGATAAGAGCGGCATCAATGGCGACTTTCTCTGTATTAAAGGCCGCTACGCCTTCGACGCCTTCGAGCCCGGCCAGCGCCTCACGCAGCCGCTGATTCGCGAGAACGGGACCCTTGCTCCCGCCACCTGGGAACAGGCATTCGCGCTCATCGCCCGCAGGTTCCGCGAGATTCGCGACGAATTTGGAGCGCGGGCCATCGGCGTCATTGGCTCCACGCACACGGCGAATGAAGAGAACTATCTGTTGCAGAAGTTCGCTCGTCTGGTGCTGGGAACCAACAACATCGATCACCATCGCACCGCCGATTATCCGGCGTTCTCCGCGGCGTTCGCGGGCCAGACGGGCCGCACCGCCAGCATGCGCGATGTCTTCACGGCGCCCGCAATCTTGCTGATCGGCGGCGATCCCACCAACGAACACCCGTTGCTGGCCTGGCAGATTCGCACTAACGTTCGCCTGCGCCGCGCCCGCTTCTATGTGGTGAACTCCGCCGAGATCAAATTGCGCCGTCAGGCAACAACCTTCGCTCAGGTCTCCGAAGACAATGGCGAAGGGCGCTTTGTTGATTTCCTGTCAGCCTCCGACGCTGCCTCCGAAGGGCTCGGAATAAACGCAACGACCGCTGAATCCTTGACCACCCTGCGCGATCGACTGCGCGGCGAGGAACAATTGGTCGTGGCATTCAGCTCCGATTTGCGTGGCGAGCAGATTGCCAAGCTGGTGCAAGCACTACCCAAGGCCCGCTTTATTTGTCTTGGCGATTATGCCAACTCGCGTGGCGCCGCCGATATGGGCCTCTATCCCCACCTGCTGCCGGGATACCTTCCGCTCGACCAAGCGCCTGCCGACGACTGGATGGCTACCGTCGAGAAGACGCCGGGACTTGATCTGCGTCAAATGTTCCAAGCCGCAGCCGAGGATAAGCTCAAGGCTTTCTATATCGTGGGCAGCAATCCCATCGTGAGCCATCAGGTAGATCCGTTCGCGGTGATCAAGCCGTTCACCGTCGTGCAAGACATTTATCTCACCGAAACCGCCATGGCCGCCGATGTGGTATTGCCCGCGGCTTCCCCCTATGAGAAGACCGGCTCTTTTACCAACACCTGCGGTGATCTGCAGATGATCGGCAAGGCTGCCGATGTAGCTGGCGTAAAAAGCGATTTTGAAATCATTGTGCGGCTCGCCGGCCACCTGGGATTTCCTTTGGAGAAACTGGTGCCGTTTGGTCCTGCCCCGCAACCGGACATGGGGCAGTCGCGCGGCGCGCAGTCGGGCGAACCGGACCGTCACGCCGTGTGGCTCACCGAACAGGGCTTGGCTTCGAAGCCCAGTCCCTTCGATCCCATGGCGTTGCTGGATGAGATACAGCGTCTGGTGCCCGGCTATGCCGTCTCGCGATTGAACTTGCTGGCCGGCAATGAAGAGCACACTGGCGCTGCCGAATCCGGCCGTGGCAGCGCTAAGGACGATCCCTCCCTGATCGTTCCGGCACACGACACCCTTTTCACGTCGGGCACGGCGGGAAGTTATTCCAAGGTATTGAAATCGGTGGTGGAAAACCCCGACGGAATCTCGCGCAGAGGCGCGGAGGCGCTGGGTTCGGATTAGAATGCCAAATTTATCTCCTATTGTCGTGTTCCTTCTCGTCGGGCTGGTCAAGACCGCGATTGCTCTCGGGCTGCTATTGGGCTCGGTAGCCTACCTGACTTGGTTCGAGCGAAAACTAGTGGGCCGCATACAGAACCGCTGGGGACCCTCGCGCGTTGGTCCCTTCGGCCTGCTGCAGCCGATGGCCGATGGCCTGAAATTCATTTTCAAAGAAGACATCACGCCGCCTTACGTCAACAAGCCGCTCTATCTGGCGGCGCCATTGATCTCGTTGACGTTGGCGTTGACCTCGATTGCCGTGATTCCCTTCTCGCCGCCGATCCACATCGGCCGCTTGGTCACGGCGGTGCAAGTAACCGACGTCAACGTCGGCCTGCTGATCATTCTGGGCATTACTTCGATCGGCTTTTACGGCATTGCCTTGGCGGGCTGGGCCTCGAACAGCAAGTATTCCCTGCTGGGCGCGTTGCGCGGTGGCGCGCAAGTCATCAGCTACGAAGTCGCCCTGGGCTTGTCGCTGATCGGCGTACTGATTCTGGCGCGCAGTTTCAGCCTGCAGGACATCGTGATCGCGCAGCATGGACTGCGCTGGGGCTGGCTGCCCAACTGGAACATCCTCACCGGCTGCCAGTTTGTGGCGTTCTTTATATACATTAGCGCGGCCTTCGCCGAGACCAATCGCATTCCCTTCGATCTGCCGGAGGCGGAGACCGAGTTGGTGGCCGGCTACCACACCGAATACAGTTCGATGAAGTTTGCCATGTTCTTCATGGCCGAATACGCCAACATGTTTACCGTCGCCTGTCTGGCCTCGATCCTGTTCTTCGGCGGCTGGACGGGCCCGATCTTCGGCCTCGGACCCTACTCCTGGCAAGCCGGCTTGTTGCACGTGTTCTGGTTTGCGCTACGGATTTTCTTTTTCCTGTTCTTATACGTATGGATTCGCGGAACGTTGCCGCGCTTCCGTTATGACCAGTTGATGACGTTTTGTTGGAAGTTTCTGCTGCCCTTAGCCATCGCCAATATTCTGGTCACGGCGCTGGTAGTGGCGTTGCGGTCGTGAAGAAAGAATGACGTCAAGGATCGAATTTCAATTCTACGAAGGGTGTCATGCTGAGCGGAGCGCAGGAGGCGCGGAGTCGAAGCACCTATGCACTCTCGTGCACACGCACAGTATCGCGGGCACACGAAAAGTACATAGGTCCTTCGACTCGGCCCGGAGGGCCTCGCTCAGGATGACACTCGTGAAGGGGACGGAGAGCGAGTTCTCACGCACGCTCTTTAGAAGCGCATAGGGACTGGAAAGTAAGACGCAAATGATTCATTACCTCTTATTCTTTATCTTCGGTGCGCTGGCGTTGGCGGGGGCGATCAACCTGCTGGCGCAGAAGCATCCGATTGCCAGCGCCCTGTCGCTGATCGTGGTGATGGGCGCCTTGGCTGCCGAGTACCTGCTTTTGGGCGCCGAGTTCGTAGCCGTCATCCAGATCATCGTTTACGCCGGCGCCATTATGGTGCTGTTTATCTTCGTCATCATGCTGCTGAACGCCGGGGAGGAAGCCAGCTCGGGCGGCAGTAGTCGCGTGGCCTGGATCTTCGGCTTCCCTGCCATGCTGGCCATCGGCATCCTGCTGGCCTGGGTTTTGGTGAAGCGCGATCCCGCCAACATGCCAGTCCCAGTGGGCGCGACTTACGGATCGCCCACGCTCATCGCTCAGCAGCTCTTTAAGCCGTATCTGCTGCCCTTTGAAGTAACCTCGATTCTGGTACTGATCGCCATTATGGGCGCGGTTGTACTGGCCAGGAAGGAGAACTGATGGTTCCGCTGGGATATTACCTGGTGCTAAGCGCCATCCTGTTCGCCTGCGGCGTGGCCGGCTTCCTGATCAAGCGCAATATCATCACTATTTTTATGTCCATCGAGCTGATGCTGAACGCGGTCAACCTGTCATTTGTAGCCTTTGCCGCGCATTGGCATATGCTCAGCGGACAGCTATTCGTGTTCTTTGTCATGGTGGTGGCCGCGGCTGAATCCGCGGTGGGTCTGGCCATTATCATTGCCGTCTTTCGCACGCGCGCAACGCTGGACGTGGATCGCGTTGACTTGTTGAAACTATGAACGAAACTTCTTTTCATCTCTGGCTAATCCCGGCCCTGCCTCTAGCCGGCGCGGCGCTCAACGGCTTATTTGGCCGGAGCTTTTCGCGCAAGATCGTGACCGCTCTGGCGCTGTTCGCCTCGGGCGCCGCCTTCGCTTGGGCGGCACTCAGCGCCTTTCGCTTTACCGCGTTGGCCGAAGACGCCATTCCCCACATCGAAAATTACGCCACCTGGTTCCGCGTAGGGGATTTCAGCGTACCCTTCGCCTTTCAGTTAGATCAGCTTTCGCTGGTCATGATCCTGGTGGTCACCGGCGTCGGCTTCCTGATCCACATTTACTCGGTCGGATACATGGCACACGAGGGCGGATACTACCGCTATTTCGCCTATCTGAACCTGTTCATGTTCTTCATGCTCACCCTGGTACTGGCCAACAATTATTTAGTGATGTTTGTAGGCTGGGAGGGCGTGGGCCTGGCGTCGTATCTGCTGATCGGCTTCTTCTTCCAGCGCGATTCGGCCGCCTCTGCAGGAAAGAAAGCCTTCATCGTCAATCGCATCGGCGACTTCGGTTTTCTGATCGCCCTGTTCCTGATGGTCCAACACTTCGGCACCGTGACCTTTACTGAAGTGTTTCAACAAGTTTCCCTGCGACCCGTTGAAACCGCCGGAGCGGGATTGCTCACCACCATCGGCATTCTGCTGATGACCGGCGCCTGCGGCAAGTCGGCACAGCTTCCGCTTTATGTATGGCTGCCGGACGCCATGGAAGGCCCGACCCCGGTCAGCGCCCTGATCCATGCCGCCACTATGGTAACGGCCGGCGTGTATATGGTGGCCCGTTCGAATCCGATTTTCTTCCGTTCGCCTTCCGCCCTGACAGTGGTTGCCATCATCGGCACCCTGACCGCATTCTTTGCCGCCACCATCGGAATTACGCAAACCGACATCAAGCGCGTGCTGGCCTATTCCACCATTTCGCAGCTCGGCTATATGTTCATGGCCTGCGGCGTGGCGGCCTTCAGCGCCGGCATCTTCCACCTGATGACTCACGCGTTCTTTAAGGCGCTGCTCTTCCTGGGCGCCGGATCGGTGATTCACGCCCTCAGCGGCGAGCAGGATATGCGCCAAATGGGCGGCCTGCACAAACATATCCCCTGGACCTTCTGGACCATGTTTGCGGCCACTTTGGCCATCGCGGGCATCCCCGGCTTCAGCGGATTCTTCAGCAAAGACGAGATTCTTTGGAATGCCTATGCCAGTCCCTGGGGCGGCCACTGGATTTACTGGTTCATGGGATTCCTGACCGCCTTGATGACCTCGTTTTATATGTTCCGCCTGTTGTTCCTGACCTTCTATGGAAAGTATCGCGGGACGCTCAGCACCGGCGCGAAACATGGCGGGCACAGTCAAATCCATGAAAGCCCGAAGATCATGACCATCCCGCTGGCTATCCTGGCCGTGCTGGCGGTGATCGGCGGATACGTTGGCATTCCGGCGACCCTTGGGGGTACAAATCGCTTCGAGCATTTCCTGGAGCCGATGTTTAAGGCCCCACCCTTGCCCGCGGGCATAGTCGAACACGCCAACCATGCGTTGGAGTTGCCCTTGATGGCTTGTACTACCGGCGCGGCCCTTCTTGGCCTGTTTTTGGCTTGGCTGCTCTACGTCTCCCGTCCGCAACTACCTCAGCGTATTGCCGAGGCCGCGGGCGGCGTTTATCGCCTGGTGTTTAACAAGTACTACATCGACGAGCTTTATCGGGCAGTGCTGGTGAATCCTTTGATTACCGGCTCGACCAAGCTCTTGTGGCACGGCATTGATTCCGCCGGTATCGACGGCGCCATTGATGGCAGCGCACGCGGCGCGCAACAGGTTTCCAACGAAGTTCGGCAAATGCAATCCGGCAACCTGCGCTCCTATGCCGGCTGGATAGCCATAGGCGCGGTGGCCGTAATTATCTTCATGATCGTGATGGGGGGCAAATGAACTCCTCGCTACTGAATCCCTCTATCCTGACCATCGTCACCTTCTTGCCGTTGGTGGGAGCGCTGCTGCTGCTCTTCTTCCCCCGGCGCGACCGCGACATACGCATCTTCGCGCTCATCGTCACCCTGGCGGAATTCATCATCTCGTTGCACTTGGCCGCCCACTTTCATCCGGCCATCAGCACCTTCCAATTCGAGACCAACCGGGCATGGATCGCCACCCCGGCAATCTTTTATCATCTGGGAATCGATGGCATCTCGCTCTGGCTGGTGCTGCTCACCACATTCTTGACTCCGCTGTGCGTGCTGATCTCGTGGAAGTCGATTCAGGACCGCACCAAAGAGTTTTTTATCATTCTCCTGATTCTGGAGACGGCGCTGATCGGCGTTTTTGTCGCGCTGGACCTATTCCTTTTCTACTTCTTCTGGGAAGCCACGCTGATTCCGATGGCCTTGCTGATCGGGATGTACGGCCACGGACGGCGCGTCTATGCGGCGGTAAAGTTCTTCCTGTACACCATGGTGGCTTCGGTATTTATGCTGGCCGCCATCATCTGGCTTTATGCCCGGACGGGGACCTTCGACTTCGTTACCCTGCAGAGCCTGATCCGCGCAGGCCATGTCCCGGGCTTTGCCAGCGCTTCCCTTCTGTTGTTCCTGGGATTTTTCGTCGCCTTTGCCGTCAAGGTACCGTTGTTCCCACTGCACACCTGGTTGCCGGATGCGCACGTCGAGGCGCCCACCGCCGGTTCCGTCCTGCTGGCCGGAGTACTGCTCAAGATGGGCACCTACGGCATGCTGCGCTTCAATTTAGGGCTGTTTCCCGAACAAGCTCATCGCAATGCGCCTTGGATTATTGCGCTGGCGATCATCGGCATCATTTATGGCGCACTGGTCGCCATGGTACAAACCAGTTTGAAAAAACTGGTCGCCTACTCCTCGGTCAGCCACTTGGGCTTCGTGGTACTGGGAATTTTCAGCTTCACCCAGTTGGGTCTGGTAGGCGCGGTATTCGTGATGCTGGCACACGGGGTTTCCACCGGCGCGTTATTCATCTTGTGCGGCATTATCTTCGATCGCAAGCACACCTATGAACTCAAGGAGATGGGCGGTTTGGCTACGCCAATGCCGGTGTATGCCACCTTCTTTCTGTTCATCATGCTGGCCTCGGTGGGTTTGCCTTTACTGAACGGCTTTATCGGCGAATTCCTGGTTCTGACCGGAGCTTTCCAGGCGCGCGCGCTTTACGGCGTGCTGGCCGCCACCGGCGTGATCTGGAGCGCCTGCTATCTGTTGTGGATGTATCAACGAGTCTTCTACGGCAAGGTTGGGAACCCGGCCAATGCTTCTCTGCCGGATCTGGTATTGCAGGAACGGGCGGCGCTATGGCCGTTGGCCGTGATGGCGCTGGTGATGGGTGTGGCGCCGCTGATCTGGATCCATAGCATCGACCCGGCGGTGCGCTTGGCGCTTATGCCGCTGCTGCAATACACATCGCAGGTGATCGGGCACTGACATGATTCCAGCCGCTAGCGACTATCTCCGTATTCTGCCTGAGCTGGTGCTCAGTATTTTCGGCATGTTAGTCATGCTGATCGAACCGCTGCTCCCGGAGCACAACAACCGCAAGGCCCTGGGCGCGCTGGCCTTTGTCGGCGCGCTGACGGCCGTCGCCTCCTGCTTCTGCATGGCCGCTCATTCCGGCACGGCCTTTGGCGGCATGGTCCGCGTGGACCAGTTCAGCGTCTTTTTTCACGTAGTGATTACGCTGATCACCGCCGTAGTGATTCTAGGTTCCTTCGAGTATCTCAACGTCCAGCGGATTCGCTTGGGCGAATACTACGCCCTGATCCTGTTCGGCGCGGTCGGCATGACCTTGATGTCTTCTGCCGTGGAACTGGTGCTGGTGTTTGTCGCTCTGGAAATCTCTTCCATTTCCACCTATATCCTGGCGGGCTTCCGGAGAAACGTCGCCACCAGCATCGAGGCGTCGCTTAAATATTTCCTGCTCGGCTCCTTTGCTACGGCATTTTTTTTGTATGGTGTGGCGCTTATGTTCGGCGCCACCGGTTCGACCAAGGTATACGAGATCGCCGCCACTCTGCGCTCCGAACACGCGCCCATGTTGGCCTTCGTAGCTGTGGCCCTGATGATCGTGGGACTCGGCTTCAAAGTCGCCGCCGCTCCCTTTCACGTTTGGACCCCGGATGTGTATGAAGGCGCGCCTTCCCCGGTAGTAGGACTGATGTCCACCGCGCCTAAAGCGGCTTCGTTTGCCGTATTATTGCGCATCCTGTTTGCCGCCGCCGGGAATATCCCCGTATGGTTCTGGCTAATTTGGGTACTGGCCGCGCTCTCCATGACCTTGGGCAATCTGGGCGCTCTGGTACAGACCAACGTTAAGCGCATGCTGGCCTATTCCTCGATCGCCCATGCCGGGTATCTGCTGGTCGCCTTCACGGCTGCGCCAGTGATGGGCATCTCCGCCGCTATGTTCTATACCGCCTCCTATGCGGCTATGAATGTGGGGGCATTCCTGGTGATCAGCCATTTCGGCAACCAGGACGAGCGTTATGTCACCTTGGACGATTACACCGGCCTGAGCCGCCGCGCACCCGCGCTGGCGGCGATCCTCACGATCTTTCTGTTGTCGCTGATCGGTATCCCGATGACTGGCGGATTCTTCGCCAAGTTCTACGTCTTCCGGGCAGCCTTGGGCTCCAACCTGATCTGGTTGACCATCATCGGCGTAGTCAATAGCGCCATCGCCGCCTACTACTACCTGCGCATCATTGTGGTCATGTATATGCGCGAGACGACCGAGGAAGTCCCCACCATGAAGATTCCCTTCGGACTGGGACTCGCACTCTCGGCCAGCCTGATTGCGACCCTCTACTTGGGATTGCTGCCCGGTAAGGTGCTGGGATACGCGATTGCGTCGGCACAGGGACTGCTGAAGTAGTAGTTAGGAGACAGGAGTTAGGAGACAGGAGTTAGGAGACAGGAGTTAGGAGACAGGAGTTAGGAGACAGGAGTTAGGAGTTAGAAGGAACCAGCCGCCGAAGGCGGCGGCAGATGGTAGCCCACGGCGTGAGCCGTGGGTAGGCTTCCGGAATCCGCCCGAGCCCGCGAAGCGGGCGTAAGAACCTTCTCTGAGGCGAGCCATTCTTTCGCCCCGCTTCGGGGGCTCTACCGTCTTTGCCGCATTTACCCACGGCTTACGCCGTGGGCTACCTTTTTCCGCCCGATTCTCGGGCTCGTTACACAGCTGATTAATCCGCGACAACCAGCAACACCTCTGTCCTGAAGGCAGGCGACGCCCGCTTATCCGCTTGGCGGGACGGGCGCTACACTTCGCCTCAAAAAGAAATCCCCCGTTCGCGGCCTGGAAGAAGCGGCGCGAACAGGGGCTCCTAACTCCTAACTACTAGCTTCTAGCTACTGCCTAAAGCTACTGCTCAAACTACCTTGACGAATACGATCACCAGGGTAAACAGCACCAGGGATTCAATAAATGCCAGACCAAGCAGCAGAGCCAACTGAATGCCCGGGCGGGCCGCCGGATTACGAGCCAAGCTTTCGCAGGCCGCGGAAGCGACTCGACCTTGACCCAATGCCGCCAAACCGGCAGCAATGGCCAGGGCAAAGCCAGAAGTAATGGCAACCCAATTCGGTCCCTTGGCGGCCTGCGCCGCGTCGCTTCCTTGGGCAAATACCGGCGCCGCCATCATCATCACCACGATGATCGCAAGCATGACAAACGTTACTTTACGCATCTGCATTTTCTCCTCTTATAAATTGCCGCCAGTGGGTGGTTGACGCCACCGTACAGACGCCCTCACGCTGCCGGCACAAACTCTGAAATCAGTGCGCTTTCGCTGTGGCTTCGCCTAAATAAACCGCGGCCAGCAGCACAAAAATATAAGTCTGAATTACGGATACTCCGATATGCAATCCCAGGAAAACCAGCGGCACCACGACCGGAACCAGCGAGAAGAACACCAGCGTCACCATATCGCCTGCGAACATGTTGGCAAATAAACGGACAGTAAGCGATAACATGCGGGCCAAGTGACTGAAGAGTTCAATGGGGAGCAATAGCGCCGCGATGGGAATTCTCACCACTAGCGGAATGGACCGGTCCCCGATGGGCCCCAGGAAATGAGTAATGTAGGCCCAACCGTTGGCGGCAATACCCTGGCTTTGGTAATAGAGCCAAGTGAGGATCGCGCATCCCAACGGAACGCTCGGGACCGCCGTCGGCGACATGAAGCCGGGGAGCAAGCCGATCAGATTACAGGTAAGAATGAAAAATCCCAGAGTGCTCAGGAACGGGACATGACGCTCGTAGCCGTGGCCAATCATTTCCTTGCCCACGCCGGAGAAAAAGCCATACGAGCCTTCCAGCAGGTGCTGAACGCCGCCCGGATGATCGACAGAAAAGGTAACCCGGCCGATGGCAAACAAGACGATGAGCAGTGCCACAACCGCGAATTGCATGGCTACGGCATCCGTGATGGGCGCCGCCGTGTAATGCGGATGGACGTGCAGTTTCAGCAGAACCGAGGTAATCGGTCCGGCAAACGCGTGATTCAGCTGTTCAGTAAGCCAAAGTTGTTCCGGCATCTCGAATCTATATGCACCCTAGGTTCCACGCCGAAGCGTGACACACAATTCATAAGCAGCCTCACACATCGAAGCTGCCACCGGTAAGAACAAACCAGCCAACGCCCAATGCAAACCGCCGACTGAATAGTTGACTATAACATACGCGGCAAAAGCGAATAAACCGTAGCGCAGCAGGAACTTAACGACGATAGCGCCGCCTCTTTCCCGCTTTCCGCCGACGGCAATTCGCTCCCCCAATCCGTCGACCGCGGAGATCAGGGAGCGGAAACTCAGGTACGCTACCAGACTCCCCAGCAACCAGCCCACAGCACCTCGCCATCCAGAGCGCCAAAGCGACAAAGGCACGACCAGCAGGCAGAGAATCGGAATCATGCAGGTGATACGCGAGAGCGCGCCACTTCGGAAGCTATCGACGGGCGCGATCTGGGATTCCGCCTCAGTCATCTTTCTCCCGCGTATAGGCGAGGGCCACGCGGATCATTTGCACGAAGCCTACCACGGCGCCGAAAATCAGGCCCGCGATAAAGAGCCAATGAGTGTGCAAATAGTGGTCGGCAACGCGACCCAGAAAATATCCGAGCAGCACGGAAGCGGGAATGATGAACCCGATCTCGGAGTAACGGGCAACGGTGGCGAGCGGGTTCTTTTCGTCCGGCATGGGGATACTATGATGTAGCGCCGCCGTCCCGGCGGCTGTCGCGCGCGGCGTCCTCGCCCGCGCACCATACCCACGGCCAGTCGCGCAGACCAGCCCTGATGGGATTATCTCTAACATACACGATGGCCCGTTGCAGTTCGGCATCGTCTCGTATCAAATGATCATAATATTCCCGCTCCCAGAAATGCCCTTTGCGAGCAAGCAGCTTATTCGCTGGTTTTACAGTGTACGATTTCCAACTCGACATGACGGAGGACAGCGTATGTATGCCAATCGGCTTGAAAACCGAATGTACGTGGTTCGGCATCACGCACCAGGCATACTGCCGATATCGCTGGTCATCCCAATATTGAATTGCCGCGGCCACAATCTGCGCGATGCGTGGATCCTTCATATAGCAGCAGCCAGCCCCGGCATCCAGCAGCTCCTCGATATGGCGGCTGCTCAGCTTGGCAAATGTTTCCAGCTCTTTAGGCGCCATCTTGCGGCCGGAGCGCTTGGCTTCTTCAAATCTTCGCTTGCGCTCACGGATTTGCTGGCATACGGCTGCTGGTAACGAATCTTCCAGGCGGAAGGTCACGAAGTAGATTCCCCCTTCCATTTCCCAATGGGGGAGGCGACCACGGCTGCGGATGGTGACAGTCCCAAAGTGGGGCCGGGACGGCCCCACGACAGCCGCCGGGACGGCGGCGCTACCCTTTCGCTCTTTCTTCCCGTCAGACATCTTCTTGCGATGTCATCTCCTTGCCTCGGCGACGCTATTCGGCTACCTCAATAACCCCATCAATGAACTCGCACTCGGCAGGCTTAACGAGCCGTGCGCGACATTGATCATCCAGTTCGGGAACAGGCCAATGACAACGGTTCCCAGGCCGGTCGCGAGCAAAGCCAACTTCATGCCAACGCCCGACGTTACCGGTTCGGCATCCACAGGCTTGCGGATAAAGGCGGCGTTGAAGATGCCCGCGTAATAATAGAGGCCGAGGACGGCGAACAGGACCGCTGCTGTGGCCAGGATGAAATGTCCGGTCTGGATCAGCGCCAGGAAGATGAAATATTTGCCCCAGAAGCCGGCCAGCGGCGGAATGCCTGCCAGCGAGAGCAGGAAGACCAGCAACAGAATGGCTTCCACCGGGGCCTTGGAATAGAGTCCCGACATATCGTCGATTTCGTCGCCAATAATCTCGCGCCGCCGCAAGGACGTAATCACGGCAAAGGCGCCCAGATTCATGAAGGTATATACCAGCAGGTAAATCAGAATGCCCTGGATGCCGGTGGTATTGGTCAGGCCATCACTGGCGACCAGGCCCAGCAGCATGTAGCCGACATGCGAGATCGAGCTATAGGCCAGCAGACGCTTGGTATTGGTCTGGGTAAGAGCCGCCAGGTTGCCGCCGATCAAACTCGCGATGGCCACGAAGGTCAGCAAGGGAACGTACATGGGCCGCAGCGCCGGAAATCCCCAGAGGAAGATACGCAGTAGCATCGCCCAGGCCGCAGCCTTGACGGAAACGGACATAAAGCCGGTGATCGAGGTGGGCGCGCCTTCGTAGGCGTCCGGCGCCCATTGGTGAAAGGGCACAGCGGCAACCTTAAACAGCAGGCCGGTGGCGGTGGTCAACAGCGCCAGCATAACGAGCGGATCGGTTGGATTCACCCGCATGTGGTCGGCCAATTTCCCGGCAATCACTTCGAGATTGGTGCTGCCGGTAAGGCCGTAGATCAGCGAGAGTCCGTAGGCAAAGATGCCGCTGGAAAAAGCGCCCAGCAGGAGGTATTTGAGGGCAGCTTCATTGGAGCGCCGGTCGCGCCGCAAAAATCCCACCAGCACATAGGTGGAAATCGCCATCAATTCCAGGCCGATGAAGAGCAGCACAATGTCCATGCCGGAGGCCATGCACATCATGCCGATTACGGAAAACAGCATCAGCGCATAGAATTCGCCGTGATTCTCCTGCTCCACCTCCAGGTACTTGATGGACATCAGGATGGCAATCGCCGTTCCCGCCAGGAATAAGTAGAAGAAGTAGATGGAGTAGGCGTCCATCTTCATGGTGCCTATGCCGTTAATGATGTAGCCATAGGTGCCCACCAAGGCCTGCCCGGTTTTGAAATGCGCATGCTGGATCTTGCCGACGGCGGCGGCGGAGAAGGCTACGCCGATCAACGCCGTCCAGGCGTTAACACGCTTCCACTCCCGCGGCAGCATCAGGGCGATCATCAGGATGCCCATGGCAAATAGCGCCAGCATGATCATGGGCAGCGTGAGCAGATAGTCCGTGCTGGTAAAAAACTTGATAACGGTCATGGGCACAGGAGCTTGCCTCTTTGCTTCTGGAATTCGGAAAACTTTGGTGATTCTTCGGGGGCTAAGGCCGCCCGCTCGGAATCGTCAGAACCAAGAACCTTCTGACTGCTAAAAACTCGCACCCCCAACCGGGGTTCGATCTGGTTCACAACTTGCAAGGTCGCGCCAAGACGCGGCTCTTGCGCTTCTTCCACGGGCGGTTTCGCCTTAGCCGGCGCAAAACCCAAACTTGTCACAGTCACATCTCCAGGAGCTAGAAGCCCACATGATCTTTCGAAGGCCCTGATACAACCCTGGATTCGTCCTAACAACAACCCAACTCAGACGGCGTGAGAACATCGCGTGTTTAGGGTGGAAGAGCCGGCCTTTAGGCCGGCGGCTAAAGCTACATTCTTTCTGGGGCTTTAGCCCTGGCTCGATCCCGCCGGGGCTGAAGCCCCGATCGAGAGAAGCCCTGATTCGCTGGCCTAAAGGCCAGCGCTTCCACCGCTCCGTCGCGCCGAGATCCTTCATTCTCACGCAATCTCAACATCCTATTACTTCCCTGCCTCGACGGCCGCCGTCAAGGGTTTCGTGATTTCATTTACCGGTTTCACTGCTTCGACCGCGGCCGGAGGCGCCTGCAGGGGATACAGCGGACCGCGCGTGGCCACCACGATCCGGTTTACTGGTTCTTCTAAGATCTGGAAGAACGGTTTCGGATACAAGCCAATCCAGAACGCCATCACCAGCAGCGGTGCGAATACGAATACTTCCCGCACGCTCAAATCCAGCAATTTCTCATTCTTGGGATTGCTGACCGGCCCAAAGAAGACGCGCTGATAAAGCCACAGCAGATAGGCAGCGCCCAGAACCACTCCGGGAATCGCCCAGGCCGCCCAGGCTTTGCTCTCCATAAACGTGCCTTGCAAAATCGTGAACTCGCCGACAAAACCATTCAACAGCGGCAGGCCCAGCGAGGAGAGAAAGGCAATCAACGTGATAGTCGCGTATACCGGCATCACCGTGCTGATGCCACCGTATTCGGCGATCTCGCGCGTGTGACGGCGCTCGTAGAGGATGCCCACGATCAAGAAGAGCATGCCGGTGGAAATGCCGTGATTGATCTGCTGGAGCACCGAACCGCTCAGGCCGGCCTGATTCATGGCAAAGATGCCGAGGGTGCAGAAGCCCAGATGGCTTACCGAGGAGTAAGCAACCAGCTTCTTCATGTCCTTTTGCACCAGCGAAACCAGTGCGCCGTAAATGATGCCAATGATGGACAGTCCAATAATCCATCCGCGCACCCGGTGGTCCATGGCCACCGAGGGGAAGAACGGCAGCGAGAAGCGCATCAGTCCGTATGTTCCCATCTTCAACAGGACGCCGGCCAGAATAACGGACCCGGCGGTGGGCGCTTCCACGTGCGCGTCCGGCAGCCAGGTGTGGAAGGGGAACATCGGCACCTTAATGGCAAAGCCCAGGAAGAACGCCAGGAAGAGCCAGAAGGCATAAGGCTGGGCAATAAGCGGCGCCGTCTTGTAGAGCGCGTCCAAGCTAAAGGTATATATGCCGGTCAGGCTGTGATGATGGAAGTACAGGAACAGAATGCCCAACAGCATCAGGACCGAGCCCGCCAGGGTATACAGGAAGAACTTGATGGCGGCATAGAGCCTGCGCGGCCCGCCCCATATCCCAATCAGCAGGTACATTGGCACCAGCATGGCTTCCCAGAAAACGAAGAACAGGAAGAGATCCAGGGCTACAAATACGCCCAGCATGCCGGTCTGCAACAGCAGGAACCAGATGTAGTATTCCTTCACCCGGGTCTGGATGGCCGTCCACGAAGAGAGGATCGAAACGAAACCCAGCAGCGTGGTGAGCATGATGAGCAGAAAAGAAATGCCGTCAATGCCCAGCACATAACCGGAGCCAATGGATGGGATCCAGTTGTTGGGCGTCCCCTCCACGAACTTCCAGCCGTGCTCGAAGCGCCGTTCCCAGAACCAGGGCACCAGAGGCAGCGAGACCGCAAAGCCGGCAAAGGCGAAGATATTCGCCAGCCAGCGGATGACGTTCTCCTTCTCTTTGGGCACAAACATGAGCAGGAGCGCTCCCGCCAGGGGCGTAAACAGAATGATCGAAAGAATATGGTTATACATTTCCTAAACCCGCCGTCGGCTGTCGGCCTTTGGCCTTCGGCCAGAAGCTGCGTCCTTTTCGCCGTTGCGTTCTATTAGTTTCAAAATACTCATACCCCAAACCCGCCTTTGGCTGTCGGCCCTTGGCCGTCGGCCAGAAGCCGCATCCCTCAGCGGCTAAAGCCGCTATTGTGCAGCCCCTTATACGGCACGCCTGAAGGCGTGCCCTTTCAAACAACCACATCAGCACAAACCACATCACCGCGAAACCGGTCTTGTCGTCCCCATCTGGCCGAGGGCCGAAAGCCGAAGGCCTGTCTGGCCGAGGGCCGACAGCCGAAGGCATTTCTCACCAAAGACGCTACCTAAATACGTAGTAAACCGTAAATCCCACTAGTCCCATTACCATCACCAAGGCGTACCACTGCACCAGACCCCATTGCACCAGGCGCATGGGATAGGAGAATAAGCGGGCCACGACGGCTGGTCCGTTGACCAGGATGCCGTCGATCACGTACTTGTCCCATTGCGATGAGAGCCAGGCGATGGTGCGGGTGAGCCAGCCGGCGCCATTGACGCCGCCATCGACTACGTTGGAGTCGATCGCCCAAAGGGCTTCGCCCAGTCCTAATACGCCCAAACGCACGTTTCCGATTTTGCGGCGGCCGGTGAACAGGTAATCGTATGCCTCGTCCACATACCATTTATTGAGGAGCGTGCGATAAAAAGCAGGCGCGGCAACATTGATCGGTTCGGCATAGCCTTTTTCGGCTTTGCTGTACGAGCGCTTGGCCAACATCCAGCCGGCCAACGCCGCGCCTACCGAAGCCGCCATCAGGCCATACTCGATGGGCTGAGTGGGCTCTTCTTTCTCTTTTTCGCCCGCCGCCAACTGCGCGGTTTCGCCTTCCGCCTTGAACTGCTTGGCTTCGCCGGCAAATACCGGGCGTAAAAAAGCCTCAAAGCGGTTGGAACCACCCAACGAATGGGGAATCCCCAACCAGCCGGCGCCAATCGAGCAAAGCGCCAAGATGATCAGAGGAATCGTCATGGTCTTAGGTGATTCGTGAATGTGATGCTCGACATCGTGGCTCATGCGCGGCTTGCCGGAGAAGGTCAAATAGATCAGCCGAAACATGTAGAACGAGGTCATCAACGCCGTCAAAAAGGCCAATACCCAGAGAAACAGGAAGGCATGGTTGTCGCGCGAGAAGGTCTGCCACAAGATCTCGTCTTTGGAGAAGAACCCGGCGAGCGGCGGAGCGCCGGCGATAGCCAAAGTACCGACCAGCATGGTCTTGGCGGTAACCGGAATCTTGTGCCACAGCGCGCCCATACTGCGCATGTCCTGTTCGCCGCTCATGGCGTGAATCACCGAGCCGGAGCCGAGGAACAACAGGGCTTTAAAAAACGCATGGGTAAAGACGTGGAAGACGCCGGCGGAGAATGCTCCTACGCCGAGGGCCAAGAACATGTAGCCGAGCTGCGAGACGGTGGAATAGGCCAGCACGCGCTTAATGTCGTTCTGCACCAGCCCGATGGAGGCGGCGAAGATGGCCGTCAGGCAGCCGACGATGGCAACGATTTTCATCGTCTCCGGAGCCAGGGTGAACAGCGCATTGGAGCGCGCCACCATGTATATACCGGCGGTGACCATGGTTGCCGCGTGGATTAGTGCGCTAACCGGGGTGGGGCCTTCCATGGCATCCGGCAACCAGACATAAAGAGGAAGCTGCGCGGACTTGCCGCAGGCGCCAACGAACAGCATCAAGGTAGCAAAGGTAATCCAGTGTCCCGGCCCGAAGTGCAATCCATGCTCGACCGGGAACAAGCCACTTCTGGCGATCTTGGTCACGTGTACGAAATTAGCCGATCCGAAGAGCCAGAAGATGGTGAAGGTGCCCAGGATCACGCCGGCATCGCCGATGCGGTTGGTGATGAATGCTTTATTGGCCGCCGTCGAAGCCGAGTGGCGAAGGAAATAAAAGCCGATCAGCAGATAGGAGCACAGGCCCACGCCTTCCCAACCGACGAACATCATCACGTAATTGTTGGCCAGGATCAGCGTCAACATGGAGAACATGAACAGGTTCAGGTAGCCGAAGAAGCGGTAGTACCCGCCCTCATGTCCCATGTACCCCATGGAATAAATATGGATCAACATACCGACGCCGGTGACGAACAGCAGCCAGATGGAAGACAAGGGGTCGAGCAGGAATCCGGCCTCCGCCTTGAACTCCGCCGCCGCGCCGGTGTGGGTGACAAACGCCGACCCGCCATCGTCCGAGCCCAGCCAGGTGTACATGACCTTCTCGAAGGGTTGGCCGGGATGCGCCGCCGCCCACTGGTGGGTAAAGTTCCATACGGCGCCCACAGACATAAGGAACGCCAGTACCACCGCGCCCACGCAGACGCCATTAACCGCCGCCTTCGACACCTTGCGGCCGAAAAAAAGCATAATGGCCGCGCCCAGCGCCGGTAGTAACGGAATGATCCAAATGTGTTCTAAGAAAAGCATGCGATTAACGTCCCCCGTCCCCCGTCCCCCGTTACCCGCCAGCACCTAAGGCGCGGCACGAGAGACTATGGAAACGTCGCTTCTATATCAACTCAATACGTCCGCCGTTCCCGGCAACTCAGCTCCCGCGGATTCTGGCGGGGGACTGGTGACGGGGGACGGGAGACGCCCTCAAAATTTAAGCAGATCGATTTCATCCACATTCACGGTTTCCTTGTTGCGGAAGAAGGCGATCAAAATACCCAGGCCGACGGCGGCTTCAGCGGCGGCATCGGTAATAATGAAAATCGAAAAAATCTGCCCGTGAACACCGTTGTACAGGCGCGAGAAGGCCACCAGATTTAAGTTCACGGCATTCAAGATCAACTCGATCGACATGAGAATAACCACCACGTTGCGCCGGGTAAGCACGCCAATGGTGCCGATAATGAACAACGCCGCCGCGACAACCAGATAATGTAGGGTGCTCAGCTCCATCTCATATCCTCTTTTTCGCCATGACCACCGCGCCGACGATGGCGACCAGCAGCAGCAGGGACGCGATCTCAAAGGGCAGCACATAATTCTGGTAGAGGCCAATGCCGATTTGTTGCGTATTATTGTCTTCCGCCAACAGCCGGGGCACGCCCGGGAAGAGGCTTTCGCCCTTCCGGAATACAATGGCCAACAATCCGCCCAAGCAGAGGGCGGCCAGGACGCCAGCGAGCCATTGCTTGCTGTACTGCTCTTCCTTGATGGAGCGCTCCAGGTTCACCAGCATGATGACAAAGAGGAACAGCACCATGATGCCGCCGGCATAGACCACAATTTGCACACCGGCTACAAACGGGGCATAAAGCATCAGGTAAAGACCAGCCACGGACAACAATGTGACGATCAGCGCCAGAGCCGAGTGAACGGCATTGCGTCGCGTTATGACCGCAATAGCGCTGGCGATGGCCAGGCCCGAAAGTACATAAAAGAAAAACTTGGTGGCTACAGGCGCCATCACCGGGTCGGAGGTGGCGGTAGCCAGGAGCGAACTGATTGTGATGGCGGCCAATGTCATTTCTTGTACACCGTGGGTTCCGAACCCTTCTCCAGCCGGTCGCGATCCAGAATGAAATCCCGGCTGTAAGTGGCGAATTCAAAGTCCTGCGAGAGCTCCAGGCAATCGGTGGGACAGGAGTCCTCACAAAGCCCGCAGAACATGCAGCGACTTACGTCTATCGTCCAGGTGAGTAATTCCTTGCGTTTGGTGGTGGCGTTGCGCTCGCTCTTGATGGCGATCAGGTGCTCGGGACAGGCCAGAGCGCACAGGTCGCAGGCGATACATAGCGTCTCTTGCGTATCCGGATTGACGTTCAACCGCGGCAGTCCACGATAGCGATCGGCGATGGCCGGCCGCTCCAGCGGATACTGCTCGGTATAAATCTCCTTGGGATTCTGATACTGGAACGTGACCGACAGGCCCTTGATCAGATCGACAAAAAATATCTTTCTCAGAATCGGCGCCAGACTCACCTTAATACCCCCACCACAGCGGTTACGATCAGCACACCCAAAGCCACCGGCAGCAAAACCTTCCAGCCCACCCGCATCAACTGGTCAAAACGATAACGTGGGAAGGTGGCACGATACCAGATGTACATGTACATAAAAAAAGCGATCTTCATGGTAAACCAGAAGATGTCTTGAATACGGTCGCGCACCGGCGGCGCCAACAGCACCAGTCCGATAAAACCCAGTAACAGTCCGAAGACCGCGAGGCCAATGGTCTGAAAGCGGAAGATCGGAATACGCGGCATGCGAATGACGCCGGCCAGGCAAACCAGGGCCAACAGGAAGAAGATCAAGGCCGGCAGCAAGGACGAAGCCAAATCCAGCGCGCCACCCTGCCAGTAGTGCGGGATCACGATTTGCGGGCCATGCCAGGTGGCGAAAGGCCTCAGCCATCCACCTAGCCAAAGCGTTACCGCAATGGAGCTCACGGCCAGCATGCCCGAGTATTCGGCCAACATAAACAACGACCAGCGGAAGCCGCTGTACTCGGTATGGAAGCCAGCGACCAATTCCGATTCCGCTTCGGGCAGATCGAAGGGAGCGCGATTGGTTTCCGCCACCATGGCAATGGCGAAGATCATGAAGGCGATCAGCCCAAAGGGAAAGAATTTGAAGATGAACCAAGTTCCCTGCTGCGCCTGCGCTTCCACAATGCCGATCATGCTCAGGGTGCCGACACCCGAGGCCGCGGTCGAACCGGCATGATGGAGGTAGATCCCGCTATCACTCAGGCCGGTCATAAGGATGGCCGAGACCACAGCCAGCCCCATGGCCACTTCATAGGAGATCATCTGCGCGCTGGAGCGTAGCGACCCCATCAATGGATAGCTCGAGTTGGAAGCCCAGCCCGCCATCACAATGCCCAGCACGCTCAGCGACGAGACGCCAAGCATGAACAGCACGCCGATATTCATATCGGTAATGGCATGAGTGCGGCCGAAGGGCACCACCAGGAAAGTGGTCCAGGCGGTGATAACAATCACCACCGGCGCCAGCCAAAAGACCAGCTTATCGGCGCCGTCAGGGATAATATCTTCCTTGGTCATCAACTTAATGGCGTCGGCGAAGGGCTGCAGCAGGCCATGGGGACCGACGCGCATGGGACCGAGGCGAACCTGCATGTGGGCCAGCGCCTTACGCTCGCCCCAATTCATGGCCAGCACCACCAGGGAGATGCCGGTAATCACGATCACTATATAGACCGTGGCCCACAGATAGTTGCCGGCTTCGCCGGGAGTCACGGGTTGACTGAGATAACCTTGCAGATATTGCAGCATTAGCGGTCAACCTCGCCCAATACAATGTCCAGGGTGCCGATGACAGCCACCACATCGGCAACCAACTGGCCTCTTACCATTTTGTCCAAGGCTTGAAGATTCACGAATGACGGCGGACGCACGCGAATGCGATAAGGCTGAGTGGAGCCGTCACTGACCACAAAGTAGCCCAACTCGCCTTTGGGGGCCTCGATGGAAACGTAAACCTCGCCCACCGGCGGCTTCAGCACCTTGGGGATCTTGGCCATGATCGGGCCGGCGGGAAGTCCCGCCACCGCTTGCCGGATAATGCGAACCGACTGCCGCATCTCGGCCATGCGCACCAGATATCGATCGTAGGTGTCGCCGTTGACGCCGATCGGAATTTCGAAATCGAATTTCTCGTAGCTGGAGTAAGGCTGCGCCTTGCGCAAATCCCATTTGACGCCGCTGGCGCGCAAGACCGGCCCGGTTACGCCCAGCGCAATACAATCCTCGCCGCTGATGAACCCCACGCCCCGGGTGCGCTCCACCCAAATCCGATTGGTGGTGAGCAGTTGCTCGTATTCGTCGATCTTGGGCTCCAGGAAGGTGCAGTAATCCAGGATTTCCTGTTCCATGCCTTCGTAGGCTTCATAAATACAGCCGCCGATGCGGAAGGCATGGGTGGTGAGCCGGGCGCCGCAGTATTTCTCGAAGATCTTCAAGATCTCTTCGCGGTCGCGGAAGGTATAAAACAGCGGGGTCATGGCGCCAATATCGAGGGCATGGGTGCCCAGCCAAACCATGTGGCTGGCCAGCCGGTTCAGCTCGGTCATGATCACGCGAATGTACTGCGCGCGTAGCGGCGCTTCGGTGTTCAGCAGTTTCTCGATGGCCAGGCAGTAGCCCAGGCCATTGGAAACCGAGGCCACGTAATCCATGCGATCGACGTAGGGATTAAACATGGCGTAGGTGCGATTTTCGGCGATCTTCTCGACGCCGCGGTGCAGATAGCCGATTACGCACTCCGTGCCCCGCACCTTTTCGCCGTCCAGTTTGAGAATGACGCGCAACACGCCGTGGGTCGACGGATGCTGCGGACCCATATTCAGGATCAGCTCGTTGGAGTCCAGAAAAGTGCGGTCATTCCCCGCCGGATTGGATGATGTAGATATCGGTTCTGTCATTGGCCGCTCTCGATGCCCAGATTGGCTTGCACCCACGCTTTATCCTGCCTGAGGATGTCGTAGTCCTTGCGTAGCGGGAATCCCTCCCAGCCGTCGGGCAGGAGAATTCGCCGCAGGTCGGGATGGCCCTCGAAGGCGATCCCAAACATGTCGTAACACTCGCGCTCCAGCCAATTGGCCGCCGGCCAGAGGGAGACAACGCTGGGCGCAGGGTCGCCGTCCTTGATGCGCGTCTTCACCCGCATGCGCTCGTTGCGGGCAAACGAGTACAGAATCCAGACCATTTCGAATTGCAAGTCCTTCTTGGGATAGTGTACGGCGGTGAGATCGACACAATAATCGAACTGCTGTTCGTCGCGCAGAATCTGCAGGACGTCGCGGACAACCTGGCCGTCCACGGTCACATAGTTCTGGTCGATATAGGTGTTGGCTTCCAGAATGGCCGAGCCGAAGCGGCTCTTGAGGGCATTGGGCAACGCGGCGTTCCAAGGTTCCGGAACGGGGCCAGCCGGTTTCGCCGGAGCCGCGGGCTTGGCCGGCGCGGCAGCAGCGGGCGTAGCCGGCTTTTCCGCCGGGGGCTGAGGGGCAGACGAATTCCCTTTTATTTCTTCAGGCATGAGTCGTTATTTTCTTCCGAGTCCGGCGCGGTTGAACCTTAGATCCACTCCAAGGCGCCTTTCTTCCAAATCCAAACGTAACCGACAATCAGGATACCCAGAAACACCAACATTTCCACCAGACCAAAAAGACCTAACGCCTTGAATTGCACCGCCCACGGAAAGAGAAAAACGGTCTCGACGTCGAAGACAACAAACAGAATCGCGATGACGTAAAACCTGATCGTATAGCGGCCACGGGAATTGTCCGCGGGAGTAACGCCGCACTCGTACGGCATGAGCTTCTCTTTTTCCGGTTTCGCCGGTCGAATCAACTTGGCAAAAGCCAGCGTCACCACCGGAATGGCGGCGGCAACCAGAAAAATGATGAAGATTGGCACGTAATTCTGTGGCATATCACCTCGCGGAGCCTTGATCCCCGACAGGCCCCGGCCTGCTGTTTGGATTATTTAATATCGTACGCCCTCGGGGGAACTGTGTTCAAGAGCGCGGTCGTTGACGGTTGGGCTCTTCGACAATTAACCACGAAAAACACGAAAGAGCCATCGACTGGCACGGCATTCCCCGGGTACGCGGACATCTTGCCCGCTTGCACTCGCATGATGTGCATTTTCTGCCTCGCCGCCGCTGGCAGCAGCATACACCGGGCCTAAAGGCCCGGCTACGGTTCACGCTCTGTTCACCGGGCTGAAGCCCGGTGCTTCCACCGGTTCGTACCCCAAATTCACTTGAAAATGTAGAAACTCCAGGTCCCGTCCCGCTTAGCGGGACGGGACTCGCTCAGGGTCACAATTAGTACAAAAAGTCGAAGTCGAACAGGAATTTGCGGTCGTAGTTGCCGAAGAAAGTTCCGTATTGTGGATCGACCAGGTTGGAATGAACTTCCAACGGGTTGAAGTGGTCGGTCAGATTCCGGATGGTCATCGAGAGCCGCACCGCGTGTTTGGTCTTCACTTGAAAGTCTTTCGACACGCGCATGTCGAAGGAAAAGTAAGCCGGATAGCGGTACTGCGGGCCGGCCAGGGCTACGTATTGCTGGAAGACATTCGTCGGTTGATAGGGGAAGCCGTTGCGAAATTCGATATACGGAGACAATCGGATCTTATACGGCAGATTGCCATAGGTTCCCCAAAGCAGGAAGCGATTGGGAATTTCGCTGGGCAGGCTGGCGACCAGGCTTTGTTGCACGATAGGGGATGGAAAATTTCCCAAGTAGGAGCCGGCATCGTTGATGGTGCCGTGCGCATATTGCCGCACATAGGAGAAAAAGAATTGGCGCGGCGAATCGGAGCCGATCCGGGCGGTGAATTCCGTCTGCCGGGTATGCGCCCATCCCGAGGAACTCAACAGGTTAGCCGCCTGGCCCTGAATCACCGAGGGCTGGAGAGTAATCATGTTCTGTTCCTGGCTCTGGAGATACTTCAAGCGCAGGGTTAACCAGTGCTCCACTTTCCGTTCCACATCCAGATTCCAGGCGACACTATAAGGAGCGAAGTTTCCGCTCTTTAACTTCTGGTCGATCAAGGGAAAAGCCGATTCGGCGGCCTGCGCGGTGATGTTGAAATAATGGACGGGAAGCCCGACCGGCAAACCTTGAGCGTTGAAGTTGGTAATCACTTCTTCCGGATAGTTCTTAAAGGCGTAAACATCCAGCGGCACCGAATCGTAGAAAACCCCAATTCCACCGCGAACCACGGTGGCGCTGGTGCGGTCCGGCGACCAGACGAAGCCGATGCGCGGAGCGGTGCGGGTGGTGGAGCTAATGGTCTGTCCTTCCAGCCGTAAGCCCAAGTCCAGGGCCAGATGAGAGGTCAGCAGCCAGTGATCCTGCACATAGATGGCGGGTTCCGTATCCGCGACGTTGTAGGGCGCTCCCCCTACATAATTAATCTGTTGAACGACCTGGCCGTTGGCATTCTGCAAAACCACGGGCGCGCCCTGGAATTGGCCGTTGTTTTCACTATGTCCAATGATCGAGCCGAACTGAAGGATGTGCTGGCCGTACCAGTGCATGGTGCGTGGCGTCCACTGCTCGATCCAAGCCACGCGGCTGGCATCGCGCGAATCGGTACCGAAGTAGTTTCCCTGATTGCCCAGCGGAGTCAGGATCATGTCCGCGTTGCCCTGCGGGGAAACCGTGCTGGAAACCTGGGTATCGGCAAAGGTGCTTTGCAATACGCCGTCGCCGATGGACCAGCGATGGGTCAGCGTGGCGGTGGATTCGTGGAAGTTCGCGTCCGGCGTTACCGGTTGCGGATTGAAAAAGTCCAGGCCGGCGTAGCGCAAACTGTGCGGAGCGAAATGGTAGCTCGCCGTCAACATCTGGTCCGGAGAGAGCACGGCGTCCAACTGCGTATAGGAGTTGAAGGCGGTCGAACGTGTCAGATTCTCGGGAAACGGAAGCGTTCGCACTTCCTGATTATTGAAGAGAACCTCGGCACCCTCGACCAGATAGAGCTTGTCTTTGATCAGCGGTCCGCTCAGGTTGAAGCGGGGAGCGGCATCGGCGATGCCTTCCAAATGTCCGCTGCGGATATGGAAGTCGGGGAGGGGATCGTTGAGACTGTAATCCCATTTATCGCCGCCGCGCCGGGTTTCGGCCGAAACCACGCCGGCGGTGAATTTCCCGTATTGCGCCAGGTACGGCATTTCGGAAACTTCAATCGTCTGGACGCTATCAATGGGTACGCCCAGGCCAAAGCCGCCGGTGGAGGGACTGGTGACGTCGACGGAATTGATCAGCAAAGCGCTGTGATCTTCCCCGAATCCCGCGATGCGAACCGTACCATCCTTGGCGCGCACAATTCCCGGCACTAGCGGCAAGGCATCCTTGAGCGTGGTGGGACGGGCTGCGCTGGTACTGATCTGTTCCGCCGGCAAACTCTTCTGCAGACCCTCGGGTTCATCTACTGCGCTTACCGCTTCCCCGGTGACGGTCACGGTCTGCTCACTGAGGGCGGCAGTACCCAGAACCACGTCGATTTCCTGACCGGCGTTGGACGCGCTCACTTCGAGCGCCGTAGTGATGTCAACGTAACCTTTGTGGCTGATGTTCAGCAAATAGGTTCCCGCAGAAGGAAAGGAGAGATTCACGGTGCCGGAAGCGTTGGTCACCGATTTGCCAAGCGACTTATCCCCGGAATGGAACTCGACTGTGGCATCGGCCACCGGGTGATTCTTCTCGTCAACAACCACCACCATGGCGGAAAAGGGCTTGGAGGGATTCGTGGCGGAAGCCATCGCCATCATAAGGAAAACAAAGGCAGTAAGGCAGGCGAACCACGCGCCAAAGGGGGCTAACGACACAGACAGCTTGTGGGCCGGCGCCGATCCCGGATGGCTTACCTCAATTTGCGCTATTTTGAACACGATCTCTGTTCAGTCTATACCACTCGTCAGCGGCTTTTTCGGCAGGAGTCAATTTGCGCTTAGGCTTCTTCATCGGGAGAAAGGCCTGCAGCTGTGATGGCTATGCGAACTAGAGCTTCCTACCCATGGCAATCTGGCCCGCCAGGAGGAATGTCTTGGGAAATTTACCCTCACCACACAGCTTGAAAGAACCGAAATCCTTGTACCACAGGCCCTCGGGCACATCCGGCTTTGACTCCAGCCAAACTCGTAATTGGTTGAGGTCGGTGAGACCAATAGCCCGGTCATGCAGGCGCTCAATGAGATGGTCACGAATTGCGGCGGGGAGACGCGACCATGTTTCGATCTGGGGCATCATTCACCAAACACAAAGCGCCCCAACGCATCGCCGAGTTCTTTGACTTCTCCCGGCTCATTCGCCGCACGGAAGCGTTCGGCCAACTCGAAAAAAGCCTTCTCTTTCTGCTTTCCGGCCTCGATTCCAAGTTCGATAAGTTCTACCAGAACACGGTTGTCACTGAGCCGGCGCCGCTTCGCGAGGATATCCACTTGTTTCGCAACTTCTGGAGGCAAAGCTATGCTTCGCCGAACATTCCCGACGCGCGCTTTCTTTGGCGTTAACATGCCACCATTATACACCATTGTGGTGCACGCACCGGAGGAGGCTGGCGGATTGTCAAAGAGAAGGAATTCTGGCCCTGGCCTTCTTTCGCCCTCTGCGCGGGCTCGCGGATTTCTGTCCCTCGTTCCCCAGGCTCAACCCTTTCAATGTTTTCATGCGCGCGCAAGAGAACGCGCTGTGTTTACGCCGCTTCATTGACTGTTCCGCCATCGTTCCGCGATGTCCTTGGCGTCCTCCGTGTTCCAACTTGCTTCCGACGCTTCCCGGGCCGGAGTCAAGGCACCGGCACACTGACCCACAATGATCAACGAGGGGGCGGGCAAGGCGGCGTTGCGGCCCAGGCAGGCGAGTGTCGTCCACAGCACTTGTTGCGCCGGAAGTCCGGCGGAGGAAACCACGGCGCATGGGGTATGGTCTTCCAGCCCCGCTTCGCGGAGTCCCGCGGCCAGATCCGCATAGCCATCTCCGGGCATGTAAATGGCGAGCGTGGAACCGGCCGCGGCCAATTGCTTCCATTTCACGTGCTCGCCCGGACGCCGATGTCCGGTGGTGAAGATGACGCTGGAGGCGTAACGGCGATCGGTCAGCGAGATTCCGGCGGCGGCGGCGCTGGCTAAGGCCGAGGTAATCCCGGGAACAATCTCGTATTCGATGCCGGCCTCGGTTAATGCTTCGATTTCTTCTCCCGCGCGGCCAAAGATGGATGGATCTCCACCTTTCAAACGGACGACAATCTTATCGGCGGCGGCATGGAAGATCAGCAGCGAGTTGATCTCCTCTTGGGTAAGGAACTTATTGCGGCACCGTTTTCCGATGTTAAGGACCGTGGCTCCCGGGGGGATCAGCTTGAGGATTGCGGGGCTGACCAGGTCATCGTGCAGAACCACGTCGGCATGCTGGAGAAGACGCAGGGCTTTCACGGTAAGCAATTCGGGATCGCCGGGACCGGCGCCGACCAGGAACAAGCGTCTCCGGTCCTCCGTCCCGGAGCGTCCCCCGTCCCCCGTCCCCCGTTCCCCGCCAGGAGGCGAGGTTTCGAAGGTTTCAGAGGTTTCGGAGGTTTCGGAGGTTTCGGAGGTTTCACGAGACAAGGTTTCGGAAAAAAGCGTTTCACGTTTATGGTTTGTCGTTGCGAGTTGCCGAAGCGTGCCGGGCGTGGAACGTGAAACGTGGAACGTGGAACGATCTCCCGCGGCGTCTTTTCCGGCGGGGGACGGGGGACGGGGGACGGGAGACGCTAGCCTTTCCGCGTAACGCTCAAACACCTCGCGTCGGGCAATTTGGTGCAAAGCGTCTTTCCTGCGCTGCGGATCGATGGAGCGCTGAAAGAACATTTTGCGGACTTTGCCCAGCCATTGCAGCCAGGGGCCATATTCGGGACCGTAGCGGGAATCGAGTTCCCCGCGCAGCCTTTGGGCCAGAGCGGGACTGTGGCCGGCGGTGGAAATGGCAATCTGCAAATCGCCACGCCGCACCACGGATGGGTAATAAAAACGGCAATGTTCGGGCTCGTCCACGGCATTGCAGAAGATACCGCGCGCTTCGCACTGCCGATAGATTTCGCCATTCACCGCCGGGTCGCCGGTGGCGGCAATGACCAGTTGCACTCCCTCCAATTCGGCAGAGGCAAAACGGCGCGAGTGCCAGTGCAGTTGACCTTTGGCAGCCATGGTTTGAATGGCGTCCGATGCCTCGGGGGCCACCACATGGACATCGGCGCCGGAGAGTAACAGGCTTTCGAGTTTCTGCTCGGCAATGGGACCGGCGCCCACCACTAGACAGCGACGGCCTTCGAGCTTTACGAACATGGGAAATAAATTGGCCATGCCTAACCCTCGACGCCATGCGGAGCTGGAGCGAGAGGAATGTCTCGCGCGACGGCTCCCATGACGGCATCCGCCAGGAAGCTGCGGATTTCGTCGTTGCTGTGGCGAGCAAAGAATTTTCGCAAGTTCTCGCCCGGCAGGCGCAGCAGGGTGTATTGCACCATGAGGCGCTCGATGGCGTCCGGAACCTCCGCCGCCAGGCAGCGATAGCCTACCGGCCGGGCGATGGACTGCTCCTGCCCCACGGCGCCTCCAACACAGAAGTAATAGGCCTCCTGAAACACACCATCGACTTTGATTCGCTTCCCTTCCAAGCCGAGATCAGCGATCCAATGCTGTCCGCAGCTGTTGGGGCAACCGGTAACGTTAAGTTTGACCTGTTGATCGAAGCCGGGCAGCCGTTCTTCCAGTTCCTCGACCAGCCAGCGGGTGAACTCCTTGGTTTCCGTGATCGCCAGTTTGCAGAATTCCAATCCGGTGCAGGCCACGGCGCCACGCCAGAAGGGCGATCCGCCGATGCGAAAGCCCGCGGATTCCAGTTGGCGCGCCAGTTCCTCGGCCTTCTCCTGGCGAACATTGACGATAAGCAGATTCTGCATGGCGGTAGTACGCAACTCGCCCGAGGCATAGCAATCCGACAATTCGGCCGCGGTCTGGAGTTGATCGGCGGTGAGCCGTCCGCGCAGCACGGCCGCGCCAACGAAGCTATAGCCGGGCTGCTTCTGCGGATGAATGCCGATATGATCGCGATAAATGCCGCTCGGCGCCTGCTCTTCTTCGGCCGCATCCAGCTTGTAGCCGAGGCGGCGGTCGATTTCGGCCAGAAACGTTTCGGCATTCCAGCCGTGTTTCAGGAAGAGAAATTTCAAGCGGGCTTGCTCGCGACTCTGCCGCAGCAGATCGCTATCGCGGAAGATTTCCGCGACCGTGCGGACCACCGGCACCACTTGATTCCAGCCCACAAAGGCATTCAAGCGGAGCGCCAGATGCGGCTGGGTGGAAAGTCCGCCTCCGATGCGTAAGGAAAAGCCCGGCTCCTGCGCACCTCCCGCACGATGGCGGATCAAGCCGGTAAGTCCGATATCGTTAATCTCCGGATAGGAGCACCAGGAGCGGCAACCGGTGAGGCTGATTTTGTATTTGCGCGGCAGATTGTAGAACTCGGCATTGCCTACGAAGTACTCGTTCAGCTCCGCAGCCAGCGGCGAGGCATCGAAAACCTCATCGGCATCCACTCCAGCTAACGGGCAGCCGGTAATGTTGCGGGTATCGTCTCCGCAGGAACCCATGGTGGTGAGTCCCACGCTCCACAATTGCTCCAATAGATCGGGAAGATCCTCGATCCGTATCCAGTGCAACTGAATGTTCTGGCGCACCGTAATGTCGATAAGGCCACGGCCATAACGGCGAGCGACCCCGGCAATGGCCCGAACCTGATGACTCAGCAGGATGCCGTTGGGAATACGAATGCGGACCATGAAGTATGGAACCGAAAGGCCTTCCCCGCCGACGCCACCCAACACACCCGCTCCGTCGCCCTGGGTGTAAACGCCCCAGAAACGCAAGTAGGTTCCAAGCCATTCCGGCGGGATGGACTGATGCCCTTGGCGGGCAAACTCGCGGATCTCATGCAGACACTCCCACGGGTTCTTTTCCCGCTTGAGCCGTTCCGCCTTCTGCGCCTTGGTTTCCTTCGTGTGCTCAGCCACAGGTCCTCGCAAACAAGAGTAGTAAGTAATAAGTACCAAGTAATCAGCAATAAGCAATAAGCAATAAGCCAGACGGCCCGGCAAAAAGAGCAACGAGCTATTAGCCAGACAGCCGGGCCGACCCTACAGCACTTACTGGATCATCTTACTCAAGATTAAGCTTTAACGGAAATGGATTCTTTTGATCGGGAAAAGCAAAAAAGTTGGGAGTCAGAATTCGGAGCCAGACTTCCAACTCCTAACTCCTAAATTCTATATTCTATATTCTGCTTCAGATGTAATACATCGGTTCATCTTCGGCGCTCTTGCATTGGCGGCTGATATCTGCCAGCGTCTTACCTTGCAGGCGCTCGATTAAAGAGGCGTAAAGTTCTTCCCAGACGGACTTAAGAACGACCCGGGCGACAAAACGGCGGCGCCCCTTGCTGGAAAAATTCACGTTTTCCACCGGACCTTCCAAGGCGGCAACGGCGTCAAGCAAGGTGATTTCACCGGCTGGACGGGCTAAGCTATATCCCCCTTGACGGCCGCGGGCACTGGCAACAAAGCCCGCTTTGCGGAGCAACAACATCAATTGGTCAAGGTATTGCTTGGGAATACCCTGCCGTTGCGCAATATGGCTGACTTGTACCGGCCCTTCCTTCTGGGCCGCCAAGTCCACCAACGCCAGCAAACCGTATTCGCCACGGGTAGACAGCTTCATACCCGGCAATCATGACTGGAACGCTTAGGTTTAGTCAAGCATTCTCGCGCTGAGATGCGGAGGCGCGGAGGGCGAGACGCAACCCCGGCCTACGGCCCCCGGCCCCTAGCTACTAACTACCAGCTACTAGCTACTCTTTAAGCGGCTTGCGGGTGCAGACGGCAACGGTATCAGCCGGATCGAGGGCCGCGGTGTCCTGTTGAATGTACTTGATCTTCCCTTCTGGGCTGATAATCAACGTGGTCCGTCGCGGCGCTTTGCTCTTGGGGTTAAAAATGCCGTAGCGGTGAGTGGTCTCACCGCCCCAATCGCTTAACAGAGGGAATTGAACGCCGATCTGCTCGGCCCAAGCTTTGTTGGCAAAGGTGCTATCCATGCTGACACCCAGAACCTGGGTGTTGGCGGCTTCCAGTTGAGCCAAGCTCTGCTGGAAGGCCTGCATTTCCTTGGTTCAACCACCGCTGAAGGCAAAGACGTAGAAGGCCAGAGCCACCGTCTTCTTGCCCCGGAAGTCCTTGAGGGAAACCTCTTTCCCATTCTGATCGCGCAACGTGAAATCGGGAGCGCTGTCCCCGACCTTCAACTGCATTGGCGCCGGGGCCGAAGAAAGGGTTTTGGCCCGAAGAATGGAGGAGAGCGAGAACCACGGCAGCACGCTCACAGCCAGCACAACCGCTAGAGCAAGGCCGACTATTCGACGCATAACAAAGCTCCTAAGTTTCGAGTTTCAAGACCGAACTCCTAAGTTTCGAGTTTCAAGAACAGGAAGTCGGTGCTGAGGCGCTTGAAACTTGAAACCTGAAACTTGAAACTGTTCTTATTTGATGCTTATTACACCCTCCTGGGGCGAACTGGCTGTCGCATACAGCTTCCTTGGCATCCGCCCGGCCGCATAAGCCGCGTGTCCGGCAATTACGGCATGCCGCATGGCTTCCGCCATCAAAACTGGATTCTCGGCGCCAGCGATACCGGTATTCATCAATACGCCGTCGTAGCCCAATTCCATAGCCAAAGCGGCATCCGAGGCCGTACCCACTCCGGCATCGACGATGAGCGGAACCGAGGTAATCAACTCTCGCAGAATCCTTAGATTGGCCTGGTTCTGTATCCCCATACCGCTGCCGATGGGAGCGCCCAAGGGCATCACAACACTTGCTCCGACATCAATCAGTCGCTTGGCAAACACAATATCGTCAGAAGTATAGGGGAGAACGGTGAAGCCTTCCTTTACCAGAACGCGGGTCGCCTCGACGGTAGCCGCCACGTCGGGGTAGAGGGTGGCCTGATCGCCGATCACTTCAATTTTCACCCAATCAGAGAGCCCCACCTCGCGGCCCAGTCGGGCCGCGCGTATCGCCTCATCGGCGGTATAACAGCCAGCCGTATTGGGCAGCAGAAAATATTTTTTGGGATCGATAAAGTCGAGCAAGGATTCCTTGGAGCGATCCAGGTTGACCCGGCGCACCGCCACGGTCACCATTTCCGCACCGCTGGCCTCAATGGCCTGCTGCGTCTCCTGTCCCGACTTGTACTTACCCGTTCCCACAATCAGCCGGGAACGGAAGGAACGACCGGCAATTACTAGAGCGTCCATAAAGCAATTATAGCGAGAAGCGGGAAACCAAGAAGCAATAGGCAATAAGCAACAAGCAATAGGCCAAAGCCGGTTCTGCGGGCGTCCCTGTGGCTGGCTCATTGCTTGATACTCATTACGGTTCCTTGCCCCGTCCCGGCCGGGGCTAAGAGCCGATTGCGTCTGCGCATTTGCGAATTTCGTGAATTATTCACGCGGCCTTGTGAATATCAAGACACAAGGGCGGCCGGTCTGGCTGGTTGCTTATGGCTGTTTCCTGCCAGCTGCAAACAGCAAGCGATTCCGCTAGGATTTAGAAGGACCGCTCTGGCTTATTGCTTATTGCTTGTTGCTTATTGCTTGCTATTTTCCGCGGTTGCCGTGGCGGGGGGCTGGACCACCTGCGGCTTTTGCTCCGGGCGCATGTAGATGATCTCGCCGGGTTTGGCGTAGCGGAGTTGTTCGCGAGCTTCCTTCTCGATCGTTACCGGATCATTTTTCAGTTTGGCGACGTGCTGTTCCAGTTCGTCGTTGTCCTTTTCCAACTGATCAATTTCCTGTTGCAGCTGTCGATTTTCAATGCGTTTGTGGCGATAGGCCATCCAGCCGTTGGGGCCGGAGATTACGCCGAAGGCCAGCCAAACCGCCAGCAGACACATGGCGCCCGTCACCAAGCGGCGACGCCAGCGGAGCAATGGTTCTCCCCAGCGATCCAGCAGACGGCTACCGGCGCGGCCGGCATCATGCGCCGCCTCGATCAATTCCCTGCCCGTATTCTTTCCGGTTTGCCGCCTTATTCGAAAATCCATTGTTTGGCCGCCGCGCTCAACTTGTTCAAATCCTCGATGCTGCGCGCTTCCGAATAAACGCGTACCACCGGTTCGGTTCCCGACAGCCGATAGCAAATCCAGGCGCCATCGGTAAACACCAGCTTGAGTCCGTCCTTACGATTTACCTCGGCCACTTTGCGGCCGAATAACTCGCACGGTTCGGACTTCAACTTACCAGTGAACTTCTCTTTGACTTCCGGCGTCAAGCGGAAGTTCTCCCGGAGGGGGTAAAAGGAACCAACTTTAGCAAATAATTCTTTCAGTTGGGCGCCCAGCGACTTTTGGCGGCGCGCCACCATCTCGCAGCAGAGCAAACCGGCCAATACGCCATCCTTCTCCGGAACATGGTGCCGGATGGAAAGGCCGGCGCTTTCTTCTCCGCCAATGGCAATCTTATCGGCCTTGATCAGTTCGCCGATGTATTTAAACCCAACCGGGGTCTCAAACAATTCGATCTGGTGCGCGTCGGCCAAGGCGTTAATCAGGTTGGTGGTGGCGACGGATTTGGCAACGCCATTGCGCCAGCCGCGGGTTTCAACCAGATAGTCGAAGAGCAAAGCAATCACGTAATTCGGCTGCATAAACGTGCCGTCGGCATCGACAATGCCAAAACGGTCGGCATCCCCGTCGGTCGCGATACCGATTCCCGCGCCACTGGCGCGCATGGCGGCGCGGAGATCCGCGAGCAGGTGGTCGTCGGGTTCGGGAGCATGCCCGCCGAAGAGCACGTCGCGCACATCGTGTACGGTGGCGCATTCAATGCCCTGATCGCGCAGCAGGGTATTGGTGTAGCCGCGCGCCGATCCCCATAAGGGATCGAAGGCAATCTTCAATCCGGTTTTTTTGATCACCGCCAGATCGACAATTTCTTTCAGGCGGGAAAGATAGACCTCCTGCACCGCGATATCCTGCGCGGGGATGGCGCCACCCGGGCGCACTGGCAGCTCGACTGCGTCATCGATTTTAGCGATTTCGGCCTCGATCCGCTGCGTCGCTTCGGGCAAGGCCGGAGCGCCGTCCGGGGTCGAGAACTTGATTCCGTTGTACTGCGGCGGATTGTGGGAGGCGGTAAAATTTACCGCGCCATCGGCGCCGGTGCGGATCACCTCATAGGCGATGGCGGGAGTAGGCGCAGGTTGGGTAATCACTAAAGCCGTAATGCCGTGGGCGCCGAAAACCTCGGCCGCCAGAGAGGCGAGTGTTTCGCCGAGAAATCGTGGATCGCGACCCACCACAATGCGGGCGCCGTCCGGTTTTTGCGAAATCACATAGCGAGCAATGCCGGTAAGCGCACGCCGGACATTGGCATAAGTGAAATCGTCGGCGATAACCGCTCGCCAACCGGAGGTGCCAAATTTAATAGCCGTCGTCATTCTGAGCCTTTCCCGCTCGAACCCGTTTCAGTCCCGCACCTCACCCGGAAGCGCGTCAGGCCGCCTTCGATCTTTGTGGGTGTAAATTAAGGACCGGGCAATGGAGAATTCTAAATCATGGACGAGAAAAAAATTGTGCTGACCGCCACGGGTTCGAAAGAAGAGGCGCAGCGGATTGCACGAGCGCTAGTGGAAAGGCGGCTGGCCGCTTGCGTCAATCTGGTCGGCCCCATGGAATCGATCTACCGCTGGAAGGAAGAGGTCGAAACCGCGGAAGAGTGGCTACTGCTAATTAAGACCACAGCGGCGGCATTTGCCGGCGTGCAGGAGGCGATCCGCGAGCTCCATTCCTATGAACTGCCGGAGTGTGTGCAGATTCCGATTGAAACGGGCAGTCCGGCATATTTGGAGTGGATACAAGAGGCAGTAATAAGTAATAAGCAATAAGCCAGACTGGCAGCAACAAGCAACAAGCAATACGCAACAAGCCAGACCTGGAGCCGCATGCGGATTAGTAACGCAGAAAAACGCAGATTTGGCCGATATCAGCCGTAACCATGTATCTGCGTTTATCAGCGTTAATCTACGGCTGTTGTTGCCCTTTCTTCTCTGCGTCCTTTGCGTCCTCCGCGTTCCTGTGCCTCTGCATTAGCCCAAGGCTTGATCGAGGTCGGAGAGGATGTCTTCGAGGTTTTCGATGCCGACGGAGATGCGGACCAGGCCGTCGGTGATACCAACGGCTTTGCGGCCTTTCGGCCCCAGCGCGGCATGGGTCATGGTTGCGGGATGGGAAATCAGGGTCTCCACACCACCTAGCGATTCTCCGGTGGAACATACGCGCACGCGTTTCAGCACGCGCTTGGCATTGCTGAGAGAACCAGTCTCGAAGGCAATCATGGAACCGAAGCCCGACATTTGCCGCGCCGCCAGTTCGTATTGCGGATGATTGGGCAAACCGGGATAGTACACGGCTTTAATCTTGCGCTGCCGGCTCAGAAACTCAGCTACGGCGCGACCATTGGTGTCGTGCTTTTCCATGCGCACCGCCAGAGTCTTGACGCCGCGCAGGATCAGCCACGCCTCGAAGGGCGACAGAATCGCGCCGGCGGCCTTCTGAATGAAGCCCAGGCGCTCCGCCTGGTCCGGGCGAGTGCAAACCACCACGCCCCCCAAGCCGTCGCTATGTCCATTTAGAAACTTGGTCGTTGAGTGAACCACCATATCGGCGCCAAAGGTGATCGGCTGCTGAAAGTAGGGAGACATGAAAGTGTTATCCACGACCAGATCGATGCCCTTGCGGCGATGGGCAATAGCGGCGATAGCGGCCAAGTCCGTGAGGTTCATCAGGGGATTGGTCGGAGTCTCGACAAAAATCAGTTTGGTATTCCGCCGAATCGCCTTGCTCACCGCGCGCAGGTCGCCGGTGTCCACATAGGTGAACTCCATACCATAGTGGGCTAGAAGCTGGTTGAACAGGCGCGGAGTTCCGCCATACACATTCTGGGTACAGAGCACATGGTCGCCCTTATGCAGCAGGGTGCAGATGGCATTAATGGCCGCCATGCCACTAGCGAAGACACGGGCGGCCCGTCCGCCTTCCAAGGCCGCGAGGTTTTGCTCCAAACGATCGCGCGTGGGATTGCTGACGCGGGAATATTCGTAGCCCAAGCGGGGCTTGCCCAGTTCCTCCTGAACATAGGTGGAGGTGGCAAAGATGGGAAAGGAGACCGCTCCGGTCAACGGTTCCGGCTCCTGGCCGGCATGGATGGCGATGGTGGAAAAACCGTGTTTGCGAGGCATATTGCAAAGTTAAACCTGCCGTTGGAGATTGGCAATTTCTCGTTTTCTTCATTTTTCTTGTTTTATTTCACCGCAGAGGGCGCAGAGGAAGGAAAGTCACAGGGAACAAAACCTGTAGCCGCAAATCATACGCAAATAAACGCAGATTGAGAAAAAACGCTTCGTCACACTATTTCTGACCTGTGTTCATCAGCGTCAACCCGCGGCGAAAAGACTTGCGTTATTTTCCTCTGCGCCCTCTGCGCCCTCTGCGGTGAAATGCGAGATAAGCGCTATTTGGCTGCGCGTTCCTGGCCGGCGTAGTAGCCGCTGCGGGTGCGCACTTGGAGTTTGTTGTAGCCCTTGGCGTGCGCCGTGACACGAATGGTGCGATAGCCTCCAGCCGAGCGCGGAGTCGAGGGTTTATAGCCCAGGGTATATTGGCTGCGAATATCGTGAGCGACTTGGCGGCTGATGCTATCCACTTCCGATAGATTTTTGGGGAAGAAGGACACCCCGCCCGTATCCTCGGCAATTTCCTGCAGAGCGCGGCGGGCGTGACGGGCCTCCGACTTAGCGTAATGCCCGGAATCCTGGTCGAGAATGCCGATGGTGTAGATCGTTGGTCCATTCTCCACCTGCAAACCGCGCAGCGTCTTCTCTAAACTGTCCACGCTGGCGGTGTCTTCGCCGTCGGTGACCACCAGCAAGACCCGCTTTTCCAGACGGGCGTTCTTCTTAATGTGCTCGGCGGAGGCGAGAACGGCGTCATAGAGAGCGGTGCCTCCCCGGGTATCGATTTGTTCGAGCGCTTCCTGAAGTTTCGGGACCGAGCTGGTGAAATCCTGATCCAGATAATATTCGTCGTTAAAATTGACGACAAAAACCTCATCGTTGGGATTGCTGGCCTTCACCAGGTTGAGAGCCGCTTGATTGACGGCCGGGCGCTTATCGCGCATGGATCCGGAGTTATCGATTACGATCCCGAGCGCCACGGGAATATCCTCGTGACGAAAAGAAGTGATCTGCTGCGGCTGTCCATTTTCCAACACGGTGAAATCCGCGCGTCCCAACGAGGTGACCAAGCGGTTATGTTCGTCAACCACGGTGGCATGCAGGGACACCTCTTCCACCTGCGTCCGGAAGACGTATACTCCGCCAGACTCTCCTGCCGGAGCTTGGCCTTGAGCGGAAGAACCGCTCGGCACCTGGACGGTATCGGAAGGCTGATTGGGGGCCGCCGGCGCCGGGGCCTTATCCGCATTGGCGTCGGGAGATTGGCTCGGAGCCGCGTTGGCGCCAGTGGGCTGGTTAGCGGTCGCCGGAGCCGCGCCTTTGTCGGCATTGGGCGGTTGCTGATCGTCGGGCAACGGCATCAGAACATCGCCTTGCGGCTGCGATGGCTGATTCTGCCCCCCGGACTGCGATGGCTTGGATGCGTTCGCCGGTTTATCTTGCGCCCGCAGGAAAAACAAGCCAGCCGGCATCAGCACAAAAATGAAGACCAAACAGGGGAACAATTTATTCAGGCGCATAATAGCCCATTTTCGCATATACATGCAGCGGCGGCAGTCCTTTGGGCGGCAGCAGCTTAACCTTTACCTTATGCCACTTCCCATCGTGCACTGGATTATTTGGACGATAACCGAGTACATACTGGTTGCGTAACTCGATGCCAATTTTCGTGGCGACCTCGGCAAGCTGGTTGGGGTTATCGATGCGGAAGGTACGGCCGCCGGTGACCTCAGTGATGTCGTCCAACAACTTTGGCCCCAACTTCTCTTCGAAGGTACTGGGAGCCAAGTCATAGAGGCCAATGGCATAAATCTCCACATCGGTCTCCTTCACGAGGCTCTTAATTTCATCTTCGGTATAGCGGCTGTGATTGTCGCCGCCATCGGAAATAATCAGCAACGCCTTCCGGGAATACCGGGCCTGACGCATTTTGTTCATCCCCAGATATACGGCATCCAGCAAAGCCGTCCGGCCTTTGGCGTTGGCATAAATCAGCTTGCCCTGAATATCTTCCACCCGCTGCGTAAAATCGGAGAGCAGTGTGGGTTCATCGGCAAACGAGATCATGAAGAATTCGTCCTGCGGATTGGCGGTCTTGAAGAACTCGAGGACCGCGTCACGCGACTTGTCGATCTTATCGGCCATGCTGCCGCTGCAATCGAAAATGACGCCCAGCGAAACGGGCGCGTCTTCCGAGGAGAAGTGGCGGATTTGCTGCTTGTCGCTACCTTCGAAGACTTGAAAATTCTCCTTATCCAGGCCGGTGACCAGGCGATTCATCGGATCGGTAACCGTGGCCGGAATCAACACCACATCCACGTCCTTCACGATCGGACGAGTATGGGTTTTGAGAGAGGGGTCGGCAATCGCGGGCGGGACGTTAGCATTTTCAGGTGGCTGCTTCCGCGGATTGATGTGCACTTCGGAGTCGTACGATTGAGCCGCTACCCCGGTAGCCCACAGGAGGGTAATCGTTAAAAACCCGAGAACGACTGCAGGCAAGCACCGAGCGATTGAACAACGCGGAATACGTTCAAACTGCGATTCCATCGGATTGGCCCTGACCGTTCGTAGTGAGTTCTCCGCCGTGGTTGTGAGCCTCAGAATGCTAGCACAACAACGGGCCGGCGACGATACGCTTTCTCATACGACGGAGCGTCTACGTTCAGACCGTGAGATGGTCAGGGAGTCGGGTTGGTTTTCTTAGGCAGTCGTCGGCCTTTGGTCGTCGGCCGTCGGCCGGAAAAACCCACTCAGATCTGCGTTTCTCTGCGTCAATCTGCGGCGAAAGGTTGGACACGTTCCTGCACGCTCCACGCGAACCTCCGCGCCATCGCTCGCCACTCGCAACTCGCGACTCGCAACTCCTGCGCACCTGCTACAATTCTCCTTAACTTCAGGAAAGTAAAGGTCCCATGGCACAGGTTTACCCGTTCCCAGCGTTACGTTACAACGCGGCTCGCGTCCAGATTGCGGACGCGGTCACCCAACCCTACGACAAGATCACTCCGGCGATGCAGGAGCGCTATTACGCGGCCAGTCCAGGTAATCTGGTGCGCATTATCCTGGGCAAACGTGAATCGGCGGACAACAATCGGGATAACGTATATACGCGCGCCGCTTCGTATTTTTCCGACTGGCGGCGTAACGGCATTTTTGCGCAGGACCCAAGCGCATCGTTTTATGCCTATTCGCAGCGATTTGCCGTTCCGGGGAGTCCCCACACGATCTGTGAACGCCGCGGATTCATCGGCGCCGGGCAAATCGAGGACTACGATGCGGGAGTCGTCTTTCGGCACGAACAGACGCTGTCGGCGCCCAAGACCGACCGGTTGAACCTGTTGCGGGCCACGCGCGCTCATTTCGGCCAGATCTTCATGTTGTATAGCGATCCACAAAAGGCGGTGGATGGGTTGCTGTTCGGAGGCACGACCGCGCCCGATATAGACATACTAGACGAGTATGGAGTACGCCATCAGGTGTGGAAGGTATCCGATCCCGAGGTGCTCGGGCAGGTACGCGGCCTGATGGGCGACAAGAAGTTGATCATCGCCGACGGCCATCACCGCTACGAAACCGCGCTGAACTATCGCAACGAGCGCCGCCAGCAGGCGGTCGATAGCGGGGAAGCGGCCGATGCCAATGCTCCTTACGAGCGCATGATGATGACCTTCGTCAACATGGACGCCGAAGGGTTGCTGATTTTGCCGACTCATCGGGTGGTCTTCGGACTGGAAAATTTCGACCCAACCCGTTTGGCGGAACAGGCATGTCCCTACTTCACGGTCAAACGCTTGCCGGAGCGGGTGGATGGCGCCGGGGCGACTCGACTGCTGGCGGAAACGGCTCCCGAGCGCTCGGTGCTACTCGCGGCGACCAAGGATGCAGATTTTCTGCTGGAAGCGCGTCCGGAGGCGGATTCCGCTCCCGGCATGGCCAGTCTATCGCCGCGTCAACGACGGCTCGATGTAGCCAAGCTGCACAAGATCCTGTTGGAGAGCGTTTTGGGCATCTCCGAGGAGGATATCCGGAACCAGAAGCACATCAATTACGTGCGGGAAGCCAGCGAGTCTATCGAGCGCGTGCGTCAGGGCGCCAATGTGGCGTTTCTGATGAATCCGGTGCCCATCCAGCAAATGCGTGACGTCGCCTTTGCCGCCGAGGTAATGCCCCAGAAGTCCACGGATTTCTATCCGAAGCTGCTGAGTGGCTTGACCGTCTATGCGCTGGAGTAGTGCAATGCGAACGCCTGCCGGGTTACGTCTCCGTCCCGCGTCTGCCAGCGGAGCGGCCCGGCGGGGTTTTTTTGCGCTGAGCGGGATATTGATGTTGGCCTTGCTCTGGGCGTTGTCCCCTGGCGCCCAGACGCCACCGGAAGTAAAACAGATCACGATCTACGCCGCGCAAACCAGTTATTCCCTGCCGGTAATTACCCACGACGGGAAAGAGTATGTGGGACTGCTGGAAGTGCTGGAACCTCTGGGTGCTGTAAGCGCCAGTTTGGACGGCAAGAAGTGGAAGCTGCGGTTCAACAATCTGGAAGCACAATTCACCGCCGACAAGACCAAGGCCAAGATCGCCCGCGGCGAGGTGGAGATCGGCGGCCCTTTTCTAGCCGAAAACGGACGGGGCCAAATTCCGCTGGCGGCATTACCCCGTGTGCTGGCGAGTATTCTGCCCAATCGGCCTTTGCAGTTTCATGCGGCGGCGCGACGTTTATTTCTGGATAAGACCGAGATTCATTTTGCCGCCGAACTCAAGCCGGGAGCGAATAGTCAAATCCAGTTGACCTTTTCGGCGCCGGTGAATCCATCCATCGCCACCGAGCCCGGCGGATTACGCATGCTCTTCCGGCGTGAACCGGTGGTAGCGGATAAATCCCAAGACAAGCAGAATCTTGCCGACAAAACCATCTCCTCGCTGGGCTATAACGAAAGCAATGGCAGCGCCGAATTGACGATCCATAGCCCGCTGCCGCTGACGGCCTTCGTCAGCTCCGATCACAAGACGATCACGGTGACTCCGGAAGTGCTACCGCCGTTGGGACAAGCCAAAGGCCAGCCGCAAACCTTCGGTCCTCCAAACAACCCCAAGGCGGGCGGCAAGCCCGCCAATACCGCGGCCATGCCGGTGGCGCGCGAGTTTCTGGTAGTTATCGACGCGGCGCACGGCGGGACGGACCGCGGCGGTGCCATTACCGATGAGTTGGCGGAAAAAGACGTGGCCATGGCCTTCGCCCGGCGTTTGCATAACGAACTGCGAAATCGAGGGATTGCCGTACGCCTGGTTCGCGACGGCGACGCCACGCTGGCGCTGGAACAACGGGCGGAGATCGTCAATGCCGCGGTGCCATCGCTTTATTTGGCGATACATGCCGCAGGTTCCGGTACCGGTGTACATATTTTCAGCTCCAGCCTGACACCACTGACCAAGCCCACCACCTTTTTGCCTTGGGATACCGCCCAAGCCGCTTTCGTCCAAACCAGCCAGCAAGTAGCGAACGCGGTAGCCACCGAACTGCTCAAGCATGACGTCCCGGCTTTATCGCTGACCATGTCGGTAGCTCCGCTGAACGCAATTGCGGCCCCGGCGTTGGCGATTGAAGTGACGTCTCCCGCCGGCAAGGCGGTAGAGGACATCAGTTCCGGCGCCTACCAACAATCGCTGTGCACCGCGATCGCTACGGCCATTGCCGGGATGCGTAATCAGCTTCCTCATGGCGAGGTGGCGCGATGATTCCCCGGCGCTTGTTGACCGCCGTCTGCGTGCTGGTGGTGGGCGTACTCGGTCTCGGGTTGTACGTTTGGCGAATTGTGCGCAAGGTGCGACAGCCGGCCCCGGCGCTGGTGGACATGCGTCCCGTGCCCCCGCCGGCGAGTGGCACGCCCGCCGAGGTCGTGCTCTTCGTAGCCGATGATTCCGATGGCACCTTGCACCGGCAAACGGCGTCCGTGACTTTGCCGGAGGAGCCAGCCAAGCGGGAGCGGGAGATTTTACGAGCACTGGTGGCGCAATACCAGGAGAATGCTTCGACTCATCCTTTGGGCGCCGGCGCGGACATCACGGATGTATATCTGGTGAATGGCAAACTGGCGGTGGTCGATGCAAACGGTATTTTCGCCGATGGGCACCGCTCGGGCATACTGGTGGAAGAGCTCACGCTAGCCTCGTTGGCTCAGACCTTGGCCGCCAACCTGCCCGGCATTACCAGTATGAAGTTGTTGGTGGACGGCAAGGAACGGCCCACTCTGGCCGGACACGCCGGCCTGAACGAACCCTATAGCGTGGCCGACGCAAATCGGCTGGTGAAATGAACCGGTTTCCAGTTTCAAGTTCTGAGTTTGCGTGAATCGGGCAGTGGCTTTTGTTCCACTTGAAACTTGAAACTCGAAACTGGAAACTGCAAGTAACATGGCAAAGCTGAAGATTGGCGTTTTCGATTCCGGAGTGGGCGGGCTGACGGTGTTGCGCGCCTTGAGCGAGCGCATCCCGCAGGCGGAGTATCTGTATTTTGGCGATACGGCGAGGCTGCCTTATGGCGCCAAATCCGCGCGGACTGTGGCTAAATACGCCATTGAGGCGGCGCAGTTTCTGCAAGCCAGAGGAATCGACCGATTAGTGGTGGCTTGTAATACGGCCACCGCGCTGGCCTTGCCCGCAATACGGCAGGCGGTCACCATTCCCGTCGAGGGGGTGGTGGAACCCGGGGCGGAGCGAGCGGCAGCGGCCACGACTCGCAAAAAAGTGGTCGTGATCGCCACCGAGGCCACCATTGCCAGCCATGCCTATAAGCAGGCCTTGGAAGGCCGGGATATTCAAGTCTGCGAGAAACCCTGCCCTCTCTTCGTCCCTCTGATCGAAGAAGGCTGGATGGATGACCCGGTAACCAAGCGCGTGGCACACATCTATCTGGACGACGTTTTCTACGACTACGAAAGCGGCCCCGACGTGCTCGTACTGGGATGCACACATTACCCGCTAATCAAGCATGTTCTGCGCAGCGTAGTGCCCTGGCGGGTGGAGATCGTTGATTCCGCGGAATGGACGGCCCAAACCGTCGCCCGACTGGTTGCGGCGGAAACCGCCGTGCCACCAGCCGCCGCTCCGGCGAAAATCGCTTACTTCGCCACAGACTCGGTGGAAAGATTTCGCCGCCTGGGAGAGGTCTTCATGGGACGATCGCTGGATAACGTAAGCCAGGTGGATATTGGTGGGTAGCTGTCGGCCTTCGGCCGTTGGCCATCGGCGAGGCCAATCTGGCCTATTACTTATTACTGGGTTGCAGGCATCTTTTTACCGGCGAACGGATACTAATGAGTAGGGGGAACACGGGAGTATTTGCAATAATATACATTGGGAAATCTATATTCTGCCAAGCAACCAAGCCGAGGGGGATGCTCCGTGAAAACTGTTCTCTTTGTGGATGACCACGAGGTACTGGCACGTTTGAGCTGCGAGATCCTGGAAATGCAAGGATACCGCGCGATCAGTGCCTATAATGCCGCCGACGCGCTGGCCAAATTAGCCCACCAGAAGATCGATATCCTGGTAACCGACTGGAAAATGGAAGGCATGGATGGCCTGGAACTGGCGCGGACCGTGCACGAGCGAGACCCGAGCATCCCAGTCATTATCGTGACCAGTTATGCTCCTATCGATACCGGTACTGAAGTGGCCGCTTGGTTACCGAAAGTCGAGCTTTTCCCTTCCTTGGTGGATAAGATCGAGTTCCTGTTGGGGAAAGCCGAGTCGGACGAGGACGAAGAAGAGATCGCTCCCGCTCGCCGGGCTTAGCCGACAGCTCAGTGAATGCTCATTCCGCTATGGGATTCATATTGATTCAGCAGTTCGTGGCCATTGCTCTTGGAGCGCGAAGAAGTCCCGCCGCTGATTCTGGCGTCAGCTGCCCGCGAAACGAATCGGGCTGACTCCCCTCCATCCTCTGCTACCTGGAAACGTGCCACGAGGGATTGTAGGTCCAGGGCTAAAGCCGAGAGGCGCTGGCAAGACTGAGCGGCGTGATCGGCATGTTGGGCCGATTCGCCGGTAATGCCCGCAATGTGCTCGATGGTTACGTTGACTTCCCGTGCGGCGCTGGATTGCTGCGTGGCGGCGGTGGCGATATGGTTGATCATGTCGCCGACTTGTTCGGCGGCGCTTATGATTTGCTGGAGCGCCGAACCGGCCACAGTGGCCGTTTCCACGCCCAACTGGACTTGCTCTGTGCTGGCCTTCATGGAGCCTACCACGTGAGCGGTACCCTCTTGGATCGCCACCACCATCTGGGCAATTTCCCTGGTGGCTTTGGTGGTGCGCTCCGCCAACTTGCGGACCTCATCGGCCACCACGGCAAAGCCCCTTCCCTGCTCCCCGGCACGAGCCGCTTCAATGGCGGCATTCAAGGCCAACAGGTTGGTTTGATCCGCGATCTCGTCGATGACGGCAATGATCTTGCCAATCTGATTGGAACTTTCGCCCAGCTCTTCGATCTCGATAGCGCTGTTGCTTACCGATTGGGCGATGTTTTGGATGGTATGTACGGTGTTGGCGACAACCTTGCCACCTTCGCGTGCCGTCTCCCAGGCCTGCTTCGCGGCGCTGGCGGCTTTGCTGGAGTGTTCCGACACTTGTTCGACCGTAGTGGACATCTGATGCATGGCAGTGGCAACTTGGCGCGACTGATCGCGTTGCATATTGGCGCCGGCGACACTTTGCGTCGCCCCCACGGAAATTTCGTCGGCCGCGGCCGCCACTTGTTCAGCGCTGCCGGCCATGGCGCGGATCATGCCGCTGAGTTTCAGCTGCATTTCATTGACGGCGCCGGTAAGATCGTCGATCTCGTCGTTGGAATGGGATGGCAGGGCCTTCCCGCTGAGGTCGCCGGCAGCGATGGCGCGCGCTCTCGCCAGAAGGTCGTTGATTGCTTTCGATAGCCGGCCACTGACAAAAATCGTAATTACCACACCGGCTATGATTGCCAGCAAGGTGGCAATCCAGAGTGTCCAGTTGGCGTCCCGGCTGGCCGTCGTCATATCGGCGATCGACTCATTGGTCTTCTGCCGCTCGGAGTCCGACAAGGATTTCAAATTCGCCAGCAGGACCGATTGACTCTGCGCCGCCCGGCCTTTCAGCAGATCGTAAGCCTGAGCCATGTCATCATTGCCCTTGCCCGCGGCCTTCTGCTCGATATCGTCTTGCACCGTCCGGCAATCCGCCACCCCGGAGGAGATTTTGCTTAAGCTGTCTTTCTCATCGGCTGTGGCAAAGCGACTGGAAACGGCCTGTAACTGCTCCAGGGCGGTTTGGGCCTCGCTCCAAGCCTGGGAGCGCTCATTTTTGAACTTCGTAGCATCGTTCGGATCGATGCCAAACAACACGAAACCACGCAAGGCGGCCGACGCCGTGCTAACGCCGCTTTGAATCACCGCAATCGAAGTGGTAGCCGGATAGCGGACTTCCTGGATTTCGTACCCCAGTTCGGTAGCATGGTGCATCTTTACGTAAGCAACGCCGGCGCTGATGAACATCAGCAAGATCAACAGACCAAAACCGGCCACGAGTTTACGTCTTATGGTCAGCCGCATTGGCTCCTTTACCTCAACCGGGTGCTAGCAAAAACCGTAGCCAGAGTTCCACCGCGCGACATGATCCTTACGCCGAGCTTCCCAGTCGCCCCGCACAAGGTGGCCGTACGACAGAACTCTGGCCGACTGTGGGTCAAGACAAACCCCGCGGACTCCGCGCCTGGTCCCGAGGGCTAATGTCGACCACGTTTAAGCTATCGGCATTCCTAAGAAATGCTTTAGGCAGGAACGCTTAGCAATTGCCTGTTCACGAAACCTGAGAGCTTCAGTTGCCTCAGGGTGAAAGCACCGGGCTTTAGCCCGGTGACCGGAAGTTCGTTGCCAGACGGGCCTTTAGGCCCGGCGTCTGCTGTTCCGAGCGGTTTCGGGAAATGGCTATGCCAATAGCCCGCCAAGGAGTTAGGACCAGGCGTATCCCGTGCTGCCGGGCCTAAAGGCCCAAGTTTTGACGGCGGTTGGTTCGTCGGGCTAAAGCCCGACGCTTCCACCTAAAGCAAAACCCTACCGGCGTCGGGTAGAATCACAATGACTTCGGACTCGCCAAAGGACGGTCCGAGCCTTCGCGAAGATTGGCCAACCGAGATTAAGCAAGAGTTAATAGCCAATTGCGAATTGCGCTTGTGGTTTTGATTTCGTATGCATATTCCCGACGGTTATCTCAGCCCGGTTACGTGTATCACGCTGTACGCCGGCGCCACGCCCTTCTGGTGGGTGGCGGTGCGGCGCGTGAAGCGGGCGCTGAATACCCGATTGATTCCCTTAATCTCGCTATTTTCGGCCTTTTCGTTTGTGGTAATGATGTTCAACCTGCCGCTGCCGGGGGGAACGACCGGGCACGCGCTGGGAGTGGGGATCGCCGCGATTGTACTCGGGCCGTGGGCTTCGATACTGGCCATTTCGACCGCGCTGCTGATTCAGGCGGTATTTTTTGGCGACGGCGGGATTACCGCTCTGGGCGCCAACTGCTTCAACATGGCCATCGTGGGATCGTTGGTCGCTTATGGGGTGTACCGCGTCCTCGCCGGTCGTGCGGCGATTACAGCTAAGCGCCGGGTGGTGGCTGCCGGAATCGCCGGCTATGTGGCCATCAACGCCGCCGCTTTGTGTGCGGCAACGGAGTTCGGTCTGCAGCCCCACTTCTTTCATGACGCCAGCGGAACGCCGCTTTATGCACCTTATCCACTGTCCATTGCCATCCCGGCGATGATGATCGGCCACCTGACCTTTGCCGGCATAGCGGAAGTGATTCTTTCGGCCGGTGTCGTGGCCTACTTGCAACACAGCAACCAGGCATTGCTTCAGCTGACGGCCCCGGAACAAACGCTGGGAGCGGTGCCCCGAAGGGGAGACCGCAGACCACTTTGGCTCGGCTTAGCCGCTCTTCTCTTGCTGACTCCTTTGGGAATCCGCGCCGTGGGTACGGCGTGGGGAGAATGGGGGGCCCGCGATTTTGCCGACCCACAAGCTCGCCGGCAGATCGCCGAAGCGTCGCGCCGGCAAGCGCCTCCCGCACACATCCCCAGCGGATTACAACTCTGGTCCGGAGTTTGGACAGCGCCTTTCCCCGACTACGCGCCGCCCATCGTACGAAACCAGAGTTTCGGATACCTTCTGTGCGGAATGTTCGGCGCCGGGTTCATTGTGCTTACCGGGGTTCTGGCGACTTGGTCAAGCACCCTGCTCCTAAGACACAAACGGAAGCACTTGGAAGCTAGCGAGGGCGCCCGGTGAAGCACGAGGCCTTCCTCCAGCGCAGCTTGCAAACCTTCGTGCGCGCCTTGGGACGCGCCCTGGAGTCGGAAGAGTTGTCCCAGGTCGATGGCCTGCTGCAACGGCTTGATCCTCGGGTCAAGGTGATCGGATTGCCGGCCTTGATTCTTGCCGCCGCCGTCTCGCACCGCTTGGCGATGGTCGCAGCGATTTTTCTCTTCAGTGTCCTTCTGGCGATGCTGTCGCAGATCCCCCTGAGTACGCTGGCCACGCGAATTTGGCTAGCCGCCTTGCTGTTCACCGGCGTGATTGCGTTCCCGGCAATTTTCACGACTCCGGGGCAGGCAATTTATCGCCTCCCGGTGCTGGGTTGGGCCGTCACGCTCCAAGGTTGCCGTAGCGCGCTTTTTTTGATCGGACGCACGGAAACGGCCGCCACGCTATCCTTGCTGCTGGTGCTTTCCACGCCCTGGAGCCACATTCTGAAAGCGTTGCGAAGCTTGCGAATTCCCACAGTGCTGGTGGTGATCTTCAGCATGACCTACCGCTATATCTTTTTGTTGCTTGCCACCGCTCGCGATCTATTTGAAGCGCGGCAAAGCCGCGCGGTGGGGAATTTGACCGGGAGAGAGCGCCGCCGCATGGCGGCATCCACGGCGGGCGCGCTTATGGGCAAGAGCTACCAACTCAGCCAGGAAGTCTATTTGGCTATGCAATCCCGCGGTTTTACCGGAGAAGCCCGGGTGCTTTCGGATTTCGCCATGCGGCGCCGCGACTATGCCGGACTGGCCTTTTTGCTGGCTTTGAGCGCCACCGCTTTATGGTGGGGGAGATAACACGAATTGACCGCCTGCGTCTTTGACATTCGCAACCTCACCTATCGCTACGAGGGCACGGTCTGCGCGCTGGATGGGCTGACCCTGCAGATCGAGGCGGGCCAGCGTGTGGCCTTGCTGGGCGCCAACGGTTCCGGGAAATCAACGCTATTGCGGATTCTGGATGGCCTGCTGTTCGCCGACTCCGGCTCGGTTACCTTCGACGGCGAAGCCCTGACCGCCGCCCGGCTGCAAGACGAGCAATTCCGCTTTGCCTTCCGCCGCCGCGTCGGACTGGTCTTTCAGAATCCCGACGTTCAGCTCTTCAATCCCACCGTGTTCGATGAGGTTGCCTTCGGACCGTTGCAACTGGGCTGGCCGGCCCCGGAAATTACCCGCCGGGTGGAGATGGCCTTGGACACGATGGGAATATTGGCTTTAAGAAGCCGCGCCCCCTACCACCTCTCGGGCGGCGAGAAGAAGCGCGTGGCACTGGCGTCGGTGCTGGTGCTGGAACCGTCCGTGTTGTTATTGGACGAACCGACCGGCGGCCTGGATCCGAAGAGTCAGAGCCAGATCATCGACCTGCTCTCCAATCATGAGGCTATACAAACGGTGGTTGTCGCGACTCACGATCTCAATATTGCTGAACATATCGCCACGCAATGCCATGTGGTCGATGCCGGCCGGATTGTCGCCAGCGGCCCCCCGGAGACCATTCTTGCCGATACCGCGCTACTGCAACGAACCAGTTTGATCCATATGCACCGGCACGCCCATGGCAGTTTGATCCATTCGCATCCGCATCAGCACTAGAAGACAGGAGTTAGGAGTAAGGAGTTAGAAGGCTTACCCTCAAGCGTTTCATGCAACCCTGGGTGCTCCTGATAAGTCAACACCTCAAGTCAGGAGTGAGAAGACGGAGAGGGTTTCAACTCCTAACTCCTAACTCCTAACTCCTAACTCCTAACTCCTAACTCCTGTCTTACCGCTACTTCATTTTCTCCTTGCCTTCGCTCGAACGTTGTTCCGTACGAGGGGCGTTTTGGCGAGGAGCGGTGGTGGTTCGTTGCTGCTGCCAATTGCGGTTTTTAGATTCTTCCTCCTGCAATTGCTGCTGCGTCTTCGGTTGAGCGGGAGCCGCCGGCCGCACCAGCGGATGGGCGGCGGCGGGAGGCGGATTTCCACTTCGCGTTGTTTCCGGGAAATGGGAGTTGCCGGTTACGCCAGCGGTTCGCGCGTTATCCACCGGCTGTACGGGCCTGGGGATTGGCCGGCTATTGCCGGGTGCGGGTACTGTGACCGCACCATTATTCCCCTCCCTCATGCGCTCACTCTCGATGCTGGAAAAAGATCGCGGCGCAGCCGGTGGAATCCGGTTGGCCACCACGGGCCGGGTTGCCACCGGCGACGGCGGGTGGAACGGTGCGGGAGTACCGGCTCCCAGGGCACTGTTGCGGATCGGGGTGGCGGGAGTGAGATGGGAGACAGGCGCCTGCTCGATGTCGCGCGGCGGAAGCTGCACAATATTCCGCGACACCGGTCGCGCGTTTACGAAGGCTTCTTGCGATACCGCGGTCACGCCGATCGCGTGTTGATTCGCGTAAGTCACACGAGCGCCGGCATTGGAGTTGTTATAAACCTCGGTGACCCGGCTTACCCTCACCACGGTGTTGGTCGTGTTTATGTTATTCACGTAAACGCGGCTGGTATGGTACATGGGAACGAATACCTCACCGGGGGCCAGCGGGAACCAGGCAACGCCGGGGCCGCCGCCAAAGGACGCCGAGAACTGGAAGCCCCCACCACCCACGAAAGCCACGAGCGCCGGCGCGTACACCGGCCGCACGGTGATCGGACCCGGAACCCAGAACCAACTTGTCCCCACACAAGCCCAGCGGCCGTAGTGGAAGGGAGCAAAACCCCAGGGCGCATCGTCGACCCAAGTCCAGCCCCAAGGCGCAATCCATGCCCAATGGCCGTAGCGATAGGGCGCCCATCCGACTACAAGCCTGGTGGGAGCCCAGACGTAACCATAGTTGGCCACATAGCGCCAAATTCCGTACTCATCCAGATCTTCGTAGCCGGTCATCTCGCGAGAGACGTAGTTGGCCGATTCCGCTTGATCATCGCGCTGGTCGCTTTGCGTGGCCCAACGGTCAAACTCGTCGAGTTCCTGATATTTTTGTGAGCACCTGATAGCATCTAAGCGGAACGGCTAGCCTGCGTGTAAGGCTCGGTCGGGCAATCCAAAAGAGGAGGCGGCCTATGGACTCTACTCTTACCCTTCTGAAACAAGAGATCAACGCAACCATGGATGCCCAGCACGACCTGGCGAAATGGAAGCTGGGCGTGGTCGCCGCGCTGGGCGCGGCCGCATTCGGGCTCTCCAAGGAGTCCCCCAAATCGTATTGGCTTCTTCTGTTTGTGCCATTTGTCTGCGCTTATATCGATTTGTATGCCTATCAGTACGGACTGCGGATTTTAGTGATTGCGCGATTCCTCCGGGAGCACTCCGAGGGCGACGCGATGCTGCAAGCCTATGAGAAGGAATGCGAGAAGTGGCGCTCGCGAGGCATTTACTCGCTGGGCAACCGAGCGGGCTACGGTTGCAGTCTGGGCGTATCGATCTTGGGACCGGTATTTTATTTTCTGCAACGGATCGATAACCCAGCAGGCGGAAATGGCCTATTGATGCCTCCGGCGGCGGCAACCACGATTTGGCTCCTTGGTGTGCTGCTCATCGTTTTGTTATGGCGGCAATTTCAGCAGCAGACTCATGAATTCTCGCTCAAGACCAACCTCCGCCAGGGTGCACGGGCGGCGTAATGGCCAGGACTCACCCGTTGCGAGTGGCGAGTTGCGAGTTGCGAGCCGCCGGCGTGGGTAGCAAAGTCGTTGCGCGCAACCAGCAACTAGTTACGCCCAAAGCCGACACGTCACGCATCATTGGAGAAGAGCCTTTTGACTTTCCAGGACAATCAGCCAGAGATTAGCTTAGGACCCGGAGATTCCCGGGAGCAGCTTCAGGCGATCGCCTCCCGGCTCGAACGCCGGGGAACCATCGTTTTCCATGCCTTGCCGAACGGCTTATTTCCCGCCGCCGTATTGGGCAACGACCGCGGCTATACCGGGTACTCCTACGTATGGGTGCGGGACAATATTCACATCGCGTACGCGCACTACCGGACGGGCCGCATCGACGTTGCCGTCCACAATCTACGCACGCTCATGGCGTATTTCCTGAAGTATCGCAAGCGCTTTCTCGACATCATCGACCGGCCCGCCGACGCCGCCGTACCCATGAATCGACCGAATATCCGCTTCGACGGCAACTCCCTCGAAGAGGTCAAAGACAAGTGGTCACACGCGCAGAACGACGCCCTGGGATATTTCCTGTGGATGTATAGCAAGCTGGCCAACGAAGAGGCGCTGATCCCGAGTGCGGAAGGGCGAAAGATGCTGGCCCTGTTCGCGCGCTACTTCGAGGCCATCCGCTATTGGCAGGATGAGGACAGCGGTCATTGGGAGGAAGCCAGAAAGATTTCCGCCTCCAGTATCGGCGTTGTGCTGGCCGGCCTTACCGAGCTAGGGAAACTTCTGGTCCAAACCGGGTCAATTCTGGACGATGGAGGGGTACTCGTATCCGTCGAGACTATCCAGCCTCTGATTGAGCAAGGCCGGAAAGCGCTGAACGAAATCCTGCCCGCGGAGTGTATCCAAACGGACCCGCTCAAACAACGGCGTTACGACGCCGCGTTGCTGTTTTTGCTCTACCCGCTACAGATTGTCGAGGGAGCGATGGCAGAGCAGATTCTCGGCGACGTAATCGGCCATCTCCAGGGAGAAATCGGCATTCGCCGCTATCTCGGAGACTCCTATTGGGCCCCCGACTACAAACAAAAGCTGAAACCGGCGGAGCGCACGGCGGATGTAAGCGACGACGTCTCGGTCCGCAATCGACTGCTGTCCGGGGTGGGACAGGAAGCCCAATGGTGCATTTTTGATCCGATCGTCTCCTGCATCTACGGGTTGAAATTCATGTCCAGCCGCGCGCCGGAGGATTTGGAAAAACAGAGGACGTACCTGAACCGCTCCTTAGCGCAAATCACACCCGCGCAGTCGGTCGATGTACCGCCCTTCCGCTGTCCGGAGCTTTATTACCTGGAGGCCGGACATTACGTTCCCAACGATCATGTCCCGCTGTTGTGGACGCAAGCCAACCTGATGCTGGCGCTGAAAATCATGAAAGAGAGCGGTTAATCCCACACCCGCTTGCCGAAAAAGAGCTGTCCGCATTCGACGCCGTCGAAATCAGCCACCCGGGGAAGGTAGCCCCACCGTTCAAAACCCAGCTTCTCCAGCATGGTTCTGCTGGCCTCATTGCGGTCCAGCAATACGGCAAACACATTCTTGATTTGGAGTCCGGGAGATGCCGCCAGGGCGTGCTCCACCAAGGCGGTTCCGACACCCTTCCGTTGGCAGGCGTGATCAATAAAGCAACTGATTTCCGCTGTAAAGCGGAGTGCCATACGACCCGGCCGCCATGCCGTGAGGCTGCACCAACCGACAATAACGCCTTCCCGTTCGGCGACGAAGATAGGATATTTTCGCGGGTCGTGCTCGGCGAACCATGCCTGCCGGTCTTCGATGCGCACTGGCGTCATATCGGCCGTCGAGCTTTGGGAAGGGATCGCCTGGTTGTAAATCCCGACGATGCGAGGAAGATCTTCCGGGGATGCGATGCGAATGTTCACAGCGATCCGCCCCTGAACTGAATGATCTTGCGGCGGTCGCGTTTGGAGGGACGGCCTTTGGGTGCGGCTTCGAAATGGGGCATCAGCTTGCGTTCCTCGGCCACCTTCTGGCGTAAGGCCCGGCTCTCCTCGGTCTCGCGATACAAGGTTTGGGCAACCGCGGCGGGACCGCGCATCTCGCTGAGCAGGAGAACCTCGACTTGATAATCGCCGCCTTCGTTGGTTACGCGTAACAGGTCACCCACGCGGACCTCGCGAGCGCTCTTGGCGAGTTGCCCGTTGGAAAGAATTCTTCCCATGTCACAGGAGCGTCCCGCCATGGCGCGAGTCTTGAAGAAGCGGGCGGCCCAGAGCCATTTATCCATGCGTACGCCGGTCATGCTTACTATTTTCCTATAAGTGCCGACGGGCGGCACGGGTTTGTGGCGCGTATGTATATTGGTTATATGCTTGGGGCGACGAAATGAAGAAACGATCGGCTAAATCCGGGCCCCGTCCCGCAACCCCGCGGCTGGGCGCGGTTCCCCGAGATGGGCGGCGGCCACGCTTTTCCCAAGAGCTCTCGGTGCTCTACGAAGATGACCAGGTGGTGGTACTGGATAAACCGGCGGGGCTGCCGTCGGTGCCGATCCCAGGCTCTGCGACGCCTTCGGCGTTGTCGTTGCTTTCCGTCCGGCTGAAAACGATCGGGCAACGGGCTTTTGTGGTGCACCGCATCGACCGGTTCACCTCCGGGGTGCTGCTGTTTGCCAAGAGCCAGAAAGACCGGGAGGTTCTCATTGGCCAGTTTCTGGCACATTCTCCGGTGCGACAGTATCTGGCGGTGGTGCGGGGCCGCGTCGCCGAGAAAAAGGGGACGCTGATCCACTATTTTCAACGGGAAGGAATGTGGCAACAACTGCGCTCGCAGAGCGACACGCATGCGACGCGGGCGGAACTGCACTATGCGGTGGAGCGCCTGTTCGCTGAGGCGTCGCTGATTCGCGTAGAATTGGTGACCGGCTTGCAGAATCAGATCCGCGCGCAATTCGCCGCCATCGGACACCCGGTGATCGGCGATCGTAAATATCACGTCACGGAATCAGCGGAGCCCCTGATCGCCCGGGTGGCATTACATGCGGCGCATCTGGCGTTTGCGCATCCGCGCTCCGGAGCAACCATCTCGGTGGATGGTAAACTGCCATCCGATTTTAGACATCTGGTACAAGAATTATCGCGCGCGACTCGGGCGCGACGGTAAGGCCAAGCAGCAAAATCTAGCGAGGCGGGGGTGTAGCGCCGCCGTCTCGGCGGCTGTCCTGTGGGCGTCTCGCCCACGGCGGTTTTCGATGGTGCAGCCGAGCCGAGGGATCGGAGTGAAAAATAATCGGGCGCCGTCCCCGGGTCACGGCGGTTACGAAGAAGGTCCTAGCTTCTTGGGGAGCCATTGGGATTGGCCACCTCCGGCACCGCTCGGAACAGCATACACCGGGCCTAAAGGCCCGGCTGACTAAGAACGTCGGCTCACCGGGCTAAAGCCCGGTGCTCCCACCTGTGTGTATGCCCAAACCGACTTCAAATGTAGAAACTCCAAGGTGCAGCCGGGACCGCTGCACCGACAGCCGACGCTACACCGCGCCGACCGCTTGGTACAAAACTTTGACTCCCATACATCAACTTCTTGAAATCTAGTGGCTAGTCGCGACCGCTGGCCATCTTCAATTCCGGGCCAGCACACTCGCCGTTGGCGTGACCATCCAGTTGCCGCACAGCCTCGAGTAAGACCTGAATATCGGGCTGCTCGCCTAGATGATAGATTTGAGCTAAGCGGATGATGCCAGTGCCGCGCTCGATGACAAAGGCGGCGCGTTCGGGAATTCCCGGAAGGGGGTCGCCCGTCCGCAGGATCTCGTACTTCCGGGCCACCTCCCCGTGAGGGTAGAAGTCAGAGCCCAGGGGGAACTGCAGGGAACCCACAGAAAACTCTTGCCAGGCAATGTGGCTAAAGATGTGATCGGTGCTCAGGTCGATCAATTCCGCCCCGGCGGCCCGCAACTGGGGCAGGGCTTCGTTGAGGGCGCGAGCCTCCAGCGAGCAGACCGGCGTCCAATTCAAGGGGTGAAAGACCAAAAGAACGTGATGCTCCTTCAGGTGCTCACTCAATCGCCACTTGATCCGCTCCGCTCCGATGGCCGCATCGACTTCGAAATCTGGTGCAACGCAACCCACGTTTAAAGCCATGTCTTCTCCTCGGGCACGATCAAAACCGTATTCCTGATATTACCTAACTTAATAGTACCTAAAATATTCCCTTCCCCATCAAGAAGTCGAGCTGGAAAAATACGTAGTGGGGCGTTCCCCGCCCCCCGCCGGCGGAAGCCCCCCGTGGCTTAAAGAGCGTGCGTGAGAACTCCCTTTCCGCCCCCTTCACGGGTGTCATCCTGAGCGAGGCCCGCAGGGCCGAGTCGAAGGACCTATGTACCTTTCGTGCGCCCTCGACAGTATGTGGGTGCACCAGAGTGCATAGGTGCTTCGACTCCGCGCCGGCGCGCTCCGCTCCGTCGAAAATCACCCCCTGTGCGGACGTGGACGTCCCCACGACAGCCGGCCTGGAGGCCGGCGCTACATCGCGAATGCCCCGGGATTTTCATATGGTTTTGTGGGCCACTGCCTTTGTGGCCCATATGACACTCAGCATGACACGCCTCGTGCGGTTGAAGGATGAGTTCTCACGCCCCCTCTTAAAGCCCGGCGCTTCCACCTTGTATCCCTCTTAGCTTTCCGCCGCCGTTGGCGCGGGCTGATGAACGTACTTAATAACGTCCACGTCGGACATGGCAATCAGGCCCTCATCCACCACCTGGTCAAGAAAAGGCAACAGCTTCGCGATGTTCTCTTCGGTGTCCACGATGGCGACCATGATGGGGGCGTCGGGGGAAAAGGAGAGCAAATGGGAGCGGCGAATCAGGGTACTGGCGCCGTAGCCCTCGATGCCGCGGTATACCGTAGCTCCCGCAATATCCAGCTCGCGGCATTTTTCCACGATTGCCTGATAGAGCGGTTGCCCCTGGTGCTTGTCGTCTTCGCCGAAGTGAATGCGCAACATCTTAGCCTTGCCGGCAAGCTTCATGGCTGCACCTCCTGCCGGCGCTCGACACTCTGCGGATTATGCGTGTACTTGATAATGTCGGCGTCCGACATCACCACCAGGCCTTGCTGCACCATCTTGTCCAAAATTGGGGCAAAGGCCAATAGCTTTTCCTCGGTGTCGACGACGGTCAGCATGATGGGACGGTCATGAGAGAGGCTAAGGGCTTTGCTGTGATGCATCCGCCGGTTGGCTCCATAGCCGAGAATGCCGGCGTAGACGGTGACTCCCGCAATGTCGTTGGCGCGCAAGGCCTCGAGCAGCGCCTGATGCAGCGGTTTATCTCCCCAGCGATTGTTCTCGCCAATGTAGATCCGCATCATCTTGGCTTTGCCCTCGATTTTGCGAGCCGCTTGAGCGCCCGGGGCCGACCCTTTGGAAGGGCTTGCGGGTTTGACGACGTTCGTATCCTGCACCTCGATCAAACCAGAGCCGGCGAGTTCCTGCAGCTTGGGCAGAACCTCCTCCAACTTCGCCTGGGTTTCAATAAACTCAATTTTGATGGGCAGGTTTTGGCTCACATCGACCAAATGAGTGGTATGAAGGTGATGGTCGGCGCCGAAGCCACCCACTCCCCGGCTCACCGTTGCTCCAGAGACGCCCCTATAGAAGAGAAAATCCACGATCGCCGAATAGGCGGGTGCTCCATGGCATTTCTGGTCTTCCGTGACGTAAATGCAGACCTTCTTGGCCGCGCCAACGTTGAGCATGACGTCTCCTTTGCCCTCGCAACTCGTTCGCCTCAGTTATACCAAGCAAAAGCTCCAAGCAACAAGCAACAAGCCACAAGCTGCAAGCCAAAATAGCCGGTTCCGGCTTGGGGCTCGGTGCTCGGTGCTTGTGGCTCTACAGGGCCGTGTGTTCTGCGTTGGGAGATAGCAGCGTCGAGAGGGTGGTCCACAATTCATCGGTATCGATCGGCTTATGAAGAAATGCCATAACGCCCAAAGTCTTGGCTGACTGCTCGACCTCGGTGTCCACATTCCCGCTCACCACCACCACAGGGATGTGCTGGGTATTGGTGGATAAGCGAATCCGCTTAAGCACCTCTATGCCCGAGCCGCCCGGCATATTGATATCAAGAATGACGGCGTCCGGCAGGGCGCGCTTCGCCAGGGCCGAGGCTTGTAGACCATCCTGTGCGGCAATCACCTCGACTCCCTTTTCCGCCAGAAACATCGAAAGCATCTGCACCTGGAAGCGGGAATCGTCGGCGATGAGAACTTTTTTGGGCATGGCGCAAGCAATCGTTTCCTAGCCTAGCACACCGGGGTAATCAACTTTGTTTATCGTATAAGTTTGACCGTGGTTTTACCGGCCTGTAAACTCGAAGAGCAGCACAACTCTTCAGGAATTTTCCGTGCTTGGGCGGTTAGCTCAGTTGGTTAGAGCGCCTCGCTTACACCGAGGAGGTCGCAGGTTCGAGTCCTGCACCGCCCACCATTCAAAAACAAGGTTTCAGAGGTTTCAGAGGTTTCAAGTTTTCAAGGTTTCAGAGGTTTCAAGTTTTCAAGGTTTCAGAGGTTTCGGAGGTTTCGGAGGTTTTGCGCCCCCCTCGGCCAAACTGGCCTTCCGTCGCCTACGGAGTCACCGTGATCGTGATCTTATTCGACCGCACCACAGGCTTGGTATTGTCTTCATAGGTATGTCCGTTTGTGAGCGGCTCAGGCTTCCCCCCGACAAACCTTATCCCTTCCCGGGACCGCCATAGCTGAATCGTGTAGGTCCCTGGCGTTAATTTGAATAGCTTTGTAAGATCCGTGTGGGTTGTCAGCGAACCGCCCGGGCTCAACGGAAGGCCAGCCTCCCCGCCGTCTGATGGAGCGGCATAAAGAATCGTGCCAATGCCCTCCCTCGTTATTGATACCCCATGCTCCCCCTGTGTAGCCTTGAAATAATCGGTCTCAGGAACGCGACCTCCTGCGGAGTCTGTGACATCGAAGCCAAAATCGAACGCCCCCCAATCTATAGAGCCGTGTTCGCCTTCGTAACTGATGAGGTGATCTGTCACGTTAGTCACAGCAATCTCGATAATTGCCGGCACCCCCGCCTTTAGCCCGCTTTGCCGCGCTTTGATCGTAATAGAAAAAGACGGCTTCCCATTTTGTCCGCAAACCAAGCAAGTTAATGCAAATATTGCGGCAAGCAGAAATAACGAATTACGCATGATTTTCATATTTGTCTGCAGTTAACCATCTGGCCGTCCTAAACTCAAAAACTATTTTTGGGTTATCTCTCCGCGCCTCTGCGCGAGAATGCCCCTTCTGCGCGAGAATGCCTTTTCCCCTACGCCACAAAATATTTAGCGGCGGGATGATGGACCAGGATCGCGGAGGTGCTTTGCTCGGGTTCCAGCAGGAAGCCGGTGGTCAGGCGGACGCCCACCGTCTCTTCCGGATGCAGCAAAGTGAACAGCTTCGTCTGGTCTTCCAGATTGGGGCAGGCGGGATAGCCAAACGAAAAGCGCGAGCCCTGATACTTCTGATGAAATAGATCGCGGATCTCGGGAGCATCGTCCTGGGCAATGCCCAATTCTTCGCGCATCAGCTTGTGCTGATACTCGGCCAGGGCTTCCGCGGTCTCCACGCTCAAGCCGTGCAAGTAGAGATAGCGCGTGTATTCGCCGGCCTCAAAGAGACGCTGAGTTTCCACCGAAGCTTGGCTGCCGATCGTGACCAGCACCAGGCCAAGAGTATCCATTTCTCCCGAGGAGCGGGGACGGAAGAAGTCGGAAATACACAACCGGCGGCCTTCCTTCTGGCGGGGAAAAGCGAAGCGCAACAGCTCACGCGCTCCCGTGGCGGAAGAGCCATCGGTCACGGAGTCAGGATCGAATACGACGATCTCATTGCCTTCGCTCTGCACCGGGAAATAGCCCCATACCGCTTTGGGCTCGAAAATGGCGGCAGCCATCACGTCTTTCTCCAGATCGAGTAGCGTGGGACGGAACTTCTCCTCCACCAGGCGCAAATAATCGGTTTGCGAGGCCGTCTTCAGCTGCCACTGATTTTTGAACAGCGCCGTCTCATTGATATAGCGGAAGACCTCTTGCAAATCGAAGTCTTTGCGAACTCGTATGCCCCAAAATGGCGGCTTGGGTATGCTCAGAGCGGGACCAACCACGGCGCTGCGTTCGGTGGAAACCTCGCCTTCGGAACCGGCCGCCGCGGCACGGGCAAATTCCTTTACCAACCGGCCTTCTTCCAGGCGAGACTCGCGGCGCTCGGGCGAGATCAGGTCCTCCATGAAATGCAGGCCGTCAAAGGCATCGCCGGCGTAAAAGACGGAAGAGGCATACTCGCGGCGCAGATCGTCTTCCACATACTTGCGGGTGAGCGCGGCTCCACCGCAGATCACCGGGAAGGTCAGCTTTTGCTGCTCCAGATCCTGGATGACATATTTCATCTCCAGGGTGGACTTCACCAGCAAACCGCTCAAACCGATGGCGTCGGCCTGATGCTCCTGGGCAGCGGCAATAATGCTGTCGGCCGGTTGCTTGATGCCCAGATTCACCACTTTGTAGCCGTTGTTGCTCAGAATGATGTCCACCAGGTTCTTACCAATATCGTGGACATCGCCCTTCACTGTGGCTAACACCATGGTTCCCTTACGCGAGCTATCCGACTTGGCCATCTTTGGTTCCAGATAGGCCACCGCCTGTTTCATGACGGAAGCGGAATCCAGCACGGAAGGCAATTGCATCTTACGGGCGCCAAACAATTCGCCCACCGTACGCATGCCGTCCAACAGCACGTTATTGATCAGCTCCAGCGGCGAGTAGGTCAATAATGCCTGGTCCAAGAGTTCTTCCAGGGAGCGGCGATGCTCGCCGTGACCTACCGATTTTTCGCCTTGGATAATGCTGAACTTAAGCTGATCCTCGATGGCCAGCCGCTCGACCTCCGGCTCCGGGGCCTCCGCCTTCTTATCCATGCCGGCAAAATGGGCGAGATAGTTTTGCAGGGGATCGCCGGCGGAAGTGTCGTGGTACACGAGCTTTTTCGCTAGCCGAACTTCGGCTTCAGGAATTTTATGCAACGGATAGATTTTAGAGTAGTTAACAATAGCCATGTCGAGGCCGTTATTGACCGCCTCGTACATGAAAACGCTATTGAGCACGCGCCGGGGATAGGCATTCAAACCGAAGCTGATATTGCTGACGCCCAGCAGGGTTTTGACTTCCGGCAATTCCTGCTTGATACGGCGCACGGCTTCCAGCGTTTCCACGCCGGCGGAGCGGTAATCGTCCTGGCCAGTGGAAATGGGCAAGGTAAGAGCGTCGAAGATCAGGTCAACCGGGCGCATGCCGTATTTGCCGGTAGCGAGCTGATAGATGCGTTTGGCAATGGCAACTTTACGATCGGCGGTGAGCGCCATGCCCTCTTCGTCGATGGTCAGGCAGACCACGGCAGCACCGTATTTGCGAGCCAAGGGCAACACGCGGCCGGTGCGCTTTTCGCCATCTTCCAGGTTGATGGAGTTGATGATAGCTTTCCCGGGGATGCGCTTAAGCGCCTCCTCGATCACATCTGCTTCGGTACTATCGATCAGAATCGGGGCGGGAACCCGGGTGGCCACCTTGTCGAGCACCTGCGACATGTAGGCTTTCTCGTCTTCGCCCACCACGGCGGTGCACAGATCCAGCATGTGGGAGCCTTCGCTCACCAGCCGCTTGGCTATGCCCAGAATGTCGTCATACTTACCGGCCCGCACCAAGTCGCGAAACTCGGACTTGCGGGTGGTGGTATTCATCTCCTCGGCAACCACCAAGGGCTTGGGATCCAAGTCGAGAGGAACGGTGGTATAGGCGCTGGCGGCAGCCGCCGTGGGCTGAACGCGGCGCGGAGCCGGCGTCAATCGACCACAGGTTTCCGCCACGGCTTTCAAATGTTCCGGGGTGGTGCCACAGCAACCACCAACGATACGCACTCCCAAATCGGCGACAAAGTGCTTGTGATAGTTAGCCATCTCCTCCGGAGTAAGCTTGTAGACGGCGTGGCCCCCCACATTCTGGGGCAAGCCCGCATTGGGGAGAACGGAAATGTGCTTGGAGGAATTGACGCTTAAGTAGCGGACGGCGTCATTCATCTCCTTGGGACCGGTGGCACAGTTCATGCCGATCACATCGATGGCGAAGGGCTCCAGAATGGTGAGCGCCGCGCCGATCTCGGTTCCCAACAGCATGGTGCCGGCGGCTTCCAGTGTTACTTGAACGGTAACGGGTAAACGCTTCCCTGCTCGGCGCATAGCCTCGAATACCGCCACCACGCCAGCTTTGGCCTGAAGGATGTCCTGGCAGGTTTCGACCAGCATGACATCGACCCCGCCTTCGATCAACGCCAGTGACTGTTCAAGAAAAGCGGAGACCATGTCGTCGAAGCCGATGTGCCCCAAGGACGGCAGCTTGGTGGTGGGGCCGATGGAACCGGCGACAAAGCGAGGCCGGGTGGGAGTGGAGAACTGAGCCGCCACTTCCCGCGCCAAGGCCACAGCCGCCCGATTGATCTCGATGACCTTATCCTGCAAGCCATACTCGCCCAATACGATGCTCGTGGCGCCGAAGGTATTGGTCTCGACCACATCGCAACCGGCGGCAAAAAAGGCGGCGTGAACGTCGCGAATAATATCGGGACGGCTGAGGACCAGAATTTCATTGCAGCCCTCATGGCCCCAATAATCGTCGGGCGAGGGATCGCGCTTCTGGATGTTCGTACCCATGGCGCCGTCGTAAACGACAACGCGCTCCTGCACGGCTTTTAGAAAGTCATTCATAAGAGAGCAACATGCCCTATTTCTTTCCTAATTTGGAAAGGTCTCCGGCGCTGAATTCCGCATTGGCGCCCATGTGGGCGGGAGCGGGCGAGAGCATCTGCTCTTTGCGGTAGACCAGATTGCTGGCGTTATACGTGGCAATTTCAAAGCCGTGGCCATGGGTAATGGCGTCGGTGGGGCAGGCCTCGACACAATAGCCGCAAAAAATGCAGCGGTTGTAATCGATGTTATAGACCTTGGCGTAGCGTTCCGCTCCAGAGATGCGGCGTTCGGAGGTGTTTTCCGCCGCCTCGATATAAATGCAGTTGGAGGGACAGGCCGCGGCGCAGAGGAAGCAGGCGACACATTTCTCCAGGCCATTCTCGTCGCGCTGCAACACGTGCACGCCCCGATAGCGCTCCTGGAAGCAGGCGCCCTTGAATGGACCGGCACCATCGGGATAGTTCTCGACGATGGTAGGTTGAAACAGCTCGCGCAGGGTAATGGACATCCCTTTGGCGATGGCGGCAATGTCTTTCAGAACGGCCATTTTCTTCTCGATAACAGTATAAATGTTTGCGCATTTACTTTCATACATTCACCACAGAGGGCACAGAGGAAAACCAGATATGAGCCGCAGATGAGCGCAGATAAACGCAGACAAGCCGTAATCGGGATAGGACCCCACCGGCCCAGATTTGCAGATCTTCCAATCGGCGTTAATCCGCGTGATCCGCGGCCAAGGGGTTAAACCTGTTAACCTCTGTGCCCTTTGTGCCTCTGTGGTGAATGGTTGCGGCTTGGCTGCTATCCTTAAATCATGCTGAGTACAGCGGAAAGAATCACCAAATTGGCGGGCAAGGCGATTGCCGAGTTCGACATGATTCGGGCCGGCGACCGCATCGCTGTCGGCCTGTCCGGGGGCAAGGACAGCCTGGCACTGTTGCATGCCCTGCGGGCATTACAGGCCCGCGCGCCGATCGATTTCACGCTTACGGCGTTTACCATTCAGCAAGGAAAGTTCCTGGGGCCGCTGGACGGGCTGCGCTCGCATCTGGCGGAGCTGGGAGTGACCTGGGAAGTGGCCGAGGACCAGCCCTCGTTACGACTGGTGAATGAGGGCGTGGAGCATGGCTGCGATATCTGCTCACGCTACCGGCGGCGCGCGGTGTATGAGACCGCCCGGCGGCTGCAATGCAACGTAATCGCCTTTGGACATACCGCCGACGACTTCGCCGAAGCCATGGTGCGCAATTTGATCTATACCGGCCGGGTGAAACCGTTGCCGCCAGTGGTAATGTCGTCGAAGAATGAATTTCGGCTGATTCGGCCGCTGATCTACGTCAAAGAGGACTGGATTCGCGAGCGCTCCACCGCCGCGCTGTTCCCCATCGTACCGTGTGCCTGCTCATTGAAGGAAACCACTCGTCAGTCCATACGCGGGTTCTTCCGCCAGATTTCCGCGGACAATCCGCATATTTACGGCAATATCATCGCCGCTGGAGTGCGAACCTGGCAGAAAAACGTTTTAACCACAGAAGCCCCTGCCAGTGCCAACAACTTCACAAAAGTGAACGCTGAGGACGCTAAGGACGCAGAGGAGAATGGATAAACCGCCCGCGGGCTTCCCGCCCGCACCGTCCATTGCGCCTGCCCCGGCGTGCCGTGGGTCCTCTGCGTTCGATGTTTCCGGAATGGCGGCGCGGAGCACTGAAACTCTACTTAAAGCAGTCCACATAGTGCTCATCGCCCTTATACCAGGGGACACATTCGCCGCGGAGTATTCGCCCAATTCGTTCTACCCGGTCCAGATTCTCTTTGGGGTAGTCTCGCGGATTTAAGGTCTCCGGCGAGACGATTGTCGCCACTAAGCTGAGATATTCCTCGTGCGAGAGATCCGCGAAGCGCTTGCCAAAATAAACCTGCGCCGCCGCTTCAAAGCCGTAGATGGGCTGACCGGGGATCGTGCCGAAGTCTATCTCGTTGATATAGAGCCGCAATTGTTCGTCCTTGGGAACCCGACGATTAAAGCCAACGGCCAATAGCATCTGTCTGATTTTTCCGAGGAAGCGAAATCTGGGGTAGTATCTGCGCGGGTAAAGCTCTCTCACGAGAATCTGGGTGATGGTCGTCCAGACCCCCTCGGAGGGGCGGAAGTCGGCTCCGGGATGCGAATAGAAAGTGGGGTCCTGAACCGCAAGCAGAATGTGCCGCTGCTCCGGAGTCAGGTCCGCAACGCGCAGCGGCAGGGGATGCTGGTAGGCCGTTCGCAACATTCCGGGGGCGGCCATATAGCCTTGCACCACGAGGTAAGCCGCAACCGCCAACACGCCCAGGATGAGGACGGCGGCGGCGGATAGAAGTTTCTTACTCAAGCCCCAATTCCTTCCACCTTGCCGTCACTTGGTCTTTGACTGCGTCGCTCATCTTGATCTCGTCGGGCCAGGGGCGGGTAAAACCCTCACTCGGCCATTTGCGAGTGGCATCAATGCCCATCTTGGAGCCGAAGTCCGGCAGGCGGGATGCGTGGTCCAGAGAATCGACCGGCCCCAGGGTGAACTGAATATCGCGCTCCGGATCGATGTTATTACAGGCGCGCAATACGACTTCCTTCACGTCCTGCACATTGCAGTCCTCATCGACCACAATCACGCACTTGGTAAACATGGCCTGGCCCATCGCCCATATCCCGCTCATCACCTTGCGCGCCTGGCCGGGATAGGACTTCTTGATGGAAACTATCATCAGGTTGTGGAACACGCCCTCGACCGGTAAATTCACGTCGACAATCTCGGGCAAGGTGAGTTTCATCAGGGGCAGGAAGATACGTTCCACGGCTTTACCCATCCAGGCATCTTCCATGGGCGGTTTGCCGACAATCGTGGTGGCATAAATGGGACTGCGGCGATGTGTGATGCAGGTGACGTGAAACACCGGGTACAGGTCTTCCAAAGAGTAAAAACCAGTGTGATCGCCAAACGGTCCTTCGGTGCGAAGCTCGTCGAGATTCACGTAGCCTTCCAGCACCATCTCGGCGTGGGCGGGTACTTCCAGATCGACGGTTTCGCACTTCACCAACTCGACCGGACTTTCGCGCAGGAAGCCGGCAATCAAATACTCCTCGATATCGGGAGGGGCGGGCACAATGGCCGCGAAGGTAACCGCGGGATCGGTTCCGATGACTACAGCCACCTCCATCCTGCCTTTGGGCGATTGGCCGCCAGAGGGACGAGCCCCGCCGGAGGAGCGCGCCATAAGATCCACGGCGGAGCCGCCAGCGGCGGCGCGCATGGCCTCCCGGTAGTGTTCGGCGCCGACTTTCTGGCGCTGCCAGTGCATGCCGGCGGTGCGCTCATCATAGACTTGCATGCGATACATGCCCATATTGCGCTTCCCGGTGCGCGGGTCGCGGGAGATCACACAGGGCAGGGTGATGAAGCGTCCGCCATCTTGCGGCCAACATTGCAGGACAGGGAAATCCAGCAGCGAAAAGTGATCGCGCTGGATCACGTCCTTGCAGGATCCACTGGAAACGGTCTTAGGAAAGAATTTTCCCATGTCGGCCAGCATGGGGAGCATTTTGATCTTCTCGATCAGCCCTTGCGGGGATTTGACGTCCAGAAACTGATGTAAGCGGCCGGCGACGGCGTCGAGAGAATCCACCCCCAAGGCCAGGTTCATGCGCCGGGCGGAGCCAAACTGATTGATCAGTAAGGGCATTCCGGCATGCCCTTTGACGTTCTCGAACAGCAGAGCGGGACCGCCTTTTTTAGTGATCCGATCGGTAATCTCGGTGATTTCCAGGATCGGGTCGACCTCGGCCTTAATCCGGCGCAATTCCCCAGCCCGTTCCAGGGCCTTAATCCAGTCGCGAAGATCGTTATACGCCACGTCAGCTCCTTACAGTAAGTTGCGATTATAACCAAGCGGCGCGGCGAACTCGCGGGCGACATATTTCATCCAATCTGCTTCGGCGTAAGTGGCCGAATTTCCGACCATGGAGGAGTAACTCTTGGCGACCAGTATTACCGGCGAAAAAGAACACATGGAAGCGCTTTCTCTTCTGAGTTTAGCCCCGGATCGAGCGGAGGCGGCGCTGAACCACGTCGCCGGATTGAATCCCCAGCAAAGAGAAGAATTTCTGGAGTTAGCGGCCTCGCATCATGTAGTGGTCCGCGCCCTGCGCCCGGTGCGGGAGTCCCTGCATAACAACCAAAGCGGCCTCTACCACTGGACGGCAGCCAGCCTGTACGCCGAACAGGAGCGGATCGACAACGCCTTGAGTTATCTCCAACGCATTTGCCGGGAATTGGAAGAGGCGGGCTGCCGGGTGGTGGTGATGAAGAGCCTGGACCATACCCCGGATCTGGGCAACGACCTGGATCTGTATACCACCGCCGACGAACACCAGGTGCGGGAGGTGTTCGTAAAGCGCTTTGGGGCTCATCTGGAAGCGCGAAGCTGGGGCGACCGGTTGGCGCATAAATGGAATTTTGCCATTCCGGGTCTGCGGGAATCGGTAGAGGTGCATTCGCAGCGCTTGGGCCAAACAGGTGAGCATGTGCGCATGGCACAACGTTTTGTCGAGCGGCGCGTGCCCATGCAAGTGGGTCCCTATACCTTCCCCACGCCAGCCTCCGAAGAGAGCATTATCGTCGCTGCCCTGCAACGCATGTACCGGCACTTCTATTTCCGTATCTGCGACATGGCCAACAGTGCGGAATTGGTGGAGGGCGGAACGGTGGATTTCGTGGAGCTACGCCAGGCCGCTACGCTAGGTGGTATTTGGCCGGGCGTGGCCACGTATCTGAAAATCGTCTCCGATTACGTCAAGAGTTACCGCGGATACGACCTCGACCTCCCCGAGCCCGTGTTGGCGGCCGCGTGCTTTGGAGGAGAAAAGCTCTTTGTGCAGCGGCGTTTTTTACGGATTCCGCTGATGCCGGAAGGCGCGGCTTTGTATACCAGGCAGGTGACCACCACCGCTTTACGAGGAGACGTGCCGGCAATCTTCCGTCTCTCCTTGCTCCCGCCCTTGGCCGCTACCGCCGCCCTAGCTTTCCGGATTACAGGGGATGATAAAGGGATCTGGTAGGAGGCTTCAGAACCCCTTCAGCACCAAGCGCTCTTTGACGAGTCCGGAGCCTTCCTCGCGTTTCATCCATTTTTCCAGATATTTCGCTACGATATCGGTCTCGACGTTTACCGGATCGCCGGGCTTCAGCGAAGCCAGATTCGTCATCTCGACCGTGTGCGGAATGATCGCAATGGAACACTTGAAACCCTCAAGTTTGGCGACGGTGAGGCTAATACCTTCAATGGCGATGGAACCCTTGAAGACCACGTACTTTTCCAGTTCCTCGGGAATCTCGATTTGCATCCAGAAATCCTGAGCGCCGGGGATGGGCTCCAGACCAAGGAATTTGCCGGTTCCATCCACATGCCCTTGCACAATATGGCCGCCCATCCGTCCTTCCGCCCGCAAAGGCAGTTCCAGATTGACCAGCGCACCTTGGTGGATGCGCGACAGGGCTGTGCGCTCCCAGGTTTCCTTGGCCAGATCGGCGCCAAAGGAGGTGGGCGTAATATCCAGAGCGGTCAGACACACGCCGCTCACCGCCACGCTATTACCGGTTTTTAATTCCTGAGTAACGGTCGCCGCCGATACGGTAATGCGCCGCTTCCCTTCCGCTTCGCGGATGGATACGACTTTGCCAACTTCTTCAATTAATCCTGTAAACATCTTGCCCCCACCGATTTCAAATTTCAAATTTGTAATTTAAAATTTGTACTTTTTCCGCGTTGGCTTCGGCGCGGCCCGTCGTTCAATTAGAAATTACAAATTACCCAATTACAAATCCAGATCCAAATCCAGATTCGGATCTCGCAAGTATCCCTCAACCGCAAAATCCTCGCCAAATTGATGCAACGTAATATCGTGTACTTGGCTGGCTTCGTTCAGAGAGGCAAAGCCGGCGCCGGCGGCAAACGGTATGCCGCTATTTCCTAAAAATTTGGGGGCGTAATAGAGAAACACCTTATCAACAATGCCCGCGCCCAGGGCAGCGCCATTGATCCGCGAACCACCCTCGATCAGCAGGCTGGCGATCTCCATCTCGCCCAAGCGGGCCAGCACCGCTTTGAGATCCGGGCGCTCCAGCGTTTTTTCCTGGGCGAGTTGTTCAACCAGAACCCCGCGCCGCTCCAGTTCCCGCCGACGCGTGGCCGCCGCGCTGGTGCAAAAGACAACCACATCGCCATCTTGCGCCGAGGTAACCAACTTGGAATCCAACGGCAGCCGCAGAGTCGAATCCAGCACCACGCGCAGCAACGGCCGCCGGCGAGGAAGACGGGAACGGTCGGTCAGCAGCGGGTCGTCGGCGGTCACGGTTCCGCGGCCGACCAGAATTGCGTCCGATTGATGGCGCAGCAGATGCACATGCGCACGCGCAATCTCTCCGGTCACCCAACTACGCTCAGCCGATTTGGCCGCCGAGGCCGCCGGCAAGGAGGCGATTCTCCCGTCGAGGGTCATGGCCGATTTGAGGGTAACCAAGGGGGTCCGTGTGCAAATCCATTTACGGAAGGGCTCATTCAACTTATGCGCTTCGGCCGCCCCGGTACCGATGACAACCTCGATGCCCGCCTCGCGCAGAAGTGCAAATCCCTTTCCCGCCACTTTAGGATTGGGGTCGGTCATGGCCGCGACCACGCGCGTGATGCCGGCGGCAACCACCGCATCGGCACAAGGACTGGTCCGGCCGGTGTGAGAACAAGGCTCCAGATTCAAATAGAGAGTGGCGCCGCGCGCGTTTTCGCCCGCCTGTTCCAGTGCCAGCACTTCCGCATGTTTGAGCCCGGCGTAGGTGTGGACGCCTTCGCCTATGATGTTGCCTTCCTGAACGATCACCGCGCCCACGTGCGGGTTGGGGGAGGCTAATCCCACCCCTTGGCGCGCCAGTTCCAGCGCTCGCGCCATGAATTGTTCGTCCAATGATTGCGGAGATAAATTCATAATCAGACGAAAAGCGATTCGACAAACTCTTCCGGATTAAAGGGCAGCAAATCCCCCACCTTTTCGCCAACTCCTACATAGCGAACCGGAACCCCAAGTTCCTGCGAGATCGCCACGACCACCCCGCCTTTGGCGGTGCCGTCCAGTTTGGTCAAAATGATGCCTGTGACCCCCGCGGATTCGGTAAAAAGTTTGGCCTGCTGCAGTCCGTTTTGGCCGGTGGTGCCGTCGAGCACCAATAAAGTCTCGTGAGGCGCGCCGACGATGAAGCGCTGCGCCGTGCGCCGCATTTTCGACAATTCTTCCATCAGGCTGGTCTTGGTATGCAGTCGCCCGGCGGTGTCCACAATCACGTAATCCATGTTGCGGGCCTTGGCGGCCTGCAAAGCATCAAAGAGCACCGCCGAGGGATCGCCGCCGGGCTTGGTCTTGATGACCTCGGTGCCGGTGCGCTCGCCCCAGACTTCCAACTGCTCGATAGCCGCCGCTCGGAAGGTATCGGCCGCCGCCAGCAGCACAGTTTTGTTCTGATCGCGTAAGCGTTGGGCGAGTTTGCCAATGCTGGTGGTCTTACCGGTGCCGTTGACGCCTACGACCAGAATCACCACCGGATCGCCTTCTTCCGCGGGTACGGGCGGCGTGTTGGCCCGTTTCAGCGTGTTCAAGAGCTCTTGCTTGAGCAAGCTCTTCAACTCGGCGGCATTGGCAATCTGCTTTCGATCGGCCTTCTCGCGTAGTTTGTCCAGAATTTCCTGAGTGGTCTTGGTGCCCAAATCGGCGCCAATCAGCGTCGCCTCCAACATGTCGAGCGTGGCCCGATCGATCTCTTTGCCAAAAGGAACCGCCGACACGACCTCCTCGATGCGCTCGCTGAGGTTCTCGCGGGTACGCACCACTGCCTGCTTCATACGTTCGAACAGGCCGGCTTTCTTCTCCGGGGCTTCTTGTTCTTTTTCCGGCTCGTCGCGGCCGCCAAATAACGTCAGAAACTTACGCATGGATTCACTCGATTCCCCACAAGAGAAAATTTCAAAGGCAGGACGCGAAGATTTCAAATTTGAAATTTGGCTTCGCGTCCTCCGAGTTCGCCGTTATTTCGGTGTTCCCGTAACCAGCTGTTTCAGCGTCTCGTACGGTATGCCGGAGAAGTTCTGCACGCGACGGCCGTTGACGAATAGCGTCGGCGTGGCGTTGACATCCACGGCCTTGCCGAGGGCAAGGGAGTCCCGCACGCGAGTCTCGGTAGCCGGGTCGGCGGCACATGTGGCCACCTTGTCGGCATTGGCGCCGGCTTGCGTGGCGAAGTCCTTCATCTTCTGGTCCACGTTATCGGCAGTCACGCTCTCCTGATTGTCGTAATCGGTTTTCAAAAACTTCCAGAAGGCGTCGGAGTTGTCTCGCGCCACACAGTCGGCGTATTTGGCGGCCTTGAAGGCCCAGGGATGGATCTGCTCCAAGGGATAATGCTGGAAGATGAAGCGATCATTCGGGAAGTCGGCAATCAACTTCTCGACCGTGGGTTGGGCTGCTTTACAAGCGGGGCATTCCAAATCGCTGAACTCGACCAGGGTAACGGGAGCGTCAGCGGGCCCCTTGGCCGGTCCGTGCGCTTTGGCGGCCAGGATCGTATTGGTAGGAGCAAACGGATCGGCGCCGAACGGCATCAGGTCGCCGGCAATCGCCCATCCCTGATCGGGCATGACATAGAACTGCATGGGCTGCATCGGTTCCTGCGCCTGCTGTTGGTTGCGGACGCCTACAATCACTTCCGCCACATTCGGCGCCTGCGAAGGCCGGATGGTGAAGACCTTCCACTGAATGTTCGGATCATAGCCGAACATGTGCTTCAGAAATGACTCCACCGTAGCCGTCGTCGGCTCCATGGGCGCGGCAGGCCCTTTTTCGGCGGATTCGGATTTAGAGCCGGCTGGGGCGGCCTTTTGCCCGGCGGCGGCTTGGCCACCCTGGGCCCAGGCGGAGATGGCAAAAACAACCAGAAATACGGCAATGGTTACTCGGCGCATAACTATCCTTTCGTCCTTATCGCTTCGGAATTCTTAATTCTAAACTTCGTGCTTGGCGGCAATCGGAAACCGGCGTCCCACGCCGAATGCTTTTTCCGTAATCTTGAGGCCCGGCGCGGCCTGTTGGCGTTTATATTCCGCCTTCTCCACCATGCGGATCACCGTACGTACCAAGCTTAATTCGTACCCGTGTTTACCTGCGATTTCCTCGGCCGTCCGGTACTCTTCAATGTAATCTTCCAGAATTGTATCCAGTACCTCATAGGGAGGCAGCGAGTCCTGATCGGTCTGGTCGGGACGCAGTTCGGCCGATGGCGGCTTATCGAAGGTGGCTTGCGGAATCGCCGGACGGATCGAATTGGCATAATGGGCCAGGCGATAGACCATCGTCTTCGGCACGTCGGAAATCACCGCCAAGCCTCCGGCCATATCGCCATACAGCGTGCAATACCCCACAGCCAATTCCGACTTATTGCCGGTGCTGAGCACCAGGGAGCCAAACTTATTGGACAACGCCATCAGCAGGTTGCCGCGAATACGGGCCTGGATGTTCTCCTCGGCTACATCTGACGGACGACCTTCAAATACCGGCTTCAAGGCGTGCCCGTAGGCTTGAAAGATTTCGCCGATCCCGAGCAACTCGAAGCGAATTCCCAGGTTCGCAGCCAAGGTGCCCGCATCCTCGATACTGCCGGAAGAAGAAAACGGTCCCGGCATGCCCACTCCCGTAACGTTCTCCGCTCCTACCGCGTCCGCCGCAATGGTGGCCGTAAGCGCGGAGTCGATACCGCCGCTCAGGCCAACCAGCACCCGTTGAAAGCCGCATTTGCGCACGTAATCGCGCGTGCCCATCACCAGGGCGGCGTAAGCGCTGGCTTCCGCTCCGGCAATTTGCTCGTGCCGGTCGCCGGCCAGCGTGTCGCTATCGAAGAAGATCAGGTCTTCCTCGAAAGACTTCGCTTGCGCTACGACTTCCCCTTGCGCATTGAGCACCAGGCTGGAGCCGTCAAATACCAGGCTGTCATTGCCTCCGACCTGATTACACATCACCACCGGCATGCAATGCCGGCGGGCAATGGCGGCCAGCATGTCGCGGCGCAATTCCCGCTTCCCCACATAAAACGGTGAAGCAGAGATATTCAAAAGCAAATCGCCGCCCAAGCGCGCCAGTTCCTCCACCGGATCGACCTGGTACAACCGTCGATTCCAGAAGGACTTGTCATTCCATGCATCTTCGCAAATCGTGAGCGCCACTTGCCGGCCGCCCAGCGGCAGCAAGGATTGCCGCTCGGCGGGCGCAAAATTGCGCATCTCGTCGAAGACGTCATAGGTGGGCAACAACCGCTTGGATTGCACCATCAACACTTCGCCATCCCGCAAGACGGCCGCGGAGTTCGTGGCGGCCTTGCCGGTTTCGCCCTTCGCGGGGCTAACGAAACCGCAAATCACGGTGATCCCGCGCGTCTCGCAGGCGATACGCTCGACCGTAGCCTGGTTTCGGGCCACAAAGGCCTGTTTTTCCACCAAATCCCGTGGCGGATAGCCACAAACCGACAATTCCGGAAAAAGAATCAGCTCCGCGCCCGCCGCAGCGGCGCGATGGGCGAACGCGAGTATCTTGGCGGCATTGCCGCTGAAATCACCGACTGTGGGATTGATTTGACCGAGCGCAACTTTCACGCTTTTAAGTCTATCAAGACGGGCGTTGCAGAACCACGGGGAGCCTGGGTACGCGGGCTTCCAGCCCGCATTCCGGTGCGGGCTGGAAGCCCGCGCACCCAGGCAAACTTCGCGCTACTTTGGCGTTGATTGCGTTTGGGGCGAAGGAGGCAGAAGCACCGGGGTGGCGTCTTCATCTTGTGGGACGGCGCCGCGTGGCAGGGGTTTTTCCTGCGCCTTCTTTTCCTCGGGGGTGAGCAAGGAGGGCGCCTTGCTGGGGGCAGGGGCGGGTTGTGACTCCGATTGCTTTTGCGCGACTATGGAGCTCACGTCGACTTCTTTTTCGGTGCGGACAATTTTTTCTCCGTCCACCGGCATGATCTCCAGACGCACCACTTCGTCTCCTTGAAAGCGGACGAATTGAACCTCCCGGGGAGGCTCGCCGTAGAGCCACTCCTCGTACTCTTTGCCGTTCTGGTCGTGCTCGCGAATTTTCCGCTCCGGCCGGCCTTTGGCGTTCATCACCATCTGCTGGTTCATACCTACAAGGACCTGATGGTTTTTGATGGCCTCTTTGGCTTTGGGAGGAACGGTGTCAAGATAGGCATCCTGGGCGGATTTCGCACCGAAGTCGAGTACAGGCCAGAGCAGTTGGCGGACTTGATCGCCGGTCATCTCGGGCACAAACTTGGTGTCGAATAAGAGAACGATAACGGCGCCGTGGGAATTTTTGGGATTCGCCTCCGGAGCCCCGGATGGCGTAACGGTCCCGCCGGCTGCCGATACCTGGATGTGCTGATACCATTTCCCCTTCTTCTCCGGACCGCCATTGAGTTGCAAGACGATCCGGTCACCCTTGATATCCACGCTGGTAACCTGGGCGCGGTCACCGGGTTTGGCGGCAGCGCCGAAGGCGTCCACTAACGCTTTCACCTCGACCTCGGTGGGTGAGACCAGTTGTCGATCCTTGATGGTCACGCCTTTGTCCCCTTGAGGCAAGGCATGACGAACAAAGGCCAGTTCGGAATTCAAGCTACGGACGACCAGCAAGCGCGTCTCACGCGTCATGGGCTGAGGAGGCTTAGGCGCGGCGTCCTCGGCGGCGGAGTTTGACGGCGCCGATTGCGGCGGGGGGGCTGGTTTCGTGTCGCCCCATACGCTCGCGTTCATGAGCAGTATCGCCGCCAACACCGACAATGATCCATAGCGCGGCATAGTCTCCTCTCCCCGATAGTTGGATGCGCCCCTACAAGTTGCTGAAGTCCTCGCCGTCAGAGGATGTTGGCGGAAGCGCCAGGCGGGAGGTGTTCTCCTCCGGGCTTGGCAGGGTAAGCCTGTTCTCGCTCGCGGAGGCGGCCACCGGCAATTCCGGCGATTCGTTCGCACCAAGAACTAAGACTGTCTTTCGCGAGGGGACAAAGACGAGCAGCATGGCCATTCCCGCAACAATCACGCCGGCGCAAACTGCGCTAGCTTCCAATCCATAATCGCCGCCCGTCAGCCATAACGGACCCATCGCGCGGCCATGCACGACTACGGAAAAGCCGCGCAATCCGCTTACCGGCAAGCCGAAGACCAGCCCTAAGGTAATGTTCCACCAGAAATGGATAGCAATCGGCATCCATAAAGACCGGGTACGCAAGTACGCCAAGGCAAGCAAGACCCCAATCAGAACGGTATTCAAGAATCCCCAGGCGGAAGCATCGGGATTGGCCAGGTGCACAACACCGAAGAGCAGGGACAGGATGACCACAGCCGGAGCCGAACCGACGGCCCGCACCAATTGTTGGAACGGGTACCCGCGAAAGCTGATCTCTTCGGCCATGGCGCCGGCGGCCAAAATAACCACCACCAATACCGCCCGCGCCGTCGCCTGGCTAGCCGTAGACACGGTAATAGCGAACCCGCCCGCGAAGGCGATCGCCGCAACCGCTACCGCCACCATTCCGGAGCCCAGCAGTCCACCTATCCAAAGGTCACGCAACCACGGACGGCGCATCGCCAATCCAATGGCCGCCAACGGGTTTCCCGGTGCGCGATCGAAACCGCTCACCACAGTGCCGAAGCCCAACAACAAAAACAACAAGAACAGCGGACGATAGATCAGATTGCTATATAGAAAGGGCTGGCTCGGCGAGGCGAATCCGCTGGCGGAAAAATGCGCCGCGAATACCACCGCAGTGCCGAGAAAAAAACGCGAGAATGCCAACCAGCGCCGGCTCAAATTCTGTTCTCCTGCTTCATACGCAGAACGCAGAATCTAGAAGTTAGGAGTTAGAAGCTAGAATCCGGAGCCAAACTTCTAACTTCTAACTCCTAACTCCTAAATTCTGCACTACGCACCTTCACTCCCGAACGGGCCAGTGTGAACGGCAGCACGGCACCGCCGGCACGGGTGATGGCTTCGGCGACCCGTTGCTTGGCCTCGGGTTCCACCATAAAAATTACGCAGCCGCCGCCGCCCGCGCCGCATACTTTTGCCGCCCGTCCACCGTTCTTTCGTGCCGCGGCCATGAGCCGATCGATCAATGGCGTCGAAATATGCGCATGGTTGGCGCGGCGAAGCTTCCATTCTTCCCGTAACAGGCCGGCTACCTCCGTCCAATTTGCCTCCAGCAGCGCACCGCGCATGGCCGCCGCAATTTCGGCGATGCGGCTGAAATTACGAACCACCTTTTTATCTCCGTCAATGTGCCGCTTGAACACTTCCCAATTATTGATTCCGGATTGACGCGGCACGCCGGTATAGGCCAAGAGAAAACGTTGATCGATCTCGCCAGTCGCAATCGGCAGAGCTTCACGCCGTATTCCACCGGGATCCAAATGGATGGCGCTTACTCCCCCATAGAGCGCGGGATAGTAGTCCTGGCAGCCGGTAGGCACCTTAATGATCTGGGCCTCGACGTTCTGGGCCAACTGCCGCATCTGCTCGCGGCCGAGCTTACGCCCGGTGAAGCGCGCCAAAGCGGCGCTAACGGCAATCATTAACGCGGAGGATCCCGAGATGCCTGCGCCGGCGGGGGACTGAGAGTGCGTCTCCAGCAGAAACCCGCCTTCAGGCTCGAAATAACGCACCAGGTGGCTGGCAATGGGGTGACGATACGATCGCGCGCGGGATAGCGCCTGGAAGTCCGCAAAACGCTCTTCCCGGCGCGTATCAAGCGAGCGCAGATGAATCGCACTGCCCCTGCTCGGCACAATGCGGCAAGTGGTCAAAATGCTCAGCGCGAAGTTGATCGAAACGGCGCCAGGATGAAACAAATAAAGCGGCCACAGATCGATGGTTCCGCCCGCCAGATCCGCCCGGCAGGATGCCTGGGCCACAATCCCGTTCTTCTCCTTGGACATGTGGAAGTTTTATCACAAGAAGTTAGAAGTTAGGAGTTAGGAGTTAGAAGTTTGGACGGCGGAGTTGAGGGAGGGCCTCGTTCTAACTTCTCCCTCCAAAATCCAGGGTGGCGTCCCATAAGTTCGTGCTAGAACTGGAAAGACCGTTTCATTCCGCCCTCAGGACCTAAAGGTCCATATTGTTGGCGTTCGGATCGGCACGGCTGAAGCCTCGCCCTGACACACCCCTCAGAGCTTATGCCGGGAATTCTTTGGGAGACTACGCCAGGAACCAAAGTTAGAATTCGCAGCCAAACTTCTAACTTCTAACTTCTAACTCCTAACTTCTAACTACTTGGTTGCCACCTGTTCCTGATTGGGCGGGCCGAGTTGTTTCAGGATGAGGAGTTTGGCGCGGCCTTCGCGACCGCCGGGCAGATAGAGAAGTTTGTGCTCCGGGTCAAAGGCCACGCTATGGCCACGCACGTCGGTGTGGATTTCCTCCAAAGAAATCAGTTTGGCGTCACCGGTGCGATAGATATCGAGAAAGCCACCCGCGGAGGCAAGATAAAGGACACCGGCGGAGGCATCGAGCCAAAGGGAATCGGCGCCGGCCGGAGCCTCGACGCGTCCCAGTTCCGTCCCGCTCTCGGCGTCCAGCGTAAGCACCGCATGACGCACGGCGATATACAACCGGTGCCCGGCGGCGTCCCAGGCAATTCCTGTGGGTTGCGAGGCGGCCAGCTTAAAGCGTTTCACGACATGCAAGGAGCGGCCATCGATCGCAACGATCTCCGCGGTGTCCTGCAGCGAGGCAAAGACGGTTTGGGTGGCGCTATCAAAAGCCAGCCCGGCAGGACTGCCATTCAGGTCCAGCGTGTTCGCTTTGTCGCCGTCCGCCAAGTCCAGCGCCGTGATCGATTGCTGCTGCCAGTCGGCCAGCAATAAGCGCTTCCCTTCCGGCAACAATTCCAAATCATAAGGGGCGAAAGGCACGACAATGGTGCGCACCACTTTCCAGTCCTTGCTGGAAACCACGGCAATATTCTTGCCGCCCGAATTAGCTACATAAACAAGATCGAGATGCGCATCGACCGCCAATCCGTGCGGCCCCGTCATCCCCGGCACTTGGGCGATGATCCGGCGCTTGGTAGGATCAAAGATGTCCAGGGTATCGCCGGCATCGTGGGCCATCACCAACATTCCCCGCGCGAATACGACGTGATCGAAACCGGGATTGCCGGGAATATCCAACAGCGCGACCTGCCGGAGCTGTGCACTCCAAGCCGCCAGCGAAAAACAAACCAACAGAGGGATGACTCCGTAACGCAGATCATTCACCCCTCTTCGGATGCCCGCACTGGGCGTATCGTTGGATTTGTAATCGGGTAATTTGTAATTTGAAATGGAGAAGCAGGTCGTGCGGGGAGTCATGGTCGCCAATTTCAAATTTCAAATTGTTAAAATCTGAAATTTGAAATTTAAAGTTCAGCCCAGGTTCAAGGCTCGCTTGAACGATCCGCGTTCATTCTGAATTTTCTGCTGAAGCAGGGTAATGGCATAGATCAACTGCTCGGGGCGCGGCGGGCAACCCGGAACGTAGACGTCCACCGGAATGACTTGATTCACTCCCTGCACCAGGGCGTAATTATTAAAGACGCCACCGGAAGTTGCACAGGCGCCCATGGAGATCACCCATTTGGGCTCTGGCATCTGCTCCCACAGTTGGCGAATCACCGGAGCCATCTTGTGGGTGACGCGACCGGCAATAATCATCAGGTCGGATTGCCGCGGCGAGGGACGAAAGACTTCGGCGCCGAAGCGCGCAATATCAAAGCGCGAGGCGCCCATCGACATCATTTCAATGGCACAACAAGCCAAGCCGAAGGTCATGGGCCAAATGGAATTCTTGCGCACCCAATTGACGACATTATCCAGCGAAGTCAACAAAATGCCTTCGGGCGCAACGTCCCCAAACACCAGCTCCCGTACGTGGGCCTGTCCTTCGTTGGCGCCCACCAGATTGTCGAATTGCCGCTCGCCGTTCATTGGCTTTGTCCCTTACGTTTAGATGCAAAGAATGATTGTAAATCGTGTGGCGGCGGATTGCAGCTTTGCAAAAGAGTTGGCCTGCTGGTGCGGCCGGGACGGCCGCACCGACAGCCGGCGAGACGCCGGCGCTACCCTCAATGGCGTGCCTACTGAAGCGATTTCCCAGGAGAAAGCGCGCTAGGGATTCAGGACAATTTTGCCGAACATCTCGCTATTTTGCAGGCGCTCGTGGGCAGCGCGGGCATCCTTTAGCGGGAACGTGGTGTCCAGCACCGGCTTCAATTCTCCGCTAAACACGTGCTTGAGAACGTCGTAAAGCTCGCCCATATTGCCCATGAAAGATCCCAAAAACGATAATTGGCGCACAAACAAGAAGCGAAGTTCCAAACTGGTTTCGCCCCCCGTGGTGGCGCCGCAGGTGACAATGGCGCCGCCCGGTTTGAGCGATTTGGTACTTTCCCCCCAGGTGGCCGCGCCCACGTGTTCAAAGACAATATCCACTCCCTGCTTGGCGGTGATCTTTTTTACTTCTTCAGAGATCTTCTGTTGATAATGATTCACCAGATAATCGGCGCCCAGTTCCTTCGCCTTGGCTAACTTCTTGTCGTCGCCGGCGGTGGCAATCACCGTGGCGTGAAAGAATTTGGCGATTTGTATGGCGGCCGAACCAACTCCCGATCCGGCGCCCAGGACGAGGACGACCTGTCCCGGTTTGATCTGCGCCCGGCCTACCAGCATGTGCCAGGCAGTCAGAAATACCAGAGGCACAGATGCGGCGTGGTCAAAACTGAGAGTGTCGGGGATGGGAATCACGTTGACGCGCGGCACCGCGATAAATTCCGCATTGCCGCCATCGCAAAGATTCCCGATGACGGTAAATTTAGGACAGAAATTCTGCCTTCCACTGACACAAGCGGGGCAGCTGTTATCGAAAATCATGGGCGCAAGCAGCACTCGCTGCTTTTCTTGAATATCGGTGATGTACTCGCCCACGCTCGCCACTTCCCCTGCAATGTCGCTGCCATTGATATGCGGCAGCTTGATGCCGGGAAGACCTTTCCGTATCCACAGGTCCAGATGATTCAAGGCGCAGGCACGAATCCGAATCAAAACTTGGTCTTTGCGCAAAACGGGATCGGGCACATCCTCGTACCTGAGCACTTCGGGACCGCCAAATTCATGGAAGCGAATCGCTTTCATCGGCAACCTCCTCCACCGCGCCCCGAGATTCTACTCTCAATCGGCTTATCATTTCCAATGAGGGTTCAATTACAAATTTGAAATTTCAAATTTGTAATTTCCCAATAATTGCAAATCCGCCCCGGCGTTCCCTTCGGGTTGACTTCACTCCCTTCCGCATCGAATAATGCAGGCTCGCCATGGATATTTATGAGGAAATTGTGCGGTTGCGGCGGGAGGGACGGCGGGGCGCTTTGGCGACGATCGTCAACGCCCGGGGTTCGATTCCCTCGTTCGAGACCGCCAAGATGCTGGTGCGCGATGACGGCTCCATTGTCGGGACCATCGGGGGCGGCTGCGTAGAGGCCGAAGTGTGGCAGGCGGCCCGCGAGGTGATCGAGCAGGAGAAGCCGCGCAACCTGACCTTCAACCTTAACCAGGATCCGCGCTACGATACAGGCTTGGTATGTGGCGGCACGCTGGAGATTTTCGTAGAACCAGTATTGCCCACGCCGCTGCTCTACCTTTTTGGCGCCGGCCATGTGGCCTTGAGCGTGTACAAGGTGGCCCGCATCGCCGGGTTTGACGTAGTGGTTGTCGATGATCGCGAGAGTTATGCCAACCAGGAGCGTTTTCCCGAAGCGCGCGAGGTGTGTGCGGGTGACCTGGAGCCGATCCTCAATCGCCTGGCGCCGCCGGAATCGGCTTTCATCGTTATCGTAACGCGCGGCCATCGAGACGACATGCGCGTCTTACGCTGGGCGGTCGAAACCCCCGCCGCCTACATCGGCATGATCGGCTCCCGCCGCAAGATTATTGGCATTTACCGCGAACTGGAGCAGGATGGCATGCCGCCGGAGAAATTCGAGCAGGTGCACGCCCCAATCGGACTGGATATCGGGGCCGTGACGCCGGAAGAGATCGCCGTCGCCATCCTGGCCGAAATGATCGCCTTCCGCCGCCACGCGGAGGTGGCGCTGCCGCATATGCGCTATCTGCGGAAACTGGTCGAAGGCGATTGAACCTCTTTTACGACTAGCCTCTCGTAACCTTGTGCTGATAATTTGTTGGTATGGCACTCGCTCCCAGTTTTGCCGGGTTAATCCTCGCCGCCGGCGAGTCTTCGCGCATGGGACAAGACAAGGCACTATTGCCCTGGCGTGGACTGGCATTTTTGGAAGCCCACATCGACGCCTTGAAGATGCACACCGACTTCGTGCTGGTAGTGGCCGGCAAAAACGCGAGAACATTGGAACCGATGATCGATGCGCGCGCCGCGTTTCTGGCGGTGAATCCGCATCCGGAGCGGGGCCAGTTCAGTTCTTTACAGGTGGGCGTGCAGGCCGTGCTGAATCGCGGACGCGACGCCGCCATCATCACCTTGGTGGATCGTCCACCGGCCCAACCGGATACGATCGATTATCTCCGTCAGGCATTTGAACAAGCACTCTCGGGAATTTGGGCGGTCGTTCCCGAATACTCCGGCCAACATGGCCACCCGATCGTCGTTGGCCGCGAAATGATTACCGCTTTTTTACAGGCTCCCTCTACCGGCAATGCCCGCGAAGTGGAACACGCCTGCCAACAACACATCGCCTACGTAACGGTGAACGACCCGCTCACGGTAGCCAATATCAACACTCCCGAGGACTATAAACGGATTACTCAATGACCCAGGCCAACTGCACTATGCCCCTAACCTCAGAAGCCGTGAATTTTATCGACTCAGTTCTTCGCCTTCGTCCCCGGGTTGCCGTTTTCGATTGCGACGGCACCTTGTGGGCCGGCGATAGCGGCGAACAATTTATGCACTGGGAGATCCAGCGCCAAGTGGTTCCACCATCGGTGGCCGAATGGATCACCCAGCGTTACCGCGACTACAAGGCCGGCCAAGTGAGCGAAGAAGCCATTTGCGGCGAGATGGTTACCATCCATGAGGGACTCGAAGAGGCTCTGCTCCAGCGTGAGGCGGAGGAGTTTATTGCCGCCAAATTTGCCCACGCCATTTTCCCCGATATGCGCGAACTGGTGGCGCAGTTGCACCAAAGCGGTTGCGAGGTGTGGGCCGTTTCCTCGACCAATGATTGGGTAGTCGCGGCCGGTTGCCGGTATTTCGATATTCCCGCCAATCGCGTGGTGGCCGCCTGCGTTCATTGCAGCCAGGGTAAGGCCAGCGGACGTTTAGTGCGCGTACCCACCGACGAAGATAAGGCGGTAGCCATTCGCGAGGTGATTGGGGTCAGCGTGGACGCGGTGTTTGGCAACTCGATGCACGATGCGGCCATGCTGGCGATTGCGCAACACGCATTCGCCGTGAATCCCAATCCCGATTTGCAGACACTGGCTCAGGAACAAGGCTGGAACGTTTACTTTCCCATGGGGTCCACAGCACGATAAGTATTTGGGCTAGTGAAACTATTCTTTTGGATGTGACACGAAAGGAGCAATCCGTGATTTCTCGAATCGCCACATGCGCTTGCATGTTGTCTCTGTTCGCACTCTTCGCTTTCTCGCAGGCACCCAAAGCCCCGGCTGGGCCGACCAAGGTTCAGGGCGCGGCCAAGATCAAACCCGGCGGTCTGCAATATTGGGATATCAAGGTCGGCACAGGCGCCGAAGCTAAAGAAGGCAGCCATGTCGTGGTGAATTACACCGGCTGGCTGACGAATGGCAAGAAATTTGATAGTTCGGTGGGAGGTGCGCCCTTTGACTTCAAACTGGGGGCGGGAGAGGTGATTAAGGGCTGGGATGAAGGCGTGGCAGGAATGAAAGTCGGAGGCAAGCGCCAACTCCGCATCCCGGCATCGCTCGGCTATGGCGCTCAAGGCGCCGGTGGGGGTCTGATTCCGGCCAACGCGACATTGATCTTTGACGTGGAGTTGCTGCGCATAAAATAATTTACGCCCAGACTCGATGTAGCGCCGGCGAGATGTGATGCCGGCGCTACCCTCACCTTGGGTTGACAGGCAAACGCCGTTCCCGTCACACTGCAATTTCACCATGTACTCGCGCCAGGTCTTGAACCAGTTTCAAAACACCCGTCACGTCGGCGACCTGTCGAATGCGGATGCCTATGTTCGCGTAGATAACCCGGCATGTGGGGACATCCTGCAACTGGCGATCAAAGTGGCACAGGGGCGCATTGCCGAAGCCAAATTTCGCGCGCGCGGGTGCGTGGCGGCAATTGCCTGTGCAGCACAACTGGTGGAGATGATCGTCGGCAAGACGCTGGAGGATGCGCGTGGGTTACAGCGCGAAGCGCTGGTGGAAGCTCTGGGCGGCTTGCCGGACACCTCCATGCACGCCAGCCATTTAGCCATGGATGCCCTAACCGCTGCCTTTAAAGCCACCGGTGTCCCGATTCCCATGATCCAAGTGGTGGCCGCGCTTATCGTTCGCGCCGACCAAATTTTGATCTGCCAGCGAACCGAACACCAAACCATGCCGCTCAAGTGGGAATTTCCCGGCGGCAAGGTGGAAGCCGGCGAACAGCCCAACCATGCGCTACGCCGCGAACTGGACGAAGAGTTGGGCATTACCGCCACCATCGGGAAAGAAGTTACGCGCCTGCAGCACCACTACCCCGGCAAGGCTGTTGACCTACGCTTCTTCGTCGTGCCTGAATGGCAGGGCGAGATGCGGAACCGCATCTTTCACGATATCCGGTGGATTTTGCGCACCGAACTTCCCAACTACGAATTTCTGGAAGCTGACCAAAAGCTGATCCAGGATATTGCCGGCGGAAAGCTTCGCTTCTGACGGCACTCCGCCGCAGAGGGGCCACAACCGAGGCCGTGCATTAAATGTGACTCAAAGCTAAGTGTCCTTGGCCACAGCTCGCCACTCGCCACTCGCCACTCGCAACTACTGCGCGGTCCAGATGGAACCCACAGTCATAACGATGACCACGATGGTGGTGACCCAGGCGATGAGATTGAAGAGGTGGGAGTTGGTGTGCTTTCCCATGAGCTCCCGTTTATTAATGAGCAGCAGCATGAACACCAGCACCAGCGGCAGTACGGCGCCATTGACCACTTGGGAAAGAATCGTAACTTTGATTAGCGGGAAGTTCGGGATAAGGGTGACTCCGGCGCCCGCCGCAATCAGGATGGTATAGAGCCAATAGAAGACGGGAGCTTCCCGGAAGCGCTTGCCCACACCGGATTCCAGTCCCAACCCTTCACAGACCGTATAGGCGGTGGAAAGCGGCAGAATCGAAGCCGAAAACAACGAGGCATTCAGCAAACCCGCGGCAAACAGGATATAGGCATAGTCGCCGGCCAGCGGGCGCAAGGCTTGGGCCGCATCGGCGGCGTCGCGGATTTGGGTGTGGCCGTGCACGTACAACGTCGCGGCACACGCGACGATGATGAACCACGCCACTATGTCGGTGAAGATACAGCCGGCGATGACATCCACCCGGGAGGCGCCATACTGCTCCTCGGAAACCCCCTTCTCGACCACGGAGGCCTGTAAATAGAACTGCATCCAGGGGGCAATCGTCGTTCCGATCACCGCCAGCGCCATGTACAGGTAGGCTTGCTGGCCAAGAATATGCATTGCCGGAATCTTTATGGTGGAAACCAGCGATTCTTTCCAGGCCGGTCCCGCCAGCGAACCCGCGATGATGTAACAGATATAGAAGCCGGAGGCGGCGAGAAATACCTTTTCGACGTTCTTATAATTCCCTTTTACCACCAGGAGCCAGACGAATACGGCGGCAATAGGGACACTGATGTACTTGGATACCCCAAAGAGTTCAAGGCTGAGGGCGACGCCGGAGAATTCCGCCAGAACATTGCCGAAATTCGTAATCAGAATGGCAAGCATGACGATGGCGGTAATGCGAAAGCCATACTCTTCGCGAATCAGATCGCTGAGGCCCTTGCCGGTGACCGCGCCCATGCGGGCCGACATCTCCTGCACCACCACCAGTGCAATCGTCATGGGAATGACGATCCAGAGCAGCAGGTAGCCGAATTGCGCCCCCGCCTGAGAATAGGTGGCGATGCCGCCGGCGTCGTTGTCCACATTGGCCGTAATAATGCCCGGACCGACAACCGCCAGAAACATAATGATCTGGAATTTCCATCGCTTAAACCACTTCATCAGGCTTCCCAATGCGCAAGTAATTGAACGTTCAGAATAAAACGCCGACCCGGCATACGACTACCGAAAAACAAATAAGTGTGCGCACTGGTAAAATTGAGCCAGTGAATACATCCGTTCGCCTCGTGGCAATCGACATCGACGGCACGCTATTGGGAGCGACCTCCGAGGTGCCGGAAGCCAACTTAGCCGTTTTGCGCCGCGCCCAGGCGCAAGGGATAGAAATCGTGCTGACCACTGGCCGGCGCCATGCGTTTGCCATGCCGGTGGCGGAAGCTCTCGGCTTCGACCTGTGGCTGATTAGCTCCAATGGCGCCATCACCAAATCCAGCCAGGGCGAACTATTTCACCGCGATCTCTTGCCGACCGCCGTCGCCCGTCGATTGCTTGCCCATATGAATTCATTCCGGCGCAACGCGGTCTTAACCTTCGACCGCGAAACGCGCGGGGCCTTGGTGATCGAATGCGCGGAAGAACTGCACGGCAGCATTGCCCGCTGGATGGAAAAGAACGCCGCCTACATCGAGCAGATCGACGATCTGGCGCGGGCGTTGACCGCCGATCCCGTGCAGCTGATGTTTTGCGGCGCTGTTGCCCATATGCGGGAGGCTGAGGCGCACTTGGCGACCGGCGATTTGGCGGATCAGATCACCTTACTCAAGACTCAATACGATGCCCGCAACCTCTGCATTCTCGACGTACTCAATCGCGATTGCTCGAAGGGCCATGCCCTTAAACGGTGGGCTGCGCATAGGGGCATAGACGCGCAAGAGATTGTGGCCATTGGAGATAACTATAACGACGTGGAAATGCTTGAGTTTGCTGGAATCCCCGTTATCATGGGGAATGCGTGTGAACAGTTGAAGCAGAATGGATGGCGGGTTACCCTCCCCAACGATCAGGACGGGGTAGCGGCGGTCCTGCGGCAACTCGGCATCTAAGACGGTTCAAGGAGCGCGAGATTGGGACAGTTCTTTCTCCGACAATTCGCCTGCTTGGCGCTGGTAATTGCGGTCGCAATGGGCGCCCGGGCTGGCGAAGTGGCGGTGCTGCAGAACGGCTTTGAGATCCCGCACGAGCGCCGGGAGCAGTCCGGAACCACCACGCGTCTGTACATGGCAGCTACCGCCGACAGTGGCTACGTCGACGTTTCCACCGATCAGATCGTCGATTACCGTCACGAAGATACTACCGCTCATCCCGCTGAGCCGGCGTTGGCGAAAGCGGAGGTTGCGCCCGCCAAAATGTCTCCGGAGCAAATCGATAAACTGATCAGCGCCGCCAGCAGCCGCCACAGCATCGATCCGGATCTGATTTCCAGCGTGATCCATGCGGAAAGCAACTTCAATCCCAAGGCCCGTTCGCCCAAAGGGGCGCAGGGACTGATGCAATTGATGCCCGGCACCGCCTCCCGGTTGGGAGTAATCGATGCCTATGAGGCGGATGCCAATATCGATGCCGGCACGCGCTATTTGCGCCAGCTACTACTGCGCTACGACGACGATATGGTTAAGGCATTGGCCGCCTATAATGCCGGGCCGGAACGGGTGGAGCAGTATCGCGGAATCCCCCCTTATGCCGAGACTCACGCCTATGTGGCTCGGGTCATCACCGATTTCAATCGCAAGAAACAGGCCCAAAGCAAAACCGCCAAGACCTCTTCGACTACCGGATCGAGAGTTTCCGCCAAAAAAACTGTTCGCAAGCCGGTTGCCGCCGCGCATTCTTCCGCGGGCACTACCGCCAGCGGCGCCCAAAGCGCCTCCACCATCGCCCTCGCCACCGATAAGTAAGCTCCGCGCCACGGTCGTCCGGGTTGACCGCGCTCCACTCATCGTTTAACGTGCAGTTTAACCTTGACCAGAAATAGGCGGTGGACTGTGTCCCGGCGTTTTGCTTCCACCCAGGCTTCTTTTTCATGACAAAAAAACGAATTCTCATTCTCGCCGTGATCCTGGGTGTCCTCGGGGTGTTGATCTATTTGCAGTTTCGCACTTGGCAGGCGTTTGATTGGAGCAAGTTCACCGAGAACACCGCCTCGCTATGGCGGGGCGCCGGGCTTGTACATATTCTGGGCGCCATGGCTCTCATTTATTCCACTTATTGGTTGCGCGCCCTCCGGTGGAAGCTCTTTTTGAAACCGGTGCGGGATGCTCGTATGGCCAGCCTGGTGCCCACACAGTTCATCGGCTTTACCGGCTTGGCGTTGTTAGGGCGCTTGGGCGAACTGATTCGTCCCTACCTCATCGCCAAGAAAGAAAATCTCACCATGTCCTCCCAGTTGGCTGTTTGGGCTGTGGAACGCATTTTCGATATCGGTGCTTTTGCCGTGCTGATTTGCATTAACGTATTTTTCTTTGGAAGGCAGCTTCCCTACCCCCAGTACCTGCATAAAGCCGCCGCGGTTCTCATGGTTCTGGTCGCCGGCATGGGACTGGGAGCATACTTCGTCCGCCGCAACAGCAATGCCGTAGCCGCATGGATGGAACGCAGGTCATCGGCGATTTCGGAGAGGTTGGGAGCCGTGCTCTCTTCGAAAATCCGCTCCTTCGGGGAGGGGCTCAATACCATCCACGATGCTTCGACATTTCTGCAGTTGACGGCAGTCTCGCTGCTCATCTGGCTGGTAATCTCCTTGTCGTACTGCCTCGTTTTACATGCATATTCCCAGCCCGTCCTCCAGGGAATGAACATACCTCAGGTGCTATTGCTGATGGCTTCCAGTATGCTCGGGTCCCTGGTGCAACTGCCGGCGGTCGGGGGTGGCTCCCAACTGATGGTGATCAAAGTACTATCTTCCCCGAAGTTGTTCGCGGTGCCGCCTGAACTGGCGGTGAGCGCAGGGATGCTGCTGTGGCTGGTTACCTTTATGTCGGTGATTCCCGTCGGGTTGGCGCTCTCCCGGCACGAGCATCTCTCCATACGCAAACTGACGGAAGAGACCGCCGGACAGGAAGAGCTGGCCGTGTCCAGCAAGTAAACGGCAAGAGGCAATTCGGAACTTACAAATCGCCGATTACAAATTAGAATATCTGCACCGGTCTAATACCATGATTTCTATAGATTTCCGGGTGCAACGATGAAGTGCCCCTTTTGTGGGTTCGCCAACGATAAAGTTGTAGATTCGCGGGAGAGCAAGGAAGCCGAGTCGATCCGTCGACGCCGGGAGTGCTTGCAGTGCGGCAAGCGCTTTACCACGTACGAACGAATCGACGAGATCCCTTATATGGTCGTCAAGAAGGACGGCCGCCGGGAGAAATTCGAGCGGCAGAAAGTTCTCAGCGGATTATTGCGTGCGTGTGAAAAACGTCCCGTGTCGATGGCGCGCCTGGAAGAGATCGTCAATCGAGCGGAGACCTATGTGGTGGAGTCTCCCGATCGCGAGCGCACGACCAAGGAAATCGGCGAACTGCTGATGAACGAACTGAAGAAGCATGACAAAGTTGCCTATGTGCGCTTTGCCTCCGTTTGTCTCGACTTCAAGGATGTCAACGAGTTCCTCGCGGAATTGCAGGAGCTCTTGCAAGCCAAAGAACCCGCGGCCAAATCCAAGCAAAGAACGATGTAGGAAAGAGCAATTGGCAATTGGCCCAGCACCCCGATACGACTTGCGAAATCGCCAGCCTTTCGGTATGAACAGAAGGAAGAATAGTTTCGCAATTCTCAGTTGGCAAAAGTCTGCCAATTGCCCAATTGCCGCAGGGAGGCATAAATGGCATATAAAGTTACCTTGATTCCCGGAGACGGCATTGGGCCGGAGGTGACGGATGCGGTGGTTCGAATTCTGGAAGCCACAGGCGTCAAATTCGACTGGGAACCCTTCGCAGCCGGCGCCGGAGCCTACGAGAAATATGGCGAATACCTCCCTCACGAACTGATCGATTCTTTTGAGCGCACCAAGCTGGGGTTAAAAGGACCTATCACCACTCCGGTGGCGGGCGGGTTTTCCAGCATCAACGTGTCCTTGCGCCAGCGTTTCGAACTGTTTGCCAACGTCCGGCCCATTAAGAATCTTCCCGGCGTGCCCACCCATTACCCGGAGGTGGACCTGGTCATCATCCGCGAAAACACGGAAGGACTTTATTCCGGAATCGAGCACGAAGTGGTGCCCGGGGTAGTGGAGAGTCTGAAGATCATCACCGAAAAGGCCTCGACGCGAATCTCCCGCTTTGCCTTCGAATATGCGCGCCGCTTCCATCGCAAGAAGATTCACGCCATTCACAAAGCCAATATCATGAAGTTGTCGGACGGCCTGTTTATTCGCTGCTCCCGTAATATCTCGCAGGAATACCCGGAAATCACCTACGGCGAGCACATCATCGACAACACGTGCATGCAGTTGGTATCCAATCCTTACCAGTACGACATGCTGCTGATGGAAAACCTGTACGGCGATATCGTCAGCGATCTATGCGCCGCTTTTGTGGGTGGACTTGGCTTGGTTCCGGGCGCCAATATTGGGACCGGCTGCGCCATTTTCGAAGCCGTGCACGGCTCGGCCCCCGATATTGCCGGCCGTAATATCGCCAACCCGACCGCCTTATTGCGCTCCAGCATTCTGATGCTGCGCCACATCGGCGAAACGGCGGCCGCGGATCGCGTCAAAGACGCCATCTATCACGTCTACCGCGACAAGCAACACCTGACACGAGACGTGGGAGGCAAGGCATCCACCAGCGAATTTGCGGATGCCATTATCGCCGCCATGGCAGCGCCGCCCGCCGCGGCAATGGGATAACTACTGTTTCGAGGTTGCTTCGGCCCGGGGTAGCAATGGCTGATGAGACCTGCGAAGCGGAAGACTTTGAAATCTTAAAAACTTTGAAACCTGAAGCTGAAGGTTGTAACGTGGAGAAGCAAGCCCACCATCCTTCAGAATACGGGATTAACCGCGGAGAGGAATGTTGAAGAAAACGCCTTATCGAGCAAAGATTACCGCCCTGGGTACGTACGTGCCACCCCGTGAACTCACCAATGCCGACCTGGAACGCATGGTCAACACCAGCCATGATTGGATCATGGAGCGCACCGGCATCCAGACCCGGCACATCGTGGATCGTGGCGTAGCGGCCAGCGATTTGGCCACTTGCGCCGCCCGCAATGCGCTGAGCGACCGTGGCATCAGCCCGAAAGAGATTCAGGCGCTGATCGTCGGCACCGTCACCCCCGACATGCTCTATCCCTCCACGGCTTGCCTGGTGCAACACAAGTTGGGAATACCCGATGCTTGGGGCTATGACTTGTCCGCCGGGTGTTCCGGGTTCATCTATTCGCTATCGGCGGGTATGGCCCTGATCGGCAGCGGCATGCACGACAAGGTACTGGTGATTGGCGCCGATGTGAACTCGTCGATGATCGATTACACGGATCGTTCCACCTGCGTATTATTCGGCGATGGCGCCGGCGCGGTCTTGCTGGAACCGGCCGAAGCGGACGAGGACCTGGGCATTATCGACTACCTGCATCAGATCGATGGCGCCGGCGGCGAATTTCTCTGCCGTCCGGGCGGTGGCAGCCTGCATCCCGCATGGATGCCCGAAACCACGCCACAAATGCATTTCGTGCACCAGGATGGCCAACAGGTCTTCAAATTCGCGGTACGCCGAATGTCGGAAATGTGCACGCAAATTCTGGAACGGAACGGGCTTTCGGGTAACGATCTGGATTGCTTCATCCCTCATCAGGCGAATCTGCGCATCATCAATGCGACCGCCGAGCGCTTGAAGCTGCCCATGGATAAGGTCATCGTCAACATCGAGAAATACGGCAATACCACCGCCGGAACCATTCCGTTGGCGATGGACACCGCCCGCAAATCCGGCCGGCTCAAAAAGGGCGATTTAGTCCTGCTGGCTGGCGTAGGCGCCGGCTTTACCAGTGGCGCGACTTTGTTGCGCTGGGCGATTTAGCGGCAGCCTTCGGCTGTCGGCCTTCGGCCAGGACAACCCAGATAAACTTGAAAGGGCGCGGCGGAAGCCGCGCCCTTTCAAGTTGTTTGGCCGACGGCCAAAGGCCGAGAGCCGAAGGCCTTCTACGGCTTGGTCATGGTTTCCGGCCTTACGTTCTGGTCGAACTCTTCCGCCGACAGATAACCCAGCTTCAAAGCGGCTTCCTTCAAGGTGCTGTGGTCCACGTGGGCGGTATGCGCCACCTTGGCGGCCTTGTCGTAACCGATTTTCGGCGCCAGGGCGGTGACCAGCATGAGCGAGTTGTTGACGTACCAGTCGATTCGATCGCGGTTCAGTTCGATCCCCTTGACCATGAATTCGACAAAGCCATGGCAGGCATCGGTAATCAGGGTGACCGAATGCAGGAAGTTATAGATCATGACCGGCTTAAAGACGTTCAGTTCAAAGTTGCCTTGCGAACCAGCGAAACCGATGGCCGCCGTGGCGCCGTGAACCTGTACCGCCACCATGGTCATAGCCTCGCACTGCGTGGGATTCACCTTTCCCGGCATGATGGAAGAACCGGGTTCATTCTCCGGAATCACCAACTCGCCCAGACCGCAGCGCGGGCCGGAGGCCAACCAGCGAATATCATTGGCGATTTTCATGAACGAGGCGGCCAACGTCTCCATGGCGCCTTGCGCGAACACGAGTTCGTCGTGCGCCGAAAGCGCGGCAAACTTGTTGGGGTGGGAGCGAAACGGCAGTCCGACCAGTTCGGCGATTTTCTTGGCGGCGCGCTCGGCAAACTCGGGATGCGTGTTCAACCCCGTTCCGACCGCGGTACCGCCGATGGCCAGATCGTAAAGCCCTTCCAATACCTGCACCAGGCGGCGAATGTCCCGTTCCAGCAAGCTGGCCCAACCGGAAAACTCCTGCCCCACGGTAAGTGGCACCGCATCCTGCAAGTGCGTACGGCCGATCTTAACTACATCGGCAAATTCCTTGGCCTTGGCGTCCAACGCCGCGTGTACGCTGCGAACCGCCGGGATCAAGGCGTTGTGGACGCGCTCGGCCGCGGCGATATACATGGCCGCGGGAAAGGTATCGTTCGAGGACTGCGACATGTTGACATGATCGTTGGGATGAATGGGGTTCTTGGAGCCCAGGACCCCGCCCGCCAACTCGATCGCCCGATTGGCAATGACCTCGTTCACGTTCATGTTGGTCTGCGTGCCGCTGCCCGTCTGCCAGATGCGGAGGGGGAACTGATCGGCAAACTTGCCGGCAATCACCTCATCGGCGGCTCCGGCAATCAGCGCGGCCTTGTCGGCCGGCAATTTACCGAGGTCCTGATTGACCAGCGCGGCCGCTTTTTTAAGAATTGCGAAAGCGCGAATCAATTCCGGCGGCATGGTGTCCCGGCCGATATTGAAATGGTGCAGCGACCGTTGTGTTTGTGCCCCCCAATAGACGTTGGCGGGCACTTCAATGCTGCCCATGCTGTCCGACTCAATGCGAGTACCGTATCCGGTCTTTTCCGTGGAAGTAGCCATTGCTTGCTCCAAATGTGGTTCCGAGTTTGGGATTATTAGTGCGAATCACCTATACGCTAATTATCCCATCTTCGGGCTCCAGATGGAGCGACGGGCGTCTACCTCCCGTGACATATGGTACCGGTCCTTGTGACCGAACTCACATCCTGCTGTGCGAAGGCAAAGATACACTTTCTTCAGTTCGCAGGTGCGAAGAATCTGTAGCGCGAACTTTTGGTTACGGCAGGAACAATGCCCATGGAATTGCGATTCGACAGCTTATTCAGCGCCTATGATCGCTCCCGCCAGAACGTGATCCCCCTGCTTCAGGACATTCAAACCCACTATGGCTATTTGCCGGTGGAGAAGCTGGACGAAGTCGCCGAATATCTGCGGCTTTCCGTGCATGAGGTCTTCGGGGTCGCCACGTTCTATTCTCAATTTCGCTTTCATCCTCCGGGCAAACATTGCCTGAAGGTATGTGAAGGCACGGCGTGCCACGTACGCGGCAGCCAGTTGATTCTGGATGCTTTGGGCCGCCGCTTGGGGATTCGCCCGGGACAGACCACCGCCGACGGCGAGTTTGGCCTGGAGCGGGTGATGTGTCTGGGTTCCTGTGCGCTGGCGCCGGCCGTGGTTTTAGACGACACCGTACACGCCCGCATGACGCAAGCCGCCGTCGAGCGCTTGCTGGATGGGGAGGACTCGTGACTCTCGCCACCCTCCAGCAACAGGCGGCACAGACGTGGACCCAGTTTGCGCGTCGCGATCGCCGCCGCGTCTTGATCGGGGCCGCCACTTGCGGCCGGGCCGCCGGCGCACTCCGCGTCGCCGAAGCCTTTCGCAATGAATTTGCCCGCCATGGCCTGCCCTTTGATTCCGACAGCGCCGAGGCAATGGCATCCACCGGCGCGGAGCGGGTTCTGCTGGCGGAAGTGGGATGCTTGGGACTCTGTTACGCCGAGCCGCTGGTGGAAGTCCAGTCAGGAGACGGCAGCTCCGTCTTATACCAGCGAGTAACTCCACAATTGGTTCCCAAACTCGTTGAGACACATTTGCTGGGAGGCCATCCGCTCCCGCATAGCGCCCTGGCGGTAATGGCGGGTGAACCGATCCTGGAGATCCCGAAGTTCGAGGATCTGCCGATGATCCGGCAGCAGGTGCGGATCATTCTGCGCAATTGCGGTCTTATTGATCCGACGCAAATCGATCATGCCATTGCCCGTGGAGCCTACAGTGGCTTGGCCCGGGCTTTGGAGCTAGGCCGCGAAGCGGTGACGGCGGAAGTGCTCGCCTCCGGTCTACGCGGTCGCGGGGGAGCCGGCTTCCCTGCCGGAGCGAAATGGGCCTTCGCCGCCCGCTCGGCCGGCGATGAGAAATACGTGATCTGCAATGCCGATGAAGGCGATCCCGGGGCATTCATGAATCGCTCCGTGCTGGAAGGCGATCCGCACGCCGTGTTAGAAGGCTTAACGATTGCCGGATTTGCCGTGGGCGCTCACACCGGATATATCTACGTGCGCGCGGAATATCCGTTGGCGATCGAACGGCTACAGGCCGCCTTGGAACAGATGCGCGCGGGAGGGCTGTCTGGTCCAAATATTCTCGGCTCCGGCTTCGATTTCAATATTCACATCAAGAAAGGGGCCGGCGCTTTCGTGTGCGGGGAAGAGACCGCGCTGATCGCAGCCATTGAAGGCCGGCGCGGCATGCCCCGTCCACGACCGCCGTTCCCCGCCGTTTCCGGTTTATTCGGCAAGCCCACCACAATCAACAATGTCGAGACATTGGCGGCCGTATCCGCGATCCTGCAGAACGGCGCCTCCTGGTATACAAAGTTTGGCACGGAAAAAAGCCGCGGTACCAAGACCTTCTCTCTGGCGGGAAAAATCGAACGTACCGGCCTGATCGAGGTCGCGCTGGGCACTTCGTTGCGCACCATTGTGGAAGAGATCGGCGGCGGCGTCTTAGGCGGTAAAGGATTCAAGGCGGTCCAGACCGGCGGACCTTCCGGCGGCTGCATTCCCGCCCAGTTGCTGGATCTGCAGGTGGACTACGAGCACTTGGCCGAGGCCGGCTCGATTATGGGCTCCGGCGGCATGGTGGTGATGGATGAAGACTCCTGCATGGTCGATGTGGCGCGATACTTCCTTACGTTCACGGAAAGCGAATCGTGCGGGAAGTGCGTGCCCTGCCGCATGGGGACTCAGCATCTGCTGCGCATTCTGACCGGCCTGACCGAGGGGACCGGCACGCCCGAAGATTTGCCTCAACTCCAACGCCTGGGCCATGCGATGACGAAAGCTTCGCTCTGCGGTTTGGGACAGACGGCGCCCAATCCAGTGCTAACGACCCTGCGGTATTTCGCCGAGGAATACCGGCAACACATCGAAGAGCACCGCTGTTCCGCCGGGGTTTGCCGTGAGTTGGTCGAGTTTTGGATCGACGTGGAAAAGTGCAATGGGTGCACGCTTTGCGCCCGCAACTGTCCGGTGGACTCGATCAGTGGAGAAAAGAAGCACGCCCATCTGATTGATACCAGCCAATGTATTCGCTGTGGCGCGTGCCGCTCGACCTGTAACTTTGGCGCCGTAATGGTGCGCCCGCGAGCTGTGGATCGAGGCGAGAAGAGAGTTGTAGCCAATGTCTGAAATCACTGAGAGCGTCACGCTAACGATCGATGGCCGGGAAGTCCGCGCCGTGACCGGCGACACAGTACTGGACGCCGCCCGGCGCGCCGGAATTCCAATTCCCACCCTCTGCGCCCATGAAGACCTTTCGCCTTTCGGCGCCTGCCGGCTATGCATTGTTGAGATCGATAACGTTCGCGGCTATCCGACCTCGTGCACCACTCCGGCTACCGCGGGCATGGTGGTCCGAACCCAATCCAAGGAACTCGAAGAACTGCGCAACAGCACGTTGGAGCTGATGCTCTCTGGACATCCCAATTCCTGCCTGATATGCGACGACCGTGAGGATTGCGAGAAGTATCGGCCACAGCCGGCCAAAGCCGGTCAGAGCACGAAGTGTGGCGCCTGCAGTAATCGTAGCGGCTGTACATTGCGGGAGATGTCGCTGGCCACCCCGGCCTCCACTCTGAACTTGCCCACCCTGTACTCGCCGCACAAACTGGAGCGCGACGATCCCTTCATTTTGCGCGACCATAACTTATGCGTGTTGTGTGGCCGTTGCTGGAGGGTCTGCGAACAACTGCATGGCACGCCGGCAATCAGCATTGTGAATCGCGGCCGTGAAGCTCGCATCGGCACCGCCTTTGACCGCAGTTGGGTGGACAGTGGCTGTACTTTCTGCGGCGCTTGCATCGATATCTGCCCCACCGGCACCATTACCGATCGCTTTTCCCGCTGGTATCCTGCGCAGCATCGAGAACTACGGACATCCTGTCAGTTATGTCCGCAAGCCTGTACCCTCGACTTGATTGTCAGCCAGGGGCAGGTGGTAGCCAGCCACATGACCGGATTCAAGCGACCGGCGCGCCTCTGTGCCTTGGGCCGCTTCGCCTATCCCCAGATCATGTCCAGCGCTGTGCGTCTACTGCAACCGATGATCCGCGAAGATGGGGACCTGACTCCCGTCTCCTGGGAAGAAACGATCTCCGCTGTGGCCGCCGCACTACCGAATTATCGCGACGGCAGCTTTGCGTTGATCGCCGCCGAGCCTCAAACCCGTGAATCCCGCCGGATGTACGAACATCTCGCGGTTGAGATCATGCACGGACAATTATTTTCGCAGCCCGCGGGTAGCGGCCCGGACGACCTTCCCTCCGCCGTCCGCGACGATATAACCGCTGGCCGCATTCGGGCGGTTTGGACAGCCGGGGATTACCTGACGCAGGAACTTCTGGAAAGAATCGAGTATTTAGTGGTGGCCGACTTCTTGCCCAGTCTCGCTGCCCGCCGGGCCGCTGCCGTTCTCCCCGTGGCTGTGCTGGCGGAGGACGAAGGCACTTTGCAGACCGCAAGCAGTCAAATCAAAACTCTGGCAACGCCTCTGGCGGCGCGGGGCAAGGCGCGATCCGAATGGACCTTGGTACGCGAAATCGTCCAGAGCATGGGAATTGCGGGATTTGAGCTACCGAGCGTGACCGACGTGGTACGCGCCGATGACCGTGAGTATACGGTCGCACCGCCCAATGGCGATCCACGGGATCGGGTCGCTGACCTGCCGGCGCGCTTCCGCGGACATGTTCTGGCGGATATCGTTCCCGGTCTGCAGGCCTTGGGATTACGCGCCACCGAGGCCTCCGCGCCCGTCGAGCAACTCGTCGGATTCACAGTAGTGGCGCGGGATGAAGTGGTTCCCAATTTCCATCGCCTAGTCATCGAAGCGCCGGCGATTGCCCGGCACGCCCAGCCCGGTCAGTTTGCGGTGGTGATGGTCGGAGAAAAATCCGAGCGCGCTCCTTTTACCCTGGTGGATTGGGACAAGGAGAAAGGCACCATCACTTTAGTGATTGAAGAGGTTGGCCGCTCCAGTCAGGAGATCGCGAAACTGAAGGCGGGCCAGCGCATCGCCCACGTCAGCGGACCGTTAGGCTTGCCCCTGCCCCTCGATATTCCCGCGGATAATATTGCGAGCGTCCCCGCAACGCCCCGCACGATTGTCCTCGGAGGCGGCTGTTACGGAGTCGGCTCCATCTACCCCATCGCCCGCGCCTTTAAGCAAGCCGGAGCGCAAGTGATCACCGTCATCGAAGGTTGCAGTGAGCACATGCTGTACATGGAAGAAGAGCTGCGCTCGGTCTCCGACCGCTTCTACCTGGCGACCAAGGATGGCAGCGAGGGACGCAAAGGCGGGGTACAAGACGTATTTCTCGATCTATACCGGGAAGGTCTCAAGATCGAGCGTTTCGTGGCCATTGGCTGCTCCTTCATGATGCGCATGGTGGCCGCACGAACCGCTGGTTTGGGAATTCCTTTGCAGGTGGCGCTGAATCCGATCATGGTGGACGGCACCGGAATGTGCGGAGCCTGCCGTGTAACCGTCGGCTCGGAGACAAAGTTCGCCTGCGTGGATGGCCCGTTCTTCGATGGCTACGCGGTGGATTGGGACCAACTGTTCGCCCGCCGCAACGCTTATATGAGAACGGAAATTGAGGCCATTCCCCAGACGGCCGGGAATGGGCTGAAGGTGTTACAGCCCGCCACATAAGCATGGAACGTAGAGGAGCAGTGTAGAGTAATGCGGGTTATTGATCAGCTCTTGGCGTCAAAGCGATGGAATACGTGTAACGACTTTAAGTGCGTACTGCTGGCCCCGATTGTCTCCGAAGGTTTAGCCAGTCAAGCCATGAAAGGCGCGCAAGCAGTGCTTCCCATGCACGCCAAGCTGGTGGAGGCGGTGGTGCCATCCGGAATTCCGGACGGAAAGACGGAACGCAGAGGACGCTGAGGACGGAACACCTACCACGGAGGCACGGAGACACGGAGGTCACCGAGTTCTTTAGGTGGGAACGGCTTTTCGGATATTGAGTAAAGGCAAAACGACGATGGACGAACCAACGACAAAACCCACGGTCAAACAACCCCGCCCCCCGAGACAGGCGATGCCCGAGCAGTCGCCGCGGCGGCGCGCGCAGAACTTCGAGGAGGTTCCCAAAGGCTATTCTCCGGAAACGGCCCAGACGGAAGCTTCGCGCTGCCTGGACTGCAAGAAGCCGCTCTGTGTGGCGGGTTGTCCCGTCAATATCGATATCCCCGGATTCGTTCGCTTGATCGCTCAGGGAAAATTCGTCGAAGCGGCCATGAAACTCAAGGAACAGACGGCGCTCCCGGCGGTCTGCGGCCGCGTCTGCCCGCAGGAAACCCAGTGCGAGGAACGGTGCGTTCTGACGAAGAAATTCGAGTCCGTCGCCATCGGCCGGCTCGAGCGCTTTGCCGCGGATTACGCACGCGTGCTGGGCAACGAACCGCCCCCGGAACTGGCGGCCCCGACGGGAAAGAAAGTTGCCGTCATCGGCGCCGGACCGGCGGGAATCACGGTGGCCGGCGATTTGGCCCGCTGGGGACATCACGTGGTCATTTTCGAGGCCTTGCACCTGTCGGGCGGCGTCTTGATGTACGGGATTCCCGAGTTCCGTCTGCCCAAGGACATCGTCCAGTACGAGATCAATAACCTCACGAAACTAGGCGTCGAGATCTTCACCGACTATGTAATCGGCAAGACCGAGACCGTGGACCAACTGATACAGGATCTCGGGTTTGACGCCGTATTCATTGGCGCCGGCGCCGGACTGCCCATGTTCCTCGGCATTCCGGGAGAAAACGCCATCGGCGTCTATTCGGCCAACGAGTATTTGACCCGCATCAATTTGATGAAGGCGTACGACTTTCCCAACTACGCCACTTCCCCGCCCCGCGCCCACCACGTGATCACCGTCGGCGGCGGCAATGTGGCAATGGATGCGGCCCGCAGCGCCCTCCGCCTGGGTTCCCGCTCGACCATTGTCTACCGCCGCAGCCGCGTGGAACTGCCGGCGCGCGTCGAGGAAGTGCATCACGCCGAACAGGAAGGCGTGGTCTTGAACCTGCTGACCAATCCCGTCGGCATTGTCACCGATGCCGGCGGACGCGTTACCGGCATGGAATGCCTCAAGATGGAACTCGGCGAGCCGGACGAATCCGGACGGCGCCGGCCAGTCGCCGTGAAGGGCAGCAATTTTGTGATCGCAGCCGACGCCATTGTGATCGCGATCGGAAACAAGCCGAATCCGCTCATTTCCCAGACCTCACCCGGTCTGAAGGTCAGTAAGTGGGGCACGCTGGTGGTGAATGAGGAGACCATGGCCACCTCCACTCCCGGCGTTTTCGCCGGCGGCGACATTGTTTCCGGCGCCGCCACGGTAATCAGCGCCATGGGCCAGGCTAAGATAGCCGCTCGCAGTATTCACGAGTACCTGCAAAGCCCCGCGGAAGAACCCGCAAGCATCTCGCGCAGAGGCGCTGAGACGCAGAGGGAATAAACCCAAAAGGCAAAGTCCCCTTCGCCTTTTTCGCTTAACCTTGCGTCATTTGTCGCAACAACCCTGGCCCCGCCACAGCCTTGTCTGAATCCCTCTGCGCCTCAGCGCCTCTGCGCGAGATGCCTTGGGGTTCGTCCGCGTCTCCCCACGAGATTCCTTCCTTTATCGCCGCCATTTGTGTCATGCTCTCCTCATGAAGACATCCAACCAGAAGGACCTGGAAAAATATTGGGCGGAGAAGGCCAAGAAGGCCTCTAAGCCGAAGGCTATGAATCTGTCGACGAAGAAAACGAAAGCCGCCGCCAGAAAACCGTAGAAAAGTTTGGGATTGGTAGAGCCTTACGTCGTGAATTCACGTAGCTGAAAGGGCGCGCCTGATCTGAAGCCGCGCCCTTTCAAACACAGCCGCCCTGGCTCACTTCGCCAGACTCGACCGGGCTGAACCGGTGGCGTTGGTCAGAGTTGCCGCCAGCATTACGACGTTCCGCGTGTTGGGCAGCGTGATGCTGGCGACGGTTTTGCTGGTGTTCAAGGTAAACGAGTATTCGTACAAATAGAAGGTACGCACATCAAGCTGTCCGGGGCCCGTATCGCGATAGGGCATGATCTGGGCTATCGTTTCCCCGGAAAAGAACTGTGGCGTAAACCAGTCGCTCACGCTTTGGGTAAAAGTAGTTGCGCTCCCGTCGGTATAGGTCACCTTGAAACCCTGCGCGTACTGATTCCCATTCACCGCGGTGGCCAGCAGTTTGATGGCTGAGTACTGGCCGGCCGGCAGCGATACCGTCCTCGAGCTGACGGCATCCAGCACGTTGGCCGGGCCTAAGGCAAAGACCGTTCCCGCCATGGTTCCAAAAAGCACCTGCTGCGCGCCCATCAGATTGGCGGAATATGCCGTACTGGTGCCGTTCATCCCCCCATCCAGGCCGCCGCCGGAAAATGGAAGTCCATCCGTCGCCAGCGCGTTGATATTGTATACGGGCGACAGATTCACCAGGGTGGTGTTGGCCGTGGGGGCCAAGACGGCAAGCGTAAATATGGTGCTGGTCGTCAGCCCATTCGAAACACCCTTTACGATAACGGTATATTTCCCAGTGACGGTCGCATTGCTGGCCGTAAACAGCCCCTCGCACGTTCCGGTTGCGCTCCACGCACCAAAGGACGCCGTAACCCCGATCGGAAGCCCGGATACCGTCAGGGCCACGCCGGTAATGCTCTTCTGCGCGATCAAAATCAGCGTTCCGCCGGCCGTCTCTCCGCGTGCGAGGCCAAGATTAATCGGCTCGAATGCCAAGACAAAGACCGGCGCCGTGATACTCAGTGCGATCTTGACGGTACTCGTAAGCGAACCGCAGGTCCCGGTCACCGTCACCGAGTAGGACCCCGCGGGCGTGGCACTGCTCGCGTTAACGGTCAGCAAACTGGTGGTGCTGGTGCTAGCCGGACTGAAGGATACCGTCACCCCGGTTGGCAAGCCGGTCGCCGCAAGACTGACGCTGCCACTAAAACCGCTCTGAGCCCCAACCATGATCGTATCGCTACCGCTTCCGGTTTGGGAGATACTGAGGCCCGCGGAGGAAGCCGAAAGGACGAAATTAGGCGCCACCACCGACAGCGTTATGGCCGCCGTAGCGCTCAGGGTTCCGGAGGTTCCCTTGACTGTTAGCGGATAGGTCCCGACCGCCGCCGAGGCACTCACGGTGAATGTCGCCGTGCTGGCGCCAGTAGCGCTGGCCGGACTGAGGGCCGCAGTCACGCCACTCGGCAATCCGGTCACCGCCAGACTCACGCTGCCGCTAAAGCCACCCTGATCGCTGACGGTAACCGTGCTATTTCCGGTCGCGCCTTGACGAACCGTGAGACTGGCCGCCGAGCTGGAAACAGTAAAGCCGGGCGCCACCACGGACAGGGATATCGCCGCCGTGCTGCTCAGGGTTCCGGAGGTTCCCTTAATCGTCAACGGATAGGTCCCGGCCGCCGCCGAGGCACTCACGGTAAACGTAACTGTGCTGGTTTTAGTGGCGCTGGCGGGACTAAACGCCGCAGTCACTCCGCTGGGCAATCCGGTCACCGCCAGAGCCACGCTACTGTTGAAGCCGTTCTGCGCAGTCACGGTCAAAGTTGCGCTGCCCGTGCCCGCTTTTTGAATCGAAAGCGCGGCGGCCGAACTGGCCAGCGTAAAGGAAGGTCCCGCCGCGGTTCCGGTCAGATCGCTGATCAGATGTTGTCCGGCGGGGGAACCCCACCCGGTCGCAAGGTCGTAGCCGGTGACCGCCGGGCGTCCATTGCTCCCGTGAATGATGTCATGAAAATCAGAAGCATAGTTGCTGCTGTTTCCAATGGTATAAACCAAAGGGTTGAGAAAACCGATACGCGATTTTCCGTTGGCTGCCGCCTGCTGGTTGGCCAGCGCGATAAATCCCGCCCACAAAGGAGCCGCCGCGCTGGTGCCGCCTACACCGGTCACTTGGCCGTTATTGAAGATCAAATACATCTGAATGTCGGCGGTTAGGGCCACGTCGGGAATGTTGCGCATGGTGGTGGAACCGCCGCTGGCCGCCATGCTAAATCCCTGCTGGTAGCTGGGAATCGGGTAAGTGGTACTGATTCCGCCGCCGCTGCCGGACCAGGCGCTCTCCGCCGACCAGGGGCCGCCCGCACCCGAGGTAGTCAGACTGGTGCCCCCGACCACAGTCAGGTTGGGATCGTCCGAGGGCGTCATCACCCCGCCCGAGTACACGCCGCTATCGCCCGAAGCTTGCGTCATGGTCTGTCCCTGGGCGATGAACTGCTTGAAGATCTGCTCGGTGGTGGCATCGATCGGATAGCCCCAGGAAGAGCTGAGCTGCTGCGCCAGATTGTCGGTGGCCATGCGGTTCAAGATATCGTCAGGATAATAGCCTTCGTAGACCATCACCTTCGAGAGTCCCGGCGCCATGTACGAGGCCATCATGATATCCAGGATCACCTCGATATTGCTGCTGCCCGGGGTTCCGTTGAAGCCATCGAGCAACACGGTCTGCGTGGGTACTGCCGGCAAACCCGCCGCGGCGGCGTTTTTGGTTACGTCTCCCGCGAAGAAGCCGTCGTACTCGAGTAGTCCGACCACTTGTCCGGTGCCGGTCAAGCTAACCCCCGCCGCATAAGCCGCGCGGAAGTCGTTGCCGATGAAATATCCGTAAGGGCCGCTGCCGGTCACCAACGGCGTGGCTTCGTTCACCAACGCGGTGTTCAAGTTCATGGGTTGGGGCACCACAAAGTTATTCAGCCCGCCGATATTCAAAACTTGCGTATCCAGATCAAGCGACGGTTCGCGATCCGGCGCATAAAACTCACCCCGCACGGGATGCTTATAGGTCATCATCTTGACCTGGAAGGCGTTCTCAACGTCCAGAACAGCCCCCGCGACATCCAGCAGCATGCGATTGGGATGGGTTCCGGTAACCACCAGCCCTTTCTCCTGCGCAAAATTGATCAAGGCCTGATAATCCTGCTCCGTGGGACCGAATTCCGCGGCAAACTGCTCCGGAGTCAAGTAATGCCGAAAATTTGGGCTCGTGGGATCGGAGAGCTGCGGCAGTAACGAATCCAGTTCCTCCTGATTGCGCAGCGGTAGCCCAATCGCCAGGTTCAACTGCGTTGCCGGTGGTACAGCCGACAGTACCTGTGAAGCGCTCACCGCCTGAGGAACATGCCCCGAGAGGACCTGGGGAGAGGCAGCCGTCGCCGGTAGCGAAGCTAACAGGACGATCGCGCATGCTACCGTGACCAGCGTAAACCGAGTGCGCTGCATAAGGTATGCTCCTCCGAGCTGAGTCGGATCACTTGCACATTTCTCTGTTTGTTAGGCGGAAGGCGAAATGCTTCCGTCACTGGCACAGTGTGCGCTGGAAAGGAGAAACTCTAAAGGATTACCGCGATGGTTGGCACACTAAGGTAATACCGCTAACTCGCAACCGCCAAACCGGCACGGACTTGTTCTTCGTCGATGGCCTTGAGCATGGACTCGTCATCCGAATACTTAAACGAGTTCAGGCCGCGGGCCTGGGCTTCGCGAGCCTCGGCCCGGCCGAGCCACTCCAATTCGATCTTGGTTATGGGGCGCACGCCTTTCGCGACGAGTTTGGCCATCAGCTCCTCGGGATTTATGCTGGGCTTTTCCGGCGCGGACGCCAGGTATTCGATCACTTTGGCGGCGCCGACCTCGCCGTCGTGGCGAGCCACGCCAACTAGTCCCTCGCTGGCTCGTCGCGCCCATCCCACCACGAAGATACCTTCCAATCGCCGGCTGGTCGCGGGATCGCTCGCCTCAAATACCGGCGCTTCCGGATTCTCCGGATTGTGGGCAGTGGCATAGCCTTCCTGCCCCATGGGCAACCCGAGCTTCGGATCGTGCTTATCGCCAATGGCGAAGATCATGGTGTCAACTTCCAACTCCGCCGTCTGCCCGGTAGCCTTGGCGGAAGTACCGCCCTGGCTATTCAGCCGCAATTCGTTTTCGGTAACCACCAACTTCTCAATCCGGCCATCCGGCCCGGCGATAATTTCCTTGGGAGAACAAAGAAAACGGAAGGACAACTTCGGAGGCAATTCTTCCCGAATGGGATTCTTGAGGAAGGGGAAGGTGGTTTCCGCCAGCACCTCCGGCGAGAGCTCCTGCTGGCAGGCCGCGCAGCGTTGCTTTACGCGCTCGATTTCCTGGATGAATTCCTCGCGCAAGATATGCATATCGACGTGCTCGATTTCCTTGCGATCGAACTTGGCTTCCAGCGGACCGCGGCGCGCCACCACAATGACCTCCTCGGTCTGGCGCTCCGGGCCGTCCCGCAAGAGCCAGCGCATGACGTCGACCGCCACATTGCCCATGCCGACAATGGCAATGCGCTTGCCCGTGGAATAGTCCATCGCTGGATAGGGCGGAAGTTGATTGTAGTAGTAGACGAAATCTTTGGCCGAATATACCCCCTTGGCATACTCGCCGGGAAGACCGAGAAGCTTATAGCCCTGAGCACCGCTGGATATGATCAGCGCGGAAGGCTGGAGTTCTTGCAGGTCCTCGATCGTGAGGTCGTCGACCCCGATTTTGACCCGGCCGAAGTAATGCACGTTGGGCAAGCCCAGCACCTTGGCAAACTGCTTGCGCAGGCCGAATTTCATCTTTTCCTTGATGGGATAGATGCCGTATTCCACCAATCCACCGGGTTTAAGATCCCGGTTGAAAATGACGACTTGATGCCCGGCCACTGCGATTTTCTGGGCGGCAAACATCCCCGCCGGCCCAGCTCCGATTACAAATACTGTCCTCAAAGTTTCCTTCCCCGATCACGGCCGGCGTGGCAGCCCCAAAAGGGCGCACTAAGGCTCGGCCAACGTTCTCCCTTTTGATGCGGCAACCCTGGCAAACGCAACAAACCCGGCGTGCGCGGCTGCCGGAGGGCAACCGCGAACGCCGGGTCGATGGCGAAAGTTTCAAGTTCCTAGTTTCAAGTTTCAAGCCCCCCCGGTTGTGCGTGGTTGGGGCACTTGAAACTCGAAACTTGAAACTTGAACTTGAAACTGCTTCTACGCACGAGCCGCGGTGCTTCCAGGCACTAGAATCTCCTGTAATAATTGAGCAATATCCGCCGGGGTGGCACTGTCAATCACGCCATTGGCGCCCTGCGAGCAGAAATAGTCCGGTTTGAAGCGACTGCGTCCGCGCTGCAGGATCACGCACTGTACGTTGATCCCGCTGCACTGAACCTCCCGCAAAAGTTCGCTGGCCGTAACTTCGGGCGGGTGATCCCCCACCAATAACACGTCGTACGGCTGGTCGCGCAGCCACTGCAAGGCTTCTGCGCCGTCCCAGGTAATCGTAGTATCGAATCCACAATCTTCCAATTCGCCTTGGAGTTCGATCAGGTTTCGTTCATCGCTATCGAGTAGAAGAACACGCGTACGCGGAACGCTCATGAAGCTTCCTCCTCCCACCGAAGCAACCGCTGGGGCTGCGTATCGGGGGAAACCGCTAGAGAATAAGAATCAGTTGAGGAATAAAAACAGGGAAACCGCGGGAAACCTATCGCACGCTTACATCGTACTTCGGACTCGTACCGCCGTGCAGGGACCTCCCACACACCGGCCACTTGTGGTGCCACTGGAACCCCCTATGACTGATGGGAACCTTATGCCCAACATATACCACACTGCGTATCTTGCGAGTTACGGAAAAAGCGCCAAAATACCGCAAGGGGGTTACTAATAAGGGTTACCGGATTGAACAACTTCTAATTTGTAATTGAGTAATTTGTAATTGAGTAATTTGTAATTTGAAATTGAAAGACGGGTTGTACCCATACTCATTTCACTCGCTGAGTTTCAATTTGAAATTACAAATTACCAAATTTGAAATTGCAGCTGGTTTTCAATTACCAATTACTCAATTACCCGATTACTCAATCGCTCAGTTCCCTTCCTCTGCCGGAGGCGTAAAATATGAGGAACCGAGAGCGCTAGCAGATGCCAACCTTAAAGGAAGTATTGGACCACAACGTCCGCGACGCGGCGCCGGAATTGTGCGAACCGCTCGACCGGCATCGTCTCCGCTGTTATGCGTGCGGACATGAATGTCCCATTGCCGAGGGCCAGAGCGGGGTTTGCCAAGTTCGCTACAACCGGGGTGGAAGCCTACAGGTCCCCTGGGGCTACGTGGGCGGCATACAGTGCGATCCTATCGAGAAGAAGCCTTTTTTTCATGCCTATCCGGGAGCGCTGGCCTATAGCTTTGGCATGCTGGGCTGCGATCTGCATTGCGGATATTGCCAAAACTGGGTGAGTTCGCAGGCGGTACGCGATCCGCGCGCGCTCGCCCCTCCGCAACGCGCGGTGCCCGAACAGATGATCCGCGAAGCTTTGGAACTCGGCGCCACCGCCGTCGTCAGCACCTACAATGAACCGCTGATTACCGCGGAATGGGCGGTGGAAATCTTCCGCCCCGCCAAGGCCGCCGGCCTGGTTACCGGTTTTGTCTCTAACGGCAATGGGACCCCACGGGTCATCGATTTTATAAGGCCTTGGGTGGATTTATACAAGGTTGACTTGAAGAGTTTCGACGACCGGCACTATCGCCAACTGGGAGGACGATTACAGCCGATTTTGGAAACCATCCGGCGCTTGCATGCGATGGATTTCTGGGTCGAGATTGTTACCCTGCTGGTGCCGGGATTTAACGATTCCAGCGAGGAACTACAGCGTCTCGCCGAATTCCTGGCCGGCGTGTCCCCTGCCATCCCTTGGCACGTAACCGCTTTCCATGCCGATTACAAAATGACCGATCCCCCGGATACCCCGCCGGAGACGTTGTTGCGCGCGGCTGAAATCGGCAAGGCCGCAGGACTGAAGTTCGTCTACGCCGGTAACCTGCCAGGCCATGTCGGCAACCTGGAGAACACCTACTGCGCGGGATGCGGAGAGCTGTTGGTCGAACGCCGCGGCTATCGAATTCTGGCCTACCGGATTAACGCCCAGGGCCGCTGTCCCAAGTGCGCGGTGGCCGTTCCGGGGCGGTGGAAGGCAGCAATAAGCGACAAGCAATAAGCGACAAGCAATAAGCGACAAGCCAGACCGGGCGGTCGTTCCCCGTCCCCCGTCTCCCGCCCAACAGCGTTTCACGTTTCTCGTTCGGCGGCGATTCCAAGCCAGACCGGCGTCCCCCGTCCCCCGCCCGAACTTCCGTCTCCCGTTCCCGCCCTGTTTGGACGCAAGTATCTGAACCGGTGGCTGCGTAACCTATTCACATTTGCTCCTTCGTGGCTGTGGACGCAGGCCGGCACCACAACGCCGGCGTTACTTATCGAAAGCGCCGCCGAACGAGAAACGTTGTTGGGCGGGGGACTGGTGACGGGGGACGGGAGACGAAGGTCCGGCTTATCGCTTATTGCTTGTTGCTTATTGCTTCCTACGCTGCTCGTGCGCGGAAATAATCCAGCACATCGGCGGCGGAGATGTCGCGGAAGTCGCTAATCACGCGATCGGCGCCGTGTTGGTGGAGGGCGGCGGCTTCTCCGTTGCGATCCACGCCCAGTACCAGGCCAAAATCGCCGCGCCGGCCGGCTTCCACTCCGGAAATGGCGTCCTCTATCACCATGGCACGTTGCGGTTCACGGCGGCCCGTTAGCCGTTCCAGGCAGGTCAGGAAGATGTCGGGTTCAGGCTTACCTTGGAGTCCCAGCCGCTCGCTCACCACTCCGTCCACACGTGCCGCAAAGAGTCCGGTCAGGCCCACCCGCTCCAGAATAGGACCGGCGTTCTTACTGGACGAAGCCAGGCCCACGAGCACGTCGCTAGCCTCCAACTCCCGAATAAAGCGGACGGCATCTTCATCCACCTGCACCCCCATCTCTTGCACTTTCTTCACGAAGAAATCGTTCTTGCGATTTCCCAGCCCGCATACGGTCTCCTGCTCGGGAGAATCCGTAGGGCTGCCGAAAGGGAGATGTATCCCCCGCGAAAGCAGGAACGTTTGCACCCCTTGATAACGCGGGCGGCCATCCACATAGTCGCGGTAATCTTCGGCCGTGAATTCGCGAAACGGCTCCCCGAGATGCCGTTGACGCTGGCGCAGGTATTCATTAAACAATTGCTTCCAGGCGGCGGCATGAACTTGCGCGGTAAAGGTAACGACGCCATCCAAATCGAATACCGCCGCGTCTGGACCAGACGGAATAGACATGTGAGCCCCCAATTCAAATTTGGAAACTTCAAATTTGAAATTCACTTAACCGTCGCCGCGCAGATCAGCATTACCGGACATCCCGACCGGTACACCACCGTCTTGAGAGCGCCCGTACGTCGCGGGCGCCATTCCCCATGCCAGGCCATGACGACTAAATCGGAATTTCGGTCGCGGGCAAACTGCGCAATCTCGGAGCCCGGTTGCCCCCCGGTCACCAGCAACTTTAAATTCACCGTCCCGGGAGGCGCGCCCAGAGCCATCATGCGTTGCACAAACTGGGACGCCCAAGCCGGCCACTCGTGCTGCAGTTGATCGATATAGCGTGGCGCCGGCAGGCTGCCAGGTTCGATGTCGCGGGAGGTGGTACGCGCCGCCACGTGCAGAGCCACCACTTCCGCTCCGGCACGGCGAGCCAGGTCGGCGGCCGGAGCCGTGGCCGCATCGGAAGTTGGGGTGCCATCATGCGCCAGGAGAATGCGGCGCAGAGTCCAAGGACTAACGCCGTATTCACGCGCGACCAACACGATGCGAACTGGAGCGGTACTCATGATGCCCTCGGCCACAGCCCCCAACAAGGCGCGGGGACGGGGCTCGGTCGCATCCGGACACATCACAATGAGCGGCGACGCCTGCTCCTGGGTAAAGCGCAGAATCATCTCCGCCGGATTCCCCGCCAACTGCGTCAATACGGCCCCCTGTAATTCTTCGGAGGTAAGTCCCAATTCGCGGGAAGTCTGACGAGGACCCGCCAGATGTTCGCCGACATAGAGTACGTGCAAAGTAGCGCCTTCCAATCGCGCCAGGGTCCGCGCCACCGGCAGTGCGGACTTCGACAAGTTGCCGCCATCGAGCGGGACGATGACGGTGTCGACACGATACGCTTCCTCCGGCGCTGCTGGCCTCAACGGTCCTTGCCAATCCCCCATTACGGCATTCATAGGTCTCCTCTCAGTGATGAATTTCCTGCCATTTGCTCCAGCCCTGGGCCTCCCGCTTCGCCGCGTATTGCTGCCCGGGAGAGACGGAAAGCGCCGGGCCATCCTCCAGACGAATACGGACCGGAGCCTCGCCTGCTTCGGACTGAATGTGAAAATTCCCCGGCTCGATCGACACCTTCAACCTGGCGCCGTGCCAAAGCAACGGGAACGCCAGGCGGGTCCACTGCGGCAACAGACGCGGAACAAAATCAAGCGTATCGGGATGAACGCGCAGCCCCCCAAAACCGAAGATCATGGCTTGCCACAAACCGCCGACGGCGGCCGCGTGAATGCCGCCGGCGGCATTGCCCATGTTGTTGCCCAGATCGATTTCCGCCGCCTGGCGCAGGTACTTCTCCGCCAGCGATAAGTCTCCAAAACGCGCCGCCATCAGGGCATGAATCGATGGACTCAAGGAGCTGCCATGCCCGGTGCGCGGCTCGTAATAACGAAAATTCGCATCGCGCACCTCCGGCGGGAACTGGTCCCAAAGCAGATAGTTGGCCATCACCACATCGGCTTGCTTGACCACATTGGTCCGCTGGATGCGATTGTGGCCCAAAATAACGTCCATGGCGGAGTTACGAGGTTCATAGTCGGCCAGATTGATGGCATCGAGTTCGAAAAATCCGCGATGCTGCTCGAAGAGCAAAGTTTGTGGATCGAATCCGTCATAGATATTATTCGCATAGCGCGACCAGAACGCGAGTTCCTCGTCGGTGATCCCCAAGCGCGAAAGTAGAGCCCAAGACTCCGGCCAGCGGCGGCTGAGAAGTTCCGCCGTCTCCACTCCCCGCCGCAGATTCCAGGCGGCCAGCAGATTCGTATAGGCGCTGTCGTCCACATCCTCGTGGTATTCGTCCGGTCCGATGACGTGGCGAATGTGATAGCGCCCGTCCGCCTCGATCTGTCCGCGAGTGGCCCAGAATCGAGCCGTCTCCAAGATGACTTCGGCGCCCGCTTGTCGCAGGAAGGCGTCGTCCTGGGTACAGCTCCAGTACTGCCAAACCGCATAGGCCACGTCGGCGGTAATGTGATTTTCCATCTCCCCATTGCGGACCAGAATCACCTGGCCGCTGGGATCAATCACGTAGCTGGGTGTGGTTTCCTCTCCGGTATCGGCCGATTCCCAGGGATACATGGCCCCGCCATAACCCGCCTGCGAGGCCTTGGCGCGCGCGGCCGGCAAATTGTGGTAGCGGTACATCAGCAGCGCGCGCGCCGATTCCGGATGGGTGAAGATATAGAAGGGCACCATATAACTTTCGGTATCCCAGAACACATGGCCCTTATAGGCCGCTCCCGTCAGCGCACGGGCGCCAATCGAGGTGTGTTCATCCTCCGAATTGGCGGCGCTGATCAAATGATAGGCGGAAAAGCGCAGGGCTTGCTGTAAGCACTCATCCCCATCCAATTCAATGTCGGCGGCATGCCAGCGGTGATCCCAGGCCTCCACATGCTCGGCAACCGCCTGTTCCATGCCAGCCGCCAGAAAACGATTCACGTGAGCGCCTGCGGTTTCGACCGGCTCTTCCACCTGATCCCGAGAGGTATAGATCGAGACCAGGCGATCCAAGCGATACTCGGCACCGAGTTCCACCGGCACTTTGAATTCTTCGGTAATGCGCCGGTCCGTCACGTCAATCTTGCGCTGACCGGCGTTGTAGCCCTCGGGAGCCGATACCTGGCTGGCCACCCCAAAGGCTACCGTAACGTCCCGTCCCGGCGAGCGTAAGGCCAAGGGGAGCACATTGGGGCGGGTAGCATTGCGGCGGGCTTTGTATTCTTCCCCGGGCGGCAACGCGGGCACACCGGGAGCAAGCTCGACCGAGGTTTCCAGACGTAATTCTCCGCTGTAATTCTCCGGCGTGAACGACACCGACTGCACCAGCAAGTGCCGATCCGCGAGAGAGGTAAAACGGAAAGCGACCAAACGGGTAATGCGTCCGTTGGGATCGCGATGCCGCCACTCGCGCCAAAGCATGCCGCGGGACATATCCAGAATGCGCCGATGCTCCAGGATCTGTCCCTGATCCATGCCCAGCGCCTGGCCCTCGACCCAGGCGCGCACGCCGCTCCAATCCGGCAGCAGAAACAGGCCCGGCACCGAACCCGGTTTCCCGTCAGCCTCGAAGACGCCGGCCACAAAGGTCGCCGGCGCCGACAAGGGACTCCCTTCGGCTAACGATCCGCGATTCCCGACATACCCATTGGCGATGGCGAACAAGGATTCGATCTCATGCTCGCGCGCCAGGGTGAAACCTTCTTCGACCAGGGACCAGGCGGCTTCGCGCCGCAAGTCCCGAAGTATCGCCGCTCCGGGCGCGGGTACTTGAAAAACCGAGGGCCCCGGTGCCGAACTTGGCGGCGGTTGTGAAGCGGGCAGTGCTTCTCCCGTCACCGGTGCGGTGAAGGTGCGCTCCATATGGTCCATGAATCCCTCTGCTCGGCTTAGGGTGGAGATCTTCTTGCTTATGATTGGGATGCCAGTCGTCGACCCGGCGGTGTGGTTTGATTTGCAATTCGGGGCCGCCGTATTACAATCCATCCCGCAAAACAAAATCGGAGGAGCACCTGTGATCGTTTATTTTCTTCGTCATGCCAGCGCCGGTCAGAGCACCATGGATGCGGAATCGGACGGACGCCGTCCTCTCGATAAAGAGGGCATCGAACAATGCCTACTGATCGGACAGACCCTGGCCAGCCTGGATGTCGCATTGGATGAGATCATTTCCAGCCCGCTACAGCGAGCGGCGCAAACCGCTACCCTGACGGCGAAGGAGATGGGCTACAAGGGCGAGATCACCTACAGCCCGGCCATGGCCTTGGAGACAAATTTTCAACAGTTTCAACAACTGCTACGGGAGCATTTGGAGCAGAAGGCCATCATGGTGGTGGGCCATAATCCCCGGATCAGCCAGTTTCTCAGCCTTGCCTTAAGCGCTGGCGGAAACGACTCCGGAGTGGAAATGAAAAAGGGCGCGATCGCCAAGGTCGAAATCGGAGGGCGCGGACAGGGATCCTTGCACTGGTTTCTTACGCCCAAACTGGTGCGTTCGATTCAGGAAGCCGCCACCACCAGTTCCCGGCCAAAGACTTCACGGAAATAGCGGCATTCCTTACTCAAGGCCCATAACTCGAGTTCAGCGCCGCCGCGGCCGGGAGTGATCTTCAACTCGACCCGGTCGGCGCGAACTCGTACCGCAACTTGCGGTACAGCGGCGCGCCGGCTGAAATTCAATGCCCGCGCCAGACGCAACAGGATCACCGCTTTCTGCACTTGCACGCCCTCGAGCGGCGCCAGCGGACGTAAGGCGCGACTCTCGATTCCCGGCCGCGAACGGCCCACGTAGCGCGCTATCGCCGCGATCAAATTCCGTTGATGCACCGTATAACCGAAGATTTCCGAGTGCGAGATGATGTAATAACTGTGCCGCCGGTTCCCCGTTAGATTGATGTAGGCCCCAACTTCATGAAGCATGGCCGCCGCCGTCAACCATTCCTCATATTCCGCAGGCAGTTGATGCACGGACTTCATGCCCGTGAACAGCTCCAGCGCCAAGGCGCGCACATGTTCGGCGAATTTCAGGTCCACGGAATAGTGAGTGGCCAAGTTGACCAGCGCGTTCTGCCGCTCGACTTCGATCTGTTTGCGGAAACGCGTGTCCCGATCGTAATCGGCGCTCATCTGCGCCAACAGACCGTCGCGCAGGCCTAATGGAGAGTAATGGAAGCTGGGAAGTCCCAAGCGAACCAGCAGCTCGCGATAGACCATGGCGCCCGCAACGATGATCTCGGCGCGACGGGTGCCAATGCCAGGGATCGCCGCCCGCTGCTCCCGGGGGAGCGTGGCCAACCACTTGACCTGTCGGGCCAGATCGGCAGTCGGCACGGGACCTGTCTTGGGAGTGCTCCGTTTCTGGTGCACTCCGGCTAAAGCCGCCGCCGTGCCCGAGGTCGCCACCGTCATCTGAATTCGGCCCGCGGTCAGACGTTTCTCCACCGTGGCCAGTTCTTCGTGAATATATTTTTGTAGCTGTCCCAATTCCTTGCGCTTGGGAGGATCGTGCTGCAAGAATTGTTGCGTCAAGCGCACCGCGCCCAATTGCAAGCTGAAGATCTGGCGAATCTCACCCTGCTCGGAGAGCGTCACCTCACAACTTCCACCACCCAGATCCAACAACAGCATGCGCGCGTTGCTCGATCGCTGATTGGCCACCACCGCCAGATGGATCAGGCGGCCCTCTTCCAGCCCGGAGACCACTTCCAACTTCCAGCCCGTGGCCGATTTCACCCAATCGAGAAAGCCAGAGGTGTTGCGCGCGTCGCGCAATGGACTGGTGCCCACCACTCGCACCGACTCGGCGCCATAGACCTGCAATGTGCGACGGAAGCGCTGGAGAACTTTGATGGTATGGGCCATCGCGTCGGTGGAGAGCAGGCCGGTGCGGAAGACCGATTCGCCCAGGCGCGTGACTTCGCGATCCTCGTGGAGTAACTGCAGACGATGGCGCACCAGGCGCGCAACCTTCAACCGTACCGAATTCGCCCCAATATCAATTGCGCCAAAAGTTGGCATGCTTGGCACCCGCCGTAGTTATCAGAAATCTCACGCAGAGGCGCGGAGGCGCGGTGAAAAACGACCCGGCCCTTAGAGCGGCTCTGCGACTTCTGGGATCAACCGTCCGAAACACACAGTAAATGTTGGCGGCGCGGAGAGCAAGGAGGCGGACAAAAGGTGGCCGTCGTTTGATCATGCCGGTTCGCTTTCTGCACAACCATATCCGAGGGTGCCCGCGTCCTTTCGACCGGCTCGCAATGGGCGTGAGTGACTCAAAACCGGTTGCCGGCCGAAAGGGCCGGACGTACAATTCCTGGGCATGCTATACAGGTTCGTTGGAGCAAATCCCGGAGGCTCCCCAAGGAGGGTCCAAGCATCCTGCCGCATGGGCCGCACCAGTCGCACACCCGGCGACTTCGGAACCGGAACCCACACATTGTGCGTCCGGCCCTTTCCGCCGGCCAGATGCACCATGTCTCTACCCCGGCATCAACGGCCGGCGGAAAGGACGCGGGCGCCCTCGCCGTTGGTCGTTCAGAGGAAAACCCGCTCAAATGTCGGCCACCCGCCGTGGGGAAGACGGGGACAATGCAGGAGACCCAATGGGGTTCGTGGTATCTACTGGCCCGGTTTTCGGTGAGGACGGCTCATGCCCGCCCGATAGGTTCGAATGACCTTATATGCCACAACGCCGAAAAACAGAACTGCAGGGGCAACATGGGTATACGTACGGCAAATTGCAGCAAGAGTACTTCGCGGGTACCGCATCGCCACGGAAACCGCAACCAGCAACAGTGCGAGGACGGACCATAACGTTGATCTAAACAGTTTCATTCAGAGGCTTCTTTCGCCCTGCCTCCCCAGTGCCTTTTCACTTGTGGAAGATACACTAGCCCGTAGTAAAGAGCAGCCCCATACCAAAGGCCAACAAGCAAAATACAAAACCAGAACCTGCGACCAGTTTTGCTCGATTCATCAATTCTGGTCCAGTAACGCCACATACCACTCCACAAGAAAAACACACCTAAAGAGCCAAGGACCCCAACAGTCCCCCAAAATATCCTGCTGAGCAGACCAAAATCGTTGATCTTAACCAATCCGAGCATAACCGGCGCAATGGAAAATGAGATCGCCACCGCAATCGTAAAAATATATAAAGCACTCCTGCTGACCAGCCACTCGTCACTGATATGGCCCCAAAAGAATGAAAACATTTTCAGTTCCGCCTCATTATTCGATTCGACTCCTTGGTTTTACGCCACTATTGGGGCCTCTCCCACCCTCGCACCAACAGCCTCCGCAAAGGAGAAGAATGCAGGAGCCAGGACTTAGAAGGCGGCGGCCCGATTCTAACTCCTAACTCCTATCTTCTCACTTCTGCTCTTACTCGCCCGTTCCAGTCAACGTTACCGTTTGCGGTGATGTTGCCGCGTTGTCGTTGATCACCACGGTGGCACTTCGGCTGCCCTTGGCGGTGGGATGGAACTTCACGCGAATATTACAGCTCGCTCCCGGAGCCAAGCTGGTGGTTGCCGCCGTGGTACACGTACCGGCTTGGTCGCTGAGGTCGAAGTCGCCCGAGCTAAGGACAACCTTGGAAATGACTAGGGATTGATATCCCGTGCTCTTAATCGTGAGGTATTGCACTGCCGCCGTCGCCCCTACTGGCGTTGCCGAAAACGTAAGCGTAGGGGCACTGAGCGAGAGCGTTGCTCCGGAGACCGCGGCGCCGCTGACGGTCACCTGTTGCGGCGCTCCAGAGGCGTTGTCGTTGATATACAGAATCGCCGACCTTGTGCCGACGGCCGTGGGAGTGAAGATTACCCGCAGGTTGCACTCCGCGTGATAGACCAAGGTGGCTCCGATGGTACAACTCCCCGCTTGGTTGGTCACGATGAAATCTCCCGGATTGGCTCCCCCGACGGTTATCCCGCTAACTTGCAGCGATGCTGTTCCGGTGCTGGTAAGCATTACGTACTGTGCGGTGGAGGACTGGCCAATCATCTCCGAGGTGGAGAAGACTACCGATGTAGTGCTGAGCGTCAGCGCCGGGGTTCCCGGCAGCCCGGTTCCGCCCAACGGCACCGTATAGGGCGAACCGGCAGCGGCACTGCCGATGATCAGCGAGGCGCTGCTGGCGCCCGTGCCGGCCGGAGTAAAGACTACGCGAAGAATGCAGCTTCGCGTAGCCGGCAAAACCATTCCAGTCGAACAGGCGCCGGATTGGTCGGATACTCCGTAGTCCCCCGCATTGAGGCCAAGCAGCGAGGCGCCGGTTACGCTGAGCGGCGTCGAGCCGTTGTTGGTCAGGGTGATGTACTGGGCCACCGAAGACGTGCCGGTAATCTGGGAGCCAAAGTTCAGCAGGAACGGTTGCATGCCTAGCGCGCTCACGGTCAGCGTGCCGGGCTGGTAGGTGAAGGAATAATTCCCGCTCGCCGCCCCCGTGCAGGTGATGGGATACGATCCGGCATGACTGGTGCTGCTTGCGGTTGTCGTACAGGTTGGCGGCTGTGTCAATACCGCGCCGGCGGGAAGCACCGTATAGGTCAGCGCCGGCAACGAAGCGCCGCTGATCAGGACCTGGTTATTGGCAGTGATGGTCGCCGCCGCCGGAGTAATGACCATGGAAGCGGATGCTGTCGCGCCACTGCTGTAGTTCGCGTCATTACTGGTAAACGTACCCGTCACCGGATAGCTGCCCGCATTGGTCTCGCTGGCCGGGCTAAAACTCAACGCACCGTTCACCGTTGTGCCGCCCACGCCGCTGGCCGAACCGGTGCAGGAGTGGGCGTTCCCGTCGTAAATCACGCTGGGGCAGATAAGCGAGAGCACTGGCGAAGCCTGATCGATGATCAGGGTGCCACTGGCGGTACCGCCCGAGTAGTTCGAGTTGCTGCTGGTAAACGCAGCCACCATCGGATAGCTGCCCGCGTTGGTTTCGCTGGCCGGGCTGAAGTTCCACGAACCGCTCACCACTATGCCGCCAGGGCCGGTTGCCGATCCGGAACAGGCGTGCGCGCCGCCGTCGTAAGGAACTTCCGTGCAAATCAAGGTCAGAGTCGGCGCCGGTGGCTCGACGGGAGTGCCGCTTAATACCACCTCGGTATATGCGGCGTTGGTAGCGTCGCTATTGAGCAGGAGAGTATCCGACTCCGGAACGCCCGCGACCGGATTATTGCCGCTCAGCGGACTATAGCCGGTACTCATCTGACAGTTGGCGCCCACCGCCACCACGCCAGCATTTTGACACTGGCCTTGGCCATTGATCGCGAATTCCCCGGGATTCATTTCGGCCTCCCAGGGAGACTGGAAGTTCAAGCTCGCCGAGCCGATGTTGGTAATGGTGGAGGTGATGGCAGGGCCAGTCTGCCCGATCATCACGTCGCCTGAATTCCGCGCCACCAGCATGCGATTTACCTCGATGGTCCGGCCATTCCCGGTGTCCGCGAGATAAATATTTCCGTACATATCCAGGGCGATCCCGGTGGGAGCGTTTAATTGCAGAGCCGTCGCGGATCCGCCATCCGCGCCACCGCTTCCCGCCGTTCCTAGCGTGCCGATCCAGGTATGGATGTTGCCGCTGGCGTCGACCAGGCGCACAGCGTTATTACCGGAATCCACGATGTACAGATTATTGGCCGGATCCACCACGAGGTTAAGCGGGTTATTCAGCTCGGCTGAAATCGCCGGACCGCCTTCTCCGGATGTACCCAAGGCTCCGACGGTGCCGGCGACTGTGGTAATCACGCTGCTCATGGGATTAGCCGGATTGACGGTAACTTTACGAACGACGCTATTGCCGGCGTCCGCAATATATAGGTTTCCGTAGGCGTCGGTCGTCAGTCCCACGGGACCGTTCAGGACGGCCTGAGTGGCCGGGCAGCCGTCGCCGACCGCGTCGGTCGCACTGCTACACGGAACTCCGCCGCCGGCGACAATCAGCGTGTTGCCGCTATTGGTATCCACAAACTTCACGAGATTATTGCCGGTATCCGCCACGTATAGATTGCCATCGGCGTCCGCAACAATGCCGCGCGGACCGTTCAGTCCGTCGGCCACCGCGTCCGGCAGGCCGCCGTCCCACTCTTGCACCGTACCGCTACCGGTGTCGGCAACGTAGATATCGCCATAAGGATCCACGGTCAACGCCTGTGGGCTGTTCAACGCGCTAAACATTGCTGTACCGAACTGGCCGTTGCTTAGATTCCCGCCCGCACTCGGATTAACCCAACTCCACTCGATCGAGTTGTTTGCAGTATCGGCAAGCAGGAGATCACCCCAGGCATCGGTTGCCAGGCCTTGTGGGTTGACCGGATTCGGCTGCGCCGCCCATTGCGGAATGCTCAGCGTGCCGGGATCAATCGCGATCAAAGAGGCGGGCTGCGAGATCACAAGCTGGGCCCAAACATAGTTCGAGTAATACAACGAGCTATTGGACTCGAACCACACCTGTACTTGATAAGCGCCGGCTGCTGACGGAGGATTGGGACTGTTGTAGTAGCTGTGAATCCCATTCGAATAGTTATTGCCATAATAGTTGGTGACAATCGACCCCGCACTGCTAGGCAAAACCTCGCCATTGGCGCCAGTCACTATCACGGCACAGCCGTGAGGCTGGCCGTCGAAGAGAGCGGGATAACAAATTGTATAGAGAGTCGGCGAAACTGGGGGTGGCGGGACAGTAATCGTCAGCGTGCCGCTAACGCTCCCGCCCGTATACTTCGGATCGCTACTACTGAATGTCCCCTCGACGGTGTAGGTTCCGATCGCGGATGGCGGATTCGTACTGGGTCCATAACCGCTGCCGCTATAAATGTAACTCCACGTTCCGGATACGCTGGCTCCGCCGGCATTGGTGGCCGAACCCGTACAGCCTTGCGGGGCGCTATCGTAGGGAACGGTCGGGCAGGAGAGCCCCAGCGTAGTTGTGGTCTGGGCCGAAGCACCAGGCGTGATGACCAGTGGGCTGGACTGCGATACCGAAATATAGTCCGGGTCACTGCTGGTGAACATTACATACACGAGGTAATTGCCGGATTCAGTCTCGCTCGCCGGACTGAATACAAACGAACCCTTCACGGCAGCGCCGCTCGCGCCGGCAGCCGTCGCCGTACAGCCATGGGCCGCTCCGTCATAAGCCACTGTGGGGCAGGAGATCGTCAGCACGGGCGTGGCCGGATTGATAATCAACTGACCGTATCCCCAGTCATCATAGTAATCAGGATCGCTGCTGGAGAAATCGACCTCCACGAAGTAACTGCCCACCACCGTTTCACTGGCGGGATAAGAAATATACGAGCCGGCCACGGCCGCTCCGTTGATACCGGTGGCGCTGGCCGTGCAACTATGCGGGTTGCCGTCGTAGGTCACCGTCGGACAGAAAACGTTCATCGAGGGATAGGTCGAATAAATCTCCAGCCAGGTCGCCGCGCTTCCGTTGCCCCAGTTTGGATCGCTGCTGGTGAAGCTGGCAACGACCGTGTAATATCCGGCATTCGACGGCGGAACGGCGCTGCCGTTGTATGTGATTGCCATGGTGCCATTGACGGACACACCACCCAACCCCGTCGCCGTAGCTGCGCAGGCATGCGAAGTGCCGTCATAATAGTAATAACCGTAGCCATAGGGTCCGCAACTCAAGGTCACGGTGGCGGGAGCCACAACATTGGTTCCGGTTCCCGCAAGTAGGATTTGCGGGGAGTTTCCGCCGTTGCTGCCCACCGTCAGGGTGTCGGTGATGGTGCCGCTGGCATAAGGTTGGAAAATAACCTCCAAGGCGCAACTGGCGCCGGGAGTGAGCCCATTGGCGCAGGCGCCGTTACTGGGCACCGTGAATGCGCTGTTCCCTGTTTGGAGCGGCCAGGACAGCCCCAGAAACAGATTGCCCGCATTTGAAAGCGTGATATTTCGGTTCGCCGTTTGGCTTCCCGACACCGAGCCGAATTGCAGACTGGCGCTGGAGCGGTTGTCCCGCAGAATCCGATCGTTCCCGGCATCGCTGATGTACAGATTGCCCGACGCGTCCACCGCCAAGCCATCGGGAGCATTGAGTTGAAAACTGGTGGCGGAATTGCCGCTGGTTCCCGCCGTACCCGGGGTTCCAGCTTGCCCGGCCAAAGTGTTTACCGCGCCGCTGGCGGCACTGATGAATCCAACTGTGTGATTGCCCGAATCGGCAAAATAGGCATCTCCAGCGGCATCGACCGCCACTCCGGTGGGTGATATCAGGTTGTTGGGAGCGCCCACGCTGGTAATGAGGCCCGTGGCAAGGTTGACTTCACGCACGCTGCCGTCTCCGCTATCGGCAATAAACAAGTCGCCGATAGCGTCAACCGCCAAGCCGGCTGGCGCATTCAGGGTAGCCTGAAGCGGGACACATCCGTCGCCCAACTGATCGGAGGCGCCGCTGCAAACCGAAGCTGCGCCGCCGGCGGCCGCCACCGTGCTGCCAAACAGAGGATCGATACGGCATACTCGATTATTGCCGGTATCGGCAATATAGATATTGCCGTGAACATCCGCCGCCAATCCCGAGGGATGCCTCAAGGCGGTCGTCGTGCTCTGCCCCGGCCACAGGCAACTGGTTGATGCCGTCGACATCCAGCCGCTAATCGCATCGACACGGCGCACTACGTTATTCCCGGTATCCGCGATATATATATCGCCGGCTCCATCCACAGCCACCGCTCGTGGAGCATTTAGCGTGGCTTGCGTAGCAGCCGCGCCGTCGCCGTTGTATCCGGATTGCCCTTGTATCCCAGCGACCACGCTGCGATTGCCGGAACTATCAAATTTCCATATCACGTGAGCGCTGGCATCCGCCACATAGAGCGATCCGGATCCGTCGATGGTCGAGCCCGCGGGGGATTCATTCAGTTCGCTATCCAGAATTGTTACTGTGCCCGGATCGACTACCGCCCACGACATCTGGCCTTGGCCGCTTAAGGCAACGCGTGATTCGCTGACGCCCCTGCCAGTGGAGGCCATGTCCAGGGTCGAAGTCGCTAAACCCGGCGTGGAAGGAGCAAATTCCAAGAAGAGCCAGGTATCCGCCGTGGAATCGCCTTCCATTCCCGTTTGATAGGAATACTGGGAAAAGTTGGCGTTTCCCAATGTGCTGATAGCTCCGGCAATAGAACTGGGATAATGCACCCAGCCGTTCGACTCATTCCCCCCGTTAAGCGTGGCGGAACCCACTTGTGCGCCCGTGGGAAGCTCGTCGACAATGTAATTGTAATAATCGCCGTAATAGACATTTCCCAGCGCATCCAAGGCCACCGCGTAAGGCCCCTCCGACTGTCCATTCACCGGCCGCAGCCATCCGGTAGCGGCATCGTAGTAGAACAAGTCCCCGGTCCCGCCATCTCCGATATACAAATTTCCCGCGGCGTCGGAGACGACCGTGACGGGGTGAACGATATTCACCTGCGTGGCCCACCCCTCGTAAATACCGTTGAAAGCGTTACTCCCGGTTCCCGCAATCGTGCTGATCTGGCCGGTGGCGGCGCTCACCTCGCGAATCACATAGTTCGTGGAATCCGCAATGTAGACGTTGCCGGCCGCATCCACGCTGACATCCATAGGCACGTTCAATTTGGCCTTGGTGGCTGGTCCGTTATCTCCGCTATAGCCGGCCACGCCAGTGCCGGCCACCGTCGTGATCACACCCGCCGTATTCACCTTGCGGACAACGTAGTTCTTAGAGTCCGCAATATAGAGATTGCCCGCCAGATCCAGGCGCAGGCCCTCGGGGTTCTTAATTTTGGCCGAGGTCGCGGCAGCATTGTCCCCCGAATAACCACTGCTGCCGGTGCCCGCCGCCGTGGTGATGATGCCGGTAACCGCGTCGACGCGGCGAATCATGCTCTTGCTTTCGTCGGAGATGAACAGGTTGCCTTGCGCGTCCACCGCAACGCCGCGGGGAGAGGCCAAATAGACCTGCGTGGCCAGACAGCCATTGCCATGACTGCCATAGATTGCCGAATTGCATCCCGGGGAAAGCGTTCCGCTGGTATTGTTTCCGGCCACGGTGGTGATGATGCCGGATGCGGCATTCACCTCGCGCACCACATAGTTATTCATATCGGCGATGAAAATGTTGCCGAAGCTGTCCACGGCGATCTTGCGAGGACCATTAAGCATGGCCCACAGCGCCGGACCGCCATCTCCGCCAAAGCCGGCAGAATAGGAACCCGCCAGCACAGTCTGCCCATTGGCATTGGGCATGAGCTTAGGACCGTTCGCCAGAATCATGATCGAGACGATCACCGGTGCGCTGGTCGTGGGACTGGCATTGACGTCGGTGACCTCGAAGGAAAAGCTGTCCGAGCCGGAGTAGCCAAACAGGGGAACATAGGTCGCGATTGCGCCGGCAATGCTCACATGGCCGTAGACGGGCGCCGTCACCAACGTGTAAGTAAGCCCGTCGTTACTGCCGCAGTATTCCCCGACAGTGGCCGAGAGGCTAATGGCCACCGCCCCATTCGCCGGCACCGTCGCCAGGGCCGGAGTTTGCGGGACCGGAGGGTGACAGGTGCCGCTTACGGTAACCGTCTGCACGTTCGAGGTAGAGGCCATGAAGACCGCATCCCCGCTATAGACACCCGTGATGTTGTTCGTTCCCGGTCCCAGCGAACTGGTCGCCAAGGTGGCAACGTCGGCGGAGTTTAAGGGCGCCGAGCCCAGGGAATTGCCATTATCCAGAAAGGCAACGCTCCCGGTAGGCGCCCCGCCCGAGGAGCCCACCGATGCCGTAAAGGTAACGGCCGTACCCCCCTCGATCTGCGTGGCCGAAGCAGCCAACATGGTGGTGGTCGCCACTGTAGGCGCCGGCGCCACATAGACGATACTCACGGTCACAGCCGTCGAACTTGAACCGCTAAATCCCGCGCCGCCCCCGTAGGTAGCGGAGATATTGTGAACGCCCAAGGTCAGCGAACTGGTGGTCCACTGTGCCGTACCGGAAGAATTCAAGGCTACAGCGGGACCCAATTGGAGCAGATTGTCAAAAAACACGACAGAACCACTGGGATTCCCGGAGCCCGCATGTACCGCGGCCGTTAGAGTAACGGCGCCGCCGACGGCCACCTGAGTGGCCGAGGAAGAGAGGGCGGTTGTACTCTGCGCATTTCCTCCGGATAACGAGGAGATCGCCAATGCGCCGAAACTGAGCGCCGCATAATTGCCATCTCCAGAGTACTGTGCCGTGTAGTTGTGGGCTCCGGCGCTCACGGTTGGAATGGTAAGGTGCGTGATCGTACGCGGTGACGAGCCAAAGTAAGAATCCACGGGCAGGGAGATCGAGGTATTGGCCACCTGGGCGCCGTTGTCGAAAATCGTGACCGTCCCCGTAGGCGCTGTCGAGGCATAAACAATGGGCTGCACGATAGCCGTTAGCGTGAGCGGTTGGCCCGCCGTGACCGCCGGCTGCGGAGCGACAAGCTCGCCCGCCAGATAAATAAATTTTCCGGTGCAGTTATAAGCGGCATTGTTATCGCTAATCTCGTTGTTCACACCCACCGTGCCCAATGACTGTAGCGCCGAAGCGAAACTCACCGGGTCCGGACCCAGCATAAAAGTGGCGTTCCCCACCTTGGGGCCATATCCGTCGACATAGTCAAAATCGCTCGCAAAATAGCCGTCCATTTGGACGTTATTCAGCGTCATCGTCAGGGGAAACGAGATGTTATTCGTGTCGTATCCGCGGAACGTAGGATAATCCTGCCGATTCAGCAGGTGTACGTTGTGCATGGTGATGTCGTGGAAATTCGGATATAGCGTCCCGGTAGACGAGGAATAGTAAGGATCAAATACGAGGGGATGTCCACCATTCACGATGCAGATATTTTCGTAATCGACGTCGTAGACTTCCCCGCCCCGGCTCGAGTCGGACTTGATGCGCAACCCGTTTTGCGATTCGCCCCAGGCCCCGTCCATCGCAACATTGGTTACCAGCACATGGTTGACGCCGGCATTGGTCTCGCTGCCGATCGACACCCCGTGCCCGGTATACAGGTGATTATTGGAAATCGTGACATTCGTAATCGGCCCTTTGCCGCCTTTGAGGGCGATGTGATCGTCGCCGTCGCTGATATAGGAATTGGTGATGGTCACGTTGTTCATCGTCGTCCCGGGAAGTTCCACGGACGGATCGATACCATCGGTGTTCGGGGACGCCAGACAGGTCGAAGGCAGGGGGATATTGTTGGAGGGAGTGTAGGTGCTCTGATCGCAACCCGGCGCCGTAACCTTGACTCCCCAAACCGTCAGATTGTTGCCACCACCCCAGAAGTGATATTCCGGCGAATTCTGCAGGGTGATCTTGTACAGCGTGAAGTTATCCGCGCCCTCCATGTCGATCAGGCGCGGGCGTGGATCGCCCTGCACCCACCACGACATCCCACCACCGCCCAGCAGCGGCTGGCCGCCGCGCCCATCGATAATCCCGTATCCCATAACCCCGGCGCCGGCCGCGCCTTGGCCGCCAATGAGCGGCAGACACATGTTGGTCGAGTCATCGCAGGCATAATCGTTCGGATTCAGCGAGGCGAACACGGTTACCCCGGCATCCACCAGCAGCGTTACCCCCGGCGCCAGCGAAATGGGCTGGATCAGAAAAGCGTCGTTGCCGCCCTGGGCCTGTAGCTCCACCGCTTGTCCGGCAGGGCAACTGTTGATGGCCGTCTGGACGCGCGCGGTATCGAATAGCCCTTCATTCAAGCTGCTGGCTACCTGATTGGCCGTCAGAACCAGACACGAGGGAGGAAACTGCGGTTCCGTCAGGGAGCGCGTGTCCTGCGCGCCAAGCTTCAACCCCGTGCCTACCACCAGGAAAGCCAAAATTGCCAAACATCGGATCGTGAGAATAATAGCCTGCTGGTAACGATAAGAAGGGGATAGCATCGGCGCACGCCTCCTCTGCGAGCGCAGACTTACCTCTATCCGGCTCGGCAGAACCACAATTTTTTTGGATACAGCTAACGACTGGGGCCCAATTACTCTGTAATAGCGGAACGGCAATTCATTTAGACATGTACTTTATAAGCCCGTTGTTACCGAATTGTTACGAAAATCGTCTTTTTTTAATCTGGAATCCGCCCGATTCGCCCAGCAGTTTATAGTGAAGGTTCGCAACCGTTGTGGGGTCTGGTCCTACTTGCTTATTGCTTATTGCTTGTTGCTTATTGCTTCCTATGCGCCGATTGATCATTAATGCGGATGATTTCGGACTCACTTCCGGCGTAAACCGGGGGATCAGCGAATGTGCGCGCCAGGGGGTTGTGACCTCGATCACCATGATGGCGAATGCCGGAGCTTTCCCGGACGCCGTGGAGCAAGCGGACCGTCTCGCCCAGGCCAAGGCTGCCAGTATTGGATGTCATGCGGTACTTGTGGACGGTCTGCCAGTCTTGCCTGTCGCGGACGTGCCCAGCTTGCTGGCGAACGATGGCCGCCAGTTTCGGGCCAGTCTGGGCAAATTTGCCCAAGCTGCGCTAACCGGGCAACTGGACGCGCAACAGATCACGGCCGAAATCACCGCTCAGATCGACAAGCTTCAAACGGCGGGAGTACGCCTGTCCCATCTGGATGCTCACAAGCACGTTCATCTGTTTCCGGTGGTATTAAGGCCGTTGCTGCAAGCGGCTCGCGACGGTGGGATTCGGGCGATTCGCAACCCTTTCGCCCCCGTCAAACCGCTGGCCTTCGCCCACCTCCTGCGCCGGCCTCACTTGTGGAAGACCTATACGGAGGTGAAGATCTTGCGTGGTTGGGCGCAAGGTTTTCGCCGAGCGGTTGCCGCCGCGGGTTTGGCGACCACCGACGGAACCTTTGGAATCGTTTCCACCGGGGCGCTGGACTCGGAACTGTTCCGCGCCATCATCGGGTGCATTCCTGAAGGCACATGGGAATTTTGCTGCCATCCGGGATACGACGACGGGGATTTGGCCAAAGTCCATACCCGATTGCGGGCCTCCCGCGACCGCGAGCGCGAAGTACTTACTTCGAACGCCGCGCGGGACGTTCTGGCGGAACATGGGATTGAACTGATCAATTACTGGGATCTGGGCAGTGAATCGTGAACAGGGTTGAGCAATCTAAGAAGTGGGGAATTCCCGACCTGGAACGAACGCAGAGGGCGCAATGGACGCGGACGTGCGGGAGAAGCCACAGAACGAAGATTGAATTCCTCCGCGTCCGTTGCGCCCTCTGCGTTCGTTTTGATTGAATCGCATCGGGAGACGGGGGACGGGAGACCGGGGACGACACTATGAAGATCGGCATAACCTGCTATCCCACCTATGGCGGCAGCGGCGTGGTCGCGACGGAACTGGGCATTGAACTGGCGCAGCGCGACCATGAAGTGCACTTCATTACCTATAGCCAGCCTTTCCGTCTGCACGATACGGTCGAACCCAATATTCATTATCACGAGGTAGAGGTTTCCAACTATCCCCTGTTCGATTACCCGCCGTATGATCTGGCCCTGGCGACGCGCATGGCCGAGGTGGCGCAGCTATACGAACTGGATCTGCTGCATGTGCATTACGCCATTCCGCACTCGGTTTCGGCGTTATTGGCCCGGCAAATGTTGGCCAAAGCCGGACGACGCCTTCCCTTCGTCACCACCTTGCATGGCACCGACATTACCCTGGTGGGCGCCGATCGTTCGTATCTGCCGATCACGCGCTTTTCCATCGAGGAGAGCGATGGCGTAACCGCCATCTCCCACTACCTGCGGGACCGAACCTTGCGGGAGTTTGAAATACACCGCCCGATCAAAACCATATGGAATTTCGTGAATTGCGAACTGTATCAGCGCGATGCCGAAGCTCGGCGGCGCCGCCAGGAATTCGCCGGCGATGACGAGCGCCTGCTGGTCCATCTCTCCAATTTCCGGCCGGTAAAGCGCTTAACCGATGTGGTGGAGATCTTCGACCGGGTGCGCCAGAAAGTGCCCGCCAAGCTGTTGCTCATTGGCGACGGTCCCGACCGTTCCCAGGCCGAATGGTTGGCGGTAAAGAAAGGAATTCACAAACACGTCATTTTTATGGGCAAGCAGGACCGGGTACACGAAAAACTGGCCATGGCCGACGTGATGTTACTGCCCAGTGAAATGGAGTCCTTCGGACTGGCCGCGCTGGAAGCGATGGCCTGCGAGGTAGTACCTATCGCCACACGCGTGGGCGGAGTGCCGGAAGTCATCGACCACGGCGAGACCGGCTTTATGAGCGAAGTGGGCGATGTGGATGCCATGGCTGGATTTGCCCTGGAAGTTCTACTGGACGAATCCCGCTTGCGCACCATGGGCAAAGAAGCCCGCAAGCGCGCGCGCGCGCGCTTCTGCTCGGATAAGATCATTCCGGAATATGAGAGTTATTACCGGGCGGTGCTGGAAGGCGGTAACAAGTAATTTGTAATTTTGAAATTTAAAATTTCCCGCCGCTTTCCATCCTTGCTTCGATGGTTCGCGCTTTTGCCGCGCGCAACTGCATATGTTTCTGGCGGAAGTGTTGCATGGCCCGCTCGCCCCAGGCGTGGACGAAATAGTAATTCAAGCTGGCGCCGGCAATACTGCTGACGATTGGAATCAGACGGCTGGCCCAGCGTTCCACCACTTCGGTGCTGGCCTGCACGGCAATCGCTTGAATGACGCGAGGGATAAAACGCTTAATCACGCCCTTCTCGATCAACTCGCGGCTGATATCCACGCCCGCGGCACTGGCAGCCGCCAGCCATAGCTCCGCCATTTCCTCGTCGGTATTGAACTCGAAACCGTAAACCAGGCTGAGCTTCTGGATGGTACGCATGGCGATGGCGGCCAGAATCCCCAGATCCGGAAGCAAGGTAACGAACCCGCCCAAGCCCAAGCCCGCGCCTTCGACGGCGGCGATCTTCATGCCGCCGCGAATGACATCAAGCGCCACGTTGTCCAACTGTTCTAGGGGCACAGAATATGTGCCTTCATAGCTGGTAACCGGAACGCCATAAGCCACCTGCAACTGCACCAGAAAATGAGCGGGATTCACCCTCACGGTTTCGTAGGCGGAGAGAAAGCCGCGCCGCATCGTACCTTCCACTCGGCGCCGCAACCAACCTTTTTGCTCAACCCGCATATTGCAAGTTTAGTCCAATTCGAAATTCCCGGTGCACAGACCAGTAACGACATGCTTCCCAATCCTTTGGGGCAATTGCGAGCCGAATCCGGCCGACGGCCAACGGCCAACGACCGAAGGCCGCCGGAGTGTGATAGCATCGTCTTTCTATAATGATGGACGGAAAAAAACTGCACATCGTACCGCTGGGCGGGTTGGGCGAGTTTGGCATGAATTGCATGGCCATCCGCTACGGCGACGATATTATCGTGATCGATGCCGGGTTGATGTTCCCGGAATCCGAACTGTTCGGAGTGGACATTGTTGTCCCTGATCTCACCTACCTGATCGAAAACCGTGACAAAGTGCGCGGCGTGCTGCTGACGCACGGCCACGAAGACCATATTGGCGCCCTTCCCTGGCTGCTGACGGAACTTAACGTTCCCGTCTGGGGTACGGAGTTCACGCTGGCTTACGTGGAAGGCAAGCTGGAAGAACATAAGCTGCTGGACGATGCCACGTTGAACGAGATGGTGCCTGGGGAGCGCTTTACCATTGGCCCCTTCACCATCAATCCCATCCGGGTAACACACAGCCTGGTGGATTGCGTGGCCTTGGCCGTCCACACCCCCTTGGGCGTCATTATTCATACCGGCGACTTCAAGGTGGATCCCACGCCCAGCGACAACAAGCTGTTCGATCTGCACACCTTCGCCGAATACGGCAAAGAGGGCGTGCTGGCGCTGCTGCAAGACTCGACCAACGTCGAGCGCCCGGGCTATACCCCCAGCGAGCGCGCCGTTCATCGCAAGTTTGACGAAGTCTTTGCCCGCACCAAGCAGCGCATTTTCGTGACTTGTTTCTCCTCCTCGATTCACCGCATCAAGCTGGCCATCGAGATGGCGGTTCGCTACAACCGGAAAGTGGCACTGATCGGGCGCTCCATGAACGAGTCCACGGAAATCGCCATGGATCTCGACTATCTCGATGTGCCCGACGGGCTGCTGATTCATCCCGGCGAGATCAAGAACTTTCCCTCCGAACGGGTGTGCGTCCTCATCAGCGGCACCCAGGGGGAACCCATGTCGGCGCTGTCGCGCGCGGCTGTGGACAATCATAAGCACGCCCGCATCGATCCCGGCGACACGGTGGTACTTTCCTCGCGCATCATTCCCGGGAACGAGAAGGCGATCTACCGCATGGTCGATCACCTGTTCCGGCGCAACGCCCATGTGATTTACGACGACGGGTCCAAGCCCCCGATCCACGTCAGCGGCCACGCCAGCCAGGAAGAACTGAAACTGCTGATTAGCCTGGTGAAGCCCAAATACTTCATTCCCATTCACGGCGAGTTTCGCCAGTTGAAGCTGCACTGCGAATTGGCCGGGTCCATGAAGGGCTCCGTGGGACAGGTATTGATGATCGAAAGCGGCGACGTGCTGGAATTCGACGAATTAGGCGCGCGCAAACGCGATCGCGTTCCCGTCGGCCGCATCTGCATCGATTCCGGTTCCATTGGAGAAGTGGTCGAAGAACTGATCATCAAAGATCGCCGCCACCTCAGCGAAGACGGAATTGTGCTGCCGATCATCGCCATCAATAAACTCAGCGGCCGCATCGAGAGCCCGCCGGAAATCGTCATGCGCGGCTTCGCCGGCGCCCCTGACGATAACGCCTTCCTGGCCGAAGCCCGCGAAGTCGTCATGAAAACCCTCGATCACTCCAGCGACGAGGAAAAGAGCGATTACGGCGTGATTAAAGAGAAAATCCGCCAGGATTTGAAGCGTTTTATCGTGAAGAATACCTCGCGACGGCCATTGGTGATGCCGGTGATTTTGGAAGTCTAAAAGAAGAATGCAGGAGAGCGAAGCTAGAAGGCGCCGGGCCGATTCTAACGCCTAACTCCTGTCTCCTATCTTCACTCTACTACTACTTTCATGGTCGAAAACCGCAATGCCCGCAGGTTCCGCGTAAGCTCGCTGGTCATCCTGGGGCTGGCGGTGCTGGTGTCGATGTATCCGCTGGCGCGACTGCAGCTGCGTGCCGCTTCCCTGCTGCTTCGCATACAGAATCCCCGGGCCCAAGACCGCCTCACCCAGTTCGCCACCTATCCCATAGACGAGTTTTTGACGACCATCCCCACTCCCAGCGGAACGGTACGGGCCCGGCTATATGTTCCGCACAATCTGAAGAATCCTTCCGGCATGGTGGTGCTCCACGGGGTACATCACCTGGGCATTGAGGAGCCGCGAATGGTGAACTTCGCCCGCGCCTTGGCGACCGGCGGAATCGAAGTTCTGACTCCGGAATTGCAGTCGCTCGCCGACTATCGGGTGGACCCCAGAGACATTCCGGTGATCGGCGCTGCCGCTCAGGCCTTACGTCAACGCACAGGCAGCAAGCCCGGAGTGGTGGGATTTAGCTTTAGCGGGGGGATGGCTCTACTGGCCGCCGCCACCCCGCCTTATTCCGAAGACATTGGCTTTGTAGTAGCCGTCGGCGCACATGACGACATGGAGAGGGTTTCCCGCTATCTGGCCACCAGCCAGATTCCGCGGCCCGACGGCACCTTCGAGAGCTTGCAGGCCCACGAGTACGGCATGCTCGTATTGGTGTACGAGCACGTCGAGGACTTCTTTGCTCCCGCCGATGCGGATATCGCCCGGGATGCCATCCGGTTACAACTCTGGCAAGACGGGAATGCGGCGCGCGACCGCGCGGCGCAACTCAGTCCGGCAGGTCGGGCGACCATGCAACTGCTACTCGACCACAAAGACAGCGAAGTCGCCCCGGTACTGCTGGCGCACCTTCCGCAACACGCGTCGGAAATGGCGCGGGTTTCTCCCCATGGGCATTTAGCCTCGTTACACGTCCCCGTATTGCTGTTGCATGGCAGCGGCGATAGCGTGATTCCCGCCGCCGAAACCCTGTGGCTGACTCAAGAGATACCCGCGCCGTATCTGCGCAAGGTGCTGATTAGTCCCCTGATCACCCACGTCGAGGTCGGAAAGCAACCCGGCTGGCGCGACAAGGCCGAACTGATCGAGTTTATGGCCGCCATGCTGGGGGAGTTGCAGGCGAGACCGTGAACATTTCACCGCAGAGGACGCGGAGGACGCAGAGGAAAACACAAAGAAGCAGCCGCAGATTAACGCAGAGGAACGCTGATCGGGAGACCCCAACCAGAAACCTCAGTTCCTGAATCGTCCGCACATTATTAATGCGCGAATGCGCGCGCCGCCGGTTCCTGCCCTGATTGAATACCGGGTTCAATCTGCGTCTATCTGCGTTAACCTGCGGCTGTTGTTCTTGTTTTTCCTCTGCGTCCTCCGCGTCCTCTGCGGTGAATATTACAATGATTCGCGAGGAGCAATACTCTGATGGTCACCCTCGACGATATTCGTGCGGCGGCACGTCGGATTGAGCCGGTAATCCTGCACACGCCATTGATCCGCTACCCACAGTCGGCGGTCGAGAGACAGCTTTGGTTCAAACCCGAGAGCTTGCAGCCAATCGGGGCGTTCAAGCTACGGGGGGCCTACAACTTTATTGCCTCGTTAAGCGAGCCACAGCGGCGGTGTGGGGTGATCACCTACTCCAGCGGCAATCATGCCCAGGGAGTCGCCTATGCCGCCAAAGCCTTGGGGATAAAAGCGACGATTGTGATGCCGGACGATGCCCCCCCAATCAAAGTCGAAGGTACCGCGCGCCATGGCGCTGAAATCGTATTTGTCGGTCCCGCCAGTTCGGAGCGGCAAGCCCGGGCGGAAGAACTGGCCCGCGAACACGGTTATGTAATCGTGCCTCCCTACAACGATGAACGGATTATTGCCGGCCAGGGGACGGTGGGGTTGGAGATTGTTCAGGATATGCCGGAGGTGGAATGCGTGCTGGTTCCAGCCGGTGGCGGTGGGTTGATCAGCGGCACGGCGGCGGCGCTGAAGTTGACCAATCCGCAGGTAAAGGTCATTGGCGTGGAGCCCGAGTTGGCGGCGGATGCACAAGCCAGCTTTCGGTCGGGACACATTGCGGAGTTCACCGCCGAGCAGGTCTGCCGCACGCTGGCGGATGGCCTGCGCACCCAGCATCTTGGGGAAATCAACTTCCGCCACATTCAACGCTATGTCGACGATATCGTTACGGTGAGCGAGACCGAAATCCGCGAAGCGGTACGCCAGTTGGCTCTGAACGCCAAACTCGTGGCGGAGCCCAGCGGGGCGGTCCCCTTGGCCGCCTTTCTGTTTCACGGCGAACAATTGCCGAAGGTAACCCGTACGGTAGCGGTAATCAGCGGCGGGAACATTGAGCCGGAGCTGCTGGCGGAGATTGTGCGCGGTTGACATTTAAAATTTGAAATTTGAAATATCCATCCCGTCCTCGGTGGTGAATAATGGGGTTTATCTGTGCCCAATGTTGCTCCGAGGTATATAGCTCTATGTTCCGGCAAATAGTGAAACCGGTACTCGGAATTGCCCTTCTCTCTTCCTTGCTTCTGGCCAGCGTGACCAAGTCGAAACCGGAGTGGACGCCGGCCCCCGTGGCACATTCGTCGGTTGCCGCGAAGCCCGCCTCCGTCCCAACGATCCCGAAGGCATTTCCCTACCCCATCTATACCCGTACGTTGGCCAATGGCTTGCACGTGGTGATCATTCCCACCCCGGAATTCAAGGACATGGTGACCTATGCCACGGCCGTATTCGCCGGCTCCGGCAATGAGACGCAGCACGGCAAGACGGGCTTGGCGCATTTGTTTGAACACGAAATGTTCCTGCACGAGTACGGTGGAACGGCAGGAGGATATGGGGCCCAGATGCGGTCGATGGGCGCGGATAACAATGCCTCCACCGGTTACGATATGACATTCTTCCATCCCACCACGTTCCCGGCGAACCTGGTTGGCCCGGTCCGGCGCCGCGATGGCATCCATCCGGGTCTGATTGAACTGGAAGCTTCGCGCTTCAAGGACTTGACGATCGATCGCAAGGCATTCGAAGTTGAGGCCGGAGCGGTACTCGGCGAGTATCGCCGTACTTTCTCCGATCCCGGCGAAAGAATGATCGAAGTGCTCTCGGAGAATGCGTTCCCTTCCCATCCTTACGGGCATACTGTCATGGGGTTCCAAGAGGACGTCGAGAATATGCCGCAAGCCTGGGATGCGGCTTGGGAGTTTTATCACAGCTATTACCGGCCGAACTCGCTGGCCGTGATTGTGGTGGGCGATGTGGACGCGGAAGAATTGTTGCCCTCCATCGAAAAGGCCTATGCCGACTGGCAACCGGCGCCCCGGCCGGTGATTCCCGAGGCGACGGAACCGACGGCCGAGATTATGGTCCATGTCATGTGGGGCGCCGAAGTGGCTCCGCGGGTGATGGTGGGCTACCACACGCCTGCCGCTAAACCCGGATCCAAGGAGACGGCGGTCGGCCAGATCCTGCAGGAACTGCTGGTTTCGCGCTCCGCGCCCTTGTATCAGAAATTGCGCTACCGGAAACAAACCGTGACCGAACTCAGTCTGGCCGCCGACCCAATGTCCACGGATGCCCACTGGCTGCTGCTGGATAGCGAACTGCTGCTGGATCGCTTTCACCGGGACGGGACCAGGTATACCGACGATGTGCAGGGGGACATGATTGCGGGGATGGAAGAGTTGAAAAACTTTTCCAAGCAACCCAATGCGGCTAAGACTTTGCAAGTGGTCGGTCAACGCGTACGCAATAACTTGTTGGCGCAACTGGACTCGACCGCCGGCATTGCCGAACTGTTCGCCACCTACTATCGCTTTGGATACGATCCCAAAGCGATCGATAAATCCATGGCGGCCATTCAAGCGCTTACCCCCGCCGACGTGGACGCGTACGCCACCAAATATTTCACCCGAAACCGGCGCGTGATCGCCACCTTATGGCAAAACAAGGCGGAGGGACAGCAGTAGTCGTCCTGGGTACGCGGGCTTCCAGCCCGCATTCCGGTGCGGCCAGGATCCCGGCGAGCCGGGACAGGTAGCCGCGCACCCAGGGAACGCGGAGATGAAGGGATGAGTTCGGCTATGAAGAAATGCCAAAAAGTAATTACGCTCGCTTTCCTTCTGCTGGCAACGGCGGCATGGGGACAAAGCGACGCCGAGCCTATGCTCGCGGCCGCGACACCTAAGACCGTCGCCCCGCCAGCCAAGACCAAGGGCGGGAAAAAGAAGGCCACGAAAAAGGTGGCCGCCAGCGGGCCGCGCATGTTTCTGATGCCCTCGTCTTCGCCGCTTTATACGGTCAAGATTATGGTAATGGCGGGATCGGTGGACGATCCGGCGGGCAAGGAGGGGCTAGCCAATCTGGCCGCTCACGCGCTGATCGAGGGCGGCTTCGGCGATCCGAAGAAACCCGTCACTCAAGAGAAGTTGGCCGAGATCACACGCCCCTGGGGCAGCCAAGCCATGCCTTCCGTGCAGGTGGACAAGCAAACCACCACCTTCAGCATGCTCGTGCCTAAGGACGTGTTTTCCCAGTTCGTCAAAGATGTCCTGCAACCCATGTTTTCCAAACCGCTCTTTCAACAAAAAGAAATCGACCGTCTGCGAGCCGAGGCGCGAAAGGACATACAGTCCGCCTTGCGCATGGAAGAACAGGAAATGCTCGGGTTGGAAGCGCTGGAGAGTTATGTCTTCGAGGGCACCTCGTTATCCCCGCTCAGCGTGGGGACGGTGCGCGGACTGCAATCGGTCCAGCGGGCCGATATCCTCAAGTTCTACCGGACTTTCTATACGGCCCGGGACGTGGCCATTGCGAGCAGCGCCACGCCGGCAGCGGCCAAGCTGCTTCTGACGGCATTGCCTGCCGGGAAGAAACCGCCGCAGCAGCTTTGCAATTGCAACGTACAGCCGCCCCAGGGCCGCGAAGTACTGATCGTCACGCAGCCCAATGCCATCGCCACCGGCATCCATGTGGGCTTTCCCATCGACGTGCAGCGTGGAAGTCCCGATTATTGGCCGCTGTTTGTGGCCAATACCTACCTGGGCACACATCGTGACGAGTTCGGGCGTCTGTACCAGGAGATCCGCGAGACCCGCGGCTATAACTACGGCGATTACTCCTACATCAAGTATTTGTCCGCCCGGCCCTATGAGCTATTTCCGGCGCCGGACACGCCGCGCTCGTCCCAGTATTTCAGCCTCTGGGTTCGTCCGGTCGGCCATACTTACGCGCATTTTGTCTTAAAGGCCGTCACCGCCGAATTGGATCGCTTTGTCCGCGAAGGCCTGACGCCCGAACAGGTGGAGGAGGCCAAAATCAAGGCCCGCACGCTTTACCTGCGATACGGCGAAAACGTTGATCGCCAACTGGGCTACCGTTTGGACGACACCTTCTATGGCATGGACCAGCACGGCTACCTCACGGACATGCTGAACAAGATCGATGCCGTCAACGCCGATACGGTAAATGCCGTAATTCGCCGCTACTTGCAGACCAAGAATCTCCGCTATGTGATCACGACCAACGAGAACCTGGCCGGAAAGTTGGCGGACGATATTGCCCAGAATACGAATTGCACCCCCAAGACCCCGGCGGAGTACCATCTGCAAGATCCGCCAACCGCCGAGCAGCGCCAGCGGCTTGCCCAGGACCAGGAGTGGATCGCCTATCCGTTGAATATTCAACGCGCCGACATCCATATTGTGAAATCCGATCAGATGTTTGAAACCGCCGAATTGCCGGGAATGCCGGCACCCGCGGCCCAAGGAGCCGGAAAGTGATCGAGCTAGACACGCCCTCAGCGGCGATTGATGGTTGCAGCTGTAATGCCCTCCAACCCGGTGGAAGCACCGGGCTTCAGCCCGGTGAATTTGAGTCAAATATGGCAGGCGGCTTTAGCCGCGGGCCGGGGCTGAAGGCTACTCGTATGTGGTTGCAATCCGCCGGTCCCGCTAAGCGGGACTGGCGCTTCCACCCACGCGCGGACATTGCCTTTACAACGGCGTTCGCGATTCTGCCGCTGCTGCTTTTATTGCTGGCTGTCATCCCCGCGTTCGCTGCCGAACGCGCTGTTCTGGTGCATGATGCCACCATCTATATGACTCCGGATACACATTCCCAATCCTTGGGCGGACCGCTGGAAGCCGGCATCGAAGTGGCGATCCTGGAGAAGAGCTCCGGCGGCTGGGCCAAAGTGGAACCCATCGAAAAATCCATAACCGGCTGGATCAGCGATAAGGTACTGGTGAGCGCCAGCACGCCGGCGGGCGATCAGATTCTGTTTGGCGCGGGAGCGAATGCGGAGGATCGGGCCAGTGGCTTGCGCGGCCCGAAGGGCGAGGCGCAAGCGAAATCCGCTCTCCGCCTCTATCACATGACCACCGAATACTTCCCCAAGTCGCCGCTGGCCGGCGAGGCCTTTTATCGCGCGGCGGACGTCCGCTGGCAGGTCGATCGCGAAGACGTCATGTCACGAAAATCCGCCAAAATGCGCGACCCGGCCTTCCGCGGACAAATGGACGAAGAGCTGATGCGCCAGGTCATTAAGAAGTATCCTCATACCAAATGGGCCGATCTGGCCGCCTATCATTTTATCGAGAACAAGCTTTGTGGGGATTGGGAGGGCCAGTCCAAGTGCCCCGACAAAGAGGCGGAGATGTATGAGAAATACGCCGACGAGCATCCGCAATCGCCCGTCGCGGCCGAGGCTCTGTACCACGCCGCTACCCGGCGCGCGGCGCTGATTGAAATCTACAAGACCGAAGAGAATCCCAAGAAGTCGGAGGAATCGCAAAAGCGCGCCTCCGCCGATGTCCAACGCATTGTCTCCCAATACGGGCAATCGGGGGATTGGGCGGCGCGGGCGAGCGCGTTGGGATTCCTGGTAAACCAAGGCGTCCCCACCTATGGCAATGCGCCGTTGGAATAAGCGATTGCATGTGAGAAATGGAACGCAGAGGACGCTAAGGTCGCAGAGGGAAATAGAACCACTTCCACCACGGAGGCACGGAGACACGGAGGTCACGGAGTTCAGGCGTATTTAAAGCCTGAAATTCTCAGTGTTCTCCGTGTCTCCGTGCCTCCGTGGTGGGTTTCCCTTCGCAGCCTCCGCGTCCATTGCGCCTGCCCCGGCGTGCCGTGGGTCCTCTGCGTTCAAAGTTTCCCCTGGGTGCGCGGCCATCTTGGCCGCAAATGAATGCGGGCAGGATGCCCGCGTACCCAGGGACGAACGCGTCAGTAGCCGATATGGTGCAACACCATGACCGCGACGGACGCTACCAGGCAGTAGATGCCGAACAGGTACCAACGCCCGTGTTCCAGCCACTGACTGAGCCACTTCAGCGCGACCAGGCCCGCGAGAAATGCGCATACGGCTCCCAATAGGCTGGGCGCCATGGCCAATCCCAAGCTCGCGCCTCCGCTCAGGTGCTCGGCCTTGATCAATCGCAGCACTTCCCGGGCAACCACTGGAGGTGTAAGGATCACCGCCAAAGCGAAACTAAACTCTTCCGCCCGCATCTTGGCCACGCCGGCCAACATGCCGGTCGAAATGGTGGCGCCGGAACGGGAGAAGCCTCGAAAGGGCAGGCAGAGGCCCTGCACTACGCCAATCACCCCCGCCTGCTTCGTGTCCACCCCTATCAAGCTGGCGTCCACCTTCGACGAGTTTCTCTTTTCCAATAATCCGGCGACAAGAATCAGCACCCCGACGACGGCCAAGGCCGGTGCAATCAGTTCGAGATGGCTGAACAACTGCTCCACTTCCGCATGCGGGGCGTTATGAAACCAGAACTTCTCCAGGACCTTGATCATGGCCTCGCCCACAATCCCCGTCACTACGGTGGCCAGAATCAACTGAAATACGGATTTTTTGAAGACTTCGACGCTCTGAAAGAACGCTTTTCGCCATTGCTTCCAGAAATACAGGATCACGGCGAACATGGTACCGGTGTGCAACATGACCAGCAATAGGGTCATTTGCGGCGAGGAGGGATCCAAGCCCATGAGTTTTTCCGCCACCACGACGTGGGCAGAGCTCGAAACCGGCAGCAATTCCGCCAGCCCCTGTATCACCGCCAGGATAATCACATGAATGAGAGACATAGCTGGATTTTAACCGCTTCCGGGACTTCAAACCAAGGTTTCCATTTAGTTACCCCCAGACAAGATTTTCATTGTTTGAGCTCCGCTTTCTGCCATAATTAAAGACGCTCTGGCGGACTTCGTGCACACCATCCAAGCGCGGAACTTGCGCTGAGGAAGGAGTGTAAGTCGCCCTATGAAGAATCTGTCTGCCGTGTTCTCCCCTACCAGCAGTAAACGAATGAATGAGCTGGTTGGGTTCTTGCTCTTCATCTCCGCCCTCCTTCTCCTCCTTGCTTTGGGCTCGTATTCGCCACGCGATCCGTCGCTGAACACCTCGGCGCCACCACCGGAAATTCTGGCGCCGCACAATTGGATCGGCATAGTCGGCGCGTTTGGCGCCGATCTGCTGTTGCAATTCGCCGGCTTGGCGGCCTTTTTACTCCCGGTCTTTCTGGTGTTGTTCTCCATCCGCTGGTTCTGGTCGCGGCAAATCGAATCTCCGCGAGCTAAGCTCGCCGGGGCGCTCATGCTACTGACCTTTGTGCCCGCGCTATTGGGACTGCTGCCCTGGCATTGGAACTGGCTGCATGCAGTTCCCATCGAAGGTCTATTGGGCCGCGTGCTGGCCGACAGCCTCGTGCATTACTTCAATCTTGCCGGCGCATACATTGTAGCTATGGCGGTTATCGCCGCCGCCCTTTACCTTTCGACCGCCTTTTCCTTGACCGCGCTGCGGCTGTGGTTCCCCACCCGTTTTGCCTTTGCCTTTGCGGCATGGGACCGCGTACAAGATTGGCGTCAAGCCCGTGCCAAGGCTAGGAGCCAGAAGGAATTGGAGAAGAAGCGCGCCGTCCGCCCGGCGGTTACGGCGCAGCTGATTCCGGCCAATCGGCCGCGTCCTGTTGATTCCGGCAGTGAGCAGACCAAGACTGGAATCGAACGCGCGGCGGAGGAACCCGCCTTCACTTCGATTTCCATCTCGGGTGAGGCAGGGGCTCGGAGCTTGCCGGACATCGCTTCGGTAGCCGAGGTCCAGGTCGTGGCTCGCGCCGATTCCGATCAGAAGGCCAAGACCACCATGCCGAAGGTTGCGGGAGCCTTCAAGATGCCCTCCAGCGCCTTGCTGGCACGTCCCGACGATCACAACGTTATTGACGAGGAAGAACTCAAGTCGCTGGCGGAAATACTGACGAAGAAGTACGCCGAATTCGAAGTGCATGGGCAGGTGGTCCAGATCAATCCCGGGCCGGTGGTGACGACTTTTGAGTTCAAACCCGATGCGGGCATCAAGTACAGCCGCATTACCAGCCTCACCGAGGATTTGTGCCTGGCCATGAAGGCGGAGAGCATTCTGGTCGAGCGCATGCCCGGCAAGTCGACGGTGGGCATTCAGGTTCCGAACCGCGAACGCGAGGTCATCCGCCTGCGGGAGATCATTGAATCGCAGCAGTTCGTAGCCGCTAAATCGAAGCTGACGCTGGCCTTGGGTAAAGACATCAACGGGGGGATTACGGTAGCCGAGCTGGCGGCCATGCCCCATCTATTGATTGCCGGTTCCACCGGATCGGGCAAGAGCGTGGCCTTGAACGCCATGCTGATGTCACTGCTCTATAAGGCCTCGCCGGAAGAACTTCGGCTCATCCTGGTTGATCCTAAACGGTTGGAGTTGGGGGTCTATGAGGGCCTGCCCCATCTTTATACGCCGATCATCACGGAAGCCAAGCTGGCCGCCAATGCGCTACGCAACGCGGTTCGCGAGATGGAGCGCCGGCTGAAGCTGCTGGCCGAAAAGGGCGTACGCAACCTCGATCAATACAATCGCGCCATCGCCGACAATCCTCCCAGTCTGTTCGACGAGGAGGCGGAACGACCTTTGCCGTACATGGTAATCGTCATCGACGAATTGGCCGACCTGATGATGCTGGATCAGAGCAATGTCGAGGAGTCGATTACCCGGCTGGCACAGATGGCGCGCGCGGTGGGGATTCACCTGGTACTGGCCACGCAGCGTCCTTCTGTGGATGTGATTACCGGCTTGATCAAAGCCAACTTCCCTGCCCGTATTTCGTTCCGCGTGGCCACCAAGGTGGACTCACGCACGATTCTGGACGGCAATGGAGCGGAAGCACTGCTGGGCCGCGGAGACATGCTTTACTTGCCCGCCGGCTCCGGCCGCATGATCCGTCTGCACGCGCCTTACGTAGCGGAAAAGGAAATTGCTGCGGTGGTTGAGTTCTGGCGAACCCAGGGACAGGCGCAATATGTGGAAGGCTTTCTCGAAGCGCCCCGCGAGGAAGGCACGCGTGGCGAAGTCAATGGCGAGGGTGGCGGCAGCGAAATGGACAGCGGCGATGATGAGCTGTATCAGAACGCTGTGCGCCTGGTCTTGGAATTCGGCAAGGCCTCGACTTCCCTGCTGCAACGGCGCTTGCGCATTGGCTACGGCCGCGCCGCTCATCTCATCGATTTGATGGAACAGGATGGAATTGTGGGCGCCCCGGACGGCCCCAAACCCCGCGAAGTGCTCAAGCGACCCGACTGGCTCAGTGAAGTGGAAGACGCGTTGAGGTAGGACGGGACATGCCGGTCTCAAAGCCTGCCCGGGATTATTAACGAAGATCTCAGCGCTGGTTATTTTAGAGGTGGAAGCACCGGGCTTCAGCCCGGTGGCCCGACGTTCGTTGGCAGACGGGCCTTTAGGCCCGGTGTCTGCTGTTCCGAGCAATTTCGGGAGGTGGCCAATGCTAATGGTTCCCCATGAAGCTTGAACCTTTTTCGTAACTGCCGTAACCAGGGGGCGCTGCCCGCTTTTTTACGCCGTTCCCTTGGCGCGGCTGTTTCTTGAGGTCCTGCGTCACCGGGCCTAAAGGCAGGCCTAAAGGCCCAAGGATTAAAGGCGTTTGGTTCACCGGGCTGAAGCCCGGTGCTTCCACCCGAGGACCCGCTAAGCAGATCCCGAGATTCCTTCCATCTTCCGTATAATCCTGCTTGCTTCAATGCAAAATGGCCTCCCGAGGGGAGGCCATTTTGCATACTGATTCGCGTTTCCGTTATTGGTGTTTCTTGGGTGCGGCGGAGGGCTTCTCGGCGGAGATCAACGAACCTTTCACCATCTTGAGCATGAACGGCTGAGGCGTCACCGACTCCGGGGTGCCTTCCACTTGGATGGAGTTGCCGACCTTGGGGATCATGCGCAACGGGATGGCGCCGATCATGACCAAGGTGACATCCGCAACGTTCTTGTCGATATCGTCCGCCGTCGCCGCCAGTTGCAGTTCCTTGGCGGAAGATTTAACCACCTTGGCTTGAAAAGCAATCGGCTTATCCTTCAAATCGGCCCACACGGTATCGGCGGCCTTCTGGTTGCCGCTGGTGAAGATAAGCTGGAACTGGTCGAAAGACATGTCCTTCACCGCAGTGGTCTTGACGATGTCATCGGCTTCGTCAGCGGGAGTAGGACGGGGCGCAATCTTGAAGTCGGCCGGCGGGGCGGGATTGGCGGCGGCTTGCTTCAGCAAATCATCCCACCCATCAGGGGTCCCGTGATACTTGATATAGGCGCCGCGTCCATATTTGGAGAATTGCTGCTGGGCGGCGGGATTCTGTGCGGCCAGGCCGGCGGCGCGGGCGATATACCACAAGCCCTGTAGATAGTTCGGCTGGGGCGCCGACAGATAGGCTAGCGCCAACGGGTAAACGTCGTTCAAGTTAGCCGGATTCACGTTTACCGCAGCCTGCAACGCCGTTTGGGCGGCCGGATAGTCCTTGTTCTGCAAGGCAGCGATACCAATCGAGCCATTGAAAATCGCGCTGGTCTGAGACTTCAGGCTTTCAAAATCCTTGGGCGACATCCCGTCCGGCTTGGGCGCCGTGGTCAAAGCCTGTAAGCCGCGCTGCCCGTATTGGGCGGCCTCGGTTAGATTCTGCTGCGCCGCGGCCCCTTGGCCGGGTTGCTCGGACTGACTGCGCTTCAGGTAGGCCATCAGCGCCAGGGCGCGAAGATTTCCGGGATCGGCCTGTAGCAACCGATTCGCCGCATCCAAAACCTTGGGCAAATTATTGAGCTTTTGATAGGTCGCCATCAACAATTCCAGCGAGTCGATCTTGACGACGCTATTTGGGTATTGCTGCAAGTAGCCTTCCAGCGCCACAGCCTTGGCATTGTCATCGGTTTGCTGGAGGGCATTTACATACGCGGTATATTCCTGCTGGCTCTTAATTTCTTTTTTCTGCGGGGTTGCCGCTGGCGTTGCAGCCGGGGCTGCTCCCGCCGCCGGCGCCGGAGTATTTTGCGCGAGGGCCGGTAATGCCAGCGCGGCCACTAGTAGGACGATCCACTTTCTCATCGATGACTCCTTGCCAAAAGGGCGACAGTTGCACTACGTAACAAAGAATACACGCTCCCGCCAGACTTGCGGTAGTCCTCGCAAGGTTCCCAAAGTAAGTTTCCGAATTCCGCGGTTCCGTTGCCCGGCTTTTGGCAGTCGGCAGGGTTTACCCCTTAAAATATGCCTCCAGGAAGGAGCTCAAGTATGAGTTCGACAGCAGGTATTTTGGGCGAACAAGTGGCCGTGGTCACGGGAGGCGGACGCGGTATCGGAGCCGCCATCAGCCGCATTCTCGCGGAAATGGGGGCCAGCGTGGTGATGTGCGGACGCTCGCGGGAGACGCTGGACAAGGCGGTGGCCGAAATTCCGGCCAGTGGCGGGCGCTGCACGGCCTTCCCTTGCGACGTGCAGGAGCTTGGCTCGGTCATGGCGCTGGCCGAGCATGTGGAGCGGAGCTTTGGGCGACTCGATGTGCTGGTCAACAACGCCGGCGTGGCCCAGTTCGAGACCCCTTTACACCAGGTCGCTCCCGAACTGTGGGATCAGGTGTTAAATACCAACCTGCGCGGCCCTTATTACTGTATACGTGCTCTGGCCCCCATGATGATGCGGGCGCGTTCCGGGCATATCGTAAATATTTCCTCGATTGCCGGGAAAAACGCGTTACGGAACGGGGCGGCTTATGCCGCGTCCAAGTGGGGACTGAATGGGCTTACGTACTCGCTAGCCGAGGAATTGCGCGACTACAACATACGCGTATCCCTGGTGTGTCCCGGCTCGACGGCCAGCGAACTGAGTCCACACGCCGGCAAGAATCCGCAAAAGATGCTGCAACCGGGCGACATCGCGCGGGTAGTGGCCATGCTGGTGACACAGTCGCCACAATCGTTTGTCAGCGAAGTCATTGTGCGGCCAACGCAGAAACCGTAAACCCCGGAATCGGAATCTCGCGCAGAGGCGCAGAGACGCGGAGGGAAAACCCAAAAAGCACCCCCGAAAACCCAGAACCCAAAAATCTCGACCGGCGAGCCACCGGCATGAATCAAGCGAATGAGGAGGCGCAGAGGCTAGAAAAGAAGGCTTTGCCGATGGCTGATCGCCAATCGCCAATTTCGGGGTTGGTCCCCGCTTAACTGACAAGTGCCAACGATTTCTGTTAACATCGCGAGCACTTATAGGAGGGTTCCATGGCAGACGATAGTGGCAGTTCTGTTCTTTGGTTTTTAGCTGGATTGGGCCTGGGGGCGGTAGCTGGAGTACTGTATGCTCCCAAGTCGGGACGCGAGACCCGCGAGGAACTCGCACAGAAGGCCGAAGAAGGCCGCGAGTACGTAATGAACCGGGCGCGGCAGGCACGGGAGCAGGCGGAACAATTCGCCGAAAAGAGCCGCAGCTTCTACGAACAACAGAAGGACCAATTCAAATCCGCATTTGAAGCGGGCAAGGACGCCTACCGTGACGCCACCGGCGAAGGCAAGGCCAACGCCGCCGAATCGGAATCCTAACCAGCTCGATGAGCTTGAAGTGGAGACAGGTCGCGAATGTCAACTCTTGAAACGCTGATGATCGTTTTTATCATCGTGACTACAGCAGCCGTGGTGATCCAAATGGGGGTATTGGTGGCGCTGTATACCGGCGTCAAGAAATCCTCCGCCCGGATGGAAGCGTTGGCGAACCAGATTCACGAGCGAGCGCTGCCCACTTTGGATATGGCGCAGAGGATGGTGCAGGAATGCCGGCCCAAGGTGGATACCATCCTTACCAATCTGGCCGATACCAGCACGACCATTAAGCAAGAAGCTGAACGGATCGACCTGAGCATCACGGATGTGGTGGATCGCGCCCGTCTGCAGGTGATTCGCGTCGACGAACTGGTCAGCCGTACTCTCGATCGCGTTGAGGATGCCACGGAGCTGGTCCACCACTCGGTGGTTTCCCCAGTACGTCAGGCCAGCGGAGTGCTACAGGGCCTGACGGCGGGATTGGCTACCCTGTTTAACAAGGGCCCCTATGCCCGCGCCAAACGGCCGGTCGGTACGCCCAAAGACGAAATGTTTATTTAGGCGAAGAGTTCATTCCGAGTCCGCCACGGCGGACTCGGAATGACAATTCACAACGCCGCTGCTTAGCCTGAAAGTTTTCGTCTCTCTTACGCACGGCCATTGGGTTTATGCGACTGGGCAACACGGAAACCCAGGGTTCCATCGTCTCCCAGAGAAATACAAACGTAGCGCTGGCGCCCTGGCTACGTTTGCCGCGCTTTCCAGCTGCCGGAAACGTCCAGCCTTCTCCAAATTGCGCCTTACGCTCCTTAGACTACACGGCATCCTGAGCAACCCCGCTTGCGCTATTCAGCTCCTAGTTCCTGAAAGAGAGCAGAAGGCCGCGAAATCAGGCCCAGGGACGCAGTCATTTGGCTACTTTTTTAAGAAACAAAGCTCTCCAGCTCGCAGGCAGTCGGAACCGCCAACTCTGCTGGGCGGCGATTGCTCTGCTGCTGGCCCTGGTTCTTGCGAGGTGTGGGGGCGTTACCCGAAGTTCGGCAACTTCGGCGCCTCCCCCCACCAGTTCGGCGGCCCCGTCTTCTTCAGGACCAGCGAAGCCCACCCCCACGCCCACCCCCACGCCCACGCCAGGCTCAACTCCGCCGGTGGTGAACGCCGGTGCAAACCAGACGATCACCCTGCCTGCCGCGGCAGCGTTGAATGGAAGTGCCGGCGATTCCAATCCGGCGGCAAGCTTGACGTTCTTGTGGTCACAAGTCAGCGGTCCCGGTTCCGTGACATTTGCCGACATCGACGCCGCCAAAACGGCAGCCAGCTTCAGCACCGCGGGAAGCTACGTACTCCAACTCACGGCCAGCGACACGCGGAATCAGCTCAGTTCGTCGGCTACTGTAACCATTACCGTAGAGCCCGCACCGGTCTCTTTCTCGCTCGTGATCCTTCCCGATACGCAGTACTACTCCGCCGGGATGATGGGCGGAACTCCGGCAATGTTCAAGGCCCAAACGGCATGGATCGCCGCGAACCAAAACTCCCGCAACATCGCCTATGTCGTGCATTTGGGCGATATCACGCAACACGGCGATGGCGTGCCGGCGGAATGGACAACCGCGGATGCCGCCATGACCACCCTGGAGAACGCCGGGATCCCTTATGGCGTGGCGGTGGGCAATCACGATCACAGCCCTGAAGACAGTACCGGGGGAACGGTCTTATTCAATCAGTATTTCGGAGTCTCGCGCTTTTTGGGCCGCCCCTATTACGGCGGGAACTTCGGCGGAGATAACAATAACCACTACGATCTGTTTAGCGCCGATGGCCTCGACTTCATCGTGGTCTACCTGGACTGGAAGGCATCTGCGGCCGCACTCGATTGGGCCAATCAGATATTGCAGACCTTCTCCGACCGTCGTGCCATTGTGGTGAGCCACTACATTTTGAATGGGGGCCAGGGCGCCGATTTCTCGCCGCAAGGCGAGGCCCTTTTTGACGCCCTCAGTGGCAATCCCAATCTATTCCTGCTGCTCTCCGGACACGTCACCGCGACTACCCAAGGCAGCCGCCATGACACGGTCAACGGCCATACAATCTACTCCCTAATGTCGGATTACCAATCGCTGGCCAATGGCGGCAACGGCTGGCTACGCATTATGCAATTCATTCCGGCGACCAATCAGATTCAGGTGAACACCTATTCGCCCGTACTCAACCAATTCCAGACCTCCGCGGCCAGCCAATTCTCTCTGAGTTACAACATGAAAAGCACGGTGGCGGTAGGAAAAGATCGCAATTGGCAATTGGCGATTGGCTATTAGCTCAGACCTGGTGCCAACACTTGCGAGTTGCGAGTTGTGAGTGCGAGTCATTCGGCGCCCGGCTCGCAACTCGCAACTTGCAACTTGCCCTTTACGCTATCCACCCGCCGCCGACGACAATGTCGCCATCGTAAAACACGGCGGCTTGGCCGGGAGTGATGGCGCGCTGCGACTCCTCGAAGACGGCGCGAACCTCGTCTTCTCCGGTCTTTTCGATGGTCGCCATGGCCGCCTGATGTTTATGGCGGATTTTCACGGCTACGCGCAAGGGGTGAGTCAAATCGGCGATCGCAATCCAATTCAACTTGCGCGCGCATAAGGTGGTTGCCCGCAAGGCATCTCCCGGTCCCACGACGACCTGCCGGGCGGCTCCGTTGACCTCGATCACATAAAGCGGCGAACCGGTGGCAATCCCCAGGCCCTTGCGCTGCCCGATGGTAAAGTTATGCACTCCGGAGTGATGGCCAATCACTTCGCCTTCAGCCGTAACCAGATCCCCGGCGGTATCCGGAAGTTGCTCGCCCTGCTCGTGCAAATAAGCGTCAATGAACTGCTTATAGTCGCCGCCGGGAACAAAACAGATTTCCTGCGAATCCGGCTTCTCCGACAAACTGAGGCCCAGAGACCGCGCCCGCTCGCGTACTTGCGGCTTGCTCATTCCGCCCAGGGGAAATAATGTGCGGCTCAATTGCTCCTGCGTAAGGCCAAAGAGAAAGTAGGTCTGGTCCTTGGCCGGATCGGTAGCCCGCTTTAATAACCAACGGGGCGGCCCTCCCGCCTCGGTTTGGGGCCATTGGGCGGGAAGATAGGATTCGTGCTCACAGCGCGCGTAATGCCCAGTAGCCAACAAGTCAGCGCCAATCTGGCGTGCCGTCAGCAGCAGCTGGTCGAATTTGAGATGGTTATTGCACAAGCTGCACGGAATGGGAGTGCGTCCCGACAGATACTCCTCGACGAAGGGCCGCACCACGTCGTTTTCAAAACGCTGCTCCTGATTCACCACGTAGTACGGAATCCCCAGGCTCTCGGCCACCCGGCGCGCGTCATAGACGTCATCGAGGGAGCAGCAGCGTCCCGGTCCCGGCTCCGGCAGGCCCTCCTGTCCGGCTAGACGACGCTGATTCCACAATTGCATGGTCAGCCCGATTACGGCGTGCCCTTCGGCGCGCAGCATAGCGGCAACAGTGGAGGAGTCCACTCCGCCCGACATGGCCACGGCAATCGTTGTTGACTTCGTCAATGCTTACCTCTTTTCACCGCAGAGGACGCAGAGAACGCAGAGGAAACAAAAAAGGGGAGAGCAGCCCAATGAATTGTCATCCTGAGCGAAGCGAAGGACCTGCTTTCTCTTGCCCGCGCACAAAAACAGCCGCTTCCTCTGGTTCGGCCAGGAGAATGTTCGTTCATTATTCTTTCCTCTGCGTCCTCCGCGTCCTCTGCGGTGAAAACCCCTATTTCTTATAGAGCGGCGAAATTTCGCGCAACCGGTTCAATGCCTCGGGCAAAACGGAAAGCGCGAACTCCACATCCTCGGCGACGTTGTGCTTTCCGAAACTGAAGCGCAAACTGGCGCGAGCGCGATCATCGCTCATGCCCATGGCGGTCAGCACATGCGAGGGTTCAACGGCGCCCGAGGAGCACGCCGCTCCCGTGGACACGGCGACTCCCTTCAAATCCAGCGCGATCACCAGCGCCTCGCCCTCAATGTAGTCGAAAAATAGATTCGTAGTGTTGGGCACGCGCGGCGCCTCTCCGCCATTCACCGCGGTCGCCTCCAAGGTGTCCACTACCGTCCGCTCCAGTCGGTCACGCCACTGTCCAATCCGCTCCACACTGCCATTGGTGAAGCCCGCCATGGCCAATTCCGCCGCTTTCCCTAGCGCCACGATTCCCGGAACATTCTCGGTACCGGGGCGGCGGCCGCGCTCATGGCTGCCTCCGTGGAATAACGGCTTGAGCAGCGTACCCTGGCGCACGTATAAAGCGCCGACTCCTTGCGGGGCATTCATCTTATGCCCGGAAATGGTCAGCAGATCGCACCGGATACGGCTCACCTCGATTGGCACTTTCCCTGCCGCCTGTACCGCATCGGTGTGGAACCAGACATCGGCTTCGGCCGCGATTTTGCCAATCTCTTCCACCGGCTGCAACACACCGGTTTCGTTGTTCGCCATCATGACGCTGATCAACCTCGTGGCGGGACGCAGGGCGCGGCGTACGTCGTCGGGATCGACACGTCCCTGGCCATCCACCGGGAGTTCGGTGACTTCGCAACCCAGCTCCCGCAAGTACCGGCAGGACTTGCCCACCGCGCTGTGCTCAACAGCCGAGGTGATGAGGTGATCTCCGGAACCGGCGATGCCCAACAGCGCCAGGTTGTCACCTTCCGTACCGCCGCTGGTAAATACCACTTCCGCCGGGCGCGCGCCGAGCAATATCGCCACCGCCTCGCGCGCCCGTTCCACCGCGGCTCGCGCCTGTTGCCCTTGACGATGAATCGAGGAGGCATTGCCGAAGCTCTCGGCAAAATACGGCCGCATGGCCTCCAGCACCTCAGGCAAGACCGGCGTCGTCGCATTGCAATCCAGGTAAACTCGTTTCACGTTTCTCGTTTCTCGTTGGCCCGCGGATTCGCGGATCAACGCTTTCTATTCTATTCGACGCGCAAACCCAACTCCACGCTCCACCCTTGCCGCCAGATTCCTCAGTGTCGCGCCAACCCAAGGTGGAGCGCCCAATTTGCTAAGCACCTTCGCCAGCTTGTATAGTCCAGTGTTCCCCGGGAGCGACCCCGGGGAACGGGCGAGAAAGCCTCGATGGCCCTGCCGCCTGGATTATTGATGAGGATTATCGTGGCAAAACGCGAAGCGATTTCAAGGTGGAAGCGCTGGGCTTTAGCCCAGCGAAATGAGCTACCAGTTGTTGCGGGCTTTAGCCCCGGCTTCGTCCTTGCCGGGGCTAAAGCCCATTACGTGTGCGCTTGAATGCACCGGGCTAAAGCCCGGTGCTTCCACCCTGAGGCAACCGAAGCTTTCAGGTTTCGCGAATAATCCAGGCTACCGGGGCTCGGGGATCTCAACGTTGCTACCCAGGACGGGGGGACAGGGGACGGGAGACGTTCTGGAAGACGTTCTTTAGATGGGAGACGTTCTGTAATGATAAAACGCTGGGTTCTATTCACAGGAATCGTATTGTCCCTGGCCGCGGTGGCGGCGGCGGACGAGGGCATGTGGCTGTTCAACCACCCGCCGGCGGCCCAGATCAAGGCGAAGTACGGCTTCACGCTGACTTCGGCTTGGCTGGAACATGTACAGCTCTCTTCGGTGCGTTTCAACAACGGCGGCTCAGGCTCGTTTGTGTCGGCGGATGGTCTGGCCTTTACCAACCATCATGTGGCCCAGACCTGCCTGCATGGCCTGTCCACCGCCGATAAGGACCTCTACAAGACCGGCTTTTATGCCAAGTCCTATGCGGAAGAACCCCGGTGCCCCGATCTGGAACTCAACGTTCTGGTGGGAATCGAAGATGTAACCGACAAGGTTAACGCCGGGGTCAAACCGGGCATGGCGGCTGCCGCGGCGGGCGCGGCGCAACGTGGCGCCACCTCGCAAATCGAAGCGGACTGCAACAAGATCACCGGCTTGCGTTGCGATGTGGTCACCTTTTATTCCGGCGCGATTTACCATCTCTACCGTTACAAACGCTATACCGATGTGCGCCTGGTCTTTGCTCCCGAGTTCGATATCGCCTTTTTTGGCGGCGATCCCGACAACTTTGAGTTTCCGCGTTACGACCTGGATGTTGCCTTTTTCCGGGTTTATGAGAACGGCAAACCCGTACACATTGAGCACTACCTCAAATGGTCGGCGGGCGGGCTGAAGGATAACGATCTGGTCTTCATCAGCGGCCATCCGGGTTCCACCGGGCGCCTGCTGACCATGTCGCAGTTAGAATCCTTGCGCACCGTGGTCTTCCCCTTCCAACTGGAAATTCTGAACCGGCGCGACCAACTGTTCCGGAACTGGGGCGCCAAATCGGAGGAGAACTACCGCCGCGCCCAGGAAGACCTGTTCGGCATTGAGAACAATTTGAAACGCCTGAAGGTGTATTACACCAGCTTGTCCGACCCGGCCATCATGGACAAGAAACAGGCGGAAGAGACGACGCTGAAACAAACCTTGTCCGCGGACCCTCAGAAAAAAGCCGAATATGGCAACCCGTGGGCTGAAGTCGATCAAGCCATAAAGGTGCAGCAGGAGATCTACCTGCCATTGACGCTGATTGAGCGCGACTATGCCTTCCGTGGAGATCTGGCCGGTTTTGCGCGCACGCTGGTCCGTCTGGCCATCGAGAAAACGAAACCGAATGCCACGCGTCTGCATGAGTACAGCGAGTCGGCGCTACCTTCGCTGGAACAGCGGTTATTTGCCTCCACGCCCATCTACAAGGATATGGAAGAGGTGGAACTGGCCGATTCCTTGGCCACGCTGCAGGAGAAACTGCCGAACGATCCGGCCACCCAACTGGTACTGAAAGGACGTGCTCCCGCCGCCGTGGCGCATGAACTGATCGCCAACACCAAACTGGACGACATCAATGTGCGCAAGCAGTTGTACCAGGGCGGCTTGGAGGCGATCGGCGCCAGCACCGATCCGCTGATTGTCTTGATGCGGACGATCGACCCGGAAGCGCGCAAGTACCGATCCCGCTACGATGACGAGGTTGACTCGGTAGTGCGCCAAGCCGGCGGCGCCATCGGACGCCTGCGCTTTGCCCGCGATGGCTATAATGTCCCTCCCGATGCAACGTTCACCCTGCGCCTCTCCTACGGTCCCGTACGCGGCTATGTCGAGGATGGGTTGGGCGATGTGGTTCCCAAAGACACGAAGATTCCACCCTTTACCCAGATAGGCGGAGCCTTCACGCGCGCCGACAAGATGGGCAACAAAGATCCCTTCCGCTTGCCCAAGAGTTGGCTCGACGCCAAGCAGGCCGGTAAGCTGAAATTGGACACGCCCTTCGATTCCGTATCCACCGGCGACATTATCGGCGGCAATTCCGGCTCGCCGGTGATCAATACCGCGGGCGAACTGGTCGGTATTATCTTCGACGGCAACATGCAGTCGCTGCCCTGGATTTATGTGTACGATGATGTGGCCGGCCGCGCCGTCAGCGTGGATTCTCGCGGCATCCTGGAAGCGCTACGCGATGTTTATGGCGCCACACGGGTGTCGGAGGAATTGACGGGGAGCAAGTAGAATTCAGGAGTTCTAACATCCACCACGGAAAGACACGGAGACACAGAGGACACGGAGATTTCAGGGAAAACTGCCTTTATTCCTCCGTGACCTCCGTGACTCCGTGTCTCCGTGGTAGGTGTTCCGGCTTGGTGGATTCTAACTCCTGGTAAATCTTTTCCGCCTCTTGCAGCTTCTGATCGAACAGACGGGCGTCCCAGGTGCAGAGCGCCTGCTTGGCACAGGCCAGCGCCACAGGGTTAAGCGAGGCCAGGCGTCCGCCCACTTCTTCCAGCACTTCGTCCAATTCGGTTTCGGCAACCGCATCATTGGCTAAGCCCATGTGGAAGGCCTCATCGCCGTGAATCACCTGGCCAGTAAGGATCATCTCGGCGGCGCGCTTGCTGCCAACAAGTTGAGGAAGCACCACCGAAGCTACCGGAGGAAAACATGCCAAATTGATCTCGGGAAACTGCCAGACGGAATCTTCGGTGCAGAAGATCATGTCGCACACCAGAGCCAGTTCGGCCCCGCACCCCATGCAGGCGCCGCGCACCGCGGCCAAGGTAATCTTGCGGCTGGCTACCAAGGCGCGGATTACCGCATGGAAGGTTTCAAGCATTTGCCGGGCCTGGGGAGGTTGATTCATGGCAATGTCTACGCCCGCGGAAAACGCCCGGGGACTGCCGGCCAGTATGATGAACGAAAGGTCATCGCGCGCTTCGATCTGCCGGATGGCGGCCAACAGTTCCTCCAGCATCGGCAAGTCGATGATGTTCACCGGAGGATTGGCCAGGGTAATCCGCGCCGCTGGCGGCGCCAACTCGACCACGATTTTCGTATATCTCTTCTCGATCTGACTCAGCATGGTCGTTTGCTCCGGTGCAAATTTAGTTTCCATTGAAGCAACTTACAACTCCAACGACGACAAAATTGCTTCGATATTTTCAGCGCTGACGAGCAGCCGCCGATCGTCCGTGTCCAGGTGTTCAGCCTCATCGAAGCCCTGCAGCAACCGCAGCTTGGCGGCGGCATATTGTTCCGCCGCGTTCAGGGAGCGGCCATGGGCCAGCGCCCAGGCATCCAGCGCCTCGGGACGCACAAATACGCTAATCGCGAACAGCGCCCGCCGATCCGCCGTCACATCGAATACATACTCAATGGCCGGTGCATAAGGGTCCTCGACTAATGCCTGCCGCTGCCCCACAAAGTAGTACTGATACACGTATCCGCTCTGTGCGGTATAGGTTTTCATGCGGCGGATAGTCATAGCGAGCTCGATAATTCACGAATCAAGTCGGCCCAAAATTTCAAATTTCAAATTTCAAATTTAGCTTCAATTCTTCGGCCTCAACAAATTTGCCCAAGGCGTTTTGGATTCCGTCCATCGTCCTGGAAATCGGGATTGCAGCCGGTCGGTAATGCCGTCATCGGGACCGCCGCAATGAACCAAAACCAGAGCAAGCTGCGGATCAGTCCGTAAGGATTCGAAAAGGTCCGCGGGCTGGCCTTTGGCCTTCAACATAGTAATGGATAAACCTAACCACGGTGGATTATTGAGCCAAGCGCGCTTCTCTTGCTGCAAGATCCGGGCTCCCGCCGTGGTGCAGGGATTAAAAGAGAGTCCGGCAGGAAGATTCATGACGTTGACGATCCACGTCCTCTGCCCCGGCCTTGCCACGGGGTGCTCCGGGAGGACCAGCAATCTTGCAACCGGCCCCAAGGCCGTCTGCAGCGTGAGCAGAGCCAGTATTCCGCACACAGCTCCGGCCAGCGTCACCGTCCGCTCGTAGTCGCCTAACTTCAGGGATGCACCGGAGGCCATAATCAGCAACACACAAGGAAACGTCAGGCGATCGGCGAACAGGAAGCCTGATCCATTCACTATGCTGGGCAGCAAAGGAAGCAGAGCGGCAATCAGCAGTCCGCCGGCCAAGCTGAGTTGGGCAGCGGTAAAATTGCGGCGCAAGAGGTCGCGTCCGTTCGACCACAAGGCGGCTGCCAAAATCAGCAGCACCATCGTCAGGAGAGCGTAGCGATAGCCGGTCAGGGTAATGGGAGACAGAATCGCCATACGGACAAACAAAAGCAGGCGGGCCCAGGCAAAGTCCCCCTGTCGCACAGCGGACAGCATCAGGCTTACGGGCGAAGCCGTTGAGCGATCGACAAAGCGACCGATAAAGATCAAGGATGTGCTTGCCACCGCCAGTGTCGCCAAGTCGGCAACCTGTTGCCGGGGTTGCCCTCGCCGGGTGAGCGCGTTCAGCCCCCAGGCTGCCCCACAGAAGGCCAGAATCAAAAGCACGGGCACCGGATGGGTCAGCGTCGTCAGCAATACCAGGCAGAGGAAGCCTATGCGACGCCGCCACGGCGAGCCGCCCGTTTGCAGCCAGGTTCCCATCGCCCAAAACGCCAAACCCACCGCCATGCAGTAGTTATAAAAACCCAGGAACAAATAGACATGCAGGAAGAAGGGCGACGCCAACAGCGCCATCCCGTCGCCCGACGGTCCCAGGCGATTGGCAAAATAACGAAATCCATAGCCGGTAAGGATCACGCATAGACACGCAATGCTCTTTTCGGCCAGCACCGGAGAGAACCAGTGCAATAGCAGCACGAGAAGGTAGTTCTGCAGCGCGTAAGGCGGAAGGAGATGGGTGATCTGATATTGACTACTGAACACTGGAGCATGAAAGAGAAGTTGCGACAGGACATCCGCGTAATACAAATGAGCGGGCCCATCCTGGCTGGGAAAGACCGGCAAAGACAATATCCATCCGCAGTAACCCAGGATCACGACGGAGAACAGGAGGCTGGCCGGACTCCAGCTTCCCCGGTGGGGCATTCCGTCCATTGCCATTCCGCCTCCGCGTCCTTTCCGGAAACTTCGAACGCAGAGGACGCAATGGACGCGGAGGACTCAAAGGAAGAAGGCAAGAAAGCGATTTCCCGTCCTTCTATGGTTGCTTATCTATTTTCCCTCTGCGTCCTTGGCGTCCTCTGCGTTCCATTGCTCACTAAGGTTTCCCGTACTATGGACCCGCCAGAGGCGGGCCGGCAACTCTGCGGTAAAAATTATTCCGGGGGAGCGGCCCGCAGCCGTGCCGCCGAGGTTTCCGGAGAGACCGGCGTAAAGTACACCTCTTTGACCGTATACGACTTCACTTTGCTGGTAACGATGGGCACGATCTCAATGTGCCAGTGATACTCGTCTTCGATCGCCTGGCGATTTCCCGTTGCATCGGTTAAGAACTGAGTGTTGGGCGCGGTATGAATCACCATATGAAAGCCGTCAGAGACGCTGCGAATGCGGTTCAGAGTGCGGCGCATTAAGACGGCCAAATCGCGCAAGCCGCCACCCCATTTCGACAGAACGGGCCGTTCGAAGCTGGAATCATGCACCCTGGACACAATCCAAGTCTCGAAGGGTACGCGGGGCGCAAACGGGCAGAACGCGACATGATCGCCACGGGTCTCCACCAGTCGAATCGCCTGCCGCTCCTCCTGGGCCAGAATGTCGCAAAAAACGCAGCGTTCCTTACGGACAAAATACTCGTGAGCCGCCCGCAATTCGTACAGCACGCGCCGCGGCACGTAGGTGGTGGCCACCAATTGCGATGTGGGATGGGCAAAGTCCTGTCCAGCGGCGACGCCATAATCCTTAAAGATGCTGACGTAATGGAAACGCCGGTCGCGCATTAAGTCCACCGAACGTTGTGCCGCCAACAATAGAAACTGCTCAATCTCGATGTCTTTGGCGTTCCACAATTGCCGGTTATGAAACGAGTTCTCCACCAGCACTTCGTGGGCGCCGACGGCGCGCATTTTATCGTATATGCCTTCGCCCTCGCGTTGGGGCTGGCCCTCGATGCGATAAAGCGGAGCCGGATGCACCACGGCCCGCGCCGACCAGGGCCCGCCATCGACAGCAGGCATATTGGATACCAGTTGCGCGGGTTGGGGAGAGTCGGGACAATACCGGCAAAAGCCCTCCTCGCGCGGCGTACTGGGAGCGTCATCCCCGGTAATCACCCAGGAGAGCGTAATAGGATCCTTGCGCAATTCCATGAATCAAGTTTCCAGCATTCAGGTGCGAGTTTCAAGCCCGGGAGCGGGCACTATCCTCGAAGGTAACTAGGGTGGCGTCTTGTGAAAGGGCGCGGCTTCCGCTTGAGCCGCGCCCTGGAGGTTCCACCTTTTGAAGTCGGGGTTCGGGCATAACACAGGTGGAAGCACCGGGCTTTAGCCCGGTGACCCGACATTCGTTGACAGACGGGCCTTTAGGCCCGGTGTATGCTGTTGCGAGCAGTTTCGGGAGGTGGCCAATGCCAATGGCTCCCCGAATCCAACCAGGAGAACCCTGTGAAGGGAGGCTTGGTGGCGAAGGCCAAGGAATATCGCTACAGTTCGGCCCCCCGGGCGCTGCAGGTGTATCCCGCGCCAGGGCCTAAAGGCCCCGTTTTAGAGACGTTTGGTTCGTCGGGCTAAAGCCCGACGATTCCACCGTTGCAGAACAGGCGTTAGGACAGTTTACGAAGCACGCGATTTCCTTGCGGTAGAAATTTCGAGAGGTTTGTATGCGCCTATCGCGTGAACTGCTGATCATCTATACCGCGGCATTGGTGCGCGCGTTAGGGGTCGGCCTGTTGGGCGTGGTCATGGCCGTGTACCTGTTTCGTGTGGGACTCGATCCCACGCGGATTGGATTGGTGCTGGCTGCCGGGCTGGCGGGCGGGACCTTGGCTACCACCTTCGTCAGCTTCTCCGGCGACCGCCTGGGACGCCGGCGCACGCTCTGTCTGCTCTCGCTTTTGGCCGCCGCCGGCGCTGTGGGCCTGGCGCTGGCTCCCTCTTTCGGAGCCCTGCTGGCCCTGGCCTTTGTGGGCATGTTGAATGGCATGGGCACTGACCGCAGCACCGCCTATGCCCTGGAACAGGCCATCATTCCCGGCCTGGTCCCTGACCGCCTCCGCACCTGGTCGATATCCTGGTACAACGTCCTGCTCGATGGCGGAGGCGCGTTGGGAGCGCTGGCGGGAGGCTTGCCCCTGGTGCTGCGCTCCACCGGCATGGATCTGACACATGCCTACCGGTACACCTTCTTCGGCTATGCCCTGATGCAGGCTTTAAGCGCCATCCTCTACGCGCGGTTATCCTCCGCCGTGGAAGCGATTCCGCTCAATCCGGCGAGTAAGGAAATGGCGACCATCACGCCGGAGACCCGAAGTGTGGTGCGGCGGTTGGCTGCTCTGTTCTCCGTCGATGCGTTTGGCGGCGGCTTTCTGGGCGACGCTTTGGTGGCCTATTGGTTCTTCCACCGCTATGACATGGATGAGCGGGCCCTCGGTCTGCTCTTTCTTACCGTTCATCTGCTCAATGCCGCGTCGCACCTGGGTGCCGCATGGTTGGCCAAACGGATCGGGTTAGTGAACACCATGGTGTTTACTCATATCCCCTCCAGCCTGTTCCTGATCGCCGTTCCTTTCGCTCCCGGTATCAAGAGCGCCATCATTCTGTTCTTGTTACGAGAATCGATGGTCGAAATGGATGTTCCCACGCGGCAATCGTACGTGATGGCTGTGGTAAAGCCACACGAGCGCACCTACGCCAGCGGCATCACTAACCTCACCCGCACGGTTGCCTGGGCGGCGGCAGCCTCGGTGGCCGGAGCCATGATGCAGCATCTATCTTTCTCCGCCCCACTGATCGCCGGCGGCGGGCTCAAGATCACATACGACGTATTGCTGTACCGGGGCTTTCGGCATAGAAAGCCGCCGGAGGAGAGTCGAGGGACGCGAGTCGCGAGTCACGAGTCATGAGCCAGCCACCCCTACCGTTCGCAAACCCGGCCGCTCGCGACTCGTGACTCGCAGCTAGCGCAAACTGTAAACTGTTAGTCCGTGATCAATGATGCCTCAACACCGCTGATGCGGCAGTACGCCGCGATCAAAAAAGAGCACCCCAGTTCCCTGCTGTTTTTTCGGCTGGGGGACTTTTACGAGCTCTTTTTTGACGATGCCGTCACCGCCGCTCGCGAGCTCCAAATCACGCTGACCTCGCGCAATAAGGAAAAAGGTATTGCCGTGCCCATGTGCGGCGTGCCCTATCACGCGGCGGATGGCTACATATCGAAGTTGATTCGCAAGGGATATAAAGTCGCCGTCTGCGAGCAGATGGAAAATCCCCGGCAGACGAAAACCTTGGTGCGCCGCGAGGTCACGCGGGTAATGACCCCGGGCACTACGGCCGACAACTCGCTGAACTCGGAGGACAATAATTTCCTGGCCGCCATGGCCCGGCAGGACCGGGATGGCACCCCGACCGTCGGTTTTGCCGCGTTGGATGTCTCCACCGGCGAGTTCCGCGCTACTGAATTTCAGGGCCAGGACGCGGAACGGCGCATCGTGGAAGAGCTGGAACAGTTGCGGCCGCGCGAAGTCTTGTTTGCCTCCGCGTCGCCATTGTTCGAGGCGCAACCGCCCTCGTCGGGACATAGCCGAGCCGCGCTGGGCGCCGCACCCTGGGCGGAAACGCCCTTGGACGATTGGGCCTTTGCCCCCGACTATGCCTTGCCGCAGCTGGAAAATCATTTTGGCGTGCTGTCATTGGAAGGCTTCGGATTGGCCGGACGAACGGCCGCCGCCTGCGCAGCGGGCGCCATTCTGCATTATGTGCGCACCACCCAGCGCGGCACGCTGGATCATGTGGACCGCATCGGTTTTTATGAACGCCAGGATTGTTTAGTCCTCGACGCGGTCACGGTCCGCAACCTGGAGCTAATCGAGCCTTTGTTCGCCGGCAGCGGCGATGGCGTGACTCTGTTTCGCGCTCTGGATGCGACGGTCACCCCCATGGGAAAGCGCTTGTTGCGCGCCTGGATGCTGCGGCCATCAGTGGAAAACGTGGAGATTGGACGTCGCCTCGACGCCGTGGAAGCGCTGATTAAGAACATGATGCCCCGCGAAGAGCTGCGCCGCGCCATGGAAGGCGTGCTCGACATCGAGCGACTGCTCAGCCGCGTGACTTTGGAGACGGCTAATCCACGGGATATATTGGCTCTCGCGGCCTCCCTCCGCAAGGTACCTGGCATTCGTTCTACCTTGCAGCGCTTTGGGGCCGAGACAGCGCGCTTGGCGGAATTGCATGAGACCATCGACGAGCTGCACGACGTAAGCGACCGCATCGAAAGCACCATCGTCCCGGAACCGCCCCTGACCTTTGCCGATGGCGGAGTGATCTGCCGCGGCTTGGACCCGGCGCTCGACGAATTGCGCGAACTCAGTCATAACTCCAAGCAGTATCTGGCGCAGGTGGAAGAACGGGAGCGCAAGCGCACCGGCATCAATTCGCTGAAGGTGCGGTTCAATAGCGTCTTTGGCTACTACTTGGAGATCTCCAAGTCCAATCTGCATCTGGTTCCCGCCGACTACGACCGCAAACAGACGTTGGTGAACGCCGAGCGCTTCATCACGCCGGAGTTAAAGGAATACGAGAGCAAGATCCTGGATGCGCAAGAAAAAATTGTGGAAATCGAACGACGCATCTTCACCGAATTGCGCGCCGCCATCGCCGCCGAAGCGCGGCGGATTCGGCAAACCTCGGTGGCCCTGGCTCAGGTCGATGTGTTGGCTTGCTTCGCTCATCTGGCCGCGCAGCGGAATTATTGCCGTCCGGAATTCGACGAGAGCGGCGACCTTGAACTGCAAGGCGGACGCCACCCGGTAGTGGAATTGCCGGAGCTGACCGGGTCGTCCGACCGCTTTGTCCCCAACGATTTGTTTTTGAATGCCACGACTCACGCCATTCTGGTGCTGACCGGCCCCAACATGGGCGGTAAGTCCACCTATCTGCGGCAAGCGGCGTTGATTGTCGTGATGGCGCAAATGGGATCGTATGTGCCGACCCGCAAGCTGCGCATGGGAGTAGTGGACCGCATTTTCACCCGCATCGGTGCCAGCGATAATCTGGCGCGCGGCCGTTCCACGTTTATGGTTGAGATGACCGAGACGGCGGCCATCCTGAATACGGCGACGCCGCGATCTTTGATCTTGCTGGACGAAGTCGGCCGCGGCACCGCTACTTATGACGGATTGGCCATCGCCTGGGCCGCCATCGAGTATTTGCACGCCCGCACCCGCGGCAAGACTCTCTTCGCCACCCACTATCACGAGTTGACGGAGTTGGCCGACCAATTGAGTGGAGTGAAGAACTATCATGTGTCGGTCAAGGAGAGCGGCGGCGGGATCGTGTTTCTGCGCAAGGTGGAAGCCGGCGCCGCCGATCGCAGTTATGGCATTGAGGTCGCCAAACTCGCCGGCCTGCCGCCGGAGGTGGTAGAGCGCGCACGCGAGGTATTGAAGGAGCATGAATCGAAGGAACATGAGTTAACCAGCCACGTGGCGCACGATGAGCTGTCGCCCGCTCCCGCCCGCGTGCAGTTGACGATGTTTACGCCCCTATCGCAGTCGGTTTTGGATCGCCTGCGTGAGGCGGATTTGAATCGATTGACGCCGATTGAGGCGATGAATTTGTTGTATGAGTTGAAAAAACAGGTGGAGTAATCGGGAAGTTTCAAATTTGAAATTTGAAATTGTGTATGATTCCCTCTGCGTCCTCCGCGTCCTCTGCGGCTGAACCTGATAGATATGGCCGGAAAATCACAACTCGATCTTCGCTCTCTTGTCGGGCAAACCCTGATCCTGGGTTTTGACGGCACAACCCCCTCCGCCAAATTGCGGACTATGCTGCAGACCCTGCAACCGGCGGGGATCATCCTGTTTGCGCGCAATATCAAAGAACCGCGTCAAACCTGGGATTTGCTGCGGGAGTGTCAGAAATGTGTGGCCACGCCCATGTTCCTCTGTGTGGACATGGAGGGGGGCACGGTGGACCGGTTGAGGGATGTGCTCGAGCCGGCGCCCAGTGTCGCCGACATCGTGGCCGGCGGCAACCGCCAGCTCTTCCGGCAACAGGGCCGGGTGATTGGCCAGGAATGCTGCGCCTTGGGGTTCAATGTCGATTTTGCTCCGGTTTTGGATTTGGGCTTTGCCGCATCGCGTTCGGTGCTGACCTCGCGCACCGCATCGGACAATCCCAAACAGGCCGTTGTCTATGCCCGGGAATTCCTGCGCGGCTTGACCGACGTTCACATGCTCGGCTGCGGCAAGCATTTTCCCGGGCTGGGCGAAGCCAATCTCGACACGCACAATGAATTGACGACCATCGTTAAGCCCTGGAAGAAGCTCTGGGATGAGGATCTATATCCCTACCGCTCCCTGCATCGCCAGCTGCCATTTATCATGGTGGCCCATGCCCTGTATCCCGCAGTTGGCAAGGACAAGCTCCCCGCCTCGGTCTCCAAGAAATGGATCACCGACATCCTGCGCAAAAAGATCGGCTATCGCGGCCTGATCGTCTCCGACGACCTGGAGATGGGCGGCATACAGAAGGTAATGCCGATGGGCAGGGCGGCCGTCGCCACCCTTAAGGCTGGCTCCGATCTTTCCCTTGTATGCCACAAAGAACAGGGCGTTTGGGAGGCATACGAAGCCACACTCAAGGAAGCCGAGCGTGACCGTCGTTTTGCCGCCCGAGTAACCGAAGCCGCGGGCCATGTTCTGACTTTCAAGAAGAAGAGTGCGGCCATGCCATGGCGCAGGCCAGCCCCCACACAGAAGGTGGTGGATAAGCTGCGGCGGGCGCTCTGGGAGATCGGGGAAGAGGCGAGGATCGCGGGGCTACAAATTGGGTAATTGAGTAATCGGGCCAGCTAATTTCAAATTTGGTAATTTGTAATTTCAAATTGGGCGGCGCGCTGTTCTTGAGTCGTGGTGGCTCACCGGCCGGAACTTTAAACTTGGTAATTTGTAATTTCAAACTTGAGACCGGCGAAGCCACGACAATTGCAGCGGCCACCCGCTTTTCAATTTGAAATTACAAATTACCAAATTACAAATCGCTCAACAGCTGAATCCACGGAGAATCAGTCGTGATCGTAGCGGGCATCATGAGTGGCACCTCGGCGGATGGCATTGATGTGGCGCTGGTGCGACTGCTGGGGCGGGGCTTCCGCACGCGGTTGGAGCTATTGGCACACGAGCATTATGTCTATCCGGCGGCGGTTCGCCGGACTTTGCTCGAGGTCATGAATGGCCGGGCCAGTGTGGCCGATCTGGCACGGCTGAATTTCTTACTCGGGGAGCTATACGCCGAGGCCGTGCTGGAGACGCAACGCCGCGCCGGCACCACGTGCGACCTGGTCGGCTGCCATGGCCAGACTATCTATCACCAAGGGGAGGCCGCGCCCTACCTCGGTCGTAAGCTGGCGGTCACATGGCAAACGGGAGAGGCCGCGGTTCTGGCCGCTCGCTGTGGCGTTCCTGTGATCTCGGATTTTCGCCCGGCGGATATGGCGGCGGGCGGCAAAGGCGCGCCCCTGGTTCCCTTTCTCGATTACCTGCTTTACCGGCATCGCCTGCGCGGACGCATCGTGCAGAATCTGGGCGGAATCGGCAATCTAACGGCGATTCCTCCACGCGCCCAACCGGAACAATTGATCGCCTTCGACACCGGTCCGGCCAACATGATTATCGATGCCCTCACCGAGCATCTCTTCGAACGCCGTTATGACCGGGATGGCCGCATCGCCGCGCGCGGCATGGCCATGGAAACACTGGTTTCCGAATTTCTACGCCTTCCCTTCTTCCGCCGCAAACCACCCCGCACCGCCGGCCGCGAGGAGTTTGGCCGCGAGTTTGTCGCGCATTTTCTGCGGCGTTGCGGCCGTGCGCGCAAAGAGGACGTAATCGCCACCGCCACGCTGTTCACCGCACGCTCGATTCGCGACTCCGTCGGCTTGCTGCAGCGGCTGTTTGTCGCCGATGAACCGCGCCCGGGCAGAATGGTGTTTCGCGACTATGTGGTTTCCGGAGGAGGCACGAAGAATCGCACACTGATGGCCATGATTGCGTCCGAATTGGCACCTTATCGCCTGCGTATACGCACCTCCGACGAGTTTGGGTTGCCCTCGGAGGCCAAGGAGGCGGTCGCCTTTGCCGCGCTGGCCTACCAGACATGGCGGCGGTTGCCGGGAAATGTGCCCTCGGCAACCGGCGCCAAGCGTCCCGCTATACTGGGGAAGATTTCCTTGCCGTAAACCTTCGCGCTTACCAAAATCGGAACGCAGAGGACCCACGGCAAGCCGGGGCAGGCGCAAAGGACGGGGAGGAGTTCACAATATGCAATCACCCAGTGTTGTGCCCAGAAGTTCATGGCATAAGTTCTGGGGGTTGTGTCAGGGCACGGCTTCAGCCGTGCCGATCCGAACCCCAACGAAATGGGCCTTTAGGCCCTGAGGGCGGAAATGAGGCGGTTTTTCCATTTCTCGCACGAACTTATGGCACAGAACACTGTGGGATTTCAAAAGAAATGGCATGAGCGCGCCTTCTCTCCGAATCCTCCGCGTCCTTGGCGTCCTCTGCGTTCTATTTTTTTCTGTCTGCTGACTTTCGCCCTCTTCCCGCTTCTTTCTTGTTCGCATCCCCCGCCCGCCAGCACGTTGGTGATGCTGATCGAGAGCAGTCCCACCAATCTCGATCCGCGGGTTGGCACGGACGTGCAATCGGAGCGCATTGACGAATTGCTCTTCGATCCGCTGCTCAGCCGCGATGAGAACTTCAACTTGCGTCCCTGGCTGGCCGAGCGGTGGGAGATTCCCGATCCGCTGACTTATGTGTTTCATTTGCGGCATGACGTCCATTTCCACGATGGCCGTCCTCTGACCGCGCGGGACGTTCGATGGACGGTCAATTCGGTCCGCAATGGCAGCCTGCGTACGGCCAAAGCGGCGCCCTACCGCTTTATCGATCATATCGAGACGCCCGATGACTTTACCGTGATCTTCCGGATGAAGGAGCCCGATTCCACTCTGCTGTGGAATCTTTCCGGCGCTGCCCTCGGCATCGTGCCTTACGGAAGCGGTGCGGAGTTCAACCGCAACCCTATTGGCTCGGGCCCCTTTCGCTTCGTCAGCCAGGAGCAGGACAAAGAAGTCATTATCGAGCGCAATGACGGCTATTGGGGCGAAAAGCCCCGCGTTCCCGAGGTGCGATTCGCCGTGGTGCCGGATGCCACGACGCGAGCGCTGGAACTGCGCAAAGGCAGCGCCGATATTGCCATCAACGCACTCACGGCCGACATGATTGTGGCCATGCGTAAGGACCAGGAGTTAAAGATCGAAACCGCGCCGGGAACGATTTACACCTATCTGGCGTTGAATTTGCGCGATCCCTTGCTGAAGGATGTACGGGTACGGCAGGCGCTGGCATACGCCATCGACCGTCAGCCGATCATTCATTATTTGCTACGGGATATGGCGCGGCCGGCGGCCAGCGTGTTGCCGCCGCAACATTGGGCTTACAACCCCAACGTGCGCACCTACGAATACAATCCACAACGCGCCCGCCAACTGCTGGATGCGGCCGGATATCCCGAGCACAACGGCATCCGCTTTCACTTGACGATGAAGACTTCGACCGAGGAATCCACCAAGCTGCTGGCGGCGGTATTGCAGCAGCAATTTCGCGCCGTGGGGATTGCCTTGGACATCCGCTCGTTCGAGTTCGCCACATTCTATTCCGATGTAACCCAAGGCGCGTTTCAGCTCTATTCCTTGCGGTGGATTGGGGCCAACGAAGATCCGGACATCTTCGAGAACGTATTTCACTCCGCCAGTTTTCCTCCCCACCGCGCCAATCGTGGCTACTACGCCAATCCGCAGTTGGACGCCTTGATCGACCAGGCGCGGCGCACGGTAGACCAGGAGCCGCGTCGCCGCCTATATGGCCAAGTGCAGCAGATCGTGGCCGAAGAGCTGCCCTATATCAATCTGTGGTATCTCGATAACGTGCTGGTGCACACAAAGCGCGTGCGGGATCTGCGCGTGAGTCCGTCGGGGGATTACGGTTTTTTGAGAGAAGCTGTAATAAGCAATAGGTAATAAGTAATAAGCCAGCGGGGGCATCCACGCTTCGAAACTCTGCCAGCAACGGCGCAGGTTCGACCGGCTCTCAGGGGCGGATCGAATATCTTTCGCCTACCCAGGGTTCCGCTACTCTCCATCCTTTCGGCAGCTCAGGGCTGGCTGTAGACTGTTTCCCTTCCCTCCCGCCGGGAGGGACAGGAGTTTGTACATCTTGAAATCGGGGTTCGGGCCTACACAAAGGTGGAAGCACCGGGCTTTAGCCTGGCTTTAGCGCGGTGAATTCAAGCGCACACGCAATGGGCTTTAGCCGCGGCAAGGGCGAACCCAAGGCTACAGCCCGCGGCACCAAATAGCGAAAAGCGAGCTCCGCCTCAAACCCGGAAGGTCATCGTATAGAAAATTTATAGATCGTTGTTGCCTTGTATTGCTCCCCGGTGCGCAAAATGATCGAAGGAAAATTCGGGTGATTGGGACTATCCGGAAAATGTTGAGGCTCCAGGCAGAGGCCGGCACGTTTGAAATACGACCTGCCATTCTTGCCTTGAATACTGCCATCGAAGGTGTTGGCGGTATAGAACTGAACACCCGGCTCGGTAGTTGAGATTTCCATGAGCCGGCCACTTTTAGGTTCAAACAGAGTGGCCGCCGGCGCCAGCGTTCCCTTGGGCTTATCCCGCAACACAAAGTTGTGGTCATAGCCTTTGGCGAGCTTCAGTTGCTCATCGTCGCCGTCGATCCGGGCGCCCACGGGAAAGGGAGTCCTAAAGTCCAACGGAGTTCCCTTCACCGCGCGGATTTCTCCCGTCGGCAGCGTGTCGGTAGTGATTGGAGTGAACCGGTCGGCGAAGATCATCACCACATGCCCTAAGACATCAGGCGCGGATTGTCCTCCCAGGTTGTAATAGGAATGGTTGGTCAGATTGATGACCGTGTCCTGGTCGGTGGTGGCCAAATACTCCACCTTGAGTTCGTCGTCATCATTCAGGGTAAACGTAGCTTGGACCTTCAAGTTGCCGGGATAGCCCTCTTCCCCGTGCTTGCTTAAGTAATTGAACTGGACGCCCTGGGAATGTGCCCCTGAAATCGCCTTCCCCTCCCAGAGAACCTTATTGAAACCATATTTGCCGCCGTGGAAATGATGGGTTCCATTGCTGAGCGTCAGAGCATAAGTCTTGCCATTCACCACCAGATGACCATGCGAGATACGATTGACGCAACGTCCCATGGTCCCGCCAAAATTGCCGCGGCCGGAAAGATACCCATCGAGACCGTCGTAGCCCAGCACGACGTCATCGAATTTACCGAAGCGGTCCGGCGTCTTTAGCGAGACCAGGGTGGCTCCATAATTGGTCAGGCTGACTTGGACGCCGTGGACATTCGTCAGCGTATAAAGGTCGGCTACCCGACCCTCGGGAGTCTTGCCAAATGGCCGCTTCTCCGTGCCCGCCGTGGATGCCGCCAGAGCGGAGAGGCTACAGCCAATCAGCAGCGCCAGGAAAATACTCGTTGTTATCGTTCGCAACTTCACGTCCTTGGTTCTCCTGCTGCTTACGTGTTCCGAGAAGCGGAAGCCAGCAATTCCGGAAGAATCGCGCTACGCGCCGGAACCAGAGTGATCTTGGCTTTGCTCTCGACCATCTTCTGGGTTTCGAGAATTTCGAACATGGCAGCTTCCACTTCCGGATCGGCCGCCACCTGATTCAAGGCCTCGCCCACAATGCGCGGGCGCATGGCTGCGGCTTTAGCGAATTCCACCGCCGCCTGGCGCTCCGCCGTGCTGGTAATAATGCTCACCTGGTTGGCGCCATCCTGTTTGATGGATGAAGTCACCTGGCGCAACCGGTTCACCACCTTCTCCTCGATCTGCCTGATCATTTGCGTATCGCGGAAATGTACTTTGCGAATATAGATGGAGCCCAGTTTATAGCCCCATTCGTGCGATTGGGGCGAAACCTCGTTGCGCACCGTCTGACTCATGGCGTGGCGGTCCTGGAGCATCTCCGCCAGTTTCATATTGCTGAGACAACGCACCGTGGAATTGCTGACGTTGGCCGCCAACGAGCCCCGCGGGTCGGCATTCTTGAACAGGAAAGCCACCGCGTCGCTGATAAACATCTCGTACCAGATGCCGATCCCCATGGGCGCACCCTCTTCCGAATTGACCGGCTGGCTGCGCAAGTACTGCTGGTCGATACGCATATCCAAAATGTAGCGCCGGCCCATCCAGCGCACGATGGGCGATTTCAACCCCATCTTGAACCACAGGATATGAAGCCCCGGTTCATTGATGATGGCCACCACGCGTCCGAAGAGCACATAAACATGGCAGCGGCCTTCTTCGACAATAGTGTATACGCCAAACATGCTCAATAGTCCCAGCAGCGCGGGCACCAGGACAAGACAAGCAACAAACGCGATCAGAGCGGCGAAAACGGGAGAGAAGGCGGTTGTCATCGTTTGGTCTCCATAACCACTTGCTGGGTCTGGCTGAACAGGCCGAGGCGCACGTTGCGGACGTATGCGCGCAGAGCGCCCTCGCCCGTGCGTTTGAGCTCCGCCAATTGGCTGGCGAGGGAAACCAGCGGCTGAACCTCGGCTTGCGCCTTCAAGGTCTCGATCTCCGCCGCGCGCTTGGACTGCTCGATGCGCTGGTCGGCCGTGGCTTGAGCCAAGCTGATATCGGAAGACACCATGTTATGTGCCGTATTGATAGCCGCCAACGCCGACTCCACCTCCGGCGGCGGATCGATGCCGGTGATCAGCGAGGCATCCAGCACGATGCCATAGCGCGCATCCGAAGAGCCGCATTCGCTATCCATGTGCTCGTTCAGGTCGCGCAGGTTCTTGCGCAAGTCGTTGATGGAAATGCCCGCGCCAATCGCCGGGATATTGGGATCGGGGGGCGCTTCGAAGGTGGCGATGCGTTCGCGCAGGACCGAGACGAAATAGCCCGTGACATGCGCAATGGGCCGTTTCACGCCGAATAGATAAGCATAGAGATTGCGCTCGGAAATATGATAACGAATCTGCCCGGTCAAGCCGGTATTCAGCTGATCCTTGGTTACGGCATCCACGACGGTGCCGCCCTGATTCGCGTCCGAAGACTCGGGATCGTACGCCATATTTACCGTCTGGGTGGCGATTGAGACTTTGTATATTTTTTGCCATGGCAGCTTGAAATAGGGACCGCCGGGCATGATCACGCGTACCTGCGGATATTTGTAGCGCTGCTTTTCCTCGTCATCGAGGGAGGCGGAGATGGGATCGTCGAGGGTGGTCGCTCCGGCCAACCGCTCGGCGCGTCCGAAAGTCGTCTTGATCGCCCGCTCATTCTGATCGACGGTATAAATGCCGCCCACCAAACAGCGCACGATAAACCAGGCAGCTACCCCGGCAAAGACTCCGAGAAAAATACTCGATTCCATAAGATGATTGCTCCTTCAATTAAGGCGGATTGCGACTCGCAGGCATCATAAATCACTCTCGCATGGGCATTTTGTAAATTCAAAATTGTTCCTTGGCCAAACGAGGAAGGCATGATCATCTCCGCGCCCCTTCAGGGTAATGTCACTTACAATCGCGAACGAACGAGCAGAAAGCACTACAAACTGTCATCCAGAGGCCGCTTGCGGGCGAAGGACCTGCTGTTTTCGTGCGCGTGCACGGGAAAGCAGGTTCTTCGCTGCGCTCAGAATGACAGATAATTGTGTTCCCATCGCCAAATCAACCCCTAAAACCG